>Ga0207866_1000118_pt1 | contig 129011 bp, 123 predicted proteins | sample HigsolmetaAR203D_FD_184835 | JGI IMG/M metagenome (GOLD analysis project Ga0207866, IMG submission 184835) | Ionic liquid and high solid enriched microbial communities from the Joint BioEnergy Institute, USA - AR20-3-D (SPAdes) (version 2) ...
TTCTCCACTGCTTCGATTTTGCTGCTGGAGTGGATGCCTTTCCCATGTCTCCCCAATAGAAAAACTCCCCTCGAAGTAGTCCTGATTTTTGTTTTTTCAGGTGTCTACTTTGAGGGGAGCATATCACAATGCGGGGCTTCAGGTTCAGTTGAACACGACCGTTTTGTTCTGGTACACAATGATGCGGTCCTCGAGGTGCCATTTCACCGCGCGGGCGAGCACGGTCCGCTCGATGTTCCGGCCGATCCGCTTCAGGCTCGCGACGTCGTCGCGGTGCGACACCCGCTGCACGTCCTGCTCGATGATCGGGCCGCCGTCCAGCTCCTCCGTCACGTAGTGCGCCGTCGCGCCGATGATTTTCACCCCGCGGTCGTACGCCTGCTGGTACGGCTTCCCGCCGACGAACGCCGGCAGGAACGAATGGTGAATGTTGATGATCCGGTTCGGGAAAAATTCGATGAACCGCGGCGAGATGATCTGCATGTAGCGCGCGAGCACGACGAGGTCGACCTTGGCTTCGTGCATTTTCTCGAGCTGCTGCCGTTCGGCTTCGGCCTTCGTCTCCGGCGTGACCGGGATGTGGTGGTACGGAATGCCGAACGACTCGACGAGCTGCTGCATGTCCGGGTGATTGCTGATCACCATCGCGATATCGGCGTCGAGATCGCCGGCCTGCCATTGCCAGAGCAGCTCCAGCAGGCAATGGTCCTCCTTCGAGACGAAGATCGCGATCCGCTTCTTCCGGCTCGCGCGGAAGATGTGCCACTTCATCTGGAACCGGTCGGCGACGCGGACGAAATCTTCCTGCAGCTTCGGCAGCTCCCGGTCCAGGTCCTGAAGGTCGAACTCGATGCGGATGAAGAACATGCCGCCTTCCGGGTTCATCGTGTACTGGTCCGACGACACGATGTTCGCGCCCTGCTCGTACAGGAACTGCGACACCGCCGCGACGATGCCCGGACGGTCCGGACACGAGATCAGCATGCGCGCCCGGTTGGCGCTTCTTTGAATCGGATGTTGAGGCTGGTAGACGTTATGCTGCATGGCTGAACTTCCTTCCGTTCGTATGATCGTGATGCCGGCAGGGAACCAGGCAGGGGAACGGTCACGCTTCCTTCAGCAGCCGCTTGCCGGCGAACCAGGCGGTCAGCCGGTGGTTCACCGCTTCCTCCGACAGATCTTCGGGCAGCACGCGGTTCTCGATGACGAGATCGTACAGGCGGTCCATCGGTTCGCGCGGGTCGGCTTTTTTCGCCTTGGCGTCGTTCTTCAGCGTCTCCCAGACCGAGAGCACGTACGTCCGTCCGTCGATCGCTTCCTTGTCGAAGAAATGGTGCAGCCGCTCCACGTGATCGAAGAAATCCTCGCCGAATCGCTCCCGCGCGTCGCCGCGCAGCAGCGCGATCTCGGCTTCGTACATCGGGCGGGACGTCTTGCTGTCCTTGCCGATCCACGGCGTCTCGAGGATGAACGGACGGCCGGTGAGCAGCTCATGGTCGACGACCCGCTTGATCGCCTCGTAGCCGAGATAGCCGGCGCCCACGGGCGCGTGGCGGTCCTTCGCCGCGCCGCGCGGATTCTTCGAGTCGTTGAGGTGGACGACGGCGACGCGGTCCAGCCCGACGACCCGATCGAACTCGCGCAGCACGCCGTCGAGATCATCGACGATGTCGTAGCCGGCGTCGTGCATGTGGCACGTGTCCAGGCAGACCGACAGCCGGTCATTGTCCTTCACCTTCTCGATGATGGCGGCGATCTCCTCGAAACTGCGGCCGATCTCGGTGCCCTTGCCGGCCATCGTCTCGAGCGCGATCTTTACGTCGAGCCCTTCCGTGCCCGCCAGCACCTCGTTCAGGCCTTCCGCGATCCGGGCGATGCCGTACTCCGGATCCTTGTCCGTGTACGCGCCCGGGTGCAGCACGATGTGGCCGACGCCGATCGCGTGGGTGCGCCGGATCTCCTCCTGCAGGAAACGCACCGCAAGCTCGAACGTGTCCTTCTTGTACGAACCGAGGTTGATGATATACGGCGCGTGCACGACGATCTCGTCGATGCCGTGCTGCCGCATCAGCGCCTTGCCCTCTTCGATGTACAGTTCCTCCATCGGCTTCCGCCTCGTGTTCTGCGGTGCGCCCGTATAAATCATGAACGAACTGGAGCCGTACGACACCGCTTCCTCCGTCGCCGTCACGAGCCCCTTGTCCGAAAAAGACACATGCGAACCGATCTTGAGCACCCTGGTCCCTCCCGACCTGCACATTTCCTACTATTCTAACAGAATCGGCGTTCGCTTGAAAGACAAGGCGCCCGTCAAGCGGCCGTTCGTACCTGCCGGCAATCCGATGTAATGCAAAAATGCATTAGATTTTTGCCTGAATTGGTGAAATCGCCAAATGTAATGCATATTTGCATCATATCCCCCGCACTTCGCGAAAATCGCCAAAATGTAATGCAAACAATGCAGTACATCAGGCACGGGGCCTGCTCGCCGTTCAAGGAAACGTTGATCGAAAAACGGCTCCCGGTGCGGTATAATGTTCGGGAGAGGTGACTTGTCAGATGAGCGGCGTCAACAACGGGTTCATGTACTTCATCATATTCTGGGCGATTTTCATGGTCGTCTTCATGGGGATCGGCGGCTACTTCATGTTCCGCAAGTTCCTCAAGCTGCTGCCGCAGAAGGACGGCATGTCGAAGCTCGACTGGCAGAACTACTGGGTCGAGAAGAGCCGGCCGCTGTGGACAGAGGAGTCGAAGGCATTCCTCGACCTGCTCGTGTCGCCGGTGCCGAAGCCGTTCCGGGACATCGCGAAGCACGCCATCGCCGCGGAGATCGGGAAGATCGCCGTCGAGAGCGGCGCTTCCGAAGTGACGCGGGAACATTGCATCGAAGGCTACATCAAGGCGACGCCGAAGCGCGATTATCGCAGCCTGATCTCGTTCCTCGAGAAGAACGGCATCGACTACGGTCCGTACCGGCATCTGCTGAAATCCTGAGGGCATCTGCAGGGAGGGATGGCGTATGCGCGTGGCGGTAACCGGCGGCACCGGCTTCATCGGAGGCGCGCTCGTGCGCGCGCTGCTCGAACGGGGAGACGAAGTCCGGGTGGTGACCCGGAACCGGGGACGGCTCGGACTGGCGCATCCGAATCTGACGGAATCGACCTGGGACGAGCTTGCCGAACGGCCGGAACTGCTGGAGGGCACGGACGGCATCGTGAATCTGGCCGGGGAGACGATCAACCAGCGGTGGACGAAGGCCGCGAAGGACCGGGTGCTCCGGTCGCGGACCGACGCTGCCAAGGCCGTGGCCGGATGGGTGCGGGCCATGCGGGAGAAGCCGGTCGTCGTGAACGCGTCCGGCATTTCGTATTACGGCATGTCCGAAACGGACGCCTTCGACGAGCGGAGCCCGGGTCGCGTGACCGACTTCCTGTCCGCCGTCGTGAAGGAATGGGAGGCAGCGGCGGACCGGATTCCGGCCCGGCGGCTCGTCAAGCTGCGCGTCGGCCTCGTGCTCGGCTCAGGCGGCGGCGCCTTCCCGCTGATGGCGCTGCCGTACCGGCTGTTCGTCGGCGGGCGCGTCGGCAGCGGGCGCCAGTGGATCTCCTGGATCCACATCGAGGACATGACGCGGCTCATCCTGTTCTGCCTTGACAACGAAGAGGTTCAGGGGTCGGTCAACGGATCGGCGCCGGAACCGGTGACCAACGACCAGTTCGGCCGGGCGGTCGCAGCGGCGTTGAAGCGGCCGCACTGGTTCCCGGTTCCCGCTGTTCTCATGCGCCTGCTCTTCGGCGAGATGGCCGTGCTCCTGCTCGAAGGCCAGCGGGCGCTGCCGAACGCGGCGCTCGAGGCGGGCTTCACTTTCCGCTACCCGACCATCGACGAGGCGGTGCGGGATCTGCTCGGCCGGAAATAGACCGCGGAATGCGGCCGCCGGCGGACAGCCGGTGCCGGTCGCCGAACAGACGGCGCAGGCCGTCTGACTTGGCCCGCTTACCTTATTCATCCGCTCCGCCGCAGCGTGTACTTCGGCCCGTCCGGTCCGGCCAGCCGGAACACGCCGCCGTCGCGCAGCGCATATTCCTTGTACGGGATCATGATCTCGCCTTCCAGCAGCGTTCCGTTGCGTGAGGCGAGATCTTTTATTCGCACCTCGCCGTCTTCGCACGTGAGCTCCAGATGCGCGCGCGACACGCCTTCCGCCGTGTCGATGATCCCGGCGTGCGCCTCCGATCGGCCGATGACTTGCGTTCCGGGTTCGACGGGAATGCGGCGATGCTGCCCTTCGTATTCGCGCACCAGCCAGATCGCGTCATCCCCGTCCCGGTCGAGCAGCACGGTTTCATCCGGAAGCAGACCGGTCTCGTCGCCATCCGGTCCGACGGGACACGCCGGACCGCCATCCAGACCTGCAGGGTGCGCCATGATGCGCTCCGGACTGTCGCCCGCCTCCGCGCCCGCTCCGATGGCCCCGCCGATTCTCTCATTTTCTGTAAACACGGTATTCGATCCCGGGCCATTGTCCCGCGAAAAACCGGTCAGCCAGGGAAACCTGAGCTCGGCTGTGTCGGTCCGTTTGCCGAAGCCGACGTGATCGCCGGATTCCGGCGCCGGCCGCAGTTCCGCCATCTCGCCGCTGTCCGGCAATTCGCCGCCCGCTCCGCCGCCATATTGTGCATCTTCCAGCCACCCCTTGTCCCTTGCGGCCAACCGCTGCCACAGCAGAAACAATCCGCCCGCGGCCAGCAGGGAGGCGCCAAAGCTGATCAGCAGCCGGTCCGTGCCGGGCGACGGCAGGTACAGGTAACGCCAGATCAACGCCACCGCCAACACGGCCCCGCATGCCGACAGCCAGCGCGCTCTGCCCGTGTCGCGCATGCGCCCCGTCGTTCCGGGCCATTCCCGCTCGTCGAACATCATCGTCTCCGGCGACGGTACATCCGTGGACGATTCGCGCCGGACGAACCTGCCGAGCAGGTCGAACCGGCTTTTCCGCCCGTCCCCGGGGCGCCATTCACGATCTCCCGATTCGAACGGCTCCCCGGACTCGCCGGAGACCTCAACCGGCGCATCGGATGCCGTTCGATCATACAGCCCGAAATGCCCGTCCGGCGGCCATTCCGGCTTGGCATGCGGCACCGTCTCCGCCTGATGCGAGCCCAAGTCCGAACGCCCGGCCTGGAAGGCGCTCCGGACGGACACGGCGTGTTCCGCATCCGGCGTTCCGTCCTGGCTCCGTTGATCCGGCACCAGCATTTCCAGCAGCCCGACCCGTATCCCGGGCCAGGATGCCGCAGGATCGTCCAGCAGACGCAGGATCCGCTGCACGGTATCCCCATCCACGCGCTCCACCTTGCCGATCAGCCGGACCGCGAGACCGAGCAGCTCTTCGCGGGCCGGCTTGCGCGCCGGCGGTTCCCGGAGCGGCAGATAAGCCAGCGCGACATCTCGCCAGTCCCCGCTCACGAACAGAAACTTCTCCTCCAGCAGGCAGCAGGACTCCCGGAGCAGATAGTCTCCGCAATGGTCCAGCGCCTCGACGATGCCCAACAGGAGACCGATGTAGTCGTCCATGCCGAACGGGCCGGTGATCAGCCGATGCGGCAGCATTTTCCGGCCGTCGATCGCATAGCGGAACGTTACGTTCCCGTCCATCTCGAACCAGTCGGCGGCAAGCAGACCCGGCGGCCGGACAGCCTGCAGCATCTGCAGATCGACTTCATCCAAATCCGCCCGCGCAAACGGCGGCTCCCGCCGGATGATCATCTCGTGTCCGCGCTGCATCGCGAAATCAACCTGTATCCGTTCCATCCCGTCGCTCCTTTCCCCCATTTGAAAAAATCACCACAGCCATGCCGCAATCGCCCCGGGAATCACCGCAATCATGAACGGAAACCGGCATTTCCCGATGCCGGCGTTTTGTCCGCCGGAACCGCCGGAAGCGGCGCCGCCGTTCTCCATTTCCCGAACGGAGACCGGATCATGCTCGCGCAGCAATCTCCAGCGCACGGCTCTTTCCTTGCCGATGATCAGGCACAGCAGCCCGTAAGCGCCGGCCGCCAGGACCGCATAGATGAGGCAATCGAACGTCTCCCGCATGCCGAGCCAGCTCCCGAGCGCGGCGAACAGCTTGACGTCGCCGCCGCCGAGGGCTCCGTGCCGATACAGCGGGAACGTCATGGCGAGTCCCGCCCCCGCCCCGAGCAAGCCGGCCGCAAGTCCCTGGCCCGCTGCCCGCAAGACGGCGGTCCACCACGGGCCGGAACCCGCGTCCGTTCCGTTCCAGCCCATCCAGGCGCCCGCCGCCGCATGGAACAGCAGCCCGGCCGCCAGGGCGACGGCGTTCAGCCGGTTCGGTATGCGCATCGTCCGCATGTCGCTGACGAACGCGATCGCAAGCAAGATCGCCGCGCCCGCGGCACTAACGTGCATCATGCATTCCTCCTCGCTTGTCCGGAGCGGTTCCGTGTCGGGCCCGCCGTCAGCTCTCCGCATCGCCCGCCTTCCGCACCAGGAAAACGCTGCGCGCCTTCGCGCCGTCTTCCGACGTCACCTCGAGCTCCCAGACGCCGGGCGTCGTGTTTCCCGACACGTGCCACTCCCAAGTGACGACGCCATGCTCGTCCGTCATTTTCTCGCCCAGATGCTTCGCCTTGCTCTTCCCGCTCTTGTACCAGACCGTCAGATTCAGCTTCGCGTTCGGCTTGCCCATCGCCGTCAGCTTCGCCTTCCGGCCCGGACGGAGCGGAGACGGCTCGATGGATACGATGACGATGCCGCCCGGTCCGTCATCCTCGTCCGGATGGGTCGGCGCCGGAACCGGGTCGGCCACCCACGCGCGCTCCTCCGCGTCGGCCGTGAGCGTCACAGCCTTTCCTGTGAACGGCAAACCCAGCGGGAATTCGTACGCGAGACGGATGCGGATATACGCCTCTCCTCCGCCGTCCGACAGCCCGGGCAGCGACAGCCGGGTCATCCGGATGCGGTCGGGATTCAACGCCGACTCCGCAGCCCATTCGCGGATCAACGGTCCGAAGACGGACTCGCCCAGCGGCGCAGCCGCGATATCTTTCGCATCCTCCCAGTCGCCCCGCATCGCCGCTTCCAGCAGCGGACCCGCCGGTTCCGGCAATCGGTCCGCAAGCTCGGCGGCAAGCCAACCTGTCAGGCCTTTAGCGCCATGGTCCGCGTTTGACGGCCGCTCCTTCTTCGCCTCCGACTTCCCCGATTCGTCCTGTACGGCCAGTTGTACCGGGTACATGTGCGCCGCCGCCAGCCGGACGGTCCGGGTTGCGGCGTCCTGCAGCGCCATCTGCGTCAACGCCAGCCGGATGACCGCGATCAGCAGGATGAAGACCATCAGGAATACGGGCATGATCAGCGACGCCTCGACCGCAACCCCGCCCCGCTCGTCCGCGGACGGCTCAATACGACGATCCGGCCACCACCGTGGTCTCATAGCGGCCGCCCACTACCTTTCCCTCCAGAATGCCGCCGGCGGCGACCATCTTCATCACCCCGGGCAAAAACCACAGATTGACCGACACGTCCGCCCGCCCGGCAAGGGCCGTCGGCATCCCGGCCAGACGGTAGCCGGTGTCGTGCTCGATCAGCGCGGATATGCGGGCCAGCTTCTCCGCTTTTCCGCCGTGAATGAGCAAGAACAAACGCAAATAATCCCTGTACGCGACATCGATCCGCACCCATTTCGACAGTTCCGTCTTGCCGGTGCGAACGAGCTCCAGCATGTCCTCCAGCGCATGTTCCAGGCTGTACGCCACCGCGGCGGCGAAAACGACCAGCGGATGGCCGAATTTGCGGCACTCCACAAGCCCTTCCATCAGGCGGACGGCGGCGCGGACCGCGAAGATCTCCGCATAGGCTGCGGCAATGTTCCCGGCGGGATGGTGGAAGCCGTACAAAATATACTCCGCTTCCTGGGCGGATACGGACAACGGCAAACCGCCGGCGTTTTCGCCATTGACGAAGCCGTTCAGATGCTGCGGACGGAAATGGCCGAATCGCGAAACCGCGTACTCGTTCAGATAAAACTCATCCCGCAGGGTCGTTCCCGCGTCATTCAGCAACCCGAACAGCCCGGCCGCCTTGTCCGAAGCCTTCCGCGCGAATTCCCCGGCCTCCCCGCTTAACCCGTCATCCTCCGATCCGCCGCCGACCGTCGGGGATGCCTGATTGAGCGCAAGGTTGGCTTCGTACCGTTTGCGCAGCCGCCCGAATTCCTCCGCCGCCGCTTCGTCATACGGCAGTTGCGCGATCCGCAGCAACAGCTTCGCGGCTTCGCCGCGTTTCGTCTCGGATTGCCGCTCGAATTCCCGCCGGCTGCCGTCCGCCGCGGCGAGATCCGCGACGGACTGTTCGCGCGCCGAGATGACGCCGCCGCTTCCCGGACCATCCGCGCCGATATACGGCAACGCATAGGCCCGGTAAGCGCCGAGCAACCCGTCGGCGGCGGATTCGAGCGCCGGCGCGTTCCGGGCGTCCGCGCTCGCCAGCGCCTGCGTGACGGCCGACTCGAAACGGCCGGCCCGCGCAAGCAAATCGGCCGCCCCGGCATCCTGCTTCTCGAGCTCCCGAAGGTATTCGTCGAACCAGCCGGCATCCAGCACCAGCCGGGACGCATCGTCCAGGATGGAGCGAATCCCGGCGGCCGCGTCCGCTGTTCCGCTCTCCCCGGCCATACCAGTCCCGGCGCCGCCCGTCCGCGCCTCGCGCAAGACGCCGGCCATCCGCTCGTTGTCGGCCTTGGCGGCGACGACGGCCTGCCGGGCGGCGGCAATCGCCTGCGCATGTTTGTCCGCGGCCGTCCGCGCCGCCCGGACCAGGCCGGAAGCCGTCTCTCTCGCGTCCCGTTCGTATGCGGCGATCTCGGCGGCATGGCTCGGTCCGAGATCGGGCGGCGGAATCTCCGGCGGGGTTTCGCATCCGGTGTCCCGGATGGACCGGCTTTCGGCGCTCCGTGCATCGGCATGTTCCCGGCATGCGGCTTCCCAAAGCCTCCGCTCTTCCTCGACTTGCCGCCGCCATGCCGCTTCCCTCGCGCTTCGTTCGGCTTCCGCCTTCACCCATCCGACATAGCGGCCGTATCCGTCGGCCACGGCTGCCGCCGTGCCGTCCGAACCCGCTCCGGCGGGATGCGGAATCCGGCCGGCCAGTCCCGATACCGCCACGCCCTCGGCCGCCTCCTTCTGGCGGCGCAGCGCTTCCTCCAGATGGCGTTGCCGGCTGTCGAACAGCTCCTGCAGCCGCTTCATCGCGTTTGCCGCGTTCGCGGCTTCCGCCAGACCGGGAGCGATCCCCTTGAGCCGCTCCGCCAGTTTCAGCGTGAAGTCGACCGGAGCTTTGTACTTCATGTCCTCGAGGATCTGCCGTTCGAGTACGGCATGAAGCCCCAGCGAATCTCCCGGCGACACTTCCGCGGTCGCCACGTCCGTCCGCAGCAGCCTGAGTCCGCGATCCGGATGTTCCGGCTTCAGGGCGGCCGATACGACACGGTTGAAAATTTCCCCGCCGTCCGATCCTCCCCTTGCGAACAGCCCGTAGCGTTCGTACAGCGCGGCATCGTAGGCGGACAGCGCGGAACGGACGCCGGAGTGAACGGCCGACTCCGCCAGCCGCTCGAAGGCGGCGATCCGGGCGAAATCGATCAGCACCGACACGAAGAGGAACAGTCCGGCCGTAATGCCGATCAGGAACACGTTGACCGAACCGTCCCGATTGTTCCGGATGGCTCCGCCCGTGAACCGCCGGCGTGTCATCCGCTTCCTCTTCCTTGACCCATCCGCTTCATCAAAATGTCTCCCGCTTTCTTCCTCTGCTCCGCACCGTTCGATCCGTCGCCGAATCGATCCCGGTAATATCGCGCAAGATCGACCGTGCGAATCAACTCGACCGGATCGGTGACCGGGGCGGCCGCGGAAGCGTGAATGCCCGATATGCCGGTGAGCCGCGCGGCTCCCGGCGGAATGTCGAACGTCTCCAATTCCACGACGATCCGTTTCAGCAGAAGCTGCCGACGGTAAGACGCCTGTCCGTCATACTTGGCGGGCACGCGGCCCGCACCGTTCAGCAGCTTGACGGCCATCAGGTCTTGCGGCCGCCCGCCGGCCCTGTCATGCGCCGGCAATTCGACCGAAACATCCTTCGCCGCATCGTCACCCCATTGAACGATCGAGCGAAGCAACCCGTCATCGGTCCACCGCCAGTACAGCGGATCGTACAGGCCGGTCGGAGCGATGCCGGTGGCCGGGTCGCGGTGGCTGTTGTCCCAGCGGAAGGCGGCTCGGTCCGCCGCGGCGGACGCCGCGTAATGGAGCAGCGCCCGCTCATGGACGATCATCGCGCCGAACACCAACGCCAGCACGGCCAGAAACACCGCCGGGAAGACGATCGAGGACTCGACCGCGATGCTGCCGGCGTCAGATCGCCAGAACGTGAACAACCGATTACTTTTCGTAGTCGAACATGTCATGGGAAGTTATTTCCGCTTTGCCCATCAAACTTTTGACAAACGAAATCAATTGATCCCGGAAAATGATCGCCACGATGATGACCACGGCGATGATCATGATCATCTCGACCACGCCCGCGCCGTCTTCATCCCGAAGAAACTTCCCGGCGCCGCGGCGCATGGAATCCCCTATCCATCCGAACATCCGATCTTCCTCCCTCTGGTTATTGGAAACCGAGAATTGCCGGCGATCCGATGATCACCATCAGCACGAAAAACATGAGCACCAGCGGAAACGACAGCTTCGATACCGCCTCTTCCCCCTTCGTTCGGGCGAGGCTTTTGCGCTTCTCCCACAGATTGAACGACAACTCGCGCAGAGCGTGGACGAAATCGGCGCCGCCCTTCCGGTATTGCAGCAGCAGCGCCGACGTCAGGACGGACGCCTCCTGGACGCCGACCCGCCGCGCGAAGCCGTCCATCGCAAGCTGGAACGATTCGCCGTTCTGCATCGCGTGCATCGCCCGCTTCAGCTCCCGGTAGAGCGGATGATCGTCCCCGCCTTCCCGGGCGCAGCGAAGCAGCGCGTTCTGGAGCGATTCGCCGGCGCCGACGAGCAGCATGAGCACGGAAAGCAATTCGGGCAGCTCGCGCAACACGGCCCGGCGCTGCTCCTCCACCCTCCGTCTCAGCGACCGGATCTTCGATACCGGCAAGAGCGCGGCGACGATCAGCCCGATCGGCAGCACGTCCGCCGCTCCCGTGAGCAGCGCCGCCAGCGCCGACAACCCGGCCGCCCCCATGCCTGATCCCGCCGCATGCGCCACATGGCGCCTCGCCGCAGACATCGTCGGCGCCTTCCCGTCCAGCCGCTGCAGATCGGCGTGAACGGACGCAAGCAGCGACTGCACCGGCGTCAGCCGGATTGCCCGCTTCAGGATGAACCGGTCGGCCGGCCCGGTCAGGAGAATATCCTTCCATGCCTTCGGTCCGCGTCGGTCCCGCATTCCCGACAGCAGCGAAGCACCTGTCATGGACAGCCAAGCCCCGGCGATGATCAGCGCCAGCACCTGCACCGTGCGCCACCTCCGTCACACGTCGATCGACATGATTTTGCGGATGAGCCATGCGCACCCCGCCAGCGCCGCCAGCCCGACCGTCAGGATCGCAAGGCCGGCCGCGCTGCCGTAGAGCGGAGCCATGTATTCCGGCGCCATGGCGGTCAGCAGGATGATGAACGCGAACGGAGCGCCCATCATCAGCCGGGACTCGAAGCGCTTGCCGGCGGTCATGACCGCGATTTCCCGCTCGACATCCATTTTCTCGCCGAGCAATTGGGCGGAACCGCGGACGATGGCGGCCATGTCGCCGCCCGACCGCTTTGCGACGGCGATGACTTCGGCGAGGCGTGCCGCTTCATCGAGCCCCGCGCCGGACGCAAATCTGCGCAGTTCGTCCTCCAGCCGCTGCCCGTTGACGAGACCGATCCGGATTCGCTCGAATTCGATGCGGATCGGCGACTTCGCATCCGGATACAAAATCTTCAGCTCATCCGGCACCGACAGGAACGCGTTCTCGACGGAGCGTCCGGCCGACAGCGAGGTCACGAGACAATGCAGCGCCTCCTTGAACTGTTCCCTCAGCCGGCGCCTTCGCCGGGACTCCAGCTCCCGGCCGGCGATGGACGGCGCGTACAGACCGAAGGGCGAGAAAAGCAAGCCGGCCCAGATCGATTGATAGTACAGCGCGGCGACAAGACCGGCCGCCGCCATGCCGCCCAGCGCGACGGCAATCCGCGCGCGTCCCGTCAATCCGGCCGCCGAAGCCGGACTGTCCCGCGTTTTCCCCGCATCCGCCGAATCGGGATGGCGTCCCCGGACCCGCGCCATATTCGGCAATCCGCCCGCATTACGCATGGTGGCCGGCCTCCCCGGGGGAAGGAGCGGCGCGCGAAGGATCGGCGACGCCGGCCAGCCGCAGCTTGCGGGCGCGAATGAGCGGGTTCCCCGTCCGGACCAGCCCGCCGGCCCCGATCCGTTCATCCCCGCCCGGGCCGGCCGAATCCTCCAATCCCCGCATGAACAGCACGTTCAATTCGTACTCCCCGTTTCGGACGCCGCCCAGCTCCACAATCTCCGACACACCCCGCCTCCCGTCGGCCATCCGGGTCAGATGCACGAGCAGATCGATGCCCGATGCGATCTGATGGCGAATGACCGAGAGCGGCAGTTCCGCACAGGACAACACCATCGACTCGAGCCGCGACAGCATGTCGCGCGGGCTGTTGCCGTGTCCGGTCGACATCGACCCGTCATGCCCGGTATTCATCGCCTGAAGCATGTCCATGGCCTCGCCGCCGCGAACCTCGCCGACGATGATCCGGTCGGGCCGCATCCGGAGCGAAGCTTTCACCAGCGCGCGGATCGGAATTTCCCCCTTCCCCTCCGGGTTGGCGTTGCGCGTCTCGAGCGAGACGAGATTCGGAATGCCGGCGATCTGCAATTCCGCCGAATCCTCGATCGTGACGATCCGCTCATCCGGCGGAATGCAATGGGCGAGCGCATTCAGAAACGTCGTCTTTCCCGTTCCGGTGCCGCCGCAGATGAACACGTTGTACCTCGCGCGGACCAGACGGGACAGCCAGTCCGCCGCTTCCCCCGTCAGCGAGCCGCGGGCAATCAGGTCATCCAGCGTCATCGGGCGCTCCGGAAACTTGCGGATCGTGACCGTCGGCCCGTGGATCGACACCGGCGGCAGCACCACATGCACCCGCGAGCCGTCCGCAAGCCGCGCGTCGACGATCGGATTCGTCTCGTTCACCGCGCGGTTGACGCTGCCGACGATCGACTGGATCAGTTCCTCCAGCCGTTCCCGGCTCTCGAACGCTCCCGGATATCGCATGAGGCGACCGTTCCGTTCGATGAAAATGTTCTCGTGGCCGTTGATCATGATTTCCGTCACGGTCGGATCGTCCATGAGCGGCTGCAGCAGGTCGAGACCGCGAAAGGCGTGGAACAGCCTCCGCACCGCCTGGTGCTTGTCCGCGGCCGTGAGCGGCTTGTCCCGCGCCCACTCGAAGACGACCGTCTCGATGATGCGCGTCAACCGATCGTCGCTCAGCTCTTCATGCAAGTTGATCCTGCTTCTGACCCGTTCCCGCAGCAGGCGCGCCTCGCGTTCCCCGATCATCCGGCTTCCCTCCTTCCGGCTTCCAGCCCGCGGCGCCGAGCAGACCCAGGCATGCGCCCATGAGCGCGGGCGACCGCGCCGCTTCCTCCGCCCTGCCTTCGCCGTGCAGTTGCGGCACGTCCGGAATCCGCGCGGCGAAGCACAGACCCGCCGGCCGGGCCGCATCTGTCTGACCCGCGCGCGCCGCGACGAAGCGGATGCGCGGCTCGGCTTCCGCGAAGCGGTCCGGATGGCGGCGCCGGAAATATCCGAGCGCCGACTCGGCCTTGTGCAAGCCGGCGTTGTGGCCCGGCACGATCCAGAAGATGGCGGCGGATCGCATGAACGCTTCGATATGCGCTTCGGTCGGCGCGGAGCCGAGATCGATGACGACCGCGCCGTAGTCCGGACAGACCGACAGAGCCCGGATCAGCCCGCCGGCCGCATCCGCGCCGAGCAACAGCTTCTCTTCCGGCGGACAGCCGCCGGGAAACCGGTCGATGCCCAGCCGCGCATCGTGCGTCCTGAGCCGCTCGAACGCGCCCGCCGCATCGGCCGGACGCGCCTGCAGCGCGTACAGCAGCTCCGGCAGCCCGTGCCCCGTGTCTCCCTTGCCGTCAAACACACCGCCGAACGGATCCAGATCGAGATAGAACGCGCCCGCTCCCGATCGGGCCGCGAGATGCGCCATGCAGAGCGCCGTCGTCGTCACGCCGCAGCCGCCGCTCGGCGAATAGACCGACACGACCAGCGGTCCTTGCCCCCCGCCTCCCTCCGCCGCGCGCGGCGCCCCATGCCCGGTGCGAATCGCCGCAAGCTGCCGGATCAGGTTCGGCATCGGCTGATACTGCGGCACTTCCGGCAGACCGGCATCGGTTCCGGCCTCGCCGGACCGCCTGACGAGCAGCGCCGCCGGCAAGCCCGGCCGAAGCCCAGCCGCCGCGTCCGCGAATTCCGGCGCGACCAGCAGCAGATCCGCCGGATAACCGGCCTTCAAATATTGGCGCAGCGCATCCTTCGTCGAAAATCCGGTCACCCGCCATTCGCGGCCGTACGGCGACTGCCTGATATACTCGGCCAGGCGGCGCACATATTCCGCTTCCCTTGCCGCTACGCACAGACAGATCGGCACCATGCCGCCACTCCTCCTCCGCAAACGAAAAAACACCGCTCGCGCAGACAACAGGTACGTTGTCCATGCGCGAACGGTGCTTCCGTTCAATTGCTCATGGTTATTTTTGGATCATTTTACCACGACCGCATCCGTCAGTCAATCCTCCGCACCGGGGCGGCCGGCAGCCGCTAGTCCAGATCGTTCCCGTTCGAGGCGATGACTTTCGCGTACCAGCCGAAGCTTTTTTTCTTGATGCGGCGCAGATCCTTCTCGTCATGCTCATCCCGGTTGACATAGACCAGCCCGTAGCGCTTCTGGTAACCGTTCAGCCAACTGAACAGATCGGTAAACGACCACACGCAATAGCCGAGCACATCCGCGCCGTCCGTGATGGCTTCCTGAACGGCCCGTATATGGTTGCGCAGATAGTCGATCCGGTAATCGTCGCGCACCTGGTCGCCGTCTTCCAGCCTGTCATACTCGCCCATGCCGTTCTCGCTGATCAGAATCGGCAGATCGTAACGGCTCGTCAACCGCCTGAGCGCGATGCGCAGGCCGGTCGGATCAATTTCCCAATCCCAGTTGGTCGTCTCCAGGTGGGGATTTCGCTTTGTCTTGTATACGCCGGGGATGCCCCTCTCCTTCATGGTGCCTTTTTTTCCGGTGGTGTTCCAGTTCCCCTCCCCGACGCCGTCGAGCGGATTGTGCTCGTGGGTGTAGGTCATGTAGTAGTTGACCCCGATGAAATCCGGCCTGCCTTCGGCCAGCAGCCGGTCATCGCCGCTTTCCGCCACCGGCGCCACGCCCTGGCGCTGCAAATAGTTCCATACGAGTTTCGGATAGCGTCCCCAATGATAGATGTCCAGCCACCAGTGATTCAGAAATTCCTCGGCATTCTCCCCGGCCAGCACATCCGCCGGGTTGCACGAATAGGCGTAGGACGGCATGTAGGAAAAGCTGGGGCCGATGATGCCGTCCGGCACCAGCTTGCGGAAGGCGGAAATGGCGCTCGCATTGGCCAGATTGGCGTGATGGTTGGCCTGATAGTACAGCGCCCGGTCTTTTTTGCCCGGTGGATGCGTGCCGGACAGGTAACCCCGGGTCATGAACACGTTCTGCTCGTTCAGCGTCACCCAGATTTTCACGCGGTCGCCGAACCGCTCGAACAGCGTCACGCAATAACAGGTGAAGTCTTCGATGATCCGCCTCGACTCCCATCCGCCGTAGCGGGTTTGCAGAGCCAGAGGCAAATCCCAATGATAGAGCGTCAGAATCGGTTCAATGCCGTTCAGCTTCAATTGTTCGATCAATCGGTCGTAAAACCGGATTCCCTGCTCGTTGATCTCGCCGCTTCCGTCCGGATAGATCCGGGGCCAGGAGACGGAAAAGCGATACGCCTTGAGCCCCAGTTCCTTCATGAGCCGGACATCTTCCTCCATCCGGTGGTAATGGTCGACCGCCACATCGCCGTTGGAGCCTTGAAACGTTTTCCCGGGAATCCTCACAAATTCGTCCCAGATGGATTTGCCTTTGCCGTCCTCGTTCCACGCGCCTTCCGCCTGATAGGCGGCCGAGGCCGCGCCCCACAAGAAATGTTCCGGAAAAGGCTTCAACCGTTCGTGAATCATTGCGCTTCCCCCCTCCCCCCGTACTCGGTGAGATGATGGTACAGGGCGCCGATCATCCCCGAGTCATTGTAGAAACGGCATCGTTCCAGGGGAACTTCGATGCCGAAGTTGTTCAGCCGCTGAATGCGCCACTTGAGCTCCGGTATCAAATCTTCGCGCCGGCTGACCGCACCGCCCAGCAAAATCTTGGCGGGATCCAGAATGAAGAAAAGGTTGTGAAGGCCGATGGACAACGCGTCCAGCAACTGATTGACCGCGTGGCGGGCATAGGGGTCTCCGTTTTTCGCCTCGTCGAACACCATTTCTCCGGACACCTGTTCCAGCGGCAATCGCTTGAATTCAGCATAATGTCTTCGCATGACCAGAATCGTGGCCGTTCGATTCAGCACGCAGTTGTTGGCCACATTGTTGTGCAGTCCCTGCGTGATCATGTAACCGAATTCACCGGCGGCGAACGTTGCGCCCCTGTACAGTCGGCCGTTCAGAAAACAGGCGCCGCCGATCCCCGAACCGATGGTCACGCACAGGAAGTCGGATTCCTGCTGCGCATTTCCCAGCCATTTTTCCGCCAGGGCGACACAGTTCGCATCGTTTTCCACACTGGTCGGCAATTGTGTTCTTTCTTCGAAATAGGCCTTGATGTTCAGCTTGTCGAAATCCGGAATCGCGCCGCCCACCCGGATCACGCCCGTCCGGTAATTGACCAGCCCCGGAATGCTGATCGCGACACCGGCGAGCGGACCGTGGCGTTCGATCGTCCGGAGCATTTGAGCCAGGATCTCCTGGCCGGAGTTTCGGTTCGTCGCGAAGTCTCCCTTTTCCAGAAACGCGCCGTTTTCGTCCATTACGCCGTATTTGACGCTGGTGCCTCCGACGTCAAACGAAATATACCGTTTCATCGTTATTCCCCCGGATCTTCAGACCTTGCCTGGACGATTGCCCTGCACTTGCCTGTAGAAATCGTTGCCGTACGCATCATTGATGACGATGACGGGGAACCGATCCAGCTTCAGCCGGAAAATCGCCTCGGTGCCCAAATCCGGATAGGCGACGACCTCCGCTTCCGTTATGCGCTTGGACAGCAGCGCTCCGGTCCCCCCCAGGGCGGCGAAATAAACGCCCTTGTGCTCGGCGATCGCCTGCCTCACTTCCTCCGACCGGTTGCCCTTGCCGATGGTGGCGCGCAGTCCGGCCCTGTACAGCGCGGGTGTGAACCGGTCCATGCGCAGCGCGGTGGTCGGCCCCGCGGAGCCGATCACGTGATCGCCGAACGCCGGCGTGGGTCCGACATAATAGATCGTCTGGTCGGCCAGATCGATCGGCAGCGGCTCCCCTGCCTCCAGGCAGCGATGCATGCGCCGGTGAGCGGCATCCCTCGCGGTGTAGACATACCCGGAGAGCCGCACCTGGTCGCCCGCGCGCAATCCGAGCGCCTTCTCTTCCGACAGCGGAAGCTGCATGTCGATCATTCGATCACCGCCGTTCGTTGCCTCGCCGAATGGCATTGGATATTGACGGCGACGGGAACGGAAGCGATGTGGCACGGATGAACGATCACGTGCACGCCGAGCGCCGTGGTTTCTCCGCCCAGGCCTTGCGGACCGATCCCCATAGCCCGCACCCGCTCTTCCAATCGCCGCTCGATCTCCGCAATCTGCGGATCCGGATTGCGCGTCCCCAGCTTGCGCATGACGGCCCGTTTCGCCAGATATGCGCAATAATCGAACGTTCCGCCGACGCCGACGCCGACGATGAGCGGAGGACAGGCGTTCGGACCCGCTTCCCTGACCGTATCCAGCACGAACGCCTCCACGCCTTCCCATCCCTCGGACGGTTTGATCATGCGCAGCCGGCTGGTGTTCTCGCAGCCCATCCCTTTGGGAAGCACCGTGATTTTCAGCCGATTCCCGGGCACCAGATCATAGTGAATGATCGCCGGAGTATTGTCGCCGGTATTGCGGTCGGCTTCGAACGGCCGGGAAATGACCGAAGCCCGCAGGCAGCCTTCGCGGTAGCCCCGGCGCACGCCTTCCTGGATGGCCTCTCCGATGTATCCGCCTGTCACGCGCACGTCCTGGCCGATTTCCACATAGACGACCGCATACCCGGTATCCTGGCACAGGGGGAGCCGTTCCGTTCGGGCAATGCGCGCATTTTCGATAATCTGGTCCAATACGGCCTGCGCCATGGCGGAGGTTTCCGTGTCGCGCGCCCGGGTCAGGGCTTCCTCCACATCTCCGGGCAGCACGGTCGCGGCCTGCATGCAAAGACGGCTCACAACCTCCGTGATTTGCTCCGCCTCGATCGTCCTCGGCATATCCCGTTTTCACCTGCCGCCATATTGAAGAATCTTTCGCGCGCGCTCGACCACCGGAAGATCGACCATGCTTCCGTCGACCAATACGGCCGCCTCCCCCTTCTGCAACGCCTTTTCATAGGCGGAAAGCACGAACCGTGCCCATTGAACTTCTTCCCCGGAAGGTCGGAACACCGCGTGAACCGGACCGATCTGCGCCGGATGAATGAGCAGCTTTCCCCGGAACCCCAATTGTCTGGCCAATCCGGCTTCACGGATCAGTCCCGCTTCATCCTTCACCCTGACGAAGACCGTGTCGATCGGCGCTTCGATTCCCGCGGCCCTGGAGTTGACGACCAGCATGGAACGGGCATACAGCAATTCGGTTCCGTCATCCGACGGCGCCGCGCCGATATCGCGGCAGAAGTCCAGCGATCCGAACGCCAACCTCCGCACCCTCGGGCTGGCAGACGCGATCTCATACGAATGATGCAAACCGCGCGCCGTCTCGATCATCGGAACCAACTCGAGCGCGTCGGGCACGACCCCGTTTTTCCGCTCCAGCATGCCGATCAACTCATGCACGAGCCGAATTTGCTCCGCCGATTCCACTTTCGGAAGCACGATGCCGCGGGTATGCCGGTCGACCATCCATTCCAGATCCTTTTCAAAAAAGGGGCTGGGCATGAAGTTGATCCGGACATAACAGGGCTTGCTGCCCGCCATGCGGCCGAGCGCTTCCTTGACCTTGCGCCTGGCCGCATCCTTTTCGCCGTCGGCGACCGCGTCTTCCAGATCGAAAATCAACACATCGCAATCCAGATCAAACGATTTTTCGATTTTTCTGTCGTCCGCTCCCGGAACAAACATCCAGCTTCGAAGCATCGTTCATCACAGCCGTCATCCGTTTTTGTATCCGTAATCCGGAATTTTGCTCCATCTGTCGCGCAGCGCGTGCGCCGCCATCTTCGGTTTTCGGTCGCGCGTGAAGATCCCTTTCTTGTTCCCCTGCACCCGGACGATGCCCTGGCTCGTGTTGAAGTCGGCGAAATTCCATACATGTTCCCCGATCACATGGTCGAACTCGTCGAACACTTCATGATTGATCCGCAAATATTCGACCTGGTATTCCTCCGTAAACATGACGGGCGTCACATCATGGTATCCCGGAATCGTGTCCGCGCCGTATTCCGCGATGATCAGCGGCTTGCCGGGACAGCGTCGCTCCCACCCCCGCAGTTCATGGCGCAGCCACGCCTTCGCGTATTCGAGCCGACCGCCTTCCCTGTACCAGCCGTAATAGCGGTTGATCGCCAGCACGTCGACCAGATCCGCCACTTTGCACCGATCGGGGGTGGCGGAGAGGTGGTTGACGATGGTGACCGGCCGCTTCTGCGGATCGAGCTCCTTCGCCAATCGGACCAGCGGTTCGAAATACTCATAAGCGCCGTCCTCAAACGTATTCGGCTCGTTCGCGATCGACCACATGACGACGGATGGATGGTTCTTGTCCCTCGCGATCAATTCCCGAATCACCTGCTGATGGTGTTCGAACGTCCGCACGTTCTCCCAGGTATCCCGCGGCGGTCCGCCCGGGAACACCGTCAGCCGCAAATGCAGTCCGACCGCCGGCGTTTCATCGATCACGACAAACCCTTCCCGGTCGGCCAATCGCATGAGTTCTTCCGAATACGGATAATGCGACGTTCGGAACGAATTGGCGCCGATCCATTTCATGAGATTGAGATCCTTGACGTTGACGGCCTCGTTCAGTCCCCGTCCGTTGATGTGGAAATCTTCATGCTTGCCGAATCCCTTGAAATAGAACGGCTTGCCATTGATGAGAAACTTTCCGTCCCTGACTTCCACCGTCCGCACCCCGAACGGCTGTTCATAGCAGTCGACGAGGGTCTCGCCGGAATACAGTTCGACTCTGAGGGTATACAGATACGCGTTTCCCGGCTCCCAAAGCGTTACGTTGCGGATGTCGATTCTGCCTTTTTCCCCCTCATGCACCCCGACGATATCGCCCGCTTCGTCCAGTACCTTCACCCTGACCCTGGCGCTGCCGCATACGTCGACCTCGTAATCGGCAAATCCGTTCGTGCCGGCGCAGCCGGGGACCACGGTGATGTCCCGGATATACGTTTTCGGCGTCGTATAAATCTTCACCGGCCGATGAATCCCCGCGTAGTTGAAGAAATCGAAAAGACTGGCCATCAAAGATATCCGGATTGAAGAAACCATCGACCAGGCCAACTCGGGGGATGCGGAGAGCATTGAAATCTTGTCGCGAATCGGCGAAAACCTGGGAATCGGCATCGCAAACCTCATTCTGACGCTTCACCCCGAGCTGATCATCATCGGCGGCAGAATCTCCCGGGCCAACCATTGGATCTTGAATCCGTGCATGCGCGTCATCAAAACTTCCTTGCCGAAAAAAATCTTTGAAGCCACCTCCATCGAACTGTCGGAGTTGTATCCTTACGTCAGCGCGTTGGGAGGTGTCGCGCTGGTGTTGAACCACCGGATCTGGAATGCGGATTGACAAGCAAGTCTCCCCTGCCCCGGCCGGGCGGATGCTTGATCATCCGCCGGCATTCCGCATGGCCAGCTTCCAGAACGCGTGGTACAGCCCGCCGAGCATGTTGAACCCCGCCGCGATCTCATCCGCCAATTCCGGCGAGAACAGCAGCGCGTCGATTTCCCGGTTGCAGGAGAGGTAGATATTCTTCCGCTGGTACCACTCCAGGACGGATGCGGGCTTGTCCGGATCGAGCACGCGCTTGTAGCGGTCGCCTTCGATGACGAACGTCTTCTGCCGCCCGTAGAAGGCCGTCGTCCGCGCGAAATCTTCCGGCTCTTCGTCGATCCATTCGCGCAGCTTGTCCATCGTGTCCTTCGATGCGGAGTAAAAGCCCATCCCGTAACGGTAACCGTCCGTCCGCAGCTCGAAGAAGAACGCCGGAGCATCCGTCCAGACCTCCGAGCGGCGCTTGAACGTGATCCACATGGCGTCGCGGTACAGCGATTTGTCCCGGGAGAAGCGCGTGTCGCGGTGGATGCGGGAAATCGTTTTGCCGACGGCGGGGCGCGTCTCGAGCTCCGGATCGATCTCCAGCATCGTGCCGCTCAGATCGGCGACCAGATCGCGCATCGGCTCCAGCAGTTCCCGCTCGTAAACCGGGCGGTTCCGCTCGAACCACTCCTTCGCATTGTGTTCCCGCACATCGCGCAGAAATTGAATTGTCCGTTCGGAAAAGCCGCGAAACGCTCCCATGGATCTTCCTCCTTCATGATGGATCAGGCCCGGTGCCGGAACCTTCCGCGAAGCAGCCGCCGGAGCGTGTGCCTCTTGGATGCGAACATATGATCGCGATGATCTGGAATCCACTATATCCGATTCCATCCTTTTCTTCAAGACCGGTTCTGCGAAATTCCCGCATGGAAAAGCGCCGCCCGTGCGGACACCGGAAACAGACCTCCCGCACAGACGGCGCTTCCTCCCGGCAATCCACGCTGCCGGACGACCGGACACGGCTCATCCGGTCACTACACGAGCCAACCGCGCAGCACGATGACCAGCAGGATGAACAGGACGAGAATCACACCCGTGCTCGTGAACATTCCGTAGCCGACGCCGCAACCAGCAGGATAACCCATTCGCAAGCACCTCCTTCCGGTCGGACTGCGTTATCCTATGCACCCGTCCCTGCGCGCTATTGGGCAGAACGACAAAATGGGCAAACGCTGTCCGCGCTTGCCCGGATGAGGGGATGCAATTATCCTGCCGTTACCACCAGAAGCCGCCGCCCCAGGGACCGACGAACGGACCGCCGTACGGACCAAAGCCGCCGTAGAACGGACCCCCGAAGCCGCCGAACCCGTATGGCGACTCGCCGATCGCCAGCAGGTCGAACAGCACGAGCGGCAGCAGGCCCTTCACCCGCGCCTTGCCGCGCGGCTGCTCCAGCACCAGCCGGTTGCCGCGGATGGCGACCAGCTTGCCGGAAACGATCGAGCCGTCCTTCTTCATCGCGTAAATCTTCCTGCCGACCAGCTTTTTCGCCTGTTCTTTCGTCACCGCCATTGCTTGATCGAGCCTCCTCCCGCATGTCGCGGCCATGGCCGCGTGCCGCTTTCATGGCCGCGCATACCATACCGTATGCGGAAGGGGCCGAGCCCGAATGGACAACGGTGTACAAGCATGCAAAAATATACGGCAGCCCGAGAAGGCCGCCGCATGGGATTTGCCGTTAGTCTTCGCTTGTCAACCGAAGAACAGGCCGATTTCACGCTCCGCGCTGGACGGCGAGTCCGAGCCGTGGACGACGTTGCTGTCCACGGTCAGGCCGAAGTCGCCGCGGATCGTGCCGGGCGCGGCTTCGGCCGGGTTGGTGCTGCCGATGACGCGCCGCGCGACCGCGACCGAGTCGGGACCTTCCCACACGCTCGCGAAGACGGGTCCCGAGGTGATGAAGTCGACGAGTTCGCCGAAAAACTTTTTCTCCCGATGCTCCTTGTAGTGCTCCTCCGCGAGTTCCCGCGAAATCGTGAGCACCCGCGCTTCCTTCAGCGTGAGTCCCTTGCGCTCCAGACGGCTGACGATCTCGCCGACGAGTCCCCTCCTGAAGCCGTCCGGCTTCACCATCACGAATGTCCTTTCCATGCTGTCTGCACTCCTTCATGTTTGAGATCGTCCCGCTGCGCCTGCCGCCCGCCGGCATGCCGGTCAGCGGAGCAGCGGCTTGTTCTTGAGCATGTGCAGCGACCGGATGAACCGGATCGTCTGCGTCTTTCCGCGCATCACCATCGAATGCGTCTCGGCGCGCCCGCCTTCGAGATACCGGACGCCGCCGAGGAATTCGCCCGGCGTCACGCCCGTCGCGGCAAAAATGACATCCCCTTCGCCCACCATGTCGTTCATCCCGAGAATCCGGCGCGGATCGTCCAGCCCCATGGCGACGCAGCGCTGGTACTGCGCGTCGTCTTCGATCATCAGCCGGCCCTGCAGCTCGCCGCCGAGGCACTTGATCGCGGCCGCGGCGAGCACGCCTTCCGGCGCGCCTCCGGAGCCGATGTACAGGTCGATGCCGGTCTCGGGAAAACAGGGCGCCATCGCGCCGGCGACGTCGCCGTCGGACAGGAACTTGATCCGCACGCCGGCGTCCCGCAGCTCGCGGACGAGCGCTTCATGCCGCGGACGGTCGAGCATCATGACGGTCAGATCCGACAGCGGCTTGCCGAGCGCAAGCGCCGCCTTCTCAACCGTGATGCGCGCCGGATCCCGCAGGCTGAGCTTGCCGGCGAGCGCGGGGCCGACCGCGAGCTTCTCCATGTACATGTCCGGCGCGTGCAAGAGCTGCCCCTTCGGCGCCACCGCCAGGACGGACATGGCGTTGTTCAGTCCCTTCGCGACGATCTCCGTGCCTTCGAGCGGATCGACCGCGATGTCGACCTCCGGCCCGCTGCCGTCGCCGAGCTTCTCGCCGATGTAGAGCATTGGCGCTTCGTCCATTTCACCCTCGCCGATGACGACGGTGCCCTGGATCGAGACGGAGTCGAACATGCGCCGCATCGCCTCCGTCGCCGCGCCGTCGGCCGCGTTCTTGTCGCCGCGGCCCATCCACGGGGCGGCGGAGAGCGCCGCGAGCTCAGTCACCCGAACCAGTTCCAGCGCGAGTTCCCTTTCCATGTCCTTCCTCCTAACGGTTTTGCCGTTTTTCCTGCGCTTCATGCATCATCCTCACAATGATGGCCGCCGCCTCCTCGATCGAGCGATGGGTGACGTCGATGACGGGACAATGGATCTCGTCCATGATCGACCGGGCATACGCAAGCTCGTCCCGGATGCGCTCGATCGAGACGTAGGACACGCCGCCGGGCAGGCCCAGCTCGCGCAGCCGCTCGCCGCGGATGCTGGCCAGCCGCTCCGGCTCCATCGTGAGGCCGACGATCAGCGCGCCGGCCGGGTTCTCGATCAGCTCGGCGGGCGGCTTGACCTCCGGCACCAGCGGCAGGTTCGCCGTGCGGATGCCCTTGTGCGCCAGGAAGACGCTGAGCGGCGTCTTCGAGGTGCGGGACACGCCGATCAGAATGACCTCGGCCTGGAGCAGGCCGCTCAAATCCTTGCCGTCATCGAACTGGATCGCGAACTCCACTGCCTCGATCCGCCTGAAATAATCTTCGTCCAGCGTGTGAAGCAGCCCCGGCTCGCTCCGGGGCATGCCGTTGAACGTGTCGATGTATGCCTGCATCATCGGCCCGAGCACATCCACCGCGCGGACGCCGCGCCGGCCCGCTTCTTCGAACATCATTTCGTGCAGTTCGGGCTGCACGAGCGTGAAGGCGATGAAGCCGCCCGTCCTGGCCGCTTCATCCACGATGCGGACGATCTCTTCTTCGTCCTTGATCGGAGCGAATCGTTTGAGCCGCACGGTGCGGTCGTCGAACTGGCGGACGGCGGCCTTCGCCACCGCTTCCGCCGTCTCGCCGATGCCGTCCGAGCAAATGTAGATGATTCGGGGTCTCTTCTCGTTCTCCGTATCCGTCACCAACTTCTGCCTCCTTCGTGCGGCGCCGGTTGCTGCAGTCTCCCGGAAAGCAGTTCCGCCATGTGCCGGATCGTCACGCGTCCGGTGGCTTCGGGCCCGCCGTCCCGTTCGCGGACCACCGGCAGGCAGTCAAGGTCATGGGCAAACATCAGGCGCAGCGCCTCGGCCGCGTCGTCCTCCGGCGAGACGGTCACGACGTTCGGCACCCGCGTCATGACGAGGCTGACCGGAAGCGCCGAGGCGCCGGCTCCGCCGACCGTCACCTTGAGCAGATCCTTGGCCGTCACGATGCCCGTGAAACACTGCTCACGGTCGACGACGATCAGCTCTTCGACGTTCTCGGTGAACAACGCGACCACGGCGTCATGCACCGAGCTTTGCTCGCATACGCTGACCGCGACGGACTGGATGTCCTTCACCTTGTAGCCGGACAGACCGCGCGCGGCGGACCGGACGGTACGGGCCGGACCGGGAAAATAGCCGACCTTCGGCTTCGCGTCGATCAGACCGAGCATGACGAGCAGCGCCAGGTCGGAGCGAAGCGTCGGTCGGCTGACGCCCAGCATGCCGGCGAGCTGCTCGCCCGTGATCGGCGCGTGCGTCTCCACGAGCCGCACGATTTCCGATTGTCTCGCAGTCAGTTCGATGGCCAACACAACCTTTATTTCACATGATAATTCCGGGGATTAGAATATCACAATTTGAAATGTGACACAATATATTCCCCTCGCCGGCACTTGCCATGCGCGGCGCGGTCTGTTAGGATGAAAAACGCACCGCCCATACCCGATAACGGGCTGGGCGGTTTATTGATCTGCCTGTCCTTTTTCACGCACAGGGATGGACGGCGCTTATTTCTGCAGCCCGATCCGGCCGAGCAGGCGCACAGTTTCTTCTTCCAGTTCAAGGCCGAGCTGTCCACGGACGGCCTCCTCCAGCCGGCGGTAGACGTTCAGCGCCTCGTGCCGGTTGCCCGCCTCCAGGTTCAGGCGAATGAGCTCGCGGCCGTCCGCCTCGGATTCCGGGGCAATCTCGAGCAGGCGCCGGAGGCTGTCCGCCGCGAGCGCCATCTCGCCCCGCCTGCGGAAATGAAGATGCATCGCGCGCAGCGACAGGATGTACTTCGCGTTGATCGCTTCCTGGCGCGTCGAGGCCCAATCGTAGTCGCAGCCCTCCATGTACCCGCCCCTGTAGAGCCGGTTCGCCTTGTCATACAGGTGCCGGTCCGGCTCTTCCGACGCCAGCAGCTCGTCCAGCACGGCCTCGAACGCCGAAGCGTCGGATTCCGCCCCGTTCAGCCGGATGGCGAAGCCGTTGCCGGCCTTCTCCACGGCGAACGGCAAGCTGTGCTCCTGCAGTGTCTTGCGCAGATAGGACAGGCAGGTATAGAGGTAGGTCTTCGCCTTCTTCACGTCATGTCCCGGCCAGATCGCTTCCACGATGAGCTCGGTGTCCACGGGGTTCCCGCCGTGGTGGATCAGGAAGGCGCATACTTCCTTCTCCTTGGAGATCTTCCATGTCACCTGGCGGTTTCCGCTCTGCGGCAGCACGATGGAGAATCCGCCCATGCACCGGACGAACGGAAACCGTGAATCATCCGGAGCCTGGGGGGACGCGGCCGCCTCCCGGATGCGCGACACCGCGTCCCGCAGCCGGTCGATCGTGATCGGCTTGAGCAGATAGTCCGTCGACCGGACTTCGAACGCTTCCACCGCGTATTCCGCGTAGGCCGTCGTGAACACGATCGGCACGCGGGGCAGCTTGGCGCGGATGTTCCGCGCCGCCTCAATGCCGGTCATGCCCGGCATCTGATTGTCCAGGAAAACGGCATCCACCGGCGTATGGTCCAGCATCTCGATCGCCATGATCGGGTTCGTGCACCTGCCGACCACGTCGACATCCCCGATCCGTCCGAGCAGAATCGCCATCAGATTCAACGCATCTTCTTCATCATCGACAAGCAGAACCCGAATCATCGGCCAAACTCCTTTGCGAGTATGTGGAACGACAGCGCCGCATTGGGGATAATCCACGATTCAACAGCGTGGCGCCAAATTCTTGAATTGAGTCCGGCGAACGAGTAAAAAAGGTTATCCCGCCCGCGCCCCTGGCGCGAATTCGGGGATAACCCTTTTTCCGCGGCGATTCGATCACGCCGATGTCGGGCTGCCATCCGACAAAATCCGCCATTGACAGCATTATATAAAACCACACATTAATAATACTTTAAGCGCGCCGGCGGTCAACCTTGCCCCGTCACGGCGCAAGCGCCAGGAACGCGTCGATGTCCTTCAGCGGCACGGCCGCCGCCTCCCGCCAGAAGGCGATGTCGTCGAGCCGCGCGCCGAGATGCTTCCACGCGAGATCCTCGACGGTCATGCTGCCGGTGTCGCGCAGCAGCGCGGCGTACCGGTCGGCGAACGCCGGCCCCTCCGCCATCGCCCGGGCGTAGATGGCGCTGCTGAACAAATACCCGAACGTGTACGGGAAATTGTAGAACGGCACGTCCGTCAGGTAGAAATGCAGCTTCGACGCCCAGAAATGCGGATGCCGGACGCCGAGCGCGTCGCCGTACGCCTCCCGCTGCGCCTCCTTCATCAGGGCGCACAGTTCGTCCGCGGACAGCAGGCCGTCCCGGCGCCGCTCGTAGAACCGGGTCTCGAACAGGAACCGCGCGCGGATGTTCATGAAGAACGCGACGGCGCGCTGAAGCTGATCGTCGAGCAGCGCCAGCTTCTCCGCCGGGTCGGACGCCGCCCGCACCGCCGAGTCCGACACGATCCACTCGGCGAACGTCGAAGCCGTCTCGGCGACGTTCATCGCATACTCCTGCGCGAAGGCCGGCAGATCGTTCATCACATGCTGATGATAGGCGTGGCCCAGCTCGTGCGCGAGCGTCGAGACGTTCGACGCCGTGCCGGAATAGGTCATGAAGATGCGCGTCTCGCCCGCGATCGGGAACGAGGTGCAGAAGCCGCCGGGGCGCTTGCCGGCGCGGTCCTCCGCCTCGATCCAGCGTTCCCGGAACGCCCGCTCCGCCAGTCCGGCCATGTCCGGGCTGAACTGCCGGAACCGGTCGGCGATGAACGCGGCCGCTTCATCGTACGGCACGGTCCGCGCGGCCGCGCCGATCGGCGCGTCGACATCGTGCCAATCAAGCCGCTCGAGCCCGAGCAATTCCGCCTTCCGCCGCAAATACCGGATCAGCGCCGGCCGGCTCTCGTCGACCGCCGCCCACATCGCCTCCAGCGTCCCGGGCCGCATCCGGTTCATGTCGAGCGGCTCCTTCAGCACGCTGTTCCAGCCGCGCCGGCCGTACAGCTTGAGCCGGAAGCCCGCGATCCGGTTCAGCGCGTCGGCGCACAGGTCGGCCTGCCGCGCCCATTCCGCTTCCCAGCTCTCGAACGCCGCCCGGCGAACTTCGCGGCTGCCGTGGCACAGCAGATTCTGCATCTGTCCCGCCGACCATGTTTTCACTTCACCCGTCTCATCCGCCGCATGAAAAACCGTCCGCCCGACGATCGAGTTGTACAGCTCGCCCCATCCGTGATAGCCGTTCACCGCCAGATCACCCGCGAGCGCCTCCTGCTCGGGCGGCAGCTTCTCCTTCGCCCGCGCGCGCCGCTCGGCCACGTAGAACGCCGCCGCGCCGGGACCGCCCTCGGACGTCAGCCACCCGTTCCACGTCCCCTCGTCCGTTTCGCCCAGCACGCGATCGTAGAGCGTCAGCACCGCCTGGAACGCCGCCGCCAAATTCTTCACCCGGTCGTCCAGCGCGGCCGCCTTCCGGTCGGCGACATCGGCCGCCGTCAGGCAGGCCGTGAACGATTCCGCCTCCCTGAGGCGCGCCAGAATCGATTGCGCGGCCTCCGTCAGCCGCCCGAGCAGATCCGCGTCCGCCGGACCGCCGTCCACCGCGCCGCGCAGCGCGCGTTCGAACGCCTCGATATCCCGCGCGAGCCCGTCCAGTTCCTTCGCGAACGCCTCCGACCCGGAGCCGCCGGGATAAATCTTCTCCAGACTCCACGTCATGTCAAGCCGATCCATGCCCGATTTCGCGCTCCTTTCCCCGCCGCGCATTGATTTGCCGCCGCGGGCGTTGTAGCATAGCCTTAATTATACCATCCATGGCAAGGAGGACGCACAATGCCCGGACCATTGCCCATCTCTCCCGACACCGCGCTCAAACTGTCCCGATTCCTCGGCATTCCGGTCGAGCATCTGATGCACATGCCGCGGCATATCCTGCTGCAGAAGCTGGCCGAGATGGCCGCGAAGGAGCAGGCCGAACCGGACAAGCCCGGGCATAAGGACGATGCGCGATGATTCCCTTCGAGCGAACCCTGCCGTACGACCGGATCATGGGCGACCTCTACGTGCAGGAATGCCCGTTCTGCAAGGCCGTGAGCGTCATTCTGCCGATCCGTCCGGACGAGCTGGACGACATCCGCACGGGCCGCCGGAGGCTGCTCGTGTTCCCCTGCTGCCGGAACAAGGTGACCGTCGTCGACGCCGACGCGGACTATCTGCTGACCGACACCGTGCTGCGCAGGCGCTGACGATCGCCCAAAAAAAAAGCTTGAGCCTTACGCGACGTCACGGTTTATATTGGGAATACCCGGGATGTGCCGGCGACAAGGGAAGGAGAGGAACATGCCGCATGAGTGGAAGACGGGGGAACTGGCGAAGCTCACCGGTTTGACCATTCGCACGCTGCGCTATTACGACCAGATCGGTCTGTTTTCGCCTTCCGGACGCACCGAAGCCGGGTATCGTCTGTACACCGATGCCGATCTCGCCCGGCTGCAGCAAATTTTGTCGTTGAAAGAGTTGGGGCTGTCTCTCGAGCAGATCCGGTCCGTCCTGAACGAGAACGCGATCGGGCTGCATGAGATCGTCTCCATGCAAATGGACCGGCTGCGCGAGAGCATCCGCAACCAGCAGAAATTGCTGTTCGAGCTGGAGCGGGCCGCCGCCCATCTGCGGGACAACCAAACGCCGACGGTCGAGCAGTTCGTCCGGCTCATGCACATGATGCGGAAACAGCACGAGCGGTATTTCGATGAACGCCAGGCGTTCTGGAACGCGCATCTGGACAGGCTGGGCGCCTACCTCAAGAGCCGGTTCGGGAAAACATGAGCAAAGGGGAATTGGGGAACATGAGAAAACCATCCGCCAGACACGCCACTTTTGTGATCGAGCGGCGCTACCCGGCATCGCCGGAACAGGTCTTTTCCGCATGGGCGGATTCCGATGCCAAGTCGAAATGGTTTTCCGGGGCGGAGACGTTCGATTTCCGCGTCGGAGGACACGAGATCAATCGCGGGCGGGCGCCCGGCGACCCGAACGGACCGCTGTTCACGTTCGACGCCTGCTATCAGGACATCGTGCCGAACGCCCGCATCGTCTACACCTACGCCATGGACATGGACGACACCCGCATTTCCGTATCCGTGACGACGGTGGAAATCGAACCGGACGACGGGGGAACGAAGCTGATCTATACCGAACAGGGCGTGTTCCTGGACGGCCTCGACACCCCCGAGGTACGCGAGCACGGCACGAAGGAATTGCTGGACAAGCTCGGCGAGCTCCTCGGCGACTCATGAATCGGGACGGTCATGCGATAAGCCCGAAGGCCGGGACGCGCGCCTGGCTCGGATTCTGTGCGCTGGCGCTGCCGGCATTGCTCGTCTCGGTCGACGTGTCCGTCATGATCCTCGCGCTTCCGCATATCGCGGCCGATCTGGGCGCCGGCTCGGCGGAGCAATTGTGGATCATGGACATCTACGGCTTCATGCTTTCCGGTTTTCTGATCACGATGGGCGGCTGGGGTGACCGCATCGGCCGGCGGAAGCTGCTGATGCTCGGAAGCGCAGGGTTCTGCGCGGCTTCGCTCGCCGCCGCGTTCGCGGATCGTCCCGGCATGCTGATTGCCGCCCGCGCGCTCATGGGAATCTCCGGCGCGACCGTGGCGCCCTCTTCCATGGCCCTGATCCGCAACATGTTCGAGGACCACAAGGAGCGATCGCTGGCCTTCGGGCTCTGGATGGCATGCTCGATGGGCGGCATGGCGCTGGGACCCGTCGCGGGCGGCATGCTGCTCGAACAGTTCGGCTGGAGCGCCATTTTTCTGATGGGCGTGCCGATCATGGCGCTGCTGCTGATCACCGCTCCCGTCCTGCTGCCGGAGTCCAGATCGCCCGTGGCCGCAGGACCGGATCCCGCCAGCATCATCCTTTCGCTCGCTTCCGTCCTGTCCTTCGTTTACGGACTCAAGGAGCTCGCCGAGGACGGATTGCGGCCTGTTCCGCTCATCGCCCTGGCGTCTGGCGCGGCGCTCGCCCTCTTCTTCATCCGCAGGCAGCGACGGCTGCGCGATCCGCTCATTGACCCGGGCCTGTTCGGGAACGCCACGTTCAGCACCGCACTCGGCGGCATGTTCGGCATTACCCTGACAGGCGCGATCATGCTCTACATCGCGCAGTATCTCCAACTGGTCCGGTCCATGTCTCCGCTGACGGCGGCCCTGTGGATGCTCCCGTCCGTCATCGCGGGCATGGCGGGCATGCTGCTCTCGCCGCTCATCGCGCGCCGCCTCCGCCCGGCGCACCTGATCGCGGGCGGATTGATCGTATCGGGAACGGGGTGCCTGTTGCTGCTGGACGCGGGGGCGGAAACGGGATTTGCCGCATTGGTGGCGGGGTATGTTTTGTTCAATCTGGGGACATCCCCGCTGGTGAGCCTGTCCGGCGATCTGGCGGTCGGTTCGGCTCCGCGGGACCGGGCGGGCGCGGCCGCGGCCCTGCTGCAGACAAGCGGCGAATTCGCCTTCGCCATCGGAATCGCCGTCCTGGGCAGCCTCGGTTCGCTCGTCTACCGCAGGAGCATCGCCGCATCCGTTCCAGCCGGCCTGCCGGAATCCGACGCGCTGCTCGACGCGGACCATTTGGCCGGCTTCCTGGCCGAAGCGGAGAACCGGCCCGGCGGCGTCAGCCTCGATCTGCTGGACATGGCGCACCGCGCCTTCGCCGACGGCATGCACGCGGTCGCCCTGGCCAGCGCCGTCATCATGCTCGGCGTCGCCCTGCTGATCCTTGCGAAACTTCGGCACCTGCAGCCCATCGGAACGGCCCGTCCGGAAATGCAAGACCATCCGCGGCAAACATCAAGCCGATCGATCCGCTGACGCGGAACCGATCGGCTTGTCCATGTTCGCCGGATCTACAGCAACTCGACCTCGTCCGGCATGTCCATCCTCTTCTCCATCATCTCTTCGCGCAGCCGGTGCCACGCTTCGCGCGAAGCCTTGATCATGCCGGCGTCGACGATGTTCTTGTCGTTGACGACGCGGGCGAACCATTTCACCGCTTCATAGGGCTCGTTCAGCCTGCGATGCAGCTCCCCGATCAGATACATGAGGCGCGCGTTGTTGATCTTCGCGCCCTCCCGCTCGTATACGTGAATGTACTCTTCCAGCGCGTAGCGCAGAAACCGCAGTTCCTGGTCCTCGATATTCCGCAGCCGGTACATCCAGGCGATGTGATGGAGCAGGCCGGCGATGACGCGATCCGTGTCGCCGACCGTCTGCGCGCAGAGCAGCGCCCGCTTGTAGCAGTCGAGCGCCTCCTCCCACGTCCGCTTCCCGCCGTAATCGCGATGCACCCAGGATTTGCCGATCCGCTGCATGTACTGTTCCTTCTGCCTGGGCGTCAGTTCCTGCTTCATGTTCTCGGTCGACGCGAATCCGCAGTACGGGCAGACACGGACGACGTAGAAATCGGGATTGACATCGTCCCGGTAATGGCTGCAGAAGTCCGAATCGGTGCGGATCGCTTTGCGGAAGCTCGGACGGACCCGGGAGCTCAGGAACGTTTTCTCGCAGCACGGGCACTGGACTTTCGCCTGGAACAACGGATCTACCATGACTCGGTCTCTCCTTCGTCAACCGTATTCACAAAATGATACGCCGGACCGGACAACCGTTCCAACACGAGCGCCGCGAGTTTCGGATCCAATCCGACTTCCCCGAGGGCGCGGCGCATGCAATCGAGCCATGCGTCCGCCCGCTCGCGCGTGATCGGGAACGGCAGGTGCCGCGCGCGCATCATCGGATGTCCGTACGCTTCCGAATAGAGCTGCGGTCCGCCGAAGAACTGGCTGAGGAACATGAACTGTTTTTCCATGACGGGCCGGATGTCTTCCGGGAACAGAGGTCCGAGCAACGGATGCGACTGCACCTTCGGATAGAAAGCCTCGACAATGCGGCGTATGACCGGGGCTCCGCCGATCGCTTCATACAGGGAGCCGTGAACATGCTGCACTTGTCTCACTCCAAATGCTTGACTGTCGAGACTCCGGTCTCAAGTTTCGACAGCATTATACCATACTTTGGGCGGGATATCGACAGGACGGAAGCCCCGCATGGGTCCGCCATCCGCCCGCTGCTCCGATTCGGCGTGATGTTTGTCCCCGGACGGGCATATTCATGGAAAAGAATCCTTGTTCTCGCGGGAGGGAAGCGGCGTGGCGCGATTGGTTCGGTTCCTGGCGCGGCCGGCTCCGCTTGCCGCCGCGTGCTGCCTCATGCTCGCCGCGCTCATGGCGGCGCATCCGGCCACGGCGCTGGCCGCGTCGCTGCGCGGCGTCGCCGTCTGGTGGGACGTCCTGTTCCCGGCGCTTTTCCCGTTCTTCGTGATGGCCGAGCTGATGCTCGGATTCGGCGTCGTCCATTTCTTCGGCACGCTGCTCGATCCGCTGATGCGCCCCCTCTTCCGATTGCCCGGCGCCGCGGGGTTCGCCGTCACGATGGGGCTCATCTCCGGCTATCCCGTCGGCGCCCGGCTGGCGGCCCGGCTCCGGGAGCAGGGGCAAATCAGCCGGACGGAGGGCGAGCGGCTCATCGCCTTCGTGACGACGTCGGATCCGATTTTCCTGATCGGCGCCGTATCGGTCGGCTTCTTCCGCGAGCCCGCCCTGGCTCCCCTGCTGGCGGCCGCGCACTACGGCGGCGCCTTCGTCATCGGGCTGATCTTCCGCCGGTACCGGCGGCGGGAACCGCTCACCCATGCCAAGGCGGCGGCCGGCGCCCGACTGCTGCCCGCGGCGCTGGCCGCGATGCACCGCGCACGCGCGGCGGACGGCCGTCCGGCCGGCAGGCTGCTGCAGGACGCGGTCGGCGCGGCGCTTCGGCTCAACATCGTGGTGGGCGGACTGGTCGTCTTTTTTTCCGTCGTGATGGAACTGCTCGCCCGGGCGCACATGCTCGATCTGCTCGCCGCCATGCTGCAGCCGCTGCTGCAGTCGGCCGGGCTGCCGGCCTCCGCGTTCGTGAACGGTCTGTTCGAGGTGACGCTCGGCGCGAAGGCCGCCGGCGAATCGGACGCGCCGCTGGCGCTCCGGGCGGCCGCCGCGGCGTGGGTGCTGTCCTGGGCCGGACTCTCCGTGCACGCGCAGGTCGCCAGCATCATCGGGAAAACGGACATCCGCTACGCCCCGTTCCTCGCAGCCAGGGCGGCGCACGGCGTCATCAGCGCCGCGCTCGCCGTCTTGCTGTGGGGATGGCTCGGACCGTGAACCGCGCGGAAGAAGCGGGCGGGTTTGTCTCTTGCGGCATTTTTCGCTATGATCGAGGGAGAAAGATGCGGAGGGAGACAGTCCGTTGAAATATGTCGTGATTGACCGGGGAGACGACCTGTCGAAGCAATTGACCGAGCGGTTCCACACGCTGGCCGCGGCCCGGGGGCTGACGCCCGACGAAGAGCAGCCGGACATGGTCATCTCGATCGGCGGCGACGGCACGCTGCTGCAGGCGTTCCACCAGTACAACGGCCAACTCGACCGGGTCAGCTTCATCGGCGTGCATACCGGCCACCTCGGGTTCTATGCCGACTGGCAGGCCCACGAGCTCGACGCGCTCGTCGCGAAAATGGCGTCGGACGAGCCGCAGTATGTCCGTTACCCGCTGGTCGAGGTCGTGTCGAACACGCCGGACGGCAGCGAGCGGTATCTGGCGCTCAACGAGTTCACGCTGAAGGGCGTCGAGGGCACGCTCGTCGCGAGCATCCACATCAACGGCGAGCTGTTCGAGATGTTCCGCGGCGACGGCATCGTCGTATCGACGCCGTCCGGCAGCACGGCCTACAACAAGAGCCTCGGCGGCGCAATCATCCACCCGTCGATCGAGTCGCTGCAGATCGCCGAGATCGCCTCGATCAACAACCGGGTGTACCGCACGCTCGGCTCGTCCGTCGTTCTGCCGAAGCACCACCACTGCGACATCGTCTCCGCGAAGGAAGGGCAGCGGCTCGCGCTGGTCGTCGACCATATCAGCATCGAGCGCAACGACATCCGCTCGTTGCGATGCACCGTGTCGGACAAGAAGATCTGCTTCGCCCGGTACCGGCCGTTCCCGTTCTGGAAACGGGTGCGCGACGCGTTCCTCGCCGAGCCGTGAGCGGGGCGCCGGTGCGGGCATTGCATGCGGCGATCGGCAGCAGGACCGTGCCGGTGCGGGCATTGCATGCGGCGATCGGCAGCCGACCGCGCCGGTGCGGGCGTTGCACGCGGCGATCGGCAGCCGGACCGCGCCGGTGCGGGCGTTGCACGCGGCGATCGGCAGCCGGACCGTGCCGGTGCGGAATCTGATGCATTTATGCAGTATATTATGGCGGTTTCACGGGGAAAAGCTCAATGTAATGCATTTTTACAGCATATGAGGCGGTTTTCGAGTTTTGGCGCTGAATCTACTGCATTTTTGCATTACAATGCGAGCTGTGGGCATGAAAGCGGCAGCCGGGAGGCATCTCCCGGCTGTTTTCATGCGCGTTTGGCGAAATAGCGGTTCAAGATCCGGAGAAAAACGTTCGGGAACGCGAGCGACGCCATGTCCTCCGGGCCGATCCACAGCCATCCGTCCGGCGTCTCTGCATGATCAGGAGATCTGCCCGCCATTGAGGCTCGGTCCGCGATCGGCGGTTCGTCCACGAGCGCAGCGTCAGCCGCGTTCGGCGGTTCGTCCACGAGCGCAGCGTCAGCCGCGTTCGGCGGTTCGTCCGCTGTCGCCGCGCCGGCCGCGTTTGCCGCACCGGCCGTGATCGACGGATCGCCGTGCAGGGAGGCGGTTTCGGCGGCGACGCCTGAAGCGGCCGCGGCTCCGGTCATGCCGAACGCGCCGGCATCGCCGGTTACGGTCCGTCCGCCAACAGCGCCGTCCGTCCCGGCGGCCGCTTCCCGTCCGCCGTCCAGGAAAAATCCGAATTCGGCGAGGTACACGTCCACCTTCCACCGGATATGGCTGAAGACGTGCTCCTCTTCCGTCCAGAGCCGAACCGGGCGGACGAGCAGCCCCGCCTCCTCCGCGAGGCTGCGGCTGAGCGCGTCGAACGCGCCGTTCCCGGCAGCCGGCGAGTCGGGCGCAAGCACATGCGGCAGCTCCCACATGCGGGCAAGCAGTCCGCTGTCCGGCCGCCGCCGCACGAGCACCTTGCCCGCGTGCCGGCCGCGCCCCTCCACAAGGACGGCCATCCGCGCCTCCGGCCGCGGCGGCTTTTGCTTCGACTTCACGGGCAGCTCCCGCTCCCGCCCCGCGGCCCGGCCGGCGCACCCGGCCAGCACCGGGCAGAGCAGGCAGCCCGGCGATTTCGGCGTGCAGACGAGCGCGCCGAGCTCCATGACGGCCTGATTGAAGTCGCCTGCCCTCCCCTCGGGGATGATCGACGCCGCCAGCCGCTCGATCCGCGCGCGGGCGGACGGCTTCGCCACGTCATCCCCGAGCAGGAAGTACCGCGACAGCACCCGCATCACGTTGCCGTCCACCGCCGGCTCCGGCTTGTCGAACGCGATGCTCAAAATCGCTCCTGCCGTGTAGGGCCCGACGCCCTTCAGCGACGAAATCGCCGCCTTGTCGTCCGGCACGACGCCGCCGTGCCGCTCGACCACCTGCCGCGCTCCCGCCTGCAGATTGCGCGCCCGCGAGTAGTAGCCGAGGCCCTCCCAGCATTTCAGCACCTCTTCCTCCGGCGCCTCCGCGAGGTCCCGGATCGTCGGGAATTTCGCCATGAACCGCTCGTAGTACGGGATCACCGTGTCGACCCGCGTCTGCTGCAGCATCACTTCCGATACCCAGATGCGATACGGATCGCGGTCCCTGCGCCACGGCAGATCGCGTTTGTTCGCGGCGTACCAGTCCAGCAGTTCCCGGGCGAAAAAAGCGCCCGCTTCCTTCACCCCGGCCGAATCGGCAGGCGCGGCCGCGCCTGCCGGTCCGATCGCCCGTTCCGTCCCGGCCGCGCCGGCCGCATCAGATCTTGCTCCGGCCATGCTCCGCTCCCCCCGTTCCCGCGATCAGCGTCGGGACCGGTTCCGGTACCGCTTCCGGCCGGCTGAACACCGCAGACGGCGCGTCGTACCGGCCGGCGACGTCCGTCCGCTCCTTGTGCTCGCCGTAGAGCTTGCGGTAGCGAGTCGGCGACACGCCTATGTGCTGTTTGAACAGCCGGGACAGATAGTGGTTCTGCATGCCGACGGCGGCGGCAACCTCGGATACGTGGATGTCGGTCTCCGCCAACAGCTTTTTGGCCCTTTCCAGCCGCTGCAAGTTGACGTAATGGATGGGCGGATAGCCGATCATGTTTTTGAACAGGCTGATGAAATAATTCGGATGCAAATACGCAATTTTCGCGAGCTCCTCGAGCGTCAAATTGTCCGCCAGGTGTTTGTCGATGTAATCGAGCACCTTGCCCAGCTTCACGTACACGTCGATGTTCGCGATCGCCTCTTCGTCCACCCTGCATTGTTCGAGGAAGCAGGCCAACACCTCGTACAGCGCGGACTTCGACCGCAGGACGCTTGTGATGGAGTCGTCGTTGTGCGCGTCGATCATCGTTTCGAACTGCCGGGTGAGGTCGCACCCGCCGCCGATTTCCACGCATACCGGCAGTTTCAGCATGTCGATCAGCTCGGCGTCGCCGAGATTCGAGTCGAATTGGACCCAGTACGCCTCGACAGGTTCCGAGCCCGCAACGCCGCACGCCTGCTCGAATCCGGCCGGCAGAAGGGACAGTGAGCCGGCCCGGGTACCGTAGCGTTTGCCGTTCACTTCGACCCAGCCCGTCCCTTTCGTGACATAGACGAGCCGGAAACCGTGAGGCCGCGAGCGTCCCTGGCTGAACCCGGGAGCGAAGGAACTCCATGCGGCCAGCGTCACTTCTGCGTTGAGTCGTCTCAGGTGTTGTTCGAGGATGATCCGATATGTTCGTTCCATGTTCGCTCCCAGTGTCAAGAAATTAACCGATGTGCTAGGGTCAGCGCCGTTCGACGACGGCGAATGCGGACGCCATGGCGCGTTCGTGGGTGATGGTGACATGGATGACCGTCTCCGAAGCATCGAGTCCGAGCCGTTCCCATGCCCGATCGGACAGGGTGCACACCGGTTTTCCGTGCCGGTCGGGCAGCACGATGATGTCGGTAAAACAGACCGCCGCCCCGATGCCGCATCCGAGCGCCTTCGCCACCGCTTCCTTCGCCGCGAAACGGCCGGCCGCGTATTCCGCCAGCCGCCTGTCTCCGGACGGCGCCCGGGCGATCTCCTCTTCCGCGAGGATGCGCCGGATGAACGATTCCTTCGTGTTTCCCTGCAAAATCCGCCCGATCCGTGCGATCTCCACCAGATCATGTCCGATGCCGATGATCAACAACCGTCGCCTCCGCCTGCTCCGCCTATCCTTCTTTGACGCCCCTGTAATTTATACTTCAATTTATTATAACAGTTCCGGTTGCAGAAAAGGGAAGGCCTCCCCGTGAGGAGAGGCCTTCCGGATTAACCCGCCGTCGGAAAACGGCGCGTCATCACATCATGTCCATGTTCGGCATGCCGGGCGTGGACTTTTCCTTCTCCGGCTTGTCGGCGATGACCGCTTCGGTCGTCAGGAACATCGCCGCCACCGAAGCCGCGTTCTGCAGCGCGGAACGGGTCACCTTCGCCGGGTCGACGATGCCGGCTTCGAACATGTTGACGAATTCGTCCGTAGCCGCGTTGTAGCCGATGCCGACCGGCTCCTTCTTCAGCCGTTCGACGATGACGGAACCTTCCTTGCCCGCGTTCTGCGCGATCGTGCGCACCGGCTCTTCGAGCGCGCGCAGCACGATGTTGATGCCCGTCTGCTCGTCGCCTTCCGCCTTCAGCGCGGCAACCGCGTTGTACACGTTGATCAGCGCCGTGCCGCCGCCGGACACAATGCCTTCTTCAACCGCGGCGCGCGTCGAGTTCAGCGCGTCTTCAATGCGCAGCTTGCGCTCCTTCAGTTCCGTCTCCGTAGCGGCGCCGACCTTGATGACGGCTACGCCGCCGGACAGCTTCGCGAGGCGCTCTTGCAGCTTCTCGCGGTCGAAGTCGGACGTCGTTTCTTCGAGCTGCGCCTTGATTTGCGCGATGCGAGCCTGGATGTCCTTCTTGTCGCCCGCGCCGTCGACGATGATCGTGTTTTCCTTCGAAACGCGGACCTGGCGCGCCTTGCCGAGCTGATCGAGCGTCGCCGACTTCAGGTCGAGGCCGAGCTCTTCCGTGATGACCTGGCCGCCCGTGAGCGCCGCGATGTCGCCCAGCATCGCCTTGCGGCGGTCGCCGAAGCCCGGCGCCTTGACCGCGCAGCAGGTGAACGTGCCGCGCAGCTTGTTGACGACGAGCGTCGCTTGCGCTTCGCCTTCCACGTCTTCCGCGATGATGAGCAGCGGCTTGCCCGTTTGCACGACTTTCTCGAGGATCGGCAGAATTTCCTGAATGTTCGAGATCTTCTTGTCCGTGATCAGGATGAGCGGGTTGTCGAGCACGGCTTCCATCTTGTCCGTGTCCGTCACCATGTAGGCGGACGTGTAGCCGCGGTCGAATTGCATGCCCTCGACAACTTCCAGCTCCGTCTGGATGCCCTTCGATTCTTCAACCGTGACGACGCCATCGTTGCCGACCTTCTCCATCGCGTCCGCGATCAGCTCGCCGAGCTCTTCGTCGGCTGCGGAGATGGCGGCGACTTGCGCGATCGATTGACGGCCTTCGATCGGCTTCGCGATCTTCTTCAGCTCATCGACCGCCGTCTTCACCGCGCGCTCGATGCCGCGGCGGATCACCATCGGATTCGCGCCGGCCGTCACGTTCTTCAGGCCTTCGCGGATCATCGCCTGAGCCAGAACGGTCGCCGTCGTCGTGCCGTCGCCGGCCACGTCGTTCGTCTTCGTGGCGACTTCCTTCACGAGCTGGGCGCCCATATTCTCGAACGGATCTTCAAGCTCGATTTCTTTCGCGATCGAGACGCCGTCGTTCGTGATGAGCGGGCTGCCGAATTTCTTCTCGAGCACGACGTTGCGGCCCTTCGGACCCAGCGTCACCTTGACGGCATTGGCGAGCGCGTCCACACCGCGAAGCATCGCGCGGCGGGCGTCTTCACCGAAAATGATCTCTTTGGCCATAGTGCGTAGTTACCTCCTTGAACCGTTCATTTTCGACCATTCGTGTTGTGTACGATGCCCGAAGCATCAGATATCGGCGGACGAGAAATCCGCTTCTTATGCGGCCTTGCGGCCCATGGGTTCACCCCCCGCGGCGGATCATTCGAATACCGCGTGGATGTCGCTTTCCCTCATGATCAGATATTCCTTGCCTTCGTACTTGATCTCCGTGCCCGCGTATTTCGAGAACAGCACGCGGTCCCCGACTTTCACTTCCGGAGCGACAAGCACGCCGTCTTTGTAGGCGCCCTTGCCGACGGCGATCACTTTGCCCTCTTGCGGCTTCTCCTTCGCCGTGTCGGGCAGCACGATGCCGCTGGCAGTCGTTTCTTCTCTTTCGATCGGTTCGACCAGTACGCGGTCACCCAAAGGTCTGATCATGTAGAATGAGCCTCCTTCGTATTGAAAGTGATGCAGCACAGTTAGCACTCGACTTGGTCAAGTGCTAACAACCAACTCTTATAATACTCAAGTTAGTATGCCAATGCAAGGGGAGAACGATCACCCGAATCGCAAAAAATTTCAGCTTTCGTCCCTTCCCGCTCCCCCCTGCCGGCGCATCATTCTGCGATGGACGCCCGACGCCATGTAGACGCTGAATTCATACAGAAGAATAAGCGGCAAAGCGACCAGCAGATCCGAGATGAAATCCGGCGGCGTCACGAGGACGCCCAGGAAAATGAGCCCGAAATACGCGTACCGGCGCATCTTGCGCAGCCGCGCGGGATTCAGGATGCCGATCCGCGTCAGGAACATGACGAGAATCGGCAATTCGAACAGCAGCGAGACCGGCACGATGATGTTGAACATGAAAGAGAAATACTGCACGATCCCGTAGGTCTCCACAAGGCCCAACTGGCGCGACACCGTACTTGTGAAGCTGAAGGCGAGCGGGAAGACGACGAAATAGGAAAAAGCCAGCCCCGCCGCCAGCATGACGAACGCCAGCGGCACATAGCCCAGCGCCGCTTTCCGCTCGCGCGGTTTCAGTCCCGGACTGACGAACGCCCACAATTGATAGAACGCGAACGGCAGCGTGATCAGCAGCGCGGTCACGAACGCGATTTTCATGTACATGCCGATGCCGTCCCACAGCGAGAACGCGTGCAGACTCGTCAGCCTGCTCGCCGGCTCGACGCTCATCAGGTACTTGTAGACCGGTTCGGCCGCGAGCAGCCCCAGGACGAGTCCCGCGGCCAGCACCGCCAGAACGGCCAGCAGCCTGCGCCTGAGCTCGCCGATGTGCTCGAGCAGATGCATCTGCTTCCCGTCGTCTTGCTCTGCGTCTCCGGTGCCCGCCGCCGGCCGAACGCCGTGATCCGCCAATGCCCGTCTCCTCCTTGAGCTGTCTGTTTCGTCATCGTGGACGATCGGGAGCTTCGCGGGGCGAACAATGTCCGGAACCTGGTGTTTTTACACTTGAATCGGTCCGTGCACGGCACACCGCCCGAATCTTGGTGCATGATTGCACTTCATACGCTCCGTGCATGGCTTCCGCCCGAATCTTGATGCAGGATGGCACCCGATTCGGACCGTGCCTTCCTTGCGTCAATCGCCCCGCCGTCTCCCGATCGGCAAAATCTGCTCATGTTCCACAAAAAAAGCGTATTCCGGTTATTCCGGAAGCCGCTTCTTGTCAGCCGCGTCCTGGTTGTCCGAGCGCGCCGCCTCCAGGCGGTTCTTGCCGTCGTCCCGGTCGATGTCCTCCACGATCTCGCGCGCGCCCTGCTTGAACTCGCGCAGCGTACGGCCGAACGCCCTGCCGAGTTCCGGCAGCTTGCTCGGACCGAACAGCAGCAGCGCGACGATGATGAGCAGGATAAGCCCCGTCACACCAATACCGCTACCCATAGTCTCCCGTTCCCTCCTTGTCAGCCGCGTCCAACCGCTCGCCGAGCGGTTCCGGCCGGGCCGTGTGTTCGTCGCTTCGGCGCCTTCCCGTCGGCGCCGCTCTATCCGTGATGCAGTCCTCCGTAGCCCATGCCTGCGATCTCTTCCCGCGTAACCCGGTCACCGGCGAGAATGCGCGGCAGCAGGACGTCGAACGAAGTGTACGGATCGTGCATGACGCAGCCGGGCAGTCCGAGGATCGGGACATCCCCCAGATACCCGACCAGCAGCATGGAACCCGGAAGCATCGGCGTCCCGTAGCTGACGATGTCCGCGCCCGCTTCCCGGATCGCCCCCGGGGTCCGGTCGTCCGGGTCGACGGACATGCCTCCGGTTACCAATATCATATCATACCCGCGATCCCGCAAATAGTGAATCTCCTTGACAATTTGTTGTCGATCGTCCGGCGCGAACCGCTGCTCGGCGACTTCCGAGCCGAGCGCCTCCAGCTTGGCGCGGACGACCGGACCGAACTTGTCCTGAATGCGGCCGCTGTACACCTCTCCGCCGGTGACGAGCAGGCCGGCGCGAACGGCACGCAGCGGCCGGACGGACAGCGGCGCCTGTCCGTGCCGCGCGCGCCACTGCGCGGCCAGCGCCTCGGCCTCGGCGATTTTCCGCTCGGCGATGACGAGCGGAATCGCGCGCACCGCCGCGATCGCGCCGCCGGGCTTCAACGCGGTGTCCTGCCGCACCGTCGCGAGCGCGATGTCGCCGATCCGGTTCACGGCCCGCACGAACGCCTCGTCCACGACGGCCAGGCCGGCGCGGTCGGCCTTCAGTGTCACCTTGCCTTCGGCCGGCTCGCCGTACGCGACGCCGTCGCCGGCCAACGCCCGGGCCAGGCGCAGCGCCGCGTCATCCTCGTGCAGATCGCCCTCGCCGATCTCCAGCACATAGATGTGCGCCTTGCCGATGTCCAGCAGCTTCGGAATGTCTTCCCCGGTAACGACATGCCCCTTCTTGAACAGACGGCCCTTGAACTGTCCGGGAAGGATCTGCGTGAGATCATGGGCCAGAGCGAGGCCCACCGCTTCCTCGACCGGCACTTCGCGCAGTCTCGTCTTCATGCTCCGCCTCCGCTTCAGCCGTGTTCCGTTTCCCGTCCGGTCAAAATCGCGAGCGCGTGCGGCAACTGGTCGATGATCGCCATCAGGCTCTCCTGCACGCCCTTCGGGCTGCCCGGCAGGTTGATGATCAGCGTGCGGCCCCGGATGCCGGCGATGCCCCGCGACAGCATCGCCGCGCGGGTCCGCGGCATCGCCCCGGCCCGCATCGCCTCCGGAATGCCCGGCACCCTGCGCTCGATGACGCGTTCCGTTGCCTCCGGCGTCACATCGCGGGGGCCGAGTCCCGTGCCGCCCGTCGTCAGGATCAGGTCCGGCCGGTAGTATTCGGTGATTTCAATCAGCGCGGCCGTGATCTCGTCCATGTCGTCCGGAACGATCCGGTATTCAATGATCTCGCCGCCGATCTCTTCTTCCATCAGTTCGCGGATCACCTGGGCGCTCGTGTCCTCGCGCTCTCCCGCGGCCCCCCTGTCGCTCGCCGTCAGAATCGCAACCTTCCAACGCATCCGTTTCCCCTCCTTCAAGCATAACGGCCAGTGCCCGCCAGGCATCGGGCATGTCCGTTGTGCGGGCGGCAGCATACAAGCCGAGTATGGTCCCGCAAGCCTGATGCGGTCACGTCCCGAGCTGATAGTCGCCGCTTTTGCCTCCGGTCTTGCGGATGAGCCGTGTCGGGCCGATCGCCATGTCCTTCTGCAGCGCCTTGCACATGTCGTAGACGGTCAGCGCCGCCGCCGACACCGCGGTGAGCGCCTCCATCTCGACGCCGGTCCTGCCGGCCGTCTTCACGGTCGCCTCGATGACGAGCCTGTCCGCGCCTTCCTCGCGGAATCGGATGTCGACGCCGGTCAGCGGCAGCGGATGGCACATCGGAATCCATTCGCTCGTCCGCTTCGCCGCCATGATGCCTGCCACCTGCGCGACGGCCAGCACGTCCCCCTTGCCGACCCGGCCGGAGCGGATCGCCTCGAGCGTCTCCGGACGCATCGCGACGGTCGTCTCGGCCACCGCCGTCCGCGCCGTCACGTCCTTGTCCGTCACGTCGACCATCCGCGCCCTGCCCTGCTCGTTGAAATGCGTCAAGCTCCCTTCCGCCATCCGTTCATCCTCCCCGCGCCGGCACCTCGTGAACGCCTTCTTCCGTAATGTAGCCGTCGACGCGCGCATCGTGCGGTTCGCACGGCACCTCGGGCACGATCTGCAACCCGAAGGCCAGTCCCATCCAGCGCGCCGCGCCGCCCGCTTCGCGCATCCGCGCGGCGAACCGGTCGTAATAGCCGCCGCCGTAGCCGAGCCGGCGCCCGTCCGGCGCGAAGGCGAGCCCCGGGACGAAGACGGCTCCGATGCCGCGCAGGTCGGTCCACCGCTCCGCCCGCGCCGGATCCGGTTCCGGCAGGCCGTACGCGCCCGGCCGAAGCTCGTCGCAGCTCCGCACCCGGTACAGCTCGAGCGACCGGTCCGCCGGAACGCAGACAGGCAGCAGGACGCTCATGCCCTCCCGCCAGCCCCATTCGAGCAGCGGCCGGGTGTCGAGCTCCGAACGGAAAGCGGCGTACGCGAGGAAGACGTCCGCTCCCTGTTCCCGCAGCCACCGGGCGGCATGGCCGCACGCCCGTTCGGACCGCTTCCGCCGCTCGGATTCCGCGATCCCGTCGCGGAGCGCCGCCATTTTCCGCCGCAGCGCCGCCTTGCCGGCATGCCGGCTGCCGTTCATCACGTCGGTCTCCGCCTTTCCCGTCCCGTTGGGTTTTCCTGTCATCAGTTTACCATTCCGCCGCATGATTCGCCAATGCGCCGCCGGCGCATGAATGCCGGCGCGAAGCGAATACTAACCCTGTTGCATAGCCGGCCCGCGGGCCGGATAGCAAAGGCGGTGATCCCGATTGGCCCGGAACGGCAAACGGAAGAGCCGGGCGCTCAAGACAGGCCTCGCGCTCCTGGCTGCCGGCGTCGGCCTGTCCGCGCTTCTGCTGCAAGCCGATCTTTCCTACGTCTACATACCGGATCGCGAGCGGCTCCTGAACCCCCGCGGCGACGAAGCGGCGGTGCGCGCGGCGCAGTCCGCGGACGGCCCGGAGCGAACGGACGAAGAGACGCTCAGGCTGGGCAGGGAGGCATTCTACGGCGAGACGTTCGGCAACGAGCTGTTTCTCAATGATATCATGGGGCTGCTGGACGGACCGCTGTCCATCCGCGGCATCCTGAAGGCGACGGCGGCGCTGAAGGGCGAAGGCACGACCAATCTGCGGGTGAAGGCGGAGAAGGATGCCGTCGTCGGCGGAAAAACGATCCGCAAGGGCGACCTCATCGACACCGGACTCGACGTCGCGAAGGGCTCCTACGTGCCGCTCGGCCTGAAAATCGCGATGAACAAGGGCAAAGTCCGGGTCGGCGTCGGCTGCATCGCCTGCCACGCCGTCTACGACCCGATGAGCGGCAAGGTGATCGAAGGGCCGCCGAACCGCGACCTGAACGTGGGGCTCCTGCTCGCGTTGGCGGAGAATTCGACGGCTTTTTTCACCCATACGGGAGTGACGAAGGAGCAGATCGAAGGGCTGATCCGCTTCAAGGAGCAGGCGAAATCGTGGGTGACGGACTCGGGCGGCAACCGCGTGCCGCTGCCCGATCCGGACGAGCTTGAACGGCTGGTCGACGAGGAGCTCATGAAATGGCCTCCGGGTTCGATCGACACGTCGATCGACATGGTGAACAATCCGGTCCAAATTCCCGATTCGTTCACGCTCGGCGACCATCCGTACAATTGGAACGGTTCGGCGTTCGCCGGCCCGTTCAAGGGGCTGATGGTGTTCTCCGGCGTTCCGAACGCGCAGAACATGGACGCACTGGCGCAGTTCGGGGTCAGCGAGCCGATCCTCGGGCTCGACAGGGAACTGTACATGGGCATCCTGCTGCAGCGGGCGGCCTCGCCCGAATACCGCTATGACCCGTCGAAGGGGGACAAGCCGACCGAACAGTTCGCGGCCGTCGATCCGACGCCGGACTCGCCGGGCATCATCCGGTCGGTGCCGTCGCCGACCTGGCCGCGCTCGTCCGTCGTCTCGCTGTCCGGCGTGCTGTCCTCCCTGCCCGGCCATCCGATCAACCGGCACACGCTGGCGATGTCCGCTTACCAGAACACGCTGAAGCCGCCGCGTTCCCATTTGAAGCGCGACGCGATGCTGGCGGCGGAAGGCAAGGCGGTATTCCGGCGGGCGGGATGCATCTCCTGCCATGCCGGGCCGTACCTGACAAACAACCGGATCGTCGCGGCCGACGTCATCGGCACGAATCCGTCGCGCGCCCGGTCGTTCAAGAAGACGGAGCGGTTCTGGGGGCCGCCGCTCATGTATGACTACGACACGCCCGTGCCGCTGCCGGAGAAGCCGAAGCTGCACCGGATGCCGCTGAACGGCATGTCCGGGGAGCAGATCAAGCTGGCGTTCGCGCACGGAAGCTCGCCGGGCGGCTACAAGACGCCGAGCCTGTACGGGCTGTACTGGTCGGCGCCTTACCTGCACGACGGCGGCGTCGCGGCCGGCCCGGAGCCGGGGCAGTACGGCATTCCCGGCACGTTCAAGGCCGGCATTCCGCCGGACCCGGCCGAAAGTCTGCGCGCGCTCGTCGACAGGCGGCTGCGGGAACTCGTCGTGCGGGCGAACCATGCCGACAAGGATCTTCGCGAAGCGAACATCGAAGGCGTGGGCCACGCATACTGGGTGGACGAGACGGCCGGCTTCACCCGCCGGGAGCAGGACGCGCTCATCCATTATCTGCTGACGCTGCACGACGCGGACGAAGGGGGCGGCTGATTGCGCTGATTGCGCTGATTGCGCAAATCGCAGCCCGCCGCGGCCGATCCGCCCCGCCGCACGCCCCGCACCGCATGAGAAGGTTCCGCTCCGCGCCGGAATCATGTACACTGTTTACGTGCGGCCGCCGAAGGGCGGCGCGCGAGTAACAGGCTGCATGGGAGAAGGCTGCGGAGGATGGACATGCTGCTGCAAGTATCGGGAGTATCGAAAAGTTTCGGCGAACGGCCGATTTTGACCCATATTTCGTTCCATGTGCTGGAGCGCGAACGAATCGGCATCGTCGGCGTCAACGGCGCGGGCAAGTCGACGCTGCTCGCGATCATCGCCGGCGAGCTGACGCCGGACGCCGGAACGGTGAGCCTGCGCAAGGGGCTGCGGATCGGCTATCTCGCCCAGAACGGCGGTCTGCAGTCCGGGCGGACGATCTGGGAAGAGATGCGGGCGGTTTTTGACGATGTGCTGGAGATCGAGCAGCGGCTCCGGGAGATGGAGGTCCGCATCGCCGATCCCCGGGAAATGGAGGACGCGAAGCGGTACGAGGAGCTGCTCGCGCGCTACGCGTCGCTGACCGACGAATTCCGCGAGCGCGGGGGGTTCGGGATCGAAGGCCGGATCCGCGCCGTGCTGCACGGGATGGGCTTCGGCGAGTACCCGCCGGACACGCCGATCGCGTCGCTGAGCGGCGGGCAGAAGACGCGGCTCGCGCTGGCGCGCCTGCTGCTGCAGGAGCCGGAACTGCTCATCCTGGACGAGCCGACGAACCATCTCGACATCGAGACGCTCTCCTGGCTCGAAGACTACCTGCGCAGCTATCCGGGCGCGATCCTCGCCGTGTCCCACGACCGCTATTTCCTCGACGCGCTGGCGGACGCGATCATCGAGATCGAGCGACACGCGGCGAAGCGCTACACCGGCAATTACAGCCGCTACATCGAGCGGAAGGCCGCCGAGTACGAAAGCGCGCTGAAGGCGTACGAGAAGCAGCAGGAAGAAATCGCGCGGATGGAAGACTTCATCCGGCGCAACATCGCCCGCGCGTCGACGACGAAGCGCGCGCAGAGCCGGCGCAAGATGCTCGAGCGGATGGAGCGGATCGAACGGCCGGCCGGGGAGGCGAAGCGGGCTTCCTTTGCGTTCGAGATCGACCGGCAGACGGGGATGGACGTGCTCGATGTGCGGGATCTGGCGGTGCGGTTCACGGGCGCGGAACGGCCACTGTTCCGGAACGTCTCGTTCCGGCTGACGCGCGGCGAGACCGTCGCGATCGCCGGGCCGAACGGCATCGGCAAGTCGACGCTGCTGAAGGCGCTGCTCGGGCGGATTCCGGCGGAGAGCGGCACGGTCCGGTTCGGCGCGAACGTGAAAATCGGCTACTACGATCAGGAGCAGGCGAATCTGCATCCGGACAACACCGTGCTCGACGAGGTGTGGAACGCGTTCCCGCATCTCGAGGAAGTGCGCGTCCGCACCGTGCTCGGCAATTTCCTGTTCAGCGGCGACGATGTGCTGAAGAAGATCTCCGCCCTGAGCGGCGGCGAGAAGGCGCGGGTGGCGCTGGCGAAGCTGATGCTCGAGCGGGCGAACGTGCTGGTGCTGGACGAGCCGACGAACCATCTCGACCTGTACAGCAAGGAAGTGCTCGAGACGGCGCTCGCCGATTTCGAAGGAACGATGCTGTTCATCTCGCACGACCGGTACTTCCTGAACAAGATGGCCGAGCGGATACTCGAGCTGACGCCGGACGGCGTGCGGGAATACCTGGGCAACTACGACGACATGCTGGAAAAAAAGCGCGAGCAGGAGGAGCTGCGGCTCGCCGGCGAGACTGCGGCGCGGACGGCGGGACGTTCGGGCGGCACGGCGGCCGCGGGGCGTGCGGGCGGATCAGGCGGCAGCGCGTCGACCTACGAGGCCGAGAAGCAGGCCAAGCGGCTCGAGCGGCAGCGCCAGCGGCGAATCGAGCAGCTCGAAGCGGAGATCGAGGCGCTCGAGTCGGCGATCGCGGCCGTCGAGGCCGAGCTTGCGGACCCGGCCGTGTACCTGGACTACACGCTCGTGCAGGAGAAGCAGCGGCTGCTCGACGAGAAGCGCGCCGCGCTCGAGACCGCGTTCGCGGAGTGGGAGCGGCTCATGGCCTGATGTCGAAACGACGGAGCCCGTCTCTCCGTGTTGACGGAGGACGGGCTTCTTTCGTTTATCGGCCGGCCGGGGACGACGGGACGCGCCGATCCTTCGGCAGCAGAAACGCCAGCAGTCCGATCAGCGGCAGATAGCTGATCGCGTCGATGACCGGGATCGGATTGTCTCCGATCGCGCTCATCCATTCGCCGAGCACAACGGCGCCGAGCGCCCCCATGCCGAACGCGAGGCCGACGATCAGGCCGGACGCCATGCCGACGTTGCGCGGCATGAGCTCCTGCGCGTAGACGACGCAGACCGAGAACCCGCTCATCATGATAAAGCCGAGCACCGTCACGACCGGAAAAATCGCCTCGATCGGCAGGTACGGCAACGCCAGCGCGAACGGAGACGAACCGAACAGCGACAAAATGATCATGTTCTTCCGGCCGAACCGGTCGCCCATGAGTCCGCCGAAGAACGTGCCCGCCACGCCGGCCCCCAGGTAGAGGAACAGCACGAGCTGGGCGGTCTGCTTCGACACCCCGAATTTGTCCACGAGATAGAACGGATAGAAATTGTTGATGCCGGCGGCGTACCAAGAGCGCGCGAACACGATCAGCACGAGCAGCGTGAGCGCGAACGCGACTGTCCGGCCGGACAGACCGTCTTGTACGGACGCGCCGTCCGCCGCCTTCTTCCGCCTCACCGGCGCGCCGTGGGCGGCAAGCTGGCCGCGGTACCACGGCACGACGAACAGCGCGACGGCGATCGCCGCGCCGGCGAGCAGCATGCCCCACGCCGCGCCGCGCTGGCCGAGCGGGATGAAAATCGCGATCGTCATGAGCGGCGCCAGCATCGAGCCGGTGTTGCCGCCCATCTGGTAGATCGACTGGGCGAAGCCGCGCCGGTTGCCGGCGGCGAAATAGACGATCCGCGACCCTTCCGGGTGGAAGACGGCCGAGCCGATCCCGATCAGGACCGTCGCGGCGAGCAGCGTCCAGTAGTTCGGGGCGAACGCGAGCCCGGCGATGCCGAGCAGGCTCATCCCCATGCCGATCGGCAGCATGCCGGGCGTCGGCCGACGGTCGGAGAAGATGCCGACCACGGGCTGCATGACGGACGAGGTCATGTTCAGCGCGAAACTGAGCCAGCCGATCTGCGACAGGGTCAGCGCCAGCGAGTCGCGCAGCACGGGGAACAGCGCCGTCACGACCGTCTGCATCGAGTCGTTGAGCATGTGGATCGCGCTGACGGCGAACAGGATCGAGTAGACCGTCGCGGTCTGCGCGACCGCGCGGGTTGGGGCGGCTGTGTTCAAATCCGATGTGTCTCCTTCCGGGTCCGTGAATGCGATGAATCCAGTGTAGGCCCGGCCCCATTCTCCGTCAAACGCCGGATAAGGCGATATTTCCGGGAATTGCCGCTTCCCGGGCCATGACGGCTCGTCACGAGGGGGTTATCCGCCGATATGGCGGCCGACGGTCCGGACCGACAAGAAGGGCGGTTCCGGAGCGGCCGCGGCTCGGATGCCGGGTCTGCCGCGCAAAAAAAAGCCCCCGCCCGCGACGGACGGAAGGCTGCTCCCGAAACCGGGAGCGGCAAGGGGAGCATGCGAAAGCGCGCCGGCACCCTCAGGGCCGCAGCGTCTCGATGAGCAGCCGCAGCTTCTGCTCGTGCGCGCGCGGGATGAATTCGTGGCCGAAGTAGCGGAACACGGCGATCGATTTCTCGCATTGCAGATGGTTGTAAGCCGCGAACACCGTCGACGGCGGCGTGATCGTATCCACGAGACCGATCGACACCCATGTCCGGCACTTGATGCGCGGCGCCAGATTCATGACGTCGAAGTACGAGAGCGTGCGTTTCGCCCGCGATTCGATCTCCGGATCGCCGTTGCGGCGGAAAAACTCGTTCAGCTCATGATACGGCCCGGCCGGCGTGATGTCGATCGCCCGCTCGAAATGCGCCAGATACGGATAATCCGCGGCCGCGACGACCGGAATGTCCGACAGCGCCGCCGCAGCGAGCGTCAACGCACCGCCCTGGCTGCCGCCCGTCACGCCGATCCGCGAGCGGTCCACCTTGTCCAGCGACGCGAGCACCTCGATGCCCCGAACCGCGTCCAGATACACGCCGCGATAATAATACTCCTCTTCGGACAGGATGCCCTGCGACATCCATCCCGCGTGGGAGCCGTGGCTGTACACGGTGTTGTCCACGCTCTCGCCCTGCTGGCCGCGGCACATCATGATGAACGCCGCGTAGCCGTGCAGCGCCCAGTTGACCACGTCGTGGATCTGGCCTTCCATTCCCCAGTTGTAGCCGTGGAACAGCATGAGCCCCGGGAACGGACCGTCGCCCTCGGGCAGCGCCAGCCAGCCCTGCACCTGCGCGCCGCGAAAGCCCGCGTACTTCACCTTGTACAGGCGCGCGCCCCGGACCGGGTAATCGCGCGGCGTCAAATCACAGGTCACCGGCGTCCGCCCGAGCTCCTCCAGCGACCGCTCCCAGAACGCGTCGAAATCGGACTGCCGCGTCAGATTCGGCTTGTACTTCTCCAGTTCGCTCAACGGAAGATCGTACGGTTGTTGTGCCAATTCGGCATCTCCTCTCGCGCAACGGTTTCGGGTCCAGTGTAAGGCAAGGGCCCCTGATTGACAAGGGGCCCGAAACCATCAATCTTGCAATTCGATCCAGTCCGAAAACGACTGCACGGTGATCCTGCCCGGCGAAGCGGGCGCGAACGCCCGTCCGGCGGCGCCGCGGCCGAGGAATTCGACCGTGACCGGCTGGCCCGGAATCAGATCGAACCAGTTGTCGGTGAAGATGCCTTCCGCCTCGGCGAACAGCGCGACCTGCTTCGCGAGCGTGTCCGTCTCGAGCGTGAACGCCGTTCCGTTCGAGCCCGGCACTTCCCGGACCGTCACCGTCGCTTTCGACAGCCGGATATCCTTCGCCGGCACGAAGTAGTGCAGCTTGCTGTCCAGCACCCGGCCGTCTTCGACGAGGTCGGCCTTCAGCACCGTGCGCTTCGGGTCGGCTCCCACGAGCAGGCTGTCCGTGTCGGAGGACCAGACGATCGCCGTCCCGTTCGCCTCCACCTTCGCCGGCGCGCTGAACCTGCGCAGCAGCTTGCCGTCGAAGTCGTACAGCGCCGCCTCGAGCGTGCCGTCGATCGGCCGCAGCACGTCGGAGACGATGTGGATGTCGACCGCGCCTTCCTTCGTGCCGTCGATCGACACCATGATGTCCTTCATGCTCTTCTTCGCGTAGTACTGGATCGCCTTCCAGCGGCCGTAGTAGTCCATCGACGCCCACGACGCGACCGGCCAGCAGTCGTCCATCTGCCAGTACAGCGTGCCCATGCAGAACGGCTTGCGGCGGCGATGCGCCTCGATCGCGAACTTCATCGCCTCGCCCTGCAGCACCTGGCTGACCGACAGGAACGAAACGAAGTCCTTCGGCTCCGGCAGATACATGCTCTGGTACTGCTTAATCAGCTTGTTGCCGGACGGATGCCGCTGGTGGCTCATCATGACGTCGGAGAGCAGCTCCATCTCGTCATCCCGCGCGTACGAGCGGACCGTGCGCTCCTCCGGGAACGACTGGAAGCCGTATTCGCTCATGAACCGGCCGAGATTCACCGTGTACCGCTCGAACGGCTCCACCTCGTGCCAGACGCCCCAGTAGTGGATGTCGCCGGACGTCGTCCGCTTGCCGGCGTGCTGGTTCGCGTCGCGCGTCAGCCCCTGCATCGGCGAGGACGGCCAGTAGTCCGCCTCCGGCGCCAGCCGACCGACGACTTCGGGGAGCAGCTCGTGGAAAAGCTTCTCGTAGTTCGCCCACAGCTTCTCCCGCATGTCCGGCGAATAGAGCTTCTTCCAGCCCCAGCCCGCGTCCTCGATGTAGTGCGACCAGGCGGTGTCGATCTCGTTGTTGCCGCACCAGAGGGCGATGCACGGGTGGTTGCGCAGCCGCTTTACGTTCTGCTCGGCTTCGGCGCGCACGTTCGCGAGGAACGCCTCGTCGCCCGGATACATGCTGCAGGCGAACATGAAGTCCTGCCAGACGAGGATGCCGTATTCGTCGCACAGATCGTAGAACACGTCGTCCTCGTAGATGCCGCCGCCCCAGACGCGCAGCATGTTCATGTTCGACTGCGCGGCGGAGGCGATCTCGTGCTCGTACCGCTCGCGCGTCACCCGCGTGACGAAGCTGTCGAGCGGAATATGGTTCGCGCCCTTCGCGAACACCGGCACCCCGTTCAGCTCAAAATAAAACGACGTGCCCCATTCGTCCTTCTCGCGCACGAGACGGATCGACCTGAGGCCGGTGCGCGTCTGCCGCGCGGCCGCCACCCGGCCGGAAGCCAGCAGCTCGGCGCGGAACGTGTACAGATGCTGGGGTCCGAGCCCCCGGCTCCACCACAGCTTCGGCCGCTCGATCGCCATGTCCAGCTCGACCGTCTGCATGCCGGGTTCCAGCGTAACTTCCTTCTCCCAGACCTGGCCGTCCGCGGACAGCCGGAGCATGCCGCTCCACGCGCCCTCGGCTTCCGCCTCGACGAAGGCGGTCAGCTTCGCCTCGCCCTCCGTCACGCTGCGCTGGCGGATGAACAGGTCGGCGATGCGCACGCCGGACCAGGCTTCGAGCCTGACCTCGCGCCAGATGCCGCTCGTCACGAAGCGCGGACCCCAGTCCCAGCCGTAATGGTACGGCGCCTTCCGCGCGAAGACGCTCACCTTCTTGTCGCCGAGACCGCCGTTCTCCGACTGGTCGTTCACCGCCGGCAGCGCGTAGCCGAGCTTCTCGAGCTTCGGCAGATCCTCGTGGATCGGCGAGCGGAAGCGGATGTGCAGCCGGTTGCCCGCGGACTTGAGCAGCCGCTTCACCTCGACGCGCCAGGTGCGGAACATGTTGTCCGCGGACAGCACAGGCTCGCCGTTCAGCGTCACGTCGGCGTAGGTGTCGAGACCGTCGAACACGAGGTCGATCCTGGACGCCGCGAGAAGTTCATCGGATGCGTCGAAGATCGTCTCGTATTCCCAATCCTGCTTGTCGATCCATTGCAGATCGCGCTCGTTCGTTCCATCGAACGGATCCGGAATTTTGCCGCATGCGAGCAGGTCGGTATGGACGCAGCCCGGAACGGCGGCCGGCAGCCACTCCCGTTCGCCTGCGCCCCGGAACCGCCAGTTGCTGGTCAATCGTTGTACCGTGTTCATGGCGCCCTCCCGGCATTTCATATCTGCTGAATTTCACACCCATTATACATGAGATTGTTAAAACGGTAAATCAAAATGTCGCAGAATAATGTTCAATTTGTTAAATTCTTTGCGACATTTTTTGATCCTATGTGTTTATTTTCGGGAATATGTGCTATAATGTTAACAAATTGAACAATCTATTCGAACTTGTTTGCATTTGCAGAATTACGCCCGGGAAATGGCAGGTGAACTCCGAACGCATGTCACGCAAAACGACCACCGCCGACATCGCCCGCATGCTCGGCCTGTCGCGCACGACCGTCTCGAAGGCGCTGAACGGCCATCCGACCGTTCCGCCCGCCACGCGCCGGCGGGTGCTGGACATGGCCGCGCAGCTCCACTACAAGCATTACCGTCCGGACTCGCCCGCGCACCCGAGTGAGCGCGGCGACGACGCCGGCGCGGCGATGCGCACGATCGCCTGCCTGGTCCGCGCAAGCCTCGCCCGTTCGAGCAGCAAGGGCTACTGGGTGGACGTGCTGCAGGGCGTCGAAGAATCGATGCGGCGCCGCGGCTGGAACATGGTGCTGCATTTCGTCCAGGAGGAAGACCTGGAATCGCTTAGTCTGCCCCGCTCATTGGCGGAGGCGCGCGTCGACGGCGTCATCATGGCCGGCATCACCCGCCTGGCCTATGTGCGGGCCGTCGCCGGGCTGGACCTGCCGGCCGTGCTGATCGACCATGACAGCGCGGCGCGGGCCGAAGACGCCTTGTTCGATACGGTGCTGATGGAGAGCGCGCGGAGCGTCCGCGATCTGACCGCGCGGCTGATCGCGCTCGGCCATCGCCGCATCGGCTTCATCGGCGACATCGAAGACAACCTGTCGTTCATGGAACGGTGGGACGGGTTCCGGCTCGCGATGGCGGACGCGGGGCTCGCCGTCGATCCGGCCTGCTGCGCCGTGGCGCGGAAACCCCGCCACTATTTCGACGGCGCGGAGATCGCCGGGGCGCTCGCGGCGATGCCGCACCTCCCGACCGCCTTCGTCTGCGCGAACGACGTCGTCGCAATCCGGACGGTCCAGGCGCTCGGCCGGATGGGTCTCGCCGTCCCGCGGGACGTGTCGGTCACCGGCTTCGACTCGATCGAGACGGACATCGATCCGCTGCCGGACGGCCTGAGCCTCGCGTCCGTCCGGATCGACGCGGTGCGCGTCGGCTCCCGCGCGTTCGAGCAGCTCGTCCTGCGGATGGAGCAGCCGGACCGGCCGATCGAACATATCCGGCTGGCCACGGCGCCGGTGGAAGGCACGTCGGTGGCGCCGCCGCGCGAAGCTTGACCGCCGATCCAAGACAACGGGCCGGCCGGGCTTGATGCCCGGCCGGCCTTTCCGTTGCCGCTTCATTCGCCTCAAGGCTCGATGAACCAGGTCAGCACGAACACGAGCGGCGCGTTGTAATCGATGGCATATTCGTTCGACGCCCACGACCCGGTCAGGTCGAGATACGCCTTCGCCGGGGGCGGCGACGTGCGTTCCAGGAGCTTGTCCAGCTCCGGATCGCCGCCGAACTTGTTCGGTCCGCCGACGAGCAGCCCCGGGATGTACGTGCCCGTGCTCACGATCATCCGGTTGTGGGGATGATCCGGCATCTCCGTGCCCGAGCCGGTCAGATACGTCGTGCCGACCGCGTTGCGTCCGAGCGTGTAATGGAGCTGATCGAGCGCGCCGTGCACATAGGCTTCCTTCGGCTCCAGCTCGTTCGCGAGCAGCAGCAACTGCGCCTTCGCCATTCCGTTCTTGGCCGAAGCCCACGAATACTCGTTCGACGTGAGCGAGTACCGGTAGCCGTCCCGGCCGATCCGGCCGACGATGTCGTCCGCCGCCTTCACGAGCTTCTGCTTCACCGCTTCCTTCAGGGCCGGGTCGGCCGCTTCGGCCGTCGCGTAGGCGAATTGCCCGAGGGACAGCGACGATCCCCAGCCGATGATGATCGGATCGCGCGTCAACGGATTGGACAGTTTCTCGCCGATATACGCCGCGTACCGCGGATCGCCGGTCGTCTTCAGCAGCTCGGCCGCCGCCCAGAGCCGGTCGTCCTCGTCGGTGTACTTGTCATAGGGACCCGATCCGTTGTCCTGCCGCTCGCTCGTCTGGAAAACCGGCTGCGGATTCGCCTCGAGGAACCGCCAGGCCCGCTCCGCGGCCTCCAGCAGCCTTCCGGCGTAATCGGCGTCGAACGGCTGGTAGATTCGCGCCGCCATCGCCGTCGCGCCGGCGAACATGCCGGTGCCGTAGGTCGACATGCCGAACACATACCGCGGCTGCGTGTCTTCCTCCGGCCGGATCATGCCCGGCCAGGCGAGTCCCGACACCTTGTGGTAGACGGCGCCGTCGGGCCGCTGCATCTTGAGCAGCCAGTCCAACTCGTACTTCGCTTCCGCCAGCGCATCCGGCAGCCCCGGCATGTCGCTTTCGAATCCCGCCGGGAACTTCAGTTGCCCGACCGTGAACTTCTCCGGATGCAGCTCATACGCGAGCAGCAGTTGCGCGACCGTCACCGCGCCGGGCGTCACGTACTTGCCGAAGTCGCCCGCGTCGTACCATCCGCCGCTGACATCGATCTTGGTGCCTGCCGGCGCGTGCGGATGGTCGATGTCGAGCTGCGCCTCGGCGTCCTGCAGATGACCGGCCGCGTGCTTCAGTCCGGTAATCGGATCGTCGATCGCGATTCCCGACCGGCCGAGCGTGTAGGACCGGAGCGCATCGAAGAACGGCGCGTAGTAGACGTTCCGCGCAATGCGGAACTTCACCGACGATCCGGCCCCGGGCACGACGACGGCGTATTCGCCTTCGTCCGTCAGGCCGCTGAAATCGAGGTGCCGCACCCGCTCGCCCGAATTCGGGTCGATGTCGGCCCGGCCGACCGTTCCCTCGAAGACGACGGTCCCCGTCGCCGCGTCGACGACCAGGAACCGGTCGGCTTCGGCGTCGCCTTCCAGCACCGCAATCTTGGGCGCGTCCGGCAGATAGCCGACCTGGTTGACCTTGATGTCCTCGCCGTCGAAATCCGGATCGGCGATCGCCGCCGTCCCTTCGTCCGTCTTCGCCTCTTCGGCCGGTTGCTCCGCGTTCTTCCCTTCATCCGCTGCGGCCGCCGCCCCCTCGTTTGTCTCCGTGTTGCTCCCTTCGCGCTTTCCGCCGTCCGTGCAGCCGGCCGCAAGCCCGACCACCAGCGCCAGGCTCAGCAGCCATCCCAACATCCTGCGCTTTCCCGTCATCTTCCGCCATACCTCCTGCTTCCATGCTCCAGTATGTGGCATCATGCTCCGCCCGCTCGCACCCGCCGCCGGCTTTCGGACCGTGCCTTTGGACTTATTTTCACTATCCGGCAGTATCCCGCCGGAACCGGCCAGGCAAGCGCCCGCTGCTAAAGACGTCCCAGCCGGCGCCGGTCCCCGAGCCGGCCGGATGCGAACAAGGAACTACCCGCATTCGAAGTCCAGCGATTCGCGTCCCATTTTGACGCGGTATACAAAGTGTAACTGGCAAGTATTACAACGCCATTGGCAAAATCAGCTATGCTAAGATGGACTTGCCGCGGCAACATCATCCTGCTGACGGGAGGTTCGACCATGAAGAAGAACCTGCTGGTCGCGGCGCTTGCCGCATGCATCGCCTGCGTATCGCTGCCGCTTGCGGCGGGCGCCTACTCGTACACCGTTGAGCAAGTCCATGTCATCGACACTGTCAATTTCCGTACCGGCCCTTCCACGTCGGCCGACCGGATCCGCTTTCTCCGCAAGGGCGAAAAGCTTGATTTGATCGAGAAAACGAACAAGTACTGGCTCAAGGTCCGCGACGCCGGCGGCACGGTCGGGTACGTCTCCTCGCAAGACAAATATGTGGAAATCCGGACGGTCACCGTAACGCCCGAACCGAACGGCGAAGTGATCTACGGCGTCAATCTGCGGACCGGCCCGTCCACCGATGCGGACATCATCCGGATGCTGAAAAAAGGCGAGCCGGTCTGGATTCTCGAACAGGTCAGCCAAAACTGGTACCGTGTCGCCGACAAAAACAACGTGATCGGCTACGCGAGCGCGAATCCGAAGTATATCCGCACGTCGTTCACGCCTCCGGCGGATGTTCCCGCCGAACCGGACAGGCCTTCCGCTCCGGCCGAACCCGAAGAGACCGATCCGGGCCTGATCAATCAGCCGGAGGAGCCGGTCTACGCTCCTGAACCGAACGCGGTGATCGTCGACACGGTCTCGTTCCGGACGGGCCCGAGCACGTCCGCCGCCCGCATCCGCTACATGCGCGCGGGCGAGAAGGTGACCGTCCTGAGCAAGTACAACGACTACTGGTACTACGTGCAGGACGCAAGCGGCGCCTTGGGCTACGTCAGCACCAGCGCCAAATATATCTCGACGAGCTTCGTCGAGCCGTACAAACTGCTGAACCGCGCCGCGGCGGCCGAATGGGCCATCGCCGCCGGCATGAAGTACCTCGGCACGCCGTACGAGTTCGGCTCAAGCCGGAACGACACGACGACGTTCGACTGCTCGGACTTCGTCCGCCAGGCGTTCCTGGACGGCATCGGGCTCAAGCTTCCCGGCGATTCGCGCAGCCAGGGCGCGTACGTGAAGGAGATCGGCAAGACGAAGACCGACTGGCGGAACCTGGAGCGCGGCGACCTGATGTTCTTCATGGCGTACCAGGGAAGCAAGGCTTCCGATTACGCGAACATCGACAAGTCTGCGGCCCGCATCACCCATGTCGGCATCTACCTCGGCGACGGCATGATTTTGCACACCTATTCCGAGAAATCCGGCGGCGTCCGGATCGACAGCATAGCGGGCACCCACTGGGAATACCGCTTTCTGTTCGGCGGGTTCGTGTACTGATCGCATGCGCGTCCACGATTCTATTATATCGGCCCGCTTCCTTCCGGTAGATAACAAAAACATGATTCGGATAACAAAAGGTGAAACGGCCGGAACCCGCATCGGAGGGTTCCGGCCGTTGCCGTCGGCGCGCGGATTCCGCGATCCGCGCGCGTTCACACTTTGTACGCCTTCATGGCCTTGCGCAGTTCCCTGATGCTCGGACGCTTGCCGTACATCAGCACGCCCGTGCGGTAAATCTTCGCCGACAGCCAGCCGAGCGCGAAGATCGTCGCGACGAGAATGCCCAGCGACAGCAGCACTTCCCACAGGGCGGGATCGGCAAGGCCGATCCGCATCACCATGACGAACGGCGTGAAGAACGGGATGAACGACATGATCTCCACGAAGGCCGCCTGCGGTTGCTGGATGCCGAAGATGCCGATGTAAAACGCGGCGAGCGACAGCATCGTGAGCGGCATGACCGCCTGCCCGAGCTCCTCCGTCCGGCTGACGAGCGAGCCGACCGCGGCGTACAGCGTCGCGTAGAGGAAGTAGCCCGTCAGGTAGAAGATGACGGCGTAGACGAGCAGCATCGGATCCAGGCTCGAAAGATCGAGATCGAACTGCTTGAGCATCTCCTTGTTGTGCGGCAACAGAACGTTGATGACGACCACGGCGGCATAGATGCCGATCTGCAGCAGTCCGACCAGCAGCATGCCGAAGATCTTGCCGAACATCTGGGTGAGCGGCGCCACGCTGGTCACGAGGATTTCCATGACGCGCGAGCTTTTCTCCGTGGTAATTTCCGTCGCGATCAATTGGCCGGTGATCATGATGCCCATGAACAGCGCGATGATGAGCGCGTAGACGATGAAGAACGCGAGGATCTGTTCCTCTTCCGATTTGCCCTCCGCGCCGATCGAACCGGCGCCTTCGCCCGCGGAGATCTGCACCGCTTCGAGCTGAACCGGCTGCGCCAGCGCCGCGCGCTGCTCCTCCGTCAGATTCGCGCCGGACAGGATGATGTCGGCCTTGATCGCCTGCAGCGCGCTCTGAAGGGAGTTCGCCCGGCCCGTGTCCATCAGTTTTTCCGACTTGTAGGCGACGGTCGGGAATATCAGGCCATCCGTCTCGAAAACGAGATACCCCGCGATCTCCTTGTTCTTCACCCGTTCCTTCATCGCCGCATCGTTCGCTTCAGCCGATCCGGCGTCCGGGTAGCCGACCAGCTCGATGGACGGATTCTCCTGGCTGCCGTAATACGCCTGCAGCCGTTCCGTCACGGCAGGCGCTTCGCTTTCCACGAAGCCGATGCGGTCGGGCGCATCGTCCGAGAACCGGCTGATGAACCAGGGAAGATTGACCACGATGCACAGCAGGATGGAAATGATGATGGTCGTGACGATGAAGCTCTTCGTCCGCAGCTTGTTGCGCATGCTGAAGGACATGACCGTCCAGAGATTATTCAATGTTCTCACCCACCGATCGGATAAAGATTTCGTTCAGCGTCGGCTCCATCAGCTCGAACCGCACGACTTCTCCCTGCCCGCGCGCGTGGTCGAGGATCGCCTGCGCGGCGTCCGTCCTGTCGATCAGCGCTTCGTAGCCCGCCTCCGTCCTCGCGACGCTCCGGACGCCGGGAATCCGCTCCAGGCCTTCAATCGCGGCGTCGTCTTCGAGACGGACCACGACCCGTTCGCGCGGGAACTGCTTCTTGATCTCGCGGAGGGCGCCCTGCAGCACGACGTTGGACCGGTGCAAAATCGTGATGTTCCGGCACAGCTCCTCCACGTGCTCCATCCGGTGCGTCGAGAACAGGATCGTCTTGCCCGCGTCGCGCAGTTCCTTCACCGCCGCCTTGAGCAGCTCGACGTTGACCGGGTCGAGACCGCTGAACGCCTCGTCCAGCACGAGAATGGAAGGATCGTGGATGACCGCGGCGATGAACTGGATCTTCTGCTGGTTCCCCTTGGACAGCTCCTCGACCTTCTTGTTGTAGTATTCCGGCACGTTGAATTTCTCGAGCCATTCCTTGAGCCTCCGGTCCGCTTCCTTCGCCGGCACGCCCCGGAGTCTCGCCAGATAGATGATCTGGTCGCTGACCTTCAGTTTCGGATACAGACCGCGCTCTTCCGGCAGATAGCCGAGGTCGCGCAATTGCTCCCGGCTGTACGGTTTGCCGTGGTACAGGATGCTGCCGCTGTCCGGCATGATTACCCCGAGCACCATCCGCATCGTCGTCGTCTTGCCGGCGCCGTTCGCGCCGAGCAGACCGTAGATTTCGCCCGCCCGGGCGCTGAAGCTGATGCCGTTGACGGCCGTTTTGTCCCCGAATTGTTTGACGACTTGTTCGACTTGCAGCGTACTCATGACACGACTCCTTTCATTCCCTGATGGCTGCGGAGCTTCTCCCTCTCCACCAATACGGCGAGAATTTCGTCCAGTTCCATCGACTTGCGCCCGGCCGGCTTGAGCTCCCTGGCGGCCAGCCACGCTTCGGCCTCCCGCGCCGAACCGGTGACCGCGCGGACGATGCCGCCCGCGTCCTCCAGACCGGCCAGTCCCGGCAGATCGGACAGCACGCCGCGCCACTCGGCGATCGACCCCGGGAAATAATATTGATGCCAGCCGGTGAGCAATTCGTCCTTCTCGAACATGCCGATCACCTTGCCGCCCGCCAGGAACACGATGAAGTCAGCCAGCCGCTTCACTTCTTCCACGATGTGCGTGGCGATCAGGATCGTGCGGTCGCCGGACTCCATGTAGCGGTGCAGCAGATCGATCATCACGCGCCAGGCGATCGGATCGAGACCGGACGACGGCTCGTCGAGCAGCAGCAGCTCCGGCTGATGGGCAAGCGCGAGGGCGAGATCGAATTTCCGCCGCATGCCCTTCGACATTTTGCCGAGCCGGAGGGAGTGATCGACCTCGAGCAGCCCGAGCAGTTCCCGATAGCGGTTGACGTCCCACCCGGGGTACCACTGCCGATGGAATTCCGCCTTGTCCATGGCCCGGAGCACGTTGTCGTGGCGGTACGGTTCTTCGGGCAGATAGCCGACGCGCTTCAGCAGATCGATTCGTTTCCCGCCGCCGATTTTGCAGCCGAGCACCTCGATGCTTCCGTCGTCCGGCTTCATCAGATCCATCAGCAGCCTGAACGTCGTGCTCTTGCCGGAGCTGTTCGGCCCGACGATCGCCGTCACGCAGCCCGCGGGCACCTCCAGATCGATCGGACCGAGCCGAAAATGCGACTGCTTGAGACTCACGCCCTTCATGCGTATGGCCGGCGTTCCGTAATCATTCATCCCTCATTCTCCCCTCCCGCTGTCCGATTGACCCCGTCATCAGGCGGCGAACGCTTTGCCCCCGCCTCGCGCAGCGCGTTCTCGAACAGTTCGCGCAATTCCTCCTCGCTGCACTGCACCCGGAGGCCCGCCTCGACCGCCTCGCGCATCGCCGAGACGACCGCCTCGAGCCGATGCCGGCTGCGCTCCTCGGGATCGACCTTCGCGACGAACGTGCCCGTTCCCTGGCGGGTGACGATCAGGCCTTCCGCTTCGAGGTCCTGATAGACGCGCCGGATCGTGATGACGCTGCATTTCAGATGCTGCGCCATCTCCCGGATGGAGGGAAGCAGCGTCCCTTCCTTGAGCTGGCCGCTCACGATGAGCGCGCGAAGCTGCACCTCGATCTGGTGGTACAGCGGTTCGGCGCTGAATTCGTTCAATTGGATGGACATCCACACCGCGGCTCACCGCCTCTCACGTCCAGAAGCTGCGCCGGTTGATCCGGCGATGGAGCAGCGCGCCGAATCCGCCGATCGACAGCGCGGCGATCGCCAGCATGCCCGCGGCCGGCCCCCAATGTCGGTTCGCGGCTGCTTCGATCGAATCGAACACCAGACAATGGCCGAACGCGGCCAGCAGCAGGGTGCCCAATCCGATGATGACCAAATAGACGATGCAGAATCTGAAATAGATTCGTCCGGAATACCCGAGTTCCATATAGATCATCAAGGCCCCGACCGCTGCCCCGTATCCGAACCAGGTCAGCATATACGACACAAGTCCGCCGTAACCGATCAATTCCCTGAGTTCCGCAAGCAGCGCGTACTGGGCCCCAAAGTACAGGATGGTGTTGACGAACAGCACGAGAAGGTACAGCATGAACCGTCCCGCGATGATCTGGCTGACGCCGATCGGCAGCGTCTGCCATTCCGCCAGCTTGCGCGAATAGGAATCCTCCCGCCGATAGCGGAATGTGGTCGAATCCATGAGATAGCCGATCAGCGGCATGAAGGTGATATACGCGAGATCCAGTCCCCATTCCGTTCGTCTGTCAATCTCTTCGCTCAGGTTTCCCCATAGCAGCAACGTGGTGAAGAAACCGACATAAGCCAGAAACAACAGCGTCAGCAGAGAACCGCGCCAGCTCATTCTGAACTCATGCCGCGCAATCCGCCATGCGCCTTGCCACACGTTAATTCACCCGGCCTTCTTCGCCTCAACTCATACTAGTGTGTATATCGTTATACACACTATACACGATAAGCACAGGCAGTGTCAATACCCGAATTCAAAAAAAAAAAGCCTGCCGCAACCCTTGCGACAGACCGAATGAACATCCCGCCACTTTTATTCGATTCTTGCCGCCGCTTGCGACCCTATTTCTTGGTGTCGATCACTACCGTCCAGTTTGCGGCATCCCACGCAACGGCCACTTCCAGTGCTTCGCCCGCAAAACGAAGCGGAACGAAGGTCGCTCCGTCCTCCGTAAAGGGAGCCGCCGTCAACGTTACCTGTCTGTCGTTGACCATGGCCGTTTTGCTTCCGATTTGCATATGAATCCGGTTTTGTTCCTTCCGGATGGTGATGGAACGATCTTCTGCGGAGTAGGTTACGACAGCGCCCAATTTTTCGAAAACGCCGCGAAGCGGAATGAACGTGCTGCCATCGATCAACTTGGGCTTCGGTGTGACATCCACGTAAGAGCCGTTGATTTTGATGCCGATGGATTTCGGATTCGCGGCGCGGGGGCCGCGTATGAAGGTCCAGGCCAAACCGTCATGGGAGACGGCCATCTCTCCGTCCACCATATTGTACCCGACGAACGTCCGGCCAAACTGACGCACTTGCATCAAATTGGGCACGTTCTCGAGTTTTGTTTCTTTCCAATGGACCATGTCCCCGGATGTGAAGATTTTGGATTTCCTTATGCCCGTATCGTACCAATACTGGGCAAAGAACATGTACCGGTCGCCCGCTTTGAAAACGGGTGAGCTGTACTCGCCTGATGGCCTGGGCGTTTTGGCATTCTTGTCGATGGCAAAGTTGATGCCGTCCCTGGAAACCAACGTGTTTCCATGGGAATCGAACAAATGAATGGCTCCGTCGGAAGGCAGCGTCTCTTCCATGATGGAATAGCAATAAGTGACAGGGCCATCCGCCCATGAGCATATGTTGTAGTTCAGATCCGATTGGATGGCGCCCGACTGCATGGTCCAATTTTTCAGATCTTCGGACGTATAGACGATCAATTCGACAGACCTCGGTTCCCGCGCATCCAGCAGAAACTGATTCCGGCTGCCCGTCGGTTTTCCCTTGAAAACATAACCGCCGCCGATCGCCGTGTATCGGGTCCCGTTCCAGGTCATGAACATTCCGTCATACGGGTATGCGGCGTCCGCAAACGTCGCGACTTTTTCGAAAGAGACGCCGTCATCGGACGCAAAAATGAAGGTTTTGTTCGAGAACGTGCCTTGATTTGCGACAACGATATACTTGCCATTAAGGTGCTGCACGTTTTTTATCGTTGCGTGATCCGGCAACGTGAAGGGGCTCCACCGGTCCCCGTCATCGGACACATAAAGCCGGATCTCGGAATCGGGCTGATTGACGTGCATGGTCGACAGATACCATTTTCCTCCAGCATATCGAACCGAATACATGTCCCTTGTCGGCAAAGCCCGTGCAACCCACGTTTTCCCGTTGTCATGCGTAACATTCAGATAATTGTCAATGGTGGCCGCAAGGATCGTACCCTTTCCGTCGCCATCCATTGAGACCATGCGATCCCGGGTAGCCTGATATTGAACAATCGGAAACTCAACGAGTTCTGTTTCGGCGATGTTCCCGATATCCTCTCCGGCGGATATGGTGCCGGGCACGAGCACCATCAACAAGCAAAAAACCAGCCCCATCGACAAGCCCTTTCTGCTCATTGGTTTCACCCCTGCTGTCTTCCCGTCGTCGGCTTGGAAGAGATTTGTTGGTCATGTTCAAGTAAAATTCGTCATGCATGGTGATGATTCCTGCCGCTGCGCTCGCAGCGGCGCCGTTGCCCTGGCGTCTCGTGAGCGGCTATGTCGAAAAACACAAAAAACCGGCCAACCGGAATGTCCCGGTTGCCGGCATTGAACCTTCGAGCAATATGGAGTTTACGCGTTGTTGCCCGCGTGGCGGGGAGTCGCCTCCTCCTCCGCGTCGCGCTCCTTCCGGAACCATTGGTAGAACACATAGGCCAGGATGGAGCCGTACATTACTTCCTGCACGAGCTTCATGATGATCCCGCCGGTCTGCTGATCCTCGAACGGTCCGAGCACGCTGAACGACAGCGGCCCGTCGACCAGCCCGAGCAGCGCCTCCGCGTTGCCGCCGATGCAATACCCCATCGCGTCCGCCCAGATCGCGGGGTCCGTGTACACCCGGTAGAGCGGATCGCCGGCGAAGATGATCAGCGCGCATGCGGGGGTGAGCAGCAGGCCGTTCGTGAAAATGTAGCCCATTTTGCGCAATTCGTTCAGGCGGTTCCATTCGGGAACCGGGCTCGTCACATGCCACCACATCAGAAACGCCGCAATGAGCAGGACGGCATAGTAGACGGCGTGCACCGCGTAGTTCGTCATGACGAAATCATGCACGGCCGGGACGTGATAGAACGAGAACAAGCCGTTGAACAGCAGCAGCGCGAGGATCGGGTTCGTGAGCCACCGGAATCTGCGCCAGAACGCCGCGCCGAACAGCCTGCGCCAGACGAACGCCGGCGTGCCGAGCAGGACGAGGGGCGGAACGATGAGATAGGACAGCGACATGTTGATCATATGGAACATGAAATTCAAATGTCCGAGCAGTTCGAGCGGACCGCCCTGCGCCAGGTAGAACAGCGCAAAACCGCACAGCGCGAGCAGTTTCCGCATCGCCGGGACCGCCGGCTCATCGGGATGATGCTTTTCCCGCCATGGACCGATCCAGTACAGATAGCCGATGGCGGCCAGCGCGACCCCGAAGAAGAAGAACGGGCTCCACAGCTCTTCGAACGTGAAAAAGGACAGATCCGGCAACATCGGCAATCCGCACCTCCATGCCGTCAAAATGAAAAGAAGAGGCGTTCCGGTCAGACGCGCCTCTTCCCTCTCCGCATTACCACCATGCCCAGTAGACGGCCATGATGATCATCGTGAACACGACGATGACTCCGCTCAGGATCCCGATGATCGGGTACAGATGCCCGCGATCCTTCATGTGCATCCAGAACGCCATCTGGATGAACACCTGCACGGCCGCCATCAGCACCAGCATGACATACACGAAATTGACGCTCACATCGCCCGTTACGACGACCGCGAACGCGAGAATCGTCAGCACCAGCGAAAAGATGTAGGCGATGATGTGCTTCTTCGGACCTTCGTGCCTGGCGCGTTTCTTCGGTTGCTCCACGGAAGCTGCATGTTCGGCTGTCATGATCAACCCACCTTACCCATCAGATAGACGACGGAAAAGATGAACACCCACACGACGTCGATGAAGTGCCAGTACAGACCGGCGATATACACCTTCGGGGCCGTGACGACGGTGAGTCCGCGTTTCAGCACCTGCCAGATCAACAGCGAGATCCAGAGAATGCCGAATGCGACGTGGCCGCCGTGGAAACCGACCAGCGAATAGAACGACGTGCTGAACGCGCTGGCCGCGAACGTATGACCGTGATGCGCATACTCGACGAACTCGTAGATTTCAAGCCCGAGGAACCCGAGGCCGAGCAGAATGGTCACCAGCAGCCAGTTGACCATGGCCTTCGGCTGGTTGCGGTGCATCGCCTGGATCGCGAAGACGCTCGTCAAGCTCGAGGTGAGCAGGATCAGCGTCGCAGCCGCGACGACCGAGAGCGAGAACAGCTCGTTCGCCGTCGGTCCGCCGTTTACCTGGTCGCGAAGCGCGATGAACACCGAGAACAGGGTACCGAACAGAACCGTTTCACCGCCAAGGAAGAGCCAGAAGCCGAGCACCTTGTTGCGGCCTTCCAGCGTCGCCTTCTCCGGTTCGTGAGGCAGAACGCCGTCTGCGTGCGAATGTCCGCTCATGCTTTAAACCCCCTTGGCTGAATTTCTTCCGGTTCGATATGATAACCGTGGTCTTCGATGACCGAACGCAGGAACATGCAAGCCAGCGTGACGGCCAGTCCGGCTCCGGCCACGACATATTGATGGAAGATGAACCCGAAGCCGGAGATGAACAGACCGATCGACATGATGAACGGCAGGATCGACGGAGACGGCATATGGATCGGGCCGAGCGGCTCGGCCGGCTGCATCTCCTTGTTGCCTTCCCGCTTCTCTTTCCAGTACGCGTCGTATCCGCGGATGAGCGGCAATTGCGCGAAGTTGTACTCCGGCGCGGGCGATGCGATCGCCCATTCGAGCGTCCGTCCGTCTTCCCACGGGTCGTTCGTTGCCGTCTTCGGCTTCGCCGACGTGACGATGACGTTGATCACGAAGCAGATAACGCCGACGCCCATCAGCATCGCGCCGATCGTGCTGATCAGGTTCATCTCGTTGAAGCCCATGCCGTCCAGGTACGTGAAGATCCGGCGCTGCATGCCGAGCAGCCCGAGGAAGTGCTGAACCAGGAACGTCATATGGAAGCCGATGATGAAGAACCAGAACGTCAGCTTGCCGAGCGTCTCGTTCAGCGGACGTCCGAAAATCTTCGGCCACCAGTAGTGCACCCCTGCGAACAGGCCGGACACCAGACCGCCGACGATCGTATAGTGGAAGTGCGCGACGACGAAATACGAGTCATGGTACTGGTAGTCGCCCGGCGCGGCCGCCAGCATGACGCCGGTGACGCCGCCCATGACGAACGTCGGGATGAAGCCGACGGCGAACAGCAGCGGGGACGTGAACTTGATCGAGCCGCCCCACAGCGTGAACAGCCAGTTGAATACCTTGATGCCCGTCGGCACCGCGATCAGCATCGTCGCGATCGAGAACAGCGCGTTCGCGACCGGGCCGAGACCCGACGTGAACATGTGGTGCGCCCAGACCATGAAGCCGAGGAAGCCGATCAGGACCGTGGCGAACACCATCGAGCTGTAGCCGAACAGCCGCTTGCGCGAGAACGTCGAGACAACTTCCGAGATGATGCCGAAGGCCGGCAGAATCAGAATGTAGACTTCAGGATGCCCGAAGATCCAGAAGATATGTTGCCAAAGCATGATGTTGCCGCCCGCGCTCGGATCGAAGAAGTTGCCGTCGAAGATCCGGTCGAACATCAGCGCGACCAGACCGACCGTCAACGCGGGAAACGCGAGCAGGATCAGCAGCGACGTGATGAACGACGCCCAGGTGAACATCGGCATCCGCATGAAGCTCATGCCCGGCGCCCGCATGTTGATGACCGTCACGAGGAAGTTGATGCCCCCGAGCAGCGAGCCGATACCGGAGATCTGCAGGCCGAGCACATAATAGTCAACGCCGGGACCGTCGCTGAAAGTCGTACTCGCCAGCGGCACGTAGGACGTCCATCCGGCGTCCGGCGCCCCGCCGAGGAACCAACTGACGTTCAGCAGCACGCCGCCGAAGAAGAACGTCCAGAAGCCGAGCGCGTTCAGGAACGGGAACGCCACGTCCCGCGCCCCGATCTGGAGCGGCACGATGCAGTTCATGAGGCCGAAGATGACCGGCATGACCGCCAGAAAGATCATCGTCGTGCCGTGCATCGTGATCAGTTCGTTGAAGGTGTCGGGACTGACAAAATTATTGAACGGTTTCCAGAGCTGAATCCGGATCAGGATCGCTTCCAGACCGCCGATCAGGAAGAAGAAGCCGCCCGCCATGAGGTACAGGATGCCGATCTTCTTGTGGTCGACGGTGGTCAGCCAGTCCATGATGCCGGTATAACGCTTCACCGCGTGCGAACCGTGAGCCAAGGGTAGAACCTCCTTTGAATCCCCGCTGAGTGATTATCTTTCTTCCTTGTCGGATGTCGCGTCGTTGTTCCGAAGTTCCTCGGACTCATAATTGAGCTTGTAATCCGCCAGGTAGCGGGCGATGCCTTGCAGCTCCTGCTCGGTCAGTTCCACCTTGGGCATCAGATTGCCGGGCTTGATTGCTTGCGGATCCTTGATCCATCTGTACATGTTGTCGTATACGGTGCCTTCGTTCCAGTATTTCGGATTGTCCGTATTGATCAGTACGCCCGCGACCGACTCGCGGTCGCCGATGCCCGTCAGGTTCGGGAACACCGGACCGCCGAGTTCGCCCACCGCGTGGCAGGAGAGGCACTTCTTCTGGAATGCATCCGCGATGGCCGGATCTTCCGGCAGCACCGCCGGCGCCTTCATCGCGGCGAGCCAGTTCGCGTACGATTGCGCGTCGACGACCTTCACCTTGAAGTCCATCAGGGCGTGGGAAGGTCCGCACAGTTCGGCGCATTTGCCGAGGAAGATGCCGGTCTTGTCCGGCGTGTCGAAGAACATGCGGTTGACGTTGCCCGCGGGGTTCGTGTCGATCTTGCCCGCCAGCGCGGGAACCCAGAACGAGTGCAGCACGTCGGCCGTCTTCGCCTCGATGACGATCCGGCTGCTCATCGGCACGACCAGTTCCTGCGCGGTCACGATGCCTTCATCCGGATATTCGAATTCCCACCAGTATTGATGCGCGGTAACCTTGACGAAAATCGCGTTTTCGTCCTTGCTGTGATCCTGCGCCTGCGCGAACACCGTCTGTACGGTCGGAACGCCGAGAATGACGAGCAGAATCAGCGGAATGACCGTCCATACGATTTCCAACTTATGATTCCCTTCGACCTGGACGGGAATGCCGTCGTTACCGGGACGGCGGCGGAAACGGATCAGCACGTAGATCGCGATCGCGAATACGACAACCACGACCAGCAACATGATCGAGATCGAGATTTTCATGATGTTGAGTTGCTCTTTGGCCACCGCGCCTTGCGGATTCAGAGGCGAGAGGTCCGCACGTCCGCAAGCCGACAGGAGCAGCGCGGCTCCCGCGACAGTGGACATCAGGCGCAACCACTTCAGCCACCGTTTCTTCATACCCTGATCAACCCCGCTTCTTCCGTATTCACAGTTGCCTGTCGTGGCCCGTCGTTGCGGCAAACTGCGTGTTTCCCGTCGTCCTGTGACAATTCGCACAGTTATTCTGTGACAATTCGCACAGTGTTTCTGTGATATTTCGCACAGTTCAACCACTTTATTAAATATAAGAGGTCGGTCCATCGATTGTCAACGAATCCGGGCGAGTTCACAAATTGTTCCCAAAGCCGCCACAAATGGCTTCGCGCCGGCTTTCGCGCCCGTTCGGACGGACCGTCCCGGAGCGGCGCCGGAGCAGCCTCGTCCTCCCGCGGCGCACCTTCAACAGTTCCATTATCGCTGATTTCATGGCGAATTATGTATGCCGCTTTTGCCGCATATTCCACGGGCGCGGCGGCGCACCCTAACCCCGAGACCCGGATCCGGAGGTGGGTACGCATGTCCCGCAGATTCGCGCACGCCGTTCTGGCCGCGGCGATCGCCGTCCTGCCGGCCGGCTGCACGGCCTACAAGAACAAATTCGAAAGCAGCACGTACGACTACGGTTCCCGCAAGGCGGGCGACCCGAAGATGTCCGGCGCGCGCATGTACGGCTCCCGGACCGCGAATCCCCGGCAGCACGACAATCGCTGGGTGGAATACAGCAGCCTGCTGTCGAACGAGGTGTCGCGGGTGAACGGCGTGGCGGGCGCCATCGTCATGCTTACGGACCGGAACGCGTATGTCGGCGTCATGCTGGACTGGACCGGCGTCGGCACCGTGAAGGACGGCGGCGACCGGCGCACCGACCAGAACATGGGCGGGTCCGGCGAAGGCGTCTACAACTTCGACACGGGCAGCCCGTATTGGAACGGCAGCCAGACCGCGACGCCGTACAATTCCTACTTCACCGTGAACGATGTCGGTGGTCTGAGCGAAGAGCTGAAGCAGACGATCGCGGCCCGCATCCGCGGCCTCGCGCCGAAGATCGAAGAGGTGCACATCTCCGCCAACATGGACTTCGTGAACGAGCTGACCGAATACGCGAAGGAAGCATGGGCGGGGCGGTCCCTGGCGCCGTGGATCGACGCGTTCAACACGCTGGTGAAGCACCAGTTCGCCGGCGGCAAGACGCCGCCGACCCCGCTTGCGGAACTGAAGGCCCGGAAATCGTCCGGCGCCGCGCAGCAGGGCAGGTCCGCATCATATTAATGGTAGAAACTAGCTGAAAAACGGCGGCGCATCCGGCCGGACGATGGCAACAAATCAGGCGAAGATCCTCCCGTTCCGCGCGAACGGAAGAATCTTCGCCTTTTGTTCGCCCCGGCAGGATCAGGCGTTCAGCCCGAGCTCCTTCCGCGCCGCTTCCATCAGCCCCTTGATGTAGCCGACTCCGAACAGTCGGCCGAGCGTCTCGTAGCCCGGGTTCTCGTTCGTCTCGCCGTCCATCGTCGGCACGTGGTCCGGACGGGCGGGACCGTCGAATCCGACCTCGAGATACGTCTTCATCGCCTCGTACATGTCCGTCTTCCCGTCGTCGTGGAACGTCTCCTCGAACTTCTCCGGCGTTCCCTTCACGTCGCGGAAATGGACGAAGAACAGCTTGTCCTGCCTCGCGAAGCGGCGGATCGTCGCCGGAATGTCCTCGCCGGCTGTCGCGAGCGTCCCCTGGCACAGCGTGATGCCGCTCCACTCGCTCGGCACGAGGTCGATCGCCTGCTGCAAAGCGTCGGCGCTGCGCAGAATGCGTGACACGCCGCGGATCGGCGAGATCGGCGGATCGTCCGGATGGAGCGCCAGTCTGACGCGCGCCTTCTCCGCAACCGGCACGATCTGCTTCAGGAAGTACCGGAGATTCTCCCACAGCCGGTCTTCCGACACCTCGCCCGCCTCGGTCAGCGGCGCGTTCTTCATCAGCGCATGATCATAGCTCGAGACGAGCGCCCCGCCGCGCGTCACCGTCGTGGTCGACGTGCGGAACCAGTTGAACTGCGCCATGAAGTTGTAGCAGAGCACCGGAATGCCGGCCGCGCCCATGTTCGTGATGAACTGCTTGAAGATTTCAATCTCCTCGTCGCGCCCCTCGGTGCCGAGCTTGATATGGTTCGACGGCGGCATCGACTCGATCACGAGCAATTCGTATCCCGCGTCCCGAAACCGCTGCTTCATCCGGATGAGCGGCATCAGGTCCCACGGTTTCTCCTGCTTTTCGTGATAAGGAATTCCCGTTACCGCGTAGTCCAGCCCCATCTGCCTTCCCAGCCGCCACAGGCGATCCGGTCTCGTGTTCAGAAACTCGGCCAGTTTCATCGTCAGTCTCCTTCCGTTCGTCATGGCCTTACCGGTTCCGGTTTTTCTCCGCGATCGACTCGCCCAGAGCGTTCAATTCGGCGTAAGCGTCCTCGAGCGACTTCTGGCCGAACATGACCGCCTCCATCGTCAGCTTGTACGCGTCCACCCATTCCGTGAAGCCCGCGCCGGCGGCGTGGAACGGCATCGCGTATTCCGCCGCGATGTCCGCCAGCACCTTGCCCAGCCGGTCCTTCGGCTCGAGATGCGGCTCGAGCTCCTTGTAGATCTCCTCGTAGATCGGGATGCCGCGGGTCAGCCCCAGCGTCCGGCCCGCCTCCCGGTCGGAAATGAACCACTTGATGAACCGCTTCGCGTGCGCGATCTCGTCGCTGTCCGCGTAGACGCCGAGGAAGATCGTCGGCTGCGCCCAGCCGCCGCCCGACGGCCCGATCGGCACGTTGACGACGTCGACCTGGCCCGGCATGTACTGCTCGAGAATCGCGACCGAGCCGACCGTCGCGCCGCGCGTCATCACCTTGCCCGAGGTGAGCTGGTCGGCCAGCGGATCGTTCTCGAGGAACGTGAGCGTGACGTCCGCCGGAGGCACGACATTGTCCCGCCGCAATTCGGACAAGATCGTATGGTATCGGAAAAACAGTTCCCGGTCGAGGCGGAACGCTTTTCCGTCGGGGGACATGATCGCGCCGCCGCCATACGAAGCCTGATACCATTGGAACCAATCCCAGGCGCCGGCGCTGTCGCCGATCGGATAGCGGTCCGGGGGCAGCTTCTTCTTCGCCTCGCGGGCCCATTCGAAATATTCGTCCCAGGTCCAGCCCTGCCTCGGCAGCGGAATGCCCGCCGCCTCCAGCTCGGCCCGGTTGTACGCGATGCCCTGCGCGTTGTGCGAGAGCGGAATGCCGTACAACTTGCCGTCGATCTTGACGTTCTCCAGGATCTCGTCGGGCACGATGCCCGTCAGGTCGAGATCCGACAGATCGGCCATGATGCCGCGCGACACATAGTCCCGGATATAGGCCGCATCCATCTGCAGCACGTCGGGCACCGTTTTCGAAGCGGCGAGGGTGGGAAGTTTCTTCCAGTACGCTTCCCATTCCATGTATTCCGGCTTGAATGTCACGTTGGGATACCGCGCCGTGTAGGCCTCAAGCGCCGCCAGCGTCGCCGTGTGCCGCTCCGTCGGTCCCCACCAGATGAACCCGAGTTCGACCTGCCTGTCCATGTCCGCTTCCGGAAGCCCGGCGGTGGATCCGCGGACCTTCCCCGTCACCGCGGAACCTCCGTCTCCCGAACTGCACGAAGCCAGCAGCAACATGCCCGCGGCAAGCCACGGCATGAGTGTGCGCTTCCCCAAGGCTGTCGCGATTCGCATGTTTCCGCGGCACACCCCCTTCGCCTCAGCCTTTCAGGCCGGTGGTCGCAATCCCCTCGACGAAATGTTTCTGCGCGAAGAAGAAAATGAGTACGGACGGCATGATCGACAGGAGCGACATCGCGAGCAATTGGCCCCATTGCACCTCGAACTGGTCAATGAACATCCGCAGGGCCAGTCCGACCGTGAACTTGTCGACCGAGCTGAGATACAGCATTTGCGAGAAGAAGTCGTCCCAGCTCCAGATGAACGTGAAGATCCCGACCGTCACAAGCGCAGGTTTGATGAGCGGGAAAATGATCCGGCCGAATATGCCGTACACCGACGCGCCGTCGATCTTCGCCGCCTCGTCCAGATCCTTCGGAATGCCGCGGATGAACTGGACGAGCAGGAAGATGAAGAAGGCGCCGCCGCCGAAGAAGTGCGGCAGCACGAGCGGCACGTAGCTGTCGACAAACCCAAATGTATTATACAGGATATATTGCGGAACGATCGTCACTTGTCCGGGCAGCATGAGCGTCAACATCATGATCGAGAACCAGAAGCCGCGCAGCGGGAAGTTCAGCCGCGCGAAGCCGAAGGCGACGACCGCCGCCGTCAGCACGCCGCCGACAACGTTGCCGACTTCCATGAGCAGCGTGTTGGCGAAGAAATGGCCGAACGTGTAATTGGCCGAAAAATGCCAGCCCTCCGTGTAGTTCGACCACATCGGCGTCTCCGGCCAGATGGTCGGGAGCCTGAGCTCCTCCGTCTTCTTCAGCGAAGCCCCGACCCACCAGATGACCGGGTAGATCATGATGAACGAGAAGGCGATCATGAACGCGTGATTGAGCACCGACGACGCACGGAGTCTCATCGCTTTCCGCCCCCTTCGTTCTCGTAGAACACCCAGTATTTCGATGCCAGGAAGTTGATGGCCGTCAGCACGGCGACGATGGCAAGCAGCACCCAGGCCAGCGCCGAAGCGTAGCCCATTTGATAGTGCTTGAACGCTTTTTCATACAGGAACAGCGCATACATGTACGTCGATTGCACCGGGCCGCCCTTCGTGATGATGAACGCGGCCGTGAACATTTGGAACGAGTTGATGACGGTGAGCACCAGGTTGAAGAACATGACGGGCGACAGCATCGGCAGCGTGACGTTGAAAAATTTCCGCACCGGTCCCGCGCCGTCCACCGAGGCCGCTTCGTACAGCTCCGACGGGATCTGCTTCAGGCCGGCGAGGAAAATGACCATCGTCGACCCGAACTGCCACGTGTTCAGCAGGATCAGCGTGTACAGCGCCGTGTCGGGGTGGGAAATCCAGCCCATGCCCTGGATGCCGAAGAAGCCGAGAATCGAGTTGATGTAGCCGTCGACGCCGAACATGTTGCGCCACAGCGCCGCGACCGCCACGCTGCCGCCGATGAGCGACGGGAAATAGATCAGCGTGCGGTACAGATTCATGCCGCGCATCGCGCGGTTGAGCAGCATCGCCACCAGAAGCGAGAACGCGAGCCTGAGCGGCACGGCGAACAGGACGAACGTGAACGTGACGCGGAGCGACTTCCAGAACGTCGCATCGCTCCACATCCGCTCGTAGTTCGCGGTCCCGATCCATTGCGGCGCACTGAGCATCGAATATTCGTTGAACGACAGGAAGAGCGATTGTCCGATCGGCCAGGCCGTCAACAGCAAAAAGCCGATCAGCCACGGCGAAATGAAAATATATCCGGGAAGCGTCTCCTTCCCGATCGGACGTTTCCATCTGCGCTTTGGAAGCGCTCTCATCGTATCGGCCGTTGGCGCGTTCATCCCATCTCCATCATTCCTTTCGTTGCGGAGTCCTTCGACTGCAGGCGGCGAAATTCGACCCGATCCTTTGCTTCGACCAATGGATCCTACCGGACGAGGCCCGGTTTCTTACATTGTATGTTGCGCATCCGGCGGGATAATAGTACTGGAATTTCAGATTTATTGTACGAATCTCAGGAATTGAAACCCTGTCCGTTCCGGATGCATAAGCAAGCAACAGACTCCGCGAAGGACGGGTGCGCCGGGCCGACCGAATGGCGGCGGACCTGACTGCCGCGATGGACGAAGCGAACGTGCGGATGCGGAACGGCGAGACGGAAGCCGGAAAGGTCCGGAAGCCGGCGCGACAGACAAAAAAAGGGGCGCATGGCAGACCATGCGTCCCCCGGCCGCAGCCGCAATCGCTAGCTGGCCGAATTGATTTTGCCCAATTCGTGTTCGACAATCATCGTGAGCTCGTCTTCATAACCGCCGGTGATCCGATACTTCCGGATGTACTCCCGGACGAACTTCCGGGCGTCCTTCGGCTGATAGATGCGCGCCATCTCCCTGAGACTTTCCCTGACTTCGTTGTGGCCGCGTTTCGCCAAGCCGCATCCCTCCCGAATCCCTTGAATGGCCGTTCCGTACAGCATACGCGTGCGCCGGCGGAACGATGCAGGCATATGAAGACCCGTTTGCGGCGGACAACCGCGGCGCCCGAATCGCGAGCGTCCGGGCCGCGGACCGCATGTCCGCCGGGAGGGAATATGCCGCCCATGCATCCATTATAACAGGCGGGCGCCGATATGCAAAGAAATTTGAGAAAATTCAACCATCTTCCCGCCGGTTCGGCAATTTTGGTCCGGACGAATGCTGTCCGCCATCCGGACGCTTCGCCGCGCGGGCAATGCGCAGATAGGCAACCACGCCTGCGACGGCGACCGCGACGCCGAACAGCACGCCGGTGTACGTGAGCCACATGTCGGACATGGTGTCCCCGCCTTTCGTCAACGTCGATCCCGAAACATCCGGACGATTTCAGTATACCGGAGCAAAGAAAGCGCTTCAAATGACAATTGTTTGACGAGCCGGAAAGCGAACGTTTCGATGGGATTCCAAGGTATTTATACGCATCCGGAGCCGCTTCGTTCCATGTTTTCCGCAGTCGGTTGACATTCGCCGCCGGCGCGCGTATAACAGTAATATTATTGCTGGTATATGCACGAGCGGAGGCATCATCCCTATGGAAAAACTGGCGCAGACCGGAAACGGCACGGGGCTGGCCGACATCGTCAAGGCCCATCAATTGCTCAAGGAAGTCGTTGTGCGGACGCCGCTGCAGCACAGCCGCGTGCTGTCCGAGCGGTTCGGCGCCCGCGTCAGCCTGAAGCGGGAAGATTTGCAGGTTGTGCGGTCGTTCAAGATCCGCGGCGCGTATCACATGATGCGGACGCTGGACGAGGATGCGCTGAAGCGGGGCGTCGTCGCCGCAAGCGCCGGCAACCACGCGCAGGGGGTGGCGTTCTCCTGCCGCTCGCTCGGCGTGAAGGGGCGGATCTTCATGCCGGGCACGACGCCCCGGCAGAAGGTGAAGCAGGTCGCGTTCTTCGGCGGCGACGCCGTCGAGATCGTGCTCGTCGGCGACACGTTCGACGACGCCTACAGGGAAGCGGTGAAGGCCGGCGAACGGGACGGCATGACGTTCATCCATCCGTTCGACGATCCGCGCATCATCGCGGGCAACGGCACGGTCGGCCTGGAGCTGCTGGAGGACGCCGAGTCGCCGCCGGACATCGTGCTCGTGACGATCGGCGGCGGCGGGCTCGCGGCCGGCGTCGCCTCCTACATCAAGAGCGTGTCGCCGCAGACGAAGGTGATCGGCGTCGAGCCGGAAGGCGCGCCGGCCATGCGGACCTCGCTCGACGCCGGGGAAGTCCGGGCGCTCGAGCGGATCGACAACTTCGTCGACGGCGCAGCCGTGAAGCGGGTCGGCGACCTGACGTTCGCGATCTGCCGCGAGTTGCTCGACGACGTCATCCTGGTCCCCGAGGGCAAGGTATGCACGACGATCCTCGAGCTGTACAACGAAAGCGCCATCGTCGTCGAGCCGGCGGGCGCCCTGACGGTCGCGGCGCTGCACGCCTGCCGGGACCTCGTCGCCGGCAAGTCGGTCGTCTGCGTCATCAGCGGCGGCAACAACGATGTCGACCGGATGCAGGAGATCAAGGAGCGCTCGCTGATCTACGAAGGCCTGAAGCATTATTTCGTCATCAACTTTCCGCAGCGGGCGGGCGCGCTCCGCGAGTTCCTCGACGACGTGCTCGGGCCGACGGACGACATCACCCGCTTCGAATACACGAAGAAAAACAACAAAGAGAGTGGACCGGCGCTCGTCGGCATCGAGCTGAAGCAGCCGGAGGACTACGAGCCGCTCATCCGCCGCATGCGCGAAAAAGGCATCCAGTTCACCGAGCTCAACAAGGATCCCCATCTGTTCAACCTGCTCATTTGACCCGGACGTTCGACACCCGCCGCCTCCGACCCGCGGCGGGTGATTTTTTTTCCGACCTTGACTATAATGGTACGAAAAAGACATAAACTGCCATCCCGACGGCTGAATGATGCCTCCCTCACCGGCGGACGCTTTCAGTCAGTACCGGGGGGAGGCGAGGTGAAAGAACTGTTCAACCGGTCAACTCGGACGGAGATGCTGCTGCTCGGCTTCATCCTGCTGCTGGTCGAATTCGTGCGGGGTGCGGTCGCGGTGAGCTTCATTCCGATATATGGGGAGAAAATGCTGGGCCTGTCGCTCGATGTGGTCGGCGCCGCGCTCACGGCCCATTTTCTGACGGATACGGCGCTGAAAATGGTCATCGGCTGGCTGCTGGACCGGTTCTCGGCGCGGACGGTCGTCCAGGCGGGGCTGCTCGCGTCGCTGGCCGGCGTCGTCCTGATGCCGTACGCGGACGCGCCGTGGCTGTTCATCGCGTCCGCCGCCCTGTTCGGCATCGGCATCTCGCCGATCTGGATCGTCTGCCTGACGAAGGTGACCGGGGACCGGCGCGCCACCCAGATGGGGCTGCTGTACACGATCTGGTTCATCGGCATCGGCGCCGGCCCGATCGCATGCAACCTGCTGCTCGAGCATGCGCCAGCCGCGGCGGGCCGTCTGATCATCGCGATGGCGGCCCTGTCCTGGGCGCTTTCGCTCGCGATCTCGAACCGGCGCGAGCGCGGGATCGGAACGATCCCGTTCGGCCGCCAGATCGCGCTGCTGCGGGAAAAGCTGTACCGCATGCGGGCGCTCCTGCCCGGCATGATCTTGCAGACGATGGGCGCGGGCATGCTGCTGCCGGTGCTGCCCGCGTTCGCGGAGAAGGAGCTGTCCGTCTCGAGCGGCACCTATTCCCTGATTCTGCTCGCCGCGGGCGGTCTGACCGTGCTCGGCCTCATGCCGATGGGCCGGCTGTCCGACCGCGTCGGCTCGAAACGCGGCTTCCTCTCCGCCGGATTTTTCACGTTCGCCGGGCTGCTGCTCCTGCTGGCGACGGCGCCGCCGTTCCGGCTGTGCCTGCTGATCGCGGGCGCGCTCGGCATCGCCTATTCCGCCGTGCTTCCCACCTGGAACGCGCTGCTCGCGTCGTATTTGCCGAAGTCGCAGGAGGGGCTCGGCTGGGGCATTTTCTCGACGCTGGAGGGGATCGGCATCATGATCGGACCCGCGCTGGGCGGCATCATCGCGTCGCTCGGCAGGGAAGCCGACGTCGTCTGGACGGCCGCCGCCCTGTTCGGCCTGATCGGCCTGTTCTACCTCCTGTACCCGCTGCGTCCCGCGGATCCCGCCGTCCGCGCGCCCGCGGGCAAGCAACCGTAAAGCCAACAAGAAAGCGGCTGATCTCATTTGTTCGACGCGTTCATGGACTGGTTCAACGAGCTGCGGCAGATGGACGAGGAACAGCTCAGGCAGACCATCGAGAGCTATGCGGCCTACGGCCCGCTTCCCGGCATTCTGCTGCCGTTCCTGGAAGCGTTCCTGGCCTTCCTGCCGCTCGTCGTCTTCATCGCGGTCAACGCGAACGTCTACGGCCTGTGGCCCGGCATCTTCTACTCCTGGATCGGCGTCGTCGCCGGATCCTGCTGCGTGTTCTGGATCGCGCGGCTGATCGGCCGGCGGCCCGGCATCTGGCTCCAGCGCCGCTTCCCCGCGGTCCGGAAATTCTTCCGCTGGATCGAGCGGCGCGGCTTCACGCCGATCTTCCTGTTCGCCTGCATCCCGTTCGCGCCGTCGTTCCTGATCAATCTGGCGTCCGGTCTCAGCACCGTGCGGTTCGTGACGTTCGCGCTGGCGATTCTGATGGGCAAGGCGGTCATGATTTTCTCGGTCTCCTTCCTGTCGTTCGACATCGTCGAATTCAAGAATCAGCCCTGGCGCATCGTGCTAGCCGTCGCCGTCATCGCCGCCATGTGGTTCGGCGGCAAGAAGCTTGAGGCCCGCTACCTGTCGCGGAAGAGCCGCTGACAGGCCCGCGGGCCTCGCCGATGTCGCATGCCGGTTCGCGCCGGCCAAGCTTATCTTCGCATGGCTTCGCCATCCGCTGCCGTTTCCGCGTCGGCGCCGCTTGCCGAGGGCATGCGGTCTTCCGCTTCCCCGGCGCGGTCCTCCCCGTCCGCCTCGCCGCCCGCCGCTTCCGCGCGCGTCATCCGGTCCAGCAGCCCGGCCAGCCGGTCGAGATGCCACGCGTACTCGAACAGCGCGGACGCGACGAACAGGAGCCGCCTCCGCTCCTCCGACAGTTCGCCCAGATATGCGATCAGATCCTTCGCCAGATCGTCCGACGGCTCCGGACGAAGGGCCGCGCCGGGTTTGATCTTCCCTTCCCACTTGAGCAGCAATTGCTCGTGGCATTTCGTCAACGCCTCGATCCGCCGGTCGATCCGCTCCGCCCATTCGGCCGCGCCCGGCGACGAGCAGAAATGCTCCTCGACCGCGTCCAGCAGCGCGGCTCCTGCCCGCAGCGTCCTGATCATTCCGCGCGAGAGCAGGAGCTGCCGCGCGTGCCTGCGCCGGGCGGAGCGTCTGAACACCCGCTCCTCCCGGAACAGCGTGTACTGCTCGTCCAGGCGCCGGAACATCTGCTCGAGCTTCTCGTGCTCCTCCCGGAACACCTTCTCCCGGATCTCGTTCGACACGGCCGTTCTGAGCAGCAGCGACAGGATGTTGTACGCTTCGTGCACCTGCTCGCGGAACTGCAGCTTCGGGCGCGGCGGAAGGACGAGCACATTCACCAGGAACGCCGAAACGATCCCCGTCATCACCATCAGGAACCGTTCGAGCGCGAACCGCCAGCCGTCCGCATGCGCGTCCATGACCGCCACGACCGTGACAAGCGTCAGGCCGATCGCGCTCGCCGTCTTGAGCCGGATGTTGAGCAGAATGACCGCGACGCAGACGAGGCCGACCGAAATCGGCGTCACGCCGAGCGCGTAGGCTGCGCCGAGCGCGAACGCGGCGCCGATGACGTTCGACTGGATCTGGTCTTGCACCTGCTGCCAGGAGCGGTAGATCGACGGCTGGATCGTGAGGATCGCCGCGACCGTCGCGATGATCGGCGTGCCGAAGCCGAGCAGACCGCTCACGTAAATGGCCAGCACGACCGCCAGTCCCGTTTTGAGCATGCGCGCCCCGATTGTCATTCGCCGCTCATCCCCTGTCCACGATCTCGTACAGGACGCGCGCAACGATGTCCTGCTTGTAGTTGCCGAAATGCGATCCGTAGATCGTGAGCCCGCCAACCTGCCCGCTCTCGGACACGCCGATCCGGAACTTGATGTCCGAATGGCCGTCAAACGGAATGTCCGTGATCTTCACGTCCGAAATGGGGCAACCGTCGATGTACGTGCCGTTCTCGTTGATCCGGAGCAGCTTCAGCAGCCCGTATTGGTTCAGATGCGGCGGCCACCAGTCCGGGTTGTTCGCCCCTTTCTCTCCCCCGAAGTCACCCGGTGAGGTCCAGATCCCCACTTCGGTCTGGTTGACGTGGAACACGATGTCTGACGGATAGTCGTTGTTGTAGCAGGGCGCCTCCGAGCTCAGCTCCATAATGAACTGCAGCTCGGTAAGCCGGTGGTGCGGCTTGAGGTAATTCGGTATCCGGTATTCGAAAAATCCGCGCGTCAGCCAGATGATTTCCGCATCGATCCGCTTCGGGTCGGCAAAATAGCGCGGATTGTCGAACTCCCCGATAATGCTGTCCTTCGTCGCGAGGCCGCAGGTCGGCTCCGCGTGGTAGTCACAGTAGTGGCCGACCTTGATTTCGACTTCGTAGACGTTTTCCGGCCCCTTGCTCCGCAGTTCGACCGTCAGCAGATCCTCGTTCAGATAACAGATCTTCTGGATGCCGTGCTTGCCGACCGCGGTGGTGATCTCGATCAGGCCGCTCTCTTCCAGTTTCTTGATGTGCATCGTCACCGCGCCGTTTGACAGGCCCAGTTTCTCGGCAATTTCGTTCAAATTGAGACTGTTGTAACGGTTCAGCAGCTCCAGAATCTCGATCCGGATTTCGGATCCGAGCGCCTTGAACAGATTCAGGCCGGACCGCAGCTCTTTGATATGGATCAACGGGTCGCATCCTCTCATCCGCAATTTGTTTCAATTTATTATAAATTAAACCCGCTGCATTGAGAAGGGTCTTCAAAAAGCGGCACGCCGTCCGTCCCGAACGCACGCAAATTCGACACCGTCCGCCACGCGATCCGTCCGTTGATGCCGACCACCCTGCGCATTTTTCCCGAATTTTCGACTTTTATTTTAGAAAAATTTAATGCAAACACTAAAGGTAAACGCATTCATTTATGTATTGACAAAACAAATCTTCCCAACTAACATAAAAACGTAAATTGTTTTATTTATTTTTGAATTAAAATAACCCGCGGCTTACATCCCGCGCGCGCGGCGGGGTTAAGCAATATACGTACATCCATTTCAAGGGGGAAGAAACGTGAAACGGCATATTACCCTGCTCATCACGATCATCCTCATGCTGTCACTGGCCCTGGCCGCTTGCTCCGGCGGCGGCGGAAAAACCGGCGACGGTTCGTCGGGCGACGGCACGACGCTCGAGTTCTGGACGTTCAACGAACTGCACGAACAGTTCTACCGGCACATGGCCGAACGATGGAACGAGCAGAATCCGGACCGGAAAATCACGCTCAAGGCCAATGTTTACCCGTATGACGACATGCACAACAAACTGCTCGTCGCGCTGCAGAGCGGCACGGGCGCGCCGGATCTGGCGGACGTGGAGCTGAACAAGTTCCCGAACTTCTTGAAAGGCACGCCGCAGCTCGTGGCGCTGAACGACATCGTCGAGCCCGAGCTCGATAATCTGGTCAAGTCCCGGCTCGACATTTACGCGAAGGACGGCAACTATTACGGCATCGACTTCCACGTCGGCGCGTCGGTCATCTATTACAACAAGGAACTGCTCGATCAGGCCGGCGTGAATCCCGACAATATCAAGACATGGGACGATTTCGCGGTGGCAGGCAAGAAAGTGCTGGAAGCGACCGGCAAGCCGATGACGACGGTCGAGCTGAACGACATGTGGTCCATCTGGCCGCAGGTGGCGCAGGCGCCCGGCGGCGACGACTTGCAGACGGCGGACGGCAAGCCCAACCTGACGAGCGACGTAGTCGTGAAACCGCTCGCATTCCAGCAGGATCTTCTGAAGCAAGGAATCGCGGTTCCGGCGCCCGGCGGCGGCCACCACGCCGAGGAATACTACGGTTTCATGAACGACGGCGGCGCGGCGTCGGTCTGGATGCCGATGTGGTACATGGGCCGGTTCACCGATTACATGCCCGACCTGAAGGGCAAAATCGTCATCAAGCCGATGCCGGCCTGGAACACGGGCGAGCCGCGCTCGGCGGGCATGGGCGGCACGGGCACCGTCATTACGACGACCTCGAAGAACCAGGATCTGGCGAAAGCGTTCCTCGCGTACGCGAAACTGTCGCGCGAAGGCAACATCGAAATCTGGAAGTTCCTCGGCTTCGACCCGCTCCGCTCGGACGTCTGGGATTCGCCGGAGCTTCGCGAACCGAACAAATTCACCGACTATTTCGGGGAAGACATTTTCGACGTGCTGCTGGAAGTGAAGGACGAGATCGAAGGCGTCGTCGTCAACGAGCAGACACCGCCCATCTCCGACGTGTTCCGCACCTCAGTGCTCGTCCGGATTCTCCAGGACGGCGAAGATCCGGTCAAGGTGCTGGAAGAGACGCAGGCGCAGCTCCAATAACGATCGACCCGTGCAAAAGCGCCGGTCCCGCCGGACAGCGGGACCGGTGCATTGCCGTTTCACGGAAGGAGGCAATAACGCGATGACGCACCCGGTTCCGTCTACGGAACGGCAGACGGCCGTCCGCTACTCCCCCCTGCGGAGGCTGGCGTACTCGCAGACGGCCGCGCCCTGGCTGTTCGTGCTGCCGTTCATCCTGTCGTTTGCCCTCTTTTTCGCCTATCCCGTGCTGTCCGCCGTGAACATGAGCTTCCAGGAGGTGCTTCCCGGCCAGGTTCGCTACATCGGCCTCGAGAATTACCGTGATCTGTGGAACCCGACGTTCCGCAAGGCGCTGATGAACAGCACCGAGTATACGGTGTTCACCCTGCTCGTGCTCATTCCGCTGCCGCTCGTGCTCGCGGTGTTTCTCAACTCGAAGCTGATGGTGCTGCGCAACTTCTTCCGGTCGACGCTGTTCATTCCCGCGCTGACCTCGGTCGTCGTGGCGGGCACCGTGTTCCGGCTGGCGTTCGGCGAGCTGGAAGGCTCGCTCATGAACACGTTCGTCACCGCCCTCGGCTTCGAGCCGCAGAAATGGCTGCGCCACGAAGGGCTCGCGATGTTCACGCTCGTCGTGCTCGCGACCTGGCGGTGGATGGGGATCAACATCCTGTACTTCCTCGCCGGCTTGCAGAACATTCCGCGGGAACTGTACGAATCGGCGGAAATCGACGGCGCGACAGCCTGGGACCGGTTCATCCGGATCACGCTTCCGTTGTTGAAGCCGATCACGATCTATGTGCTGACGATCAGCATCTATGGCGGCTACGCGATGTTCACCGAAAGCTACATGCTGTGGGCAGGCAACCGGTCGCCGAACGACATCGGGCTCACGATCGTCGGCTATCTGTACCGCAACGGGCTGGAGCAGAACAATCTCGGTCTCGGCTCGGCCGTCGGCATCGCCCTGCTCATCATCACGTTCACCGTCACGATGATCCAGCTCAAGCTGACGGGCATGTTCCGGAGGGAGGATTGACATGAGCGCTGGCAACGCAAGACATCGCCGCATGCTGACCGCGGCGCTCGTGTTCCTCTTCATTCTGCTCGGCCTGTTCGCGGTCTTCCCGATCGTCACGCTGATTGTCGCGTCGTTCAAGCCGGCCCAGGAGATCATGCGTTACGGGCTGAACCTCCGGCTCGATCCGGAACTGATGTCGCTGAAGAACTACGCGTACCTGTTTTCGTCGGAGTCGCTGTACCTGACCTGGTACAAGAACAGCCTGGTCATCACTGCCATTTTCACCGTGCTGTGTCTGCTGTTCTCGTCGATGGTCGGCTATGCGCTGGCCGTGTACCGGTTCAAATTCCGGAACGCGCTGTTTACGCTGGTGCTCGTGACGATGATGATTCCGCTCGAAATCATCATCCTGCCGCTTTACAAGCTCTCGATCTCGCTGAAGCTGATCAACAACATGTGGGGCGTCATCTTGCCCTTCATGGTGGCGCCGCTGCCGATTTTCTTCTTCCGCCAGTACGCCGGCGGCTTGCCGAAGGATTTTCTCGACGCGGGGCGGGTCGACGGCTGCACGGAGTTCGGCCTCTTTTTCCGGATCATGGTGCCGCTGATGGCGCCCGCATTTTCGTCGATGCTCATCCTGCAGTCGCTGTTCTCGTGGAACAACTTCCTCTGGCCGCTCATCGTGCTGAGGACGAACGAGCAGCTCACCATCCCGATCGGGCTGGCGACTTTGCTTACGCCGTACGGCAACAATTTCGACATGCTCATATCCGGGGCGGTGCTGGCCATCGTACCGATCCTGATCGTGTTCCTGTTCTTCCAGAGATATTTTATTGAAGGCATGACGGCCGGCGGCATCAAGGGTTGACGCCGCTCAAGGCGCGCCTCCGCCTCACGGCCCTCGCCGGGACAAAAAAAAGGAGAGACCACACATGACACTGACTGCACACATGACACTGGACCGAGACTTCCGCATCGCCGAGATCGACCCGCGCATTTACGGCTCGTTCATCGAGCATCTCGGGCGCGCCGTCTACGGGGGCATCTACGAGCCCGGCCATCCGGAGGCCGATGATCGCGGCTTCCGGCAGGACGTGCTGCGTCTCGTCCGCGAGCTCGGCGTCACGATCGTCCGCTATCCGGGCGGCAACTTCGTCTCCGGTTACAACTGGCAGGACGGGGTCGGCCCGAAGGAAGAGCGGCCGCGCCGGCTCGAACTTGCCTGGCGGACGATCGAGACGAACGCATTCGGCACGAACGAGTTCATGGACTGGGTGAAGGCCGCCGGCGCAGAGGCGATGATGGCCGTCAACCTGGGCACCCGGGGCATTGACGAAGCGCGCAATCTTGTCGAATATTGCAACCACCCGGGCGGCACGTACTGGAGCGATCTGCGCCGCAAGCACGGCTATGAGCAGCCGCACCACATCAAGGTGTGGTGCCTCGGCAACGAGATGGACGGTCCGTGGCAGATCGGCCACAAGACGGCGGCGGAATACGGCCGGCTGGCGCTGGAGACAGCGAAGGTGATGAAATGGGTCGACCCGACGATCGAGCTCGTCTCCTGCGGCAGCTCCCATTCGAAAATGCCGACGTTCCCGGAATACGAAGCCGTATCGCTCGACTTTACGTATGACTACGTCGATTACGTGTCGCTCCACCAATACTTCGGGAACCGGAGCGGCGACACCGCATCCTATCTCGCCTCGACGCTCGAGATGGACCATTTCATCCGGACGGTGAAGGCGACGTGCGACTACGTGAAGGCGAAGAAGCGGAGCAAGAAAACGCTGAACCTCAGCTTCGACGAATGGAACGTCTGGTTCCACTCGAATGAAGCGGACAAGAAAATCGAGCCGTGGAGCATCGCCCCGCCGCAGCTCGAAGACATCTACACGTTCGAGGACGCGCTGCTCGTCGGCGGCATGCTGATCACACTGCTCAGGCACAGCGACCGTGTGAAGATGGCATGCCTTGCGCAGCTCGTCAACGTCATCGCGCCGATCATGACCGAGAACGGCGGCCGGGCATGGCGGCAGACGATCTTCTACCCGTTCCTGCACGCGTCGAGGTACGGCCGGGGCATCGCGCTGCAGCCGGTCATCGACTCGCCGAAGTATGATTCGGCGGAATTCACGGACGTGCCGATGCTCGAGAGTGTCGCCGTGCACGATCCGGAAAAGGATGAACTGACCGTGTTCGCTCTGAACCGGAGCCTGGACGTTGCGCTGACGCTGTCATGCGCGATTCGCGGGTTCGAGGGATATCGCGTTCTGGAGCACATCGTGCTGGAGCATGACAACCTGAAGGCGGTGAACGGGCCGGACGCGGAACGCGTGAAGCCGCATGCCGGCGGGCGTTCGCAGGCGCGGGACGGTCTGCTCGAGGCGGAGCTGCCGAAAGCCTCGTGGCACGTCATACGGCTCGGCAAGCGCGTCGCCGGCGCGTAAATGCAACAAGACCTCCACGGAATCGTGGAGGTCTTGCCGTTCGGCCCCGAAGGCCGCCGCTTACTCCGATTCGGCCGCGGCGCTCAGCCGCGCCGGATTGATCGCCTGCGACGCGAAATCGCTGATGATCCGCGTGAGCCGCTCGTTCTCGCTCTGCGCCTGCCGCAGCTTCTGCTCGAGATGCTGGATCTTTACTTCCTTGTCGCGCTCGCGGGTTTCGATCTCGCGCATCCTGAGCTCGAATTCCTTCTGGTTGCGGTTCAGGTCCAGCATCAGTTGCCGGTTCGTCAGCTCCCGCTCGGACAGCCGCTCCTGCAGCTCGCGGATCCGGTTCTCCTGCTGCAGCCGCTGCGAGTTGAACTCGGCGAGCAACTGGTCGTACTGCGTCTTCATCTCGAGCGCGCTCTCCTTCGCGCGGTTCAGCTCGGCCGTCACCGACTCCAGCTTCTTCTCCAGGAAGCCCTTGTCGTACTGCAGCTCGCGGATCTGGTCCTCCTGGACGAGCATCGCGCGGTCGCGCTCTTCGACTTGAGCCTTGAGCGCCTCGCGCGATTCCACCACCTGCTGCACGATGTCGATCAGCTTCGCGACGAGCGGATCGTCGAGCGCGTTCGGACGGACCGGCGCCTTGTTCCCGCCCGCCTCCTGATTCTGGACTGCCGACGACGTCGGTTCGGATTGGGCTTGCGTCTCGGGTTTCTTCATCGTCGTCAATCTCTGCAAAATACTCATTCCGCCTCTACCCCTTTCTCCTGAGGGCGGCCGCCGCCGCCATCAACCGGCCGAAACTTGCCATTCATCCTACATATCGACATATCGATATGACTTTCATTAGATTATTCGGCAAAATTCTCCCGCATCCTCTTGCAAAATCCGACAATTCGCAAAAAATGCGGCAGGTCCGGCCGGGCCTCTCTCGCCTCTGTAGCGTGGTATCCATGCTACAGCGGTCATGGCCGGGCTCTGTCACAGAAAAAAAAGGACGCCCCGGCCCGTTGCCGAAGCATCCCCTCCATATCGTGCGCCTGAACAGTGACATCGCGCCGCATCAGCAACCGCGCCCCAACCGGCGACTCCCGCCATCCGAAGCCGGCCCCGCCCGGCGCGCTCGCGACGCAACCGATCCGGACGCGCCCGCTTCGCCCGCTCACGTCCCGCAGAACGTCCGGTACGGACGGTCCGGCTTCGGCGGCGGCGCGATATACTCGGCGGGCGCCGCGTCGTAATCGTACGGCTTCGCCAGCGCGGCGAGAAGCCGCTCCATGACGGACAGATCGCCCTCCTCCGCGGCCTCCAGCGCCTCCTCGACGCGCAGGTTGCGCGGGATGACCGCCGGGTTCGCGCCCGTCATAAGCCGCCGCGCCTCGGCGTCCGTCTGCGGCTGCCGCGCGAGCCGGCTCCGCCAGCGCCCGAGCCATTCCCCGAACTCCCCCGCGCCGTGCATCGGCGTCTCCTCCGGCCTGCCGCGCGTCAAATGGCAGAACGTCAGGGTGTAATCCGCCCGGTGCCGGCGCATCAATTCAAGCAAATCGCGGGCCAGCTCCGCGTCTTCCTCCTCCTCGCCGAACAGCCCGAGCTTGGCGCGCATCCCCTGCAGCCAATGGCGCTCGTACCGGCTCGCGTACGCGCCGAGCGCCTCCTCGGCCAGTTCGACGGCCTTCGCCTCGTCGTCGTGCAGCAGCGGCAGCAGCGCCTCGGCCAGCCGCGCCAGATTCCAGGCGCCGATCGCGGGCTGCCGCCCGTACGCGTAACGCCCGTGCGTGTCGATCGAGCTGAACACGGTCAGCGGATCGTATTCGTCCATAAATGCGCACGGGCCGTAGTCGATCGTCTCGCCGCTGATCGTCATGTTGTCCGTGTTCATGACGCCGTGGATGAACCCGACCAGCATCCAGCGGGCGATGAGCGCGGCCTGGCGCTCGATCACCTCGCGCAACAGCGCAAGGTACGGCTGCGCCTCCTCCGCAAGCTCCGGCATGTGCCGCGCGATCGCATAGTCGGCCAGCGCCTTCAGGCCGTCCCGCCCGCCGCGCCACGCCGCGTACTGGAACGTGCCGACGCGCAGATGGCTCGACGCCGTGCGGGTCAGCACGGCGCCCGGCAGCACGGTCTCGCGGATGACGGGCATGCCGGTCTTCACGACCGCGAGGCTCCGGGTCGTCGGGATGCCGAGGGCGTGCATCGCCTCGCTGATGATGTATTCGCGCAGCATCGGCCCGAGCGCCGCGCGGCCGTCGCCGCCGCGCGAAAACGGCGTGCGGCCCGATCCCTTGAGCTGGATGTCGACCAGCGCCCCCGACGGGGTGCGCTGCTCGCCGAGCAGGAGCGCCCGGCCGTCGCCGAGCATCGTGAAATGGCCGAACTGGTGGCCGGCGTACGCCTGGGCGATCGGCACGGCCCCCTCCGGCAGCCGGTTGCCCGCCAACAGCTCGACGCCTTCGGGCGCGCGGAGCGCCTCCGAATCGAGGCCGAGCTCGAGCGCCAGCCGTTCGTTCAGGACGACCAGCTCCGGCCGCGCGACCGGCACCGGGTCCTGCCGGTGCCGGAACAGCTCCGGCAGCCGCGCGTACGTGTGCTCCAGCCGCCAGCCGGCGCGCCGCTCCGTCCGTTCCATCGCGCGGGACACCTCCTTATTCGCCGCATCCGAACCTCGCAGGGCTATTCTTCCCCGCTTGAGATTACGACCATGTTACCACACCGGCATGGAAAAAGATACCGCGGAACCGCCCCTCAGGACGATCCCGCGGTCGTTCTCCGCACCAGCACACTGCGTTCCCAGACGCGGCTGCGCCACCGGAGGATGAGCGCGAGCCCCCTCGTCCATTCGTCCATCCCGAGCGCGATCCAGACGCCGATGAGTCCCCAGTGCAACTGCAGCCCGAACAGATAACACAGCAATACGCCGACGCCCCACATCGACAGGATGTTGATCACCATCGGCACCTTCACGTCACCCGCGCCGCGCAGCGCGCCGTTGCCGATATGGTTGAACGCCCGCCCCGTCTCCACGAAGATGTCGGCGACGAGCACCGCGGCGGCCAGCTTCACGATCGGCTCGCTGTCCGTGTACAGGCCGACGATCTCGAAACGGAACGCCATCAGGATGAGCGAGAACACGATGTTGGATCCCAGCGCGATATACAGGTTGCGGAACGTCAGGCTGTACGCCTGGCCGTTGCGCCCCGCGCCGACCAGATGGCCGACGAGAATCTGCGTGCCCATCCCGACCGACAGGCCGAGGATGTAGACGAACGTCGTGATGTTGTACGCGTACACGCGGGCCGCCAGCACCTCGGCGCCCATGTAGGTGATGAGGTACGTCACCGCGAGCTGGGACGAGTTGTACCCCACCCCCTCCGCGGCGGACGGCAGGCCGATTCGGTAGATGCCCTTCAGGATGGGGAAAGGGAACGGCCGGCTGACGGCGATCAGCTCGCGGACGCTGAACCGGCGCAGGAAGACGACGACCATCCAGAGCGCTCCGATGCCGGCGCTGGCCGCCATCGACACGGCGACGCCCGGCACGCCGTAAGCCGGCAGACCGAACGGTTCGAACAGCGCGAGGTAGTTGCCGGCGATGTTCGCGGCATTCATCGCGAGCGCGACGGCCATCGGAATCTTCGTATAGCCGTAGTTGCGGAAGACAGCGCCGAGTGTCGCGATGACCGCCTGGGTGAAGCACGTCCCTCCCGCGATGCGCAGCATGACCGCCACATAGTCCAGCGTCTCGCCTTCGACGTTCATCATGCGGCCGATCGGCTCGGCGAACAGCAGCATGACGGCGCTCATCGCGACGCCGAAGGCCGAATTGACCAGGATCGAAACGAAGACGGCCTGCGAGGCCGTCTTCCGATCTCCGGCGCCCAGATGCTGGCTGATGATAATCGCGCTTCCCGTCGCCACAATATTGAAAATCATGATCAGCATGTTCAGCACCTGCGTGGCGACGCCGGTCGCCGCCACCGCCGCGTCGGAGTGGCGCGCGATCATAAAGACGCTGATGTTGCCCAGCAGGAGCCGCATGCCCGTCTCGATGAAAATCGGCCAGGTCAGGCGGAACAGGACGCCCTTGCGATCGAGATCAAGCATGGCCGCCGCTCTCGCCCGTAAGTCCCCGGCACACCTGAGACAGCAGTTGCTGATACGCGTCGTTCAGAAACGTGCTGCCGTCGTGTCCGGGCATCAGATAGACGACCCGACCCTTGCCGTGCGTGCGGATCCAGCCCGCCGGATACGATTGTCCTTCGTACTCGTACTCGAGCAGCGGTTCGCATCCCGCGCCCGGCAGGAAATCGAACCGGTACGGTTCATCCGTGATCCGGAATGCGCCGATCCCCCGCAGCCATTCGCGGTCCGACACCGGCTTCACTTCCAGCCAGCAGTACGGCGGATGGCCGGCGAACACGGCGCCGAACAGCAGCTTCAGCTTCTCGTGCGCCTGCAGCGCGATGCCGTTGTGGATTGCGAGCAGCGATCCTCCGCCCGCCACGTACGACAGCAGGCCGTCCGCCATGTCGTCATCCACCGGCTTTCCCCACCGGTCCGAGTAGGAGACGACGAGGCGGTACGCCGCGATCCGTTCCGCCCGCAGCTCGCCGTAGTCTTCCGTGCACACCACGTCCATCTCCCCGCCGAGCAGGCTCTGCATGACCCGATCCATGTTCGGAAGCTGGTGATATTTGAAGTTGGTGTAGTCGCCGATTACCAGCACCTTCGGTTTCATGGTTCCTCCGCTTACCATTTCAGCCGGTTACCCAAATAGTCGAGATAGGCGGGCTGATTCGTCTGATACGTCCGGTACCGCTTGATGATCGCCATCAGATACGCCGCCGACTCCCGCGGATCGAGATCCGCGGCGTCGTTGTACGATCCGCCCAGCCAGCCCTTCATCCAGCCCGGATGCAGATTCAGCACATGGCCGCCCAGATCCTTGATCTTGTTGTAGACGATCGTGGAATGCATGTTCATCGCGGCTTTGCTCATGCAGTAGCCGAACCCGTTCACGCGCCAGCTCTGGCCCACGCTGCCCGCCTCGGACGAAATGTTGACGACGAGCTTGCTCCCGCTCCGCAGGATGTGCGGCATGAGCGCGTGCGTGACGCGCAGGGAGCCGATCGCGTTGATGTTGATCGTGTTCAGCATGTCGTCGAAATCGAGCTCGTCGAGGATGCTGCCCGAACGGCCGAGTTTTCCGGCCACCGCCGCATTGTTCACGAGCACGTCGACGCTGTCCGTCTGCTCCGCGATGAGGCGGGCCGCCTCGCGGACGCTGGCGTCGCGGCCGACATCGAGCGGCACGACGCGGATCCGCCCGCCGCTGTTCTTCGCCGCGTCATCGAGATGCGTCCAGTCCTCCAAATACTTGCCCGCGAAAACCGTATAGCCGTTCATGGCGAACTGTTCCGCCAGCGCGAGACCGAGTCCCCGGTCGGCGCCGGTGACGACAGCCGTCTTCATTGCGCCATCGCCCCTCTCTTCATCAGCCTTTAATCGCGCCTGCGGTCAGGCCCTGAATGATGTACTTCTGCGCCAGCAGGAAAATGGTCACGATCGGGATGAGCGACAGGCATGCCGACGCGAACGCCAGGCTGAGGTCGATCGTGAACTCCCCGAAGAAATAGAATTGCTGGATCGGGATCGTCTTCACGGCTTCCTTCTGCAGAACGATCAGCGCGATGTTGAAGTCGTTCCACATCCAGAGCACGTAGAGCACCGTCAGCACGGAGACGATCGGCTTGAGCAGCGGGAAGACGATGATCCAGAAGGTCCGGTACGGTCCGGCGCCGTCGATGATCGCCGATTCCTCCAGCTCCCGCGGCACCGTTTTGATGAATCCGATGAGCAGGAAGGTGCAGTACGGGATGCTCGTGCCGACCAGGATGAGGATCGCGCCGGTCAGGTTGTTCAGGAGCAGCACCGACTTGAGCAGCTTGTAGACCGGGATCATGATGATCTGGAACGGCACCATGAGCGCGGCCAGCAGCACGACCTCGATGCAGCGGGACGACCGGCGCTCGTAGTTCCGCGCGATCACGTAGGCGGCCATGGCGCTGGTCAGGACGATGAGCGCGGTCGAGACGAGCGTGACGATGACGCTGTTCTTGAACGACGTGGCCAGCTTCGTGACCTCGATCGCCTTCGCGTAGTTCTCGAACATGAACCTGGCCGGGAACGCCAGCACGTTCTCGGCGACTTCCTGCCGGCTCTTGAGCGACGTGACGATCGAAATGTAGAACGGCACGAGGAAAACGGCGGCGGCCGCGAAGACGACCGTGTTGATCAGCCAGCGGTTCAGCTTGCCCGTCAGCATCTTAAGCTTCCACCTCTCTTCTCCGCAGCAGCCGGGACACGACGAATCCGACGATCAGCAGGAACGCCATGAACAGGAACGCGATGGCCTGACCGTAGCCGGCCTTGTTGTACGTGAACAGGAACTTGTAGATGTAGACCGACATCGTCTCCGTCGCCCGGACCGGGCCGCCGCCGGTCGCCACGAGCGGAAACGCGAACTCGCGCAATCCGGCCGTCAGCGTCAGCGTGATGCACACGGTGAACGCCGGGACGATGAGCGGAATCGTCACGTTGATGAACCGCCGCCACGCGCCCGCCCCGTCCACGATCGCCGCTTCGGTCAGCTCCCGCGGGATGCCGCTCAAGGCGGCCAGATAGATCAGCATGTTGATGCCGACGTTGTGCCAGAGCGCCATGATCAGGATGCCGAGCATCGCCGTGCTCGTGCTGCTGAACAGGCTCTGGATGCCGAAGAGCTGATTGAACAGGTTCTTGTAGATGAACGTGAAGACGAAGGCGGTGAGCACCGGGCTGAGCGCCGTCGGGATGAAGAACACGAGCCGGCTGAAGTTGCGGCCCCGAAACGCCCGGTTGAGCGCCAGGGCCAGCGACAGCGCGAGCACGTTGTTCCCGACGACGTACATGAGCCCGTAGTAGACGGTGTTCTTCAGCGGGATGACGATGTCGTCCGTCCGGAACACCCGCCGGTAGTTCTCCAGTCCGACGAAGTTGTAGTCCCTCGCCAGGCCGTTCCAGTCCGTGAACGAGATGTGGATCCCCATGAAGAACGGCACGACCATGGCGAAGATGAACAGGGAGATCGCCGGAGCCAGGAACGAGATCTTGACGGCTTCGGACTTCAGATAACGCTTCCGTCGCGCGGCAGATTGTTCGATGTTGGCGGTATTCATCCTTTTCGTCTCCATCCTTTCCAGGCGAATGGGAAGCGTCTTCCAGCCGATCCGGCATCAAGACGCCCGCCGGCCGACTCCGGCTCACACCCGATCATCACGCGTCGATGCGTCAACCCATGTCGTGGATGCGGTCGAATTCTGCGTCCAGTTGCTTCAGGACGGCGTCGACGTCGTGCTTCGGATCCATCAGCAGCGTCGTCAGTTGCTGCTGGAACACGGTCCGGTATTCCGCCGTGAAGTTCGTGTAGGCGCCCGTGTAGTCATATACCAGATCCTTGGCCTGATACTCGTTGATGTCGCGGAACGTCGGATCGGTCGATTCGCCGAGGCCTTTCACGACGGACACGGCCTTCTTGTTCTTCTGCAACGATTGGCCCATCTCGACCGTCGCGATCGTGTCGAGCAGCTTGAACGCCCATTCCTTGTTCGGCGAGTGCTCGTAGACGGCCCAGCCGCCGATGCCGGTGCCGAGCGGCAGCAGGTTGTCCGCTTCGTTCTCGGAATACGGGAACGGGAAGAAGCCGAGATTGACATCCGGATTGATGTTTTTGATGGCGTCGATCATCCAGGAGCCGTCGAGCAACATCGCGGCCTGGCCGGTCGCCACCAGGTTCGCGTACGTCGTCCGGTCGGTGCCGAACGGGTCGTTCTGCACATATTTGAACCGCTCGACGTAGCGCTGAAGCGCTTCGCGCATCGTCTGGTCATCGGCGAACTTGCGGGTCCGCTCTTCAAATTCCTTCAGGTAGTTCGGATTCTTCGAGTACGCGCTGTTGAACAGGTCGACGCTCAGGAACGAGCCGATGATGTTCAGTTCCTTGAAGCCGGCCGAGATCGGCGTGATGCCCGCCTGCTGCAGCTTCTCGAGCGTCTCCATGAAGGCGCTGTACGTCCGCGGCACTTCGGTGATGCCCGCCTTCGCGAACAGGTCCTTGTTGTACATGACGCCGTATGCGTTCATGTCGAACGGCAGGCCGTAGATCTTGCCGTCGATCCGGTGCCGCTCGATGCCGATGATCCGGTCGATGAACGGCTGATCGGACAGATCGGCCACATAGCCCTCATCGACGTACACCCGGTCCGACGTGCCCAGGAACGCGAGCAGCATGACGTCCGGCGCGTCGTCGCTCGCGATCTTCGTGCGGAGCAGCGTGTGGTAGTTGTCCGACGAGGTCGCGATGATTTCGACGGAGACGTTCGGATATTTCTCCTCGAACGTCTTGACGAAGTCTTCGACCCACAGCCGGGCGCCTTCTTCGCCCATGAAGTGGGCGAGCTGCAGCGTCACCTTCTCGCCTCCGCCCGAACCGCCCGGGGATCCCGACCCGGAACCGCCCGACGATCCGGAGCCGCCGGAGCTGCTTGAGCTGCTTGAGCTGCCCGAGCTGCCGGAATTGCCCGAGCCGCCGGAGCCGCATGCCGCGATCAATGCCGCCACCAGAAGCAAAATGAACGCGATCGACAGATGCCTTCTCAATTCGAACCCCTCCTGTGTCATGTCGTGAGCGGACCGTTGTTCGTCCGTTCGCCATTGATTATAGAAGCCGTGGTAAGCGGTTACATTAAACGATCTTCATAATAAATTTCACGATTTTACGATGATGCCGCCGACGTCTTCCGGTCCGCGGGCAGCCAGAATCCGGCGATGCCGAGGAGCGGCAGCAGCGAGGCCGCGGTCAGCACCTCCATGAGGCCGAACAGGTCGATCAGCGCGCCGAGCGCCATCGCGCCGATGGCGCCGAGCCCGAACGCCAGACCGGTGATCAGGCCGGACACCGCGCCGATCTTGCCCGGCAGCAGTTCCTGCACGTAGACGACGGTCACGGAGAAGCTGCTGTGATGGATGAGGCCGAGCAGGAACAGCAGCGCGTAAGCCGACCAGGCGTCTGCATGGGGCAGCAGCAGGGCGAACGGCGCCGAGCCGAGCAGCGAGAAAAGGATGACCGGCTTCCGGCCGAACCGGTCCGCGAGCGGCCCGCCGAGGAACGTGCCGAGGATGCCCGCGCCCATGTAGAGGAACAGGTACACCTGCGACGCCGGGATCGACATGCCGAACCGTTCGATGAGATGAAAGGCGAAATAGTTCGAGATGCCCGCGCCGTACCACGACCGGGCGAACACAACGAGGATGACGAGCAGCACCGCCATGCCCGCCCGGCGCTGCCGGGCCCGGCCGTCCCGGCCGCCGGCCGACCGCGGCGCGGCCTTCTCCGGCGCGGCGGCAAGCTGCCCGCGGTACCAGCCGGCGATCCGGGATTGCAGCAGCATGCCGATGCCGGCCAGCAGGCAGAACCAGATCGCGCCGAACTGGCCGAACGGATAGAAGATGAGCGCCGTCATGATCGGCGCCAGCGCGCCGCCCGTGTTGCCGCCGACCTGGAAGATCGACTGGGCGAAACCGCGGCGGTCGCCGGCGGACAGGTGCGCGATGCGCGCCCCCTCCGGATGGAAGACGGCGGAGGCGATGCCGATCAGGAAGACGGCCGCCAGAATGAGCGCGTAGTGGGGCGACACGGCGAGGCCGGCAAGGCCGATCATCGCGATCAGCATGCCGGCGGGCAGGACGCCCGGCGACGGCCGGCGGTCCGTGAACCAGCCGACGACCGGCTGCATGACGGAGGATGTGAGATAGAGCACGAAGGTCATGACGCCGAGCTGGGCGTAGCTGAGCCCGAGCGATTGCTGGAGAATCGGGTACGCGGCCGGGATGACCGCCTGGATCGCGTCGTTGATCAGATGGGCGGCGCTGACGGCGAGCAGCACCGGCATGACCGGCGGGTTGAGGGTTCGGCTCTGTGACATGCGGGGGACCGCTCCTTCCGTGGTCGATCATAAGGCAAGCACCCGCGCTGCCTTGCGGACAGGCGGGTGCTCCCGGGGCAAGGCTTCCGGCAAGTCCGGATCAGCCTTCCGCATCGAGTTCGATCGTCTGCGGCGCGATGCCCTCGCCGCCGACCGTCAGCCGGATCTTGCCGGGTTTCTTGCCGGCCTGGACGTAGACGAGGCACAGCCCGTTGAACGCATGGAACGTCCGCGCCCGCATGCCGATCTCGTGCGAATACGGGTTGCCGGAGTTCACGCACAGGATGTCGCCGGCGCCTTCGATCCCGAAGTTCAGCTTCGCGTTCGACAGCCGTGCGAAATGGCCGTTCGCGTCGAACAGCTTGACGACGACGTGGGCGACGTCCGTGCCGTCCGCCTTCAGCGTTGTCCGGTCGGACGTCAGCGTCAGACTGGCCGCCTCGCCGCAGGTCGCCACGACCTCCTCGTAGATCTGCCCGTTCTTCTTGCCGACGGCGCGGATCTCGCCCGGCTGGTACGGCACCATCCAGAGCAGATGGAGGTCGTTCGTCGTCACGCGGCGGATCGGCGTATGCCAATTCTCGTAGTCCTTCGTCTGGCCGAGACGGAAATAGTCATAGGCCTGAACGCCATAGGACTGGCCGTTGACGAACAGCTCCACCTCGTCGCAGTTCGTGTAGCAGACGACGGGGATGGGGGTGCCTTCCATGCCCTCCCAGTTCCAGTGCGGAATCAGCTTCAGGATCGGCTTGTCGCTCCACTGGCTCGCGAAGAAGTAGTAGGCGTCCTTCTCGAAGCAGCTCGTGTCCAGCATGCCGCTGGCGCTGCCGATGCGCGGCCACGCCGCCTCGCCGAGGTAGTCGATCCCGGTCCAGATGAAGTCGCCGGCCACGTAGTCGTACAGATTGGTGAACTTCCACTGGTCCTCGATCTCCAGCATGTTCATGAAATACGGCCGCTCCCACCGGACCTCCGACCGGCCGTCGAGCCGGTAGACGCCGCGGATGCCGTAGATGTTGGCGTTCTCGGAGCCGAACACCTTCCACTGCGGATTCGTCAGCTTGTCCTCCGCGTAGTAGCGCCGGTAGGTCGTCTCCCAGCGGTTCGCGTAGTTGTAGCCGATCAGGTCGGTCGCCTCGAGGAATTCCTTCGTCGCCGCGCGCCCCGGCAGCCCGCTGCGGATGCGCTCGTTCGCCGCCGCCACCGGGCGCGACGGATCCTCGATGTGGCACACCTCCGTCAGCTTGCGCGCGATCAGATGACCGAAGCTCTCGTTCTGCTCGAAAATTTCGTTGCCGATCCCCCACATGATGACGCTCGGGTGGTTCCGGTCGCGGCGCACGATGGCGGCCAGAATCCGCGTTCCCCATTCGTCGAAATACTGGTGGGAGCCGTAGCGGGTGTCGAGCGCCTTGCCGATGCCGGCGCGGGTTTTCGAGTAGTTTTTCTCCCAGCTCAGTTGCCACTCGTCGAATACTTCGTCGAAGACGAGAAGGCCGAGCCGGTCGCACAGGTCCATGAACTCGGGCGACATCGGCGCGTGGGCGGTGCGGATGGCGTTCGCGCCCATCTCGCGCAGCTTCTTCAGCCGGTATTCCCACACCTTGTCCGGCACGGCGGCGCCGAGCAGGCCCGCCTCGTGGTGCAGGGCCACCCCCTTGATCTTCACCCTCCGGCCGTTCAGCAGGAAGCCGTTGTCGTGGTGGAACTCGATCGTGCGCACGCCAAAATTCACGTCCAGCACGTCGATCAGCGCGTCGTCGGTCGTCTCTTCGCCGTCATACACGCGGAACCGGGCGGTGTACAGATAGGGATCGTCGATGTCCCACATCCGCGGGTTCGGGATCCAGTGCGTCAGTTCGAAGCGGATCGACTGGCCGGGATCGGCGATGCGCGCGTCCCAGTGGCTCGCCACAACCTGCCCGTCGGCGTCGAGGATGTCCATCGTCACCGTGAACGCCTTCGCCGTGTCGTAGTCGTTCTTCACGTTGACCAGCGTGTAGACGGACGTCTCTTCCTTCCCGACATTCGGCGTGCGGATGTAGGCGGAGTCTTTTTCAATGTAGCCGCGCGATGTCGTCGTCAGCCATGTATGGCGATAGATGCCGGACCCGGAATACCAGCGCGAGTTCGGCTGCTGCGAGTTGTCGACCCGCACCGCGATGACGTTGTCGCCCTCGGTGACGTGCGGCGTCAGATCGTATTGGAAGCCGGTGTAACCGTCGGGGAAAAAGCCGAGATGGTGCCCGTTGATCCAGACGTCCGTGAAGCGGTAGACGCCGTCGAAGTCGATGAACACCTTTTTCCCCTTGTCCTCCGGCGACAGCCGGAACGTCTTCCGGTACCAGCCGACGCCGCCCGGAAGGTAGGCCAGCGACTGCCCGGACGGGCTGTCCGGATCGAACGGACCCTCGATGCTCCAGTCATGCGGCAGATCGAGCGTCCGCCAGGCGGAATCGTCGAAATCCGGCCTGCTCGCCTCCGGGAAATCCCCCCTGCTGAATTTCCATCCGAAGTCGAACCGCATTCTGTTTCGGCACATGCTTCATCCTCCCGTTCTCCGATGGATTTGATGGACTCGCTTGTTGAAAGCGATTGCTTGCCGTCCTTATTCTAGCCCCGCCCTCCGGCAAGCCGCGATGCACGATCTTACCGAATTGTTGAACGATCTTACTGCGGCCCCGGGACTCCGGTGAAAAACCGTAAGATCGTGCGCCAAATCGTAAGATCGTGCAACGAAAAAAACCGGCGTTTTTCCTATAATCGAAGTCAAATCTGGCACCTCTTTGCACTTGCGAAATGTAATCGCTTCCATGATACTGGAGACACAACATCTGCAAGCGCTTGCTTCAGGGAATGGAAGTGATCAGGGTGCGAAGGATGGCGATGCTGCTGCTGGCAATCGGATTGCTTGCCGGATGCGGGTATCCGCGGGCCGCGACGGACGGGGAAACCGGGCGGCCGGTCAAGCGGGATTCGGCCACGCTCAGCATCATGCATTTCATGGCCGAGAAGGGGGCGCATATCTGGCTGAACGACGTGGTGGAGCGGTTTCGCGGGCGGCATCCCGATGTCGCGGTGGAGATTCAATACGTGAACTCGGACAACTACGCGACGGTGCTGCGCAACCGGATCGCGTCGGACAACAGCCCGGACATGTATCTGCTGGCTTATCTCGACGGGCCGGACTCGGCCTACATCGAGCAGGGCTTCCTCGAGGATCTGAGCGGGCAGCCGTTCCTGGAGCGCATTCCCAACATCGAACGCTTCCGGGTGGACGGCGGCATTTACGGCATGCCGTTCGATATGAACGTCTATGGCGTGTTCTACAACCGGGACGTCTTCCGCCGGGCCGGCATCGATTCGCCGCCGCGGACGTACGATGAGTTCACGGCCGCGCTCGACAAGCTGGAGAGCGCCGGCTTCATCCCGATTGCGGCGGGCTATCAGGAGATCAACATTCTGAATTCCGATCTGCTCGCCGATCTGCTCGTCAGCCAGATCGCCGAACGTCCGACCTGGCGCGAGGACGCCGCGCGGCGCCATATCCGCTTCGCGGAAGACGCGACCATCCGGAACGCGCTGATCCGGCTGGCCGAGCGTTACGCGTATACGCAGCCGGGCGCCTTCGAAACCGACCGCAACAAGAGCGCGGCGCTGGTCGCGAGCGGAGAAGCCGCCATGCTGATCAACGGCTCGTGGTACATCGATTCGATCCTGACGCAAAATCCGGAAACCGGGCTCGGCTTCTTCCCGTTCCCCCATTCCGGGTCGCCGGAGGAAAACGCGATGCCGCTCGGCGCGTCGTTCGGCGGCTGGGCGGTCAACCGGTACTCGCCGAACAAGGCGTATGTGTTCGAACTGCTGGAGATCATGACGACGGAGGAGATGGCGCTGTCGCTGCAGACCAACAAGAAGGCGATCTCGATCGTCCAGGGAGTGTCGGTCCCGGACTCGTCCGTATTCGGCGACATCCGGCGGTACATCGATGAAGGGCTGGTGGTCGACTACACGGGCGCCTCCGTCAAATTTCCGGACCCGCAGCACCAGTTGTTCCACCAGATCGTATCCGCCTATCTGATGGACCCGGAACACGATGTCGACCGCGCGCTTGCCGAGCTGGACGAGGCGTTCGACCGGCAGATCCGGACAACCAGGTGACGGCCATGCGCAGACATTATCGGAACATCAAGCTGCACAACAAGCTGATGCTGTCGTTCCTGTTCGTCATCGTGTTCACGGCCGCCTCGATCGGCGCGATCTCCTACCGCATCTCGAACAACGAGCTGATCGGCAACACGGAGCAGTTCGCGCAGGCGCTGGTCGAGCAGCTCGCGGTCAACGTGCCGAACCGGGCCGCCCAGTTCGAGCAGAGCACCTACGCCGTCCAGAACGACCGGGAGTTCATCGCGATGCTCGGCAACCGGAACCATTCGCCGGCCGAGACGGATCTGTTCATCAACCAGCTCTACATCCGGAACTATTTCGGCAATTTCCTCGGGCTGAGCCGGGACATCCGGGCGATGATCGTCCAATCGGTCGGCGGCCAACTGTACTGGACCGAGGACAGCGAGTATTACGGCAAATCCGGCGGCATGAACCGGGAGCAGGCCCGGGAGCGCATGGACCGGATTCTGAACCGCGTGGGATGGAGCAAGGATATCCAGTCCGCGTGGCTGCCGTCCGACCGGCCGGAGGAAATCATTTTCACCCGCATCCTGATCAATCCGGCGACGCTCGAAACCGTGGGCCGGATCGCGTTCTTCCTGGACAGCCGGTTCCTGCAGGTGCTGCCGGACAACACGGGCAATCTGACGGGCAACATCGTCATCCTGAACCGGTTCCGCGACATGCTGTACGGCGAGCCGGGGGACGCGGAGATCATCGCCGCCTACGAGGCGCAGCGGGCGTCCTCTCCGGAGCGGACGCCGCTCAAGGTCGGCGGCACGGACTATCTGGTGTTCCATTCGCAATCCGCGAACCAGGCCTGGAGCGTCATGCTCATTGTGCAGACGTCGGAGCTGTTCCGCGCGTCCGCCGAGCTCGGGCTGTCGATCCTGCTCACGGGCGCGGCGGCGCTGGCCGTGACCGCGATGATCGCCTTCGGCATCTCCCGGCAGGTCACGGGCAACATCCGCATACTGGAGCGGACGATGCGCCGCGTCGAGGACGGGGATTTCAGCATCCGGGTGAATCCGTCCAGCCGGGACGAAATCGGCCTGCTGGCGGTCCGGTTCAACATGATGGTGACGCGCATCAACGACCTGATCCAGCGGCTGTACGTCGAGCAGATGGCGAAGCAGCGGGCCGAATTCCAGGTGCTCAAGGCGCAGATCCATCCCCATTTTCTGTACAACACGCTCGGCTCCATCCTGTGGCTCGCCCGCATGAACCATCAGGAGACGATCGCCCGCATGATCAAGAACCTGATCGAGCTGCTGCGCATTTCGGTCAAGCGGTCGAGCGAGTTCACCACGGTGGAGGAAGAGTTTTCCTATCTCGAAAATTATCTGTCCATTCAGAAATTCCGCTACGAGGACCGGTTCCAGGTCCGGTACGAGCTGGACGAGGCGGTCCGCGGCAAGCAGATGCTGAGCTTCATTCTCCAGCCGCTCGTGGAGAACGCGCTGCTGCACGGCATCGAAGTCAGCAAGGGCAACGGGCTGATCGTCATCCGCGCCTATGCGTCCGGAGACCGCCTGCTGCTGGAGGTCGAGGACAACGGCGTCGGCATGGAGCCGGAACAGGTCGCCAGGCTGCTCGAGGACGATGCGGAGCGGACCCATTATCCCGGCCTGCACAGCATCGGCGTCCACAACATCCACTCCCGGATCCGGCTGTACCACGGCGAAGGCTACGGGCTGTCGTACCGGTCGGCGCCGGGGCAGGGCACAACCGCCATCGTCACGCTGCCGCTGCACCATGACGAAACGGCATCGGAAAGGAGCGAGACCGAATGTACAACGCGATGATTGTGGAAGACGACGTGATGTACCGCTACGCGCTGCGCACATCCGTCGAGTGGGAGAAGGAGGGCTTCCGCCTGTGCGGGGAGGCGATCAACGGCAAGCACGCGCTGGACCGGCTGCACGAATGCCATCCGGACCTGATCATCACCGACATCAACATGCCCGAGATGAACGGGCTCGATCTGATCGCAGCGTTGCGGCAGCTCAATCCGGACCTGTACATCGTCGTGCTCAGCTCGTACGACGATTTTCCGTTCGTGCGCCAGGCGCTGAAATCGGGGGCGAAGGATTATTTCCTGAAGCATGAAACCGAGCCGTCCGAGATTGTGCGCATCTTGCGGGAATTCCGGCAATTGCGCGAGCGAAGCGAAGACGGCCGGAGCGGGCCCGCCCTGCCGGGGCTGGACGCGGACGATTGCCGGCAGCCGGAGATTCGCCAGATCATCGCGTACATCCGGGAGCACTATCGCGAGCAGATCACCCTGCAGCAGCTTGCCGACCATCTCTACCTGAGCCCGAACTACCTGTGCAACCTGTTCAAACAAGGCACCGGCATGACGATCTTCGAGTACATCAAGCGGTTCCGCATCGAGGTCGTCAAGCATCTGCTGGAGACAACGCCGCTGCGCGTCTACGAGATCGCGGAGCAGACCGGATTCAACAATTCGTCATACCTGTGCCGGGTGTTCAAGGAGTCGACGGGAATCAGCATCAACGACTACAAGCGCGGCGTGAAGGGCGGCGGATTGCCGGCCGCGCAGGCGAAAGCCGGCGGATGAGCATGGGACGGAACGAGACCGAAGGCGGGGTTGTCGACGGCACCCGCCTTCGCTGTTGTTGATCGGTGTCCGGCAGCCGTTCGAATGCTGTCGGCGGAAGGGACGAAGCCGGGACCCGGCGTCGGGCGTCCCGGACGGGCGGTGGACATGACGGTACTTGCGCAGCATTTTTTCGCCTGACGGCGGGCTTCGACAGCCTCCTCGCGCGCGGCGTACTAAGATGGATTCGGATCGTTCCGGCGGCTTGCCGACCGGAACGCCACCGACAACGTCACGGGGAGGCAGGAATCGCATGCGAAGCGTGAAGGAAACGGATGTTGCGCCGTCCGCGGTGCGGGATGAGGTTCGAAGCGAGGTTCGGAACGCGCGGAATGTCCTGCCGGAGGACGCGCCGGAGACGGCGGGGCGGCGGCGGCTGACGCTGCGCCATTTGCACGGGTTGATCGAAGCGCTCAGGGAAGAGCATAGGAATCTGGAAATGCGGGTGGACAGGCTGTCGGAACTGGTGGACCGGATGGCCGGGCCGGATGCCGGAATGCGGCGGGAGAGCGGACGGACCGGCATGGCGGTCGGTGTCAGCGCCCCCGGAGGCGCGGCCGGTGCGACCGGCACGGGCGGCATGAGCCGGGCGGATGGCGGGAGCGGCGCGGGCGATATGCGCGATGCGGGCGATGGGATCGGTGCGGGCGATATGCCCGATGCGGGCGATGGGATCGGTGCGGGCGATATGCGCAATGCGGGTGATGGGATCGATGCGGGCGGTATGCGCAATGCGGGCGGTGTGAGCGGCTGGAGCGACGGGCGCGGATGGAGCCGTCCGGCCGTGGAGCGCGCCGGGCATTCGCGGCCGGCGGCTCCGCCGGTTTGGTCGCCCGACGCCGGCGAAGCCTTCGGCGGCCTGCGCGACGCGGCGGGCGACCGCGGCCCGGCACTGCCGGCCGTTCCGGAAGACCGGACGGCGTTCGGCTTCGCGATCTGGGCCGGCGTCGAGCGCGCAATCGGCAACGCCGCCGCCATGCTGGCGGCCGGGCGGGACACCGTCGCCGCCGGAGACGGGGATCCGGCGGCAGCGTCCGCGAAGCCGGCGATGCTCTTCCGGCGCGAACGGCCGCCGGAACCCGATCGGCCCGAGGTACCGATCGAGAGCCTGCTGCTCGAACTGCGCGAGGCGGCGCGCATCGCCGACGAGATCGCGGCGAACGCCACCGCCGCCGAGCATCGGGCGAGCCCGGCCCGCCCGGCGCGGGCGCCGGAGATGTCCGGCGGCGACGCACACGGCGAGGCATCGCGGGACGGCGGCGGACCGGGCAGCGCGCTCGGTGAAGAGCGTCATGATGAAGATGCCCCGGACGGCGATCGCGCCGGAGCGATACGCAGCGATGATGTGCCCGACGGCACGCACGGCACACGCGGCGGAGAGCGGAACGCCTTCGGCGCGGCGGGTCCGGACTTGGGCGGCCATGACCCGGCGGCCGTTGAGGCTGCCGAAGACGGCGCTCAAGCGGCCGGAACCCCGTCCGCCGCATCCGGAGCGGAACCGGCGCCTTCCGGCGGCGGATCGGCGGCCGCCCGTTCTCCCGATGCGGATGCGCGGCAGGCGGACGACCGGCTGTCGGACGACCGGCCCGCGGCAGCGCCGCCCGCGAACATGCCAACCGTCTTCATTCCCCGCTCCGAGCGGCACCGCGCCCGCAAGCATCGCTCTCTGTGGACGCGGCTGTTCCGCTGAACGCATCCCGGCGGCCGATGCCGGATCGGTCGCCGGGATTTTGCATGCCGACAGGCTTCGCACCGTCCTCCGCAACCCGCCTTCCGCCCGTCGACACATTTCCCGGGAAATGTCGAGCCTGCTTCGCCCTCCACCTGCGAGGCTTCGAACAAAAATGTCATGAAAAATAACCTCCCGAATCCGTCGATCGGACAGGAGGCTTGCGTCATGCTCGAATGGCGCGCGCGCCCGCGAACCGCCAATAAACGGCGGCGCAGAGCGGCGCATCCCCAAGATGGGCCCGGCCCGGCCATTTCATGCCGGGACAGCGGCAACCATGCCGCGGCACGCGCAAGATCCCGTCCGGAAACACAGAACAACCCTTCGGTCTCCAATCGTTCGGGATCCGTTGCGCATCGGACCCGTGTTCACCCTTTCCGTACCGTGTTGCCCCGTATTGCAGCGTAAAATCACCCGTGAATCAACCGGTGTCCGTGCCTTCCCACAGTTCGTCCAGCAGTTCGCCTTCCAGGCGGAACAGCGTCTCGAAAGCGCGCGTTGTCTTCAGCAGCAGTTCCGGAATCTCGCGCGCCCGGGCCGGATCGGACGACGCGGCCGCCAGACCGGCCCGGAACTGTTCCAGCCGGCTCTCCGCCCGCCGGAACATCGCGTCCAGATCGTCGATCCGGACGGAACCGTCGCCGATCGCCCGCTCAAGCAGCGGCCGCAATTGCTCCTCCGCCCAGGCCGCATGCTCGCGCACATCGTCGCGGAACACCCCGATTTTCTCCAACAGCCAATCAAAGGCGTCTCCGGCAAACCGTAAATGGCGGTGCCGACAGATCGATCGGGTCAGGACGGTCAGTTCGTTCCATTCTTCCATCAGCAGGCTGCGCTCATCCTGCAGCCGCTGCACCGCCTCGCCCAGCGGGTACAACGGATGCCCGAGGACGGCGTTCAGATCGTCGTGGATGCCGTGCGCGTGCGGTTTCACGTCCACCCCTCCGCTCCGTTACGGGATTACCTCCAGCGTATCGGAGCGGCCGGACGCAAGCTGTGAATATTGTCACAATCCCATGTTTTGCCAGCCGGGAGCTGGCAGCCCGCACATCAAAACGCCATCGCGGCCCGCACCGCGCGCTGCCACCCGGCGTACAGCCGGTCGCGCTCCGCGGCCTCCATCGCGGGCTCGAACCGCCGGTCGAGCCGCCATTGCGCGGCGATCTCGTCCCGGCTGCCGAACACGCCCGCGCCGAGACCGGCCAGATACGCCGCGCCGAGCGCCGTCGTCTCGTAATGCACCGGACGTTCGACAGGCGTGCCGAGCAGATCCGCCTGGAACTGCATGAGCAGATCGTTCATCGCCGCGCCACCGTCGACGCGCAACGCCTTCAGGCGGAAGCCCGCGTCCTCCTCCATCGCGTCCAGCACATCCTTCGACTGGTAGGCGATCGACTCCAGCACCGCCCGGACAAAATGCTCCTTCGACGTTCCCCGCGTCAGCCCGAACACGGCGCCGCGAACGTTGCTGTTCCAATACGGCGTGCCGAGCCCGACGAACGCCGGCACGACATAGACGCCGTCGCTCGATTCGACGCGCGCCGCGTACTGCTCCGTCTCGGACGCCGCCTTGATCATGCGCAGGCCGTCGCGCAGCCACTGGATCGCGGATCCGGCGACGAACACGCTGCCTTCGAGCGCGTACTCGGTCCGTCCTTCCGCGCTCCAGGCGATCGTCGTGAGCAGCCCGTGCTTCGACGGGATCGCCCGGCCGCCGGTATTCATCAGCATGAAGCAGCCGGTGCCATACGTGTTTTTCGCCATGCCGGGCTCGAAGCATCCCTGCCCGAACAGCGCCGCGTGCTGGTCGCCCGCCGCGCCGGCGATCGGCACCTCGCAGCCGAAGAACGCGCCCGGCGACGTGCGCCCGTACACCTCCGACGACGGCCGCACCTCCGGCAGCATCGCGGCCGGCACGCCGAGCAGCCGCAGCAGCTCTTCATCCCACTCGAGCCTGTGAAGGTTGAACAGCAGCGTCCGCGAGGCGTTCGTCACGTCGGTGATGTGCATGGCGCCGTCCGTCAGTTTCCAGATGAGCCACGAATCGATCGTGCCGAACAGCAGCTCGCCCCGCTCGGCCCGCTCCCGCGCGCCGTCCACATGATCGAGCAGCCAGCGGATTTTCGTACCGGAGAAGTACGGGTCGATCAGCAGCCCGGTTCGCTCCCGGATGATCGGCTCGGCGCCTTCCCTGCGCAGCCGCTCGCAGATGTCCTCCGTTTGCCGCGACTGCCAGACGATCGCGCGGTGAATCGGCCGGCCGGTCGCGCGGTCCCAGACGACCGTCGTCTCCCGCTGGTTCGTGATGCCGATCGCACTGATCTGCCCCGGCCGGATGCCGGCCTGCGCGATCGCCGCCTCCGCCACGCCCTGCACGGAACGCCAGATCTCCTCGGCGTCATGCTCGACCCATCCCGGCTGCGGATAATGCTGCCGGATCTCCTGCTGGGCCTTCGCCGCAATGTTGCCCTCCGCGTCAAAAAGGATCGCCCGCGAACTCGTCGTTCCCTGGTCGATCGCAAGCAAATACGGGCCGCCCATCATGCTTCACTCCCCGTCTGTGTCGAATATCGCATCGGACCATTCCGCCCCGCCGGCCATACGCCGTGTGAAAGCGCTGTCTTCACTACAGCCAACTATAGACGCCCCGGCTTCGCGCTGTCAACGGCGCCCTCCCGCCGTCCGGCGCAGCTTCAGCGCCGCGCCGCCTGCCGGACGATCATCACGGGCACGGTCGCGTGCTGCGCCACATGGTGGCTGACGCTGCCGAGCAGCATTTCCCGCAGCTTGCCGAGGCCGCGGCTGCCGAGCACGATCAGGTCGCATCCGTACGTCCGCGCATATTCCAGTATGACCGGGCCCGGCGCGCCGTACGCCAGCTCCGCCTTGAACCGGACGATGTCGCGGGCCGCTTCCTTCGCCTCCTCGAGCAGCTTGCGCGCGCGCTGCAGCTCTTCTTCCGGGCTGATGGCCGGCGTGAACATCATGTCGCCCGCGAACGCGGCCGGCACCGGCGCGACATGCAGCACCGTCAGCTTCGTGCCGCCTCCCGCTTCCGCGATGCGCACCGCTTCGCTCAGCGCGTGCCGCGACTGCTCCGAACCGTCGTAGGCCGCCAGAATATGCCGATAGAGCATGAGCGTCTCCCCTTCGCATCCCGCGATCTCTTTTTCCCTATCATAACTTGGCGCGGGGCGGGTTGGCATTGACAAATTGCACAATACCCGTATGTTGCGGCCGCATTTAATCTTATCCCCGTCGCTCAGCAGGGCCGGGCAGCATTTCCCGTGCGCCGGGAGATGCAGGACATGGGCCGCGGGCATGAGATGCAGGACATGGGCCGCGGGCATGAGATGCAGGACATGCGGCCGCGGGCGCAATCCCTCCGGCGGCGAGAGATGTTGTTGCGTCCGCGCGGTTGTTGAGCGAGTGGGATATGATCGAAAGGGCGTTGCGGGAAACGGCAATGTGATCGTGTGAGCGATGGGACAAGGCCGAAAAGGAAGAGTTGCGATGAGATGAGATGCGATGCGATGAAATGCGATGCTGCCCGGTTGCTGAGCGAAGGGGATATGCTCAAAAAGGGATTGAACAGGACCGCCTGCCGATATACAATGAACCTTAATGGAATCTAATGAACCATAATGAACGTAAAAAAAGGAGCGAATGCACGATGGAGATCCGTTACGCGGTTCATCCGCAGGAGGCGAAAACGTACGACACGACGGGGCTGCGGGAACATTTTCTCATTGAGCGGCTGTTCCGGCCCGGCGAGATCGTGCTGACCTACTCGCACGTCGACCGGTTCATCGTCGGCGGCGTCCTGCCGGCCGGCGCTCCGGTCAGGCTGGAGGCCGATCCCGGGGAGATCGGCGCCGCGACGTTCCTCGAGCGGCGGGAGATCGGCATCATCAACATCGGCGGCAGCGGCACGGTAACGGTGGACGGCACGGTCTACGCGATGGAGCCGAAGGATTGCCTCTACATCGGGCGCGGCGCGAAGGACGTCGTGTTCGCGAGCGACAGCGCCGACGCGCCGGCGAAGTTCTATTTCAACTCGTGCCCCGCGCACCAGACGCACCCGACGGTGAAGGCGGCGATCAGCGAGGCGACGCCGCGCCATCTCGGCAGCCTCGAGCAGTCGAACGAGCGGACGATCTACCAGTATATCCACGAAGGCGGCATCAAGAGCTGCCAGCTCGTGATGGGCATGACGCTGCTGAAGCCGGGCAGCATGTGGAACACGATGCCGTGCCACACGCACAACCGGCGGTCGGAAGTGTACTTCTATTTCGACATGCCGGAGAACGGCGTCGTTTTCCACTTCATGGGCGAGCCGCAGGAGACGCGCCATCTCGTCGTCCGCAACGAGCAGGCGGTCATCTCGCCGAGCTGGTCGATCCATAGCGGCGTCGGCACGGCCAGCTACACGTTCATCTGGGGCATGGCGGGCGAGAACCAGGCGTTCGACGACATGGATCCCGTCGCCATGCAGGACCTGCGCTGATCCGCCATGAACGTGCTGAAACGGCATGAAGCGATCATGGCGCTGCTGATCGAGCGGCGCGAGGTGACCGTCGCGGAACTGAGCGAGCGGCTGCAGGTGACGGGCAAGACGATTCGCGAGGATCTCGCAAAGCTCGAGGAGCGCGGGCTGCTCACGCGCGTCCGCGGCGGCGCCGTGCTCGCGCAGCGCGAGCAGCTCGGCATCCTGCCCGAGCGCGGGCCGGTCAAGCGGCATCTCGCGGAGAAGGCGGAGATCGCCGCCGCGGCGCTCGAGCTGATCGAGCCGGGCGACACGATCGCGCTCGACGGCGGCTCGACGACGCTGGAACTCGCCCGCCGGCTGCCGAACGCGCCGCTCACGGTCGTCACGAACGATGTGTTCATCATCAGCGAGCTGGCGTTCAAGCCGGAGATCCGGCTCGTCGTCCCCGGCGGCAGCCGCGTGCGGAACGTGCTGACCGGTCCGGAAGCGGTGCGGTTCGTGCGCGGCCTCAATTTGCGGAAGGCGTTTCTCTCCTCGACGGGCGTGCATGACGCCTACGGCTTCTCCATCTACACCGGAGAACTCGTCGAATACAAACGCGCGCTGATCGAGACGGCGATGCACCGCTACGTGCTGGCGGACCGGCACAAGTTCGGCCGCGTCGCCCTGCGCACCTTCGCCGCGCTCGCGGACGTCGACCGGCTGATCACCGACAGCGGACTGGACGCGGAGACGGAAGCACGCTATGCCGCGGCCGGCGCCCGGATCGTGAAGGCGTCCGGCGAAGCGCGCGAATCCGCCGCCGTATCCGAAGCGAACCCAAGACATGAAAGCGAGGGATTATCGAAATGAAGGCATTGTTCGACCTGACGGGCAGGAACGCGCTCGTCACCGGCACCTCCGGCGGCCTTGGCCAGGCCATGGCGATCGCCCTGGCGGAGTCCGGCGCCTCCGTCGCCCTGGTGTCCGGCTCGGGGAGCGCCGCGACGGCCGGCATCATCCGCGGCTTCGGCGGGCGGGCGGAGGACATCCCCGCGGACCTGAGCCGTCCGGAAGAAGCGGAGCGCGCGTGGAACAAAGCCGTCGAGAGGCTCGGCCGGATCGACATTCTCGTGAACAACGCCGGCATCATCCGCCGCACCCCTGCAGCGGACCATGCGCTCGAGGACTGGAACGCGGTGATCGCGCTCAATCTGAACACCGTCTTCATCTTGTCCCGGCTCGCCGGAAAGCATATGATAGAAAATGGCTACGGCAAAATCATCAACATTGCCTCCATGCTCTCGTTCCAGGGCGGCATCAACGTGCCGGGTTACACGGCCAGCAAGCACGGCGTGGCGGGACTGACGAAGGCGCTCGCCAACGAATGGGCAGGCAAGGGCGTTAATGTGAACGCCATCGCGCCGGGCTACATGGAGACGAACAACACGGCGCAGATCCGCGCGGACGAGCAGCGCTATCGCAGCATTTCCGAACGCATCCCGGCCGGACGCTGGGGCGTGCCGGACGACCTGAAGGGTCCGGTCGTCTTCCTTGCCTCACGGGCGTCCGACTACGTGCACGGGCACATTCTCTGCGTGGATGGCGGCTGGATGGCGCGCTAGAACCGAAAGGAGCTCAAGTTCCGATGAAGAAGCTGCAACTGATCAGCCGGCTTCGCGAGGCGGGCGTCGTCGCCGTCCTGCGCGGCGAATCGCCCGAGGATGTCGTGCGGATGGCCGAGAAGTCGATCGAAGGCGGCATCCGGGCCATCGAGATTACGCTGACGGTGCCTTTTGCGCTGGAAGCGATCACCAACCTGGCAAAAAAATATCAGAGCGACGACCCGGCGGCGGCGAACTACGCGATCATCGGCGCCGGCACCGTGCTCGACAGCGAGACGGCGCGGGCGGCCATCCTCGCGGGCGCCGAGTTCGTCGTCTCGCCGGGCATCGACGAGCCGACGATCCGGCTGTGCAACCGGTACCGGGTGCCCGTCATGCCCGGCGCAATCACGATCGCCGACATCACGAAGGCGCTCGAGCTTGGCGTCGACGTCGTCAAGCTGTTCCCGGGCAACATGTTCACGCCGTCCATCATCCCGACGCTGAAGGGGCCGCTGCCGCAGGCCAACATCATGCCCACCGGCGGCGTCTCGCTGTCGAACCTCGGCGAGTGGATCAAGGCCGGCGCGTTCGCCGTCGGCATCGGCGGCGATCTGACGAAGGAAGCCGTCAAGACCGGCAACTACAATCTGATTGCCGGGAAGGCGCGGGCGTATATGGACGCCTTCCGCGCGGCCAAGGCGGAGTAACCGGCCGTGCTTGACGAGATCGACCTCCAGATCATCCGCTGCCTGCGGGAAAATTCGCGCATGCAGTGGAAGCAAATCGGCGAGATCGTCCACATGTCCGGGGTCGCCGTGGCGAAGCGCATCCAGCGGCTCGAGGAGCTCGGCGTCATCGAGCGGTACACGGTGGAGGTGAACGAGCAGAAGCTGGGCAACCGGTTCTGCGCGTTCATCACCGTCGTCATGAAGGATTATCAGCATTCGAAGTTCCAGCAGTTCATCCGCACCCGCGAGGAGATCCGGGAAGCCCACCGGATCAGTGGCGAGCCGTGCTTCATCCTGAAGGTCGAGGTGCCCGACCAGGATGCGCTCTCCGATCTGCTCGACCGGATTCTCGACTACGGCCATTACAAGATCAACGTCTCCATCGGAAGGTACAAATAGCGCATGAAAAGGCGGTCCGGCATGCAGCCGGACCGCTTCGGTTTTGTCGGCTAATCAAACGTTTGTCCGGCAAACCGCCGGCGCGGAAACCGTTTGCCCGGCGTATCGCTTCCGCGGGGCGCGGCGGTCTACAATGATCGCGAACCCCAATCCACGCAAAGGAGCGATGCGATCATGAATCGTCGAATGCGAATCGCCGCCTTGATGCTCGCCGCCATGGCCCTGGCGGCGGCGCTCGCCGGCTGCGGCGCGGAAGCCGGCGCGGGCGGAGATGAACACGCCGGACACGCCGGACACGCGGATCACGCGGCATCCGGCGCAACGGGCACGGAGACGGGCGCCGCGGAGGCGGATGCCGCCGACAGCGGGGTGTCCGGAGAGGCCGGCGCGTCCGACACGTCCGCGCCCGCCGAGCCTGCGCCCGAAGAGCCGGCCTATACGCTCGAAGCCGAAGTCGAACAGCGCGAAGACGGCTTCTACCTGCTCGTCTCCACCAACCTGAAGCTGTCGAAGGACAACTACGGCCGCTCGCCGGTCGAAGGCGAAGGCCACATCCACCTCTACGTCAACGGCAGCCTCATCGGGCCGATCACCGATTTCGAGCCGGTTCTGCTCCGCAATCTGAGGGAAGGCGAGAACGTCGTGCGCGTCGAGCTCGCGCAGAACAACCATTCCGTGATCCCGGGCACCTCGCGTACGGTGCGGTTCGAGAACGCGCCGCTCAGCGGTTCGCCCGCTCCGTCAGATACCGGAAGCTGATCGCGAGGCTTTCGAACGGATCGCGCCGGCAGACGTCCTGCTCGACGACGTACCATGCCATCCCGATCGCGCGGCATGCGTCCAATATCGCGTCCCAGTTCATGTTGCCCTCGCCGAGCTCGGCGAAATGCGGCTCGTCGCCATGGACAGCCATGTCCTTCAGATGCACGACCTTCATCCGGCCGTCCAGCCTGCGGACCCAGGCGGCCGGATCGGCCCCGCCCGCCTGCGCCCAGTACGTGTCGAGCTCGAAGTGGAAGGCATCCGGGTCCGTCTCCTCCATCAGCAGCTCCATCGCCGTGCGTCCGCCGAACTTTTCGAACTCCATCCGATGGTTGTGGTAGACGAACTGCAGGCCGGCGTCCTTCAGCTTCCGCGCCGGCTCCGCAATCTCGCGGATGAACGCCCGGTATCCCTCCGGCCCCGCTTCACGGTAATGCTTCGGCATCATGCCGAGGCCGACGTACCGGCAATCCCACAGCTTGTGCTCCGCGATCACCGCGTCCGTCTCGTCCACCAGCCGCGCATAGGGCACATGCGTCGCGCAGATCGCGAGTCCGTGGCGGTCGGCCGACGCCTTTACCTCGCGCGGATCAATCGGTCCGATGGACGACACCTGCACCGCCGCATAGCCGATTTCCGCCACGCGCCGCAGCGTCCGGTCGAGATCCTCCGCCGTCCGCGTATATTCGCGCAGCGTATAGAGCTGCGCCGCAATTTGTCCCGTTCTCACGCGCACGCCCCTCCTTCCGCGGCAACCTTCCGCCCCCGCAGGATCATCCGTGCACCCGCTCGGCCTTCGCCTGCGCGATCAGGCTGAGCTCCGCCGCCTTGAACGCGTGCTCCTGCGTCATCGCGCGCTCCGTCCGGTTCAGGCAGTCGAGGATGAGCCGGCCGAAGAACGGATACCCGACCTTGCCGTTGCAGTCGATGCGGAATTCGCCTTCGCCGTTCACGAGGTACAGATGCCCGCCCTCCGGCGACCGCGCGATGTCGATGTACTTGCGCAGCTCGATGTAGCCTTCCGTGCCGAGGATGACCGTCCGACCGTCGCCCCACGTGCCGAGCCCGTCCGGCGTCAGCCAGTCGACGCGGAAGTAGCCCGTCGCCCCGTTTTCGCCAAGCAGCGTCGCGTCGCCGAAATCCTCCAGCTCGGGGTACTGCGGGTTGCGGTAATTGCCGACCTTGCTGTGCAGCACGCTCGCATTCCGATTGCCGGTGTAGAACAGGAACTGCTCCGCCTGGTGGCTGCCGATGTCGCACAGGATGCCGCCATACTTCACCCGTTCGAAAAACCACCGCGGACGCGAAGCCGCATTCAGACGATGGGGCCCGAGTCCGAGCACCTGCACGACCCGCCCGATCGCGCCCGCCGCGATCAGGTCGCCCGCGTGGACGGCGCATTCCACATGCAGCCGCTCGCTGTAGTAGACGGCGTACTTGCGGCCCGTCTCCGCGCACGTCCGCCGCGCCTCTTCGAGCTGCTCCAGCGACGTGAACGGCGCCTTGTCGACGAAATAATCCTTGCCGTGGCGCATTACCTTCACGCCGAGCGGCCCCCGCTCGCACGTGATGCCGGCGGCCGCGACCAGCGTCACCTCCGGGTCCTGCAGGATCGCATCCAACGACGGCGCGACCCGCACGCCCGGATAGGTCTTCACGAACCGCCCGACCTTGTCCGCGTCGTCGTCGTACACCCATTTCAGCGTGCCGCCCGCCTCGATCAGCCCGTTGCACATGCCGTAAATGTGTCCGTGCTCCAGATCCGTCGCCGCGAACACGAACTCGCCCGGCTTCACGACCGGGTTCGGCCTGCCCTGCGGCGCGTAGTTCATCCCGTCGCCCTTCACGCCCGTCGCCTCCTCCGTTTCACCGCGTTTCGCTTGCCGATCCTTCGTCCCGCGTTCCGCGTCATGCGTTTGCCCCCCGCGACCGCCGCTCCCGCGACTCGGCGATCCGCGCCTTGAGCTCCGCCAGGAACCGGTCCTCGTCGATCGGCAGCTCGACCCAGTCGTCCGTCCAGGTCGACAGCAGCATCGCGTTGGACAGCGTCAGGCCGTGGACGCCTTCCTCGCCCGGCGCGAGCAGCGGCGTCCCCTTGAGCACCGCGTCCGTCCAGTTCTGCAGGATACCCCGGTGCTGGCCGCCGATCCCCGGCTCGACCGGGACATCCTCCTTCCGGCATTCCGGACGGCCGAACGGGCTCCGGTTCGACGCGTTGAACTCCGGCTCGGACACGCCAAGCCGCCAGAACGTCAGCCGGCCGTCCTCGATCACGGCCTTGCCGCGCGTGCCGGCCACCTCGAACCGGTTCGAGCCCGGCGCCTCGGCCGTCGTCGCGATGAACACGCCGGTGCCGCCGTTCTCGTACTCGACGTAGGCCGTCACCTCGTCCTCGACCTCGATGTTCCGGTATTTGCCGAAGTGGCAGAACGCGCGGATTCTTTTCGGCGCAAGCCGGGTTGTCCAGTGCCACAGATCGAGCTGGTGCGGGCATTGGTTGATCAGTACGCCGCCGCCCTCGCCTTCCCACGTCGCGCGCCAGGTGCCGGAATCGTAGTAGCACTGGGACCGGTACCAGTCCGTGATGATCCAGTTCGTGCGCCGGATCTCGCCCAGCTCGCCGCTCTCGACGAGATCGCGCAGCTTGCGGTAGAGCGGGTTCGTCCGCTGGTTGTACATGATGGCGAAAACAGTGCCCGCCCGGGCCGCCGCCTCGTTCATCTCCCGCACCTGTTTCGTGTAGACACCGGCCGGCTTCTCCACCAGCACGTGCAGCCCGTGCGCGAACGCGCGGATCGCGAGCGGCGGGTGGCTGTAGTGCGGCGTCGCGATCACCACCCCGTCGACGTCCCCCGACGCCATCAACGCCTCCGCGTCGGTGTAGCGCTTGACCCGTTCGCCGTACCGCTTCCGCGCCAACTCCAGCTTCTCCAGCCCGGGATCGCACACCGCGGCCAGCACGGCGCCTTCCACCTCGCCCCGGGCCAGCGTGTCCGCGTGTGCGGCGCCCATGTTGCCGAGTCCGATCACTCCGATGCGCAGCATCGCATCCACTCCTTTCACGCCACCATCCTACCACGCCCGCGGGGCCGGCACTTTCACGACAGTAACCGTTTCGGCACCGCATTTGATTCCGGTTGACTTTCTCGGCGCATGAAAAAAAACTCCCGCCCGTAAACCGCCTTTATGCTACACTTGGCGGCAGGGAGGAGTTTGCCGATGACACTGCGCGACCAATTCGGGTTGCCGATCGATGCGACGTTCAACCAGAATCAATATCCGGGCGGCCGGTTTCACGCCCATCCGGATTATGAGATTTACTATTTCCACGACGGCGGCTGCACCTATCTGATCGGCGGCCGGATGTTCGAGCTCGCGCCCGGCGATCTCGTCATCCTGCACGGCATGACGCTGCACGCGCCAATCATCGACCCCAGGCGGCCGTACGTGCGGACGATCGTCCACTTCGATCCGGCGTTCGCGGCCAGGCTGCTGCGCCCGCCGTTCCAGGCCGACGCGCTGGCGCCGTTCCGCGAACTCGGCAACGCGCGGGTGCGGCTCTCCGGCGAGCGCCGGGAGCGCGTCGAGACGCTGCTGGGCGAAATGTGCGAGCTGTTCCGGCGGACCGACGCCGTCTCCTGCAACCGGTTCCTGATCGCTTTTCTCCGGCTGCTGCACGACGTCTGCGACTGCTTCGCCGGCGCGGCGCCGGGACCGGAGACCGCCGAGCCCGCCGACGCGAAGGCGCGCGGCGCCCAGCGGATCGCCGCTTACCTCGAGGAGCGGTACATGGACGACATCCATTTGGACGCGCTCGAGCGGGAGCTGCACATGAACCGGTACTACATGACCCGGCTGTTCAAGGCGGCGACGGGGTTTACAATCTTCGAGTATCTCTACCAGCGCCGGATCGCGCAGGCGAAAGCGCTGTTCCTGCTCGATCCGGATCGCCCGGTGACGGAGGTGGGCTACGAGGTCGGCTTCAAGCACCCGTCCCACTTCACCCGCGCGTTCAAGCGGATCGCGGGGCAGACGCCGGAGGCGTTCCGGCGCTCGCTGCGTGGCGCGCCGCAGCATCCGGGCCCGCGCCGGACGCCCGGCCGGCCGTCATGACCAGTCCGGGTACAGATCGGTTCTCCGGTCGCGCCACGTCGTGACGGAGCCGCTCGCGCGCACTTCTTCCAGCAGGCGCAGATCGAGGTCGGCGGTCACGATCATGTCCTCGCCGATTTCGCCTTCGGCGAGGATGCCGCGCGGCGGGAACGGCACGTCGTTCGGCGAGATGATCGCGGCCTGGCCGTAGTTGAGCCGCATGAAGTCGACCGTCGGCAGCGACCCGACCGTGCCGGCGACCACGACGTACACCTGGTTCTCGACGGCCCGCGCGTGGCTCGTGTAGCGGACGCGGAAGAAGCCGTGCCGGTCGTCCGTGCAGGACGGGCAGAAGATGACGTCCGCCCCCCGCGCCTTCGCGATCCGCACGATCTCCGGGAACTCGATGTCGTAGCAGGTGAGCAGCGCGATCGTGCCGTGTTCCGTCTCGAACACCTGCAGGCCTTCGCCCGGCGCGAGGTTCCACTCCTTCACCTCGGTCGGCGTCAGATGGAGCTTCGGCTGCTCGAACACGCGGCCGTCCGGCGCGAACAGATGGGCGGTGTTGTACAGCTTGCCGCCCCGCTCGATCACATGGGTGCCGGCGATGATGTGCATTCCCGTCTCCCGCGCGAGGCCGGCGAACAGCTCCCGGTAGCGGTCCGTGAACTCGGGCAGCCGGCTGATCGGCAGCGCCCGCCCCGAGCCGTCGCCGATCGACAGCAGTTGCGTCGTGAGAAACTCGGGGAACAGCACGAAGTCCGAGCCGAACTCCCGGGCGGCGCGAACGTAATGCGTCGACCGGGCGGCGAACGCCTCGAACGAATCGATCGTATGCAGATGGTACTGCACGGCGGAGACGCGGAATTTTCCGTTGCTCATGCGATGGTCCTCCTTGCTCCTCGCCCTTTGCATGCTCCCATTATGCAGGCCCCGCGCCGATGAAGCAAGCGTGGCGGACGAAAAAAGAACCGGCCGCCCCCCCGGGCGATACCGGTCCTTTCCCCATGCGATTGCCGATCCGATCAGCCTTGCGCGACCGCCTCGACCTCGATGTGGATCTTCACGTCGTCCCCGACCAGCACGCCGCCGGTCTCGAGCGCCGCGTTCCACGTCAGGCCGTAGTCGCTCCGCTTGATCGTGCCTTCGGCGCTGAAGCCGGCCTTGTGGTTGCCCCACGGGTCCTTGCCGGCGCCCTCGAACGTCACCTTGAACGTCTCGGAGCGGGTGACGCCGCGGATCGTGAGGTCGCCCGTCACGTCGTACTCGCCGTCGCCGGTCTTCACGATCTTCGTTGCCTTGAACGTCATCTTCGGATGGTTCTCGACATCGAAGAAGTCGGCGGAGCGCAGATGCGCGTCGCGGTCGTTGTTGCGCGTGTCGACGCTGGCGGTGTCCACGGTGAACGTGATGTCCGCCGTCGTCAGATCCTCCGGATCCGCCTCGATCGAAGCGTCGAATTGATTGAACGAGCCCTTCACCTTCGCGATCATCATGTGGCGGATCGAGAAGTCGACGCTGCTGTGGGTCGGGTCGATGGCCCATTTCGTTTTTGCCATGAACATGATCTCCTTTCGACATTAACTTACTAATTCTTATCTACTTACTTTTCTTCAACACCCATCTTACCGTCTTCCGCCCGCCCTGTCAACTCCCCGCCGCCGCTTTTCGCCGTCCGGCGCATATCAAATGCCGTCACCTTCATATCAAATCCGTTCAATGACTTCATCCCGGACCGCGGGTATAATGTAAAAGTGTGCATGCCAAGCTTGACCGAGAGGCAGCGAGGAGGGCGTTCCCCATGGGCAATCTTGCCGGAAAAATCGCACTTGTGACCGGCGCGGGCACCGGCATCGGGCAAGGCGTCGCCATCGCGCTTGCCGGGCGGGGCGCCAGGGTGGCGGTCCACTACAACTCCAGCGCGGACGGCGCGAAGGAGACGCTGCGGCAGATCGAGGCCATCGGCGGCGAAGGATTCATCGTGCAGGGCAACGTCGCCAGCAAGGCGGAGATCGACCGCATGACGGCGGCGGTCGCCGACCGGTACGGCGGCATCGACATTCTCGTGAACAACGCGGCGCTGCAGCTCAACCGCGATCTGCTCGACTACACGCCGGAAGAGTTCGACCGGGTCATGAACGTGAACCTGAAGGGCTACTGGCAATGCATGCAGTCCGCCCTGCCCTACATGAAAAACCGCCCGCACGGGCGCGTCATCCTGATCTCATCCGTGCACGGCAAGCGGCCGACCGACTTCGATCCCGTCTACGCGATGTCGAAGGGCGGCATCAAGATGCTCGCCCGGGAAGCCGCGATCGAGCTGGCGCAATACGGCATCACGGTCAACGTCATCGAGCCGGGCGCCGTCCTGGTCGCGCGCACGGCGCCGAAGCAGGTCGAGATGACCGAAGAGGAGCGCCGGGCGTTCGAAGTCCGGTTCCGCAAGAAGTTCCCGCTCGGGCGGGTCGGCCTGCCGAAGGACGTCGCCAGCCTCGTGTGCTACATCGCGTCGGAGGAGACGGAGTATCTGTCCGGCGCGGCCATCCGGCTCGACGGCGCCAACATGCTGCTGTGACGGTTAACCTCGCTCCCGTTTGACAATACTAACCGGGTACGCCCCATCTTGTCAGCGAAGGAGCGAACAGACGATGAGACGCAAATTCGGGATTCATGCGGCGCTTGCCGCGGGCATGGCGGCGGGCGCGCTCTTCTTCGCCGCCCAGGCGGCGGGCGCGCATCCGGACCATCGGCAGGCGGCGGCCGGCGCGCGGCCAGCGGAAAAGGCGGAAGCCTCGGGCTACGCGCACGCGGGCATGCTCGCCAACGCCGCGGAGGTGCTGAAGATCGACCGGGACGAGCTCCGGCGCGAGCTCAAGGAGGGCAAGACGCTCGCCGAGATCGCGGCGAAACGGGGCGTCGCGAAGGAAGAGCTGATCCGCAGGCTGGCCGAAACCGCGGCGAAGCGGATCGACGCGCGGGTCGCCGAAGGACGGCTGGACGCTTCGCGCGCCGAACGGCTCAAGGAGGGGCTCAAGGCGCACATCGAAGCGGCCGTGGACTCGCGCGACCTGCTGCGGCCCGTTCACCTGCACCCCGGCCACCGGTTTTTGCTGCACAAGGTGGCGTCCGTGCTCGGCATGTCGAAGGACGAGCTCAGATCGCAGCTCGCCGAAGGCCGGTCCATCGCCGAGATCGCGAAATCCCGGGGGCTGTCCGAAGACCGGCTGATCGGGAAGCTGAAGGACAGCCTGACCGACGAGCTGCGGCAATTCGTCCGGATGAAGCCTCCCGTCCGGCGGGCGCCGGAAGCGAAGACCGGCGCACGGCCATGACGGCCGCGGCGGCGACCGCCTTTCCCGACCACAACAGGCAAACGCGGCCGAAACGATTCGGCCGCGTTTGTATTTCCGGAACCTGGACCCGGGTCCAGGGCGAACATCTTCTGCAGAACGAGGACGACCCTCCCTCCGGTGTGCTATGCTGATGCCATCAACCGTCAGAAGGAGAACGTTGTCCATGAAAGGAAGAACCGTTGCGGGCGCTCTGCTCATCCTGCTCGGCGCCTGTCTGTTTTTCATGCAGGACGAGGCCGTCAGCGTCGGGACGATTTTTGCCCGCTTCTGGCCGACGATGTTCGTCATACCGGTCGGCATTTTGCTCCACTGGCTGTATTTCGGCGTGTTCGGGCGGAGCGCCGTCGGCGTGCTCGTGCCCGCCGGCATCATCACGACGGCCGGCATCGTCTGCCAGATCGCGACCCTGACCGACGGCTGGTCGTATCTGTGGCCGGGCTTTATCCTGGCGGTCGCGGTCGGACTGTTCGAGCTGTACTGGTTCAGCGGACGGAACAAGGCGCTGCTCATCCCGATCAACATTCTGGCGGGATTGTCGGTCATCTTCTTCGTCGCGTTCTCGCTCGGCCAACTGCTCGGCCGGCTGGCGCTCGGCCAATCCTACATCGCGATCCTGCTCATCCTGGCCGGCGCCTTCCTGATCGCCGCCCGACGGAACGCGCCGTAACCCGGCGCCGTTCCGGACACGCGCGTCCCGAAGCGCGCGTCATGAAAGCCGCCCCAGCACTTCCTCCAGCGGCATATCGGCCATCGACGAGAGCCGGAGATCGTACTCGCCGAACGCCAATCCGCCGGTCAGCTCGTTCGGCACGACCACGCACTTCAGGCCGGCCCGCTTCGCGGCGAGCGCGCCGTTCGGCGAGTCCTCGAACGCGACGGCTTCCTCCGGCGCGACGCCGAGCGCTTCGACCACCTTGAGGTACAGTTCCGGATCGGGCTTCACCTTCGCGACGTCGTCCCGCGTCCGGATGCAATCGAACCAGCTTTCCAGCCCGAGCTGACGCAAATACCCTTCAACCCACGCCCGCGGGGAGCTCGACGCCAGCCCGATCCCGAGCCCGAGCCGCCGCCCCGCGCGCAAATAATCCTCAACGCCGGGCCGCGCCCGCTCGCCGGCCATCAGCTCGTCGTATCGCGCCCTGCGGTACGCCCGCGCCTCCTCCCGGTCCAGTTCGATGCCGGCGCTCTCCGCCAGATGGGCGTACGGGTCGAACGCCGAAGCGTCGGTTCCGATCCACCGTCCCCACGTCTCGATGGTCAGCTCCGCGCCGTGCCTTCGGTACAGATCGTTGAACGAGCGGTATTCCGCCGTTTCCGTATCCAGAATGAGCCCGTCGAAATCGAATACGATCGCCTTGAACGCTGCCAAAACCGCATCTTCCTCCCGCGTCGATCCATCAAGCCGCCGCAAGCGCCTGCGGCCGTTGCAGCCGCGGTCGGCGCTGCTCCGCCCGCGGCTGCAGATGCCGCACCAGCATCTGCAGGGCGGCGGCATCCGCCGCATCCGTCTGAGCCAGCGCGGCGATGACGTGCGCATCGGCCCGGCGCAGGGCGGACGCCAGCGCGCGGACCAGCGCGCGGACCGCGGCGTCGGACGGCTCCCGCCCGCGCTCATCGGCGGCGGGACGCTCCATGCGCCGCAGCTCCTCGCGCACGCCGCGCAGCGCCTGCCGGGCCCGGAACAGGGCCGACTTCACGGCCCCCTCCGTCGTGCGGAGCAGCCGCGCGGTTTCGGCGGCCGAATACCCGAGCACATCCCGCAGCAGAAACACCGTGCGCTGCAGCGGCAGCATCCGGCGGACGACGGCGGCCAGCATCGCCTCCAGATCGTCCGGCAGCCCGCTGCCGCCGTCCCGCTCCTGCCCTGCGGACGCCAAGGCCTCCTCCCGCGCCGCGCGCGCAAGCGCCCGGGCATGGACCCGCTCCCGCCGCACGCGGTCGATCCATTTTTGCCTGGCCAGCCGCATCAGCAGCGCCTTCGGATTCGGATGGCTGCCGAGCGCGCCGGACTCGAACCCCTTGAGCCAGGCTTCCTGCACCAAATCCTCCGCCTCGCCGGCCGATCCCGTGACGGCAAGGCAATACCGGATGAGTTCCCGGTCGAATTCCGCAACCCGTCCGTTCATCGCCGTGTTCCTCCCATCGGTCCATCGGTCGGGAAATCAGGCAATCCCCATTCCATAAACGAATACGCTCCCCGAAAAGATACGCGTATCCTTCGCTCCGCCCTGTTCGTTTATCAGACGAAAAACGAAACACGCGAAGGAGGATACGCCATGCCCTACGTGCCGATCGTGGTGGAACAAACCAACCGCGGGGAGCGATCCTACGACATCTATTCCCGGCTGCTCAAGGACCGGATCATCCTGCTCGGCGGCCCGATCGACGATCAGATGGCGAACACGATCGTGGCGCAGATGCTTTTTCTCGCCGCCGAAGCGCCGGACCAGGACATCTACTTCTACATCAACAGCCCGGGCGGATCGGTGACGGCGGGTTTCGCCATCTACGACACGATGCAGATCGTGAAGCCGAAGGTGCACACGATCTGCGTCGGCTTCGCCGCATCCTTCACCGCCCTGCTCCTGATGGGCGGAGAGCCCGGCCATCGCTACGCGCTGCCGAACAGCGAAATCATGATTCACCAGCCGCACGGCGGCGCTCAGGGACAGGCCAGCGACATCGCGATCACCGCGAAGCGTTTCCTGGAGACCCGCGCGCGCATCAACCGCATCGCCGCCGAGCGGACCGGCCAGCCGCTCGAGCGGATCGAGCGCGACATGGACCGCGACACTTACATGTCCGCCGAGGAAGCGCTGGCGTACGGGATCATCGACAAGGTGATCACGACGATGTAGTCATGCCTCCGGATGCGGCCTGCGCCCCTGATAGCCGTCATGCCAGCCATGGTAGCTGGTCGCCCGCTCCTCGCCTTCCTTCCAGCAGATGAGCACCTGCTTGCCGTCCACGACGGAAGGAAAATCAAGCAGCCCCGGGAACACCGACTTGAGCAGCACGCCGTTTCGCTTGAAGTTTCCGATGATCATTTCCGCTTCCATGCGCAGAAATTCAATCCGGCTCTCGTCCAGGAAGAACGGATCCTCTCCGCCGTGTTCCGGCCGTCCGCCGCCTTCCGCTTTCATACGCTTCCGGTATTCCTTTTTCTTCAGATGCAGCGCATCCAGGCGGTGTTCGAGCTCGCGGATCGTCTCTTGCAGCCGGGCCAGTTGCATCTTGAGTTCCGGCAGCAGGGCGTTCGCCTCCGCCAACGTGAACAAGCGGATGTCCACGGCGGACGCCTCCCTTCCTTTTATTCCTTCATCCAGTTTCCACTCCGCCGCGCCGAATTCCTGCCTCGGTCCGAAAAACGCCCCGCAAAACCGGAATCGTTCGACGTTTCCCGATCTGTCATTCGGACGCATACTCCGGCGCCACGACCGTATAGGGCGCATCCGGTACGACGATCGTCGTCTTGCGGCTCGTCACGTCCTCCACGGTCGCCGTGTCGCCGATCCAGCGGACGAACCGACCCCGCTGCGGCGGATAGGCGATGATCTCGACGACCTGTCCCGGATCGTAGGTGCCGCCGCCTGCGCCGCCCACCACATCCAGCACCGGTCTGCCGTCGGTCCGGAACGGCGAAGCCGGCAGACCCGCGCCGTTGTACAGATTGCCGATCGGCGAATCGGCCCAGTTGTAGCGGACGGCCACGGGAGCTTCCACGTGCTTCGACCGGACGATCACCTCATCGCCGTCGATCTCCGCATCGGCCCAGTAATACTTGCCGTCTTCCCCGGCCACAGCGAAGCCGAGCAGCTCGCCGTCCGGCGCCGGCTTCACCGGCTCGAGCCCTTCCTTCAGGCCCGCCATCAGCCCCGATTCGGCATGGCGGAACCGGAGGCGGACCCGATCCCCTTCGACGGCCATCGATTCGAAAACCGGCCCGGACGGCACGACATCGAGCCCGTACACCGTGCCGAGGGCGCAGCTTGCCGCCCGCTCGCCGACGTCCTGCTTGTTCGTCGGGTGGATGTCGGCGGGATTGCCGATATCCGTCGTCACCACGAGGCATGCCCGCGGATCGTCCTCCACGGCCCGGAGCTGCGCCTCGCGCACGACGGCGAACCAGGATCGGTCGTTCACCGGCATGCTCACGCTCTGCAGCGAGCCATAGGACGACAGTTGGATGATGACGAACGGCAGATCGGGATTCCGGAATGTTTTCCGCCAATCCTCCATCCACAGCTTGAGCATCCGGTGATAGGACGCTTCGCCGCCGTTGCTCTCGCCCTGATACCAGAGCACGCCCTTCAGCGCGTACGGCGCCACGGGCGCGATCATGCCGTTGTACAGCACGGTCGGGGAGACGAGGGCGTCAATTGTCTCCGCGCCGACGCGCACCGCCTCCGCCGACGCCTTGAGATGCGGCGCCTGCCGCACCGCGTCCAGACTCATCCAGGTCTCGATCTTCGAACCGCCGACCGCGGCAAACATGATGCCCACCGGCACCCCCGTTTCCCTCGTCACTTCGCGCGCGAAAAACCAGGCCACCGCCGACAGATTCGAAGCCGTCGACGGCGTCACCGGCTGCCAGGCCTGGCGGAGATCGGCGCCCGACAGCGGCACGGCGCTCGGCCGCGCGTCGTACTTGACGAAGCGGACCAGCGGTTCGTTCGCCTGCCGGATCTCCTCCGCGGCGTTGATCGCCTGCGAGAGCCGCCATTCCATGTTGGACTGGCCGGACGCCAGCCAGACGTCGCCGAACAGCACGTCGGTCAGTTCGACCTTGTTCGATCGCGACGACACCGTTATCGCATGCGGGCCGCCTGCCGGCTGAACCCCCAGCGAGGCGCGCCATTTGCCTGAAGCGTCCGCCGTTGCCGCCGCCGTCGTCCGCCCGTCCAGCGCGACGATCACCCGCTCGCCCGGAGGCGCCCATCCCCAGATGAACGACTCCTCATCCCGCTGCAGCACCATATGATCGCCGAACACCGGATGCACCAGCGGTTTGCCCTCGTGTTCGGAGACCGCGGCGTACCGCAGGACCGCTTCCGCTTCCGCCTCCTCTCCCGAGCCGAGGCCGCGCGCGGTGACCTTCAGCTCGTACTCGCCGACCTTCGGCGGCAGCCAGATGACCCGGTGGGACATGCCGTATTCGTTGATCGGCTGCCAGTCGCCGCCCGCTTCCCGGACATGGAACCGATACTCCGCGGCGTTGTCGGCGCGGGCGACCAGCGTCACGGGCGCGTCAGCCGGCCCCGAATCCGCATCGTCCTCCAGCATGAGGTCCACCGTCCGCACGGGGCCGCCGGAACCGCCGACGAATTCCGCGTAATCGACCGCGATCCAGCCCCAGTTGCTGGCAATCTCCAGCGTGTTCGTCCCTTCCTTCAACTCGAACTGGCCGATCACCGCGTCCTTCCAGTCCTTCGTATCCCGGAACCGGTAGTCGAACAGCTCGGTGCCGTTCAGCTTCAGCGTGTTCGGCTTGTCCCCGCCGTACGTCTTGTATCGGACGACGATCATGTAGGTGCCCGCTTTCTCCAGATTCAGCTCGAACCGGAGGGTGTCGCCCGACGCGTCGAAACCCTCGACGAACCGGCCGCCTGACGCGCTGTCGTCGTGGCCGATCGTCAGACCGGACATGCCGGCCGATTCCGCCTCGATCATCAGCAACGCCCCCGCCGGCTCCCGCACCGCGTCCTGCCCGCTGTCATTTCGGATCAGCGCGTTCTCCGGCGCATGGTTGAGCCGGCTCGACTCCCACACGATCAGCGCGGCGAAAATCACGACAAAAAGCCCCACCGCCGCCGCAAGCATCCCCACAATACCGCGATCGTTCATGATCATCGCCCCGCATCCTTCAGGATCTGAGCTCCTTGAGCTCGTCTGGCGTCAGAGCCCGTGATGCGTTCGGATCGGACAGTTTGCGTTCGACCTGGTGCTCCGGGCGTTTTTCCGCCTTCGGGATCTTTGATGCAGTCTATATTGTACCATCCCCAGTTGCTGGAGAGCAGCATGTCGTTGCGTCCGGCCCGAAGCATCCACTTGCCCGCACAAGTCTCCATGAAGGTGTCCGCCCGGGCCAGCCGGATTTCGCCGGCCTGTCGATCTTCCGCAAGCGAGAGCGTCGTGTACTTGTCCCCGCCCGGACTGCTGAAGCCGATCCACACCTCATACAGCCCTTCTTCAGTCGCCTCGACGGGAACCGTCACCGCATCTTCCGCGGCGTCGAAACCGGTTACATCCCCGTCGCCCGAAAAGCCGCCCGCCGCGTTCGAGACCTCCACGCCGTACAATGCGCCGGCTTTCGCTTCGAATACCGGAGCGGACGCGGACTGCGCCGCCTCCGGATCCCGGAACGACAAAAACACCGTCGCCGCCACTGCAGCCGCGGCCAGCGCGCTCCCGACCCCCGCCCACACGATCAGCCTTTTCCCGTTCCCGTGCATGCCATGCCTCCCCGCAAGCCGTTCGCATCATGACCCACCGGAATCGTCCCGGACATGTCCGCTTGCCGCCCCTGGACCCGGACTTCCGCCGCCATCTGCTGCCCGTCCGCGCCCCTTTTCGACCTTATCCCGCTCGCTCAACATGGGGCCGTAACCCGTCTCCGCGTTCCTTATGGACCATATCCCCTTCGCTCAACAGTGGGCAGACCCTTTCTCACCCATATGGACCTTATCCCCTTCACTCAGCAGCGGGAAGACCCTTTCTCAGCCATATGGACCTTATCCCTTTCACTCAGCAAAGGGAAGACCGCTTCACGCCGCATATCGACCTTATCCCCTTCGCTCAACGGGGGATGATCTCCTCCGCA
>Ga0207866_1000122_pt1 | contig 127008 bp, 115 predicted proteins | sample HigsolmetaAR203D_FD_184835 | JGI IMG/M metagenome (GOLD analysis project Ga0207866, IMG submission 184835) | Ionic liquid and high solid enriched microbial communities from the Joint BioEnergy Institute, USA - AR20-3-D (SPAdes) (version 2) ...
ACTTCCTACTGGGAAGCGAAAGGGCTGAAAAGCATGCTTACTCGCTACATGGAACTTCGTCAACCTTTTGGAACCGCCTAGTGCGGACCCGCATGCTAGGTGGTGAGAGAGGACGGGGGCTAGCCGCTCCCTCCTACTCGATTTGACGATTTTCCACGCGTACGTCTCCGGTTGCTTCGTATTTGTCTCCGGCTGAGTCGTTCCTCTCCTTGCCAGCGCTTCACTCATCCTCGCAGGCGCCGCATTCATCAGTTCCCAAATGAATTCATCTCCACCTGAACAGAGCCCATTCCAGCCTGAACCGAACTTATTCCCACTTGGCCTGGTTCACTCCCAACTGAACGAGGTTTACTCCCGCTTGAATACCAGGCTCACTCACGCTTGAACACGGGGTTCGTCCCAGACTGAACCGGGCTCATCCCCGCCTGCGCAAGGCCAACACCATCGCAACGATGCTCAAAAGCAGCGCAACGATGGACAAATATAAGGTCAGCTGCGACACCACGGAGCTCTCCTGGCCATCCTGCGGAGCCGAGGATGCCGGGGAGGCGGACGCGGGAGCGGCGCCATGATGGTCCGAGTTTCCGGTTCCCTTGATGACGGCGGTGACAGAAGCGGGCTGATCCGATCCCGGAGCTCCGGTCCATTCCACCACACTGCCGTCGCTGTATGTCTGATACGCTTTCCACACGAGTTCGGTGGCGTCATCGGCTACGCGTCCGGTCATGGCGAACTCTCCGAACTCGGTGCTGGACAATCCTCCGTTTTCAGCCGTCCATTCGACGGAAACAATTTTGCCGGTGGCATCCCTTTCAAGGGTATAGGACCAGCCGGGAACGGGCATGAAGCGGGTGATGTTCACCCCTTCCGGGATTGCCAGCCTGACCTTGACTGTCGGGATGTCCTTTTCCGTGGGCACCCTGACGGTGAACTTTTCATAGGTTCCCGATGTCGTCGACTGCGGATAGACGACCACATGGGCGCTCGCGCCGGAAGCAATCAACATAAACAGCGCTATGGCGGCTGCAGCCGCGGAGATCATTTTTTTCATTTGCATCCTCCTTCATCTCATCAATACACCCGGATCATCAATACATCCGGATCATCAATACACCCGGATCTCCCGCTCGTACACCCATTCCTGGTCGCGGGCGTCGGTGACCCGGATTTCCAGCTTCCATTTTCCGGGATAGGGCAGGTAGGGCCCTTCCACTTCATAGTCATAACGATCAAATCCCGGAAAATCGTAAGGCTGATTCGGGTCGGGCAGCGGGACAACGGGCACCTGCAGCGGAGCCGATCCCCCGGATAATCCTCCGGCTGATCCTCCGGTCGATCCGCCGGATCCGTTGTCGGGATGGAGCAGGAACTGCACCTTTTTCGGCTCGCCATCCCCTTCCGGCAGCCAAACCTTCAACCGGAATTTGTTGACGCCAGGCGCATTGGGCGTAATTTCGGCGGTCATGTGCGCCTCGGCCCCCATGACGTGCCAATGGAGCGGTTTGTTGGCGGGCAGCGGGCTCATGTACGAAAAAATGCCCGCGATCACCACGATGGCGGCGGCCAGGCTGAGGTCGACGGCCATCCAGGCGCCGGCCCGCTCCGTCCGGCGCGGCATGATGAACCAGCGGATGAGCGCGGCCACAACGGCAACGGCGGCCACCAGGCCGACCTTGGCGAGCAGCAGTTTTCCCCACATCGTATAGGTCAGATAGGACAAATCGGGCAAAAACAGGAGGGTGACCGCCGCTCCCGACACCACCAGCGCCAGCATGCTGATCCAGGCCGCTCTGGCGAACCTGCGGAGAGCCTCAGACCGTTCCTGTTTTTGCTTGCGATACAGGAACACGATCACGTAAAGCCCCCCCACCCAGACCGCCGCCGCAGCCAGATGAGCGAAGTCGGCTGCTACGGATGCCAAGGCCTGTCTGGCCGCCGCCGCATGTCCGTTCATCGCCTCGACAAAAAGCACCGCCAGTACCCAGAGCCAATCGGACATCCTGTGCCGGTTCAGGATGAGAAATGATCCCGACACCAGGGCCAACTGGATCAGCCAGATGATGCCGATCGAACTCGTGAACAGGTCGATCATTCCGTTCCGATCGAGTCCGTCGACCAGGACCGGAATCTGGAAGCCGATGACGGCGATCCAGGACAGCATGAGGCTGCGCTGAAAAAACAGCCGGGACGCGCCAAGCCTTTCCCCCGGAGCATGGGAGGCAGGCAGCATGTTTTTCCAGAGGACGAGGCCTGCGGCGAGCAGCAGACTGAAATAATACCAGACCCGGGCGGTGAGGATGAACGTTTGCCGGACATCGAAACCGGCCCCGTAAGGATCCCCGTGATGGTGGGCATGGCCTGATATGGAGGGGGATCCGTCCGCCGGCGCATTCGCCGGGATCGGTTCGCCGACGCTGAACACGTAGGAGCCGGACACCGGATGACCGTCCGCCGACAGAACGCGATAACTGACGGTGTAGACGCCGCGGCCAAGGCGGGGAAGGGCAAGCGAGATCTGCCGCTGGTCCTCGCTCATTTCCGCTTTTTCCCTGTTGATCACGCTGCCGCGGTCATTGCGCACTTCGAGACTGAAAAACTGCCTTTCCAGGCGCTCATTGAACAGCAGGACAACCTGCGCGGGGGATTCGTCCAGCACGCTGCCCGCCGCCGGATTTGCTTCCACCAGCACCGCATGCGCGCGAACGCTCTGAGGCAAAAGCAACATCGGCAGCATCCATATCAGAAGGAGACACGATATGAGCCGAGATATGAGCCGCGGTTTGTTCAACATCCTTTGATCGCCCTTCCTTCCCCGTTTCGATGATGTGACAGTGCCGCTGCGGGGTCGTCCATGTCGCCATTGTACTATCATTTCCAAAAAATGATAATGGCCCGACAGGGCTATTCCCCGGCCGGGCCGCCACGATCATTCCCGTCAGCCGCGTTGCTGCTTCCGGTCCGGCGCGGCCGATGTCCAACCGTGTTTGATCGCCGCCGCGGTCAGCTGCACGCGGTTTTGCACCTGCAGTTTTTCCATGATGTTTTTCAGATGGTTTTTCACCGTGTTTTCAGAGATGCCCAGCTGTTCGGCGATTTGCCGGTTGGTCTGGCCGGCGGCGACGCAGGCGGCGACCTGCTTTTCCCGTTCGGTCAGCAGCTCATCCCCTTCGGTCCCCGCCCGGAACTGATGCAGCAGCCTGTCGGCGAACTGTCTCGGCACGTCCCGGTTTCCGTCGAGCAGGGCGTGCAAATAGCGCAGCCATTCATCGGGATCCATGTTTTTCAGCAAATATCCCTGGGCGCCGAACTGGAGGGCGGTGAACAGGTCGCTGGCGGCATCGGAAACCGTCAGGATGACGATGATGAGCGCCGGAAACCGTTTTTTCAGCCGCTTTGTCGCTTCCAGCCCGTCCATGTCCGGCATGCGGATGTCCATGAGCACGATGTCCGGAAACAGCTCTCCGGCGAGTTCGATCGCTTCAGCCCCCGAAGCCGCCTCGCCGACGACGGTGAACAGCGGATCCGTTTCGAGCACGCTGCGCACCGCCTTTCTTGCCAACGGATGGTCATCCGCGACCAGAATCCGATACGTTTGCGTCATCTGCTGCGTGGCCCCTCTTTCCTGTCCCGTTTATGGTGATGACGGTGCCGGAATTTGTGCCGGAACTGGCTCCGGTGCTGGCTCCGAAGCTGGCGCCGGTTCCGCTTTCGGTGCCAGTTTCCCTGCGCCCCTCTTCTGCAGGGCCGTCCGCCTGAGCGCCGACCGTCCGGATGTCAAGCACCGCGCCCATGCCCCTGGCTCGCTTGTCCATCAGGGAGAGGCCGTAATGGTCCTTGCTCCGGTTGTGGTCCGAAATTCCGGTTCCGTTGTCCTTCACCACAAGGGTCCATGTGTCATCACGGGATATGGTCAGATCCAGAGAAGCTTCGGTCGCTCCGGAATGTTTGCGGATGTTCGTGAACGCTTCCTGGATGATGGCGAACAGGGCAATTTGCTCCGATTTGTCAAAAAACTCGTTGGCCCGCCCGTCCACGCGCGATTCCGCCTCGATGCCGGTGAGGAGACTCCATTCCCGCACCCAGGTGCGGATGCGCTCGTCAAAGGAGGCGGACTGCTCGGGAGATGTGCGCAAGTTGAAGATCGCCTGCCGCAAATGGTGGTCCAGGTCCGAAATGACCGCGCGCGCCTCTTCCGTTTTTCCCTGTTTCAGCCGGACATTGAGATAAAACAGCATCTGGGCGATGCTGTCATGCAGTTCGCTGGCGAGCCTTTCCCTCTCCTCAAGCACGGCGCGGCGGGCCTGTTCCGAAGCGAGGCGGCCGTTCGTTTTTTCGATCAGGTGAAAAAGCCAGGTCGTGACAATGTACGAAATGATGAAGGTGAGCACGGTGATGTACAGATTGCCGTCCTCCATCGACAAATAGTCCAGCAGCCAGCCGTGCCGGATATATTCGAAGCTGCCGATCATGACCGGGGGAAGCAGGATGAAGATCCATTTCATTTTGTGCAAGGACATGTTCCGCTCCCCCCTTGACCGGCCGTTATAAGCTGTCATCATGGCTCCGTATATCGTTACCTCCATTATAAATAGAACGGGACGATCCGCACAAATCGGGCGGGGATTGTCAAACATTTGTCAGAATCCCGCAATTCGGGTTCATTGTTACGGGCATCCAAAAGGGGCATAATGGTGTTAGAATACGGAAAAGAGACGGAAAGAGGATTTTGCGATGGCATACAACGACACGTTCCTGCGGGCGTGCCGCGGGGAGCCGGTTGAATATGTGCCCGTCTGGTACATGCGGCAGGCGGGCAGGTATGATCCCGATTATCGGAAGATCAAGGAAAAATACACGCTGCTGGAAATTTGCAAAATTCCGGATCTGGCGGCGGAAGTGACGATGATGCCGGTCCGGAAGCTCGGCGTGGACGCGGCCATCCTGTATTCGGATATCATGAATCCGGTCGCCTCCATCGGCATCGAATTCGATATTGTCAAGGATGTCGGCCCCGTCGTGTACAATCCGATCCGTTCCGCGCAGGATGTCGAGCGGCTCAGGCCGATCGACGCGGAGGGCGATCTGGCGCACGTCCTCGAGACGATCCGCATCCTCGACCGGGAGCTGGACGTTCCTCTCATTTCCTTCGTCGGGGCGCCGTTCACCATCGCCAGCTACCTGATCGAAGGCAAACCTTCGCGAAACTATTTGCGCACCAAGCAGATGATGTACAGCGAGCCCGAAGTGTGGCAAAAACTGATGGGCAAGTTGGGAGATATGGTCATCGCGTATGTGCGGGCGCAGGAGGCCGCCGGGGCGAAGGCGGTGCAGATGTTCGACAGCTGGGTCGGAGCTCTCACCCCCACGGATTTCTCGCTTTACGTGCTGCCGACCGTCCGGCGCATTTTCAGCGAACTGGCTTCTCTCAAGATCCCGAAGATTTATTTTCCGGGCGTCAGTTCCGGCGAGCTGCTGAACGAGCTCGATCCGATCGCCGCAGACGTCATCGGGCTGGACTGGCGGGTGACGATCCGCGAGGGGCGCCGCAGGCTCAAGGGCGGTTACGCGGTCCAGGGCAATCTGGATCCGACCGTGCTCATGGCGCCGATGCCCCTCATCAGGGAGCGCGCCAGGGAGATCATCGATCAGGGGCTCGAAAGGCCGGGATATATATTCAATCTCGGACACGGGCTGTTTCCGGAGGCGCCGCTGGACAAGCTGGCGGAGCTGACGGAATTTGTCCACGAATATTCCCGCGCGGCGCTCGAGCAATCTGGAATGAGGAAGTGATCCACATGAGTGATCGACAACGGACAGGCGTGCTGGTGATGTCCTACGGGACGCCGGAAAGCATGGATCAGATCGAGGCCTATTACACGCATATCCGCCACGGCCGTCCCCCTTCTCCCGAACAGCTGGAAGATCTGAAGGCGCGGTATGCGGCCGTCGTCGGAGGGGTTTTCCCGCTGCGCGACAACACGAACAAACAGGTGGAAGCTCTGCAGCGGACGCTGGAAGACATGTATCCGGATGAGGGCTATTTGTGTTTTCAAGGCCTGAAGCATGCCCCTCCCTTCATCGAGGATGGCGTCGAGCATATGTACAAGGCCGGCATCCGCCGGGCGGTCGGCGTTGTGCTGGCGCCCCATTATTCTGTGATGAGCGTGGGCGGATACCTGCAGCGCGCCGAAGCAAAGGCAAAATCCCTTGGCCTCGGCATGGCCTTTGTCAAAAGCTATCACGATCATCCCCTGCTGATCGAGGCGCAGGCCGAACGCGTGCGGAACCGGCTCGCGGAGTTTTCCGCCGGCGAGGAGGACATTCTGGTGCTGTTCAGCGCCCACAGCCTGCCCGCAAAAATTTTGGAGATGGGCGATCCGTATGTGGATCAACTGTTGGAAACGTCCAGGCTCGTCGCCGAGCGGGCGGGGATCCGCCGTTGGAAATTCGTGTGGCAGAGCGCCGGCCAGACCGCAGTTCCGTGGCTCGGACCCGACATTCTGGACGAGCTCCGCACGATTGCCGCGGAACGGAACGCATCCGCGGTGCTCATCTGTCCCCTCGGTTTTGTTTCCGAACATCTGGAAGTGCTGTATGACATCGACATCGAATGCGTCCGGTTGGCCGGGGAGCTCGGGCTGGAGCTGAAACGCACGGACATGCTCGGCACGGACCCCCGGTACATGCGGCTTCTGGCGGAAGTCGTCCACCGGGCAAAAGAAGGTGCGTTTCATGAGTGAACCGGCGAACCGTGAGGAAAAGCGGATTGTCATCGCGGGAGCGGGCATCACCGGATTGAGCGCCGCCTATTATTTGCACAGGTTTTTGTCCGAAGAAGGGCGGCGGGCGAGGATCATCGTGGTGGAAAAAAGCGGCCGGACGGGCGGGAAAATATCCACCTGGAGGGAAGACGGATTTGTGGTTGAGCAGGGCCCGGACTCCTTCCTTGCCCGCAAGCGGGCGATGATCGACCTCGCCTTCGAGCTCGGGCTTCGGGATGAGCTCGTTCCGACCAATCCGCAGGCAAGCAAAACATATATTTTGCGCCGCGGCCGTCCGGTTCCGATGCCGCCCGGACTCGTGTTCGGAGTCCCCGTCCGCTGGAAGCCGCTCGTGAAGTCCGAACTGCTGTCGCTGCCGGGCAAGCTGAGGGCGCTGATGGAGCCGCTGGTGCCCGTCCGCAGGGAGCAGACCGACGAGTCGCTCGGCCATTTCATGGTGCGCAGGCTCGGCAGGGAAGCGCATGACCGGATTGTGGAGCCGCTCCTGTCGGGCATTTACGCGGGGGATACCCACGAACTGAGCCTGCTGGCGACGTATCCGCAGTTTGCGGCGCTGGAGCGTCGGTACGGGAGTCTTGTGCGGGGGTTTCTGAAAACCGGAGGTTCCCTGGACGGCCTGATGGACAAAAGCGGCGAAACGGGACCGGCGAGCCCGGCGAATTCGAACCAGGCATCCGGAGGATCCACGGGAACGGAGGAGCTTCCGGAACGTTTGCGGAAAAGCGTGTTCCTGTCCTTCCGACGGGGGCTTGGCTCGATCATAGAGGCGCTGGAAGAAAAACTGAAGGGTCATGCGGAAATCGTCACCGGCGAAGCGATCACCGCCATCATCCAACAGGCCGGGGAACCCGGATCCGGCCGGCGCTGCGGGTACACGGTGCGGACGTCGGGAGGAAGAACGATCGAGGCCGACGCGGTCATTCTCACCGTGCCCGCCTTTGCTCTGGCGGATGTGCTTGGCGATGTGCCGGAGGTGCGCTCCTTCGCGCAGATGCCGCATATATCCGTGGCCAACGTGGTGTTCGCCTATAACGCCGCGGACATCCGCCATTCGCTGGACGCGTCCGGCATTTTGGTGCCTCGCCGCGAGAAGCGTTTCATCACCGCCTGCACGTGGACGTCTTCCAAATGGGGGCATGTGGCGCCCGAGGGACGGGTGCTGCTGCGCTGTTATGTCGGCCGCTCCGGGGAGGAGCAGTGGACCGGTCTGGACGATGAGCAGATCATGGCTGATGTGAGGCGGGAGCTTCAGACGCTCCTGGGCATCGACGCGAGCCCCCTGTTTGGCCAGGTGAACCGCCTGATGCGCTCCATGCCGCAGTACCGGGTCGGCCATCTGGAGCAGGTCGCCCGCGTGCGAACGGCGCTGCATGAGCGCTATCCCGGCGTGTTTGCCACCGGCGCTTCCTTTGAGGGCATCGGGCTGCCCGACTGCATTCGCCAGGGCAAGGAAACGGCCGGGCAGGTGGCCGCATGGCTGCGGTGAACGGATATACGCGCAAGGGCGAGTGGCTGGAAACCCGTTCCCCTTTGGAATCGCTGCCGATTCCCGAGCCGCTGCTTCGCCGGTTGCGCCGGGAAGGCGGCCTGCGCGAGTCCGGCGGCAGGGTCCTTCTGCGCCTGTTTCCGGAGGAGCGGGGGCCTTACGCCGCGGAATGGATGCCGCTGGACATCTTGTATGAGGACGATTTTTGCCTCGTTGTCCGAAAGCCCGCCGGCATGGCCGTCCATCCCTCCTCCACGGACGGAACGGGCACGCTGGCCAACGCGGTGGCCGGCCATTATGAGGCCACGGGCCAGGAACACAAGGTGCGGCATATTCACCGTCTCGACGTCGACACGACGGGACCCGTGCTGTATGCGAAAAACGCCTTCGCCCACGCCGTGCTGGATGAAGCGATGCGCGAAAAGCGCATCGAGCGGCGCTATATCGCCGTGGTCAAAGGACGCCCGGAGCCGGAACGGGGCGTGATCGACCTGCCGATCGGGAAAGACCGGCACCATCCGCAGAGAAGGCGGGTTTCCCGCGGAGGCGACCGCGCCGTCACCCGGTATGAAACGGTTCAGGTGCTGGCCGGTGGAACAGCCTCCGTTGTCCGGCTGCAGCTCGAAACCGGACGAACGCATCAAATCCGCGTCCATCTTTCCCACCTCGGGCATCCGGTCTGGGGAGACAAACTTTATGGCGGTCCCGCTTCTCCCCATATTCCAAGGCAGGCGCTTCATGGCGAGCGGCTGCTCTTTCCGCATCCGTGGACCGGCCAGCAGGTGGAAGTGCATGATCCCGTCCCCCCGGATATGCTCCAATTGATGGAATCCCTTGAAAAAATGTAGGCATGGACTTCTCCCCCTTCCCATATACATATGAAAGGAATGAGTATAGCCGAGGGGAGGAGTTGGCGATGCCGGAAACGACAGGTTTGCGCTTTGATCTGTACGAGCGCGTGCATCTGGCGGAAAAGATCGACGGTTTAGAACAGCTGGATCAGATCGAGCTGCTTCCCTATATTGAAGTGGATGTTCAGGATGATCAGGTGGTGCTTCGAGGGCATCTGAAGCTGAGCGGCCAATATGCGGAAGGCGTCGGGGAGTCGCCCGGCCGGCTGGAGCATGAGATTCCGGTGGAGATCACGCTGCCGAAATCCCGCATCTCCAGCCTGGAGGAGATCGGCGTGGAAATCGAGCATTTCGACGTCGATCTGATCGCGCCCCAGACCCTGAATGTGACCGGGGTGCTGCAGCTGAACGGGGTCGTTCTGGAATCGGACAGGGAGGGCTTGAACGGCCGGGAGGAAGAGGAAAAGGTGTTTATTCATGAGGCTTCCGCCATCGCCGAAGCGGCGCAGCCGTCCGGGCAGCAGGAGGCGGCGGATGCGGCCGTTTCACCCGCTGCGTGGGCAGAAGCGCTTGATCAGTCGGGAGCGCGGGATCCGGCAGATGGGGAAGACCTGGCGCAGCTGACGGAACCGGTTGAGCAGGCGGAGTTTGCGGATACCCGCTCCGGTGAGGGGGAGCCGCCGGACGATGAGGTGGCGGCAGCCGGGAACACCGGCGAAGTGGAAGGCGTCACGCAGGCGGCTGCCAGAGCTGAGGATGTGCTCGGGGAGGAATCCGCCGCAGCGGGATCCGGCGCGGCGGAATCCGGCGCAGCGGAATCCGGCGCAGCGGGGTCCGGCGCATGGAAATCCGGCGAAGAGGAGGAACCCGCGGCTGTCACAGCCGCGGCCGGAGCGAGAGAGGAAGCCGGTTCGCCGCCCGTCACCGGATTTGCGGCGTCCGATCCCGGATTCGGTGTCGGCGCCGGAGCGGAAACCGGAACTCCGGCGGGCGCGAACGCGGGAACCGCCGTCGGCGGCGGGCGCGATCTGCCGGACCAGTCCGCAGCCGCGTGGAGCGCGGGCGCGGCGGAACCTGTCTCGCAGGAGACTTCCCCGGATCAGGCGGAACCGGTCCGGGAAGCCCAGGAGGACGCCCTGCCGGCTGGGGCCGGCGGCTCAGCCGATTCGTTTTCCGTGCAGCAGATGGCCGAACGTTCCGTGCGAAGCGAACCCGGGTCTGCGGATGCCTCTCAGGAACAGGGCGTCAGAGTGGCCATCGCCGGGCGGAAAACGCAGGAAGAGGAACAGGGACAGGACCACGCCTCTGAAATCCGCTCGCTTCTTTACCGCCAGATTTCCTATCAAAAGGAGGCGGCAGCCGAGCCGGAGCCGGCGCAGGAAACGCCTCGGCAGGAACAGCCTGCGCCGATGGAATGGAAGAGCCTGTTTCTTGGCCGGACGGGCAGCGAGGAGGAGCAGTTCAGCCGCCTGAGAATGTGCATCGTCCAGAAGGAGGAGACGCTGGACACCATCGCCGAACGCTACAAGCTGAACCCGCGGGAAATCGCCCTGTACAATCGGCTCGGCAGCGACGCGACGGTGCAGGCCGGGCAGGTATTGTATATCCCGAAATGAGCGGCGAAAGCAAAAAAGCGATGCAGGCAAGCGAAGCAGCCGGCCCCCGCCTGGATGGCGGGGAACCGGCTGCTTTTTTGTCATGGCATGGCTCATCTGGTTTCCTTCCCTGAAGCCATTGTAGTAGATTTTTCACCTTCATAAGCCGATTTCGCGATCGTCTGTGGCCAATATAGTTGAAATTTCTACTTTATCGGCGGTGTTCGTGATCGTTAGTGGCCAATGTAGTTGAAATATCGACCTGATCGTTGGGTTCGTGCCCGTCCTCTGCCCGTGTAGTTGAAATTTCGACTTTATCGGCGGTACCCGGACATGGTCAAGGTGCGGGCATCGCGGCACACATCAATACAGGTTCATGAGAAAGCCGAGATAGGCCAGGAACAGCAGAAACAGGAGAAACACGTCCAGCCCGGTCGGAAGCAGAAGGGTTCGCACAAACTGGAGGCATATGAGCGGAAACAGCACGCTTTTCAAGGTCAGCCGGATTCTCCACCACCATTGGCCCATCCCGATTCACCCCGTCAGCCCGTTTTTCTGTATTCCTATCATATGTGCCCGGCCCTTCCGGCGTGCCCGTCCGGCTCTTCCGGCGTGCCCGTCCGGCGCAGACGGGGGATGCGCGATCCCGGGGCTGACCGGCAGCCCGATGCTTGCATTGCCAGACAGGTATAAAATATTGACTCCATTGGGCAACATAGGTATTATGAAGATGTTGCAAACGGAATAGTTGAAAAGCAATGATAGGGAGCAGTAGGTTGTGAACCCTTCAGAGAGCGGGGCTGCTGCGCTGTGAGGCCCCGCAGGATGTAGCCGCCGAAGTCGCCCTGGAGCTGCATGCGCGTGAAAAACGCATGCCGGCATGAACGCCGTTAACCTGCAAAGCGTCGTATTGGCGATTCGAACGTCAATGCGAAACAAAGGTGGTACCACGGAAGCGTTCCTTTCGTCCTTTGCGGCGAAAGGTTTTTTTATTTTGAAGGAGGATGCGACATGACCGAACAACACCAATCCACGCATGAGATGCCGACCACGTACAATCCGAAGGAAGTGGAGCCGAAATGGTCGAAAAAATGGGTTGAGGGAAATTTGTACAAGGCGGGAGAAAAGCCGGACGCGCCCGTCTTTTCCGTCGTCATTCCGCCGCCCAACGTGACCGGCATGCTGCATATCGGACATGCTCTCGATTTTACGCTGCAGGACATTCTGGTTCGATTCAAAAGAATGCAGGGCACCAACACGCTGTGGCTGCCTGGCTCCGACCACGCGGGCATCGCGACGCAGACGAAGGTGGAGCAGGTTTTGCGCGAGCAGGAGGGCGTCACCCGCTACGATCTTGGACGGGAAAAATTCCTGGAAAAGGTGTGGGAGTGGAAGGAGCACTACGCCCGCACGATCCGCGAGCAGTGGGACAAGATGGGGTTTTCCCTGGACTATACGCGGGAACGGTTTACGCTGGATGAGGGGCTGTCCCGCGCCGTCCGGGAAGTGTTTGTCCGCCTGTACCGCAAGGGCCTCATCTACCGCGGCAAATACATCATCAACTGGGACCCGGTGTCCCGCACGGCGCTGTCCGACATTGAGGTCATCTACAAGGAAGTTCAGGGGAACCTGTACCATCTGCGATATCCCCTCAAGGATGGCAGCGGGCACATCACGGTGGCGACCACCCGGCCGGAAACGATGCTCGGCGACACCGCCGTCGCCGTTCACCCCGATGACGAACGCTACCGCCATCTTGTCGGCAAAACCCTCGTGCTGCCGATCATCGGCCGGGAAATTCCGATCGTTTCCGACGAGTATGTGGAAATGGAGTTCGGGAGCGGCGCGGTGAAAATCACGCCGGCCCACGACCCCAACGACTTTGAAATCGGCCTGCGCCACAACCTGCCCCAGGTGCTCGTCATGGACGAAAGCGGTGTGATGAACGAAAACGCCGGCAAGTACAAGGGAATGGACCGGTTCGAATGCCGGAAGCAGATCGTGAAGGACCTGCAGGAACTGGGCGTGCTCGTCAAGATCGAGGAGCATACCCATCAGGTCGGCCACAGCGAGCGTACCGGCGCCGTTGTGGAGCCGTATTTGTCCACCCAGTGGTTTGTCAGGATGAAGCCGCTGGCGGAAAAAGCGATCGAATGGCAGAAGAGCGGGCGGGGCGTCCGTTTCGTGCCGGAACGGTTTGAAAAAATCTATCTCCACTGGATCGAAAACGTGCGCGACTGGTGCATTTCCCGCCAGCTTTGGTGGGGGCACCGCATCCCGGCATGGTACTGCGGCGATTGTGAGCATATCACGGTCAGCGTCGATGAGGCCAAGCGGTGCGAAGCCTGCGGCAGCGCGAACGTCAGACAGGATGAGGATGTGCTGGACACCTGGTTCAGCTCCGCCCTGTGGCCTTTTTCCACGATGGGCTGGCCGGAGGAGACGGAGGATTTCCGGCGTTTTTATCCGACCAGCGTTCTGGTGACCGGCTATGACATCATCTACTTCTGGGTCGCCCGGATGATTTTCACCGCTCTCGAGTTCACCGACCGGATTCCGTTCAGGGACGTGCTCATCCACGGCCTTGTGCGGGACGCGGAGGGCCGCAAGATGTCCAAGTCGCTGGGCAACGGGGTCGACCCGCTCGATGTCATCGACAAATACGGCGCCGACGCGATGCGCTTCATGATTTCCACAAGCAGCACGCCGGGGCAGGACCTGCGTTTCCGCTGGGAGCGGGTGGAGCAGGCGCGCAATTTCGCGAACAAAATCTGGAACGCCTCGCGTTTTGTGATCATGAACCTCGAAGGTTACGAGCCCGGACCGATCGATCCGGACAGACTCACGACCGCCGACCGGTGGATCCTGCACCGGCTGAACGACGCGATCCGCGACGTCAGCCGGCTGCTGGACCAATACGATTTTGGCGAAACGGGCCGCGTTCTGTACGATTTCATCTGGGATGAGCTGTGCGACTGGTACATCGAGTTTTCCAAGCTGACGCTGTACGGGGACGACCCGGCCGCGAAGCGGAACACGCAGCGCGTGCTCGTTCACGTGCTGGATTGCACGCTCAAGCTGATTCACCCGTTCATGCCGTTCATCACCGAGGAAATCTGGCAGCACCTGCCCCTTGCGAACCAGGCGGAATCGATTTCCCTGTCCGACTGGCCGCGCCCCGACGGGGGCTATGACAACGACGGCGCTGTGAGGGAGATGCGCCTGCTCATGGACATCATCCGCGCCGTGCGGAACGTGCGGGCGGAGGTCAATGTGCCAATGAGCAAAAAAGTGCAGCTCCAGATCCGCCCCTCGGATGGGGAGACGCTGGCCCTGCTGGACCGCAACCGGATCTATGTTGAACGCTTCTGCGGCACCTCCGAGCTGGTGATGGATCCCGCCCTGCCGGTGCCGGAGAAGGCGATGACCGCCATTGTGACCGGGGCGGAATTGTATTTGCCGCTGGCCGGGCTCATCGATATTGCCCAGGAAATTGCCCGCCTCGAAAAGGAGCTGAACACCCTTCACTTTGAAGTGGAGCGGATCGAAAAGAAGCTGGCCAATCCGGGATTTGTCAGCAAGGCCCCGGCAAAGGTCGTGGAGGAAGAAAAGGCGAAGCTCGCCGATTATATGGAAAAACGGGAAAAGGTGCTGCAGCGGATCGCAGAGTTGAAGAATTGAAGCGGCATTCCACATCAGGCAAAGGAGAATGAGATCTATATGTTTCAGAATCATCAGGAGGCCATGCAGTGGATACTCGGATTGAGATCCTTCGGCATTCGTCCGGGTCTGGAACGCACGAAATGGATGCTGGCGAAGCTGGACCATCCGCACCGGCATCTGAGATTCGTCCATGTGGCCGGCACCAACGGCAAGGGATCGACCTGCGCCTTCCTGTATGAAACGCTGCGGCGCTGCGGTTACGGGGTCGGCATGTTCACCTCTCCCTATATTGACAGGTACGAAAACCGGATTCAATGCGACGGAGAACCGATTTCCGGGGAGTCGCTCACAAGGCTTGCCAACCGGATCAAGCCCCTGGCGGATGAGCTTGCCGCCGGGGAACTTGGTCCTCCCACGATGTTTGAGGTGACGGTCGTTCTGGCCATCCTGTACTTCGCCACCGAAAAATATCCGGATTACATCATCTGGGAGACCGGACTCGGAGGCAGGCTGGACTGCACCAACGTCGTTCATCCGGTCGTGTCGATCATCACCAACGTCGGCCATGACCATACGGATATCCTTGGCGATTCCATCGAGCAGATCGCCGAGGAAAAGGCGGGCATCATCAAGCCGGGAGTGCCCGTGGTGACGACGGCGGAGGATCCGGCCGCCATCGAGGTGATCCGGAAGGCGGCGGAGGCCAGAAAAGCGACGATGTATTTGCTTCACCGCGACTTTTTCATAGAAAAAGCGTCCGTGGAAGAGAATGCCCAGACGTTTGATTTTCGCGGCCCGTTCCGGACCATTCCGGAAGTGCGCATCCGGATGGCAGGCGCCCACCAGCAGAAAAACGCCGCGGCGGCGCTCATGACCCTGGAGGTGCTGCGCCAGTACCTGGCTCTGATCCTGGAAGACGAGGATCTGTATCCGGCTTTTCTGGAAACGAAATGGCCCGGGCGATTCGAGCGCATATCCGACAATCCGCCGCTCATTGTCGATGGAGCCCACAATCCCGACGGGGCCCGGACTCTGGCCGACACCCTGCGCGGCGTCAACCGCCGCCGGCTGAACGTCATGGTCGGAATGGTGAAAAGCAAGAATCACCGTGCCTATCTGGAACATATACTACCGATAGCGGATCGGATCATTTTTACGGAACCGGATGATGCGAGAAAACTGTCCGCGCAGGACCTTGCCGATATCGCCGCTCCCGTCATCGAATCTCTCGCCCGTCCTGTCGAATGGACGATGGAGCCGGATTGGAAGAAGGCGCTTGAGCGGCTCATGGCATGGACCGGCAAGGATGATGTGGCCATTGTGACCGGGACTCTGTATCTCGTGTCGGATGTGCGTTCCTGGGTCATTCATCAGTCAGAATCTGAAAAAGGTTGGTGAACCTCTTGAACACGTCGCAACACGTGCATTTCATCGGGATCGGGGGGTACGGGATGAGCGCCATTGCCCGGGTGCTCCTGGAAATGGGCTATCGGGTAACGGGATCGGATGTGGCGCGTCAGGAGCTGACCGACAAACTGGTGGCCAAGGGCGCCGAGGTGTATATCGGCCATGACCGGAAGCATGTGGCCGGCGCCGATCTCGTCGTGTATTCCACCGCCTTGTCCAAGGACAATGTGGAGATGAAGGCCGCCGAGGAACTGAACATTCCGGTGATCCACCGGGCGCAGATGCTCGCCCGCCTGATGAACGAGAAAAAAGGTGTTGCGGTCGCGGGAGCCCACGGGAAGACGACGACTTCCTCGATGATCGCCCTTGTCATGGAACAGAACGGACTGGATCCAACTTATATCATCGGCGGAGAACTGATGAATATCGGCAGCAACGCGAAGGCGGGGAAGGGCGAGTACGTGGTGGCCGAGGCGGATGAGAGCGACGGATCGTTTTTGCAGTACCGGCCGATGCTGGCGGTCGTCACGAACATTGAAGCCGACCATCTGGAAAACTACGGAGGCGATTTTGAGCAGCTGAAGGCGGCCTATGCCAAGTTTCTCGGACAGCTCAAGGAAGGCGGAAAGGCGGTCGTCTGCATCGATGATCCGCATGTGCGGGAAATGCTCCCGCGTCTGGGCGTTTCGGCTGTCACCTACGGCATCCAGTCGGAGGATGCCGATTACCGGGCGGATCGGATCGAGCTCGGCGACCGCAGGGTCAGTTTTGATGTATGGGCGTACGGCAGAAAGCTCGGAACGATGGCTCTGTCCATTCCCGGGGTGCACAATGTGCAGAACGCCCTGGCCGCGCTGATCGTCGGCATGGAGGCGGGACTCGGTTTCGAGCAGGTCAGGGATGCGATCCGGCAGTTCAGGGGGGCCAAAAGAAGATTCCAGGTGCTGGGCGAAGTCGGCGGCATTCTCGTCATCGACGATTATGCCCATCATCCGACGGAAATCCAGGCGACCATCACCGCCGCCCGGTCGACGGGCAAAAACATCATCGCCGTCTTCCAGCCGCAGCGGTACACCCGCACGTTCTTTTTGCTCGACCAGTTCAGCCGGGCGTTTCACGGCGCCCATGAGGTGATCATCACCGACATTTATTCCCCGGCCGGGGAGCAACGGATTGAGGGCGTGAGCTCGCAGAAGCTGGCGGAATTGATCCGGCAGAAGAGCAATCCGAACGTCAAATACATTTCCAGTAAGGAAGATGTGCTCGAATACCTGAAGCGGACCGTGACGGCCAACGATCTCGTGCTGACCATGGGCGCCGGGGACATCTGGAAAACGGCCCATGCGTTTGCGCAGTATTTGCAGGAGAGCGTTGGTTCCACCTCCTAGCTACGTCTGTTGTTAGTTTCATACTCGCATGTTCGCTCAATAGTTGCTGAATGCTTCTCTCACGCGCTGGTTGGCACACGCCATTTGGCTGCGGTCAACCTGCAGCCGACCTGCCGAGAGAAGCATTTTTCTTTTCAAAGCGACCGATCGTTGGGCAAACGGTGAATTATTTCACAGAATGAGGAAAAATTCAAATATTTTCCTATTATCTTATTGAAATTTTTTCTGTTCTAAATAAAATAATTCTTGTTTTCCATCACAATAACCAATGAGAATAGGAGCAAGGGACACATGATCAAAAAGAAATGGTGGATTCTCATCCTCGTGGGCATACTGCTGATCGGGATGGGAAATGCGGCCAGCGCGACATCAGGTGGTTCTCATGGAGCAAGCGATGCGAAATATTTGCCCTATGATTATGTCGGCGGATTGAGCGAAGGATATGCTTACTTCTGCAATGTAAGCGATGACGGACTGTGCGGTTTTATCGATACGAAAGGGAATGTCGTCATCGAGGCCCAGTTCGATAGTCTTTATTCCTTTGCGGGCGGGCTTGCCCCCGTATCCAAAGACGGAAGATGGGGGTTCATTGACACAAAAGGCAACGTCGTCGTTCCCCTGATCTATGATGATGTGGCCGAAGCGTTCAGCGAAGGTTTCGTTGCGGTCGCAAAGGAAGATCAATGGGGGTTTGTGGACAAAACCGGAAAGGAAGTCATTCCGCTCATCTATGAGTTTGTTGACTCGTTCCGTGAGGGACTGGCCCTTGTTCTGGTGGACGGAAAATACGGATTTATCAACCAATCCGGCGAAATGGTGATCGAGCCTCAATTTGATGACGCTTACTCGTTCTCGAGCGGTCTGGCGCCGGTCATGAAGGATGATTTTTGGGGCTTCATCGACAAGTCCGGAAACCTGGTGGTGCCGTACCAATATGACCTTGCCTACACGTTGAGCGAAGGAATGGCGCTTGTGCTCAAAGATTTCGCCTGGGGCTATGTCAACTCGAAAGGGGAGGAAGTGATCCCTCCGAAGTTTGAAATGGCCGACGACTTCAGCGAAGGGCTGGCGCCCGTCATGATTGACGGCCTCTGGGGATACATCGACAAGACCGGCCAAATCGTGATCGAGCCGCAATACCCGATTGCGGAAATGTTCTCCGAAGGTGTGGCGCTCGTTTACAAGGATTGGGATCAGGGAGGATACATTGACCCCACCGGCAAAGCGGTCACCGGGTTCAACTACATGTCCGCGAGTTCGTTCAGCGGCGGTGTCGCTCTTGTGACGGATGGAGGCATCCGTTCCTTCTACTTCATTGAACATCCGCTGAAATCGTCCGGCACCGGAACCCGGGAGACAACTCCGGAGACGAAACCGGAAGAAGTGGCCGCGCCGGAAAAGGCGGATGCCAAACCGAGCAGCAATACGATCCTGGTCAACGGACAAAAGATCGCCTTTGAAGCGTACAACATCGGCGGCAACAATTACTTCAAGCTGCGCGATCTGGCGAGCGCCCTGAACGGAACCGGCAAACAGTTCGAGGTGACCTGGGATGCAAGCGCCAATGCGATCCGCATCATCTCCGGGCAAGCCTATACGCCCGTGGGCGGAGAATTGGCTGTATCCGGCGGAACCGGCGTGAAAACGGCGCAAAGAACGTCCTCCAGCATTTATCTGGACGGAACGGCCGTGCAGTGGACCGCCTACAATATCGGCGGCAACAACTACTTCAAGCTGCGCGATATCGGCAAGGCGCTGGACTTTTATGTAGGCTGGGATGCCGCGGCGAATACGGTCATCATTGACACGACGAAGGGATACAGCGAGTAACTTTTTACGCGGGTTCAAGCAAGTCATCAGGTGCATGCCGGGCATGCCCCGGCAAAAAGGCCCCGATCCTGACCGGAAAGGATGTCAGGTTCGGGGCCTGGCTGTTTTTTCGGCGCAAGATGCCTCCAGCCCGCCTCATTTCGCTGCCAGTGACGCGCGCAGCCCCCGCTCGAGTACCAGATACTGGGTGATGCCCGCCTGGGCCTGCCAAAGCAGGGATTCGGAAGCATTTTTCTGAAAGGCGTCCAGGGCAACGACGGCCGTGTTCATCGCATTGTCCATGCGGGAAACGATGCGCGCATTTTCTTCGTCCAACCCGGCGGCAAACGGGGCGGAAGCGTCCGTCCATTCCTGATGCAGCCGGCGCAGTCCGGCAAACGTGTCGGCATCAAACGGCGACGGGTTCGCCTTTTCCCATTGGGCGGCGGTCAGACGGCTGATCATCCGGGCCAGATCATTTCCCTTGTTCAGATAGCCGGCCGCAGCATGATTGTGTTCCCCTTCCCCTTCAATCGAGGACAGGGCCGGCAAATCGTACTCCTTCATGTACGTTTCCAGTTCTGCCTCGTCCAGGCGGTGCTTGAGCACGATGGCTTCGTCGCGGTTGGCCGCGATGCCGAGGTAGATGTGATATTTGCCGTCCAGCTCTCCAACGCCGACAAATCCGAGGTCCTTCAGTTTTTCCTGCGTTTCCCTGGCCGCCGATTCCGAGGAAAAGACGCCGTGCTGCAAAATGACGTAGCTGGCCGCCGGGATCCGGATGTCAGCAGACTGCTGCCCTTGCTCGTTCGGGATCGGAGAAACTGCGGGCTCCAGGACGCTGCCGGGTCCGGCTGCCGGCGCACCTTGCGATGCGCCGGCGCCTGGCCGCTCTCCCGTCCCGGTCGCTGTGTCCGAAAGTTCCCGCGTGTCCGGCTGGAACATGCCAGGAAGACCGGTGTCAGGAGAAGGGAGCGTGTCCGCCATCTGCCTGTCGCCATTTCCGGAAAACATGGAAAGGACAAACCATCCGAACAGGGTCCCGGTGACAAGCACTCCGGCAAGGGAGGCGGCGATCCTGCCAAGACTGGTGACGGAAGGCGGAACCAGCCTCGGTCTGCGGGATGTTGGCTCCTCGTCCTCGACCACAGGGACGATGTGTCCCGTCTCGTAGTACCCGGTTTCCGGGTTGTACTCCGGTTCGGGAAGAGGAGGGGTTTTTCCGTCCGGATGGGAGCTGCGGATCAACTGCTCCAGGCGCTGCACTTCCGCGTCGAAGGCGGAGCCCCAGGCCGAATAGTCGGCGTTGTATGACTGGATGGCGGATGCGTCATAGCGTTGGATGTCGCGCCTGTATTGTTCGTCGAGCGCGCGAATGTCTTCGGGAGCCGTGTCCGCCTTCTGAGGCTTCCCGGGAGTTGTTTGGACCGATACCGGCAATTCCGGGGGCGATATCGGCACAGCCGGTTCATCCGTTGCCGGCTGAACAAGTGACGGCTGCGCCAAACCGGGCTGCTCCGGCTGCGGATTCGGGTTCCGGGAATTGGACGATGCCTGCCCCCGATGGTCGAAGCGGAAAGTCATGCGGGCTTTGTTCATGGTCTCCCTCTCCTTGCGCAAAACTGCATGATCCATATGCTTGTACAATCTGCTTGTACCCATATGTATGAGGGTCGACCATGAAATATGCCGCATGGGAATCGGCCGTCCACGAGAATTTGCCGTTCGGTCAGGATCCGCCGCCGGATCCTTGCTCAAGCCGGGTTTGCCGTTCGGGCAGGTTCCTCCGTTTGGGCCAGCCTGTTCGATGCGGAAATGTACCGGTCGAACAGCACAGCCGCCTCCGCGCGCGTCATCTTGCGCTCGGGCGCAAACTGCCGCGGCGCGGTTCCGAGCATGAGGCCTGCCGATTTCAGGCGCAGGACGGATACGGCGTACCAGCTGTCCGGCGGAACATCGGCAAAGGGCCAGGAATCCGCGGCCGGCACCGAAGGACCCTGCTCCGTTTCCACGTTCCACACCCGGTCAAACAAGGCGGACACCTCCGCCCGGGTGATCGGAGCTTCCGGCCGGATCGTTCCGTCGGGGTAGCCCTGCACATAGCCGCTCTTGGCGGCTTTGACGAGAATTTCATAGGCCCAATGGTCTTCGCTCAAGTCTGTGAAGAATACAACATCCGTGTCCTGACCGGAAACGCCCGTGCTGTCATCCTCATTGGCGGACGTCCCTTGCGGATCCTGTTCAGATATGTAAGCCGGATCCGGACCGGTTGCGCCGGGGAGGCCATGCTCATCCACTCGTTCGGGCTCCGGTTCGACTGTGCCGCCGGGATCCTGATCCGCCGGGACCGCCTGAACCGCAGGCTCTGCCGGAATCGCCGGGTCAGCCGTCCCCTGTTCCGTGGAGCCTGTCGGGTCCTGTTCGCCGTTGCTCCCGGGTCCATCATCCGCCGACAAGTGGAACATCCTGTCGGCCATGGCGATGAACTCCGCGCGGCTCAACGGCCGGTCGGGATGGTAGAGGCTCCGGTACCCCTGCACGACCCCCTCTTCCTTCATGCGCAGAATGGCGTCGCTGGCCCAGTGCCCTTCGATGTCCATAAATCCGCCCAACGGAAGAAACCGCTCGATGCCGTTGGCAATGCCCAACGCCATGGCTTCCCGGAACGATTCGTCCGCCAGTCGGGCCGCGTCCTGCCCGTTGCTCAGAAAGGCGGTTTCCACCAGCACGCTTGGCATCGTGCCCATGCGGGCCACATAGACGGCGCTTGGAACGATGCCGCGGTTTTGCGTCCGCGCGGTTCGGAGAATCTCGTCGAGCATGATTTGCGCAAACCGCCGGTTGACCTGAGACAGGCTGGCCATTTCCGGGCTCGCCGGATACCGGCTTTGCGGATAGCGGTCATCGTAGTACAGCACCATCGTTCCCTGGACGGAGCGGGACCTGTTGGCGTTGGCGTGGATGGACACAAACAGGTCGGCATTGTGGCGCTCCTTGAACTCGACCCGCTCCTGCAGGTCCATCCCGGTGTCATCCTCCCGGGTCATGAGCACCTCATATCCCCGTTCCGTCAGGAGATCCCGGACTTTGAGAGAGATGTCCAGATTGACCGTTTTTTCATAGAGACCGTTGATGCCGATGGCCCCCGGATCCTGTCCGCCATGCCCCGGATCAATGACGATCCGGGCCGCCGCCGCGGCGTTTGCCGTCAACGCCAGCAGCACAATGACAGCCGCCAGCGTCAGCGCCAGCGCCTTCTTCTTCCATTTCTTCATCTGCCGTCTCCTCCCCATGATGATCATCTGCGATGGTTCCGGAAGAAGCTGTTCCGTGTTCCGTCGAGGGTCTTTGCGATCCGTTGATCCTGCGGTGCGAATCCGTTGGACGCTTACCCTTTCTACGAAACCCCGCCGGAAAAAGTTGCGTTTCCAAAATAGGGTTGCCGCCAAAAAACAGATTGAATTTTTTGCCAATTGAGCCGCCGGATCGGAAGGATTTTTCATGGGAAGGTGGAATTGTATCAGCAACATTTCCATACAATTTCACAAAAAAGTTTATGAAAAAGGGGAGGAGATGCAGGTGGCAAGTCAGGAAAGCATGTTTGTGAGGCAGATGCTCAAGGAGCAAAGCGCGGCGCAGGCCGCGGCCAATCTGACGATCGAGGAGTTTCGGAAGCAGTTCGAGGCAAGCAAGCAGGGCGTGCGGCTGGATCCGGACATCACGGTGGAAAAACTGACCGTTGACGGCATTCCGGCGGAATGGGTGTACGCGCCGAACGCGGCGGAAGGAAGGACGTTTCTGTATTTGCACGGAGGGGCGTATTTTCTCGGCAGCTGCAACACGCACCGCGATCTGGCCGCGCTTATGGCCCGCGCGACCGCATCCCGCGTGCTGCTCATCGAATACCGCCTGGCGCCTGAGCATCCGTACCCGGCGGCGCTGGAAGACGCTGTGGCGGCGTACCGTTGGCTGGTCCGTTCCGGCTATGATCCCGCGAATATGATCATCGGCGGAGATTCGGCCGGGGGCGGACTGACCCTGGGAACGCTCATCACCCTGCGGGACAGCGGGGAGCGGCTGCCGGCGTGCGCGGTGCTGCTGTCGCCGTGGACGGATCTGGCGGGAACCGGCGAATCGCTGAAAACCCGGAGGGATGCCGACCCGTGGCTCAACCCGGATGAACTCATTCCGACGGCGCGCATGTATCTTCGCGATCTGGATCCGCGCCATCCGGTCGTTTCACCGATTTATGCGGATCTTCAGGGGCTTCCCCCGATGATCGTGCATGTCGGCACCGATGAAATCCTGCTGGATGATTCGCTCCGTCTGGCCGAGCGCGCCCGGAACGCGGGAGTGGAGACCGAATTGAAGGTGTGGGACGAGATGTGGCACGTGTTCCAGTCGTTCCCGATTCCGGAAGCGCGGCAGTCCATCGAGGAAATCGGGGCATTTGTGGCCGGCGTGCTGAACAGGAACCGTTCATCGGCGTGAATCACGCGTGAAATCGGCGTTCGGAAAAATTTCCTGCCTCTCGGGCGGCGCACCGCAACAACGGCGGTTTGCGGCGTTTCGGGAGGTTCTTTTTTTCATGCGCATATGCTTTCGCTTTTCATTTTCCGACAGGATCATCCCTGCTATAATGAGGGGGAACATGCCAGTTTTCGACGAAGGCGGGTCGGACAAATGAAGAAAAACGCGTGGATTCTCATCCTGTTCCTGCTGATCGGCTGGGTGGCGGGCACGATTGTCGGCCAGCTGCTGTCCCCGGTCAAAGCGCTGCAGTTTTTGACCGAGTCGGTCTATTTGACCTGGGAGCCGAAGGCGGACCTGGATATCATCAAATACGATTTCCATTTGCAGGTAAAACTGAATTTGATCGGCATCATCGGGCTGATCGGAGCTTTCTGGGTTTACCGAAAATTGTAAGCACATATGCCGCAGGAGGAAAAAGCATCCATGGGAATCACACCCGAAGTCACAGATGACCGCTCAACCCGCAGCACCCCGCGAATCATCCTTGCTTCCTCATCTCCGAGACGGCAGGAACTGATCCGGACCCTCGGATTGCCGGTCATCATCCGTCCGGCTAACGTGGATGAACAGGTGGACGGGTCCCTTTCGCCCGCCGGAATCGTGGAGACGTTGTCGCTGCGCAAGGCACTCGCTGTCGCGCAGGCGTCAACGCCGGATGATTCCGGCGTCCCCGGCACGGACGGATCGGGCGCCTTCCGCGACATCGTGGTCGGATCGGACACGATCGTCGTTCTGGACGGTATGGTGCTGGGCAAACCGTCCGGACCGGAGGAAGCCGTCCGGATGCTGGCCAGCATGCAGGGTAAAACGCACGAGGTGTACACCGGGCTGGCGTGCCTGGACCTCGGCCGCCCGGAACTGGGCACATGGAAACAGTCCCGCCTGGGGCAGTCCTTGTCGGAAATGGCGCAGTTGGAAGATGCCGGTTTCGCATTGATGGAAGCCGCCCCGCCGGTGGAGAAGATGGGAGATACCGGCCGCTGGCGGACATGGGCCGATCCTGCAAGCTCTCCGGGTTTGACGGCGGCGGCCGTCGGCCATACGGTGAGCAGAGTCACCTTCCGCCCGATGGAGCGGCGGGAAATCGAGGCCTATGTGCGGACCGGGGAGCCGCTGGACAAAGCCGGAGCGTACGGTGTTCAAGGGATCGGGGCGGTGTTCATTGAAAAGATCGAGGGGGATTTTTTCAGCGTGATGGGGCTGCCCTTGAACCTTCTGTACCTGATGCTGGCGAGATTCGGGATCGACCCGTTCCGGACGTAAATGATCGCGAAAAGGTTCCGGCGCGATTGGAGCGGGAGACCGAAACGAAAAGATTGGGAAATGTTACCGGGGATCGCCGGAAAGCGGAATGACTCGATTATTGCCACAAAAATACTGTATAATAAAATGCATGATGGCAATTGTCTGTTGATTGCCATTGCCGCCATTTTTTGAAAAGCAATGTTGAAATGAGGGAAGTCTTTGAGCACATCGCCCAAACTCACTTTGCGCGATGTCCCCAAAGAGGAAAGACCGAGAGAACGCATGCTTCAATACGGGGCCAAAGCGCTGAGCAACGCCGAGCTGTTGGCCATCCTGCTCAGAACCGGTACGGTCTCGGAAACGGCCGTGTCCCTGGCCCAACGTCTGCTCAGGGAATGCGGTTCCTTGAGGCAGCTGGCGGAGTTGAGCCTTGACCAGTTTCTCAGGATCAAGGGAATCGGAGAGGCCAAGGCGCTGCAGGTCATGGCCGGCATCGAGCTGGGCAGGCGCATTTCGCGCTCCGCCGCCGGGGAAAAGGCCGCGATCCGCTCCCCGCGGGATGCGGCGGCATATCTGATGGAAGATTTGCGCTACCTCAAAAAGGAGCATTTCGTCTGTCTTTTCCTCAACACGAAAAATCAGGTCATTGGCGAGGAAACCCTCTCCATCGGCAGCCTGAACGCCTCGATCGTGCATCCGAGGGAAGTGTTTCTGGCGGCGATCCGAAGAAGCAGCGCCGCGATCATCTGCGCCCACAACCATCCGAGCGGCGACCCGACGCCGAGCGCGGAAGATATCGAAATCACCCGCAGGCTGAAGGAAGCGGGACAGATCATCGGGATCGAGGTGCTGGACCATCTCATCATCGGAGACGGGAATTTTGTCAGCCTGAAGGAAAAAGGCCTGATGTAGCTCGATTTTGACGGTTCTACACATGAAGGGAGATTACAGGATATGTTTGGTGGCTTCAGGACCAGGGAACTCGGCATTGATCTGGGAACGGCGAACACGCTTGTTTACGTGAGAGGAAAGGGCATTGTCGTCCGGGAACCTTCCGTCGTCGCCCTGCGAACCGATACGAAAACGATCGAAGCGGTGGGCGAACAGGCAAAGCGCATGATCGGCCGCACTCCGGGAAACATCGTCGCCGTCCGGCCGATGAAGGACGGAGTCATTGCCGACTTTGAAACGACCGCGACGATGATCAAATATTTCATTCGCCAGGCGATGAAACAACGCACCCTGTTTGCCCGCCATCCGAATGTGATGGTCTGCATTCCGTCGGGCATCACGGCGGTGGAGAAAAGGGCGGTGGAAGACGCCACCCGGCAGGCGGGGGCGAGGGAGGCGTACACGATCGAGGAGCCTTTCGCCGCGGCGATCGGAGCCGATCTCCCCGTGTGGGAACCGACCGGCAGTATGGTGGTCGACATCGGCGGGGGCACCACGGAGGTGGCCGTCATTTCTCTCGGAGGCATCGTCACCAGCCGCTCCATCCGGGTTGCCGGCGACGAAATGGATGACGCCATCATCCAGTACGTGAAGAAAAACTTCAACCTGATGATCGGCGAACGCACGGCCGAGCAGCTGAAAATGGACATCGGCACCGCCCTGCCGCTCGGCAGTCCGGAGACGATGGAAATTCGCGGCCGGGATCTGCTCACCGGACTGCCCAAGACGATTTCGATCTCCTCGCAGGAAGTGATGGAGGCGCTGACCGACACCCTGAACAGCATCGTGGACGCGGTCAAGGTGACGCTGGAAAGATGTCCTCCCGAGCTGGCCGCCGACATCATGGACCGCGGCATCGTGCTCACCGGAGGGGGAGCGCTGCTCAGAAATCTGGACAAGTTGCTGTCCAGGGAAACGGGCATGCCGGTCATCATTGCGGAACGCCCGTTGGACTGCGTGGCGATTGGCACGGGCAGAGCCCTCGAAAACATTCACCTGTTCAAAACCAAATCCGGTCCGGCCGTACGCTCGAGAAAGTAACGGGGGCCATTCTCTCTTGTTCAGGCGGCATGTGAAGAAGGTCCGCAAAGGGCTGGATTGAGGTGTTTTTCGTTGCTGAAGCTGTTTGGAAACAAACGTTTGCTTATTTTGCTTGCCGCTTTGATTCTGTTTGTTGCGCTGATGGGCATTACCAAAGGAAAACGGGAGAGCATGACGTGGCCGGAGAAGTTTCTGTCAGATACGATCTCCTGGGCGCAGGGCGTTCTCTACCGGCCCGCATCCCGTGTGGCGGGCTTCGTGGAGGAGATTGGCCGGCTGCGCCGCCTGTACGAGGAAAACAAGGCGTTGAAGCGGACCATCGTTTTTTACGAGCGGGATATGGCCCGCCTCAATTATCTCGAAGAGGAAAACAGGCGGTTGAAGGAAGCGCTCGGCTTCACGGAACGGCAAAAATCCCGTGACAACTATGTGTACCGGATTGCGCGGGTCATCTCCCGCAGTCCGGATACGCTGAACAACACGATCCGCATCGATCTCGGAAGCGAGGACGGGGTGCGGGAAAACATGGCGGTGACGACCTCGCAGGGGCTGGTCGGCCGGGTGGTCCGCGTATCGCCCTTTCATGCGACGGTGGAGCTTCTCACCAATATGGAAATCGACGAGGTCAGCACGAAGGCGATCGCCGCCACGGTGGAGGGCAACGAGCGCTCCTTCGGCGTCATCCAGTCCTACGATCGCCAGAAGGGCCTTCTGCTCATGACCAAGATCACGCACGAGGACCCGATCGCGGAAGGCGATGTCGTCGTCACCGCGGGGACCGGGGGCGTGTTCCCGCCAGGGCTCGTCATCGGCACGGTCGTTTCCCGCGAGGCGGGCATGCTCGGCACCATTACCCATACGGCGCTCGTCCGTCCGGCGGCGGACTTTGATCCGCTCAGCCTGAAGGAAGTTTTTGTTGTGGAAGTGCCGGAGCCATGAACATCCAGTGGCGCGCTCTCGGATTGTGGTTCGGATTTCTGGCGGCATTCATCGTGGAGGGAACCTTGCCCTTCTGGTTTTTCCCGGGGGAATGGTCCCTGCGGCTTTCTCCCCATCTGGTGCTGATCGGCGTTCTGTTTGCCGGCGTATTGATGAACCGGTATTACGCCCTTGCCCTCGGACTCGTGTTCGGTTTGTTGCAGGATGTGCATTACTATGGCCACATGCTCGGGGTCCATACGTTTGTCATGGGTTTGTGCGGATACCTGAGCGGTCTTGCGCTGCAACGGAAGTTCGTCACCTTTTTTTATCTGGTCAGCGTTGCCGTCGTCGGCTCTCTGTTTTATGATTCCCTCGTCTACCTGTGCTATCTTTTGTTCAGGGTTGTGCGGGAACCGTTCCTTTGGGCTTTCACCCATCATATTGCGCCCAGCATGTTGCTGAACGCGTTTCTCGCGGTGCTCTTGTACTTGCCTGTGCGCCAGTATATGGAGTCCATGCTTCCCAAGAAACGGGAAGAGGAGCCGCCGTTGGGATAGAGGAGCCGGAGTTCGGTTGAATTGCGGCAGGATTGTGACAGGATTTGCGGCAGGATTTGCGGCAGGACGAACCGAAGTGTATAGACATGCAAGGTGGTTGAACACAAATGGCAAACAGGATTCACCCTGTGACAATCAAGGGCGTGAAGGAAGGGCTCGTCTTACTGCTGAGCGATCAGGTCGGGTTTGAGGAACTGCTGGACGATTTGCGCAACAAGCTGGAGCACACCCATCAGCAAATCTTGACCGGTCCTCTGGTCCATGTGTTTGTCAAGCTGGGCAGCCGCAAGATCACGCCCGAGCAGGAGGAGCAGATCCGGCAGCTGATCCGGACGAGCGGCAACCTGATTGTGCGCAGCATCGAGACCGATGATCCTCCGCCCCCCGCCTCCCGGCCCTGGCATATGGTCAAAGGGTTGGTCCGCTCGGGGCAAACGCTGGAGGTGGAAGGCGATCTGTTCTACATCGGGGATGTCAATCCGGGAGGCATGGTCAAGGCCACCGGCAGCATCTATATCCTGGGATCGCTCAAAGGGATCGCCCATGCCGGGGCGGACGGAGATGAGCAGGCGATCATCGCCGCCTCGCTGATGACTCCGATGCAGCTTCGCATCGCCGGAGTCATCAGCCGCCCCCCGGACGAATGGGCGGACACGGAGGATCCCTACATGGAATTTGCCTATTTGCGAAACGGGGCCATGGAAATTGACAAGTTGACGCATCTATACCGGATCCGGCCGGATGCGAACCTGTCATGGCCGCAGGCCGCTCCGGCGAAACCGGAATCTTTGGCGCCGCGCCCGGAGACGGGCGGCGCATCCGCCGAGGCGGCAGCAGGAAAAGGAGAGTGATTCCAATGGGAGAGGCGATCGTGATTACTTCCGGCAAGGGCGGGGTCGGCAAAACGACAACTTCGGCCAACATCGGCACGGCCCTGGCTCTTTTGGGGAAAAAGGTGTGCATGGTCGATACGGACATCGGCTTGCGCAATCTGGATGTGGTCATGGGACTGGAAAACCGGATCGTGTATGATCTTGTCGACGTCGCGGAGGGGCGCTGCCAGCTGGCGCAGGCGCTCATCAAGGACAAGCGGTTTGACGAGCTGTACCTGCTTGCCGCCGCGCAGACGAAGGACAAGCATGCGGTGGAGCCGGAGCAGGTGCGCGACATCGTGCAGTCGTTGAAAAAGGATTTTGATTATGTGATCATCGACTGCCCCGCCGGCATCGAGCAGGGATTCCGGAACGCGATTGCGGGGGCGGATCAGGCCGTCGTCGTGACGACGCCGGAGAACGCGGCCGTGCGCGACGCGGACCGGATCATCGGGCTCCTGGAGGGCAGCGGCCTGAAGAGCCCGAAGCTGATCATCAACAGGATCCGTCCGAATATGATGAAACAGGGCGACATGCTGGATGTGGATGACGTCTGCAGCGTGCTGGCCATTGACCTGCTTGGTCTCGTGCCGGACGACGAGCAGGTGATCAAGTCGGCCAACAGCGGGGAGCCGACCGTCGTCAACCCGAATTCCAGGGCGTCCATCGCATACCGCAACATCGCCCGGCGCATCCTTGGGGATACGGTACCCCTCATGAAAATGGAAGAAAAGAAAGGCGTCTTGACAAAGGTCAGGAAACTGTTCGGGTTGGGATGATGGGATTGCTAACCAAACTCAAGCGGATCGACTGGTCGATCATCATCATACTTCTTTTGTTCATGTGCGTCAGCACGATGCTCGTATACAGCGCGATCCAGTCTCAGGGTCCGCAATACGCGGGCTACGAAAAGCGGAATCTGATCATCTATGCCGTCGGATTCGTCGCCCTGTTTGCGGCCACATTTGTGGATTACCGGCTGCTGATCCGGTTTGCGATCTATCTTTACTCCATCGGAATCGGCATGCTGGCCGCCGTCCTCCGGTTCGGATCGACGTACAACGGCGCCGCGGGCTGGTTCACCCTGCCGGGAGGCGTCTTCAACATTCAGCCGGCGGAGCTGATGAAGCTCCTGCTCATCCTGATGATCGCCTCCTACCTGTCGCGGCGTGAGGGCGAACCGCTACGCTTTTTCAAGGATATCGTGCCGCTCGGCATCATCGTGCTCGTGCCCTTTGCCCTTGTCATGGTCCAGCCGGATCTCGGCAACGCCATCATCTATCTGGTCATCTTTGTCGGCATGCTTTGGATCGGCAATGTCAAATACCTGCATGCGCTGATCGGGGTCACGCTGGCCGTGTCCTGCCTGATCGGCATGTATTTTTTTTACCAGTCCTACCATGATGAAATCGAGCAGTTTCTGAGAGATCGGGACAAGGGACACTGGGTGGTGCGCATCGATACGTATCTGAACCCCGATCAGGTGTCCGCCGACGCGAGCCATCAGATCCGCAACTCGAAAATCGCCATCGGTTCCGGCGGGCTGCGGGGAGAAGGGTATCTCCAGGGAGAATATGTGCACAACGGCTTCATTCCCTACCCGTATTCGGATTCGATTTTCATCGTGCTGTCGGAGGAATTCGGCTTTTTCGGGGCGTCCATGCTGCTGCTTCTCTATTTCCTGCTCATATACCGGATGATCTGGTGCGCGATCCAGTGCGACCGGCTGGGAGGCTCCTATCTCATTGTCGGCATCGTGTCGATGTTCGTTTTTCAGATTTTCGAAAATATCGGCATGTTCCTCGGCATCATGCCGCTGACGGGCATCACCCTCCCCTTCATCAGTTACGGCGGCTCTTCCCTGCTGATCAACATGGTGTGCGTCGGCCTTGTCCTGAGCACGCGGATATACCGGGAAAAGCCGGCGATGTATTAGAATTTTGTAAACATTTTGTCACATCCTGAAGGATACGCTCGAAAAGGGTTTCCTCCTCTCCTTGAAGAATATACATTGTTGACGAGTATGGGGCCATTTCGGCGGGCCTGGCCGCGCGCCGCCTTCCGGAGTCCTTCCTTTGAGGTGATGAGATGAAGTACAAATTCAGCATCATGAAAAAAATTGTGGTCGGCATTACGGTCGTTTCGGCGGTGACGTACGGAACGAGCGCCTTTTTTCTTTTGGTTGTGCGGAATTTCTTTTCCGGCATCTCCGATACCCTCTTTCTGGCGATCACCATGGCGCTGGGCATTTTCTGGACCGGTTTTCTCGGGATGCTCGCGGCCAGAACCTTTGTCAAACCTCTGAAACATCTGACGGAAACCGCCAATCTCGTAGCGTCGGGCCAGCTCGATTCCAGGGTGAACATTCCCCGCTCGGACGACGAGCTGCGGGCGCTCAGCATCTCCTTTGAACAGATGCTGCAGAGATTGAGGGAGATCGTGGAAGGCATTCTGGAGAACTACAAGGTGACCGACCTGCATGTGGACGAGCTGAGAAATGCGATCACTCAGGCGAGGCAGCATATCGAGACGATTACGGAACGCGTCGAGCAGATTTCCAACGGGTCGGTGCTCCAGTCCAATTCCGCCGAATCGATGTTTGAGTCGGTGGAACAGGTATCAAAGGCGGCGGAGGAGATCAACGCGCAGGCCCATGCGGCCCGGACGCTCACCCGGGAGATGGACCGAACGATCGAGGAAAGCGGCGGCGTCATCCGCTCGCTCGTTTCCGGCATGCAGAAGCTGGCGGAACTGAATCGCGAGTCAATGGAAGTGGTGCGCCGGCTGGAGGAATATGCGGTACATATCGGGGAAATATCCAATGTCGTGGGCGAACTGGCGGATCAGACCCATCTGCTGGCGCTGAACGCGTCCATTGAAGCCGCCAAGGCGGGAGAGGAAGGAAGAGGTTTCGCCGTGGTGGCGGACGCGGTCAAAAAACTGGCCACGCAGAGCGCAAAATCTGTCGAGGACATCCGCGATCTGATTGCCCGCATCCAGGCGGAGATTCGCCAGGTGGTTGAGCGCATCTCGGAGCAGTCGGAGGTGGCGGAAAAGGAATCCGCCCTTGGGGAAAAGACGATGATGGCGCTGGGCAACATCGCCAGGGAAGCGGACAAGGTCGTGGACATCGTGGAGAGCGTGTCGTCGATGGTGGCGTCGCAGACGGAGCAGATGAGCCGGACGATGCGGGAGGCGAGGCAGGTGCTGGAAATCGCCGCCCAGATCAACGACGAAGCGCAAAATGTGTTTGCCTCCACCGAGGAGCACAACGCCGTCATGCAGGAAATTTCCGCGTCCTCGGAGGAACTGAAAGGCTATTCCGTCAAGCTGAAGGGGAAAATCGAATTTTTCAGACATTGAGCGGGTTCGATCCGGCGGTCGGACAGATCAGCGGCCTGGCATTTCCGTCGAACGCGGGTGCGTTCAGGGAGATGCCCGGCTTCCCGTTTTTCACGGATGAAAAAATTTGAAAAAAAGTGATTGACAGGATTGGCCGGTTGATGGTAATTTATGATCAATCCGAGTAATCACATATGAATTATGAAAAATAAATCGACCGGACCACCGGAGATGGAAAACATGAGGGGGGAACTCCGGTGCCTTGCACATGTTCGATGCGTAACCGATATGATAAATCAATCAGGTGGTGATGAATGATGAACGACACATCCCTGGATTTGATCTTGCAGCAGCTTCGGAAGCTTTTGCAGGAAATCCGCTTCGGCACCCTGCAGGTCATCGTCCACGACGGCCGCATCGTTCAGATCGAAACGACGGAAAAGTACCGTTTTGATGCGGGCAAGCCCAGAATTGGCACGGAGAAAAAGGACAATTGACCGTCGAAAACGTTTTGGACGTATCTATTTATAAGAAAATATTATGAACATTGAAATTTATCTTTATGAATGAGGGAGTTGACTGCAATGAAATCAGGCATTCGCGGCATTTATCTGTTGCTGCTTGCCATTACGTTCCCCGTGGTGCTGTTCGGGTGCTCATCGGGCAGCGGATCGGGAAACACCCTGGAATTGCTGAATGTGTCCTATGACCCGACACGGGAGCTCTATGCGGAGTACAATGAGGTGTTTGCCGCGTACTGGAAGGAAAAAACCGGCCAGACGGTCAGAATCAGCCAGTCCCACGCCGGTTCCGGCGCTCAGGCGCGGGCGGTCATTGACGGCCTGGACGCCGATGTGGTCACCCTTGCGCTCGCCTACGACATCGACTCCATTGCCGAAAGCGGCCGCCTGGCGAAGGATTGGCAGAAGCGCCTCGCCGACAACAGCTCCCCGTACACTTCGACCATCGTCTTTCTCGTCCGCTCCGGCAATCCGAAAAACATCAAGGACTGGGACGATCTGATCCGTGAAGATGTGGAAGTGATCACTCCGAACCCGAAGACGTCGGGGGGCGCCCGCTGGAATTATCTCGCCGCATGGGGGTACGCCCTGAAAAAATACGGCAACGACGAGGAGAAGGCGAAGCAGTTTGTCGCCGATCTGTACAAACGGGTTCCGGTGCTGGATTCGGGAGCGCGCGGCTCCACCACCACCTTTGTTGAGCGTGGGATCGGGGATGTGATGATTTCCTGGGAAAACGAGGCGTTCCTTGCTCTCAAGGAGCTCGGCGAAGACAAATTCGAAATCGTGCTTCCTTCGGTCAGCATTCTGGCGGAGCCGCCCGTCGCCGTGGTCGACGAGGTGGTCGACAAGCGCGGGACGAGGGAACTGGCCCAGGCCTACCTGGAGTTTCTGTACTCCGAAGAAGGGCAGCGGGTGGCGGCCAAGAATTACTACAGACCGCGCCACGAAACGGTGGTCAAGGAGTACGAAAACTTCTTCCCGAAGCTGGAGCTGATCACCATCGACGAAGTCTTCGGCGGCTGGCAGGAAGCGCAGCAAAAACATTTCAACGACGGAGGCATTTTTGATGAAATCTACGCCAACTGACCGGCAGGATGCGGGATCAGGCTTCGCCGCCAGACGGCGGCGGAGCATCCTGCCGGGATTCGGGTTGACGATGGGAATCAGCATGCTTTACCTGAGCCTGCTTGTTCTCATTCCACTTTCCACCGTATTCTTCAACACCCTTTCCATGAGCTGGTCTGAATTCTGGGCGGCCGTCAGCCAACCCCGGGTGGTGGCATCCTACAAGATCAGCTTTGGCACCGCCCTGGCCGCCGCCTTCATCAACATGGTGTTCGGGTTTCTGGTGGCCTGGGTGCTGACCCGCTACCAGTTTCCCGGAAGAAAACTGATCGACGGGCTCGTGGACCTTCCCTTTGCCCTGCCGACGGCGGTCGCGGGCATCACGCTCACGACGCTGTACGCCGAAAACGGCTGGATCGGCAAATGGCTGGCGGAGCTGGGCATCAAGGTGTCCTTTACGCCTCTGGGCATCACCCTTGCCCTCGTGTTCGTCACTCTGCCCTTTGTCGTGCGCACCGTGCAGCCGGTCATCCTGCAGCTCGAGAAGGAAACGGAGGAGGCGGCGGCAATGCTCGGAGCGTACCGGTTCCGGACCTTTGTCCAGGTCATTTTTCCGGAACTGCTGCCGGCCCTCCTGACCGGCTTCACCCTGGCGCTGGCGCGGGGGCTGGGCGAGTACGGTTCCATCGTGTTCATTTCCGGCAACCTGCCGATGAGAACCGAGATTACTCCGCTTCTCATCCGCACCAAGCTGGAGCAGTACGACTACGAGGGTGCGACCGCGGTCGCCTTGGTGATGCTGATCGCATCCTTTGTGCTGCTGTTTGCCATCAATGTGCTGCAGTGGCGCACAAGCCGGAGGCTCAGGTCGGACAGCTGATTTTTTGTCAGGAAAGGAGTTGGCCCATATGGCTGGAGGAATGCCCGCCGCAGCCGTGCAGGCGCAAGCAGGTGTGCCGTACAGGGGAGTGCTGCAGGAGAAAAAATGGGTGCGCCGGACGCTGATCGGCGTCGCGCTTCTCTTTCTGGCGCTGGTGCTGGTCATTCCCCTCATATTCGTATTCGTCTATGCCTTCAACAAGGGGATCGAAGTCTATTTCGCCTCGATTCTGGAGCATGACGCGCTGAAGGCCATCCGGCTGACCTTGCTCGTGGCGCTCATCGCGATACCGTGCAATACGGTGTTCGGCATCGCCGCGGCATGGGCGATCAGCAAGTTCCGGTTCAGGGGCAAACAGCTGCTCATCACCGCCATCGATCTGCCCTTTGCCGTCTCTCCCGTGATCGCCGGCCTCATTTTTGTGCTGCTGTTCGGAGTCAACGGCTGGTTCGGTCCTTTTCTGGCGGAGCATGACATCAAGATCATCTTTGCGTTTCCCGGCATCGTTCTCGCCACCATGTTCGTCACCTTCCCCTTTGTCGCCCGTGAGCTCATCCCGCTGATGCAGACACAGGGCAGCCAGGAGGAGGAGGCGGCCGTGATCATGGGGGCAAGCGGCTGGAGGGTGTTCTGGAGCGTCACGCTGCCCAACATCAAGTGGGCGCTTTTGTACGGAATCATTTTGTGCAACGCAAGGGCGATGGGGGAATTCGGCGCGGTATCCGTCGTTTCCGGTCATATCCGGGGGCAGACGAACACGATGCCTCTGCACATCGAAGTGCTGTACAACGAGTACCAGTACACGGCGGCCTTTGCCGTCTCCACCTTGCTGGTCATGCTGGCGCTGTTGACGCTGGCGGTCAAACAATGGATGGAATTCCGCATGAAGCGGTATGGTCAAGGGGAAGGTGAACATTGATGCATGTTGAGGCAAAAAACCTGCACAAATCGTTCGGCTCGTTCCATGCTGTCCGGGATGTCAGTTTCGGACTGGAAAAGGGAAAGCTGGTCGGACTGCTCGGCCCGAGCGGCGGGGGGAAGACGACGATTCTGCGCATGCTGGCCGGTCTGGAAACGCCCGATCGGGGCGATATATACTTTGACGGCGAGCGGGTGAACGATGTGCATCCGCAAAAGCGGAAAATCGGCTTCGTCTTCCAGCATTACGCGCTTTTCAGACATATGACGGTTTACGACAACATCGCCTTCGGTCTGAAAGTGCAGAAGCAGCCGAAGCACAAAATCGCGGAGCGGGTGGAAGAGCTCATTCATTTGACCGGGCTGGCCGGCATGGAAAAGCGCCTGCCGCACCAACTGTCCGGCGGCCAAAGGCAGAGGGTGGCCTTCGCCAGGGCGCTCGCTCCCTATCCGCAGCTGCTGCTTCTGGATGAGCCCTTTGCCGCCATTGACGCCAAGGTCCGAAAGGAACTGCGCACCTGGCTGAAGGAGATGATCGGCAAGGTCGGCATTACGACGGTGTTTGTCACCCATGACCAGGAAGAAGCCATCGAGGTGGCCGATGAAATGATCATTGTCAATCAGGGGAAGATCGAGCAGATCGGCACACCGCAGGAGATCTACCAAAATCCGAAAACCCCCTTCGTCGCCTCCTTCGTCGGAGAATCCAGCGTGCTGCCCGACGGGCGCGGACTGAAAGGGTTCGATCATGTTCCGCAGGACGTGCGCATCCTCGTTCGTCCGGAATTTGTCGAGCTCGGCACGGATGCGGAGCTGACGCTTCCTTCCGCCTCGCAGACGGGAAGGGTCAAGCAGACGTATTTCCGGGGAAATCACTGGCTGGTGGAGGTCGATCTGGAAGGGAAAACGGTGTTTGCGGCACGTTCGCTGGAAGCGAGGGTGATCCATCCCGGGGACAGGATCGGGGTGCTCATCCATCGCCTGTACGTGCTGGACGGCGACAACAGCATCATGGTGGAGAACCGCCTGAAGCAGGACCCGATGCCGGTGCATATCTGAGCCGGATGGCATGATCATGGAGCCGGTATCGGGCCCGGGTCTGCTTCGGGCTCCGGGTCTGATTTCGGGCGCCGGGCCTGCGTATCACCCGGCATCCCCGGGAACATACCGACGTTCCCCGAAGCGCATCATGACGAACTGCGTTCGCCCTCATCCCGCGGGCGTTCCGGACGAGCCGGTCCAGCGCCTGTTTGCGCACATCCTCAACCATGCGGGTGCACTGTTTGACCTCGCCCCCGACCAGTCCCTTCAGAAATGCCCCGATATCGCCGCCAATCCCTGGCGCGGCAATCATGACATCTCCACCTTCCTGTTTGTGGTATTCATCCACTATACTCGATCGCTGCTCCGCTTGCCTGTGGAACAACCTGTCATACGCCGATGCGGACAAACATACATTTTAACAAATGAAACAAGCCTTTGGCCGGGGTGAAGCGTATGGCAGGCAGATCATCGATCAAACGCCGCAGAAGGGAAAGGATCCGCCAGCTTCGGGAAATGTTCCGGGAGAGGCTGGCTCCCAACGGCGCGAGCCGGGAAGGGGAGGGCGACCGCCAACCGGATGCGCATGAACCGCGCGGGGCGAATCATCCGCAGGCGAATCACGCTCAGGCCGGGCATCGGCAGGCGGAACATCGGCAATTGGCCCCAAGGTTCGGATTGTACGGAAATGACGCGCCGGGATACGGGCCCGATCCTGCCTTTTATCGAAATGATCCCGAGGAGTTCTGGAAGGAGCGGCAAAAAGCCTGGGAACGGCAGTACCGCGAAGCCAGGGAGAGCGAAGCGATGTGGGGCGGCCTGTGGTCCCTGTCCCTGTTCAGGTACAAGCTGTTGGCCAGCCTGGTCCTGTTCGCGCTCGTTTGGGGCATGTTTGCCCTGGATCATCCAAGGACGGAGCCGGCGCAGCGGTTCATCGAACAGGCGCTGACCGAGAGCATCGATTTTCAGGCGGTGGAGGCATGGTATTACCGGCATTTTGACGGTTTTCCCGCGTTCATCCCCGCCTTCAGGGGCCAGGAACCGGCGGAAAAGGCGGCGGCCCGGCAGCCGGCGGCCTATTATCAGCCAACCCAGGGCAAAATCGTGACGCCCTTCTCCGAACAGCATCCGGGAGTGCTGCTGGAGACGGCGGTGCGCGCCCCGGTCGTCAGTCTCGATGCCGGCAGGGTCATTTTTGCCGGGCATACGGATGAAACCGGCTGGACCGTCATCGTCCAGCACGGCGGAGGCATCACGGCCTACTACGGTCTGCTGCAGGATATCCAGCGGTCGGCGAACGACTGGGTGAAGGGCGGCGACCTGATCGGATACGCTTCCGGCGACGAGAGGATGGCCTACGGGCAGGTATACCTGGCGCTCAAGCGGGACGACCGGTTCATTGATCCGTCGGAAGCCCTGAACCTCCCATGAGCATTTTGGGCATGGGCGATGTCGGCATGAACGTCATTGGTATCCGTTTCCGCCTGCATCCGCTGTTTGCACTGGTGGCCTTTGCCTCGGTCATCACCGGCCAGTTTGCGGAGCTGGCCGTCCTGTTCTGCATCGTGCTCATCCACGAACTCGGACATGTCGCCGCCGCCACCGGATTCGGCTGGAAAGTCCGGGAGGTGCAGCTTCTGCCCTTCGGCGGCGTGGCCGTCGTGGAGCAGCGGGGCGTTCCGCCGCTTTGGCAGGAGCTGGCGGTCAGCCTGGCCGGCCCGCTGCAGAACGGCATCATGATGCTGGCGTCGGCGCTGTTGATGGAGCTCGGCGTCTGGTCCGGTCCGTGGGGGCATTTTTTTTTGCAGGCCAACATGCTCATCGCCCTGTTTAACCTTCTGCCCGTGCTGCCATTGGATGGCGGAAAGGTCATGCAGGCGTTTCTGGATCTCATGCTGCCGTATTACCGCAGCCTGACCGCCGGCGCCTGGATCAGCCTGGCCATGAGCGCCTTCATCGTCCTCTGGTCCGTCTGGCGCGCAGGCTCATCCGGCATCCAGCTCAATCTGCTCATGATCGGCATTTTTTTGCTGTATTCCAACTGGATGGGCCTGAAGCACATTCCGTACCAGTTTGTAAAATTTTTGGCCTTTCGGCTGCACGAGACCGAGGATCCGGGCCGCCGTCAGGGTTCGTTCAGCCCTGTGATCGTTCCTTCCCGTTCCTCGGTGCATGATCTGCTGCACCTCATCCGGCGAAACAGGCATCAGCTGTTTTACCTGGTGACCCCGAGCGGGATGCCGGAGCGGGTCTTGTCGGAAAAAAGCGTACTCCGGCGATTTTTTTCCATGGACAACAACGGCGATGCACAATCCCGCCCGTTCATGTAAAATGGAGGCAAGGTGTGGCAAAGGCAAGGGGTGGGACTTGTGAAGCGGATCATCGTCCATTGCGAGCGGCATGCAACAAAGGTGGCCATGCTGGACAACGGACAGCTGACGGATTTTTTTGTGCAGAAAAAAGAATCCCGGCAGACAGTCGGCAACATTTACAAGGGGCGGGTCGTCAACGTGCTGCCCGGCATGCAGGCTGCCTTTATTGACATCGGCCAGGCGAAGAACGCCTTCCTGTACATCGATGACCTGCTGCCCGCCCATCTGGAAAAGCAGCCGCCCGTCAAGCCGTCCATTTCCTCCCTCGTCCAGGTTGGCCAGCAGATCGTCGTCCAGGTGGCGAAGGAGGCGCACGGAACGAAGGGGGCGAGGGTGACGACGCACTTTTCCCTGCCCGGCCGGTGGATCGTCTACATGCCCGACGCGGACTACGTCGCCATCTCCCGCAAGATCACGAACGAAGAGGAACGGCTCCGCCTGAAAACGGTGGCGGAACAGCTGCGGCGGCCCGGCGAGGGGTTGATTGTGCGAACCGTGGCGGAGGGCGAGCCTGTGCAGGCGATTGAGCAGGACCTGAATGACCTGCGGGAACAATGGAACCATATCCGGCGAATGGCCGAACAGGCCAAGGCGCCGGAGGAGCTGTATCACGATCTGGATCTCGTTCCCCGCCTCATCCGGGACCTGTTCACCGATCAGGTGGATGAGATCATCATCGACGATTCCCGGACAGGAACGGAGATTGCCGAATATGTCCACCGCTTTCTGCCGCATCTGGCCGACCGGGTTCAGATCAGGCGGCCGGAGGAACGGCTGTTTGAACGGTTTCAGATCGACGAGCAGCTGGACAGGTTGTTTCGGCCGAAGGTGTGGCTGGACAACGGAGGCTATCTCATGATCGATTACACCGAGGCGCTGACCGTCATCGACGTCAATACCGGCAAGTACACCGGCACCGACGATCTGGAGCAGACGGTGTTCGAAACCAACCTGCTGGCGGCGGAAATGATCGCCCGGCTGCTAAGGCTCAGGGATCTGGGCGGCATCATCATCGTCGATTTCATCGACATGGACCGGGAGGAGCATCGCGAACAGGTATGGCAGCGGCTGGTGGAATTGGCCCGGATGGACCGGACCAAATGCAATGTTGTCGGATGGACCAAACTTGGTCTTCTGGAAATCACCCGCAAAAGGATCCGCGAAAACATCGCCCAGGAGGAAGCGGGCATTTGCCCGTACTGCAACGGCAGCGGCAAGCTGCCGAACCGGCATGATTCATACTGAAGCCGGGTGCTGACATCAGGCGGCAACGGGCTAAACGGAGCGGCAGCCGGCGGTCTTGACAAATGGCGCCCGGTTGTGGTTAAATACTAGCTAATATCGGAAAAGGCATTATGACAAAAGGCATTGAAGAGGAGCAGTAAGATTTCCTGGACGACCAGAGAGCTGTTGGTTGGTGCGAAACAGCCGTCGAAGAAATCCGAACTCGCCTCGGAGCCGCGCGCTGAACCTCGTCCTGAACGTCAGTAGGCGCCGCCGGAACCTGTCCGTTATCATGCAGGGGAGATTCGGGATCAACCGGATCTTGCAGAGCGCATGCCGATCGGCATGAAAATGGAGTGGTACCGCGTAAGACTGTGGAAGTCTTTCGTCTCTGTGAAGAGGCGAAAGACTTTTTTGATTTGGGCCCAAAATTAATCGCATTGTTATGAAAACAATCCAGGGGTAGAGGTGAATGAAACGATGAAACATGTGGAGAAATACCGGAAAGGATACTTCATGCCCCCCGTTGCCAGCAACCGGTGGGTCGGGAAAGACAGCATCACGGAACCGCCAATCTGGTGCAGCGTCGACCTGCGCGACGGCAACCAGGCGCTGATTGTGCCGATGAACCTGGAGGAAAAGCTGGAATACTTCCGGATGCTCGTGGACATCGGGTTCAAGGAAATCGAGGTCGGATTTCCCGCGGCGTCGGAAACGGAATATACCTTTGTGCGCACGCTCATTGAAAACGACATGATCCCGGACGACGTGACGATCCAGGTGCTGACGCAGTCCCGCGAACACATCATCCGGCGCACCTTTGAAGCGTTGCGCGGAGCGAAAAGGGCCATTGTGCACCTGTACAATTCCACCTCCGTGGCGCAGCGGGAGCAGGTGTTCCGGATGTCGAAGGAGGAGGTCGCGCAGATTGCCGTAAGCGGCGCGGAATTGGTGAAGCAATGCGCCGAGGAGACGGAGGGCAACTTCCTGTTCCAGTACTCCCCGGAAAGCTTTACCGGAACCGAAGTGGAATACGCCCTCGAGGTGTGCAACCGCGTCCTGGACGTCTGGCAGCCGACGGCCGACAAGCCGGTCATCATCAATCTTCCGTCGACAGTGCAGATGTCGATGCCGCATGTGTACGCCAGCCAGATTGAGTACATGAGCGATCATTTGAAATATCGCGATCATGTCATTGTTTCCCTCCATCCCCACAACGACCGAGGAACGGGCGTGGCCGATGCGGAGCTCGGCATTCTCGCAGGCGGGCAGCGGGTGGAGGGGACTCTGTTCGGCAACGGCGAGCGGACGGGAAATGTGGACATTGTGACACTCGCCCTGAACCTGTACTCACATGGGGTCGATCCGAAGCTGAACTTTGAAAACCTCCCGGAAATCCGCAAGGTGTACGAGCGGCTGACGCGCATGCGGGTCGGCGAAAGACAGCCCTATGCCGGCGATCTCGTGTTCACCGCCTTCTCCGGATCGCATCAGGACGCCATCGCCAAGGGTATGAAATACCGCGAAGAACATATGGATGAGCCGTGGTCCGTTCCGTATCTTCCGATCGATCCGATGGACATCGGCCGCCAGTACGAAGGCGACATCATTCGCATCAACAGCCAGTCCGGCAAAGGCGGCGTGGCCTATGTGCTGCAGCAGTCCTACGGCATCGATCTGCCGCAGGAAATGCGCGAATCGTTCGGATATGCGGTGAAGGACGTGTCCGACAAGCTGCACAAGGAGCTGTCGCCGGAGGAGATTTATCAAATTTTCATGGACAAATATGTCAATCTGAACACCCCGGTGGAATTCGTCCGCTACACCTTTGCCGGAGACGACAGTTTTGCGACGACTGTGACGGTGCGGGTGAACGGGGCGGAGAAGCAGTTCACCAACACCGGATCGGGGCGGCTCGACGCCATCAGCAACGCCCTGCAGGATAACCTGGGGATCCGGTTCAACGATCTGTTGTACCGGCAGCACGCGCTGGAAACCGGATCGAAATCCCGGGCCATTTCCTACATCGGCGTCACGGCTCCGGACGGCAGCCGGCTGTGGGGCTGCGGAATCGATGAAGATATCGCCACATCGTCGATCCGGGCGCTGTTCAGCGTCGTCAACCAGATCCTGTCCCGGAGGCTCAAAGGGAGCGAATCAGACAGCGAAACATTGCTTTCCCGCTGAATCTGTGCTATGATATCCGAGTATGGCTGCTTGACTTCCTTTAGGGGATCTCCGGTCATGCTGCAACCGCACATTGCGGGTCCGGCGAAGAGAAGCATGCGAGGCGCTTTCGGGAGCCTCGGGGAAACTTCCACCCGGCAATGGCGAGTCTCAAGTCATGAGGAGGTGCATCCGACATGTACGCAATCATTGAAACCGGCGGTAAGCAGTACAAGGTTCAGGAAGGCGATGTTCTGTTCATCGAGAAGCTGGACGCGCAGGAAGGCGACCAGGTGACCTTTGACAAGGTCGTGGCCGTATCGACCGACAGCGACTTCGTCGCCGGCACTCCGCTCGTCGCGGGCGCAACCGTGACGGCCAAGGTGGAGAAGCACGGCAAGGGCAGGAAGATCATCGTCTTCAAGTACAAAGCGAAGAAAAACTATCGCCGCAAGCAGGGCCATCGCCAGCCCTACACCAGGGTTGTCATTGAAAAAATCCACGTGTAGGAGCCGGAGGTTCGGTTATGGTTCGCGTGACAATCGAACGCGACCGCGAATCCGGCCGCATCGTTCGCTGCTCGCTGGTCGGACACGCGCAGTTTGACGAGCCGGGAAAGGATCTCGTCTGCGCGGGCGTATCCACCGTCGCTTTTGGCACGGTGAACGCGGTGGAAGCGCTCGTCGGCATTGAGCTGGATTGCGTCACGGATGAAGCCGAGGGACGGTTTGAATTCCGGACGCCGGACGTGCGGGACTCAGGCAAGGCGGAGCATTTGCAGCTTTTGCTCGAGTCGATGGTGGTCATGCTGGAAACGATCGAACAATCGTACGGACAATATATCCAGGTTTCAAACATTCAGGTGCAAGGGAGGTAACGGGAATGCTCAGATTGAATCTGCAGTTTTTCGCTTCGAAGAAGGGCGTCGGTTCCACGAAGAACGGCCGCGATTCCATCGCCAAGCGCCTTGGAACCAAGCGCGCCGACGGCCAGTTCGTCAAGGCGGGCAACATCCTTGTCCGGCAGCGCGGAACGAAAATTCATCCGGGACTGAACGTCGGCATCGGATCGGATGACACGCTGTTCGCGAAAGTGGAAGGAATCGTCCGATTCGAACGTTGGGGCCGCGACCGGAAAAAGGTGAGCGTCTATCCGGTCGATTCGGCGGCTGCAGCGGCTGAATGATCAGAGAGCGCTACGTATGATGGAAGGCTGTCCCGCCGGGCTTGACCCGATTGCGGGCCAGCCTTTTTGCTATGCGAGAGCAAATGATGGGGAAACGGGGATCCATGATGGGAAAAGCCGATATCGTGCTGCCGGTCATGGCGGTTGCATCGGCCGCGTCTGTGCTCGGATTTGCCCTGGTTGCGGACATGGGGGCGCTGGGAGCCGCCATCGCGGTCATCCTGCTGGCGATGTTTGCCCTTGGCCGGAAGCTTTGGACGAGCCGGAAGGCAAACGCTTTCCGCGCGCTTCAGCGCGAAAGGGACTCACGATGCGTGAAGGCGATGAGCCAGCACAGACATGACTGGATGAACGAAATCCAGCTGCTCACTTCCTATGTCAAGCTGAACAAGCTTGATAAATTGAATGAAACTGTAGAAACTATCCGGGAGAAAGCGATGAGGGAAAGCAGGCTGTTCCGGATCGGAACGCCCGGTCTTGTGCTCGTTCTGTACAGTCTGCAGGGCATGCATCCTCATTTGAAGTTGACCTGGCATGTGGCCCCGGACTTTTTCCTTGACATCTCCGATGAGCTGGAGGAAAGAATGACCTTGCTTGTGCAGCATGTGATTCGCAGTTTTGCCGAAGGAGCGGAAGGGGCAGCGGAACATTCCGTCAACATTGAGATGTCCATGAACGATGGCCGCGATGCCGTGCTGGACATGACCTTGAGCTGGGAAGGCCTGGCACGGGATCACACCGTGGAGATGATGGAACGGATCCGCCGGCAGGAGAAACGGCAAAGGTGCCCGGATCTCACGTGCGAAACCGAACTTGCCGAAAACTTTGCCCGCGTCACGCTGCGCGTGCCGCAGCGAGGCGGGGCGGCTCAAGAGGTGTGAACCGATGTTTGTGGACAAGGCCAAAATATACGTCAAGGGCGGAGACGGAGGCGACGGGCTCATCGCTTTCCGCCGGGAAAAGTACGTGCCGGAGGGCGGTCCCGCCGGAGGTGACGGCGGGCGGGGAGGCGACGTCATCCTCGTCGTCGACGAGGGCCTGCGCACCCTGATGGATTTCCGCTATCAAAAGCATTTCAAGGCGCCGCGCGGTGAGAAGGGCAAGCCGAAGGGGCAGCATGGAGCCAACGCCGAACACCTGAGGGTTCGCGTGCCTCCGGGTACGGTGGTGGTGGACGAGGAGACCGGAGCGGTGCTGGCCGACCTGACCCGGCACGGGCAGGAGTTTGTCGTCGCCCGCGGCGGCCGGGGCGGCCGGGGCAACACACGCTTTGCCACGCCGAGCAATCCGGCACCCTATATTGCCGAAAACGGCGAGGAAGGGGAAGAGCGCTGGGTCATCCTGGAGCTGAAGGTGATGGCCGATGCCGGCCTCGTCGGGTTTCCGAGCGTCGGCAAATCAACGCTTCTGAGCATGGTTTCCGCGGCCCGCCCAAAAATCGGGGCGTACCATTTCACCACCCTGACCCCCAATCTGGGCGTGGTCGATGCCGGAGAGGGGCGAAGCTTTGTGCTGGCCGATTTGCCGGGGCTCATCGAAGGCGCCCACGCCGGGCACGGCCTTGGGCATGAGTTTCTGCGGCATGTGGAGCGGACCCGGATCATCCTGCATGTGGTCGACATGTCCGGCATGGAGGGGCGCGATCCGTTCGAGGACTGGCTGCAGATCAACCGGGAACTGGAGCTTTACAACCTGCGGCTTCTGGAAAGACCCCAGATCATCATCGCCAACAAGATGGATGTGCAGGAGGCGGCGGGCAACCTGGAACAGTTCAGGGACAAACTGGAGGAGTGGAAAAAGCTCAACCGGCAGCCGGAGGTCGTCGACCTGCTGCCGGTTTCGGGAGCGACGGGCGAAGGCATTCGGGATATGGTGTACAAAACCGCCGACCTGCTGGACCTGCTGGATGCCGAGCGGCCGGCGGATGCGGCGGACGAGCTGGAGGAGCGCGTCGTGTTCCGGTTTGAGGACACGGGCAGTGTCCGCGATTTCGAGATTCGCCGGGACAATGACGAATTTGTCATCGTCAGCCCGCACATTGAAAAGGTGCTGAAGCGCACCCAGCTGAATTCCCATGACGCCGTGCTCCGGTTTGCCCGGTTTTTGCGCAACATCGGCGTGGATCAGGCTCTGCGCGAAAAGGGAGCCAAGGACGGCCAGACGGTGCGCATCGGAGATTTCGCCTTTGAATTCGTGGAAAGGGAATAACAGCCGGCTCAATCGTAGAACTCGTACTTGGAGCGCACGTCCATGAGCTGGTTCAACAGGTGGATTTCCATGGAAACATATTGCTTCTTTTTGTGATATTTCGTCAGCATTTCGGAAACTTCCCGCGAATATCCGCCCATGACCGAGATATTCTTGTTCAGGTTCTGGATGATGTTGTCATAGATGCTCTCCATATGCGCGAGCATTTCCAGCTCTTTCCGGATGTCCTCTTCCGTAATCGTGTAATAACCGGGTGCGATCTGGCTGTTCGGAGCCGTTCCCGTTGGAGAGGATCCGTCTCCGGTCTGCGTCCCCTGGCCCTGACCGGAATTCCGGTTCTCGTCTTGACCCTGATTCCGGGCAGGCTGTCCGGAAGGATCCGGTTCCCGCTGCGCCGCCGGATCCGGCCGCTTGTTCAGCAGGATGCGCCTTTTTTCCGCATCGTAGTCCACATCATATCCGAACAGGGTCGATGCTGCGCGAACGGGGATGTAGGAGGTCTGGTTTATGATGATGGCATCCTGGGACGATTTGATTCCGTTGATGTAAAGGGGCGTGACGCCCGCCACCTGTTTGCCGACGAGTTCATGCACGTTTTCCGCGAAGGCAAGGGATGCCGATCCGAGCACAAGGATGAGCAGCATCGCGGCTATGGCTGCGGCAGAAACAATCATTCTTTTCATTCCGCGGACTCCTTTCCGTTCCCTGTTACTCCTATAGACGAAAGCGAGCAGAAAAAGTTTCCATATTCCCCTTCATCCACATTCATTTTGCGGGCTGTCCCTCATCGGGCAGCCCGTTCGAACTTTTCCCGCTCAAAAGCGCCGCGCGGGCCGAAATACTGATACAGCTGGCATTCGATGCGGCCGTTGTACAGTTTTCTTTTCTTGTCCGCTTTCCTCTCCAGCAGGTGTTCGAGATGTTTGGCCGGGCTGAGCACAAAGGTGCTCCACGTCGGCAGCTGCTGCAGCCGGGATGCGAACTGGCGCAGCACCGCCTCCACTTCCTTCGGCGTCCCGAGGCGCTCGCCGTAGGGCGGGTTCGTCACGATGACGCCGTAGTCGCCCCGGGGCTTCATCCTCGACACGGGCAGCGTTTCCAGCCGGATTTCTCCGGACAGGCCCGCTTTCTTCACTGCGGCTTCGGCCACACGAATCGCCTCAGGATCTATATCGGAACCGAAGATGTCCAATTTTACATCGTCCTTTGCCAGATCGATCGCTTCCTCACGGGCCAGCTGCCACATCGATTCCGGCACCCGGTGCCACCGCTCGGAAGGGAAGGACCGGCGCAGGCCGGGGGCGATGTTCCAGCCGATCAGGGCGGCCTCGATCGGAATGGTGCCGGACCCGCAGAACGGATCGTACAGCGGCCGATCCGGCGTCCAGCGGCTCAGCATGACCATGGCCGCGGCCAACGTTTCCTTCAGCGGCGCTTCCGTCACGAGCTTCCGGTATCCCCTCTTGTGCAGGCTTGGCCCCGTCGTATCCAGGGTAATCGTCGCGAGGTCGTTGAGCAGCGACACTTCGATGACATAGCGTGGTCCGGTTTCCGGGAACCATTCCTTTCTGTAGTGCTGCTTCATTTTTTCGACGACCGCTTTCTTGACAACGGCCTGGCAGGCCGGCACGCTGGACAGGAGAGATTTTTGCGACCTGCCCTCCACGGGGAACTCGCCGTCTTCCGGAATCCATTCATGCCACGGAACTGCCTTGACCCCCTGGAACAGCTCCTCAAAGGTTCTGGCGGGGAACTCCGCCATCTTGACGAGGATGCGGTCCGCCGTGCGCAGCCACAGATTGGTGCGGCAGATGTCCTTTTCCTCCGCGGCAAAGGTGATTTTTCCGTTTTCAACCATCATGTCCGTGTATCCGAGCTGTCTCAGTTCGCGCGCGGCCAGCGCCTCCAGACCCATGGCGGTGGCCGCGATCAGCTGCAGTTTGGCCAACTGGTTTCCCGCCTTTCCCGATTCAAAAAATTTCCATTCTGTTTCACGATCGATCCGATGTCCATCGCTCCGCGCCGCGGCTCACCAGCGACCTGTGCACCCACCAGGCGTTGACCAGAAACATGAGGCCGCCGAGCAGGAAAATGCCCCGGATGCCGATCCAGACAGCCAGCACGCCGCCCAGGACCGGACCGATCAGGTTGCCCAGGGAAACGACGCTGGCGTTGAAGCTGAAGGCGCGGCTTTCCATGCCGTCCGGCGTATGCAGGCGAATGAGGGCGTTGACGGAAGGCAGCAGCCCTCCCATGAACATGCCCTGCAAAAACCGCAAGGCGATCAGCACGCCCACGTTGGGCGCCCAAGCCTGGGGGATGAGAACCAGGGCGGCGCCGATGAGGCACGCCTGAAGCACCCGGTTGGCCCCGATCCGGTCCGAAAGCCGTCCCAGAAGCGGCGAAGCGAGCATGTTGGAGGTGCCGGTGGCGGCGCCCACGACGCCGGCGAAAAATGCCGCCTTCTCCAGGCCGGTGAAATTCTGGATGAACAGGGGCAGGAGCGGCATGGAACTGAGCAGGGAAAACTGGATCATGAACGATACGGCATAGATCGCCGGCAGCTGGGGAATGTTCATCAGAATGCCCAGCCCGTGCCGGACGCTGGCGACCGCCTTTTCCCTGGCCTCCTCCCGGTTGAACGATTCCTTCACTACCAGCATTACCAAAAGAGTGGCAATTAATAGCAGAGAGCCGGTCAGCAAAAAAAGCGGGCGATACCCGATCCAGCCCGCCAGCACGCCGCCGATGAACGGCCCGAGAATGGTGCCCGCCACCGTTCCCGACTGAATGATCCCCATGGCAAATCCCATGTGCTTCTTCGGCGTTCCGGCGGATACGATCGCGACCGCCGCGGGATTGAATCCGGAGACGACTCCGTTCAGCAGGCGCAAGAGCAGCAGGTGCCAGACGCTGGTGGCCATGCTCATCAGGAACACGGTCAGCGCCATGCCAAGGCCGGAGCGGATGACCATGATCTTGCGTCCGAACCGGTCCGCCCATTTGCCCCAGATCGGCTGAAAGATGAAGGCCGTGACAAAGTTGCCGGCGAAAACGACGCCGGTCCAGATGCCCACCTGATCGGGATCGGTCACGCCCAGTTCCTGGATATAGTATGCGAGAAAGGGCACGACCATGGTCATGCCCGACATGACGATGAAGGAGCCAAAGGCCAGCACGATCATGTTCCGTTTCCAGATTTCCATTGCCGCAACTCCCGGAAGATGTGTTGGACAACCAATATATGCTATTATAGCATGTTGCGGGGCGGACAAAGCATCCTCAAGTCCGATTTCTTCCCGTCCATTCCCGGGTTATAATGGATGCAGGCCGCAAAAGTTTTGAAACAGGGAATCAAATGACAGAAGCCGGGAATGTGTGAAATGACCGCGGAACTTGCGGCGATGAAACGGGAGAGAGTGGAGCGTCATGTTGTCCAGATCGGAACGGTTGAAGCGTAAAAGAGCGCGGCGCAAGCAATTGCTGCGAAAAACAGTGGCGCGCATCGCCCTGGGCGCGCTCGTGGCGTGTGCCGCGGCGGCGGTCTGGTGGGGATTTGGCGGAGGGGAACTGCCGGAGCCGCCCTGGGGGGGCAGGGGGCATGAGGCCTCTCCAGCCGGCCCTCCGGCCGGACCGGCGGATTCCGCCAGCGGTCCGCCGCAATCTGCGGCGGGCAAGGAAGCGCCGGAGGCCGCGGGCGGACCATCGGACAGGCAAGCGGACAAAGCGGACAGACCATCGGATAACGGCTCCGCCGGGCAGTCCCCTTCAGGATCGGGCGCGCAAGGGGGCAGCAGGCCGCCGTCAACCGTCACCATCTCCTTCGTGGGGGATGTCATGATGGCCGGAAATGTGGAACGGCTGGTGGCACAGCATGGCTACGATTACCCCTTCCGGCACGTGCGCGAGCTGCTGCTGAAATCCGACCTGTCGGTGGCCAACCTGGAGACGTCGGTCACGGAGGGCGGCGAGCCCCAGGACAAGCAGTATGTGTACCGGACGAAGCCGAAGGCGCTCGAATCCATGCGCGATCACGGCATCCGTCTGGTGACGCTTGCCAACAACCACTCGATGGATTACGGGGTCGAGGGGTTTCTGGACACCCTGGATCATCTGAAGCAAACGGGAATCTTGTATGTGGGCGGAGGCAGGAACGAGGCGGAGGCGTACCGGCCGGCTGTTGTGGAGCTGAACGGGGTCCGGACGGCTTTTCTCGGGTTCAGCATGGTCGTGCCCCATGCTTCCTGGAAAGCGGAGGGAGATCGGTCCGGCGTGGCGCAAACCTACGACTACCGGCAGCCGACGGAGGCGATCCGGAAGGCCAGGCAGGAAGCGGATCTGGTGGTGGTGCTCGTCCACTGGGGCGAGGAACGCAAAGAGGAACCCAACGCCAGGCAAAAGGAAATGGCCCGCCGCTACATTGATGCCGGGGCGGACCTCGTCGTCGGCAGCCATCCCCACGTCCTGCAGGGGGCGGAGAACTACAAGGGCAAATGGATTTTTTACAGCCTGGGCAATTTTATTTTCACCACAAATGACAATCCGCTCACCTGGGACAGCGTCATTCTGAACGCCTCCTGCACAAAGGAGGGAGCGTGCGATCTGTCCGTCGTGCCGGTCCGGAATGCCTGGGCGCTTCCCACTCCGCTGGAGGGCGAGGAAGCGGCCCGCGTCCTCGGCCGGCTGTCGGATCTGTCGATCAACGCGAAGGTCAACGGGGACGGGAACATCGAGGCGGTCCCGGACAGCGGGGAAAACGGATAGTCCCGGAAACGACGCCACGGCTGGGCAAATGAACGGCCATGCCCGATCATGACCAGCCATGGCCGATCATGTACAGCCATGCCCGATCATGTCCGGCCCTGCCCGGTCCTGATCAGTGTTCCGGCACGACGCCGCTTTCCAGATTGGCGTCGGAATATTTGTCCCGCACTTCCAGCAGCCTGGGCAGGCATTCGAGGAAGGCGTCGACCACCTTCGGATCAAAGTGCTGGCCGCGCTCCTCCTTGAACAGGTTCAGGATGCGCTCCAGATCCCACGCCTTCTTGTATACCCGGTCGCTGCCGAGGGCGTCGAACACGTCGGCGATGGCGGTAATCCTTCCGTAAATGTGGATGTCCTCGCCCTTCAACCCCTGGGGGTAGCCTTTGCCGTTCCATTTTTCATGGTGCTGGTGCGCGACGATGGCGGCGGTCTTCAGGATCCGCCGCTTGGAGTTTTTGAGCAGGTTGTAGCCGATGGTCGTGTGCGATTTCATGATCTCGAATTCTTCTTCGGTCAGCTTGCCCGGCTTTTTCAGAACGGCGTCGGGGATCGCCACCTTGCCGATGTCGTGCATCGGGGAGGCCATGCGCAGGATGTCCGCCTCTTCATCCGGAATGCCGAGCTGCAGGGCGATCAGATACGAATACTCCGCCACCCGCTTGACGTGGTTGCCCGTTTCCTTCGATCGGCTTTCGCCGATTTCCCCCATCGTGAAGATGATTTCCTTCTGCGTCTCCTCGATTTCGTTGGCCAGCATGGCGGACTCCAGCGACTTGCCGGAGTAGGAAGCGGCCAGGGTCAGGTATTCCAGATCCTTCTCGGTGAACGCTTCGCTTTCCGTCATTTTGTTGACCGCCTGGTAGGCGCCGATGATTTCTCCGTCATTGTTGCGGAACGGCACGACCATGAGCGCCTTGGTGCGGTAGCCGGTGATTTTGTCCGTCTTCAGCGCTCCGTTCGCGAGCACATCCCGGTATTCTTCGTTGGTATAGGCGTCTTCTATAAAGATCGGTTTGCCCAACTGCAAGGACAGCCCAACAAGGCCCGCTCCGAGCGGCAGGCGGATTTCGTCGACGCCGTGGGCGACCTTGGTCCAAATTTCCTTCTTCTGTTCGTCGATGAGCCAGACCGTGCAGCGGTCGGCAACGACCATTTCCTTCCCCATATCGGCCATCAGCATGAGCAATCTGTCCAGATTGCGCTCGTTGGCAATCTTGGCCGCGTAATCAAAAATGACGTGAAGCATCTCTTCGGGCGTCAGATCCCGCTTTTTTCGGTCCATGTCTATCAGATGTTCGTGCAACGATACCACCCCTTCCGGTCTCCAATGCTTATTGTATTCAGCAGGAAAAGCGAATCTTCCTGCATGCGTCCCGCAAAAATCCGGTTTTTCGCAGGAATTTTGTAAAAAGATCCTGCTTCGGGTTATGATAGATGCATCAATCACGAATGAAAGATGGAGAACCCTTAAAGGAGTGTCGAATCGGATGGAAGCCAGAACGTTGGAACTGTTTCGCGAACTGACGGAGCTGCCGGGTGCGCCCGGCTTTGAACATGCGGTGCGCGGCTTCATGCGCGGTCGGCTGGAGCCGTACGCCGACGAGATCATCACGGACAGGCTTGGCAGCCTGTTTGGCGTCATCCGCGGGCAGGCGGATCCGTCGGGCGGACCGCGGATCATGGTCGCCGGCCACATGGATGAGGTGGCGCTCATGGTCACGTCCATCACGGATCACGGGATGCTGAAGTTTCAGCCGCTCGGCGGATGGTCGCCGGAGGTGCTGCCGGCCCAGCGCATGCAGGTGATCACCGACAACGGCCCGGTGGACGGGGTCATCGCTTCCGTGCCGCCGCATCTGCAGAAGGACGGCAAGTCCGCGCCCTCCGGGATCGATCAGATGATTCTCGATGTGGGGGCGGACAGCGCCGAAGACGCGATGCGGATGGGGATCCGCCCGGGTCTGCCGATCGTGCCCGTCTGCCCGTTCACCCCGCTGGCCAACCCCGAGAAAATCATGGCCAAGGCGTGGGACAATCGCTACGGCGTCGGGCTGGCGATTGAGCTCGTGCAGCAGATGAGCGGAGAAAAGGACCGCCTGCCCAACACCCTGTTCGCCGGAGCCACCGTCCAGGAGGAGCTCGGCTTGAGAGGCGCGGAAACGGCGGCCCGGCTCATCGATCCGGACCTGTTCATTGCGCTGGACGCTTCTCCCGCCGGGGACGCCTTCGGCGACCGGAAAGCGTTCGGCCAGCTTGGCAAAGGGACGCTCATCCGGGTGATGGACCGCACGATGGTGACGCACAAGGGGCTCGTGGAGTTCATGCTCGATCTCGCCTCCACCCACCGCATTCCGCACCAGTTTTTCGTCTCCCCCGGCGGGACCGACGCGGGCAAGGTTCATCTCCACGGCATCGGCGTGCCGTCGGCCGTCATCGGCATCTGCGCCCGGTATATCCACACGTCCGCATCCATCATCCATATCGGCGATTACGCCGCCGCCCGCGAAATGCTGTTTCAGTTCGTGCGGGCGATGGACCGGAGCGCATTTGAGACCCTGATTGCTTACTGATGTGCCGGACCGCCTTGCCTTTGACAAGGAAATTGTTGGAAATGCAGAAAATGGATTTTTGTGCTACAATGTGGATACCTTATTTTTGTGAATGTTCTGCGAATGTGCGAAGGAATGGAATTCAGGAAAGGAGGATGCCCATGTATCAACTGAAAGAGCAAGAGATGATCTTCGTGTTCACGGGGCCGGACGGTTCAGGAAGGAAGACGGTGGCCGACATGGTCGGGCAAACGCTGGGCCTGCGCAAGGTGCTTTCCTACACGACAAGGCCGAGACGTCCGGCCGAGGTGGACGGACAGGACTATCACTTCATCACGCGGGAACAGTTTGAAGAGGCGGAACGGAACGGAGAGTTTGTGGAATCGGTTGAGATCGACGGCTACAAGTACGGCATCAAGAGCGACGATATCGAAGAACTGTTCAAGCAAAACGACTTCATCTATCTCATTTTGAACGCGCAGGGGGCGCGCACCCTCAAACAGCTTTACGGCGACAAGGTAACGCGGATTTTCATTTATGTGGACAGGGACGTCATCATCGAACGGCAGAAGGCGCTTGGCGTCAGCGATGAAATTCTGGAACACCATTTCAGGCATTACGATGAGGATATGGCCTACAAGGACGAATGCAAGCATGTGGTGGAAAACACCGACCTCGCCCATACGGTGTTCACCGTGACCAAACTGCTGGAGCAGTACATGAACCGGAACCTGATCGAGAAAGACTGAGTACAGCGACCGCCCGCACTCCCATTCGATGGAGGCGGGCGGTTTCACGTTTCGAGCCTTGTGTGGCTTGCAGTGGCTTGCAGGTGGCGGTCGGGAAGATATTGTTGAAATTTCGACCAAAAAGGCGCGACAATCGAGCGAATTTGGAATTTTGGTCGAAATTTCGACGAAAAAGAACCGGTCCGAGCAAAACTTGGAGAATTTTCGTTGAAAAATCGACGAAAAAGATGCAAGTGCCGAAAAAATGGGGCAGCACAAAGTCGAAATTTCGACTACAATGCGCGGCAGCTATAATGGGCGGCGGGCGCAACATTTTCAGGATCACTCCGCGGTCACGGAACATTGGCACCGAGGCTTCTCCACATTTGCACTTCGAACAGCTCCAGGTGCGCGGCTTCCAGCAAATGGTCGACAAAAATGGCGACGTCCGTCGGCTCCAACCGGGTGTATAACGGTTTCAGCAGATTGTGGCCGTCACTTTCTCGAAAAGATTTCGCATACAAGCGGACGGCCAACTCCGCCAATCGGACCAGCGCTTCATTGTCCACCGGTCCGGATGCGCCGGAGAGCGCCTGGTCCATCAGGCGGATCGCATCCTGAACCTGCATTTTGTGATCGGTCAATCTCCTTTCCTCCTTTTCCAATCAGGGATGGCCCGATTGCGACAAGTTTTGCATGGTCTTTCTGGCAACCAGCTTCGGGTTTTGGATGTTGAACACTTTCAGCGCGTTCTCGCCGAGAATTTTCCTTTTCGCCTCCTCGCTCAAAAACGGCAGCTTCCAGATCGTAAGCGGCGTATCGAAATCCTGATGGGGATAGTCGGTGGCAAACAGCAGTTGGTTCTCGGCATCAAAGCTTTCAAAGACCGCTTCCATCAATTTCATATTGTCCAGATATTCAAGGGGCTGCGAGGTGAAGTAGAAATTTCTGAGATACTCGCTCGGAAGTTTCGTGATGAGCGGCGCTTCCGACGACCGGTACACATATTCGGTATCGAGCCTGCTCATCAGGAACGGGATCCAGGTTACGCCCGCTTCGACCATGATGATCTTCAGGTCCGGAAACCGTTCCGGTATGCCGTTGACGACCAGATTCGTCGCCTGAATCATGTTGTACAGCGGGAAACCGAGGGCGTGCACGGACATAAACTTGTTCAGCTGCTGGAAGGGCCGTTCCAACGTGAAGGAAACGGTGTGGAATGCCAGAGGCTTTTTCTTCTTCTCGAGCAGGTGATACATCGGCAGATAGCAGTGATGATGGACCGGCTGGTAACGGGTGCTGGTGATCATGAACCCGACGACCCCCGGTTTGTCGGCGAATTCCTCGATGATTTGCACGCAGGCATCCGGATCGGACAGCGGCAAATACAGCATCCCGAGCAGCGATTCATGGCTCGGAAGCACCTCTTCCGTCATCCAGCGGGCGTAGGCAAAAGCGATCGTTTTCTCCAGGTCCTCCTGCGTCGTCAATCCAAGGGTCAGCAGGTCCGTCGGAAACACGACGTTGTAATCGATGCCCATTTTGGCGGAAGCTTCGACGAGCGGAAAAGCCTCATTGGGGCTCAGGCGCCTGTCCTTCTCCCTTTTGGAAAACATTTGCAAACTTTTCATGCGGCCCGCAGCAGTGCGATCTCCCAGGTCTCTCGGAATCAGGTTCCATTTCCGGTTGCCCACCGCGATGCGCAGACGCTGTTTCCAGGGCTCCTCCACATATTCCGCCAGTTTGTCAAGCGGTGTCATCAGGTAGTGGGCGTCGGCATCCACGATCGGAAACTCGTAAAACCCCAGCTCTTCCGCCTGTTTTTGCGCATGGTCCAAATAGTTTGCTTCGATCGTCAATCTCTTCATTGTTTTACCTCCGCAATGCAGGTTCATCCGTCCTGTTGAAATCGCTTTCATGTTTGTCAGCAGCGGACGTACACTTGTCCGTTCCGGATTTCCGCCTCGTATTTGCGCAAATGAAACCGGCTGCCCGGCAGATGTTCTCCGGTGGCCAGATCAAACTCGAAGCCGTGCCAGGGACACACAAGACGCAGCTCATTTTCGTCCACGTATTCTTTGACCATTCCGGGAAAATATTGCACAAGCGGGCGTCGGAATTGCTGCAGTGGATGGAAGAGATCAGGATGGAACTAGATGAGGTGAGCCGGGGATCGCGGGGAACCGTGTCGATCGGCGTTTCGACCTCATGCATTCACCTGTTTGCCGGAAACGCGCCGAAGTTTCTGTCCAGGTTTCCCCATGTCTATCTGAAAGTGGTGGAAGGCAATTCGTCTCAACTTGAGGAGCTTTTGGTCGCGCGGGAGATTGAGGCGGCGATGATGCTGCTTCCGAACAATGTTCAGGAATATGAAGTGGCTCGGCTGCCGAAAAACCCCTACGTGCTGGTCGTCCCGCCCTCCTGGAGCTCCGAATTTCCGGAGTCTCCCGTGAACCTGAAGGATCTGGCAAATGTTCCTCTTCTTCTGCTCGGCAGGCAGCCCGGACGGAGGCAGTCCCTGGGTGAGAGCATCCGCGCCTTTTTCCACTCTCGCGGGCTCAACCCCAACATCGTTCTCGAATGCGAAGGACTGTTCACGCTGTTGGCCATGGTGCGCTGCGGGGCCGGGGTGTCGGTGCTTCCCCGTTCCTTCGTGGCAGGGTTCGATTCTGACTGCAGGATGCTGGACCTCGCCGATTTCGAGTACAGTTCGGAACCGGCCATCGTGTGGTTGAAGCGGAGCTATTTGTCCCGCGCGGCCCGGGTATTCATCCGCCAGATGACGGAGGATGGAGAAGGGGCGCCATCAGGTGGAGATGCGGAGGGGACGCCATCCGATGGAAATGCGGACTGAGAGAGGGGACGGGGCCAGCCGTCCCCTCCTGTCCGATAGTTCAGCGCCGAGGAGAGGTTATTGCTGCACGATCTTTTCCATTTCGTCCAGAATGCCGGCGAACACGCTCATCGCCTGGCGAATCGGTTCCGGCGAGGTCATGTCGACGCCGGCCTTTTTCAGGATGTTGATGGAATAGTCGCTGCCGCCGCTCTGCAGGAAGCCGATGTAGCGGTCCACGGCGGGCTGTCCTTCCTCCAGAATCTGCTTGGCGAAGCTCGTGGCCGCGGAAAATCCCGTCGCGTACTTGTACACATAGAAGCTGGAGTAGAAATGCGGGATGCGCGCCCATTCCATCTCGATGTCCCGGTCGACGACCATGCCCTGCACAACTCCGTCGCCGTAGTATTTCCGGTTCAGATCGTAGTAGATTTCCGACAGAAGCTGCGGCGTCAGGGACTCGCCCCGCTCCGCCCTTTCGTGAATGAGCATCTCGAACTCGGCGAACATCGTCTGGCGGAACACGGTGGTGCGGAAATCGTCGGCATAATGGGTGAGCAGGTACAGCTTTTCCTGCGGATCGTCGGTCGACTGCAGCAGATGGTTGATCAGAAGAGATTCGTTCAGCGTCGACGCCACTTCCGCGAGGAAGATGGTGTACTGCGCGTTGCGGTACGATTGGGCCTCATCCGACAAATACGAATGGATCGCGTGCCCCATCTCGTGGGCGAGGGTGAACATGCTGTTCAGATTGTCCTTGTGGTTCAGCAGCACATACGGATGGGTGCCGTAGGCTCCCCAGGAGTAGGCGCCGCTGCGCTTGCCGGCGTTCTCATACACGTCGATCCAGCCGTTGTCGAACCCGCTCTGCAGAATGTCCAAGTAGCGGTCGCCGAGGGGCTTCAGCCCTTCCTTCACCTTTTCCTTGGCCTGCTCGTAGGTGATGACCATGTCCACCTCCCCGGTCAGCGGCACGAACAGGTCGTACATGTGCAGCTCGTCGACCTTCAGCAGTTTCCTGCGCAGATCCAGGTAACGGTACATGAGCGGCAGGTGCTCATGGATCGTGTCGATGAGGTTCGTGTACACTTCCTTCGGAATGTTTTCGCCGAACAGGGACATTTCCAGCACCGACGGAAATTTGCGCACCCTGGCATAGAACATGTTTTTGCTGACGTTGGCGCTCAAAGTGGCGGCCAGCGTGTTTTGCTGCTTCCGGTAGGTGGCGTACATCGCCTCAAAGGCGCTCTTGCGCACGTCCCGGTTGCGGCTTTCCAGAAACTGGATGTAGGTGCCGTGGGTGAGTTCCACCTCTTCGCCCTTGTCGTTCCGGATTTTCGGGAACTTCATGTCGGCGTTGTTGATCATGCCGAAAATCGTGTTCGGCGCCTGCGCCATGACGCCCGCCTGGGCGACGACCGCTTCCAGCTCCTTGGACAGCACGTGAGGTTTCTGGCGGATCATCTCCTCCAGCGTATGCCGGTATTCGGCCAGCAGGTCATCGGCGGCAAGGGCCTTCAGCTGTTCCTCCGACAAGGCCAAAATTTCCGGCGTCACAAAGGATAGCGCCTCGTTCACCTCGACGCTCAGCTTTTTCGATTTGTCGGATAACGCCTGGTATGCGGGGTCGCCCATGTCCTCGTGATGCTTCATGTTGGCATAGACGTACAGCCGCTCGGTTTTCAGCGAAATTTCGTCTTCCAGCCGGAAGCAGTCCAGGATCGACCGCGCGTTGTCAAGCTTGCCCTCGAAGGCTTTGATCTTCTCCAGCAGTTGTTTGACCTCCGTGTATTCCCGGTCCCAATCGTCCCGGGTCGCAAACAGGTCCTCCGTTTTCCACTGATATTCCTTCGGCACTTCGGAACGCTTCATGATGGTGCTCATCTGATCACTCCCCGATAATACTGATCCGGATTGCAGCTGCCGGAACGGCCCATGCTGCGGTTGATCCAGGCCGATCCAGTGGTTCACATACAAAAAAGCGGCGCTGAAAACCGCCGTCGCCAGCGCAAACCAGACATTGCGTCGCTCACGCATGTTCGGAAACACCACCCGGCAAATGGAATAAAGTACCAGGATAGTATTTCCGTTTTCCTATTATATTATAACACCTATAGCCTGAACAGCGCCGCCAGCAGCATGACGAAGGACGACACGACCATCACCAGCGCGAAGATGGCGAGCGGCCTGCGCAGATTGTGCGGGATGTGTTCCCTCTGCATGATGATCACGGCGGCCAGGCAAAAGGAAACGATGATCATGACAACCAATGCCCCGGTGTCCATCCGGTTCTCTTCTCCTCCTCAGCTTCAGACGTTCCGGAAGGCGTCCAGGATCCGTTCCCTTTCCTCTTCCGGCCCGTCGAAACGGTCGGCCGAAAAGCGCTGAAGCGCCCACTCCATCATTTCCGGGCGGCTGTTGAACACATGGGTATCCTCGCCCCACTGGTCGGATATTTCCCGGACAATGATTTGCCGGCCCTGCACTTCCGCGTGCATCATGTTCCATTTGTCCCTTTTGTAAATGTCAACCTTTTTCATCGTTCCCATCACCAGCCATCCAAAATTTCCATCATTATAACATGCCGGCGCGGGCTGAAACAAAACCGGCGGGATTAACAGGATTTCTCAGACATGAGCCGTTCGCCGCGGCGCATACTAATCATCGCCCGGCATATCATCAACAGGAGGTTTTATGCAGTGAAAGGAAGAGTCAAATGGTTCAATGCGGAAAAAGGCTACGGATTCATCACCGATGAAAACGGTAATGACGTGTTTGTCCACTATACCGCGATTCAGGGCGACGGATTCCGAACGCTGGACGAGGAGCAGGAAGTTGAATTCGACATTGTGGACGGTGAACGCGGCCCGCAGGCGGCCAACGTGATGAAACTGTCCTGAAGCCATAAAGTTGTTGGCGGGAAAAATGGGGTGTCCGGCTGCCGGGCATCCCGTTTTTTGCTCCGTCCTTTTTCGCTCCGCTTTTCTGGAAAATCGATGCAGATTCTGGTATCCTGTTAGATATTTGATGCGATTTGTTGATGCGGATCGAATGCCGTTTCGGCTATGGCGCCGCGGAAGCGAACATGGTACATTGAAGAAAGAACGTCACGAATCGGGGGAACAGCTTTTCAATGGGATCATACCGGTTTCTGTTAGACGAACGGCTGGGCATTGAGCTTCCGCAGCTGGATCTGGAATGGGAACTGTATACGCCGGAAGAACAGAGCGAAATCCTCATGCGCTGGGAACTCATCCGCGGCCGGATTCCGGACCGGATCGCCGCCCTGGAGGAGGAAATTCGCCGCAAGCAGGAGCGGTTGAACGAGGAGGAGCATTTCCCCACCACCTGCCGGCTCAACGCCGAGATCGCCGAACTGGCCAGCCGCATCAACGATCTCAATTTGTGGTACCGCGTCAACCAGACGGTTCAGGAGCGCGCGGCGCACATGTAGATCAATGGTTTGGGGGTCAGATTCGTTGAAACAATGGATGCAGAGCGCGCCGGGTCATCCGTTTTCGCTCATTTACCGGCTGTACCGGTACATTCTTCCCGATGTGCGCGATGAGTTGGCCCGCTGGCGCAAGGCGGCCGAACAGATCCCCAACGGGGAGCTGCGAAGGCAGGCGATCAGCAGCATGACCACAAAACGGTTTCACTGCCAGGGAGGAGCGGTTTACGCATCGGCGAACCTGTCCAAACGGCATGTGCTCATTCCGCTCATCGTCGCCTTCCAGACGATCAGCGATTATCTGGACAATTTGTGCGACCGCAGCACATCGATGGAGGAGCGGGATTTCCGGCTGCTGCACCGCTCGATGCTGGATGCCGTCAATCCGACGGCCGAGCTGGAGGATTATTACCGGTTCCGGAACGACCGGGAGGACAACGGATATTTGCACCGTCTGGTGCGCACCTGTCAATCCTGCATCTGCATGCTGCCATCCTATGAGGTCGTCCGGCCGCTGGTGGAAGAACTCGTGTCCTTTTACGGGGATCTGCAGGTGTACAAGCATATCCGCCATGACCAGCGCGAAGAAAGGCTCCTGGAATGGTGGAGAACACGAAAGGATCTGGCCCCGGGCTATGCCTGGAACGAGTTCGCCGCCGCCACCGGATCGACGCTCGGGGTGTTCATGCTGTTTCTGGCCGCGTCGCGCCCCGGCCTGACCCTTCAGGAGGCGTCGGCCATCCGGCGCGCCTATTTTCCTTCCATCTGCGCGCTGCACATCATGCTCGACTATTTCATCGATCAGGAAGAGGACGCGCTGGGCGGCGACCTGAATTTTTGCAGTTTTTATGAAAATGACAAAGTCAAGTGGAACCGGCTTCAGGACCTGGCCGCCGACGCGCGCGAAGCGGCGGGAACCCTTCCGGACAGCCGCTTTCACCGAATGATCGTCGAGGGGCTGATGGCGCTGTACCTGTCCGATCCGAAGGTGAGACAGCAGGCCGGCGTGAGGGAGGCGGCAAAAGAGCTGATGCGCAACAGCCCGTTGACCCGGTTGTTTTTCCGGGCAAACAGCGTCTGGATTCGCCGCCGGGCGTATTGAGGATGCAACGGAATGAAACATGCAAATGATTGAAGTCTGTTGATGGATCTGAAGTCATTGGAGAGGGAGGAGCCAGGATGACGATCAAATCAATCGGTGTGCTGACCAGCGGCGGCGATTCCCAGGGAATGAACGCCGCCGTTCGCGCAGTCGTGCGCAGCGGCTTGTATCACGGGCTGGAGGTGTACGCGATCCAGCGCGGCTATCAGGGGCTCCTGGAAGGGGAAATCCGCAGGATGGACGTGCGCAGCGTCGGGGATATCATCCAGCGGGGCGGCACGATTCTGCGCACGGCGAGGAGCACGGAATTCATGACGCCCGAAGGCCGCCGGAAGGCGGTGGACATGCTTGAGCGCCACGGCATCGAAGGTCTCGTGGTCATCGGAGGAGATGGCTCCTACCGGGGAGCGTATGAATTGAGCAAGATGGGCATCCGGACGGTGACCATTCCCGGAACCATCGACAACGACATCGCCTATACCGATTTCACCATCGGATTCGACACAGCCGTCAGCATCGTCGTGGACGCCGCCAACAAACTGCGGGACACGATGACTTCCCATGAGCGCATGTCCGTCATGGAGGTGATGGGCAGGCATTCGGGGTACATCGCGCTGTATGCCGGCATCGCCTCCGGGGCCGAGGCCATTCTTGTGCCGGAGGTGCCCTTCGATCTGGAGCGGATCGCCGAACGGATCAAGAGCAATCTGGCCAGCGGGAAACGCCACAGCATCGTCATTGCGGCGGAGGGCGTGGGCAGGGGAACGGATATCGCCCAAAGGCTGCAGGAACTGTCCGGAATGGAGGCGAGGGTGACGGTGCTCGGCCATATCCAGCGGGGCGGTTCGCCCACGCCGGTGGACCGGATTCTGGCGAGCAGGCTGGGGGATTTCGCCGTGTCCCGGCTGTTGGCCGGCGATACGGCAAAGGCCTGCGGAGTCATCAGGGGCGAACTCGTCGCCACGGACATCGAGCTTGTCGTCAATACGAAAAAGCCCTTTGATTACGAGCTGTATGAACTGTCCCTCAGACTGTCCCAATGAGCGGCAACAAAGAGAAGGCCTGATCGGCGGTTTCCCGTCCGAACAGGCCTGTTTCCATTTATTCCAGCAAATAGTTGACGCCCGTCGTGTACCGGTTGCCCGAGTTCCAGAGCAGGAATTCCCGCACGCCGTTGTCATACAGCGCCCGGATCTGGTCTTCCACTTCCTTTTTGCGGTAAGGAATGTGGCCCGGCACCCAGGTGGCAGTGAAATCCTGAATCCACGGCCGGATGAGGGGTTTCAGGTCGCCGAGTTCCTCCAGCTTCTCATGGGTGTCCTGCATCGCCCCGGCGATCGTTTCGTACGGGTTGGCGTCGGGCACTTTCAGGCCGAACCAGCCGGTGGTGTAGTGGCTCGGATACACCATGGGCGATATGACGTCCACATATTTCGAGATGAGGTTGAAATCCTGGCCGATGCCCTCCGCCGCCGGCACCGAGGCGGCATAGCCGAAAATGTCCACGGAAACGCGGACGCCGAGGGGATTCAGCTGCTCATAGGCGTAGCGGGTGAACTCCCCGATCACCTCGGTCCGGCTGCGCTCGTCCTGCCGGTAGGTGAGGGCGTCGGCCCTTTTTTCAAATCCTTCCGGAAACCGCACATAGTCAAACTGGATTTCCTTGAATCCCGCCCGGACCGCTTCCCGGGCGACCGCAAGGTTGTACTCCCACACTTCCCGGCAGTACGGATTGACGAAGCTTTCTCCCTTGACGTTTTCCCAGACGGTTCCGTCCGGGTTCAGGAAGGAAAGCTCCGGCTTCTTGCGCGCAAGCTTGCTGTCCTTGAACACCACAATGCGGGCAATCGGATAGATACCGTTTTCATCCAGCGTCTGCATCAGCCCGTCGATGTCCCGGATGATCGGCTCCACGGTGCCGTATTCCGCGAGTTCCGGATGTTCTTCCGTGTTGATCCGGTAGGTGAGGACACCCCAGTCATCCTTGATGTCAACGACGATCGCATTCAGATCGGTGGAGCGGATCAGTTCGATCAGGGTGTCCAGGCGGGATCCGCCTGCCGAATGGGCCGTGGAATAGATGCCCCGCACTTCGGGCGCCGTGTCCTTCTGGGGATCCCGTTTGACAAATTCCCCGGAATTCGACGGCTCCGGAACCGGTTGGCCGGACGGGGACTGTCCCCCGGGCGCACCCGCATGTTCTCCTGAGGGCATCTGCTGCGTGAGCATGGCCACGGCGGCGCTTTTCAGCCAGTTTTTCAGTTCCGCCTGTTCCGCTGCATCTTCCCCGAAGCTTCCACACATGATCAGCAATAATGCCCATAAAATCTTCATTCCCAATCCCCCATTGTTGTGCTATGAATATTATATGATAGATTCGTCGGATATTCCCATAGAATGTTGTTGAAAATTCGCCGGAAAACGGTGAAGGATCCCGAAGGCTGTCGAGAACGGGGAAGCATCTTCCGAACAGAACGGAGAGAGAGAATTGGACAGACAACAGGTTTGGATTCTGCGCGGGCTCAATCTGGGACTGTATTTCACCATGGGGGTGCTGCAGCCGTTTTTGCCCCTGTATTTCAGCATGAAGGGGTACAATCCCGCCGAGATCGGGCTGTTCATGGTGGCGGGGCCTTTTCTGGCGGTGTTTTCCCAGCCGCTTTGGGGATTTGTCAGCGACAGGCTGAGATCGGTCAAGGGGATCGTCATTTCCCTGTGGATCATGTCCGTGCTGTGCAGCATCTGGCTGTTTCACGCGGAAGGGTTCTGGATGACGCTCCTCGCCGTCTCCGCCCTGTTCTTTTTTAAAATGCCCTCCCTTCCGCTCATGGATTCCGCCGCGGTTCTTGTCTCGCAGGAGGCAGGCGTGTCCTACGGGAGCATCCGCCTGTGGGGATCCATAGGATTTGCGGTGGTGTCCATCGCCTCGGGTTATCTCATCGTCTTCGCCGGGGGGATTGGCAACATCCCGTTTTTGTACTGGTCATTCTGGGTTTTGCCCCTGATCCTCATTTTTTTCCTGAAGGACCGGCAGGCGGCCGCCAAACCGATCCATCTCCGTTCGCTGAAGGAGGTGGTCGGCAAGGAATTCGCCTGGCTGCTTTTCATCGTGCTGCTCATCTCCTCGGCGCACCGGGCGAGCGACTCCCTGCTGCCGGTCTTCCTGGAATCCCTGGGGGGAACGGAGGAGATGGTCAGCTGGGCGTTCGGTCTGGCGGCTTTGTTTGAAATCGCCGCCTTCGTGATCGTCCCGCGCTTTCTCGGGCGCTTCCATGAACTGGGACTGCTGGCCATCGCCGCCTCCCTGTATTCGATCCGCTGGCTGCTGTACAGCCTGATCGGCAATCCCGCCGTCATCATGGCGCTGCAGGTGCTGCATGCGGCCACCTTCGGCATTTACTGGATCGTTCTGATCCAGTATGTGGGCCGGATCGTGCCGCAGCATTTCCGCTCCACCGGCATCGCTGTGATGACGGCGGTGCATGGCGGTGTGGCCGCGCTGATCGGAGGATACGGAGGGGGGCTGGTGATGGACCGGTTCGGAGCGGATGTCATGTACTGGGTGGGGGCCATTTTCGCCGGGACAGGGGCCGTGCTGCTTTTCATTTCGCGCTGGAGACAAAAAATCAGATCGGCATAATGACAGCAAAAAGGACGCCTCAATGCAGGATGGCGTCCTTTTGATGTTTGCAAATGCTGTTTTCAATGATTTCCAGCGCATCCTCCCGGTTCAGGCGCTCCACGCCATCCCTCAGGACGATGCACGTTTCCAGTTCGTCCGGCTTCAGAAAAGGGTACAGCTCCGGACTCCATCGTTTCACGATTCTGGACAGTTTGACCAACTCCATAAAAAAGCCTCTCCTTTCCCCATCGTTTCATGTTTGCTGCAAAACACTCAATCCGAATGCGGAAAAAAGCCGCTGTTGCCTATGGATGCCTCTACAGAGCACGGTCATCCAGAATATCATGAACTTTTCACTGCCCATTATAGCACATCCCGCGCGCCGACAACACAATTTCGCTTCACTGGAAATACCATGCACGGTGTGTTATGATTGTGTAGAATTTGGCATGCAAAAGGGAACCATACTGAAAATGACTCGAATGTAATGCCGAGTTGATCCGAAATAAAAAGGAGTAGAAAGACCATTGACCACTTTTCACGATTTTGAGCTGGAACCGAAGGTGCTTCGCGCCATCACCGAAATGGGCTTTGAGGAACCGACGCCGATTCAGGCCAAAACGCTGCCTCTCGCCCTGGCCGGACGCGACCTGATCGGCCAGGCGCAGACGGGGACCGGCAAAACGGCGGCCTTCGGCATTCCGATCATCCAGAACATCGAACCGCAGGAGGACAAAATCGTCGCTCTCATCCTGTGCCCGACGAGGGAACTGGCCATCCAGGTTTCCGAGGAAATCGGCAAGCTGTCCCGCTTCAAGGGCCTGCGCTGCATCCCGATCTACGGCGGGCAGGATATCGGCCGGCAGATCCGCGCCCTGAAATCCCGTCCGCAAATCATCGTCGGCACGCCGGGACGGCTTCTGGACCATATCAACCGCAAGACGATCCGTCTCGAGCATGTCCGCATGGTCGTGCTCGACGAAGCGGACGAGATGCTGGATATGGGGTTCATGGAGGATATCCAGACCATTCTCGGGCTGGTGCCCGAAAACCGCCAGACAATGCTGTTTTCCGCCACGATGCCGCAAAACATCCAGAGGCTTGCGCAGCAGTTCCTGAAAGACCCCGAGCATGTGTCTGTCGTGCCGAAGCAGGTGACCGCGCCGCAGATCGACCAGTCCTACATCGAGGTGCATGAGCGCCAGAAATTCGAGGCGCTGAGCCGCCTGCTGGATATGGAATCGCCGGAGCTGGCCATCGTCTTCGGCCGCACGAAACGCCGTGTCGACGAGCTGACCGAAGCGCTGCAGAAGCGCGGGTATTCCGCCGACGGCCTGCACGGCGACCTGTCGCAAGCCCAGCGGGACGCGGTCATGCGGAAGTTCCGCGACGGCAGCATCGACGTGCTGGTGGCCACCGACGTGGCGGCCCGGGGGCTGGACGTGACGGGCGTGAGCCATGTCATCAACTTCGACCTGCCGCAGGATCCGGAGTCCTACGTGCACCGCATCGGACGCACCGGGCGGGCGGGCCGGGAAGGCGTCGCCTGGACCTTCGTGACGCCGCGGGAAATTGACCACCTGCATTTCATCGAGAAGATCACCCGCCAAAGGATCCGGCGGAAGCCGCTGCCGAGCGTCGCCGAGGCGATCGAGGGCAAGCAGCGCGTCGTCGCGGAGAAGATCATTGAAGTGATGCAGAACCAGGAAATCAATGAATACAAGGGATTGGCCATTCAGCTTCTGGAGCAGTACGATTCCGTCAACCTGCTGTCGGCGGCGATGAAGATGCTGACCGGCGAGAAAAACGACGTGCAGATCGAACTGACGCCGGAAGAGCCGATCCGCGCGAAAAAACGGCGCGGTGACCTGCGCCAGGCGGGAAGAAGGTATTCCGGCCCGCTGCCGGGCAGGGACAGGGGCGGCCGCGGTTCCTCCCGCGGGGAAGGGCGCAGAGGCGGATGGAACGGCCGGAACACGGGGACCGACAGCAAGCCGATGAAACGGAACGGCGGATACATCAGTCCGTTCTGAGAACTTTTTATGACAAAGAGGCGCGCTGGCAAAACTTTGTTGCTGCCGGCGCGTTTACTTTTGCCCGGTCAGCGCCTATAATAAAAATACATCCTGCAATGTTCGTTAGATTCCAGAACTTTTTGAACCAACACTTTGTTTCGAAGGGAGACCTACATTGCAGCGTGGCTGAAACGCCCCCCAAAGGGGACTTCAAAAGCGCTGTTGCGGTCACCCACCTGCGAGAGCGGGTTCGAAACATTCTGGATACGACGGCATTTGCGGGTTTTCTTTTTGCATAAAAAAACCGGCGCGCCTCCATACTAAAAACGATCGCTGAATGATCGCTGAACGATCGCTGCTTCAAGCGCGGAGGTGTTGTTGGTTGGTACATAGACGATTGCTCGTTTGTGCGGCGGTTGCCGGAATCGCTGTCAGCATGCTGCTGTTCTGGAACTGGCCGCGTCCGGCCGCCTCGTTCTCCAATCAGGTGCTCCAGGTGGGGTCGAGCGGAGATGATGTGTATGAGCTGCAGGGCAGACTGCAGCACCTCGGGTATTACACGGGAAAAATCGACGGACAGTTTGGCTGGCAGACGTACTGGGCAGTCCGCAACTTTCAGTATCAGTTCGGGATCAAGGTGGACGGGGTGGTCGGCCCTCAGACGAAGCAGAAGCTTGTGAAGGCGACACCGAACTGGACTCCGTCCATGAACCGCGGCACGGGCGGCGGGAGCAACCAGGCGCCGGCGATCGCATCCGCTTCCGGATTCAGCAATTCGGATATCAATCTGATGGCCCGCGCGGTATACGGGGAAGCGCGAGGGGAACCGTATGAAGGACAGGTGGCCGTCGCGGCTGTCATCCTGAACCGGATCAAGAGTCCCCTGTTTCCGAACACGATTTCCGGCGTCATTTACCAGACAGGGGCTTTCACCGCCGTGGCGGACGGACAGATCAACATGCAGCCGAACGAGACGGCGTTTCGGGCGGTGCGGGATGCGCTGAACGGATGGGACCCGTCGGAAGGGGCGATCTATTATTTCAACCCGGATACGGCCACTTCGGCGTGGATCTGGTCGCGGCCGCAGATCAAACGAATCGGCAAGCACATCTTTTGCAAATAACGCGCCGGGCTTTCTTCTTCCCGGTGGTATTTCCGTGAAAAGCGTGGTAAGATGGAAGCAGCGGGGTTTCCCCCGCTGTTTCCCTGTTTATGCAAGTTTTTTCACCGCTTCGACGGCCTTCTCGTAGTCCGGATGTTCGGTCATTTCCTTCACATACTGGACGTACTGAATGGTGTCATTGGCATCCACCACGAAGATGGAGCGCATGTCGAGGCCGAGTTCCTTGATCAGCACGCCGTAGCTTTCCCCGAAGTTGCGGTTCTTGAAGTCGGACAGGGTGATGACCCGATCGACTCCGGCGGCTCCGCACCAGCGTGCCTGGGCGAAGGGAGTGTCGACGCTGACGGTCAGCACGACGACCTGGTCGCCCAGATTGGCCGCTTCCTCATTGAACCGCCTCGTTTGCGCGTCGCAAACCCCGGTGTCCAGCGAGGGGACCACGCTGATCAGCTTGATCTTGCCGGCGAAATCAGCGAGCGTGACTTCTTCCAAGAGGGATTTGTTCAACCGGAAATCGGGAGCATTGTCGCCCGGTTTCAGTTCGGGACCGATCAGGGTGATCGGATTGCCTTTGAAAGTGGCGGCGCCTGCGCGTTCCTGGGACATGGCAATTCCTCCTTGACATTGGCAAATTTTATTCGCAACAAGCAATTTCCAAACTTTATTATATACGTATGGATGTTTAATTGTCCAACGCAGTCTTTCAGCGACAGGAGGGTCGGCCCTTGATATTCATCCGCTATGAGAGCTTTCGCCAGTACATCCGCTGGTACAAGGTCACATCGTTGATTTTGCTCATCAATGTGCTGCTGTATGTCGAGACGGTCTTCCGCGGTCCGATGAACTCGTTTTTTTTCACCCGCGGCGTGCTGATCCACGCGGCGCCCTACACGGCGGACTGGTGGAGATACGTGCTGTCGATGTTTTTGCATGCGGATTTTGCCCATCTGTTGTTCAACTGCTTCGCCATCTTTGTGTTCGCCCCTCCGCTGGAAAGGCTGCTCGGCATCTGGCAGTATGCCCTCCTGTATTTCGGTTCGGGCCTGATTGGCAACGTTGTCAGCGTCCTGCTCAATGACCCGGGGGTGCTGTCCGTCGGGGCGTCGGGGGCCATTTACGGGTTGTACGGGGCCTACCTGTATCTTATCGTGTTCCGCAGCGGCGCGTTGGACCAGGCTTCCCGCAAGACGGTGCAGATGTTCATCCTGCTGGGCATCATCTATACGCTCCTGAACATGGGCCGGATCAATGTGTACGCTCATCTGGGCGGCCTTGCCGGAGGTTTTCTCATTTTCTCCGGAATTGTGGAACGCTTGCGGAACAGCCGCTGAACGATTGACGTTTTCATCAATTCAGACGATATATACTACCAGGACTATGAGCGGTGGAGGATCCAAGTGGAACTGAGACAGTTGCAGTATTTTGTGAAGGTGGCGCGGAAACAGCACGTCACCCAGGCGGCGGAAGAGCTCCACGTCGCCCAGTCGGCGGTCAGCAGGCAGATCCATCAGCTGGAGGAGGAGCTGGGCGTCCATTTGTTTATCCAGAAGGGGCGCAATCTGCAGCTGACTCCGGTGGGGAAGCTGTTTTTGAGGCGCGCCGAGGAAATTCTGGATCTCGTGGACAAGACGGTTCTGGAGGTGCAGGAGTTCACGGATCCGGAAGCCGGCGAGGTGCGGCTGGCGTTTCCCCACAGCCTCGGGGTCAATCTCGTGCCGTGGATGGTGGCCGCCTTCCGCAAGGAACATCCGAACGTGAAGTTCCGCTTCCGGCAGGGCAATTATGAGAGCCTGATCAGCATGGTTGAGCAGGGAGTCGTTGACCTCGCGCTCATCTCGCCTTATCCGAACAAGCACGAGCGGCTGGAAGGGGAAGTGGTGCTCACCGAGGAGTTGTACGCCATTCTGCCGCCCAACCATTCCCTCGTTCATGAGAAGGTCATTCGCCTCGACCAGCTCAGGAACGACGAATTTGTCGTGTTCAGCGAAGGATATTCGCTGCGAAACATCCTGATCGACGCCTGCGTGAAGTCAGGGTTCCGCCCGAAGATTTCTTCGGAGGGCGAGGAGACCGACACGATCCGGGGATTGGTGGCCGTTGGGATGGGCGTGAGTCTGCTGCCGGAGATGTCCCTGTCCGGCTCCAATTCGCCGCTGCAGCCGGTGAAGGTGAAGGTGGAGCCGAAAATTGTCCGGACGATCGGCCTCATCCGCCGCAAAGGCGAGAAGCTGCCGCTCGTTGCCAGCGTATTCCACCGGTTTGTGACCGCATTTCTGAAAAAATACGTCCAAAACTGAGCAGGGGTCCATCAATAGAAACGCTCCTCCGGTCCTGACGGCGACGAGCCATCCGGACCGGAGGAGCGTTTTTGTTGTTTCGCCTGTTGATTTTTCGCGAAATTCGCCGTTATTCGCGGTTGTTGGCAAAGATCATGATGAACTTGATCAGCTCAAGCAGGGAGATGAGCGCTGCGGCCACGTAGGTCAGCGCGGCGGCGTTGAGCACCTTCGCCACGCCTCTTTCTTCGGCGTTGGTGATGAAGCCCTCCGACACCATCAGCTCCCTGGCGCGGGCGCTGGCGTTGAACTCCACCGGCAGGGTGACGAGCTGGAAGGCCACCGCCGCCGAGAAGAAGATGATGCCGAGCAGGATCAGGTCCATCCACTGCAGCAAAAATCCGCCGATGAGCAGGAACGGAGCCGCTCCCGAGGCGATGTTCACCACCGGGAACATGCGGTGCCTGAGCACGAGCATCGGGTAGCTGACCTTATGCTGGATCGCGTGGCCGACCTCATGGCATGCCACCGAAATGGCGGAAATCGATCTGCCGGCGTACACCGGCTCGGACAGGCGGACGACCCGATGGATCGGATCATAGTGGTCGGTCAGCGTTCCCTGAACCGGCTCGATCGGAACATCATAGAGGCCGTTCAGGTCCAGCAGCCTCCGGGCCGCTTCGTAACCGGACATGCCCGATTGGGCCGGCACCTGCGCGAACTTGTTGAAGGTGCCTTTGACCCTGAACTGGGCCCATAGGGAAATGAAAAAGGCGATGATAATCAAAAAGTCCATTGGATGAAAGAACATGGATCCCATTCCTCCTGTGAAAACGATGTGTTGGTCATAGTCTGGACCTGCTTCTGCTATTCCATACGTATGGGCCGCCGGACGGTTTCATTCCTGGACCTTTCATCTATCTTTCAATTATATGTGATTCATCAATGGCCGGTCAATTGGCCGGTCAATGCGCTTCCATGCCTTCCATGCGCTTCCATGAATGATGGATTGCCGGTTTTTCCTTGCGCCGGAGGAAGCGGGACAGTTTTGCGTTATGTAACATTACATAACATGGGTGCCAATAACACGAACGTTCCTCTGTCATATCCAAAAAAATTTTCGTCATTTCCCAAAAAACTATTGCATTTGGAGAATTGAAGCCATATAATGACACTAAGCATTTCAGCTTATGTTAATAAACCTTACATTAAGGAGTGAGCAGAATGGAACTCGGGTTGAATGCGGTATGGATCATGCTGGCAGCGATTCTCGTCATTTTCATGCAAGGCGGCTTCATCATGCTGGAAGCCGGCTCGACGAGAATGAAAAACGCGGGCCACGTTGCGGGCAAGACGATCTTCACTTTCGGCATCTGCACGCTGGTGTTCTGGGCCATCGGGTACGCCTTCATCTTCGGCTCCCAGGGGAACGCCATCATCGGCTGGGGCGACTATTTCGGATTCAGCCTGATGAGCGCTTCTGAAGGAGATTCGCTCCCGCCGGCGGTATTCTTCGTCTTCCAGCTGGCGTTTGCGGCCGTGTCGCTCAGCATTGCCTGGGCCGGTTTCGCAGAACGGGCGAAGCTGTCGGTCTATATCATTTTCGCCGTTCTGTTCACCGCCATCGTGTACCCGATCATCGCGCACTGGGTATGGGGCGGTGGATGGCTGGCCGAGCACGGCAAGCAGGATTTCGCCGGCTCCACCGTCGTCCACCTGACGGGGGCGTGCGCCGCGCTGGCAGCCACGATGCTGCTCAGGCCGCGGATCGGCAAGTACAACAAGGATGGATCGGCCAATCAAATGCCCGGCCACAACCAGGTGTATACGACGCTGGGCGTGCTGATCCTGTGGGTGGGCTGGTTCGGGTTCAACGCCGGCAGCACGGGCGCGGTCGGTGACGGCTTCTTCGGTTTTGTCGCCCTGAACACCCAGCTGGCCGCCGCCGCCGGAGCGATCGGCGCCCTGTTCACCGTCTGGCTGGCAACGGGCAAGGCGGACGTTCCGACGACGCTCAACGGCGCCCTCGCCGGTCTTGTGGCCATCACCGCATCCTGCGCCTTCGTCGAACCGTGGGCGGCGGTCATCATCGGCCTCCTCGGCGGCATTCTTTGCTACTACAGCATGCGCTTCTTTGAAAAAAGACGGATTGACGATCCCATCGCAGCCTTGTCGGTGCACGGCACGGCCGGCATTTGGGGCACCCTTTCCACCGGCTTCTTCGCAACGCCGCAGCTGGCGGAAGAAATCGTCGGCGTCGGCCGTGCGGGACTGTTCTACGGCGGCGGATTCGCGCAGCTGGGCGTGCAGGCCATGGGCGTGGTCGTCTGCGGACTGTTTGCCTTCCTCGTTTCCTTTATCATCCTGGCCATCATCAAAGGCCTGATCGGTCTGCGCGTCACGGAAGAACAGGAAATCATGGGCCTGGACCTGGCCGAACACGGGGTGTACGGCTATCCGGAGCAGCTGAAAAAGGCGGATACCGTCACGAGCTGATCACACTGCCACAGCTGTCCAATCGGGAGGGCGGCCGGTTCCTCTGCCTGCGGAGGATCCGGCCCCTCGGTTGGTCGGGTATTGCAGAAGAAAGAAGGTGCGTGCAGGTGGGCGTTTCATCCTTCGAATCGTTGGGCGAGCGGATCGAGCGGGCTCCGGACTGCGAATCCCTGGGAAGGCTGCGTCGGACGATGTGGGAAGAGGGCCGTCAGCGCTCCTTCTTTTTTTCCCGGGACGCGGTGGAGGAGGTCGCCCTCATCAATGACATGCACGACCGAATCATTCGCAGGGCGGTGGCGCTGGCGGAGCAGCGTGCGGCTGCCGAAGGCGGCGGCGCTCCGCCGGCCGCTTACGAGCTCTTGCTGTTTGGCAGCGGCGGCCGAAGGGAGCAGACGCTCTGGAGCGACCAGGACAACGGACTGGTGTTTCATTATGCCGCGGACGCGGACCAGGACCGGCAGGACATGACCGGCTATTTCCGGAGGCTCTCCGAATGCGTGGTGGAAGGATTGCAGGCGGCGGGGTATCCGCCCTGCGACGGAAAGGTGATCTGCACAAACCGGCAGTGGCGGAAGAATGAGGAGGAATTCCGGCAGATGGTTCGCCGCTGGATGGCCGAGCCGAGCTGGGAAAACATCCGCTATCTGCTCATTGCGGCAGACTGCCGCGCCGTCACGGGGACCGGCGCCATGTGCGGGCAGATCCGGTTTGAAATCGACGACTACATCGCCCGCAATCCGGAAGTGCTGCCCTATTTGCTGAAAAATACGCTTCGGCACAAGGTGATCGTGGGGCTCTTCGGCCAGCTGCTCAAGGAGCAGTACGGCGAGGAGGCGGGCGGCGTGGACATCAAGTACGGCGCCTACATCCCGATGGTCAACGCGATTCGCCTGCTCAGCCTGGAGGAACGCATCCCCCACACCAACACGCTGGAGCGCATCCGCGCCCTGGAGGCCAACGGCACGATCACGTCGCGGACCGCCGAAAACTGGCGCGACGCGTTCGCCACGATTCTGAAGTTTCGAAATATGCTTTCCTTCAAGGAAGAGAATGGAATGTTCTACAACAAAAACATTCTCCGGCTGGATCATTTGCCCCGGGAGCACATCCAGGAGCTGAAGGAATGCCTGAAAATCGGCAAGGAATTGCAGCGGGCCGTCAGGCAGCGAGTCGGCCGGGCCGGCTGGGAGTGATGCAACATGGAAGAGGATCGAATGCGCTCGGGGAGGATGTGGGAACTGTACCGGATGGGCGGGTTCGCCTCGGCCATGGCCTCCGTGTTCCGCGCGGATCAGGCCGAGCAGATGGCGCTGATCCGCTCCGTGCTGAGGGATCAAAGGACGCAGCACACCTTGTTTACCCCCCTCTCCAGACTGAAAACCGCCGTGTTTGATCTGGAAACGACGGGGTTTCAGCCTTCAGCCGGGGATGAAATCATCTCGATGGGGGCGGTGCTGATGGAAGGGGCGCGGCTGGAAAAGGATGGAGTGTTTTACACCCTCGTCAAGCCAAGCGCGCCGATTCCGCCCGACATCGTGCAGCTGACCGGCATCACCAATGACATGGCGGATCGCGGTCTTGTTCTGATCGAGGCGCTGAAGCGGTTCCTGAAACATGTCAACCAGCGCGTTCTGATCGCCCACAGCGCCAACCATGACAAGGCTTTTCTGAACGCGGCGCTGTGGAAAACGTCCCGCGTCAGGCTGTCCCACCGCCTCATCGACACGATGCTGGTGGCCAAATGGCTGCGTCCGGATCTGAAAACCCACGGCCTGGACGAAGTGCTGGATGCGTTCGCAATCCCGAAGGGGAGACGGCATCATGCCCTGGAGGACGCGAACATGACGGCGCGGCTGTGGGGCGAGCTGCTCGGGCATATGGAGGAGCGGGGGGTCCAGACGCTGGGCGATCTGTACACAAGGTTGGGCTCCGTGCTTTGAAACGTTCAGCCGCTTTGCGAGTTCAGGCGCTTCCCGGGCCTGATCAGGAAAAAGACCAGGCCGAGCGCCAGGAGCGACAGGCTGGCCACGGTGATGAAGACGGCATGGTCATTTGCTTTGGACAGCCCCATGAGCCAGCTGAACAGGGGCGGTCCCGCCGCGACCCCGGCAAAGCGGAGGCTGCTGTAGAGCGACGTGATCATGCCCCGCTCGCCCCTGGAAACCGATCCGGTGATCAGCGTGTTCAGGCACGGCAGCAGCAGGCCGGTTCCGATGCTGCTCAGGGTGATCAGGCCGATCAGCAAATAGATGTTTTTGTTGAAAAAGATGATGAGGGCAAAGGACGCCGTGGAGGCCGCCAGTCCGATGTTCATGAGCCAGCGGATGAGCTGGCCGTTTTTTTTGATCAGCGCCCCCGTCGTGTAGGAGGTGACGACCATGCCCATCAGCGGGATGGCCAGCACCAGGCCTTTGACAACCCCTTCGATGTTGTATGGCTTCTTTTCCAGCAGTTCGGACAGGTAAAACAGCACCCCGAACAGGGTGAACAGCGCCAGGGATCCGGCAAAGAAGGCGGTGACGAGCCAGCGCCCCTTGCTGCGGATGATGCCGGCGACCTTGCGCAGATAGGCGCCGAGCCGGGGAGGTTCCGCCCGCTTTTTCGGCTCCTTGATGATCCATATGATGGCGACGAGCGACAGCAGGCAGAAGGCGGGGAAGGCGAAAAAGGCTGCATACCAGATGATCAGGGCGAGCAGGGAGCCGATGATGGGGCTGAGCACTTTGCCGATACCGTTGGACGCTTCCACGAGGCCGAGCGCCTTGCTTTCCGTGCCCCCGTCGTACATGTCGCCGACCAGCGCCATGGCGATCGGCGCCGTTCCGGCGGCGCCCAATCCCTGGATGGCGCGGGCGGCCAGCACGACCCAGTAGGATTTCCAGATCGCGCCGAATCCCGCCAGCACGCCGGCCGCCCCGTATACGATCAGACAGGGGATGATGACGGCCTTGCGGGAAAACCGGTCGGACAAAAATCCGAGGATCGGAATGGAAAGGGCCGCCGTGATGGAAAACAGGGTGATCGTCAGGCTGCTTTGAAACTGGGAGATGTCGAGCGCCCGCTCCATTTGGGGCAGGACCGGTATGAGCATGGAATTGCCCAGCACCAGCACAAGAGGAACGGTGGCGATGGCGAGAAACTCCGACGTTTTTCCTTTTTTCGCGCCGGCGGCGCCTCCATCCGCGGTGCTGCCCGCAGCGCCGCCTGGATTGCCGCCCGCAGTGCGGGAGGAGGTTGTTGAGTCCGATATTGCCGTTCGAGTGGATGTTCGTTCAAAGCCGCCGGTGAATACGTCGGCCAGCCTGCGCTGTTTTTTTTTTTCCGACATTGGTTACACCTCTCGCCTGATATCAGGTATAGATTGCCCATCGCCCGGATGACTCATGCTTTTGTGCATTGGCAATAAATAAGGTATGATGTATGTATCAGGCATCGGAAGGGTGACGGCACGTTGAAACGGAACTGGGTCATCATGGCAGTCGTGGTTGGCCTCGCCGTGCTGGCGATGTATCAGGATTATGTCAAGTCCGCCGGTACCATCGTCCTGCCGACGGAGCAGGCGCCGAAGGCGGGATATCTGGCGCCGCATTTTGCGCTGCAGGATTTCGATGGCCGGACGTATTCGGTCGGCGGGGAGCGGGACAAGGCGCTGCTCATCAATTTCTGGGCGTCCTGGTGCAATCCGTGCGAGAGGGAAGCGCCGGATTTGGTCAGGCTGTACGAGAAATACAAGGACCGGCTGGATATTTACGCGGTGAATGTAACGACGGAGGATACGGTGGAGGATGCCCGGGCGTTTGCGGAAAGGTTCGGTTTCCCGTTCCCGGTGCTGCTTGATCTGGACGACCGGGTGACCAACACTTATCTGGTGATGGGATACCCGACCAGCTTTATCGTGGATAAGCATGGCGTCGTGCGCGAGGTGGTGTTAGGCATCCGCGAGCCGAAGGAACTGGAAAAACTCGTCCGCCGGGCGCTTTAAAATGGAGGGTGCAGAAACGGGTTGTAACGGTCAAAAATGTCCGTTGCGCGATCGTCGTCCACCTGTAACGGTCATTTTTGTCCGTTACAAACAAAAATCAGGCGAACATCGCCTGATTTTTTGTTCTTGCGGACATTCTTGACCGTTACAGATGAAACGTTACTTCTAACGGTCAAATTTGACCGTTAGAATTCGGCCGGGCCCCGCATTGTCATTGTCAATGATTGCTGATGCCGACGTGCTCCCGCTGGACGACCGCCGGGGTGACCTTCTCCTTGCCGATCAGGCCGTACCGCAGACCGTCCACCAGGGCGTGCCAGCTCGCCTCGATAACGTTGCCGGACACGCCGACGGTACTCCAGGTGTTTTCCTTGTCGGACGTCTCCATCAGCACCCGCACCTTGGCGGCCGTCGCGTCTTTTTCGTCAATGACCCGCACCTTGTAGTCGGTCAGATGCATCGACTCCAGGGTCGGATAGAACTGCCCAAGCGCCTGCCGGAGCGCCTTGTCCAGCGCGTTGACCGGCCCGTTGCCCTCGGCCACGGTGTAAACCGATTCGCCCTGGACATTGATCTTGATGACGGCTTCCGAAACGAAGGGGCCGTCTCCTGTTTTTTCGATCGTGATCTTCGCCTTCTCCAGGGTGAAAATTTCGTCCTTGTGCCCGTTGGCCTCCCTGAGCAGCAGCTCCAGCGACGCGTCCGCTCCTTCAAACTGGTACCCCTGGTGCTCCAGTTCCTTGATTTTCTGAATGATTTCCTTTGCCTGCGAGTTGTCCATATCGATGTCCAGGTTCAGTTCTTTCGCCTTGAACATGAGGTTGCTTTGCCCCGCCAGCTCGGATACGAGCACCCGCTGCTTGTTTCCGACCAGCTGGGGATCGATGTGTTCGTACGTCTTCGGATGCTTCAGGATCGCGGAGACGTGCACGCCTCCCTTGTGCGCGAAGGCGGCGGATCCGACGTACGGCTGGTTGACCGGCATGCTGACGTTGGCCACTTCGCTCACAAACCGGGCCGTCTGATACAGGCTTCTCAGCTGTTCCGGAGAAATGCAGGAGTAGCCGAGCTTCAGCTGAAGGTTCGGGATGATCGAGGTCAGATTGGCGTTGCCGCACCGTTCCCCGTAACCGTTGATCGTTCCCTGCACCTGTCTCGCTCCGGCCTGGACGGCCGCGAGGGAGTTGGCCACGCCCAGCTCGCAGTCGTTATGGGCGTGGATGCCGATGGGCGTGCGCATTTTGCTGCAGACGTCCGAGACGATCGCGCGGATCTCGTCCGGCAGAGAGCCGCCGTTGGTGTCGCACAGCACGATCCAGTCCGCGCCCGCCTCCTCGGCCTTGCGGATCGTCTCCAGCGCGTAATCCTTGTTGTTCTTGTAGCCGTCAAAGAAATGCTCCGCGTCGTAAATGACTTCCAGCCCTTTGCTTTTCAGGAATTTGACGGAATCGTAAATCATCGCCAGGTTCTCTTCCAGCGACGTCTGCAGGGCGGTGTGCACGTGGAAATCCCACGACTTGCCGAAAATGGTGGCCACTTCGACGCCCGAATCCAGCACCGCCTTCAGATTCTGGTCATCCTCGGGGGCGATGCCCTTGCGGCGCGTGCTGCAAAAGGCGGTGATTTTGGCATGTTTCAGCCCAAGTCCCCGGACCCGTTCGAAAAACTCCATGTCCTTGCTGTTGCTTCCCGGCCAGCCGCCTTCAATATAATGCACGCCCAGCTCGTCGAGCCTGGCGGCGATTTTCAATTTATCTTCAACCGAGAGGCTGATGCCCTCGCCCTGGGTGCCGTCCCTCAAGGTCGTATCGAATAGTTTGACGACGTCAGACATGGCTGTTCCTCCTAAGCGTAATCTATTTTGAAATTATATCATGTTTTCCGTGGAAGTTTGAAGGGTTTTGGGCAAAAACGGCGGATTCCCGCCTGGAGCGAAATGTTGCGGCGGCGGCGGCGCGGGGTACTTGCGGCGATACAGTTGCGGAAAAGAGGTTAAAATCGTTGAACTTTTGGGCAAGATATATTATATTGTTTCTGGAGATGGTTGGCTGTTCAGATTCATTGGCTGTTGATATTCAAAAGGAGGAGAAATTTTTCCATGGCAAAATATACGTGGGTCGACAAGGAAACATGCATCGCCTGTGGAGCTTGCGGAGCGACGGCTCCTGATATTTACGACTACGACGACGAAGGCCTTGCGGAAGTGATCTACGGGGGAGACAACAACAGAGGCGTCACGGAAATTCCGGAAGATTTGTATGACGATCTTCAGGACGCTCTGGACGGTTGCCCGACGGATTCCATCAAGGTGGCCGACGAGCCCTTCAACAAGTAATGCAGGGGTCGACATCTTTCGCCGGGTCCCTTGATTCCGGATATACAACCTAAGACAGTTTCAACCAAACGCCAAAACCTTTCCTGATCCGGTCGGAAAGGTTTTGCTTTTTTTAGAAACTGTGCGAAATTTTGCTGAAACTTTGCGCTTGCTTATAGTATAATCAGAAGAAACATGGGATTTTCGGGAAATGGGAGTTGGGGGATGAAGAAGGGCGCCAGAATTTACGGCATCATTGGCAATGTGATGGCGGTTGTGCTGGCCGTTGCGATCATGATGCTTGGCTTGCTGCGTACATTGGAGTATTCCTTCTATGACTATGCTCTTGACGCAACCAACAACGGACAGCCGCACGAGGACATTCTGGTCGTCACCATCGATGAATGGTCGATTGAAGCGCTTGGCCGATGGCCGTGGTCGCGGGATGTGCACGCCGCGCTGATCGAAACGATGAACCAGCCGGGGTATGAGCCGAAGGTGATCGCCTTCGATATGCTCTTCGACACCTACACCGACCCGGAGGTGGACGGGTATCTGGCGGAAACGCTGAGCCGCTATGACAACGTCATCCTGCCCTCCTTCGGGATTATGGAAAGCGGCCTGTCCCGGTTTACGACCGTCACCAGGGGTGAGCTCATCCAGCCGTATCAGATGGTGCATCCCATTCCGGAGTTTTACGAGGTGACGCAGCACGCCCATATCAATGCGATTCTGGACCGGGACGGCATCATCCGCCGCGCCTGGCTGCAGCTGCGGACTCCGGAGGGCGAGGTGATCGATTCCCTGGCGTTCAAGGCGGCCAGGATGTATGGGGCGGACATCGATCACTATCTTGCCTACGATGACCAGACGGAAATCTACATCAATTTCGAAGCGGAGTCCTATGACTTCGAAAGCATCTCTTACTTCGATGTGTTGACCGGAGAAATTCCGCCGGAAAACTTCAAGGATCGCATCGTGCTCGTTGGCTTCACGGCGGTCGGGCTCACCTCGGAGGACTCGGGCTCGGTTCCGATCGAAACGGACATGCCGCTCGTGTATGCCCACGCGAACATCATCAACCAGTTGCTTCTCAATACGTACATAACCTACGCTCCCGAATGGATGGAATTTGTGCTGGGCATTCTCGTCATGGCCCTGATTGTGTTCGCCACCTGGCGTCTGAAGACGGTGTACAGCCTGTCGATCCTCGTGGTGCTTGCTCTGGCCCTGGCGGGCGGCCAGTACGCCCTGTTTGCGCAGCGGGACGTCTTCTTCAACACGATTGATGCGATCGCCTCCATGATCCTTGCCTACATCATCAATATTTCCATCAAGGCCTACTTCGAGACGAAACACAAAAACTTCATCACCAAGCAGTTCGGCCGGTACATTTCCCCCGATTTGGTCAAACAGATTGCGAAGAGCGAGGAAGATGTGCCGCTCGGCGGCATCAACAAGGAGCTGTCCATCCTGTTCCTGGACATCCGCGGGTTCACCACGCTCTCCGAAAAGCTCCGGCCGGAGGAAGTCGTCGACCTGCTGAACACGATGTTCGACCTGATCACCGAGAAGGCGCTGGAAAACCGGGGAACGATCGACAAGTTCATCGGAGACGCGGCCATGATCCTGTTCAACGCGCCGCTGGACGTGCCCAATCACGAATATTACGCGGTCAAGACGGGATACGACATCCAGAAAGGAATGGAGAGGGTTCGCGCCGAAGTGCTGGAAAAGTACGGCGTGACGATCAGCATCGGCATCGGGATCAACACCGGCGAAGTCGTCGTCGGCAACATCGGATCCTACCTGCGGGTGGACTACACAGCCATCGGCGACAATGTCAACATCGCTTCCCGGATCGAGTCGAACACGGTGGCCAACCAGATTCTCGTATCCGAAACGACCTACGAGAGAACAAAGGATTACTTTGAATACAACTGCATCGGGGAAAGGATGATGAAGGGCAAGACCGTTCCCGTCAAACTGTACGAAGTCATTGGACTCAAGCGGGAATTGCACGAGCAAGCCGCGGGATAAACACAAAAATTAGGGAGAGGGATGGCAGTGAATCTGAAAAAGTTACCGAAGAGGCTGTTTGCCCTGACGATGGCGCTGCTGATCGTTTCGAGCCTGTTCGGCGGAGCCGCGTCCGCCGAGGAAAGCACCAGAATCGCCCGGATCGATTCGGTCAGCGGGGAGGTCATGGTCAAGAAAGCAGGGGGCAGCAAGGAATTCAAAGCTTACAAAAACATGACGCTGAACCAGGGCGACCATATCCGGACCGGCAGCGACTCCAGCGCGGTGCTGACGGTGCTGGATCAGGAGGACAAAATCACGATCGGGTCGAACACCTCCATGTATTTGTCGGAGCTGAAGGACTCCGGTGGAGGAAAGTCGACCAAGATGAACCTCTGGAACGGGTCCGCCTATGTGAACGCTTCGAAGAAAAACAGCAACGACCAGTTCCGCGTGGAAACGCCCACAGCGGTCATGGGCATCCGGGGAACCCATTTCACCGTGTCCCACACGAAAAATGAGACGGACATCATCGTCCATTCGGGAGTCGTCGAGGCCACCGTGGAAACGAATGAAGGCCAAGGGACGGATGCGTCGAATGGCGGCGGACAGCAGGTGGTGGAACTGCTCCTGTTCCCGACGATGCAGGCTTACATCACCCGCATTTTCGATGAGCTGCAGGGAGCTGCCGAAGTGGAAACCACCGTGTCGGTGGTCGACGTCGAGTCGCTGAAAATGGACCTGGCGATCCTGTACGCCGTTGTGGAGAACAAGCAGGCGATCGATACGGAAAACGAGCAGGTGCTCCAACAAATCCAGTCCGGGGAAATCCCGCTTCCGCCGGAACTGGATTCGCCGCAGGAACTTGAAGCTCTGGCCGCCAACGTGACCCAGTTTGTGGCCGCCATCGTTCAGTCCGCGGTGCGGCAGGAACTGATCACCGAAGAAGAGGCGCAGCAGCTGGCTGCCATCGGCAACATCGACCTGAGCCAGCCGGCGCAGCTGCAGCTGACGGAAGAGCAGCGCCAGCGCCAGCAGCAATTGGAAGAGCAAAAGCGAAGGGCGCAGCAGCAGGCAGAGCAGGAAGAGCAGCGCATGCAGGAGCTCCAGCAGCAATATGAGGAACTGCTGAACAGGATCCGGCAAACTCTGCAGCAGCAGGAAGAGCAGAACCAGGCTACCCTGAACCAGATTGAGCAGGAGGCTCTGGAACGCTTCCTGGCCAGCCTGACCGAGGAGGAGCGCGAGCAGTTCCTGCAAAGGCGGCAGCAGTTGACGGAAGGCACCGAAACGTCCACGCCGCCGGCCGGAGACAGCGGCTCGCCGTCCGGTCCGTCCGGTCCGTCAGATCCGGGCCAGCCGGCGCCGCAGCTGGCCATTGCCAATGTGCAGTTGGCGAACCGGGGCGACTATGTGCTTGAGTATCATCTGTCCGTGATGCTCGGGAACAATCCGGTGACCAGCCTGCAGAAGTCCAACTTCCAGATCAAGGTCGACAACACGGCATTGCAGGATAAAGATTTCGATGTCGACTTCTACCAGTATCAGAATTCGTCCTATTACGATCTTGACCTGAGATTCCCGCATGAGCCGAATACCATTTCTTCCCTGGAAATCCAGGTCACCCATAACGGCCAGACGGCCAAGCATACGATCGACGGGCCGATTCAGGTGAAGGGGCCGTCCGTGGAATTCAAAAAGATCGACATTTCGGACGACAAATATGAGTTCAGGGTGTTCCTGAACAACTTGTCCAACGTCCTGGGCGTGCAAATTCATGTTGTATTCAATGAAGAATTTGATCTGTTCACAAGTTCCGGGAATGCATTCCCCACCGTCACCGCGACGGAAACGGAGCACTATGGGTGGTACGACGGCTTTGAAAATTATGCCGCCGAAATCATCTACGCCTATGTGCTGACCCCGGGCGAAAGCGCCGAGGACAACGACATCGGGGATTTGCCGACGACCCCGGTCTATTCCGTCACCCTGGAATACAGCGGTGATGATGAAGGCCGGGTGGTATTGGCCAGGGTCATCGTCGTGACCGGGAAGGGAGAAGAGCAGGCGGTCTACGAACTGATTCCGGATCCCGCAGAATATACCATCGAGCCTTCAGTCGGTTCATATTAAATGGAGGGAGCGTAGCCATGAAAACGATGCGAAAACAAATCATCGCAATTGTATGCTGTTTTGCCATGTTTGCCGCTCCCGCCCTTGCCTTCACGCCTTCCAGCGGCCTGCCCTCCGCGGCGGGGCCGCTGTCGGAGGTGCGAACCTTCGCCGGTTCGGGCGATTTCGATGATGCGGTGGAGCGGGTCGGCGCGGCCGATGCGGCGTTCCGTTTTCCGTTCAACGTGGCGGTGCTGGATGACGGATCGGTCCTTGTCTCGGATTCCGGCAACCACGTCATCCGGCGCGTGCAGGATGGACAGGTGACCGTATACGCCGGGTTTCTGTATTTGCCCAGGGATGCGGCGGGTCTTCCGTCCGGAACGCTCGTGGACGGCACCGCCGCGACCGCCGTGTTCAAACAGCCGGCCGGACTGGCCGTGGACGCCGAAGGTAATGTGTATGTGGCCGACTCCGGCAACCATGCCATCCGCAAAATTGACAGGGAGGGGAATGTGACGACCGTCGCCGGCAACGGGTTGATGGGCATGGCCGACGGGAAAGGGGCGGAAGCCCGGTTCAACAATCCCCAGGACGTGGCCGTTGCGGCGGATGGAACGATCTATGTGGCGGATACGGGCAACCATGCGATTCGGGCCATTTCCCCGGATGGCGTGGTGACCACCCTGAACGCCAGTTCCGATCGGGTCGTTGAAATTGTTCCCGGTTACGTGACGGGGGCTGGCGATTACGCCGATGGTCCGCTGGCAGACGCGAAATTCAACGAACCGTTCGGCCTTGCCCTGGACGCAAGGGGGAATCTGTATGTGAGCGACTCGGGCAACCATCTGATTCGCTACGTGGATCTCGCCGCCCGGAGGGTGACGACCGTGGCCGGCATCGTTCGCAGCACCATGTATGAGCCCGGCGCGCTGTACGCCTTTGGCGCCTACGCGGACGGAAGGGCGGATCAGGCCGGATTCCACTTCCCGAAAGGAATCGCGACGACGGAAGACGGAGGACTTCTCATCGCCGACAGTCTGAACCACACCGTCCGGTTCCTGCATAACGGCAGGGTGATCACGCTGGCGGGCAGCCTGGATGCGGAGTTTGGTTCCTCCGACGGCATCAACGGCAAGAACGAGCTGCACAACCCGACCGATGTGGCGATCCAGGGAGACCGGCTGGTCATTGCCGACGCCTATAATCAGAAGCTTCGCATCTATTCGCTGTACCGCCTGCCGGAAGGAGCAGAGAGGGACGGCCGGATTGATGTGGCGCTGGGAGACAGCCTCATCGTCTTCGAACTGCCGGTTGTGATGGTGCAGTCGCGCACGATGGTGCCGGCGGCGGAAATCGCGGATGTCCTTGGCTTTGAAGTCGAGGAGTCGGATGGGCGCGTGGTGTTGAGCGCAGGAGATGGCCGGGAGCTCATCTTTGCCGTCAATGACATGGTGCTGAAGCTCGTGTCCGCCGACGGATCGGAAAGCGAAATGTTGATGGATGTCAGTCCCCGCCTGCAGAACGGTTTTGTGTACGTGCCCGTCCGCTTCCTGGCGGAAGCGCTCGGGATCTCCGTCGATTGGGACAGCGTCTCGCATACCGTCATTCTCAGACCATAGACGGGAGCGTTCACGGGTTTGGCAAACAATTACAAAAGGGCTGCCGGCCGCAATCCCATGCGGCAGGGCGGCCCTTTTTGCCGCCGGCTTGATTTCCGGAGTCCGCCAGCCGATATATTGAATAAACTGGGAATGGGTGCGTTCCACACCTTGAATGCCGGACGGTGAGCATGGCCATGAGCCGAGGAGACATCCGCCATCTGAAGCAATACGTGAAAAGCCATCCTGACAATCAGATGGCCTGGTATTTGCTGGGCAAGCATTACGAGTCTGAAAACAAGACGGGCAAGGCGATGTACTGTTTTCTGAAATCCAGGGACGTGTATGAAGCCTTCGAGAAAAAAAGCCTGCCCGACCTGCTGCCGGAGGATCAGGATCCTTTGTCGGATCATGGCGCGCTTTCCCTTCAACTTCCGGGGCGGTGGCGGAGGAGATCGGCTCTGGCGCTGCTCCTGCTGACCCTCATGTTTTTCCGCGTGGAACCGGAACGGCTGGACCCGGAGCGGCCGGCGCCCGGTCTGGCGGCCGGCGAACCGGCGATTGAAAACGATTACGAGTATGCCGTTGACGGTGCTCCCGGGGAACTGACGGCTGGAGGAACGGATGGCGGAGACAGCCGGCCCCGGGCGCCCTTCCGGATGATCTACGCGCTGGACAGGCAGCAGGCGGAGAGAGAAACGCTGCGGAACATTCTTGGGGAAGTGCCCATGGCGGAGGAAACTGTGCTGGCGAGGGCGGCGGCGACGGACGACGGCAAATGGATCCTGTGGACGGAATCTCCGGCTTATGTGCTGTCCGCGCACCGGTTTGCCGACGGCCGGCTCGCCCGGCTGGAGTATTACGATCCGTCGGTCTGCGGGTGTGTTCCGGCGGATCCGGCTCCCGCCGCCGCGCGGTTTGCCGACTGGCAGGCGGAGGCGGAGCAGCTCGTGGTGGCGCTGTCCGCCCTGGCGCAATACCGGAGCATCCACGGGGAGAACCCCGGGGGCATGGCCGACATCGTCCGGCCCTATCCGAACAATGTGCTGTCCGGCTACACGCCACTGATGGAATCGGTCCTGATGGAACAACTGGCGCGGGATGGGGAGGAAACCGCCGCGGACGCGCCGGCATCCGCCTCTCCGGCGGATCCCCCGGCGGACGATGCGGGATCCGGTCTGGACGGATGGATGAGGGAACCGCTGGAAATCATCGTCGATCCCGCCAACCACCGCCTGGCGCTGGTGGCCGGACCCGTCATCCTGCGCAATTACCCGGTGGGGCTTGGAGGGGAGAAAACGCCGCGGGGGCAGTTCATCATTACGGAAAAAGTCCGCAACCCCAACGGGCGTGCGGACGGGGATTTCGGCAGCAGAGGCATGACGCTGTCCGATACGCTGTATGCGATCCACGGCACCAACGAGCCGGAGTCCATCGGCCAGGATTGGTCCAACGGCTGCGTGCGGATGCTGAATGAAGACATTGAAGAGCTGTTCGACATGACGCCGCTCGGCACGAGGGTGACGATCGCGGAGGGGGTCCTGCCGTCCGAAATCAGCCGATCCGCCAGCCGGTTTCACGTTCCCGCGCGTGTGGACGACACGAACCCGAACAAGGTGTACAGGTGGCTGAACTGACTCCGATGGATGGTACTCCGATTTATTGTACGATGAGCAAGATGGACATGATGATGATGATGGCGGCGGCGATCGACCCGACCCAGGCTATGGCCTTGACGTTGATCTTGTCCTCCTGCCGTCTGCGTTCCCAATAGCTCTGCTTTTTCTTTTTGGCCATCTCTTTCAACCTCGCTTAGGTACATTTGATCATGGTTCAAAAGATCCGATGGATCTTGCTGCTGAACTGTGCGGCTGCAACTATTTTATCACATGCAACCGTTTTAATTAAGCGGAAGATGCGCGCCTTGCTTTTCTTTTTTGTTCCGGTCCGCTAAACTTGAACTTGGAAGTCTGGGTGAGAAGCGGAGTGGAAATCATGTTGTATCAACTGGCCAAGGCGGTGCTCTTCCGGATGGATCCGGAGAAGGCCCATCATCTGACGATCCGGGCGTTGTCCCGGATGCCCGCCGTTCCCGGCGGCATTGCCGCCATGAAACGGCTGTATGGCGTGCCGGAGCGGGAGGAGCTCGTCCAGCGGCTGTGGGGGATCCGGTTCCCGAATCCGGTAGGCCTTGCCGCCGGCCTGGACAAAAACGGGGAGGCTGTGCCGGCGTTTTCGGCGGCGGGATTCGGATTTGTGGAGGTCGGCACCGTGACGCCGAAGGGACAGCCGGGGAACGACCGGCCTCGCCTGTTTCGTTTGCCGGAAGACCGGGCGCTCATCAACCGGATGGGATTCAACAACGAGGGAGCGGAGGCGATGGCCGCAAGGCTCGGCGGCTCCGCCGCGCAGCGGGTCGTCCCGCTGGGCATCAATATCGGGAAAAACAAAACGACACCGAACGAAATGGCCGAAGACGATTATCGCGCGTGTGTTCGCCATTTGTACGCCTGTGGCGATTTTTTTGTGGTGAATATCAGCTCTCCCAATACGCCGGATCTGCGCAATCTGCAGCATGGCGAAGAGCTGCGGCGCCTGCTCGCCGCGGTGCTGGAGGAGGTGTCCGGCCAGTCGCGGCGGCTGCAGGAGGAACGGGCCAAGCCGGTGCTGGTCAAGATTGCGCCGGATCTGACCGAAGACGAGCTGACCCGGATCGTGGACATCGTCGCCGCCAGCGGCGCCTCCGGCATCATTGCCACGAACACGACCGTTGCCCGGGACGGCCTCGCCGGCCGCCACCGGGGGGAAACCGGGGGCTTGAGCGGCAGGCCGCTCGCGGATGTGTCGACACGGATCATCCGCCACATTTACCGGCAGACCGGAGGGACGCTGCCAATCGTCGGCTGTGGAGGCATTTTTTCGGCGGAAGACGCATATGCCAAGATTCGGGCGGGCGCCAGCCTCGTGGAGCTGTACACCGCGCTCATTTACAAGGGTCCCGGCATTCTGAGGGACATCAACGAGGGGCTGGCCGCCCTGCTGAAACGCGACGGGTTCGGCCATCTGTCCGAAGCGGTCGGGGCGGACGAGCGGTAAAGCATTCTGCCTTGCAGTGAACACGGAGGTGACGGAATGGACGGCAGAGATTGGAACCTGTTTCTGTTTCCCTACGAGCAGGCGGTGGAGGAGCTGAAGATCAAGTTCAAGACCCTCCGCCGCGAACTGAAGCAGAGGGAAGAATATTCTCCGATCGAATTTGTCACCGGAAGGATCAAGACGATCTCCAGCATCCTGGAAAAGGCGAAGCGCCTGAACGTTCCGATGGACCAGCTGGAAAAAGGGATCGAGGACATTGCCGGCATCCGCATCATGTGCCAGTTTGTCGACGACATCTACCGCGTGGCCGATTTGATCCGGCAGCGGGAAGACATGCGCGTCGTCTACGAAAAGGACTATATTGCCCACAAAAAGCAGAGCGGCTACCGCAGCTACCACATCATCATCGAGTATCCGGTGCAGACCGTTCACGGCCTGAAGCGCGTACTGGCGGAAATCCAGGTGCGCACCCTGGCGATGAATTTCTGGGCGACGATCGAGCACTCGCTCAATTACAAATACAAGCACGGCCTGCCCGAGGAAATCCGCCAGCGCCTGCAGAAGGCGGCGGAAGCGGCATTTTCCCTCGACGAGGAGATGTCCAGCATTCGCGCGGAAATCGTCCTTGCGCAGAAGGATTTCGAAACGAATTCCAACCTCGTATCCAAGGTGCTGAGCGGAATCCAGGAATTATACATGCTGCATCATGTGCGGGAAGCCGCGGGCTATCAGCTCCGCTTCAACGAAATCTGGGACAGCGGAGATATCGGGCAGCTCCGCTCGCTGGAGCGGGACATCGGGGAATCGATCACCCGCGCCAAGCGGCAGCGGGAAGAATAGGGGAACCTTGGGGGGAAAGGCCATGCGGCAGCGCCATGACCCGCTGTACATCGCCTTTTTGCATTATTTCAATCAGGAGCGGGACTATTTTGAATGCCATGAGGTGATGGAGGAACTGTGGCTGTCGGAGGGCCGTTCCCCCCTCTGGCAGGGACTTCTGCAGATCGCCGTCGGGCTGCACCACCACGCGAACAACAACGTCAATGGCGCGGTGAAGCTGTTGTCCGCCGCCATCGACAAGCTGAAGACGCGGACCGGCGCGCCTATCGGTATCGATCTGGAGGAGCTGCTGCGGCATGCCGAAACCCGTTTGCGCCAGCTGATGGAAGAAGGGGAAAGGGCGCCGTTTGGTCCGATCGACATCACGATCACCGATCCGGAACTGGCGGAGGCCGTGAGGCGTTTCGCCGCCGCACGGCCTCCGGATGGAGAAGGCGCTACCGGTACTCCTCCAGAAACTTTCTGAAATCGTCCGGGGTGTTGCCGGGCACGTTGGCGATGCCGCCGACGATCCGCGCCACTTCCCGGCCATCCTGAAAGGCGATCAGCGTCGGGGTGCCGGAGATGTTGAAACGCGTCCACTGCTCTTCAAACTCATAGACGTTCATCTGCCGGTATTCCGCGCCGACTTCGCCGGCGATTTTGTTCAGCTGCGGAGTCGTTTCCTTGCAGTATTGGCAAACCGGGGAGAAGAAGTAGACGATCAGATCCTCTTTGTTGTCCAGACGGCTCTGCAGTTCATCGGGCAAAATGATGTTCTGGTAGTTCTCGTCGGTCAACAGCTCCCTGGTCGGCTTCTGCAACTGGTCCGGCGTCGTGTTGTACAGCCGTTGGGCGGGTTCGGCGTACTTTTTGTTTTTCTGCGCGTCATCCAGGTAATTGATCGCGAAGAGGGCGCCCATGAGCACGATAAAAATGGACAAGTACAGGATCAGTTTCTTCATGTTGCTCCTCCATACTTTTATATTTCAATTAACTTACTATACATAATCATAATATAATCTTTGTCCGGGAAAAAGCGAGCAGAAAGGATTGACAGTTTTGCGAAAATCGCAAGGACGCGTCACCCAGCGGCTGGATAAAATTCTGGCGAACATGGGTGTCGGAACCCGCGCCGAAGTGAAAAAAATGATCCGCAACGGCGAAGTGACGGTCGATGGAGAGACGGTGACGGACGGAGGGCGGCAGGTCGATCCGGAGAAGGCCGACATCCTCGTGGGGGGCAGCAGGCTCCGCTACCGCAAATTCATTTACCTGATGATGAACAAGCCGCCCGGTGTCGTTTCCGCCACGGAGGATGTCAGGGAACGGACGGTGCTGGATCTGCTCGGAGACGAATACCGTCCCCTGGCACCCTTTCCCGTCGGCCGCCTGGACAAGGACACGACGGGACTTCTGCTGCTGACCAACGACGGACAGCTCGCCCATCGCCTGCTGTCGCCGAAAAGGCATGTGGACAAGACGTACCGGGCGGTGGTGGACGGAACTGTGGGCGAAGCGGAGGCGGAACGGTTTGCCCGGGGCGTTATGCTCGATGACGGATATGTGACCATGCCGGCAGTGCTTCGCGTCATCCGATCGTCCCCGGACCGGTCCGAGGTGGAGGTGACGATCCGGGAAGGGAAGTTCCACCAGGTGAAACGGATGTTCGCCGCCGTCGGACGGAACGTGCTGGAGCTTCAGCGCCTGTCCATGGGACCGCTCGTCCTCGATCCGGAGCTCAGGCCGGGGCAGTACCGCGAGCTGAAGGAAGAGGAGCTGGCGGCGCTGGCTCCGTACATGCACTAATATGGGCGGCGGAGCCCCTTCGGAAAATGGTTTTTGGCCTTGCCGCCGGACAGTTTCACCCAACCGAGGGGATACCCGTCCACCGTCAGCAGCTTCCACCCGTCGCCTTCGTCCAGTTCCAGCTCCTCCCCTCGCAAATACGCCTCGACCCGGGGATCGTCCGGGGCAAGCCGGACGGCTCCTTCCCGGTGAACGCAGCCGCTGAACAGCGCCAGGGCATGGGCCGGTTCGAAGCGCTGCTTTCTGCATGTCCCGAGATGCAGGCCGGGACGCGGAGTCTTCAGGCCCTCGAGGAAAGGCGCGAGCGATGTTCCGTCATACGCGGGCAGCCAATACAGCTGCTCGCCAAACAGGAGCGGTTCCCCATCGGGCAGGCGCAGGTCCGGGAGAGCGGCGCCGGCAAATCGCCGGAACAGCTCCATGGCCTGTCCGCATTCCTTCCGGCCCCGGCCGGCGAGTTTCCCCGCCCTTCCGCCGCGGCCGGCTGAAACGCCCCTGCCCTCGCCGGCGCTTTTTGCCAGCACCGCGACAAAATGCCCCTCCCCGCGTTCCCGGTGCGGCCAGATCCTCCTGACCGAGCGGCATTCCATGTCCGGATGCCGATCAAGGAACGCCTCAATCACCCGCTCGTTCTCCTCCTCATTGAAGGTGCAGGTGGAATAGGCAAGCCTGCCTCCCGGCTTCAGCATGCGGACCGCATGGTCCAGAATGTCCGCCTGACGGGCGGCGCACATGCGCACGTTTTCCGGGGACCATTCCTGCACCGCCTGCGGATCCTTGCGGAACATCCCTTCGCCCGAGCAGGGCGCGTCAACCATGATTTTGTCAAAGAAACCGGCGAATGTTTCGCTGAGCCTGTCCGGCGGGCACTGGGTGACAACCGCATGGGCGGCGCCCCACCGTTCCATGTTTTCGCTCAGCGCCTTCGCCCTCGCCGGGTGTATTTCATTGGCGATCAGCAGGCCTTCGCCCCGCAGCCTGGCGGCGATCTGCGTCGCCTTGCCCCCCGGCGCCGCCGCGAGATCCAGCACGATGTCCCCCGGTTCGGGAGCGAGCTCCTCCACGGCGGACATGGCGGAAGGCTCCTGGATGTAGTACAGTCCTGCCGCGTGATAAGGGTGTTTGCCCGGACGCAGTTGTTCCGGATAATAAAACCCTTCCCGGCACCAGGGGACGGGTTCGCACTGAAATTCGGCGAGGATTCTCTGAGCCGCCTCGCCGTCCGGGGACGTTTTCAGCGTGTTCAGGCGAAGCCCGGCCGCCCGCGGTTCGCCGAAGCTGGCGAGAAAGGCGTCAAATTCCGGTCCGAGCTGCGCGCGCATGCGTTCCACAAAGGTTTCTGGCAGCTGCCGCATGTTGGACGAGTTCTCCTTTTATGGTCAGGGTATGGACAGGCTTTCTTCCGGGCCGGCCTTCGCTTGCTTCTCCGCTTTCTTCAACTGCTGCCAGGACGTCACCCGGTTTTTGCCATTGGACTTGGAAAAATACATCGCCTCGTCGGCCTGCTTCAGCAGGGTGTCGCCGCTGATCTTTTTGCTTCTGCCGCTCGAACTCCAGCCGACGCTGACGGTGACGCCCGTTTCCCGCTCCACCCGGCTGCGGATCGATTCCGCGACTTCGCCCGGTTTTGCCTTCGGATCCGTGATCATCGCCACCAGTTCCTCCCCGCCGTAACGGCCGGCCAGGCCGATGTCTTCCACCTGTTCGCTCAGGATGCGGGCAACGGATTTCAGCGCCTCATCTCCCGCCTGGTGGCCCTGCGTATCGTTCAGCCTTTTGAAATTGTCGATGTCGCAAAAAATGACGCCGATCCTGTATCCGTGCTGCAGGTACTGCGCCAGGCGGCGCAGCAGGAACGATCGGGTGTACAGGCCGGTCAGTCCGTCGGTGATGGAGGAAACATAGACGGCCTGCAGCAGTTCCACGAGCCGGTCGATCACAAACAGCAGGAGGACGAACAGGAACGCGACGGGCAAAAGGCTCTCCGCCATCCGGATCAGCGGATGCGGTTCGGCGATGAAATGCCGCCCGGCCAGATGGGACAGGTGCATGGCCAGGTATGCCGCGAGCCCGAGGCGAAATTTTCCCGTCTGGCCGATGGAGCGGGTGACCAGAAAAAAGGCCAGCGGGATGAGCAGGAGCAGGTAAAGGTCCAGAATCAGAAACGAATCTGCGAAAGCGAAAGCGGCTGGCGGTCCCGCCGGCGCGTCCGGACCCGCGACCGGACCCGCGACCGGAAGAGCATCCTGCCACGCGAGCCAGGCGGCGGCTCCCGCCAGGGCGAGAAGAGCTGCGGCGAGCAGGAGCCGCCGGCCGGAAAGGCGGTTATATAATTGGTAAATGCCCATATTGATGGTAATGAATGCGCAGATTTGCAGCACGTGAATCCAGAAAGGGATCCGGGCCGCTTCGGCGGGGGCGAATTCCGCAAGATACGTGCGCAGCCCGTACTCGCCCAGCATGATCGCGACGGCAAGCAGCAGGGTGAAGTAGGCCTTCTTGCGGCGGGAATGAAACAGGCGCATGGCGACCGTCAGAAGAAGAAGGAGCAGGACGATGGCGCCGCCCGACGCGAAATCGGCGATCCATTTCTCAAGCGAATCCATGGGATGAGTTCCTTTCCGATGCGAACGTTGGTTCTCCAGTACGTTCATTATATCTTTTCTTTCAAAGCGTTCTCAAGGTACAATAGAATCATGGAATGGGGGAATCCGACATGAACGTGCTGCAAGCTCTGTTTTTTCCGCCGGAACAGCCTGGCGGCGTCTCATCCATGGTGCCGTATATTCACGACAAGTTCAATCAGCAGCCGGGTTGGAACATGGAACTGTTCTCGCTCCCGAAGCGGATCCGCAACAAGGGATCGGGGGAAGTCGTCTTTGCGACGTTTGACTGGACCCGTTACGCGGGGCATCCGGTCGTTGACAAATACATCCGCACCTTCCAGGACTACGAATGGTGGACCAGACTCCGCATCAACAAGACATACGACATCATCCATGCGCATCATCCCATCGCCGCGCTCGTCATGAAGCGCTGCTTTCCCGGCACGCCTGTGGCCATGACGATCCATTCCAGTTTCGAAACGGAGCTGATCCTGAACGGCCGCATCGACAGGGGCGGACCCGAGCACCAGTTTCTCACGTCGCTTTACCGCGAACTGGAATACCAGACCGACCGGCTCATCACCGCTTCCAGATCGTTCCGCGACTACCTCGGGCAGTTTGTCGATCATCCCGAGCGCATCGAGGTCATTCCCAACGGATTTGACCAGAAGCGGTTCCGGCCGATCGCCCACAACAGCGAGGTTCCCCAGCTCGTGACGCTGTGCCGCCTCGTGCCGGCCAAGGGGCTGGATGTGCTGCTCGCCGCCTGTTCGGAACTGAAGCAGCGGGGACACAGGTTCATGCTGCATGTGATCGGCGACGGGCCGATTCGCCAGGACCTGGAGAAGATGGCCTCCGAGCTGGGCATCTACGAGGAAACGATCTTTTACGGCTATGTGCTCCATCCGGAGGATTTCATGCCCTTCTGCGACATCTTTGTGCTGCCGTCCCGGGCGGAGGCGTTCGGGTCGGTGTTCGCCGAGGCGGCCCTTTGCTGGCTCGCCCTGGTCGGGACCGACGTGGGCGGCATCCCGGAGCAGATCGACAACGGGGTCAACGGGCTGCTGGTGCCCCCGGACGATGTGCCCGCGCTGGCCGACGCGCTGGAGCGGGTGCTCGTTGATCCGTCCCTGCGCTACGAGCTGGCGCGCAACGCCTGGGAAAAGGCGCGGAGGGAATATTCCCTGAAGCGGGTCATCCAGGAGCTGAAGCGCATTTATCTTGAGCTTGCCCCGATGGAAGAGACCCCGGCGGTGAAGGAGGAAGAGCTGTCTTGAGGCCGTTTCGCTTTCTGCATGCGGCGGATCTGCATCTGGACAGCCCCTTCCGCGGCCTCGACGCTCTGCCGGAGCGGGTGAGGGACACAGTGCGGGAATCGACCTTCGCTTCCCTGAAACGGATCGAGGAAATCGCCGTTCGGGAACAGGTCGATTTTGCCGTTTTTTCCGGAGATATTTATGATGTCAGGGACCGATCGCTGAAGGCCCAGCTGCGCTTCAGGGAAATGGCCGGCCGTCTGGCCGAAAGGGGCATCCGGGTGTTCGTCGTCCACGGCAACCATGATTCCCTGGACGGATACCGGGCGGCGCTGGATTGGCCCGAGGGTGTGCATCATTTCGGCTCCGACGAGGTCGGCGCCGCGCCTGTCATCGACCGCCAGGGAGCCCATCTGGCCGATGTTTATGGCATTTCCTTCCGGCAGGCGGCGGTGCGCGACAATCTGGCGCTCAAGTTCCGCCCGTCCAACCGCGAAGTGTTCAATGTCGCGATGCTGCACTGCAATGTGGACGGGATGCCGGGCCATGACAACTACGCCCCTTGCCGGAAGGCGGATCTGATCAGAGCGGGCTTTGACTACTGGGCGCTTGGCCATATCCACACCCGCGCCGTGCTGCACCGCGACCCGTGGATCGTCTATCCGGGCAATCCGCAGGGACGAAGCATGAAGGAGACGGGCGAGAGGGGCGTCTATGTCGTGCAGGTGAAGGACCGGCGCGCGGAGGAGCCCGTCTTTCACCCGACGGACAGCGTCCGGTGGGAGCGGATCCGCGTTGACATTGCCGGCCTGGAAAGCGAGCAGGAGCTGTTGGACCTGCTTCGCCGGACCATCGCCGGGGCTCGCCGGCGGGCGGACGGCAGGCACACGGTTGTCCGTCTCGTCCTGGCCGGAAGGGGCCGCCTGCACGGTCTGCTCCTGCGGGAGAACCGGCTCCGGGAGTGGCTGGCCGTGCTGCGCGAGGAGGAGATCGCGTATGCCGGACAAGCGGATGCGGATGCGGACAAGCCCTTCGTCTGGCCGGAAAGCCTGCGGATGGAGACGCGAGGCGATGCGGTCGATCTTGTCGAGCTGCGCCGCCAGGACAGCTTTGCCGGAGACGTGCTTCGCCTGTCCGATGAGCTGCGCCGGGATCCGGAAAGGTTCCGGCAGTTTCGCCTGGGCGCCCTGGAACCGCTCATGAGCGCGCCTTGGGGCCGGCGGCTGCTGGAAGGGCTGCTGGAGGATGGCGTGGACGGAAGCGCAGGAGCCGGAACCGGGGAGGGGGCGGAGGAACGGTGGCTCGAATGGCTGGCGGACGCCGGGGAGCGCCTCGTTCGCCTGCTGCTGGAAGGAGCGGAGGAACTTGAGAATTGACATTCGCGCCATTCACATTGCCGGATTCGGGAAATGGCGGGACCGCCGCTTTGAGCTGGAGCAGCCGGCGGTGCTGTTGTTCGGCGGGAACGAGGCGGGCAAGAGCACGCTGCTTGCCTTCATCCGGTTCATGCTGTTCGGCTCGCCGCCGCGCAAGGGCTCGCCGGATCTGATCGAACCGTGGAGCGGAACGGAAGCGGGAGGCTGGCTCGAACTGGCCGACGGCGAAGGCCGCAAGTACCGGCTGGAACGGTTTGCCCGGGTACAACCGGGGAAAAGATCCGCGGCCGAGAGGAGCCGCATCGTGCTGCCGGACGGATCGCACGGCCCGGACAGCCTGCCGGCGAAGCTGCTTGGCGGCCTGACCGCCGAACTGTACCGCAACCTGTTCGCTTTTTCCCTGCGCGAGCTCCAGGAACTGTCTTCCCTCCAGTCCGACGAAATCGGCAGCTATCTGTTCAGCTCGGGGTTGGGCATCGCTCCCGCCGCGATCCGGAGCGCGGAAAAGGAACTGGAGGCGGAAATGGACGAGCTGTTCCGGCCGAGGGGACAGAACCGGCAGCTGAACATCGCCTGGCGGCAGTTGGAGCAGGCGGAGCGGGAACTGTCCGCGGCGAAGGAGCAGCTGTCGGCATACAACAGGCTGAAGATCAGCCTCGCCGGGTGCGAGGAAAGGATCGCCATGGAGGAAGAGGGGCTGCGTCAGCTGGAGCAGCGGGAGCGGTGGCTCCGGAGGTGCCTGGACGCCCTGCCCCATTGGCTGGAGCGGCTGCATGTGAGGCGGGCTCTGCAGGAAGGCGCGGGTTTGGCGCCGGAAGATGAGGCGGCCGCAAATGAGGCGGCCGCGGCTTCCGCGCTCCTGTCGGGCGCCGATGAGGAAAAGATCCGCCTGTTGGCGGATGGTCTGCCGAAGTACGAGGCGGATGAACGGGATCTGGCCGTTTGTCTTTCCGAGCTGGATCATGCCCGCACCGAGCTGCGGCGGATTGTGAGGCAGATCGATCCCGGCTGGACGATTGCCATGCTCCGGCAGTTTCCGGCGACGGTGGCGGCGCGGGAACAGGTGCAGCGGATGCGGGAGCAGCTGCTCGCCGCCGAGACCGCCTGGCAGGAGTGCCGCCGGGATCTGGAGGCGCTGCTGGAGGAGAGGCGGCGGATGGACGTCCGCCCGCCGGTTGTGGCGAACGCGCAGCCGTTGCGTGCCGGAACGGAACCGGATGGGCCGTCCGGTCCGGAGCACGTTCGGCCGGACGTTCCCCGTGAGCGCATCGCCCGGCAGATGCGAGCCGTCCGGCGGCTGATCGATCTTTTGCGGGAGTTTCGCGATGTGTTGAGGGAGAAGGAGCAGGTGGAACAAATCGGCGAGGCGCTGGATCAGCCCGCGCGCAGGTCGAAGGACCCGGCCGGCGGGATCCGGAGCGGCCGTCTCCCGCGGGCTCTCCTGTTTGCACTCCTGTTTGTCCTTTGGATCGGGGGAACGGCGGCGTTCTGGCAGCTGGATGAACCGGTCGGCGCGGGCGCCGTTTTTGCCCTCCTGGGCGGCATCCTCCTGTATGCATCGTTCCGGCCGAAGGGCGGCGCGCAGAACGGCAGGGGTGCGGCGGAGGAGCCGATCGTGTCGGCGCGGCAGCGGCTCTTGCGGCAACTGGAAGCTCTGGACGCGAAGGAGAATGAATTCCGAAGCCACTTTCTCGATTTGGTCGCGACGGATGCCGGACTGCCCCGGCCGCTGGCGGAGGAGCTCAGGAAAGCGGCTTCCGTCCGGGGGAAACGTCCGGATGCGGTCGATGAGCTGCGCCGGCTGGCGGAGGAATGGCTCGAACGGCTCACGCGCGACGAGGAAGAGCTGCGCTGGCGGGAGCGGGAACGGTCGGAGCGGCGGAAGCGGGCGGAGGAGCTGGAGGAACGGATCGCCGGTCTGGAAAGGCGCCTGGCCGCAAGCCGACAGCGCCTGGAGGAAGCGAGGCGGACATGGGAGGAATGGAAGCGGGCGCATCATTTGCCCGAGGACGTTTCCCCCGATTCGGCGCCGCACCTGTTCACGCTGGCGGAGCATGGACTGGGACTCCTGGCGCAGATGGAAAAGCTGGAAAAGCGGGCCGCCCACGCGGAACAATCGGTTCGCATCTGGCGGGAAGCGGCGGCGCTGGCGCTTGGGCTGAAGCCCGGAGAAGACGCCGCGCTGGCGCTGAAACGGGCCGCGCAGGAACTGGAGGCGAGAAAGGCGCGAAGGGAAGCGCGTCAGGCGCTGGAAAACCGGCTGAAGGAGCTGGATCTCCTGCTTCATCATCTCGCGGGGGAAGAAGGCATGGAGCTGCTGGAGGCGAGCCTGAAGGGCAAGTCCGTGCAGATGCTGGAGGAGGATATCCGCGCGGCGGCGGAGGAGAAGGCCCGGCTGGAGGCGTCGATTCGGGGCTTGCGCGAGGAGAAGGGGGCGATCCTGAACGAGCTGAAGCGGCTCGCTTCCGACGAGGAACATTCCCGGCTGCTCCTTCTTCGCCAGGAACGCGCGGCTGCGGCGGAACAGCTGGCGGAGCGATGGGTCAGGACCGCTTTCGCCCTGGAGCTGTTGCGATGGTCCCGCCGTCAGGCGGAAGATGCGCGCCAGCCCCGGGTGATGAAGCGGGCGTCCGCCTATTTCAGCGAGCTGACGGGCGGACGCTACGAGCGGGTCATCGCCAACTTCCACGATCGCATCGTGGAGGCGGTTCGCCCCGGCGGCGAGCGGATGATGCCGCACCAGTTGAGCCGGGGCACGGCGGAGCAGCTGTATCTCGCAATCCGTTTCGCCCTCGCCCGGGAGCATGCCCGCCATGCGGCAGTGCCGCTCATTCTGGACGATATTTTTGTCAATTTCGACGCGGAACGCCTGGAGCACAGCGTTCGCCTGCTGGCGGAGTTGTCCCGGGACCACCAGATCGTCATGTTCACCTGCCACCCGCACATCCGGTCCGCCGCCGAAAGGGGCATTCCGGGACTGCAAATCGTGGAGCTGGCATAGGCGCCTCGGACCCGATCCGGTTCGTTGGCTCCGCTTCCGGTCCGTCGCCCGACGGACCCGGGCCGTCAGACGTAGATCATCTTGATGGTCATGCCGCCGTCGATGACAAGATTTTGGCCGGTGATGAAGGAGGACGCTTCGCCGGCCAAAAACAGGCTCGCTTCGGCGATGTCCTCCGGGATGCCGACGCGCCCCACGGGGTGCTGCAGCCGGTCGGCATCGCTGTGAACGGGCATGACCGCCTCCTTCGAATATTTCCATGGTCCGGTTTCGATCCAGCCGGGGCTGATGGCGTTGACGCGGATGCCGTAAGGGCCGAGGCTGACCGCCATGGCGTGGGTGAGGGCCAGGATGCCGCCCTTGGAGGCGGCATACGCTTCGCCATCCGGCTCCGACATGAGCGCGCGGGTCGAGGCGATGTTGATGATCGATCCTTTTCCTGTCCGACGCATGGAGATGGCCGCCCGCTTCGAACAGAGAAACGTTCCCCGCAGGTTGACCGAGAGGACGCGGTCGAATTCCGCGGCGGTCAATTCGAACATCGGCTTGAACGGGGAAATGCCTGCGTTGTTGATCAGCACCTCCACCGGCCCGAGTTCGCTTTCCGTGACCTGAAACCACTTTTCCACATCCGCTTCGTTCGCCACGTCTCCGGCAATATACAGGGCATCTCCTCCCTGCTGGCGAATGGCGCGGATGACCTCAAACCCCGCCTCCCTGTGCGGATCCAGGATCGCCACCCGGTAACCCTTGCGGGAAAACAGCATGGCGCACGCCCTGCCGATTCCCTGCGCTCCTCCGGTGATCGCCGCCACTTTCGTCATCTGCATTCCGCCTCCTTTCCACCGTTTTTCCAGAAATTTCTTTTCATCATGTTGAACCTATTATACCACCCGCCGCCTGTTCCCGCCATTTGTCCCGTTTGCCGCCTCACCCGGCCTCCAAAGGGCCAGCAGGAGCAGCCAGAGGAGGCTGACGGCGCCAAACAGCGGATAAAGCGTGCCGACGAGGCGGCTGAATCCGGCGAGGCTGATGAGCCCGCCGATGGCAAGAATGAGCAGGAGGACAGCGGAGCCGCGCAGCCGGACATGCTGCTGCACCAGCAGGGACAGTCCGAAGGCGTCGGCGATCAGGGTGGTGAAAATTTCCGCATAAATGACGATCAGGAAAAGAAGCTGGATGACGGGACCAAGGGAGTGGATGAGGTGGGCGGACGGAATTTCAAACTGGGCGATGCCGGGCATTTGGGTGGACAGGGCGAAATGGCCGGCCAGGAGCAACAGCCCGATGCCGGATCCGCCAACGATGCCCCCAAGGCGCAAGGTTTGCGGATCCCGGATGGCGGCGCCGATGGGAACGAGCACCGCCTGGGTAAGGGAGAGGTTAAAAGCCGCGTACAGAAGCGGCGAAAGCCAGATTTTCCACAGGGGAGCGTCGGTTTGCCGCCAGATCCAGTTGGCGGCATTGGGGGAATGGAAAGACTGGATCGTCATGACGAGCAGAAACGCGACCATGAGCGGAACGATGACGGTGTTGACCGCCATGATCGCGCCGATTCCTCCGGACATGACCCAAAAGGCCAGCAGCATGGTCAACAGAAGGCCGGCCACAAAAGGCAGTCCAAGCCGCTCTTCAAAGATCGATCCCGCTCCTGCCAGCATGACGCCGCAGGTGCCGAGAAGAACGACGGCCATGAAGCGGCTGAACAGTTTGCCGGCGGTTTTTCCCATGATGATGGTGTTCAGTTCCTCATAGGTGCCCGCTCCCGTACGCCCCGCCAGGATCATGATCTTGACGCCCAGCCAAACGAACAGCAGGCTGGCCGCAAAGATGGTGGCCACCGCGGAGCCGCCGTAGCGGGTGAAAAATTGCAGGATTTCCTGCCCGCTGGCGAAGCCGGCGCCGACCATCGTGCCGATAAACGTAAACCCGATCTGGACAACGCGATTGAACCGTCTGCCGGAAGCCATTCTACTCCCCCTGCCCATGTTCATATGCGGGTATCCACCGCGTTAGTACAAGGTATGTGGGGACCTGTCCCGGCATGACATACAAAAAATGAGCCGTCCTGCCTTCCGGCAGGCACGGCTCATGACAGTTTAACCGTGGAACAGCTTGATCGAGGTGATCTGCCTCGTGTCGGGGTCCAGATCAAACTTCAGCACCGCATCGCCGAAGCTGTAGCTCATGACATAGTCCGAAAAAATCGATGGCTCCCCAAGGGCGTGCACCGCATCATCCGCCAACGAACCGATCCGGATTCCGTTCAGGCCGGGATCGACCTGAGGGGAAAACACGTCGATAAACTCGACGCTGCCGCCCGAGTCCAACCCGATGGCGAAGTGCGAATACCTGAGCACATGGAGCGGATTTGCCGAATCATCCATCATGTACGAGGCCACGGGCGGGCCGAACCGGGCGATGACGGCATCCCGGCTGTCTCCGATGGCAACACCGAGCAAATCCGGTTTCGTTTTGTTGAACGGCTCCTGCCCGGCATCTTCCGGGGGCGAAGGATGTCCGTTCGGGGACGGGCTGCCGCCTTCATCGGATGGATGTCCCTCCATCGAGGAAATTTCCAGGTCCGGTTTCGGCTTCTCCCCTTCCGCTCCGGATTGTTGGGGTTGTCCGGGAGAATCGCGGTCCGCGGCGGCCGGGTTCACCTTCTCCAACGGGTCCTGATCCGAATTGGGTATCTGTTCGTTATCGGGAAGATTGGGTTCCAGCTTCTCAGAACCGCATCCGGACGCAAGCAACATGAAAGTGCAGGCCACCAGCACCAGGACTGGAACACGTCCGTTCATCATATTTCCTTCCCTTCCATCCTGTTTGTTTTGTGTCTGTCGAATTGTTTTTTTCTCTTTAACAGTATGGCTCTTTACGATGTGAACCGCACTCAAATCATACTCCTGTGCAGGTGGTGCCCACAAAGATGATTTTGTGCAAAATGCACGCAATTTGGCCGGATTCAACCCGATTTTTGAATCTGCATCCGCAGGTCATGGCAAACAAAATTCTTTTACCGTTTCTCTTAATACCATATACGTCCCGGCGGCTCGCAAGGTTGCAAGCATGTCCCGTCTTGAACTGTTCCCTTCCGGTATGGTAAGTTATTGAAAAAGTTGAACGAGGAGGCTCTTCCATGGAGCTATTCAAACAGGCGATTCGCGAACAGGCCTCGGTCTTGTCGGATCAGGTGCTCAATCTGGACCGGATATTGACCCAGCAGGTGGACCCCGCGCTCATCATGGCCGCAGGTGAGGAATTCGCCAGACGTTTTCGCGGCGAATCGGTCACCAAGGTGGCCACCATCGAATCTTCCGGCATTTCCCTTGCTTTTGCCACCGCGCTGTCCCTGGGAGTTCCGATGATCTTTGCCCGGCGCCGCAAGACGCTGCTTTCCGACCAGGATGTGTATGTGGAACGGATTCCGGCCATCACCAAGGGCATTGTCACCGATCTGGTGCTGAGCAAGAAGCTGCTCGAACCGGGCGACAGGGTGCTGATCATCGATGACATCATCGCCAACGGCGATGCCGCCAGGGGACTGTACCGCATCCTGCAGAAGGCGGGCGTGACCGTGGCGGGTCTCGGCGTGGCTGTCGAAAAAACATTCCAGATCGGCGGCAAATGGCTTCGGGAACAGGGCATCCGCGTGGAGTCGCTCGTTCGCATCGTGTCATTGGGCGTCAACGGGATTGAAATGGAATAGGTTGCAAACTTTTCTTCCGCCATTCTCTTTGCTTTGCCTCCCGGATGCATTATAATGATTTACAAGAAGCTGAGGGGAGGGCAGAAGGGCAATGGGTATGCAGGCAACCGAGGAGTTTTTCAGATCGAAGCTGGCGGAATCGAAGACCCATTTCGAACGCGCGTTGGACTGCAAGCACACCGAGTTTGACGACTTGTACCCTTACATGATTGAACATCCCCAATTTTTCTGGTATAAGCGATATGTTGCATGGTCAGAATTGCTGACCGTTGTCAGGTTGTGCGAAGAGCTGTCGATTCCATGGGAACAGGAATTCACCAGGCAACAGGTGGAATATATCAGGAATCGGGTCATGTCAAGCAAGGTGCTGGATGATTGGCATGCGACCAATGATTCCAAGGAACATGTCGGTTAGGCAGAGTGAGGCGGAACAGCCCTGACGTTTGACTTTGGCAAGCAAGTCCGGCGATGCGCGCGTGCGCCATCGGTCCGGACTTTGTCTGTTTTGAGGCGAGGTGATCCGAATGATCAGCGACGAGCAGTTGAATGAATTTCGCCTGAAGGGCATCAAGATTCGCGTGGTGCGGGACGCCGACCCCGCCAACGATGTCCGGGGCATTGTCGTTGCATGGAACGACACCCATGTCCTGGTGCGCAAACCGAACCGGAATGTGGTCAAGCTGTCCCGGGAGTATTTGTTCCAGCCGGCCGATGAAGAGCGGACCCCGCCGCCGGTTTGAACGGACTGGAAAATGACATTTTTTTCTTGTTTTACCTTTACATGTTTTCACAAAATGTTCACAATCCCCTCGACAAGTAGTGACATTCTTTGTAAATGGCCTGTTTTATAATGTCTAAGACTGAAAAAAGAGGATTGGGGATAGGAACATGGATGAAGCAAAAGTGAACCAGACTGTGGAACAGCTCCGCGCTCTGCTCGAGCACGCGGTCATGCAGTGCGGGGGATTCGGAGATGCCAGGGTGATTGAGATCAGTCAAATCCTGGACAAGCTCATCCTGCAGTCACAGCGGTTCAAATGGGACAGCCGTTACGAAATGAAGATCCGCTCGACGGCCTAATGGTGTCGGGCGCTCCCGGAGCTTGAATGCACCGCCGGCGGCGGTGTTTTATTTTGGGTATTTTCTGTCTTTTTTCGGGGAAAAATTTTGTGAATCACCCGCTTGACATCATCAGGTCGTCCGTGCTATTATCTTTCTTGTCGCGGTGATGGGACGCAATCATCCGGGCAGGAAATTGCGAAGCCCCAGAAGGAAAAGCACTGCATGAACGCGCGGTCGTGGCGGAATTGGCAGACGCGCTAGATTCAGGTTCTAGTGGTAGCAATACCGTGGAGGTTCAAGTCCTCTCGACCGCATTCGCAGCAAAAGCCTCTTGCCCTTGAGGGCTAGAGGTTTTTGCTTTTTTCATTTCCTGTCGACCTCAAGCCCATGCCTGTCCCGATGCATATTTGCCTTCGGTTCCGGTCATACTTGGGATGAAAGGCTGGGATGCTCATGTCTGTCAAACGCGATGAACTGATCAAATACATTACCGGAAGAATCGTGGAATACATGGAAACCCCGAAATCAAGGGCGGAGACCGGGGAAGAGACGCGCCTTAAGGAATCGTGGCAGTACCGGTGGTTCGGATTGCTGCCCATCACGCTGCACATCTGGAGAAGCCGCATGCGGAGAAAATCCGGGCGGCGCAGGTGACGGCAGTCAACCCATGATATAAAACCGCCCGAGTTGCGCCAGCGCGCCCAAGGCGAAGGTTCTGGGTCCATCCTGCTCGAGCCGGACCAGATCATCGCCGTCCGCCGTCCGGAAGACGCCTGTGACGGCCAGAGGCAGGGTCACCAGCCCATCGGCGATCTCCGTTACATAGACGATCCTGCGTCCATCCCTTAGGGCTTGGTGGATGGTATCCCCCATCATGGAACGGTCTTCGGCATCCATCGGTTCCGAGGTCAGCCACGACAACCGCTCAAAGGGATCGAACGCCTCGGTTGTGGCGGACCGGACGATCGCGAGCGACCGGATGGCGGCTTCCCTCCATCGTTCATCGGGAAATGGGGGAGCGGTCAGGATGGAATAAGGGAAACCGCTTTCCTCGGGCGCGGGATACTCCTCGCCGGTTTTCGCGTCGTGCCACGACCACCGGCCGCCGCGCTCCATCAGCCAGTAGGACTGCAGTGGTCCGAGGTACAGCCGGATCGGCTGCCGATCCGCAGGTTCAGGCAAAGGCTGCTGTTCCGTCCCGGTCAGCGGGGAAGAGCTGTGCCCGCCATACAGCGGATAAGGGCCGCTGCCGAATTCCAGCAGGGAACAGGTCTGATCCTCATGGGCAATGATGACGAGGTAGCCGAGTTCCTCGCCCTTGTCCTTCACAAGGACGACCCATCCGTGCATCCCCGCGCCGAGCGGGTGTTTGCTCCAGTCCGCCGTTTTCCACCGTTCATACCCGTCCAGCTCCGAAAGTTCCGCAATCCACAGCTCGATCTGCTTGTCCAGCCGGTGGTCCTCCGAAGCTCCGATCACCGGACGGGAGAACCAGAAGTCGGTCAGCGCAATCGCCGCCACAACCGCAAGCAGAGCCGCAAGGATTGGCGGACCCATGCGCCGATGGCTTGTCCGCCGCATCTTCGATCCCCCGCTTTCGCAACCATGTTTTTCGCGCCAGAGCATCCGCCCGGAGCGTTCGTTGCCGGGCCTCCTGGCGCCGACGTTAGGTGTACCCGTATTATAAAAAAACCCGGGCATCAAAAGCTGTTGCTTTCTGTCAGGAAGATTTGTCCAAAGCCGCTTCTATTTTTGATGCGTTTTAGCGACATTCGTCAGATCGGTGAAAACGTGTCGTCCCACAGGTGAAAGATGCCGCAATTGATGACGGATGCGGCGACGCGGGGCCGGTACTGCCACTCGATCTCCCGCCTGCGCGCCTCATGCCTCGCTTCGAGATCTTTCTTCGCCTCCTCGTCCGGGGCGGACCGCATGAGCGAGGAATAGAAGTCGTCCACACGGCCGAGTTCCATCGCCAGCCGTTCCTGCGCCTCGCGCGCCCACCCGTGATCAGTTTGCCGGACGCGGCGCTCCACCTCCCGCTCCAGAAACTCCAGGGCGCGCTCCAGCGAAATGGCGGGGCGCAGGTGGCAGTTGGCCGGCAATTTCGGGGAAAGCTTCCTGTCCGTCAGCCTGTCGTAGAAACGGTCAACGATTTCTCCCGTGGACAGCGAAATGCCCAACGCGTGCAGTTCGTCCCGCTTCATGTCGCAGATGTATTCCACCTTGTAGTTGACCGCGAGCCAGCTGGAATAGGCGCGGGATTCGGCGGAGGAGGTGCGGGCCTGGCGCGGGCGGACTTCCTGTTCCGCTTCGTACATCTGGACGAACCTTCCCTGCCTGCGGACGATGTCGAACAGCTGCTCGAGGCGCCTGCTGCCGAAATGGACGAGCTCGCTCCGGACGCCGCCGGGACGGATGGCGCTTTGCACAGGGGTGATCCCGAAATAGCGGGCGAGGATGGAGTCGCCTGAAGCTCCGGCGCCGGGGGCGTTCGGCTGCTGCGGCTGCCCGCCGGCTGTTCCGGGCTGCCCCGGCTGCTCCTGCTCCTTCGGATCAAAGACAAACCGCATGGTCATCGTTTCCGGGGGAGCTCCGGTGCGCTCCACAAAGCTCCAGTAGTAGCTTCGCCCGGTCAAAGCCTTGTCGGCTTCCGGCGAGAGCCTGACCGTGACGGAGCCGGGCGTTTTTTCGATGATCTGGCAGTTGGTCGCCTCCAGATAGCGGAGGACAAAGGATGCAATTTCTTTCGGGTTCATCGCGTTCCTCCGGTGGGCAAGGTATTGTGTCCGGCCGTGTGTTTCCGGGAGCGCTTCGCCACTTCCCGCCGGGCTTCGTGGAACGATTGCCCCAGCTGATCCAGCCTGTTTTTCAGCTCGTCCTCATGCCGCGATTCGAGAATGATTCGGGATATGTTTTGTTCCAGCGGCATTTCCTTTTCCAATCGCTCCAGGATGGCGTCCAGCTCGCCGATGACCATTTCAAACATGTTGATTTTCTCATGCAGCAGCCGGACAATGTGTTCCTCGATCGTGCCCGTGGTGGACAGGTTGAAAATGCGCACGTCCTTCTTCTGCCCGAGCCGGTGCACCCGGCCGATGCGCTGCTCGACGCGCATCGGGTTCCAGGGCAGGTCGAAGTTGATGATGTGGTTGCAAAACTGCAGGTTGATCCCTTCGCCGCCGGCCTCCGTGGCGACCAGCACCTGGGCGCGGTTGCGGAACAGGTCCATCATCCAGTCCTTTTTGCCCCGGTTCATGCCGCCGCGGTAGGGTACGGCGATGAGTCCATTGGTTTTGAAAAAGTTGAGCAAATATTCCTGGGTGGCGCGGTATTCCGTGAACACGATCACCTTGTCGTTGATCTGGCGGATGAGCTCCATCGTCTGTTCCGCCTTTGTGTTGGCCTTGATGGAGCGGATGTGTTCCACCAGCTCCCAGATTTTCGCCCGCACGGGGGATTCGGGCCCGGTTTTTTTGAACATGTTGACGAGGGTGACAAACACCGCATCGCGGCTGCTGCACACCTCGCGCTGCAGGGTGACGAGCGACAGCGCGCTGGCGAGATCGCCTCCCGATTCGCTGTACCGCCCTTTGACGAAGGCCGTGACGGCATCGTACAGCGCCTGCTCTTCCGGGGAAAGGGTGAGCGGAATGTTCTGCACAAACCGCCGGGTGAAGGTGATGATTCCGTCGCTGCGGCTGTTGCGGATCATCACCTTGCCGAGCTCTTCCCTGAGCTGCTCGCGGTTTTTCGGCACGCGCTTGTCCAGCACGTACAGGTTGTGGAACTGGTCCGCCCCGCCGAGCTGGCCGGGCTTGAGCAGCGTGATCAGGTTGAACAGCTCCTTCAGGTCGTTTTGCACCGGCGTCGCCGTGAGCAGCAGGCAGTATTTCTTGCGGATTTCGTTGACGAACCTGTAGTTGGTCGTGTTTTTGTTTTTCAGCTTGTGGGCCTCGTCGATGATGAGCATGTCATAATCGATGTTGAGCAGGATGCCGCGGTGCGGGTCGCGCTTGGCGGTGTCCATCGAGGCGACGACGACGTCGTACTGCTCCCACATGTACGCTTTTTTCTGGGCAACGGCGGGGATGCCGAACTTCTGGTTCAGCTCCCGCACCCATTGCAGCACAAGGGAGGCGGGCACGAGGACGAGCGCTTTGCGGACGAGCCCGCGAATCATGTATTCTTTTAATATGAGACCGGCTTCGATCGTTTTGCCGAGACCCACTTCGTCGGCGAGGATGGCGCGGCCGCCCATCTCGCGCAGCACCCTCCGCGCGGTGTCGATCTGGTGGGGCATTGGCTCGAACTGGGACAAATGCTTCAGGCATATGAGCTCGTCGAACCGGGCAATCATGGTGCGCTGTCCGGCTTCCCAGGCAAGCCGGTGAAGATCCCAGGAATCCCATGGCCCGTTGTTCTCGTTGCGCTCCTTCAGCTCCGCAAACCAGGAACGGTCCAATTGCAGGTCGAGATAGGGCGTGATCGGGACGACGCGCAGGCCGGCCCGGTTGCCGGATTGTTCAGCGGCGTTGGCCGCGCCGGAAGCGACGGAGCCGCCGGGAGCGGCCGGGGAATTCGCGGCTTGCGGGTTTGCAGTCATGGGCGCTTCACCTTCCTGAGCAGTGTACTACTCTAGTATGCTCGGATGGCGGATGTTTCATAACTTTGAAAACGGGCAGGATACGAAGAAGGAGAAGTTCCCGACCGAGGAGGATCGAAGGTGGAAACCTGGAGATTGGTTTTGAGCGGGGCGCTCGCTCCGGAGATGAACATGGCGGTGGATGAGGCGGTGATGACGGCGATTGCGGAGGGGATCGCGCCGCCGACGGTGAGATTTTACGGCTGGCGGCCGCCCTCCGTGTCCCTGGGGTATTTTCAGCGGGCAAGCGAGGTGGACACGGATGCCCTGAAGCGGCGCGGGTATGGCCTCGTGCGCCGTCCGACGGGCGGGCGGGCCGTGCTTCATGACCGGGAACTGACGTACAGCATCATCGTGTCCGAGTCACACCCGCTCGTGCCGGCGGGAGTCACGGAGGCGTACCGCGTGTTCAGCTCCGGCCTCCTGCACGGGTTCCGGCTGCTCGGGCTGGACGCGCGGCTTGCGGATGCGCCCGTTCCCGCCGCAGCCGGCGGGGGCGGGGCGGGGACTGCCGCTTCGGCCGCCTGTTTCGATTCCCCGTCCTGGTACGAGCTGGTCGTGGACGGCAAAAAGGCGGCCGGAAGCGCGCAGACCCGGCAGCGGGGCGTGGTGCTGCAGCACGGTTCGATCCTGCTGGATCTGGACGCGGAGGCGCTGTTCGGCGTCCTGGCCTTTTCCCATGAGCGGGCGAGGGAGCGGATGATGCGGGCGTTTGCGGGCAAGGCGGCGGCGATCAACGAACTGAGGAAGGAGCGCGGCCTCGGGGCGGTGTCGCTTGAGGAGGCGGAACGGGCGTTCCGGCAAGGGTTTGAGCGGGGGCTTGGCGTTCGCCTCGAGGAAGGGGAACTGAGCGAATACGAGCGGGAGCTGGCCGCCCGCCTCGCCGCCGAAAAATACGGCAGCGAGGAGTGGACGTTCCGGCGGTAGCGGGCCGGATCGAGCGAATGCGCGGGCGGATCGCCGCCCTGCCGCCGCGGCTTGAGCGGGCTTGCCGCCTTCATGGCGCCCGCCTTCGCTCGCTCATCCGGCGTCCCGGCGCCGCGTCAGACGGCCGGGCAGCTGCTCGCGATTTCCCCGGTGAAGGCCTCCTGCAGGGCGCGGGTGACCGGGCCGGGGGTCCCGGAGCCGACGGCTTTGCCGTCGATGGCGACGATCGGGGTGATTTCCATCGTCGTGCTTGTCAGGAACGCTTCCTCCGCGGCGTACAGCTCTTCCCGGGTGAAGGGCTGCTCCGCAACAGGAATGCGCAGCCGGTTCGCCAGGCGCAGCGCGACCTGGCGGGTGATGCCGTGAAGGATCAGGTTGTTGGCCGGGTGGGTGTACAGGACGCCGCCGCGAACGGCGAACAGGTTGGCGGCGCTGCACTCGGTCATGATTCCCTGACGGTGGAACAGCGCATCGTCGGCGCCCTGATCCGACGCCTGCTGCTTCGCCATGGTGTTCGGCAGCAGGTTCAGCGATTTGATGTCGCAGCGCAGCCAGCGGATGTCTTCCACGGTGATCGCCCGGATCCCCTTCTCCATCGCGGCGACCGGGCGGGGCTGCTCCTTGGCGTACGCGTGCCAGACCGGCTGCGGATCAGCGGGAAACAGATGGGAGCGGGGAGCCTCCCCGCGGGTCACCTGCAGGTAGACGATGCCCTCGCTGACTCCGCTTTCCAGGGCGAGCCGTTCGAGGCTGGCGCGCAGTCCGGGCAGATCGAAGGGAAGAGTCAGGGAAATGGCCCTGGCGCTATGTTCCATTCTCCGCAAATGGGCCTCGCATTCAAACAGCGTTCCGTTGTACACGCGGAACACCTCATAGACGCCATCCCCGAAATAGTAGCCCCGGTCATCGAGCGATACGCGGGCTTCACTTTTCTCGATCAGTTTTCCGTTGAACAGGATCATGGAAATCTTCTCCTTGTGAAGGGTTTCAAAAAAGTCAGCATGAGGAAGAAATCATGAGAAATGGTGGAATTTGTCGGATGTAAATCAGCAATTTCGGGCTCGGTCCATTCGAAACACAATATGTAGTAGTGTATAATGCAAGAAGCATACAATATATTGGGTGTTTGCGCGCCGCAGACCGGCAGACAATAACGGACCGGAAGTTCGGCCGCGGCGGGCAGGCGCCGGCAGCAGCAGGCATTTTTCTTTTCCCTATTGTACAACGAATATTGTTTATATTTCTACTTAATGGGAGGGTATTGCATTGAAGATGACGCAGTCGAAGCGCCTGGAAGGCCTGAGCGAGAAAATTTTTCTGGACCGCTACGCGTTGAAGGACGCGGATGTAAACAACACAAAGGTCGGAGACGTCGTCCTCGTGCTGACCAAGGATGATCCGAAATTTCCGGCAAAGGAAGTCGGCGAGGTCATCGAGCGCACAGGCCGCAAGGTGAAGGTGCGGCTGCGGAACGGCGATGTGGTGGATTCGGAAATCGACAGGCTGACGCTGACAAAGGAAAAAACGCCGGAGGAAATGTGGGACCGCCTTGCCCGCGCCATTGCCAGCGTGGAAGCGCCGGAAAAGCAGGAGGAATGGACCGAAAAATTCCGCTACATCCTGCATGACTGGAAGCTGGTGCCGGGAGGCCGCATCGCGGCGGGCGCGGGAGCCAGCGACGAGCTGACCCTGTTCAACTGTTACGTCATCCCCTCCCCGCACGACAGCCGCGGCGGCATCATGGCAACGCTTTCGGAAATGACGGAAATCATGGCCCGGGGCGGCGGCGTCGGCATCAATCTGTCCTCTTTGCGTCCCCGCCGGGCGATCGTGCGCGGCGTCAACGGCTCTTCGAGCGGCGCTGTGTCCTGGGGCGGCCTGTTCAGCTACACGACCGGCCTGATCGAGCAGGGCGGCAGCCGCCGGGGCGCGCTCATGCTCATGCTCAATGACTGGCATCCGGACCTGCTCGATTTCATCACCGTGAAGCAGACGATGGGCCAGGTGACCAACGCCAACCTGTCGGTCTGCGTCAGCAACGCCTTCATGAAGGCGGTCAAGGAGGATCTGGACTGGGACCTGTACTTCCCGGACACCTCCGATCCCGACTACGACACGGTGTGGAACGGCGACATCGAACAATGGAAAAGCCTCGGCAAAAAGGTGATCACCTACCGGACGCTGAGGGCTCGCGACATCTGGCATACGATCATCGAATCGGCGTGGAAATCGGCGGAACCGGGCGTCGTGTTCATGGAATATTACAACCAGATGTCCAACAGCTGGTACTTCAACCCGATCATCTGCACGAACCCGTGCGGCGAGCAGGGCCTGCCGGCATGGGGCGTCTGCAATCTGTCGGCGATCAACCTGTCCAGGTTCTACGATGCCGAAAACCATGATGTGGACTGGGAAGAGCTCGGCAAGGTCGTGCGCTATTCCGTCCGCTTCCTGGACAACGTCATCGACGCGACTCCGTATCATTTTGAGGAAAACCGCCGGAACCAGATGGCCGAACGCCGCGTCGGCCTCGGCACCATGGGCCTGGCCGAGCTGATGATCCGCCTGCGCATCCGCTACGGCAGTCCCGAGTCCCTCGAATTCCTGGACAAACTGTACGGGTTCATCGCGAAGGAAGCGTATCTGTCCTCCGCGGAAATCGCCGGGGAAAAGGGGTCCTTCGAACAATTCGACGCGGACAAGTTCCTGCAGAGCGGTTTTATGAAAAACATGGTGATGGAATATCCGGAGGTCGGCGCTGCGATTCAGAAGCACGGCATGCGCAACGTGACGGTGCTCACCCAGGCTCCCACAGGCAGCACGGGAACGATGGTCGGCACATCCACCGGCATCGAGCCGTATTTCGCCTTCGAATATTACCGGCAAAGCCGGCTGGGCCTGGACAAGCAGTATGTGCCGATCGCGAAGGAATGGATGGACCAGCATCCGGGCGAGGAGCTGCCGGACTATTTCGTGACGGCGATGGATCTGTCCGCCGAGGACCACATCCGCGTGCAGGCGGCCATCCAGCGCTGGGTCGACAGCTCGATCTCGAAGACGGCCAACTGCCCCGCGGACTTCACCATCGAGGAAACGAAAAAGCTGTATGAGCTGGCCTTCGAGCTCGGGTGCAAGGGCGTGACGATTTACCGCGACGGAAGCCGCGACACGCAGGTGCTGCTGACCGAGAAGAAAGACGGCGACAAGAATGAAAAGGAAGCTGCCCAGGAGCAGCCGAAGTCCGAAGCCGAGGCCATCGCGGAACTGAAGCAGTCGCTGCCGGTCAACATCGACAGCGCGACGGAGCAGATTTATGACCGCCAGTACAAGCGCCGCCCGGCGGTGCTGAAGGGCGCCACCTACAAGTTCAACACGCCGCTTGGCGTCGCCTATATCACGATCAACGATCTGAACGGGTTCCCGAGCGAGGTGTTCCTGAACGTGGGCAAGGCGGGCTCCGACGTGTTCGCCATGTCGGAAGCGCTCGGCCGCGTCTGCTCCCTGTTCCTGCGCTACGGCGAACACGGCCAGAAGGAGCGGCTTTTGATCAAGCACCTGAAGGGCATCGGCGGTTCCGGCGCCATCGGCTTCGGAGCCAACCGCGTCGAGTCCATCGCCGACGCGCTGGCGAAGGCGCTGGAACTGCACATCGAGAGCCAGGACGCCGCCGGCACGGCGGAGAGCGCAGCCTTGTATGGCTCCGGCTCCGGCCAGCCGTCTCCGGTTTCCGCCGGCTACACCGCCTCCCATGCGCCGGCCGCCTACACCCCTGCCAACGGCGCGTCGCTGGACCTGTGCCCGTCCTGCGGATCCGCCTCGCTGATCAGCATCGAGGGCTGCAAGACGTGCTCCAGCTGCGGGTACAGCAGGTGCAGCTGAAAACCACTTCCAAAATGTGTAATGCGCATGTTCAGGACAGCATGAGCAATCAGGGGAGAAGGGGTTTTCAACACGCTGTCTGATGTTTGTGCGCGGCTGACGATGTGACGCCGGCCATCCATGATCTGACCTTGTCCAATTCCAAGTGATAAGTGCAACAAAGGCTGCACCAGCCTTACAGAATGAAGCCAAACTCCCTCATGCGAGTCTTTGCTGAGGGAGTTTGGCTTTTGTTCGTGTTGGGACAGCGAGCAAGTCCGGATGTATGCGGGAGATAAGGAAGTCATCCCTTTTTACATCGTGTACAAAAATGGAACACTGGGATTGAACGGAAAACAGGGATTGATTGATCGTTTGGGAAGAGAAATCCTTGCCCCCGAGTTCGAATACGTGTTCGTACTCTCCGACTACCATGCGATTGCTCAGGAGGTTACCCTTATGTCCATTACCAAAACTTTTCGGATTTCAGCGAAGGGTTGTTCGTGGTCGGAAACTCGTTTTTGAATCATACGGGATTTGCGGACGAGAAAGGCAGGCCGATGTTTGATGTTCCGTGCCGGGACAAAATCTCACGTCGCAGCGGGCCCGTAGCAGTTGATGGCCCACAGATGGCCGTCAGGGTCGATAAATCCCCAGTGATTCATGTCCCCGTCATCTTCTGGCTCCGCGTGCAATTTCCCGCCCTGGGAAACCGCAGCATTCACGATTTCATTCACCTTTTCCCGGCTCTCGAAGGCCAGAGCGATCGTCAGCGCGGCATATTTCCCGGTATCGGCGGTTTCCCTCTCCGTCAGCGTTTTGAAGAATGACTCCTGGATCAGCATGACCTGCAGGTTTTCCCCGATCATGATCGCCGCCGAAGTGTCGTTGTCGGGGTAATCCGGGTTGATCCGGAATCCGAGACCGGTGAAGAACGACTTTGATCGCTCCACGTTTTGGACGGGCAGGTTGATGCTCGTGAAGGAGGACAGCAGTGCCATGTTCGATCACACCTCGTTTGCAGAAATGGTGTAAGGTCCAACAGGATCTTCACTTCTTTGGGCGAAATCCGGTCGGGAAATTCATCGGTCCGGCTGGCCGCAGAGAGGTTGGGCCCGGGAGCAAGACCCGGGAGCAAATGGCACAGGAAGCTTGAGGATGTAATGCAAAAGTACACTACATTTTTTCAAAAATCCTTGAAAAGAGATGATGTAATGCATTTATGCATCACATTTTGGGGTGGAGCCGCCGAAGCGGCTCCATGTAGTGTATATTTGCATTACATTCGGCAAAATCGGCCCAAAACCTGGAAGATATCATGTATTTATGCATTACACGGTTCTTACAGGCGAAAAATTTCATATTCCGGCAATTTCCCCGGCGTTATATGATAGAAGTAACAAACTTCCGCCCAGATCCGATCATCCGGACCACATCATGCCCAGGAGGTTTCGCGCGTGCTTCCCATCAACCTCATTTCGCTCAGGCAAACCTATGAAGCCTGCCAATCGCAGGCGCCGGAACTGTTTCACACCTACCTGGACAATTTCGGCATCGAGCTGAACAAACAGCAGGAGCGGGAAGACATCATGCGGTTCATTGATGTCATCCGGGAAAGCGTCAATCCCGGTTCCCTGGGCGATTTTTATATCGGGTACACCATCCCCCAGATTTCCAAGGAATTTGACCTGCTGAGGATCGGCTCCAACTTCATTCTGGACATCGAAATCAAGCACCAGAGCACGCCGGAAAAAATCGAAAAGCAGCTCCGCCAAAACCGGCATTACCTCCTCGCCGTGAAGCCGGCCGTGCGCATCTATTCATACATCGTTTCCACCGGCGAATTGTACTTTCTGGATGAGCGGGCGGCGGACATTCGGCCTGCAACATTGGACGAACTGGCGCACTCCATTCGGAAACAGGAGATTGAAAAGGTGGAGGAGATCGACAAGCTGTTTTCCCCGAAGCAGTATCTCGTTTCTCCGCTGCATTCTCCGGAAAAATTTGCCAACCAATACTACTTCCTCACCAACCACCAGGAAGAAATCAAGAAAGACGTGCTGCGCGCCTTCTCCGGCCCGGACATCCGGTGCGCCCTCATCTCCGGAACGGCCGGAACGGGGAAAACGCTGCTCGTCTATGACATTTCCTATCACTACAAGATCCGGTACCGGCAGGATGTTTTTCTGATCCACTGCGGCAAACTGTCGGAAGGGCATCTTTTTCTGAAAAACAAGGACTGGAACATTTACGAGCTCCAGGACTACAAAACGGTGCTGCAAGAAGCGGCAAAAAGCGGCGGTCTTGTGGTCATCGACGAGGCCCAGAGAATCCGTCGGCAGGAGATGTTCGACATTTTCGAGGCGATGTCTTCGATCGGGGCGAGGTTTATTTTTTCCTATGATCCGAAGCAGTATCTGTCCAATGCGGAAAACCGGGGCGAACTGTTTCATGAACTGAAGGTGCCGTACATCTCCCGTTCTCTCAAAACGACGATCCGCACCAACAAGGAAATCGCCTCGTTCATCAACAAGCTGACGGATTTGCGCAGGCTCCGGCACGATCCCGATATCCGGTACAAGCATGTGTATTTGCAATATTTTCATGATGCGGAGGCGCTGCGAAATTTTCTCCATCATCTGAAGCACCGGGAAGGATGGGAATTGCTCAATTACGGGTGGGGCGCCGGCCTGTCGGAAGTGGCTTTTCCCGATTACGAGGACAGGACGAACAAAAGCGTGAAGGACGTCATCGGCCTGGAGTTTGACCGGGTGGCCGTCGTCATCAACGAGTATTTCTACTACGAGGATGGCCGCCTGTACAGCAAGGGACACCCGATGGAGTACCAGCTCAACCAGATGCTGTTCCAGCAGATGACCCGCACCCGCGACGAGCTGTATGTCGTCATTTACCGCAATCTGGAGTTGCTGAAGTGGTGTCTGGAGATTTTGAGGAAATGACGTTTGACACCGGACTCTCAAAACCGGAAGCTATGCGTGCTGGCAAGTCCGTGCTCGATCTTGTCGTACAGGATGTTTCTATTTCTCCAGGATCAGAGGCGTCCCAATCCCCAAGAACAACAGCAGAGAAATTGGAAAGTCTTTCTCACGCCTGCAAAAAGAAAGATCAGTGCCAAAAGGGCCTGAACAATCCAAAGCGCGATGTTCATGTCCTTTCCCCCTGAATCATCGATTGATTGGAAAGCGATTCTCTATTCCATATATAATCATATTGACAAGGTGCACAATCGGGAAGAAGGCACTTCAAAGATACATAGGATATAAAGGCTCGTCAGGCATCTGAAAGAGCCGGGAAGATTCGAACAGCAGTCTCGTTCCATCTCATTGCCAAAATCCGGAAAGGGGCGAGTCCCATGAGTCGATTTCACAGGGAACCTTGCACGTATGTCGGGCAGGTGAACCTGAAGGTGCAGGATCTGGAGCGTTCGCTGGCATTTTATCGGGAAATCATCGGTTTTCGGGTGCTGGAACGGACGGAAACATCGGCCTCCCTCACGGCGGACGGAACAAAGGCGCTGCTCACCATCGAGCAGCCGGAAGGCGTGACGCCCCTGAAGGGGCGGACGACGGGGCTGTACCATTTCGCCCTGCTTCTTCCCTCGCGATTGGACCTGACCCGCATCACCGTTCATCTTGCCCACAGAAGAGTCTACATGGGTTCCGCCGACCATCTGGTAAGCGAAGCTTTGTACCTTTGGGATCCGGACGGAAACGGCATTGAGATTTACCGGGACCGCGATCCGTCGGAATGGAACTGGAATGGCGGCGAGGTGGACATGGCCGTGGATCCGCTGAACTTCAAGGAGCTGCTGGCGGGGGTGAGCCATGATGACGAATGGGAGTGGCTGCCGGCGGAAACGGTCATGGGTCATATCCATCTGCATGTGGCGGATCTGGATGAAGCGGAGAGGTTTTATGTCCAGGGCCTCGGACTCGAGGTGGTCAACCGGTTTGGCGGGCAGGCGATTTTTCTGTCGTCGGGAAAATACCATCACCACGTCGGGCTGAACACCTGGAACGGAGTGGGCGCTCCGCGGCCGCCGGAATCGAGCGTCGGGCTGAAATCGTACACGCTGGTTTATCCGAGCGCCGAGGCAAGGGAGGCGGCGGCTGCCAGCCTGCGGCAGCTGGGCGCGTCCGTTGAGGCAGAAGCAGGCGGCGCCTATGCGACCAGCGATCCATCGGGAAACCGGATCCTGCTGCTCGCGTGAATTGGGGAAACCGGGAGAGAACGGGAGAAGGGAACATGGAGCGGAAACGTGTGTTGCAGGATCGCGAATCGGAAGAGATCATGCTGAACCAGTGGCAGCCGCTGCAGACGGTTTTGTATGACGGGTGGGTGCTGCGATTTGCAGACGGGTACACCAAGCGGGCGAATAGTGTGAACCCGATTTATTTTTCGAGTTTGGCCGTGCATGAAAAAATCCGGTATTGCGAGAAGCTGTATGCCGCCCACGGGCTGAACACCGTGTTCAAAATCACTCCTTTTGTACAGCCGGAACATCTGGATGAGATTCTGGCGAGTGAAGGGTACGCTTTCATGGATCCATGCAGCGTGCAGAGACGGGAGCTGGCGGTTGTTCCGCAACCGGAGGTTCGGTCCGTCCGGGTGGAGGAGGAAATGAGCGGCGGGTGGATCGACCGGTTTTGCTCCATGCAGCCGGTGGAGAAAAGGCACAGGACAACGATGAGCAGGATGCTGTCCAACCGCTGCGGGGATAAGGGGTTTTTCACGCTGTATCATGAAGGCGATGCCATCGCCTGCGGCCTTGGCATCGTGGACCGCGGGGTGCTGGGCATTTACGATGTGGTCACCGGCGCGGAGTACCGGAACCGGGGATTTGGCGAGCAGCTGCTCCTGAACATCATGCGCTGGGGCAGGGAGCGGGGGGCGGAGCGCGCCGAGCTGGCCGTGCTGCTGGACAATGCGCCCGCTCTGAGGTTTTACGAGAAGCTGGGGTTCCGGGAAATCTATCAGTATTGGTACAGGGTGAAGGAAGAGTGTAGATGAAGCGCGTGGCGGACTTGACGGGGGTTCGTCCAAATGAATGATAGCTTGGAGCCATTGGATTGACGTTGTATTGGATGAAGCAAACATCCCGTTTAGCCTGTTTGTGACGGCGAAACGGGATGTTTTTGCGCGTTCTGTGCGATTGTTGCACGAGCGCCTCGTGTGAACGGGCAGATTCCCGTCCAATGCTTCGTTCGAGCTCGAAACCGATTGATGATGCATCTGTTATTTTTTTATGCGATTTTGATGATGTGTGAAAGGTAATCAGTTCCGTCCCTCGTCCATCTCTTGAGATCCTGCTTCACTCCAAAGGTCCTTTTCACTGAGGCAACTGTAAAATTGAATGAAGCGCTGGGCTGCTTTCGAAATATATTTGTCCTTCAACCAGACGAGCAGCATCACCGATTGCAGCGAAAAATCCTCGATCTCGAGTACCCGTAAATGTTCAGCCGGGTAGGAATACAGCGCAGACCTGGGGAGCACGGTCCCTCCAACCCCCGCATTGACCAACGACAAAATGATGGACACGTCCGTCGATTCACAAATATAGTTGGGCGTCAGCCCATGTCTGGAAAACTCCTCCAAGATCATCTCATACATGCCCGTGCCGTGTGCCCGATGTAAGGCGATCAATGGAAATCGGGTTATTTCATGGATGGAGATCGTATTTTTTTGCGGCAGTTCCCACGAATCATGTATGAAGAAGACAAAGGGTTCATGCTGCAGTTCCACAATTTCACGATCCGTCTTATCAATCGGCGGCCGAACGATCGCCAGCTCGATGTCTCGTGTTGCCAAATATTCGCTCAAGCGGGACGGATCCCCTTCCCAGATTTTGATTGTCACATTCGTGTATTGTTGATGAAACCGGCGAATGAGTTCCGGCATGGCATACATGCAAGATTTGGCCATGCCGATGGCCAAGGTGCCGCTGATGCCCTCCCCGATTTCCCGCACTTCCTGGGCAATGTCATCCACTTGTTTGAGCAATTGATCCGCCCGCTCGTACAGTTTTTTGCCCGCCTCGGTCAATTCGATGGTTTTTCTTGTACGCACAATCAGACTGGTCCCGAGCTCCTCTTCCAAACTTTTCAACTGCTGGCTCAAGGGAGGTTGGGTCATGTTCAGTTTTTTGGCTGCAAGGGAAATTTGCCCTTCTTCTACGATGGTATGAAAATATCGCAGCTGGCGAATATCCATTTCCACACCTTCCTTACATTCGATTTTCATATACAAATCTAATATTATTAATATTTTACATAAGTTATTTCCTTTGGTAAAGTATCTGTTGGAAGCGCTTATAATGCCAGAAAGTTTGAATAACCACACAAGCACAAAACACAAAAGCTCAACTCAGGAGGGGGAAACATGGATTTCAACCAGTTCAACAACATTCTGTATGGAGGAAGCTGGCAAGAAGGCACGAGCCAAACGCTGTATCAGGTGACCAATCCGTACAACCGCGAAGTGCTGACGGAAATTCGCCTAAACAGCGTTCAGGACATCGATCAAGCTTATCAAACCGCCTTAAAGGCTCAGAAGGGCTGGGCGGAAACGCCGGCCTCCCGCAAAGCGGAAATCATGGAGCGGGCTGCTCAACTGCTGCAAGAAAAGCGGGAGGAGCTGGTCCGTATCTTGATTCGCGAAACGGGAAGCACCCACTTAAAGGCGAATGTGGAGATCGATTTGGCGACGAATATTTTGAAAGAATCGGCCACCTTTCCGTATCGCATGACCGGAATGATTTTTCCGGGAACGATTCCGGGGAAGGAAAACCGGGTATATCGCAAGCCGGTTGGGGTTGTAACCGTTATCAGCCCATGGAATGTGCCGCTCCACCTGTCGATGCGCTCGGTAGCGCCGGCTTTGGCTGCCGGCAATAGTGTCGTCCTGAAGCCGGATTTGCAAACGGCCATTAGCGGCGGGCTTGTGCTGGCCAAAATTTTTGAGGAGGCCGGACTGCCGAGCGGTGTGCTGAATGTAATTGTGGCGGACATTCCGGAAATTGGCGATGCTGTGATTGAACATCCGATCCCGCGCATGATTTCCTTCACCGGATCGACAGCGGTGGGCAAGCATATTGCGGAAGTGGCCGGTCGGAATTTGAAGAAGGCGTCTTTGGAATTGGGCGGCAACAGCGCGTTTATCGTGTTGGATGACGCGGATCTGGAGCAGGCGGTGTCCGCTGCCATGTTCGGGAAGTTCTTCCACCATGGTCAAATTTGTATGGCGATCAATCGGATGATCATCGATCGCAAACGTTACCACGAATTTGCCGAACTGTTCCGTGAAAAGGCGGAAACATTGAAAGTAGGAGACCCATCAGATCCTCAGGTCCATATTGGGCCGCTGATCAATGAAAAACAGGCAGCGCGTATCAGGAGCTTTATGGATGACAGCCTGGCAGAGGGCGCTCACCTTCTTTTGAAGGGAAGTATTGACGGGAATCTGGTGACGCCGCATATTTTGACGGATGTTTCCAACAACATGACCATCGCCCGCAACGAAGTGTTCGGTCCCGTCGCCGTGATGATTCCGGTGGACGGGGAAGAGGAGGCGATCCGGGTAGCCAACGATACCGTGCATGGATTGAGCGGAGCGGTGTTCACTTCGAATGTGGAGAGGGGCGTGCGAGTGGCCAAGCAACTGCAAACCGGCATGGCCCATGTCAACGATCAAACGATCAATGATGAGCCCTTTGTTTCCTTCGGTGGAGAAAAAGAATCCGGCATTGGCCGGCATAACGGTCAGTGGGCGCTTGAAGAGTTCACCACGGTTCAATGGATTTCGGTACAGGAGGCCGCCAGAACTTATCCATTTTCTTGAATGACAGCAAAGAATTCGACCGACACGGGAGGTAAGATCCAACGATGACGAATGCGATGAAATCTATCGGGAGAAATGAGATGGCGGCTCACCCGTACACAACGTCTGACGCGTTCCTGGAAGCGTTGCAGGAACAAGGGGTTCAGTATATATTTGCAAATTTGGGAAGCGATCATCCGGCCATCATCGAAAGCCTGACCAGGCGTGAATTGAATGGAATCGCCTCGCCCCAATTGGTGATCAGCCAGCACGAAATGGTTGCCATGAGCGCCGCCCATGGTTATGCCCAGGTAACGGGAAAACCGCAGGCAGTCATGGTCCATGTGGATGTGGGCACACAAAATCTTGGCGGCGCCGTGCATAATGCCGCCAAGGCGCGCATTCCCGTATTCATCTTTGCCGGAACTTCACCGGCTACGATGGAAGGGGAACTGATGGGCACCCGCAATGAATATATCCATTGGCTGCAGGATGTGTATGATCAACGCGGCATCGTGCGCGAGTATATGAAATACTCCAATGAAATTCGCACCGGACATAACGTGAAGCAGCTCGTGTACCGTTCCTTGCAGCTGGCCAACAGCGATCCGAAGGGACCGGTTTACCTGATCGCAGCGCGTGAGGTGCTGGAGGAGGAGATCAAACCTTGTGAGCTGGATATCAGCGGATGGGGGCCCATTTCCGTGAGCGCGCTGCCCATGCAGGATATCCGCAACATCGCCGAGCAGCTCATGCAGGCACAATATCCGCTGATCGTCACTTCGTATGTCGGCCGCTCGAAGCAGGCGGTGGAGGAACTGATCCGGCTTGCTGACAGACTGGCGATTCCGGTCATTGAATCGGTTCCTTATTATATGAATTTTCCGCATGACCACCCGATGCATTCGGGTTATATGTGGAATGAGCAAAGGCAAAACGAACATATCGCCAAGGCGGACTTTATTCTCGTGCTGGACAGCGATGTGCCGTGGATTCCGAGCATCAACCGGCCGTCGCCGGGCTGCAAGGTGGTGTATGTCGACGTCGATCCGCTCAAGGAAAAGACACCGCTGTGGTACATTCCTTCCGAAAAATTTTATCGGGCGAGCAGCGCGGTGGTGCTTCAGCAGTTAAACGAATACTTGGATGGGGTTCAACTGGAACATGCGGACCGCATCCAACGGCGTTATGCCGAAGTGTCGGAGGCACATCGTCGCCAGAGGCAGGAGTGGAGAGGGCTGGAAAAGCCCGACGGGGATCGGATTACTCCGGAGTATTTGACGGCATGCGTGGGGCAGGTGGTGGGCGAAGAGGCGATCGTGCTCAGTGAGACGATAACGAACTTCTCCACGGTCAACAAACATTTGCCGCGCAACAAATCGGGCACATATTACAGCCTGGGAGCCGGCGCGCTCGGATGGAACGGCGGCGCAGCGATCGGTGTCAAATTGGCGTCGCCGGATAAACTGGTTGTCAACCTGACCGGCGACGGCTGCTATATTTTCAGCCAGCCGACCTCGGTGCATTGGATGTCCCGTAAATACAACGCGCCCTTTTTGACCGTCATTTACAACAATGAACAATGGGCCGCGCCCCGTTTCTCCACTCTGAGCGTTCATCCCGACGGATATGCGAGCAAATCGGGACGATTTTGGACCACATTCGAACCGTCATCGGACTTGGCCAAGGTGGCCGAAGCTGCGGGAGGAGCATATGCCAGCACCGTCACATCGGCCGGCCAATTGATGGAAGAACTGCGGAAGGCGGTTGAAGAAGTCAAAAACGGCCGTTCCGCTGTTGTGGACGTACGCATTACTGCAAATTAAGCTTGCTGATTCGAAGAACGAAAAAGTTTTCAAAGGGGTCTGATCGAGATGAAGATACGTAGATGGAACAAGAAGATGAAAATGATGCTGTTGAGCACTTTGATTCTTCTTCTTTTGGTTGCATGCGGCAACGGCGGGAATCAACCCGCATCAGGTGGCGGCGAGTCGAGCAGCGCCGACGGCAATACTTCCTCTGGCAAACAGGAAGTGATCAATCTGACGATTTCGAGCTTCATGCCGGGGCAGCATCCGCAGCATACCTTGCTGTTTGAACCGCTTATTCAAGAAATTGAAAAGGTGACGGAAGGGCGGGTAACGGCCACGCTGTATCCGGGATCAGCATTGGGTGCAGCAGATGCCCAATATGATCTTGTCGTCACTGGCGCGGCGGACATGGCCATGTCCTTGCACTCCTACACGCCTGGCCGTTTCCCCATGACCAGTGTGAGTGAGCTGCCGTTCCTTGGCAAAAATGCGGTCGATGGTACGCGTATTTTATGGCAGCTGTACGAGACGTTCCCTGAAATATTTGATAACGAACATGAAGGAACGAAAATTGGCTGGCTGTTCAAAAACGATCCGGCACAAATCTTGTCCGCCAAAAAGCCGATTCGCTCCATGGAAGACTTGAAGGGAATGAAAATTCGCACCCCTTCTCCAGCAGCGAGCAAAGTGCTGGAAGCCTATGGGGCAGTCCCTGTATCGATGTCGATGAACGAGACGTATGAAGCGATGCAAAGGGGCGTCGTTGACGCTGCGATGGCTCCTGCATCCGTCATCACCAACTTCCAACTTGCTGATGTGACGAAGCATATTTTGCGCGGCAATTTCTACACCAGCAGCCTGTTTGTTGTCATCCATCCAGATACATGGAACAAAATTTCTCCTGAAGATCAGCAGGCGATTGAACAGCTGATCGGGAAAGAGATGGCGATGAAAGCCGCGGAAATCTATGATATGGATGGAGATTTGGGTTGGGAGGCTGCCAGACAAGCAGGGATCGACATCTATGAGTTGTCCGACGAAGAAGTAAGAGAATGGCGCAAACCATTGGAGCATATCGCAGAACAATGGATCGAAGAAATGGAGCAGAAAGGATTGCCGGGCAGACAGATTTATGAAGAAGCGATCAAGATTCGCGACCAAGGGGAGTAAAGCATGCCGAAGTTCATCGCGGGTTTAGAAAAAATCGTCTGGCTGTTCAACGCAGCGGCCTCCGCCATTTCCGGATTTCTAATGGTATGCATGATGCTGTTGACGGTTGGGGACGTAATGGGCCGATTCATCCTTCATCGGCCCATTCTCGGCACCCATGAATTGACGTATTTGTGGCTGGCCCTGATCGTTTTTCTTGGATTAGGCTACACCCAGCTCAAAAAAGGCCATATTGAAGTTGGCGTCATTGTAGACAAGCTTCCGGTTCGTATTCAGGCAGTGGTAGATGCATTGACCTATTTATTGATGATTGTCATTTTGTTTCTGATGGCAAAACAGATGTACCAATATGCAATGATGAGCAAAAAAACGATCACAGGCGACTTGGGACTTCCGGTCTATGTGTTTGTGCTCATCGGTGCGGCAGGTGCATTGCTCTATGCCCTTGCTGCCGTGGTTGATCTGATCAAAGCGTTGATCAAGGTGGTGCGTCCTCATGAGTCCTGAAATGATCGGGTTGATTGGCATCATTGCATTTGTTGCGCTCGTGCTATTGCGGGTCCAAGTGGGGATCGCACTGCTGACTGTAGGGCTCATCGGTTACGCTTACCTGGTCAATCCCCAGGTCGCGCTGTCCCAACTGGGCATGAGCTCCTTCGGTACGGCTGCCAAATACAGCCTGAGCGTCATGCCGATGTTCATCTTAATGGGGATGTTTTTATCCGGCAGCGGTCTCGCCAAAGATTTGTTCAAGGCGGTCGACTATTGGGTCGGCCAGATCCGCGGCGGGCTGGCCATGGCCACCCTGGGCGCCAGCGCCATTTTTGCATCCATCAGCGGGTCCAACAATGCCACAACGGCAACAATCTCCAAGGTCGCCTTGCCGGAAATGAAAAAATACAATTACGATATGGGGCTTTCCGCTGCCAGTGTGGCTGCCGGAGGAACCCTCGGCGTATTGATTCCACCCAGCGTCATACTGATTCTATACGGTGTCCTTACGATGGAGCCGATTGGCAAATTGTTGATTGGCGGCTTTGTTCCGGGTGTGCTCATGTGTTTGGTCTTTATGCTGACGGTGTATATTCAGGTACGACGGAATCCTGAATTGGCCCCCGTCAGAAAAGAAAGCGTTTCATTTTCCCAAAAAATGCAATCGCTTGCCCCGATCTGGCCGTTTTTTCTCATCTTCATGATCAGCATTGGAGGCATCTATTTCGGCATGTTCACGCCGACGGAAGCGGGGGCGGTGGGCGCCTTCGGCGCTTTGCTGTTCGCGGTGCTGACGAAAAGGATGAATTGGAAACAGTTTGTCTCCTCCATTGAAGAGACGGTCCGTCTGACGGCGATGATTTTTATCATCTTGATCGGCGCTACCTTGTTTGGCCAATTCTTGGCTATGAGCCGAATCCCTGTAGAAGTGTCTTCGCTGGTGACCGGGCTAGATATCAACAAATACGTCATTATGTTGTTGATTCTGTTCGTTTACCTGCTATTGGGCCTATTTATGGAAGGAATCGCCATCCTCGTGCTGACGCTGCCGATCGTCCACCCTCTCATCCTTGATTTGGGATTTGACGGTGTGTGGTTTGGCATCATCATGACGCTCGTCTTCAATATCGGTACCTTGACTCCGCCGCTCGGCATGGGCGTGTTTGTCATCCATGGGGTCAATCGGGACATTCCGCTGCCGGTAATATTCAAAGGCGTCATGCCGATGATTTATGCGATGATCGTATTCACGTTAATTTTGGTCGCATTTCCGGACATTGTAATGTTCTTGCCCAATATGATGAAGTGACGAATAAGTTGAATCGCTCCGATCTCCAACCTGATTTCATAGGGGAGAGGAGCGATTTTTTGTTTGGCCGTCTTGTTCACTTGTTTGATCATGGCGTGTCAACGAACCGCACCGGGATTGGTCACGGATCAACATGTCAAAAGAGCGCTCGATCACGAGAATGAATCCGGCGGTTCTGGCTGGTCTCTCCAAACTTCTGTCTCTCCTATCTAGTTGATCCTGAAAGTTTTTGCGCAAAACAAAAGGAATTCGCTGCCTCAACATGGAAAAAGTTATTGTCCTGATAACCAATCCCGCAACGCAGTAGCCACCGACCGAGGATTTTCCAGCAAGAAAAACGAGACTACTCTTACCGGGTTAGGCGTCAAAAGATGCAGCTTGCCACGTAAGGGCAAGAGGGGGCAGGCACGAACCGAACTCGAAAATGAGCATTGGTTTAAGGGCTTGCAGCGCTACTGTGCAGCCGGCGAGGCGGAGATCAACCAAATTGGCTCCCAAGCGGCCCGCATGACCACCCCCGGCAGCTTCCCAAGGCCATTTTTACATTTCAACAAAATTCATTGTCACAAAACTCTCTCCTTTGTTGTCTTCCTCTTTGAAGAAAGATAACAAGGAGGAGTCATACATGCAGCCGAGATTCAATTACATGGAAGCCAATCCGCAAGCTTTTGAGGCCATGATGGCCATGGAGACGCACGCGAGGAACAGCGGGATCGACCGCGGGCTGTATCAGCTGATCAAGCTTCGCGCCTCGCAGATCAACGGGTGTGCCTTTTGCATCGACATGCATGCCAGGGATCTGATGAGCGAAGGCGAGAATCTGGACCGGCTTCTGCTTCTGACCGCGTGGAGGGAAGTGCCCGTTTACACCGAAAAGGAGCGAGCGGCGCTGGAACTGACCGAATATGTGACCCGCATTTCCGAACAAGGCGTTCCTGATCATGTGTATGAAAAGGTCCGGGCCCATTTCAGCGAAAAAGAGTATGTCGACCTGATCATCGCGATCAATGTCATCAACAGCTGGAACCGGATCTCCATTTCGACGGGCATGTTTCCGGGATGCTTTCTTTGATTCCTGTCGGATGTGAAAAACGGTGATAAAATCCCCAAAAGAAACGGTTGAAAATTCCCCACCCTTATCACAGACTCTCTCCCTGGAGGGAGAGAGACATCATGATCCGAAATGGGGAGTTCTATATGATCCACGAGA
>Ga0207866_1000123_pt1 | contig 126873 bp, 111 predicted proteins | sample HigsolmetaAR203D_FD_184835 | JGI IMG/M metagenome (GOLD analysis project Ga0207866, IMG submission 184835) | Ionic liquid and high solid enriched microbial communities from the Joint BioEnergy Institute, USA - AR20-3-D (SPAdes) (version 2) ...
GCATTGATATTTACCTCCTGGTGGTTAGATGATTGACTGGCACTGGGAGGTCTTTTTTTATTATAAACTGAAAAGATGGGGTTGTGAACTAACTGTTTCACAAACCCCAACATTTATTATAGAACCTTTATTTTATAATTTTGCAAAAGCCCTTTTTGATTAATTTTATTTTTATGAGATTTTTAAATACATTAAAATTGTAAGGTATAAGATTATTTTGATAATGGTTTCATTTTGTTATAAATATGTATTTTACCAGAATTCTTCGTAGCTTTTCTTTATTAAAGTTTCAAAATCATATTCCTCAACTATATCATCCGGCGTCAGGATATTATGCATTAAGGCTTCGTCTTTATATATAGTAGGCATCATGGCGTAAAATTCACTGTCACGATAGTTATAACGGTAAATAAATATAATATTCTTTTCATATAAAATTTTTAGAATATTATATATTTCATATTCCATTATTGAACGGAAAGTATCCTGGTTTGTAACATAATATCTTATTTCAATATGCTTAAATTGGGCTCCATGATGTATGGTATTGTCTAAATTGGATCTTGCATAACTTTCGATATTTTCCTGGATTTCTTCTTCTGCCCGTTTTATGTAAAGGTCATTTTCATCCATTTCGATACTTAGAATATCATTTAAGGTAATATGTTCGTCCGGTACATTGCATAAGGCAAAGTCGAAATTGTCACCGACAGTAAGAAGAGTAACCTTTCTTTTATTGAGCTTAATAGTGTTTAACAGAGGGGACATATCCTTATCATTGGACATTATAATGAATTCGTCTATGTTATTATTGATATACATATCATTTAACGCATCAATTGTAATCTGCAGGTCTGCATAGTTTTTGCCTCTGTTTGAAGTATGGATTGTGCTTACGCCATATTCCTGCAATTTGGTCTGATGGCGGGACTCCATCAGATCCTTGTTATCAAAGTTGCAATATGCTGTTATCTTTACAATTCTTAAATTTTTGCTTTTGCACCATTTGCTCAGCTTTTCAAAAAAACCCAGCCGCAGCAGGTTTTTGTACTGATACAATAGTGTTTTATACACATTTTCGTAATCAATATAAATTGCTACGTTATATAATTTATTATCCATAAGTGACTCCTTTTGATTTGTTTATAATTATTATACATCATTAATCGACAATGTTACATAAGGAATATATTTGAATCGGACAAGAAAATCATGTAGGAAAGAAAAAGCAGCTACGGTAAATTGTATGAAATTAAAGCTTATATATCAGATATTGAAAAAGCAAAGATATATAATTTATACTTGAAAATTTAATAAGTTTATATTAGAATTGTTGTGTTGAGTTGAGAATAAGTGTATAACTTGTTTTTGTAATTAATTATTATGCTTCCCTAGCTCAGTCGGTAGAGCAACGCACTCGTAATGCGTAGGTCGTGGGTTCGAGTCCCATGGGGAGCTTAAAGAAAAAGCCTTGCAAATCAATGGTTTGCGAGGCTTTAATTATTTTAATTATTGAATAGCAATTTCTTAAAGGGTAAACAAATGCTTTATTTGTAAAGATATATTATCTCTTTTCCCCCATAAAGCACAGCCCTATTGCTCCGGGGCCGGAATGGGAGCCTATGCTGGGACTGATGGTATTTATTACGATCTGCTTATGAGGCAGCTTTTCTTTAATCAGGTTTGCCAGATATTCGGCATCTTCCGGGGCGTCTCCGTGGGCTATGCATATTATATCTTGGTCGTCTTTATATTTGCCCATGCTTTCAAGCATATCATTTAAAATGGTATTAAGAGATTTTTTTCTGCCCCTTGCCGTTGTATAGGGAACCAATTGACCTTCTTCATTAATTCTAAGAATAGGTTTTATACTCATCACAGAACCGATAATAGCGGTGGTTTTTGATATTCTGCCGCCACGCTGCAGGTGGAAAAGGTCGTCTACGGTAAACCTTACGCAGAAGTCCATCTTATGTTCTTCCAGCCATGAAGCTATTTCATCTATGGTTTTGCCTTCTTCCTTCATCTGTACGGCTTTCATTACAAACATACCTTCCCCAAGAGAGGCATTCAAAGTATCTATCACTATAATTTTTGCTTCGGGATATTCCTCGCATATTTCTCTGGCACCGGCCATAACATTGCTGCAGCCTCCGCTTAAAGCCGATGAAAAGCTTATATGTAAGATATCAAGACCTTGATTTATATAACTTAAAAATGTTTTTCTGATTACTTCCGGATTACTGGCCATGGTAGTAGGCATATGGCCTTCTCTCATTTTATTGTAGAATTCTTTTGGTGTAAGATTAAGTTCATCACCGTAAGTAATATCACCCAAAGCATAATAATGGGGAATAATACCGATATTTTTTTCTTTTATGTAGTCTATAGGCAGGTCGCAGTTAGAGTCGGCGGTAATTACAAACTCTTTCATTCTTACCCTCCTAATATCCTTTTTACGGTTTCAAAACTTTACAACTTCATTGTACTAAATAAAACTAAGATAGGCAATAAATTTTTATAAGGTATTTATATTTTGTTTATAAATATTTTATTTGCGTAAATAACGAGTAAAAAAATTATATTAAATTACGGTAATAAGTAAAAACTTATCTTTATTGCTTGCTTTGGCTGAATGATAATATATATTTAAATGACATAAGACTATGGGATATTTATATAGGAGCTTAAAAGTTTTCTATAATGAAAAAATTATAAATAATTAAGGGTTACCGTATTATAAAATGATCTGCAGTAGGCAGCATATAATACAGTAACCCTTCTTTATAGCCGATCCGATTCATAAAATAATAAGTACATTTCTTTTATTAACTATAAAATTATCGTGAATATTTCTTTTCAAAATAGGTCAGTAACTTATACAAACCCGTAGCAATGATACATAAAATTACGATGCTCATGATAACCCAGTTCAGTTTAAAAACCTGGCTTCCGTAGATGATTAAGTAACCTAATCCGGCTTTTGCAGCTAAAAATTCCCCTATTATTACTCCTACCAGTGATAAACCTATGTTAACTTTCATAAGGCTTATCATGGAAGGAATATTGGCCGGAAGTACAACCTTTATAAGCACATCTTTTTTATTCCCGCCGAGAGTATAGATAAGTTTTATTTTATCTTCTTCGACTGTTTTAAAGTCGGTATACATGGTTATTATCGATCCGAAAAGAGCTACCGATATGGCGGCGATTATGATGGTCTTCATATTATTTCCCAACCATACGATAAATACGGGAGCTAAGGCTGATTTGGGAAGGCTGTTTAAAACAATCAAATAAGGCTCCAAAACTTTTGATATGCTATCGTTCCACCATAGGATGATTGCTACGGCAAGTCCGATAATATTGACCAGGGCAAAACTGATAATGGTTTCAAGCAAAGTTATGCCTATATGATAGAATAAAACCCCGTCGACAGCCATTTCGAATATGGTTTTTATTATCCTTGAGGGGCTGGAAAAGATAAACGGATCTACTATACCGATATAAGTGCCAACTTCCCAGAAAGCAATAAAGCCTATCAGCAATATAATCTGAAAAAAACGGATCCTGCGCTTTTTAATTAAATGTTTCCTTAAAAATTCTTTCTGGGCTGCGGAAACGGTTATGCTTTCGCTTTCTACTTTTTTAGTTTTTCTGTTCATCGCAAGTTAGCTCCTTCCATATTAAATTGAAGTAATCTTTGAATTCCGGAGCGCTTCTTGCGGTAAACGGGGTCCGGTCAGGCACTGAAAGCTTGATTTCAAAAATATTTTTCACTGTTCCTGGCCTTTTTGACAATACAACAACCCGGTCCGACATGCTTATAGCTTCCGATATATCATGAGTTATCATAATCGCTGTCTTTTTTTCCTTACGGATAATACCCCAGATATCATCGGCTACCTCAAGTCTTGTCTGGTAATCGAGAGCCGAAAAAGGTTCATCTAAAAGTAAAATATCCGGCTCCAGCAAAAGGGTGCGAATCAGGGCTGCCCGTTGGCGCATTCCACCGGATAATTCGGAAGGATATGAATTTTTAAAAGTTATTAGACCGTAAGTATTTAACATATCATTGATTTGAATATAGCTGTTTTCGGTAAGCTTATTTTGAATTTCTAAACCAAGGGTAACATTTTTAAGGGTATTGCGCCAATCAAGAAGGTGATCCTTTTGAAGCATATACCCGATGTTTTTGCCGGAAGACTTAATGTCTTTGCCGTTTATATATATTGAACCGCTGCTTGGCGTAAGCAAGCCGGCGATAAGAGAGAGCAAAGTGGATTTTCCGCATCCGCTGGGGCCGACAACACATAAAAATTCGCCGTCATATACACTGAAAGAAACATCAAACAGTGCCTGCGTTTCCCCTTCAAGGCTGTGGTAGGTGTAACTTAAATGATCTATTTTAAGCAGTTCGCTCATATTATGCCTCCCATTTTATCTATACTGTATTATATGAAGGCTTAAATGATACGTTACATAGCTTAAATTTATAGATGATTGCAGGAAGATTAGTCTTATTGACTTTGATATATGCTAATAATATAATGATTTTGTCAATACATGAAAATAGCAGCAAATTTGGAAGGGAACGGTGAATATTAATGGATTTAAAAACCCCTCTTTATGATTGCCATGTGCGGGCGGAAGGGAAAATAGTTCCTTTTGCCGGGTATTTACTGCCTGTTCAATATAAAACGGGAGTTATTGCAGAGCATATGGCGGTAAGAAAGGCAGCGGGCCTGTTTGACGTATCCCATATGGGGGAAGTTATTCTTGAAGGAAACGACGCATTAGGAAATGTTCAGAAATTGGTAACCAATGACTGTGCCAATATGGCAGACGGACAGGTAAGATACAGCCCCATGTGTAACGAAGAGGGAGGCGTGGTTGATGATTTGCTGGTTTATCGGATAAATCAGAATAAATTTATGCTGGTTATCAACGCCGCAAACCGTCATAAGGACATTAACTGGATAAATAAGCATCTTTTCGGTAACGTAAAACTTACTGACATTTCGGACGAAACGGCAATGATTGCCCTTCAGGGGCCATTGTCTAAGGCTATACTGACTAAACTTGTAAATGAAGAAAACTTGCCTTCGAAATATTATACATTCCGGGAAAATGTAAATATTGCAGGAATTAACTGCCTTGTTTCCAAAACCGGATATACCGGTGAGGAAGGTTATGAGCTTTGCTTAAAAAATGAAAATGCTCCAGAACTTTGGGAAATGCTCCTTAATGCAGGAAAAGAAGAAGGTTTAATCCCCTGCGGGCTAGGTGCAAGGGATACCTTAAGGCTTGAAGCAGCCATGCCCCTGTACGGTCATGAAATGGATGACAGCACATCTCCTTTGGAAACAGGCCTGGGATTTGCGGTTAAGATGAATAAGGAAGATTTTATAGGAAAGAGGGGTATTATAGAAAGAGGAGAACCTAAGAATACCAGAATAGGATTAAAAATAACGGGTCGAGGTATCGCCAGGGAGAATTGCCCGGTATACTACGGTGATATATTAATAGGAAGAACCACATCAGGGACCCATTCACCCTTCTTCGGTTATCCTATAGCTATGGCTATTGTTGACAAGGCTTATGCAGGGATAGGGACCGAGTTGTCGGTAGAAGTAAGAGGGAAAAAAATATCGGCAGAAGTTGTACCGCTCCCGTTTTATAAAAGACAGTAAATTACCGCATAAAGCCATATATAAAAGAAATATAAATATTGGCAATATAAAATTAAAAAGTAAATATTAATTAATAAAACCTGAAATAAATAAAGGAACATATGCAATCAAAAAATATACTATGTAATAAATATAAAGCGTGTAATTAAGGAGGACATATTATGAGTAAAGAATATTTCTATACCAAGACCCACGAATGGATTCAGTTTTTGGATGAAACAACAGCCAGGATTGGCATTTCAGACTATGCACAAAGCGAACTGGGAGATCTGGTTTTTGTCAATCTTCCCGAAGAAGGAGACAGTGTTGAAGCCGGCGAACCTTTTGCGGAGGTAGAGTCTGTAAAAGCTGTATCAAATGTTTACAGCCCGGTAACAGGTACCGTAAAAGCCATCAATGAAGCACTCCTTGACCAGCCTGAACTTATCAATTCCGATGCTTTGGATGCATGGTTTATAGAAGTTGAAAATATCAGCGATAAAGTTAAACTCCTGACGGAAGATGAATACAACAACTTAATTGAAGAGTAATATAAAGTTTAAAGAATATTTGGCAAATAACTGCACGAAGGCAAATTTATGTTTCTGACCATATTATTACCACAAACTTTAGTCGCTTGTGCATAGCCAATATAAATAATGCCTTTATTTGGAGGGAAACAGATGGGTACCTATGTTCCGAACACAAAAGAAGAACAACAAGCTATGCTTAAGGCAATAGGCCTTAATAACATGGATGAGTTATTTGACGTTATTCCTAAAGAGGTTAGAATCAAAGCTCCTTTGGACATCCCGGGTGGAATGTCTGAGATGGAAGTGGCCCGAAAGATTAAAAACATAGCCGGAAAAAACAAGGTTTTTCAGACTGTATTCAGAGGTTGCGGGGCTTATCGGCATTATATACCGGCTATTGTAAAACAGGTAACTTCGAAAGAAGAATTTATAACAGCATATACTCCTTATCAGGCGGAAATAAGTCAGGGGATCTTGCAGTCTATATTCGAATATCAGACTATGATATGTGAACTGACCGGTATGGATGTTTCCAATGCCTCGGTATATGACGGTGCAACCGCAGCCGCAGAGGCTGTTATAATGAGCAAAGAAAGAAACAGAAAAAAGGCACTGGTATCGGCAACGGTTAATCCCATGGTTATTGAAACGATAGCAACATATCTTGACGGAACCGATATGGAGCTTGAGCTAGTTCCTGCAAAAGATGGACTTACAGATTTGGAAGTTTTAAAGGAAAAGTTAAGTGATGATACAGCCTGCGTCCTGATACAGCAGCCCAACTTTTACGGACTTCTGGAGGACGGGGATGCTGTCGGAAAGCTTCTTTCAGGCACTGATATAAAATATATTATGAGCTGTAACCCTATATCATTGGGAATATTAAAGACCCCTGCCGAATATGGGGCCGATATTGCGGTGGGAGAAGGACAGCCCCTGGGAATTAGCTTGTCCTTTGGCGGACCATATCTTGGATTTATGGCCACTACCAATAAACTGATGAGAAGGCTTCCTGGGAGAATTGTGGGCGAAACCAAGGATTCTCAGGGAAGAAGAGCTTACGTCCTTACTTTGCAGGCAAGGGAACAGCATATCAGGAGGGAGAAAGCTTCCAGCAACATTTGCTCCAATCAGGCTCTCTGTGCCATGACTGCGGCCGTATATCTGGCTGCAATGGGAAAAGAAGGCCTTAAGAAAGCTGCTGTCTTATCCATGTCGAAGGCTCACTATCTGGCAAAACGCCTGTGTGAAATTGACGGATATAATCTGGTATACCGGGGAGAATTCTTTAACGAATTTGTAACTACGGTTAATACCGATGCGGATAAAATATTAAAAGTTCTTGAGGACCACGGAATATTGGGCGGTTATCCTCTAAGCAGCAATCAGATTTTATGGTGTGCCACCGAGGTTAACACAAAAGAAGAAATTGATATGCTGATTGAAATCCTTAAGGAGGTGGCATAAGATGAAGCTTATATTTGAAAAAGGAAATATAAACCGAGGCCTTAATTTGCTTCCGGAATGTGATGTACCCCTTGTTTCCTTAAAAGAAGAATACGAGCGTAAAAAGGAACTTAACCTGCCCCAGGTTTCCGAAACCGAAATAAGCAGGCACTATACCGAATTGGCAAAGAGAACATACGGTGTAAATAACGGGTTTTATCCTTTAGGATCCTGCACCATGAAATATAATCCGAAGATAAATGACGAAATGGCTAAACTTCCTGAATTTACGGAAATTCATCCTTTACAGCCGCTAGATACCGTACAGGGCTGCCTGGAAGTTTATAAACTTGCGGAAAAATACCTTTGCGAAATAACCGGAATGGATCGCATTGATTTTCAGCCGGCAGCAGGAGCCCACGGAGAATTTACCGGATTAAAACTTATATGGGCTTATCATAAAGACAGGAATGATACGGGAAGAACTAAAATAATAGTTCCCGATTCGGCCCACGGAACCAATCCCGCCAGTGCGGCCATGGCCGGATTTACGGTTGTAAACGTGCCTTCTACACCCGAAGGAATGGTGGATATAGAGGTTTTAAAAACCGTTGTCGGTGATGATACGGCAGGCTTCATGCTTACAAATCCCAATACAGTAGGTATATTTGAAGAGCATATACTTGAAATCACAAATATTATTCATGAAGCCGGAGGGCTCTGCTATTATGACGGTGCTAATCTTAATGCCATAATGGGTATAACAAGGCCGGGAGATATGGGATTTGACGTAGTTCACTTAAATCTTCACAAGACATTTTCCACCCCTCACGGCGGAGGAGGACCCGGAAGCGGCCCTGTAGGATGCAAAGAATTTCTGGCAAAATATCTTCCGTCACCAAAAATATTTGAAAAAGACGGCCTTTTAGTCTTTGATAAAAAGGATGAAAAAAGCATAGGCAGAGTAAAAGAATTTTACGGAAACTTTCTTGTTGTCGTACGGGCTTTAACCTATATGATGACCTTGGGTGCTGAAGGGTTAAAAGAAGCGTCGGAAAATGCCGTATTAAATGCCAATTATATGATGCATAAGCTTAAAGATATTTTTAGCATACCATTTGGCAAAGGCCGCTGTATGCACGAATTTGTTATATCATTGGCAGATTTAAAGAAAGATACGTCAGTTTCAGCCCTTGACTTTGCAAAAACGCTTCTTGACTACGGTATCCATCCGCCGACTATGTATTTCCCGCTGATTGTTCAGGAAGCTCTTATGGTTGAGCCTACGGAAACGGAAACCAGAGAAACATTGGATGAAGTTATAGAAATATTCAGGGAAATATACACCAGAGCGCATCAAAATCCGGATGAGCTTCACAACAGTCCGATAAAAACACCTATAGGCCGTCCGGACGAAGTTGCTGCAGCAAGAAATCCGCTTGTACGGCATACATTTTCTTAAAATAGTGATAAGCTGCTTCAAGTTTTAATTGCGCTTGGAGCGGCTTTTTTATCAAGTCGGTTTGTGCTTTTGATTGCAATTAGTATTTATATAGAATAATAATTTTACAATTAAATAAGAAAGAGGGGATAGTTATTAGAAAGCTAAAATACTGTATTACTTATGAAACCGATCCTTATAAAAATATTGCCCTGGAAGAATATCTTTTACATAATGTATCCGAGGATGAATGCATCCTTTATCTGTGGCAGAACGAAAAAACCGTTGTTATAGGAAGAAACCAAAATCCTTGGAATGAATGCAGGTTTAAGGAATTAAGCGAAGCCGGAGGGAAAATGGTGCGGCGCTTATCCGGAGGCGGGGCTGTGTACCATGACTTAGGTAATCTTAATTTTACATTCCTTTTGACAAAAAATAATTATGACGTTGACAGGCAGTTAAATGTGATAATCAAGGCTGTAAATAATTTAGGAATACCAGCAGAAAAGTCAGGGAGAAACGACATAACCGTAGACGGCAAAAAATTTTCCGGCAATGCCTTTTATACAACGGGAAATAAATGCTATCATCACGGAACTATTTTGGTGGATGTGGATATGCCCTCCTTATCTAAGTATTTAAACGTATCCAAAACAAAGCTTCAGTCAAAAGGAGTGGATTCGGTAAGATCCAGGGTAACTAATCTTAAAGATTATAATCCGGAACTTACTATCGAAAGACTTAAGGAAGAGCTCATAAAAGCTTTCGGTGAGGTATACGGATTAGAACCGGAAAGAATGGATATAGATAACCTGCCGCAGGAGGAGCTTAAAAAGAGAACTGAGAAATTCGCATCCTGGGAATGGAATTTCGGAAGAAAAATAGAATTTAGCGATGTCCTGCAAAAAAGATTTGCATGGGGAGATATATTGCTTCAGATGACTGTCAACGGCGGTATTATAAAAGACTGCGGGGCTTATTCAGATTCTCTTGATACGGAGCTTTTCGAAGAGATTCCCAAAGTCTTAATTGAGTGCAAGTTTACCTCGGAAGATATGGAAAAAGCATTAAGAAGCCTTAATGTGGATGATAACAAAAAACAGATGCTAGAAGATATAATTCTTCTTATCAGGGAAGAAGTTTAAGGCATAAACAGATATAATAATTAGCGGGTCAATTTATAAAAAACAGATATAATAAAATCTATACTTAAATTCATAAGAATTAACTGGATTTTGAAAAGATTTAATTAAATATGTAGTTTATAAAAAGATAGATAAACTAGCAGATGTAAAAAGTAGTTATATAATTATTGACATATTTAGCCTAATAAAAATTATGAATGGCATATCAGGAGGATATATTTAATGGGTGAAAGGTATGACTTAATCGTAATTGGGGCCGGTCCGGGAGGTTACGTGGCTGCCATAAAGGCCGCTAAGCTTGGGAAGAAAACTGCCCTTATCGAAAAAAGAGAAATAGGGGGTACCTGTCTTAACCGCGGATGCATTCCTACAAAGACTTTAATGCACAGCACCCATTTTCTTTATGAAGCCGAAAAGATGAAGAATGCTGGAATTGCTTTTGAGGGACTAAGCATTAATTATGAAAAGCTTATGGCAAGGAAGGATGAAGTAGTAGCAGGCCTTCGTAAAGGAATTGAAGGGCTTCTTAAGGCTAACGGGGTGAATGTATACCGAGGAACCGCAAGAATTATTGATAAAACTACGGTAAAGGTTAAGGGGACGGATGATGAAACGGACTTGCAGGCAGAAAATATCTTAATTGCCACCGGTTCGGTACCTGTAAAGCCTGCTATTGAAGGGGCTGACCTTAAAAATGTGGTGACCAGTGACGAACTGCTGTCCGGACAGGTGAAACCCGAAAAGAAGCTGCTCATTATAGGCGGCGGGGTTATAGGTGTGGAAATAGCTACAATTTATAGTGAACTGGGTTGTGAAGTGGAAATCATAGAACTGATGGACAGAATCCTTCCGGGAATGGATAAGGAAATATCCCAAAGCATAGCCCTGGGATTAAAGAAAAGAAATATTAAAATCCATACCGGAGCCAAAGTGGTTAAAATTTCGGAAAACGGCTCATACGGACTTGTGTGTGAGTATATAGAAAAGGAAAATACGAAAACTACGGAAGCTCAGACTATTTTGATGGCAGCAGGGAGAAAGCCGAATACGGAAGGCTTGTTTGAAGTGGTTAAACCTAAGATGGACGGAGCTTATATAAAGGTTAATAATAATTTTGAGACAAGCATCCCAGGAGTATATGCCATAGGGGATGTGATTAGGGGTAAGCAACTGGCCCATGCTGCTTCCGCCCAGGCAGTAGCTGCGGTGGAAATAATCTGCGGTTATAAACCTTCCATAGATTTGGATGTAATTCCTTCATGCGTCTATACAAACCCCGAAGTGGCTACAGTGGGCCTTGATGAAGCTGAAGCAGCGGCTTTGGGATACAATGTTAAAATAGGAAAATATCCCATGCTTGGAAACGGTAAAACCCTGCTTTCTATGGGTGAAAGAGGGTTTATCAAACTGGTATGTGATGCAGATTCGGGAAGAATTTTGGGAGCCCAGCTTCTTTGTGACAGAGCCACCGATATGGTTGGGGAACTGGCTTTAGCCATATCCAAAAAGCTGACCTACAAAGATTTGGCATCTTTAATACGGCCCCATCCGACTTATGAAGAAGCCATAACTGAAGCTGCGGAAGATATCGAGGGCATGGCAATCCATCTCATGCCGAGAAAGTAAAGAATATATATTACGAATTATGCTTTAATATATAGCCCTTGGCTCATATGCTAAGGGCTTTTATTATGTAATTATTATCAAGAAATGTGGTAAAAATTATAATTACAATTCCCTGTTTCTGAACGCTTGTTCGAAAATGTATTGACTAATATTGTGTGATTTGCTATAATGAATCAGAACAAATGTTTGGAAATGACGGAGGGTTATTATGGTTATACAGGAAGGTATGTCGATCCAAAGGAAATTAGAGATTTTATCTATGGCTGCCAGATACGATGTCGCCTGCACTTCCAGCGGAGTTGACCGGAAAGGAAACAATACCGGCATCGGCAACAGCCTGGCCTGCGGAATCTGCCATACCTTTTCTGCTGACGGAAGATGCATATCCCTTCTTAAGATTCTTTTTACCAATGAATGTATCTTTGACTGCAAATATTGTATAAACCGCTCTTCCAATGACATAGTCCGGGCATCTTTTACTCCCAGGGAAGTCTGTGAACTTACCATGGAGTTTTACAGGAGAAACTATATAGAAGGGTTATTTTTAAGCTCAGGTATAAAAATTAGTCCCAATCATACCATGGAACAGATATATGAAACCCTCAGGATGTTAAGGGATGAATATAATTTTAACGGATATATCCATTGCAAGATAATTCCCGGAACGGACCCCGTTTTGGTCGAAGCTATCGGATGGTATGCGGACAGGCTTAGCTGCAATTTGGAATTGCCTACGGCTGAAAGCCTGAAAAAACTGGCACCGCACAAGAACAGGAAAAACATACTTAAGCCTATGAGGCAAATTCAGCTTAGACGGGACAGACATAATGAGTATCTGGGTATTGATGATGCGGCAAGAAATAGATTGCTTACGGACAGCAGAATTAATATTGACGAAACGGACGGACCGGTTGCCGATAAATCTTCAAATATAATAGTTCCCTTTGGAAGAACTCTACCTGCTAAAAAAAGATTCGCTCCTGCCGGGCAAAGTACGCAGCTTATTATCGGCGCTACCGAAGAAAGCGATTATCAGATAATGACAGTATCCGAGGCTTTATATAAGAATTTCGGGCTAAAGAGGGTATTTTATTCGGCCTTTGTTAATGTCAATCAGGATGAGAGCCTTCCTTCCACCCTAGACGGGCCTCCTTTGCTTCGGGAGCACCGGTTATATCAGGCAGATTGGCTGCTTCGCTTTTACGGATTTAAAACCGATGAGCTTTTGGATAATAACAAGCCCAATTTTAATCTGCTTCTTGATCCAAAGTGCGACTGGGCATTAAGGCATCTGGAACTGTTTCCTGTGGAGGTTAATAAAGCAGATTATCAGACCCTACTTAGAGTTCCGGGAATAGGTGTAAATTCAGCCAGAAGGATAATTGCAGCCAGAAAACATGCTGTATTGGATTTTAATGACTTGAAAAAAATGGGAATAGTATTAAAGCGGGCTATTTATTTTATTACCTGTAACGGCAGGATGATGTACCCTATTAAAATTGACGAAGATTTTATTACAAGACAGTTACTTGCCTCAAATGAACGAATGCCGTTTGGTATAGATAAGGATATTACTTACAGACAGCTTTCTCTGTTTGATGATGTAAATTTTCAGCCTGATATGCATGATCAAATAAAAATATTATCCCAAGCATAAAATTATATTCACGAGGTATGCTATGAATACGAAAAAAATCTTTCAGTGTAAAAACAGCATGGACGGTATTTTCACAGCCATTTATGAAGCCTGGAGTTCGGGATACGGCCATGATAATGTGATGATTGAAGAGTTATGCGAAAAAAACGATTATTCGAATATGCAACTGTTTTCGGAATATATTACGGTTAATACAGATATGGAAAAGGCCCTTAAGGTATCCCGGTCTATAAAACAGAAGATTTCCGAAGAAGCTTTTGAAATAGTTTGCAGGGTAGCCTTATCGGATTACAGGCAAAAGGGGGATTTAATCTACAGATTTTTGATTTTGGGATTTCGCAGCGGCAGGGATATTGTAAACCATATAAGCAATGATGTGGTAAATCAAATGCTTAAAATTAACCGTAATGTAGGCAATGAGGTTCATCATTTTCTGGGTTTTTTAAGATTTTCACAACTGGAAAACAATATATTGTTTTCTGTTATCCATCCAAAAAACAATATAATTTCGCTACTAGCTCCTCATTTTGCGGACAGGCTTCCGCAGGAAAAATTTATTATTTTTGACGGAGGGCGTAATATCTGTGCTCTTCATTTACCCGGAAGGCCGTGGATAATTTCGGATATTCCCGAAGCCAATCCGGATATGGTTTATAAATTGAAAAATTATGACAATTATAAGGATTTATGGAAAATCTTTTTTGAAAATATAGCAATAAAGGAAAGGATTAATCTAAAACTTCAGAGGAATAATTTACCCTTAAGATACAGAAAAGATATGACTGAATTTCAGTCTTAAGTTAAAGGATTCCAACTGTTAAAGATAATGACTAAAGCATAACTGCATAAATAATTGATATCCGTGGGATACTAAGCTAGTAAAATGAATTATTTTATTATTTAGGAGGAGTATACCCATGAAAAGAAAATTAAGCATATTTATGGTATTATGCTGTGTCATTGTCTTTGCTTTCACAGCATGTACGGGTAATGAAGGAGATAAGACTCCGAATACAAATGATAAGAATAACGGAACAACCAACGAAACCGATGACAAAACCAACGGTGTTAACGATGCAACCGAAGGTGACTTAATCGACGGTATTGATAACGGTACAACCGGTGGTACAACAGGCGGAACAACCGGTGGAACAACCGGCAATACCGGTACGACAGGAAACAACGGAACGACAGGTAATACCGGCACAACCGGAAATAACGGAACGACAGGCAATACCGGAACAACCGGAAATAACGGAACAACAGGCACTAACGGTACGACCGGTAACAACAAAACAACAGGCAACGGAACTACACCGTAATTACAGCTAAATCAGTGACAATGAAAATATATACTGGTTAGTAAAATTATAAAGAAAAAATAACATCATTAATGTAAATGAATAATTAAACGGATACCATGTTTGGTTAAGGCTTAACATGGTATCCGTATTATTTATAATTTGATGCACAGTTTTTGCAAATTCCTGTGATTTGTAGCTGATGGTCTTTTATTATAAATCCTTCGGCTTCTATGCTGTTTTCCAGTTCTTTTAAGGGGCAATCCGGTAGATTATAAACTTTTTTACAGTCTTCGCATATGATGAAATGAGTATGGTTATTTTTGTCCTTTTTGAAACTGTAAAATATTTCATTATCATTTAAATAGTATTTTTCAATCATGTTTTGATTTAGCATTGCATCAATATTTCGGTAAATAGTTGATTTGGCGATTTTTGGAATTTCGCAGACTGTTTTGCTGTATATTTCATTTATTGAAAGAGGGCGGTCTGCTTCTTTCAGTATAGACAATATTAGTTGCTTTTGCTTAGTATTTCTTCCGTTTGACATATTTTCACCGTCCCGGACTTATTATACATATGCTAGTATATAACTTTTTTTATACGGATTCAATACCTCAGGTTTTTAAATCTTATAATCTCATTTTTATTGGCATTTAAGGGAATACAAATATGATATACTAGAAATACTAAGATTATGAGTAAAATTAAAACCTTTCTGACAAATTTTTGCATCTGCGGATTATGCGGATGGTGTCTGGAGTGTTTTTGGACAGGCATAAATTCTATAAAGAATTGGAAAAAGAATGACAGGACTTTACTTTGCCGTACGTCCATATGGATGTTTCCAATATATGGGCTTGCTGCGTTTTTATCGCCTATTTGCTGTAAATTGAAAAACAGGAGTGCTCTGGTACGAGGAGGTGTATATGCCATATTGATTTATATTACGGAATACACTACCGGTGTATTACTTAAAAAATACAGAGCGTGTCCCTGGGATTACAGCAAATCGAAATATCATATTAACGGAGTAATACGATTTGACTATGCACCGATTTGGTTTCTAACCGGTTTATTATTTGAAAGAATTTTATGCAGAGATTTATATAAAACCAAAAAGGACAGTAATTCCTGTAATTAGCTTTTATTTTATGTTATTTTGTTTATAGGCTGATTTTGTGCCAAAATCTTAGAATTGAATTTAAAATTTAGTTTTTAACAGTTAGAAATCATATGCTAAAATTTAAAATTAAATAATAAATAAGAAATATGTAAGGAGAGTTATGGGTAAGGATCTTACATTTGAAGAAATTACAAATCATTTGATGAATGACGAATTACCGTCCGTATACTTTAACAGCCTTGACAAGGAATTGGAAACTTATCCTTTAAACATGCTTGCAAAACTTAAAAATGTTGAACAATCCGAAAAATATCATCCGGAAGGGAATGTATGGAATCATACCATGATGGTTGTTGATGAAGCGGCAAAGATTAGGGATAAATGCAATGATGCCAGAGCAGTTATGTGGGCTGCTCTTCTTCATGATATAGGAAAACCTGATACGACCAAAGTAAGAAAAGGGAGGATTACATCCTACGACCACGACGTAGTGGGTGCAAGGCTTGCCGAAAAGTTTCTGGAATTTTATACGGAGGATACAGACTTTATTAAAAAGGTTAGCTTAATGGTCAAATACCATATGCATATGCTATATGTTTTAAAAGACCTTCCTTTTGGCGATCCTGCTCGTTTGGTTAAAGAAGCAGATATTCATGATATTGCCCTATTATGCAGATGCGACAGGCTGGGACGGTCAGGAGCAGATAAAATTGAGGAAGAAAAAAATTATAAAAATTTTTTGGAAAAATTAAATAACTATAAAGTTCAAGCATAAGAAATCCTAAAAAATACCGGCGGAGATTAATTCAGGCGGATATGCCCGTTTAAGTAATAATTGCCGGTATTTTTTTATTAAGAATTTTATTAACATATACAAAGTAAAATTATTTCTGATATTTTATGTAAGGATTATCATATACTGAATACTGTCAATATAAAACATGTAAAATTAAGTAGAAATTATATTTAATGTGAAAAATTGACTAGATTTTTTAAGATATCTATCCTATAATATAAAACATATATTTAACGGTATTAAAATAACAGAGGGGTGCAATATATGTCTAAAGACTATACATATGTAATTACCAGAAAAGAGAAGCTTGCCGAATCCATTTATCTGATGGATATTAAAGCACCCAGAGTGGCAGCCCATTGCTATCCGGGTCAATTTGTAATTCTTAAAATTGACGAAAAAGGTGAACGGATACCGTTGACCATATGTGATTATGACAGGGATAACGGTATCGTAACTATTGTGTTTCAGGCTCTCGGGCATTCAACAAAACTAATGGCCGAGTATGAGGTGGGAGAAGCTTTCAGAGATTTTACCGGCCCTTTGGGCAAAAAGTCCGAACTTATAGATATGCCCAGGGAGGAATTGAGCAAAAAGAAAGTACTGTTTGTGGCCGGAGGAGTAGGGGCTGCGCCTGTGTATCCTCAGGTAAAATGGATGAAAGAAAACGGCTATGAACCTGATTGCATAATAGGTGCAAGAAGCAAAGATTTTGTCATACTCGAAGATCAAATAAGACAGTATGCCAACAATCTGTACATAACAACTGATGACGGATCCTATGGAATGAAAGGAAACGTCAATGACGCTATCAGACATCTTGTGCAGGAAAAGGGCAAGCACTATGATATAGTTGTAGCTATCGGCCCTATGATTATGATGAAATTTGTATCTTTGCTTACTAAAGAATTAAATATTAAGACTATCGTCAGCATGAATCCTATTATGGTGGACGGTACAGGCATGTGCGGAGCATGCAGGCTGACGGTAGGCAATGAGATAAAATTTGCCTGTGTTGACGGGCCGGAATTTGACGGCCATTTGGTTAATTTTGATGAGGCTATGAAGCGGCTCTCTATGTATAAAACAAAAGAAGGCAAAAAGATTCTCCGTGAAAAAGAAGGAGAAACGCATCATCACAAAGATTGTCAAATCCATAAAGAATAATACATAGTATGAGCTTATATTAAAGGGTTTACTTGATTCTAAGCTAAAAATCGGGAGGATATAGATATAATGGATAAATTAAAAAGAGTACCTATAAAAGAACAGGACCCAAGCGTCAGAGTTAATAATTTTGACGAAGTATGCCTCGGTTATACATTAGATGAAGCAAAAGAGGAAGCTTCCCGCTGTATTCAGTGTAAAAATCCCAGATGCGTGGAAGGGTGTCCGGTATCTATTAATATTCCTGGTTTTATAAATGAAATTGTAAAAGGCGATATAGAAGAGGCCTTTAACGTTATAAGCAAATATTCTGCTTTACCTGCCATTTGCGGCAGAGTTTGCCCTCAGGAAACCCAGTGTGAAGAGCGCTGCATTAGAGGAATAAAAGGAGAAGCGGTGGCAATAGGTAAATTGGAAAGATTCGTTGCCGATTGGGCCAGGGAAAATAATATAGCGCCGAAACCTCCTAAAGAAAAGAATGGTATAAAAGTGGCTGTTATAGGTTCCGGCCCGGCGGGGCTTACTTGTGCAAAGGATTTGGCAGAACTGGGGTATGATGTTACTGTCTTTGAGGCCCTTCATGAACCGGGCGGGGTACTGGTATACGGTATTCCGGAATTCAGGCTTCCTAAAGAGGAAGTAGTTAAACCTGAGATTGAAAATCTAAGGGCTTTAGGGGTAAAAATAGAAACCAACGTAATTATAGGAAAATCGGTAACCATAGATGAGCTTATGGAAGAAGAAGGCTTTGAAGCTGTATTTATAGGTTCCGGTGCAGGTCTGCCTAATTTTATGGGTATACCCGGAGAAAATGCCAACGGTGTTTTTTCTGCCAACGAGTATCTGACCAGGAGTAATCTTATGAAAGCTTTTGACAGCAACTATGATACTCCGATTATTACAGGCAAAAAGGTGGCAGTTGTGGGTGGCGGAAATGTGGCAATGGATGCCGCAAGAACAGCTTTGAGGCTTGGGGCGGATGTGACGATTGTCTACAGAAGAAGCGAGAAAGAGCTTCCAGCAAGAGTAGAGGAAGTCCATCATGCCAAAGAAGAAGGCATACATTTTATGTTTTTAACTAATCCCAAAGAGATTTTGGTTGATGAAAACGGTTGGGTAAAAGGAATGAGATGTGTTAAAATGGAACTGGGAGAAGAGGAACAATCAGGCAGAAGAAGGCCTGTGGAAGTTGAAAATTCCGATTTTATAATAGAAGTAGATACGGTTATTATGTCATTGGGAACAAGGCCTAATCCGCTAATTTCATCAACCACACATGGGCTTGAGACTAACAGGCGCGGTTGCATTATAGTGGACGAGGAAACAGGACAAACATCAAGAGAAGGGGTGTTTGCCGGCGGTGATGCCGTAACAGGTTCTGCTACGGTTATTCAGGCTATGGGAGCCGGTAAAAAGGCTGCCAAGGCTATTCATGAATACCTGCTGGCCAAAAAACGATAAGATAAAGATTAGGGGATGTTTATGAGCAAATTTATGTCCAATAACATGCTTTTATTTATGATTTTGGTATCTTCGTCAGTTATATTGATGTTTTTGGTCTTATCATTAATTAATATATTTAAATTAAAAAAGAAGTTAACAGCATCTAAACAGGAGAATGAAAAAATAAATGAGGAATATAAGAAGTTAAAGTTAATGCATAAAGATACTTTAGCTTCTTATTATGCCCTGAATACCCGTTATGAAGAGCTGTATAAGACCAATGAAAACATAAAAAAACTGGCTTATACCGATTATTTGACTGAACTCCCCAATCGGACTGCACTTGTAGAAATGCTTGATAATATTTTGCTGACTTTGCGCAAGGAAGAATTTATCGGTATAATGGACATTGACATTGATAATTTCAAAATTATAAATGATACTTTAGGACATTCCTATGGAGATGAATTGCTTATAGATGTTACCCACCGCATAAAACAGGTCCTTGATGAGAATGATTACCTGGCCCGTTTTGGCGGGGACGAATTTGTGATTTTAACCCAAAACCTAAAAGATATGGCTTCATATGAGGAAAAAATAAGAAAAATCAGAAACGTATTTTCATATCCTTTTGTACTGTCCACAAAAGAATATTTTATAACGGTAAGTATCGGTGTGGCTTTTGCTCCTAAAGATGGCAAAACATCCCAGGCTTTAATTAAAAATGTGGATTCAGCCATGTATATGGCTAAGGCTAACGGAAAAAATACTTACACATATTTTGAAGATTCTTATAACCAGATGCTTACCGACAAAATTGAGCTTCAGTCTGAACTGCGCCGGGCTATTGAAAACGAAGAGTTTGTATTGTTTTATCAGGCGCAAATGGATATCTCGAAGAAAAAATTAGTGGGTTTTGAAGCCTTGATAAGATGGAACCATCCGATTAAAGGCTTGCTTAATCCTGTCGATTTTATTTATCTTGCCGAAGAATCGGGCTTAATTATTCCTATAGGCAAATGGGCATTAAAGTGTGCATGTAAGCAGCTTAAAGAATGGTCTGATATGGGATATACCGATATTACGATGTCAGTTAATCTGTCGGCAAGACAGTTTAGAGACGAAAATTTTGTACAAACGATTCTTGAGATTATTGAAGAAACGGGTATTGATCCAAGCAGGCTCGAGCTGGAAATAACAGAATCTATTGCACTTGATAATTTGGAATACACAATTGAAGTTATCAAGGAACTTAATAAAATAGGTGTTAAGTTTTCTTTAGACGATTTTGGTACAGGCTATTCTGCCATGAGCTATTTAAAACGGCTTCCGATAAGCAACGTAAAAATAGATAAGAGCTTTTTGGATACAGTCTTGGAGGATACAACCGATCAAAAAATCATTCAGGCTATAATCAATTTGGCGTATAATCTTGATCTTCAGGTTATAGCAGAAGGTGTAGAGCAACTGGAACATGAGCAGTTGCTTCAAAGATTAAACTGCAATATGGCGCAGGGATATTTATACAGTAAACCTGTGCCTAAGGAGAAAGCCGAAGACCTGTTAAACAGTTCTGATTTAATGAAATAGTTATACATAAAAGTTATATACTTATAATCGGTGGTCAGAATGAAAGAGCGGCAGCAATATAAATACCCGTTTATAATACTTCAGTTAATTTTGTATATTTCTTTCCTTTACCTGGATATTACGGGCGGAAATATTTTATTATCCAATTATATAAAGTTTACGGTAGTCGCCTTATGCTTTTTGTATGTCTTACTAATAAGAGCCAAAGACAATTCTAAAAAAACGCTGCTTTTTCTTCGGCTGGCTCTTTTTTTTACTTTAATATCCGATATGCTTATATTACTGTTAGACCTGTATTTTTATGGAGTTTTGACTTTTATAATAGCTCAACAGATGCACGGTATTCGCATATCACTTCTGGGAAAGAGAAACCATCTATTCAATGAATTGTTAAGAAGATTCTCATATCAAATCTTGTTCACTTTTGCTGTTTGCCTATTTTTATGGAAGCTTAACGTTTCAATAAACGCTCTTTTGACCGTAAGTATCTTTTACTTTATATGTATATTATCAAATACAATCAGAAGTTTACACCTGGCGGCAAATTTTCGTGAGAGAGGATTTATATATTTAGCTGCAGGCTTAGTTTTATTTTTGCTGTGTGATATAAACGTCGGATTATTTAATATGTCCGATTTTCTTTTGGTAGGTCCGGTCTACGGCAAAATATATCTTATTTCGTCAGTACTTATGTGGACATTTTATGCCCCTTCACAGATTTTGATAGCTTTAAGCGAGGATAAAATGTAGAATGAAGATATTCAGATATTAAAAATGTAAATAGATGTAAATATATGCTTGATTTTGGTAATTTTCTTTGTTATAATATGTCTACAAACAATTCATTATCTGCTAATGGCATGTTCGTTTTATCACATCAAACTATTTCTGGGAAAAAATCATCCGAAATCCAAGTGTTTGAAAATTAAATAAGGAGGTATATTTATGTTTAAGGCAGTAAAGGAAGAACTGCTGGATTATGAATCATTTGTTAGTTATATTAAAAATACTATTTCAAAGACCATGGGAAAAGATTATGATGTAGGGATTAATCATGATAATTTACCGGATACGGATATTCTGACAGTCCTTAAAGAAGGCAGAAATATCGCACCCAATATATGTTTAAATGCTTACTATGAATCATATATGGCCGGGACGCCCATGACAGAAATTTTAAAAAGGCTTTTAATGATATATAGACATTGCTCAATACCGGCAATTTACGATAACTATAATTATACTCTTGATACCATAAAATCTCATATATTCTTTCGTATTGTTAATTATAATAGAAATATGAAAATTCTAACACAGATTCCGCATATTAAATTTTTTGATATGGCCATTACTTTTTATTGCTTGGTACGCAGTTATGACGATAGTATCTGTATGGACAAAATAACAAACGAGCATTTAAGACGTTGGGGTACAACAGTTGATGAGTTGCAAAAACTGGCATATGACAATACCAGAAAACTTTTTCCACCGTCATTAAAAACCTTGGATGAAGTTTTGGATGAATATTCAAGCAACAACGATAAAGATGATGAAAGCAGGGACAACTGTCATTTGTACATACTTTCAAATGAAAAAGGTGTCTATGGAGCTTTCTATATACTTTATAAAGATATAATCCGAGATTTTGCACGTCTGATTAACTCAAATCTTTATATTTTACCCAGTAGTATTCATGAATTAATATTGATACCTGTAAAAAACAGTCCGGAAAAAGAGTATTTAAACCGGCTGATTATGGAGATAAATGAAACAATGATATCTGACGATGAGATTCTGTCGGATAAGGTATATATTTATTCCATTGAAAAGGACGAAATAACCGTTTAATTATGATATAGATAATTGAAATCTTATAAGCATAAAAGACTTAATTTATTGTTAAACGGTAAGTATAATTGCTGATGCCGTATAGGCTTCAGCAATTTTTAGGTTCGGTAATTTGTCAATAAAGACGAATCAGAGATTTTTATATGTTCAGTTTTGACAAAACTATTAAAAAAGGGAAATAAAGGAATTAGAGTTTTGTGACAGAAATATATTTTTTTTCAAATATTATCGACAAACATGTAATAAATATATATATTTTTCAATTATAGGAAATAATTTTATTTTTGTTAAAAATCCTACTTTAAATATTTTATTATTTTTTGTAATGTGATATAATAATGAATTGACGAATAAAAACAATAATTGAGTGCAATGCACAGCCTCAATTTTTGTTTGTATTAAATATAAGGAGGACATTTCAATGGCAAGGAAAATGAAGACAATGGATGGAAATACTGCAGCTGCCCATGTGTCATATGCATTCACTGAAGTTGCAGCTATCTATCCGATTACCCCTAGCTCTGTTATGGCCGAAGTGACTGACGTATGGTCAGCACAAGGAAGAAAGAATATTTTCGGGCAAGAGGTTAAAGTTGTTGAGATGCAGTCTGAAGCAGGTGCGGCAGGTACCGTTCACGGTTCATTGGCAGCCGGAGCATTAACCACTACCTTTACCGCATCACAGGGTTTATTATTGATGATACCTAATCTTTATAAAATCGCCGGTGAGTTGCTTCCGGGTGTATTTCATGTTTCTGCAAGGGCTGTAGCCAGCCATGCATTATCCATATTTGGTGATCATTCCGACGTATATGCATGCCGCCAGACCGGTGTTGCTATGCTTTGCAGCAGCAATCCTCAGGAAGTTATGGATCTGGGTGCGGTTGCACATATGTCCGCTATTAAAGGAAGAGTTCCTTTCCTGCATTTCTTTGACGGCTTCAGAACATCTCACGAAATTCAAAAGATTGAAGTATGGGATTATGAAGACCTTAAAGAAATGGTTGATATGGATGCTGTAGACGAATTCCGTCGCAGAGCATTAAATCCTGAACGTCCTGTACTTCGCGGTTCTGCTCAGAACCCTGATGTATTCTTCCAGGCAAGAGAAGCCTGCAATACATACTATCAGGCAGTTCCTGCAATTGTTGAAGAGTACATGAATAAGGTTAACGCCAAGATTGGCACAAATTATAAACTCTTTAATTACTATGGTGCAGAAGATGCTGAGCATGTTATCATTGCAATGGGTTCAGTAACCGATACCATTGAGGAAACCATTGATTACCTGACAGCTCAGGGACAAAAGGTAGGTCTTATAAAAGTTCGTTTATACAGACCTTTTAGTGCTGAACATCTTCTTGCTGCAATTCCTTCAACAGTTAAGAAGATTACCGTACTTGACAGAACAAAAGAGCCCGGTTCTATTGGAGAGCCTTTATACCTGGATGTTGTTACTGCTCTTAAGGGCTCAAAATTTGAAAATGTTCCCGTATTTAACGGACGTTACGGTCTGGGATCAAAGGATACAACTCCTGCTCAGATTATTGCTGTTTATAACAATACCGAGAAGAAGACATTCACAATCGGTATTAAGGACGATGTTACCAATCTGTCCCTTGACTATGAGAATATTTCCTACACATCACCTGAAGGGACAATCAGCTGCAAATTCTGGGGTCTTGGTTCTGACGGTACCGTTGGTGCCAACAAGAACACCATTAAAATTATCGGTGACCATACCGATATGTATGCCCAGGGTTATTTTGAATATGACTCCAAGAAATCCGGCGGCGTAACCATATCTCACTTAAGATTTGGTAAGAAACTTATTAAGTCTACATATTTAGTATCAAAGGCCGACTTTGTTGCATGCCATAACCCTTCATATGTAAGAAAATACAATATGGTTCAGGAACTTAAAGACGGCGGCACATTCTTGTTAAACTGCGGCTGGGATATGGAGGAACTTGAAAAACACCTTCCCGGTCAGGTTAAACGTTATCTTGCCGAGCATAATATTAAGTTCTATACCATAGACGGTATAAAAATCGGTAAAGAAATCGGTCTTGGCGGCCGCATAAATACAATTTTACAGGCAGCATTCTTCAAGCTGGCAAATATTATTCCTGTTGAAGATGCCGTAAAATACATGAAAGATGCTGCTACAGCTACTTACGGCAAGAAAGGTGAAGCAGTAGTAGCCATGAACCATGCCGCAATTGACCGCGGTATTACCGATGTTAAGGAAGTTAAGGTTCCTGAGCACTGGAAGAATGCCGTTGATGAAGAGCTTCATACCAAGGTTACGGAAGGCCGCAAAGATGTGGTAGATTTCGTAAACGATATTCTGATCCCTGTAAATGCTCAACGCGGTAATGAGCTTCCTGTTTCCAAGTTCGTAGAACGTGCAGACGGAACACTGCCTCAGGGTACTTCAGCATATGAAAAACGCGGTATAGCAGTAGATGTTCCTACCTGGATTCCTGAAAATTGTATCCAGTGTAACTTCTGTTCATACGTATGTCCTCATGCCGTAATCCGTCCTGTAGCTATGACCAAGGATGAAGCTGCAAATGCTCCCGAAGGCATGAAGAAGACCGCTATGACAGGTATGCCTGATATGGAATTTGCCATAACCGTATCCGTACTTGACTGTACCGGCTGCGGCTCCTGTGCTAACGTATGTCCGGGCAGAAAGGGCGAAAAGGCACTGGTTATGAAGCCGTTGGAAGAAAATCTGCATGAGCAGAAGAGCTTCGACTACGGATTCTCACTTCCTGCAAAACCTGAAGTTAACGAGAAATTCAAAGAAAATACGGTTAAAGGCAGCCAGTTTAAACAACCTCTCCTTGAGTTCTCAGGCGCTTGCGCAGGCTGCGGTGAAACTCCGTATGCTAAGCTGGTAACTCAGTTGTTCGGTGAGAGAATGTTTATTGCCAATGCAACCGGATGTTCTTCAATCTGGGGCGGCTCCATGCCTTCCACACCGTATACCGTTTCCAAGAACGGAAGAGGTCCTGTTTGGGCTAACTCCCTGTTCGAGGACAATGCAGAATACGGTTATGGTATGATGCTTGCTCAAAAGACTATAAGAGAAAGATTAAAAGGTAAAATAGAAGCTCTGCTTGCCAATACAGACAATGAAGAATTAAAGGCAGCAGCTCAAAGATACCTTGATACATACAATAACGGTAAAGAAAACTCCCAGGCTACATCTGCTCTTATCAGAGCTATGGAAGCTTGCGGATGCGAAGCTTGTCAGGAAATCTTAAAAGATAAAGAGTACCTGTCCAAGAAATCCCACTGGATATTCGGCGGTGACGGTTGGGCTTACGATATCGGATTTGGCGGACTGGATCATGTTCTGGCAAGCGGAGAAGATGTCAACATCCTGGTATTCGATACTGAAGTATATTCCAATACCGGCGGACAATCTTCAAAGGCTACTCCTACCGGCGCAATCGCTCAATTTGCTGCAGCAGGTAAGGAAGTAAGAAAGAAAGATCTGGCTCAGATAGCTATGAGCTACGGTTATGTATATGTGGCTCAGGTATCTATGGGTGCAGATTTCAATCAGACTCTTAAAGCATTTATCGAGGCTGAAAGCTACAACGGACCTTCATTGATTATCGCATATGCTCCTTGTATCAACCATGGTATCAAGGGCGGTATGGGTACTTCTCAGACAGTTGAAAAGAATGCCGTACTTTCAGGTTACTGGAATATCTTCCGCTACGATCCTCGCTTGATCGCAGAAGGCAAGAATCCGTTCATGCTGGATTGCAAGGCTCCTTCACAGAGCTATCAGGAATTCTTAAAGAACGAGGTACGCTTCAGTGCCCTTATGCGTCAGAATCCTGAAAGAGCAGAAGAGCTGTTTGCTGCAGCTGAAAAACAAGCCATGAATAAGTACGAGCATCTTAAAAAGCTTGAGGCTTTGTACTCCGTAAATCAGGGTGAATAATATTAAAAAATAATATTATAATACCTAATAGATAGAATAAAAGGCAGTTTCAGACAGTTGAAACTGCCTTTTATTATTCAGGTAATTCTTATACAAATTTTTAAGCCAATCAGAAAATGCCCCGAATATTAATTTATAATACATTGTTACAGATAATAATCCGTGATAAAATCTATTTATTGATACCCGGACCATAGACCAGAGAAAGGAAATGCAATATGACAGACAGACAAACAGAAATACTGATTATGACTGACCTTTACTTTAACATAAATGAAGAACAGATAAATCTGGTAAAAGATATAGCAAATAAGGCCGCAGTTACGGTTGTACCGAATAAAAATGCGACGGATGAAATGATCGCAAGAGCTGAAATTATATTCGGATCACCGAAACCTTCTAAGCTAATACTTGCTCAAAACTTGAAATGGCTTCAGTTACCCAGTGCCGGAGCTGACAGGTATGTCAATAAAAACTTATACTTTAATAGGAATGTGATTTTGACCAACAGCAGCGGTGTGTATGGAATTCCCATAGCCGAGCACGTATTTGCTATGATTTTATCCTTTAACCGTAACCTGCCGGAGTATACCCTGCAAAAGAATGAAAAAAAATGGCATATAATATCCGAAACCAGGGAATTTTACGGTTCTACCCTGGGTGTAATCGGCCTTGGAGATATTGGCCATGAGGTGGCTAAAAGAGCAAAAGCATGGGGAGCAAAAGTACTTGCGGTAAAGATAAATATTTCAAATAAACCGGATTATGTTGATGAACTTTATACTACCGAAAATTTAGATGAGGTGTTAAAGCAATCGGATTATATTGTTTTAACTCTGCCGTCTACGGAAAAAACCAGGGGGATTATATCGGAAGACAGACTAAAAATGATGAAACCCAATGCATTTTTGGTAAATGTAGGCCGAGGTGACTTAATAGATCAGGAAGCCTTGGTAAAGGCTCTAAATAATAATTGGATTGCGGGAGCCGGGCTGGATGTAATGACTCCCGAACCCTTACCGCAGGACAGCCCTTTATGGGAACTTTCAAATGTTTTAATAACCCAGCACAGCTCCGGTTTGTCAAAGGTAAATGACGTAAGACGGTTGAAAATATTTATTGAGAATTTGAAAAGATACTTAAATAACGAAAAACTGCTCAACACGGTAGATTTTAATGAGGGGTATTGATTTACTGATATTTATTACCCGATAAGTTTAAATACTTTTTGAAACGGTGTCAGGTTATATCTCGTCTAATAACCAGGAAAACATATTAATAACAATAGGATGTTTAAATATTTATAATATCCAGCTAAATAAAAGGAGGATTAATATGAGAAAAATAACATTTGTTATTTTCCTGGCAATTATGTTTGGCATCGTTTTAGGCGGGTGTTCAAAGAGTGCAACTTTAGATATTGATAAAGACGAAAGCGGTAATGAATATCAGATTTTTGAAGCGAATGTCATAGATTCGGGAGAAAGATTGCTGGTATATCCCGATGAAGAAAGTACGGAATTTAAGTCTGCCGATAAAATATCCGTAGGACTGTCTAAGGTCAAAGAAATGCCGGAGGCAGTTAAACCGGGTGACAGGATTAAAATATTCTATGACGGCATTATTGCAGAATCTTATCCTGCCCAAATAACCGCAGACAAAATTGAATCAATAGGACATAATCATATTATTGACGGGTTCTTTTTAATGATAGACGACATCTATAAAGAGGACCCAGGTTTAAATAGCAATATTACAATGATAGCTTTTGATTTCGGAAATACAGAACTTTTGTCAAAAGCCGAAATCGAAACTCTCTTGGCTATGGCAAAAAAGGAATATGGACTTGAAATTATTCAGGGGACATTTGATGAATTAGCCGAGCAGGGATTGATTGACAAGAAAAATCTGTATTTTGAAACCGGAGTTTTGATTGGACTTAAAGATATTGAAATTGACAGGGATAAAAATAAAATCACCTGTTCCATCGAAAAATGGCGAAGCGGACTGGGAGCAGTCGGATGGGAAGTTAATGCCGAAATGGACAACGGCAAGTGGAATATTGAGAGAGAGAATTATTGGATAAGCTGAGGTAATAAGATGGAGAGTTTCAATTGCATAATCGTTTTAAATAAGGAAAGAGACCGTGTATTGTTTTGCAAAAGAATGAACGATCCTTATAAAGGCCTTTATAATTTCGTAGGCGGCAAATTAGAAGAAGGGGAAGACTCCCTTCATGCCGCCTATCGCGAATTATATGAGGAAACCGGTATATCAAAAAATGATATAACATTGTATCCTTTTATGGACTATATTTGGCATTTTCAGCAAATAAGGATGGAAGTGTATGTCGGAGTACTTAAAAAAGAGGTAGAACTTCGTAGCGAAAAGCATCCTCTTTACTGGCTGGATATGTCTCATGATTTCTTTGATATGAATGTATTTGCCGGTGAGGGCAATATAGGCCATATGATTGAAATTCTTAAAATGACTAAAATTCCTGAGTAAAGTTAATCATTTGAATTATTATAATTATTATCCATTTCCCAAAACTGTCCGGTTTTGCCCATATGGTAGGCAAGCCGGATAATTTCTTTTTCTTCGTCTGTCATTTCTCTTTTAAACATTTTTTCAAACTGGGCAATTAATTTCGGAAAATTCAAAACCATCCTGGGTTGACTTTTCGGTTTTTCCTCCACGGATTTTTCTGTTGAAGGTAAATACAGATCCGGTTTTATTGTGGAATTAAATATCTTCCTAAAAATTTCTGCAGTATACATCGCATCATGCAGGGCATCATGGAAAGTGGAATTAATTTCAATACCCAAAGCTTCTGCGCAGTATTTTAAGTTAAGCGGCCTTTTCTTTGACTGTCCGAGATAAACCGAAGTATAGGGCTGAATGTTAATGTATTTTTTCGGTAATAAATTTTCATCAAGATTATGGTATTTTACATTCTTATAAAGAGTCTTAATGTCAATAATCCCCCATACGCATAGGATGTTTTCTTTATCTTCCATAAATTCTGTAAATTCATCATATACTTTTTCGAATGTCTCTTCCGTTTCAAGCCTTTCTAAAGTAATACCGGTAAGGTCGGTGATATGAGGAGTGATAGACCCATAAATAGTAGGTTTTACATAGCGGTTAAAAGTAGTTTCCGGTCGCAAATTCTCATCAAGCTTTACCGCACCGATTTGGATGATTTCATAAGGATACCTGATTTTTGGGGAAGGATTATTCAAATCGGAATCCGTTCTTTTTATAATTTCCGAATTAATTAACGAATCAGGGTCTTGATTGAATTCGAGGTCAATAACTATATATTTCATGGTATACCTGCTTTCTTTAGCAAATTGTGTCTAAAATAAAACGGTATAATTATTATAGTACATTGTATCATTTTATTGCGTTTTACGAAATAGTTTAACAGTTAATTATTACTAATATACAGTTAGTTCATTAAGCAGTTTTAAAACCTGTTCTTTATATGTATAATGATAAAAAGCAGATAATGTTGCCGAAAATTTGGATTTTACCGATCCAACAGCAACAGATATCATCAATGACTGGTCTTATAATCAATGATGATGTTACTGATACAATTCTTTTTATAGATAAAGTCATCAGTATCAGAGAATAATTAAAGAGACTATTTAATCCTATATATTGGTATTGGAACATGAAGTGTGTTATAATTATCAGGCAAAATTTGTACAGGAGGATAAAATATGCCAAATTACAGGCTGACTATACAATATGACGGCGGACGCTATAAGGGCTGGCAAAAGCTTGGTAATGATGAAAATACCATACAGGGGAAATTGGAAAAGGTTATTACTCAGCTTGTAGGAAAGGATACAGAGATAACCGGATGCAGCAGGACCGATGCTGGTGTGCATGCTTTGCATCAGGTGGCAAATTTTAAGACCGACAAGTATTTTACTGAAAAAGAAATCAAGGATTACTTTATACGGTATTTACCTAAAGATATAAGCGTAACAAACGTGGAAATAGTTCATGACAGGTTTCATGCCCGTTATAATGCTAAATCAAAGACTTATTTATATAAGATTTGGAACAGGGAATATCCCAACCCATTCATGAGAAAGTACAGCATGCATGTGGAGAAAAAATTAAATCTGGAAGAGATGAGAAATGCTGGCAGGTTCTTTTTGGGTGAACACGATTTTACGGCATATTCCAATGCCAAATCCAAAAAGAAGTCAATGGTAAGAAAAATATTTTCCGTTGAAATTAATGAAGAGGACGGCTTTGTCAATATCCGTATATGCGGCGACGGATTTTTATATAACATGATGCGAAAGATGGTCGGAACACTGATTGAAGTAGGATTAGGTTTAAAAAAGGCGGAAGATATACCAGCTATCATAGAATCCAAGGAAAGAAAAGAAACAGGTTTAATGGCTGAAGCCTGTGGATTATATTTGGAACAGATTGAATATTGAAAGTAAATTAGCTTTTAAAATTTGCCTAAACAGCCTGATTGGATATAGATATTAATTCTAAAAGCAATTTCATGATTATTTAACACAGCTATACGGCAGAAATTAAATCGCAAATAAAAAATGCACCTGACTGGATTCGAACCAGCGGCCTTTCGCTCCGGAGGCGAACGCTCTATCCACTGAGCCACAGGTGCATGTTTTAATGTTTAACCAAAAGTTATTTATATTGCTCATGGAGATTATACGCTTAGCATACATATATATTGTAACGCAAAAACAAGCTTAGTAAACTTAAATTTGTCTTGAGGTTATATCTCCATGACTGATATAATATATTCATTTGATCAATATTTATTGCCTGATTTAAGGAAAGACTTAACGTGAACATTATATACTAGAAAGAATATAATGTAAAGTTTTAAATCAATCAAAATTGTTACAAATATGTTAAATGTATTACATAAAAGTTAAATAAAGCTTGACTTTATGTAATCGTTTTGCTAAAATACCAGTAGCAATAAGTATATAAATAATTTATCGGGCTATAAAAATGACTTAGACTATGAGGAGAAGCCATGAAACTAAAATATAAGAAAATAATTTTGTTAACATCTTTAAGCACAATGGGTATTGGGTTGTTAACATTATCGATAAGTCAAAACGGTCCCAAAACTGAGGGACAATTAAATAATACGGCAAGAATTGAAGCCGATAATTTTGAAAATGAAAATCCTGATGAGGCAAGAATTAACGGTGAAATATCGGATAATAACAGCGAAACGATGACAATGGCTGCTATAGAAGGAACAGAAGAAGCCGGTATTTCTGCAATGTCAGCGCTTCTATCACCTTCTCCTACACCTACTCCGGTACCTGTATACCCCCTGGAAGAGGTTGAAGGTATGGATGAATTTATTGAAGAATTTTACGTTGCAAAAACAGCCTGCGACGTAGATAAACTTAAAACCCTTTATGCAGATCCCTCCAAGGTAGAAACAAGAGAGCAGCTTCAGTCAATGGTACAATATATTGAAGAATATAAAAATATAAAAACCTATACGAAGAAAAGTATAGAAGACGGAGCTTATATTGTATATGCATACCATGAAATAAAATTTTCAAGCATTAATACTTTGGCTCCCGGTCTGTCTAAGTTTTATGTAATAACCGATGCAAACGGTAATTTTAAAATAGCCAGTGAAATGGAGCCGGATGTTGAAGAATATTTCAATGCCAGAAATGATGATGAGGATGTTCTGGAATTAATAGATATGACTAATAAACGAAGTGAAGAAGCAAAAGCAAAAGACGAAGACCTGATGCTGTTTTGGAATGCTCTTGATGAGCTGGCAAAAAAAACTGATAATAATCAGGGACAGAGCAATTAAGTAAATTATATTAATTAATAATAAGCTGTTTCAAAATTTGAAGGGATAGTCTTCTTCCTTAAAAATTTTGAAACAGCTTTTTATATGGATAGTTTATTCATTAATTGAAGTAGACTAATAATATAAAATAATATATAATTACTTTCGAACCATATATAGGAAGTTAGTTATAGGAATTATAATTATTTTCATATATTTTAAAATACTCATATGCAAATCTGTTATATACTGATTATCGGAAAGAGCAGGTAATATGGACAGAAGCAAAATTGAATCCGAAGGAATTAGAATAAACAAATTTTTAAGCGATGCCGGAGTTTGTTCAAGAAGGGAAGCGGACAGGCTTATTGCCGAAGGTAAAGTAACGATTGACGGAAAGCCTGCAACGTTAGGCTCAAAAGTATATCCTAACAGTAAAGTCACCTTTTGCGGCAAACCGGTAGGTATTACGGAAAATAAGATTTTAATAGCCTTTAACAAACCTAGGGGCATTGTATGCACTACCGATTCGAGGGAGCCGAATAATATTGTAGATTACTTAAATTTTCCTATTAGAATTTATCCTGTCGGCAGGCTTGACAAAGACTCCGAAGGTTTGATACTACTTACAAATGACGGGAGTATAGTAAACGGGATATTGAGGTCCAGATATGGCCATGAAAAAGAATATATTGTTACGGTAAATAAGGAAATAACAAAGGAGTTTGTTACCCGCATGTCTGAAGGAGTTCCTATACTTAATACGGTAACAAAACCCTGCAAAGTTACAGTTATTAATAAAAACACATTTCGGATTATCCTTACTCAAGGCCTAAACAGACAGATAAGGCGAATGTGTGAATACCTGGGATATAGGGTAACAAAGCTGGTAAGAGTACGAATAATGAACATTACACTGGGAAATCTTAAGACAGGTGCCTGGAGATACGTAACCGGAGAAGAACTTAAAGAATTAAAACGCATAATAAAGAAAGGTGAATAAGCTATGTCTGACATTAAGAAAGAGATTGAAGAGTTAAGAAAACTTATAGAATATCATAATGACCGGTATTATAACCAGGATGATCCGGAGATATCGGACTTTGAATATGATCAATTGACTTTAAGACTTAGAAAACTGGAAGAAGAATACCCTGAGTATAAAAGTGCTGATTCACCGACACAGAAAGTAGGAGGAACTGCTAAAAGGGAAGCCGGGGTCTTGGTTAAACACAATGTTCCTATGCTTAGTTTGCAGGACGTTTTTTCAAAAGAAGAGGTATACAGTTTTGTTGATAGAATTTTAAAAGACAGGAAGGATACGGAATTTGTTGTAGAAAGAAAAATTGACGGTTTGTCGGTATCCTTAAGATACCAGGACGGAAAATTTGTTCAGGGAATAACAAGAGGTGACGGAATAAATTACGGTGAAGATGTTACAGAGAATATAAGAATGATAAAAGATGCAGTATTTACCTTGAAAGATCCCGTACCTTATCTGGAGGTCCGTGGAGAAGTTTACATGAAAACCGAAGACTTCGAAGCGGCAAATGAAAAACTGGAAGCTGAAGGAAAAAAGTTGTTTGCTAATCCGAGAAACTGTGCAGCAGGTACTTTAAGGCAACTGGACCCCCAGGTGGTAAAGGAGCGCAAGCTCTCTTTGTTTGTATTCAATGTCCAGGATGTTCGGGGAATTGAATTTGCAAATCATTCCGAAAGTTTGGAATGGCTAAAGAAGCAGGGATTTAAAGTTATAGAGGACTATAAGGTTTGCAAAACGGCGGATGAAGTATGGGAAGCTATTTGTCAAATCGGCGATTCCAGGGGGAAATTTGCCTATGAAATTGACGGTGCGGTTGTAAAGGTAAATAACCTGGCTGACAGGGAGTATTTCGGAGCTACTTCAAAAGTACCAAGATGGGCGGTAGCATACAAATATCCGCCCGAAGAGAAAGAAACAGTAGTTAAGGAAATCCGCCTTTCCGTAGGAAGGACAGGAAGAATAACGCCGACTGCTATCTTTGACCCGATCCGTTTGTGCGGAACTACTGTTGAAAGGGCAACCCTTCATAATCAGGACAGGATAGATGAACTTGATGTAAGAATAGGAGATACCATTATTGTAAGAAAAGCAGGCGAAATTATACCTGAGGTAGTTTCCGTAGTAAAAGAAAAACGTCCGGAAAATGCAGTACCTTTTAAAATACCCATGATATGCCCTTCCTGCGGCGGACCCGCAAGCAGAGAGGAAAATACTGCTGATATAAGGTGCAACAATTTAAATTGTCCGGCCCAGCTTACTCAGCGAATCCTTCATTTTGTAGGCAGGAACGCTATGGATATAAAAGGGTTTGGTGAAGCATATGTTGAAGCGCTTATCAGGGAAGGGTATGTTAAGGATATTGCAGATATTTACTATATTTATAAGTACAGAGATGAGATGATTGAAAAAGGCCTTATAGGCAAAGAAAAAAATACCGATAAGCTGCTTAAAGCTATTGAAGACAGCAAAAATAATTCAATAGACCGTCTTATTACGGGGCTTGGCATCAGAAATATCGGACCGCAGGCAGCGATTTCGCTTATGAACCATTTTAAATCAATCCATAAGCTTAAAGAGGCTACTTATGATGAACTGATAGCCGTAAAAGACATGGGTGATATAAGCGCTAAAGCTGTAATAGAATTTTTCGCCAATCCTGTAAATATAGATATTTTATCTAGGCTTGAGCAGGCCGGGGTGAATTTTGAAGCAGCAGATGATATGGCTGATACTGACGGCAAATTATCCGGCTTGACTTTTGTTATAACAGGAACCTTACCGTCTATGGGAAGAAGCCAGATGGAAGAGCAGATCAGAAAACACGGAGGAAAAGTTTCCGGCAGTGTATCCAAAAAGACGGATTATGTTATTGCCGGTGAAAATGCCGGAAGCAAATTAACAAAAGCACAAGAGCTGGGAGTAAAAGTTATTACGGAAGATGAATTTTTTAAATTGGTTGAATAAAGAATTTCCGTTATTATATGTACCTTTAAAATAGATATTATTGACGATTATTGGATCGAAAATTAAAGAATATTCAGAAAATATTTATATTTTGATAAAAAAAGAAAAACATGAATCCTAAACTGTTGATTTATTCTAATAATCATGTTATTATTTGTTTTGTTATTTTAAATTTGTATAAAGTTGGTGATTAATCATGCCTATCAAAGTACAAAGCGATTTACCCGCAAAAAGGATTTTAGAAGAAGAAAATATATTTATTATGGACGAATACAGGGCATTGCATCAGGATATTCGTCCGCTTCAGATTGCTATATTGAATTTAATGCCTAACAAACAGGAAACAGAAGTTCAGTTGCTGCGCAGTCTTTCCAATACACCTTTGCAAGTGGATATTACATTTCTGACAACGGGTACATACGTTGGTAAAAATACCCCCACCAGTCATCTGGATCAGTTTTATCTGACATATAAGGATGTATGTAATCGCAAATTTGACGGACTTATTATCACAGGAGCCCCTGTTGAGTTAATGGAATTTGAAGAAGTGACATATTGGGATGAACTGGTAGATATAATGGAATGGTCAAAAACAAATGTAACATCTACTTTTCATATTTGCTGGGGTGCGCAGGCAGGATTGTATCACCATTATGGCATTCAGAAAAGAAAGTTAGACAGGAAAATGTTTGGCATATTTAAACACCGGGTTTTAAAACGCAGGGAACCTTTGGTCCGGGGCTTTGACGATATTTTCTATGCACCACATTCCAGGCATACAACAGTTGATAAGGAAGATATTCTAAAATATGAAGATTTGGAGATATTGGCTGAATCGGAGGAGGCCGGAGCATTTATTGTAATGGCTCAGGACGGAAAGCAGATTTATGTTATGGGACATCCTGAATACGACAGGTTTTCTTTGGATAAAGAGTACAGAAGGGATATTGACAGGGGACTTGATATAGATTTGCCGGTCAATTATTATCCCGAAAATTGTCCGGATAATCGTCCTGATTTGGTTTGGAGAGCCCATTCCAATGCTTTGTATACAAATTGGTTAAACTATTATGTATATCAGGTTACTCCATACGAATTAAATTAAATATGCCGATGACAGAACATTATTTGCATAACAATTTGGGGGAAGTATAACTTGTAATTCAACACATTTTCAACTATGATGGGGGAAATATGATGGGATTATTTAAAATATTACAAAGCAATTTTAATTTATTCATGGTATCTGTAATTGCATCGGCGTGTTGTTGTACTCTACTTTATCTTATTTTTAAATATAGGTTTGAGAGAAAGATTGCAAAATCGGCAAATGAACTTAAGAATATAGCAAACAACATACGTGCCGGCCTGGTTCAATTTATTCCCGGTGATTCGTGTAATATTCAATACGCAAGCAAGGGATTTTATGAGCTTTTAGGTTATTCAAAGAAAGAGGACAAGATTGAAAATAATACCGGTCTTATAGATTTTGTTTATTCAAAAGACAGAGATGTCTTTGTAAATAAAATAAATAATAATGAAAGCTCCTCCATTAATTCGGAAGTGCGTTTAGTTAAGAAAGACGGGTTTGTAATTTACTGCCTTATGAACGGAAACTGCGGTGTTGCCAAAGACGGCAGACCGTCTATTTCGGCTGTTTTTGTTGATATAACCGAGCAGAAAAAAATGCAGGAAATGCTTAGAATGGACAGGGAACGCTACAGAATTGCTGCAGAACTTTCAAATGATATTCTATTTGAATATTTTATAGATACCGATATGATGGTTTATTCTGACAGGTACAAGAATTTATTCGGAAGGGACCCTGTAATTCATAATTTTGCTAAGGATTGTTTTAAACGCAATGATTATGTCCATCCCGATGATTTCGGATTATTTATAGATTTTTGTACGAAGCTGGCCAAAGGCCAAGAGTTTGTATCGGCAGAATTACGCATAAAGAGATATCATAACGATTATATATGGTGCCAGATAATGGGTAAAACCATTTATGATGAAGATAAAAAACCCAATAGGGTTATAGGGAAGCTGGTTAATGTTGATTATCAAAAGCGGGAACTGGATGCATTGGAATATAAAGCTACCAGAGACCCTTTGACCGGAGTCTATAACAGGGAAATTACAATTAAGAAGATTGAAAAATATATTAAAGGCAATAAGAACGGCAGGCATGCCCTTTTATTCATAGACTTTGATGATTTTAAGAAAGTCAATGATACTTACGGACATTTATTAGGCGACAGGGTGCTTACATATGTTATAGGTAAAATTAAAAATGCATTTACAGAAGGCGAAATAATAGGCAGGATAGGTGGAGATGAATTCGTAATATTTATTGGCTATGTAGAAAGCGACGATGAGATTGTCCGTAAGGTTAATACTATAATCAACGTTCTTAATACAACCTATACTGACGATGAATTTACCATTAGTATATCAGGAAGTATAGGTATTGCAATGTATCCCGATGACGGACTTCATTATGAACAACTTATACAGAGTGCCGATAAAGCATTGTATTATGTAAAAAACAAAGGAAAGAACAGTTATATGTTCCATAAAGCGATTACCTGAAATCTGTTTTAGAAATTGTTCTTGTTATAACGAATAATATGGTACAGATGACGCAGAACATCAGGCAGAAAGAAAGCAGGAATACTGTCTGATGGATCTGCGTTATTTTATAAAAATATTCATAAATACTTTTTATCAAAAATCCTGCCATAGCTACAATTATACCAGGTTTAAGCAAACTGTTTACCGCATCAAACTGCAGGCGGACATTACGGATTATAAAATAAGAATCCATAAAGGTTACTATCAGCTGGCCTAATAGCAAAGCAATCAGGTAGCCGTTGATACCTTGTTTTGGTACCAAAATTACGGTTAAAGCTATTTTTATTAGGGTTCCGGTTACGGAATTAATAAATGTAATATGGGCTTTGCCAAGACCGTTAATTATACTTCCCAGTGTGGTTGTAAGATAGATTAACGGGCAAAGCCAGGCTAGTGTAATTAGATATCTTCCGGATTCTTTGTTGTTAAATACGCTTAGTCCCAGGTTTTCACCGAAAATAAGGAAAACGCCGGTACTTAATATGCCGATGAGAAAACTGTATTTTATAGATACGGAAGATGTTTTACCGATAAGATATTCATTTTCCATAGCCTGTGCTTCGGATACCGTAGGAAGAAGAAGAACGGCAAGAGCATTAATCAAGGCAGTTGGAAACATTATAAAAGGCATTGACATTCCGGTCAAAGTACCATATGTACTTAAGGCCTGTTCGGTACTTAACCCGGATCTTCTTAACATAGCAGGTATAAGTACTGATTCTATGCTGTGAAGGATATTGATAAGCAGGCGGTTTGTCGATAAAGGGATGCTTAGTACCAGTAAATTTTTTAGTATTGTCTTACTCTTATCAGCCTTTGCATATCTGTCCAGCTCCGGATACAGCATTTTTTTCGGGGGTTTTGTAATAAATAACGAAACAAAATTATAAAGGCCCGAAATCATTTCTCCTATTACGAGACCCAAAACCGCCATTTCGCAAGTGACTTTTTGATTCCCATTTCCGATAGTATAAGCAGCAATATATACAACTATAACTCTGATTATTTGCTCAACCAGTTGTGTAGAAGCCGGAACTCCGGCTTTTTTTAAACCGTAATAATAACCGTTTATTGAAGAGGTTACAGCGCAAAACGGAAAAACAGCCGACAAAATTCTTAGGGATGATGCACTGCGCGGCTCCAGAAGGAAATGATAAGCAACTGCATCAGAAAATTTATATAAAAGAAGGGACAAAAAAGATGCAATCGATACGGAAAGCAGCATACCGATTTTTAATATTTTACTGATATTTTTATGGTTTCTTTTTCCCATTTCGGCCGCAACCAGTCTGGATATGGAGGTCTGAATGCCTGTAGCATATATGGTAAATGCAATTCCGTAAACGGGAAATACCAATTGATAAATGCCCAGCCATTCCGCACCCATTATTTTAGATAAAAATATTTTATAAAAAAATCCTATAACTCTGGTTATAAAGCCTGCCAGGGTAAGAATTAAAGTTCCCATCAGAATATTTCTTTTTCCGATTTTTTTGATACTGTTTATTGATATCCTATTTTTCGACATTAGGTACTCCTGTCAGTCAAGTTCTTTATAAATATATTTGAATGATTAACAACTTATGTATAAATAGAAGGAATCTTAGTAACATAAAATAACCTAATTTAAAAAAGGAATTTTTTGTGAAGTTTTCTTATTGACAAATTAATTATCAAGTGATATATTAAATCCGAGTATTTTAATAGGAATTAATTTAGTAGGAATTAAATATTATTTTTATGTGAATATATTTTATAAGAATATTTGCAGATTATTTAATCTGCCTATTATCATAGTTAAATGTAAGCGCAGTGACTGACTGCGGCACATGCTTAGCAGGAGGTTATATTATGAAATTAACTACCAGGGGAAGATACGGATTAAGGGCAGTACTTGACTTGGCTGTCAATACCGGCAATGAGGCAGTTTCACTTAGCGAAATTGCCGAAAGGCAGGGTATTTCCATGAACTATCTGGAGCAATTGATAGCAAAACTAAAAAAATCTGGTATTGTTCAGGGAATCCGTGGAGCACAGGGTGGTTATGTACTGGCAATGCCTCCGGAAGAAATATCGGTAGGAGATATATTGAGGGCTTTGGAAGGAGACTTAATTCCGGTGGATTGTTCCGAATTAAATAGTGGGGATACACCATGTATTAATTCGGATACCTGTGTAACAAAATATGTTTGGAAGCGTATAACTGATAGTATAAATGACGCTGTTGACGGTATTAAGCTCTCCGATTTGGTTGAAAAAAGTAAAGAAATTCAAAAAGAGGCTGGTATTGCTGAAGCAAATAAAACTAAACAGACATGCTGAATATTTCGATAAGCGGATTTAGATATATTCATTTATCTTATAAAAATCTTATATTTAGGAGATGACCACATGGAAAAGAAGATATACCTTGATAATGCGGCTACTACAAGAACCAGACCTGAAGTTGTTGAAGCTATGCTACCTTATTTTAGTGAAATGTTTGGCAATCCTTCCAGTATTTATGAATTTGCCATGCAAAATAAAAAGGCAATAGATGATGCAAGGTCGATTATCGCAAAAGCTATCGGTGCCGAAACCAACGAGATATATTTCACCGGCAGCGGTACAGAAGCCGATAACTGGGCTCTTATAGCTACAGCAGAAGCTTTTGAAAATAAAGGAAAACATATTATAACTTCTAAAATTGAACATCATGCGGTATTGCATACCTGTGAGTATTTGCAGAAAAAAAGAGGTTTTGAGGTAACTTATATAGACGTTGATGAATTTGGATGCGTTAAATTGGATCAGTTGGAAAAAGCCATCAGGCCTGATACAATTTTAATTTCTATAATGTTTGCAAATAATGAGATAGGGACAATCCAGCCGATTAAAGAGATCGGCCAAATTGCCAAAAAACATAACATTATTTTCCATACGGATGCGGTACAGGCATTCTGTCAGGTTGATATAGACGTAAATGAACTGGGTGTAGACTTACTTAGTGCCAGTGCTCACAAAGTTAACGGTCCGAAAGGAATCGGATTTTTGTATATCAGAAAAGGGGTAAGAATCGGTTCCTTTATTCATGGAGGAGCTCAGGAACGCGGCAGAAGAGCAGGTACCGAAAATGTACCTTATATAGTCGGATTTGGCAAGGCTGTTGAAATTGCCATGGCCAATATGAAGGAAAGAACAAAAAAGGAAACGGAACTTAGAGATTATCTTATCAAACGGATTCTTGCCGAGGTTCCGTATACCAGGCTTAATGGGCACAGAACAAAGAGGTTACCCAATAATGCCAATTTCAGTTTTCAGTTTATTGAGGGTGAATCACTACTGATTATGCTGGATATGAACAATATCTGTGCTTCCAGCGGATCGGCATGCACATCCGGATCATTGGATCCTTCCCATGTCCTTTTGGCGATAGGGCTGCCTCATGAAATTGCCCACGGTTCACTTCGATTGACTTTAAATGATGAGATTACTTATGAAGATATCGACTATACGGTAGAAAAAATAAAAGAAATTGTCTATAAGCTGCGACAGATGTCTCCTCTTTATGAAGATTTTATCCGCAGCAGTGCAAGATAATATAATTAAAATATTTCTTAGGAAAAAATAAAATCCGGTGTGAAAAAATATAAACCGGAATTAATAAATTAAGATACAAATTTATTTCAGACAAAGAAATATTAGAAAGCATATTATATTGCATGATTTAACATTTATAAAATAAGCGTTGATAACTGGAGTAATTGTCATTGAATGCTTAATTAAATAACGGAGGAAAAGCTATGTATACGAAAAAAGTTATGGATCATTTTACAAATCCCAGAAATATGGGCGAAATAGAAAATCCCAGCGGTGTAGGAACCGTTGGAAACGCCAAGTGCGGTGATATAATGAGAATGTATCTTGATATAGATGATAACGGTGTTATCCGTGACGTTAAATTTAAAACTTTCGGCTGCGGGGCAGCTGTAGCCACCAGCAGTATGGCAACCGAACTGATAAAGGGAAAGACCATTGAAGAAGCCTTGAAGGTTACAAATAAGGCGGTTATGGAGGCACTGGATGGGCTGCCGCCGGTAAAAGTTCATTGTTCACTGCTGGCTGAGGAAGCAATTCATGCCGCTTTGTGGGATTATGCCGAGAAAAAAGGCATTAAGATTGAAGGTTTAAGAAAACCTAAAAGTGATATCCATGAAGATGAGGAAGAGGACAAGCAGGATTATTAAACATAAGTTAGATTGGAGTTACTAATGCAGAAAGTAGTTGTTGGGATGTCCGGAGGGGTAGATTCCTCCGTGGCAGCATACCTTTTAAAAAAACAGGGATATGATGTCATAGGTGTTACAATGCAGATATGGCAGGACGAAGATGTCTGCACCATATCTGAAAGCGGCGGCTGCTGTGGCTTAAGTGCGGTTGAAGATGCAAGAAGAGTGGCTTCGGTCCTTAATATTCCGCACTATGTAATGAATTTCAGAAAAGAATTTAAGGAAGCGGTAATAGATTATTTTGTGTCGGAATATGTTATGGCAAGGACACCTAACCCTTGTATCGCATGTAACAGATTTGTCAAATGGGAAGCACTGCTTACCCGATCTTTGTCAATCGGTGCGGATTATATTGCTACGGGTCATTATGCGACCATAGAAAAGCTTAAAAACGGCAGATTTGCCGTAAAGAAATCCGTGACCGCAGCCAAGGATCAAACTTATGCTTTATACAATCTGACTCAATTTCAGCTTGAACACACCCTTATGCCTGTCGGAGCGTATACCAAAGATGAAATACGGGCTATAGCCGCTGAATTAAATCTTCCCGTTGCAAATAAGCCGGACAGCCAGGAAATCTGTTTTGTTGCCAATAACGATTATGCCCAGTTTATAAAAGAGTATCTGGACGATGAAGAAAACAGAAAAATAATAGAGGAAAAAAGAAGACAATATTTAAGTGAAATGGATAAAGCCGGATATGGTTTTACGCCCGGTAACTTTGTAGATACCAAAGGAAATATACTGGGACAGCATAAAGGACTTGCCCATTATACGATCGGGCAAAGAAAAGGATTGAATCTAGCCTTGGGAAGGCCTGTATTTGTAATGGAACTAAGGCCAGAGACCAATGAGGTTGTTATTGGAGATGCCGGTGATGTATTTACCGATCGTTTTTATGTCAATAACCTCAACTTTATGGCCATAGAAGATTTGGAAGATGAGATGGTGGTAACGGCAAAAATCCGCTACAGCCATCAGGGAGCAAAATGTACCATAAAAAGAACAGGCAAAGATGAGGTGTTATGTATTTTTGAAGAACCTCAAAGGGCGGTAACCCCCGGCCAGGCAGCAGTCTTTTATGACGGAGATTATGTGGTTGGCGGAGGAACCATCCTGGGTAAAAGATAGGAATGAAAGTCAGAATTTGGTACAGAAATAGATAAAGGCTGTCGCAAACATTGTTTGCGGCAGCCTTATATAATTTGATATTATTTCATTAGCAGGCTAAATTTATATTTTTTGAAGTATATTACTCAAATTACAATTATGAAAACGAAGCAAATATTTATTACAGATAAAAGATGGCAAAGAATAATAAAACATATTAAATTTATTAAGAACAGGATTGTTTTAATTATAGTCGTATCGAATAAAAGGCGGCTTTTATGTTTAATGAGCAGATTATAAAGAAAATGGTTTTTACTTTTACAGTTTAACCATTACGGGCTTGCCTTCTTTAAATACGGTATAATATTTATATCCTAACTCTTTTAAAAGAGCTTCAGCCCTGTCAAAATCATAGCAAAGGTGTTCTGGCTTGTGGGCATCGGAACCAATGGTAATTATTTCACCGCCCAGCTCTTTATATCTTTTTAAGATCTCGGTTTTGGGGTGCGGATGTCCAAGACCGTATTTATATCCGGAAGTATTTAATTCTATTCCTTTTTGATGTTTTAAGAGTGTCTTTAATATCTCATCTATAATATCCGCATAATCGGAATAAGAATATTCCGTATAGTTTACTTTGCTGCTTGGGGCATAACGGATGATATAATCGATATGACCGCAGACATGAAAACCCTGATACATTTCGCAGCTTTCTTTAATAGCTTTAAAACATTTATATATACCTTCTTTTTCACTTATTTTTTCCCAGTAATGTGGATAAAAAGGGTCCATATGGTCCACCACGTGGATAGATCCGATTATGAAATCAAAGGGATAAGCGTTTATGAGCTTTGTCATCGAGTCGGTTACCTGGGGTTGCAATCCCAGTTCAACTCCGAATAGAATCTCTATTTGCGATTTATATTTTTCTTTTAAATATTCCAGTGTTTTAAAATAATCTTCAGGGTCAAATTCAAATTTAAAACCATACATTTCTGGATAATCATAATCCATATGGTCGGTAAAGCATATGGTTTTTAGGCCTGATTTTATTGCTTGCGTTATCATATCTTCCATCCGGGCTTTTCCGTCAGCGGAAAAATCGGAATGGACATGAAAATCGGCTGTTATCATATGGTTCTCCTTTCTTGGTGTGTCTGTTTTTCCGGCTATTCACCGATACTTTGTATTCCTGATATATCGGTATCCGCTATCATGGAGTAATTGGTATAATATATGACAAAACCGGGCTTTGAGCCTTTAGGTTTTTTTATATTTTTTACCTGAGTATAATCGACTTCCACTTTTTTGGCATCCTTTAAAGAACTGTAGTAGGCAGCTAGTTTTGCAGCTTCTTCAAAGGTCCTGTCCGGAAGTTCGTCCCCGCCGCTTTTAACAATCACATGGGAACCGGGCTGATTTTTGGCATGGAACCACCAATCGTTTTTGTCCGCCAATTTAAATGACAGTTCCTCGTTTTGATAATTGTTCTTGCCTACATAAATATGATATCCGTCCGATGAGATATAATGAAATGGCTTACTTTTGCCGTTCTTTGAAGAACTCTTTGATGCCTGTTTCTTATCGGCGCTTTTCTTTTTAATATACCCGTATTCCATAAGCTCATGTTTAACATCGGCTAAATCATCTTCGCTTGTAGCAATTTCCAGGGCATTTTGAATTGATTTTAAGTGATCGATTTCATCTTTGGTTTCCTGTATAAGTTCGGACAGGGCTTCGTAAGTCCGCTTCATCTTATTGTATTTTTCAAAATAGCGTTTGGCATTATCCATAGGTGACATGGTGGGGTCCAAAGGAATACGAATTTCTTCATTATTATAATAATTTTGAGCAATCAGTTCTTTTGCGCCGGGTTCCAGATTATACCCGTAAGCTGTTATAAGTTCCCCGTATATTTTATATTTGTCCCTGTCTTCGGTATCTTTCAGTTGTTTTAGCTGTAAGTCATATTTTTTTATGCTTCTTTCTATTGCATTGGCGACTAATTTTCTTAATTCTGCGGATTTCTGTTTCATAACGGAAACCGCATTTTTTGAGGCATAATAAGCCTCCAGCATTTCGGAAACGGTTGTGAATTTTCGTATTTCATATTTCGGATCAGAATAAGTAGTTAGTGGAATGCTTGAAAATTCCACAGGACCGTCTTCACCGACAATTATATGAGGAAAGAATTCCTTATCCTTAACCAATTGAATGATTCTTTCAAAGTTTTTAAATAAATGCAAACCCATATCTTCATTGAGAGCAGAAGTTGAAGATCCGGAATCAAGGGAAGCCCGATGGCATATTTCATTGGCTATCAAAGGGCTAATACCTGTTATGCCGCTGTAGATGGCTTTTCCGATTGGTTGAGCTTTTGATAAAACATTTTCTCTAAAAGATGCAAAATCTATGTTAAACGGGTCTAATTTATCGGCGGTTTGAGGAATGAAATATTCCCTGCCCGGAAGAACTTCACGGATTGAACTCATAAACTGGTTAACTCTCTTGATACTGTCTATTATAACCATTTGGTCATCGCAAAGAATTATATTGCTGTGTTTGCCCATAAGCTCAATTATCAGATATTTAACCTTCAGATCTCCGAGTTCATCCAGGTGTTCCAGTTTTATCATTACAATCCGTTCCAAACCAGGCTGGACTATATCAAGTATTTTTCCGTTATTCAGATATTTGCGAAGAAGCATGCAAAAATTAGGTGCCGTTAAAGGATTTGGCTTGGTATTTTCGGTCAGGTATATTAACGGCATACCAGCAGCAGCCGAAAGAAAGAGCTTATACACATTTCTGTCCTGGCCTTTTATTGTAATGATAAGTTCATCTTTTTCGGGCTGGGAAATTTTGTTTATCCTTCCGCCAATAAGGGTATTTTGCAATTCATAGACTATATTTGCAATTACAATTCCGTCTAATGCCATAATAACCTCCGTTAATGTAAGGTAGTACGATGTTTATGCAGCCGACATTAAATCGTCCGTTTATCCCGGATATTATAGCATATACTAACGAAAAATTATATAGTTATCATGATAATTATATAAGACTTTATTATTTAAAAGGGATTGAAGCTCGCCTGAAGGGTTGATACCATTACCCCTTCTGCCACTTTATGGAAATGATGAAGAAATTTCCAGGTGTATTTAATGCAGGTTTATTGTATAATATTTTTGTAACAATTTTGTAATAATTTATACGTACTAAAAACTAATTCCCTATGGAGGTTTAATATGACCAGAAAAGTACATAAGATTGCTGCTTACTGTATGATAGGTTCATTGACATTTATGGGAGGAGTAAATACTGCATATGCATCAACAGAACCGGTTGCAGGTATAACGGTATTATTGGACGATATCAGTACAAACGCAAAAATACAGGATCAGGAAATAGGAGATATTCTTAATCCTATCATTAAATATAAAGATTTGGCAATAGCAAATGTAAGTAATTACGTAAATATCAGGAGCGAAGCAAGTACAGACAGTAAGATATTGGGGAAGCTTTATAATAACGGTACTGCTACAATTCTTGGCATTGAAGGAGAATGGCTTAAAATAAAATCGGGTGATGTAACCGGGTACATAAAATCAGAATATTTGATAACAGGTTTACAAGCATGTGAACTGGCTGATGAGGTTAAAACTAAACTGGCTACCGTAAAAGCAAGAACATTAAATGTCAGATCGAAGGCAGATATAAATTCTTCTGTGGTGACACAGGTTCCCCAGGGTGATAGGTTTGAAGTTTTAGCAGAGTATGAAGATTGGATAAAAATATCCTTAGGAGATAAGATAGGTTATGTGTCTTCCGATTATGTGGACATAAAGACGGATTTTAAAAAAGCTGTTTCTATCGAACAGGAGCAGGAAAGGCTTAAACTGGAAAAAGCACTGAAAGAAAAAAATAATTCCACAAGTTCCAATGCCACAAGTTCCTTAAGGCAAAGGATAGTTAATTTTGCTTTGAAATTTAAAGGGAATCCTTATGTTTGGGGAGGAACAAGCCTGACTAAAGGAGCGGATTGCTCAGGCTTTACCCAATCCGTATTTAAAAATTTCGGTATTTCAATTCCCAGGACTTCAAGAGCACAGGCAAACTCAGGCAAGAGAGTTTCAATGGATAAAATTCAACCGGGTGATTTAATTTTTTATACAAAGAACGGAAGGATCAATCATGTGGCGCTTTATATAGGTAACGGTAAAGTAATAGGTGCTGCCAGCAGAAAAGAAGGTATAACAATAAAGGCATATAATTATAGAACACCCTATAAGGCGGTAAGCTACATAAATAATTAGTTTACAGTTTGTTTACACTTTGTTAACAATTTGTTCATGGTGTCAGGCACCCTTAAAAGGTAACATAATACTGAAAGGAGGGTATTTATGGAACCTAAAAAATTATATCGTTCAGCCACTAATAAGATGATTTGCGGTGTTTGTCAGGGTATTGCGGAGTATATAAATTTGGATCCTACTATAGTCAGGTTACTGTGGGTACTATTTTCATTGGCCGGAGGTGCCGGCATCATTTTTTACATTGCCGCTGCAATAATTATGCCGGTTAAGCAGGAGTATTAAGATGTGAATAATGATTCATTTAAATGGGGTATACCGATAGGTTTTAAAGTTGTTACGGTATACCCTTATAATTTACCCAAGTGCACTTGATTAGTGTACCCGGTTTATTATCTCTATTATTTGTTCTGCTTCAAAAGGTTTGGTAAGAAATTCTGCGGCTCCGTATTTTAGTGCATCTACCATTTTGGATTTTTGGCCTGCTGCTGTTACCATTATTACTTTGGCATCCTTATCAATTTCTCTTATTTCTCTTAAGGCCTCCAATCCGTCCATAACGGGCATTGTAATATCCATTGTTGTAATGTCGGGTTGCAATTCTTTGAATTTGCTAACGGCATCTTTACCGTTTATGGCTTCACCAATAACTTCATGGCCGTTTTCTATAAGAATATTTTTCAGAATTTTTCTGGAAGTAATGGAATCATCAACGATAAGTATTTTTGCCATCTTTAATACCCTCCTAACATATTTCAACCTTTTTATCTACAACGACCAATAAGTCAGTTTGCTTTCCGTTAATTATTATAGGAATCACGTAAATATCACCGTCAGACTTTATGGTTTTGTTTTTATCGAACTGAGGAGGTGTCATATCAATATGTATGTCGTCTGTAATTATTTTGGAGGCGTATAATCCGTTGCTGACATTTAAGAATTCGCAAACCGAGTCGAAGGCTTCCTCATTCATAACCTTAAATTCTTCTTTAGCGAAAGGACTTGCAATATTAATCAGTGCTTCATCTTCACCTGCCAAACCGACAAATAAATCATGGCTTCCTACAAGCTGTTGATAAGCTACGGATGGGAAGGTATATTTTTTTACCGTATAATATTTTTTCAACATGATATTATTATTTATAAAGCGGATAATATTACGAATCACCAAAGCTATGCAATCAGCGAAAGGAATATTACTATCTATAAACACAGGGATTATCTGGTCAATATCACCTGATTTTAAGGCATTAAGTTCCAAATCGGTTAGGCCGTAATCCTTTTTAAATTCCTCTATACATTCTTCAATTTCATTTAGATTCATTATATTCATGTCTATAAGAGACTGTATAAATTTCAAATAAGGGTTCCCTTGAAGCGTAAGCAAATAATTTACTTCTTCTGCCAGCAAATAACCTTTTTCAATAGCTATATCACCAAAACGGCTGTCTTTTTTCTTTTGAAGCTCATTGAGTTCTTCAGCTTGTTTGGGCGTCAACAGTTTTTCTGCTACAGCTATAACCCCAAGTTTAGCACGAGAAGTATGTTCTTTCATTATTGCTTCCAGTTGTGAATGAGAAATCTTATTTTTCTCCAACAGGTATTCCCCAAAGTAAAGCCCGAACATGATGTTTCTCCTTTCGTTCATTGATTGTTCTCAGATTTGGTATAATAGGTTATATATCAGAACTGGAGTATGATTACACCTATTACATTAAAAATCCATATATGTATAATATACAACAAATTTTATAAAAAAAATAGTCTTTATTTGAAAATATTCTTTTTTTAATTATAAAAATAAGACAAAATAATTAATTTGCTCAAAAAGCTTTGTTTAAGTATGCAAATATATACAATTTACCCTTGTAAAGTATAGCGGATTTTTATATAAAAAATAAGATGACAATTGGTATTTCCTATGTTAAAGTATTGTTTAAGCTAAAATAGTTGGAGGTTGCTATGAAGAAAATAGTCGACTTAATATCAGAAGACGTAAAGCAGGCGTTTGCTTCGAAAGGATATGAGGAGAAATATGGATTTGTTACTCTGTCAAACAGGCCTGATTTGTGCCAATTCCAGTGTAACGGGGCATTACAGGCAGCAAAGGCATACAAAAAAGCACCGATTATAATTGCTCAGGAAATTGCAGATATTCTTAAAGAAAATGCCCGTTATAAAGAAATAACTGCTATTGCACCTGGATTTATAAATATAACATTAAGCGATGAGTTTCTTGCCGGATATTTGAACGGGATGCGCAAAGAAAAGGATTTCGGATGCGAAAAAGAGCCCAATCCGATGAAAATTATTATTGATTACGGCGGCCCGAATATTGCAAAACCCCTTCATGTAGGGCATATGCGTTCTGCGGTAATCGGTGAAAGCTTAAAGCGCATTTTCAGGTTTATGGGAAATGAGGTTATCGGAGATGTTCACCTGGGAGACTGGGGAACCCAGATGGGACTGGTAATTGCAGAATTAAAAAGAAGGAAACCGGACTTGGTTTACTTTGACGATAACTATACCGGCGAATATCCTGAGGAAGCTCCTTTTACCCTTTCGGAACTGGAGGAAATATATCCTGCGGCCAGCGCTTATTCCAAAGAAAATCCCGAGTTTCGCGAGGAAGCCAAGAAAATTACCTATCTTATGCAAAACGGACACAGAGGGTACATGGCTTTATGGAAGCATATGCAGGATGTATCCGTAACCGATTTAAAAAGGATATATGAAAGGCTTAATGTTTCCTTTGAACTTTGGAAAAAGGAAAGCGATGCCCAGCCTTATATTCCTGATATGGTTAAGTATTTAAAAGAAAACGGTTATGCAAGAATAAGCGACGGAGCTTTGGTTGTTGATGTAAAAGAAGAAACAGATACCAAAGAAATACCGCCTTGTATGATATTAAAATCCGACGGAGCCACCTTGTATAATACGACCGATTTGGCAACCATTGTAGAACGGATGGAGCTATTTAATCCCGATCAGATTATATATATTACAGATAAAAGGCAGGATTTATATTTTGAAACCATATTCCGCTGTGCAAGAAAGACCAAGCTGGTAAATGAGAATACAAAGCTTAAATTTATAGGCTTTGGAACTATGAACGGCAAAGACGGCAAACCATTCAAGACCAGGGACGGCGGGGTTCTTCGTCTTGAATATTTAATTGATATGGTTACCGATGAGGTATACCGCAAAATCATGGAAAACAGAACCATGGATGAAGAAGAAGCCAGAAAAGTTGCAGAAAAGGTAGGACTTGCAGCCCTTAAGTATGGGGATTTGTCCAACCAGATTTCCAAGGATTATATCTTTGATGTGGACAGGTTTACTTCTTTTGAAGGTAATACCGGCCCTTACATTTTATATACAATAGTAAGAATAAAATCCATACTTGAGAAATTTAAAGAAACAGGTAAAACGGTAAATCCCGGTCTTGAGATACTGGAAGCCCAGTCAGATACAGAAAGGGATCTGATGCTGCAAATTACGAAGTTTAGTGACACGATTCAGGGGGCATATGAAGAAATGGCACCCCACAGGATTTGTCAGTATATATATGAATTATCGGATAAATTCAGCAGTTTTTATCATGAAACCAAGATCATATCCGACGAATACGACGAGAAAAGACAGGCATCCTTAATACTTTTAATTACGCTTGTACAGGGAATATTACTGACATGTATTGATCTTCTGGGATTTACAGCACCTGACCGTATGTAAAAAAGAAAAAGCGAGGTATCCAAAATTCCCTATTAAGCGAAAGGGGAGAGGATGTCCTCGCTTTAATGGCATAGGAGGGGATAATATGTATAATTTGATTTCCAAACTGGTAGTATATAAAAATCTCGGTGATAACTGTCTGCTGGTAAAACTGGCTGATGTAATCAAGGAATTTGATTACCTGTCTGAAAGCAGAGAAAAGATAAACCATATTGATAAGGAAAATATCATATCCAGGATTTACACTCTTATAAATGAACTTTTGGATATAGCCACCGTATATGGTTTTGATAATAACCTGTGGCAAAATTATCTGGCCTATCTGCTTATAAGTACAGAAAATCCTTTCAGCATTATCTGTGAAAAATCGGGGTCAAAAGAAGGAACTGTAAATATATTTGCAAAATCGGACTTTAAAATATTTAAGGACTTGTTTCATTATGACTTTACCGGGCTTGAAGAAAAACTCGGTATTAACTGTTTTTCTATAATTACCAACTATAAAGCCATAGAGAAGAACAGCACCAGATACAATAAAAATGTCAGTGACAAAGTAAAAATGATATGTGACAAAATAGCTGCTGCAAAAGACGAGGATGAAATTTTTAAGATTGTCACCGATTTTTACAGGGATTATGGTGTGGGCAAATTTGGCCTTAATAAAGCTTTCCGTATATCAAAAGAAAAAGGAGATTTGGAAATAATACCGATAATTAACACCCGGGATGTACGGCTTTCGGATCTGGTAGGTTATGAGATGCAAAAACAGAAACTTGTTGAAAATACAAAAGCTTTTGTGGAAGGGAAAAAGGCCAACAATGTCCTATTATACGGTGACAGCGGTACGGGAAAATCCACATCGGTAAAAGCTATCCTGAACGAATTCTACGACAGGGGCCTTAGAATGATAGAAATTTATAAGCATCAGATTAAGGAACTTCCCGAAGTTATTTCTCAGATAAAAAACAGGAATTATAAATTTATTTTATACATGGACGATTTGTCCTTTGAAGAATTTGAAACAGAATACAAGTATCTTAAGGCGGTAATAGAAGGAGGTCTGGAAAACAAGCCGGACAACATACTTATTTATGCCACATCCAACCGCAGGCATTTAATTAAGGAAACCTGGAAAGACCGGTCAGATATGGAATACAATGAAGACATCCACCGGTCCGATACTATAGAAGAAAAATTGTCATTGGTACAACGTTTCGGAATTACCATAAATTATTCGGCTCCCTCCAGGGACGAATACATAAAGATTGTAAAAGAATTGGCGGCAAGAGAAGGTATAAGCTACCTTTCTGAGGACGAACTTATCGCCCAGGCTAACAGATGGGAATTATACAACGGCGGTTTATCGGGAAGGACTGCCCAGCAGTTTATAAATTACCTGGCCGGTAAGGAAATCTAATATTTTCAGTCATGTAAATTATGTAAATATAAAGTATTATAAAGTTTTATTTATAATAGCTGAAAGGAGAATACTCCTTGAATATTTTAATAAAAAACGGATATGTGATAGATCCTAAATCTAACTTGGAAGGTTATTATGATATCCTAATAAAGGACGGCATGATATGGAAAGTATCAAAAAACCTAGCTACGGAGAATGTTCATTATATTACCGCAAACAGGGTTATTGACGCATCCGGAAAATATGTTATGCCGGGCTTTATTGATCTTCATGTGCACCTTAGAGAACCGGGATATGAATATAAGGAAGATATATTAAGCGGTTCCAGGGCTGCTGCAGCAGGAGGTTTTACTACTATATGTGCCATGCCAAATACCAATCCGCCTATGGACTGTGAAGAAATAATAAAAGCGGTTATTGATAAGGCAAAGGATGCTTTTGTAAATGTCCTTCCGGTTGGAGCCATAACCTTAGGGCAGGAAGGTAAGGAGATTAGCGATATACCTGCACTGGTTAAAGCCGGTGCCATAGCCATAAGTGAGGACGGCAAGTCGGTTATGAATTCGGATCTTTATGCCGTGGCTTTAAAACAGGCAGCAAGATTAGGTATCCCAGTCTTTGCCCATTGTGAGGACAAGGCATTGTCAAAAGACGGAGTTATCAATGAAGGAGATAAAGCGAAGAAGCTGGGGCTTCCGGGGATATCAAACAGTGTAGAGGATATTATCGTAGCCAGAGATATAATCCTTGCAAAAGAAACCGGAGCAAAGCTCCATCTTTGCCATTGTTCGACCGAGGGAAGCACATATATGCTTAAAATAGCCAAAGAACTTGGCATAAATGTTACCGGTGAAACCTGCCCTCATTATTTTACTTTGTCTGACAGTGACATACCGGGAGATGATTCCAACTATAAGATGAATCCGCCTTTACGTTCACGTAAAGATGTGGAAGCAATAAAAAATGCCCTTAAAAATGATATATTGGATATCATTGCTACGGACCATGCTCCTCATTCCGAGGAAGAAAAGAGCAGGCCTATGAAAAATGCTCCCTTCGGTATTGTCGGACTTGAGACTGCATTTTCGGTAACATGGACTGAACTTGTAACAACGGGAATTATTAGCTGCAGGCAACTGGTGGAAAAAATGAGCGTAAATCCCGCAAAAATCCTAGGCATTGAAAAAGGCTGCATTGGTGAAGGGCTTACAGCCGATGTTGTGATTGTTGATCCCGAAACTGAATATGTAATTGATAAAAACAAATTTTTGTCCAAGGGCAAAAATACTCCCTTCCATGGGAAAAAAGTAAAAGGTAGGGTTTTATATACTATCGTATCCGGATACATAAAATATGAACTAAATTGATAAATCCCGATTTATAAGTGAATTAAGATACGTGAGCAAACGTAAAATATCGCAGTATAAGCATTCTATGATATTGAATTAGATCCATTTACCTTTTAACCTTATTGATTTTTATATTTATAAATCGAGCCGAGTTAAACATTTTTCTAATGGAATGTGTAGATAAGAACTGATTTAAAAGACTATGGAATGTGATTTTACCTTAAACTTCACTGATATGGAGGGATACCATGATAAATAAACTTATAAACAGAATAGGGGAACTTGAAGCACCTATTGTGGTAGGGCTTGACCCCATGATGTCTTATGTTCCGAACCATTTAATTGAGCAGGGATATAAGGATAAAGGCGAAAACCTTGAGGGAGTTACGGAAGCCATATGGTTATATAATAAAGGAATTATAGATGCCGTCTATGATCTGGTCCCTGCCGTTAAGCCCCAGATAGCCATGTATGAGCAGTTTGGCCTTGAAGGAATGAAAGTTTATGTAAAAACACTTGAGTATGCCAGGCAAAAAGGTTTAATTGTAATAGGGGATGTAAAACGGGGAGATATCGGCTCGACATCCGAAGCTTATGCAACCGGTCATCTGGGGAAAATAAACATAGGCGGCAAAGATTACAGGGGTTTTGACGAAGATTTTATAACAGTAAACCCATATCTGGGCTCCGACGGTATTCTTCCCTTTATTGAAGTTTGTAAGCAAGAAAAAAAAGGTTTGTTCATACTTGTAAAAACATCAAACCCGTCCAGCGGAGAATTTCAGGATCAGCTTGTGGACGGAAGGCCTTTGTATGAGCTGGTAGGAAAGAAAGTAGCTGAGTGGGGAGAACTGTTCATGGGGGAATCCTACAGTTATATCGGAGCCGTAGTAGGGGCTACATATCCGGAAGTAGGAAAAGAATTAAGAAAGCTTATGCCAAAAACCTTTATCCTTGTACCGGGCTACGGGGCCCAGGGAGGCAAAGCAGAAGATTTAAAATTTTATTTTGACAATAACGGAATGGGAGCCATAGTCAATTCTTCAAGGGGAATTATAGCGGCATACAGGTTGCCCCAGTACGCATCATACGGTGAGAAAAATTATGCAGATGCGGCAAGACAGGCTGTTATCGATATGAAGGAAGACCTTAAAAAGGCCTGGGTTAAAAAGAGTGTTTAATTATCATAATATATAAAAATTCAAAAATAATAAAGCGAAGTATAAGCAGATAAAAAGTTAAGAATATGAATAAGTGATAAACTAAAAAACGAACAAAGGTTGTCACCCTTTGTTCGTTTTTTAGCTAAAATACGCATTCAATACTTTGCAGTAGAAAAATATTTTGCTGTTTTAGGTATTTTAAATTCTTTAATTGATTATACGATATGTCGGTTAAGCAAGTTCTTGTTTCTTACATATTAAATTACAACAGCTTTTTACATAATTTTTTCAGGTTCGGGATATTCTTTTCCGAATGTTTCAACGGTAACTTTCGTCATTATTTGAGGTTCAAGAGGTTTATCGTTGTAATCTGTTTTTGTCTCGGCTATTTTATTAACCACGTCCATACCTTCAATTACTTTTCCGAATGCAGCATAAGAACCGTCAAGATGAGGGGCATCTTTATGCATTATAAAGAACTGAGAACCGGCCGAGTCCGGTCTTTGGGTTCTGGCCATAGATATGACTCCTGCTTTGTGCTTCAGATTGTTTTCAAAATTATTGTAAGTAAATTCACCTTTAATGGTATAACCGGGCCCGCCTGTCCCGTTTCCCAGAGGATCTCCGCCCTGAATCATAAATCCGCGGATAACTCTGTGAAATGTAAGTCCGTTATAAAAACCTTTGTTAATCAGAGAGATAAAGTTGTTGACTGTGTTGGGGGCAACATCGGGATAAAGCTCAATTTTAATGACATCTCCGTTTTGCATTTCGATAGTCACAATTGGATTCATGCGCCTTGTATATCCTTTCTTATTGGAATATGGTTTGTCCGTCGCTGGTAAATATAACACAGGCAAAAGTTTTTTGTCAAGGGACATTCCTAATTAAGGGATTTTATGTTGCTAACAGGGCATGGTTTTGTTACTTAATCCAACTTGCATTTTTATATATGTTATTTTATTATTAGTTTATTATTGCAAAAATGGTAATATGAGGGAGATTATATGGAAGACATTATTAAAGTCGAACATCTGGTAAAGCATTTTAAAAATGTAAAAGCTGTGGATGATATTAGCTTTTCGGTAAAAAAGGGGGAACTGTTCGGTTTTCTGGGAGTTAACGGAGCCGGTAAATCTACGACCATAAATATGCTCTGTACCTTGTTTGCCCCGGATCAGGGAAAGGTAACGATATGCGGATATGAACTGGGAAAAGATAATAATGCTATCCGCTTAAGGCTGGGAGTGGTTTTTCAGCACAATACACTGGATGACAGACTTACCATAAGGCAAAATTTATTAAGCAGAGCCTATTTATACGAAAAAGATAAAAGTATTATAAAGAAAAATCTGGACATGGTATGTGATACTCTGGACATAGGACCGCTGCTTGACAGGCAGTACAGGCATTTATCAGGCGGTCAGAAAAGGCGTTGCGAAATAGCCAGGGCAATTATGAATCAGCCTGAAATTCTATTTTTGGATGAGCCGACTACAGGCCTTGATCCTCAGACCAGGAGGATGGTTTGGAACAGTGTGGAAAGGCTTCGGAAAGAACATAATATGACCATATTCTTAACCACTCATTATCTGGAGGAAGCCGCAAGGGCGCATAATATTGCCATAATAGACAGCGGAAAGATTGTGGCCAGTGATACACCGACAAAACTTAAAGAAACTTATGCCACGGACCGGATCAGGGTCTTTTCCGATAATTACGAAAAAGTTATTGAAATCGCAAATAGCCATAATTTGGCCTATAAAGAAAAGAGCAACCATATTACAATAATAATTCCCGATACCAAGTCAGCCATACCGATACTTAATGAGCTTGAACCTTATATAAGCTCATTTGAAGTGGTACAAGGCACCATGGATGATGTGTTTTTAAATGTTACAGGAAAGCAGCTCAGGGAAGAAATATAGGGGGATTATGCTTATGAAAGCTTTAACTTCAATAGTAAAAAGAAATATACTGGTTTATTGCAAAGACTATGAGAATGTTTTCTACACCTTTATATCCATGATAATTATTATAATAATGATGCTTATTTTTCTGGGTGACTTAAATATCGACATTGTCAGAGGCGTTTTAAATGATATGGACAAATTTATGAAAGAAAACCCAATTCCTCAGGAGTATTTAATTGCTGGCACCAGAAATCCTGAAATGGATTATGAAAATGCCAGAACTTTAATGTTATCTCTGCTTATTGGGGGAATTACCATAGTTAACGGAATTTCAGCATCTATGGGAATGCTTAGCATGATGAGCTGGGATGAGGAAAGCGGCAAGTTTGCAGGATTTTTTGTGGCACCGATTTCCCGTTTTGTATTGGTTACAGGTTATGTAATCTCAGCCATTTGTTTAAGTGTGATTTTCAGCCTGTTTACTGCTATGGTATCTGAATTTATTTTGTTTATCACAGGAGGAACAATTTTATCGGTAAAACAGATGTTAAAAGTTCTCGGTTTGATTCTGCTTAATGCTTTTTCCACGACATCTTTTTTGTTTTTTATTACCGGTTTTGCAAAAACTAGAAGCGCATTTAACGGTATTGCAAACTTTGTCCATATTCTTTCGGGTTTTGTAACCGGTATGTACGTACCTATAGGTTATATGCCCGGTATAGTGAAAAAAGTGCTTGTTTTTGTACCTATGACCCAGGGAAGTGCCTGGATACGTAAAGTATTTACCGATGAGGTCTTAAATAAAACATTTGCGGGACTGCCGAAAGAGGTAGTTACGGAATACGGAGAAATATCGGGTATAACAATGAAATTGGGAGATAAAGTTATAACCTCCTGGATGCAGTTTGCACTGATGTTCGGAAGCGGAATTCTGTTTCTTGTACTGTCGTCCATAAGGATGAGAAAGAAAAATGTAGGGCAGTAATAGGAAGATATGATAATTAAAACCTGTGAATATATCATAACAGCTCAGCTGCCCATAAGAAAAAGTCAGTTATTTTGGATGTTTTAATACGTAAACTTTACAACCAAAAAAAATATGTAATCTTAAAAAAGAATACGCTGAATTTGCGACAGGTAAAATATGCCCGTTAACAAGCAAATTCAGCGGTTTTTATGGTTAAATAACGCCATATTTTTGACACATATGAATTGAGCAAAATAAAATACGCGAATTTTAAATTAGAATTTTCTACGGACGATACCTGACCTTGCTCATAATAAAACGGCTTTTTGGTATGGCAGGCATTCTTCGCAAACTAATACTTAAATCCTGGGGCGGAACTACATATGATAAATGCTTTGCTATAAACTCCATACCGGTTTTTAAAAGGGTAATTACAATCCATTCTCCCGGACAACGATGGCCTTTTGCGGGATCACCGCCCCCTTGAGGGATGAAATCATAGGGATTGCCGTCCATAAAGGTAAAACGTTCCGGAAAAAATGTGTTGGGGATTTCCCATATCCGGCTGTCATGATTGGTACCATAAACGTCCAGGAAAACAAGGGTGCCTTTTTTGAAAAAGTAATTATTAAATATAAAATTATCTCTTACCTTAGCACCCAAAAAAGGTGCAAAAGGATAAAACCTTCTGATTTCCTGGGCAAACATATGAGAGTAATTCAGTTCGCCTTTAATTAACTTCTCTTTACAGTCCGGATATCGTAAAAGGGCCAGGGCACCGAAAGTAATATAAGTTGCTATGGCAGTAATAGGTCTTAAGATATTAATTAATTCTATACCGGCAGTTTTTGAATCCAGTAATCTGCCGTTTGGGTCTTTGTAATAGGCTATCTTATATATGGCGGAATCTTCGGGAACATATTTTTTTCCGTTTCTTAGTTCCGTTATCAGTTTTTCCATTTTACATTCGGTTCTGATTCTGGCAAGCCTGCCTTTTAAATACCGGGGTCCTATTGCACCGAAGGCATCTATCATGGCAGAAAGGTCCTTTGCCAATATTTTTGCGTCTTCTTTTGATATAGGTATGCCAGCCCAGATGCATGCGGCCCGGCAATGGAGGGCGGCAGCTTCATCAAAAAGAACTATGCTTTTATTTTCCCATTCTTTAGCGTAGGCTTCCCACAATTTTTTGACGATATCATTCAACTCATCGATTTTGTCCGGTTTAGTTATAGAAAGGAAAAGTTTTTTTCTGTGCCTGTGATTTTTACCGTCCATGGATTGAATTGCATTCATACCAAATAAGGTTTTTTGAATCCTTTTTGGCAAGGCTTTCTTTCTTGTAAAAAGCCTGTTGTTGTAAAATAGTTCGGCACAGTCTTCGCCGGTCATGCATATAATCTTTTTGCCCATCATACGAGTGATAAAAACATCGGAATTATATTTGCGGCATCGGTTTGATATAAACAAATATCCTTCCATAAGAAGGTTAAGAGTGCTGTCAAGACATTTGTCGCTGGGTATCTTTAAATGTCCGGTCATAAGCATCTCTCCTGATGGCTCAATAGTAAAATTTACGGATTAATAAAATGATTAAATCCATGTATTACTTATTTATTTTATTATTATTCCAATATAATTCAGCGATTATTATGCCTTTCCAAATATAATTTGATAAATTGCTGTTTAGTAAATTTTATACCTCATATACGCATGTTCGGATTCATAGGGAACAAACCCCAGTTTTTGGTATAATCGGTATTGGGGTAGTGTATAAACATTCATTATAGTTCCGGTTATACCGGTTATAAAGGATGGGTTTGCGGGTTTTTCCTGTATCAGCAGAAAAACCGTTGAAACTATAATGGCATTATCTTCACATACATATACAAATAAGTCCCGGTTTAGATGTTTCGAAAAATAGTCCTTAAGTTGAGACCTTATTGTTTTTATCTGCTCATCCGACAGTTTGCCGTAATCCTCGGCAAAATAAGCTAAACGCATATTTATAAGCTGTAAAATATCCGATTCTTTAGCCTGCCTGTAAATCATATCAGTCTTTCCTCTCTGTAAAAATAATTGTTTGTAATTGTATAATCTAAATTATAACTTACCAATAACGCAGAAGACATATACATAAAACATAACACAAAAAGCTAAGTATGACCAAACAAGGTATTTTATAATTATAAAATATTTTATATTATAATTGAATAAATATACATTTTCAAGAATGAGTTTACACAACTTTTATAGGAACAATACATGGTTAATAACGAGGTTATATTGATGAATATCTTAGACAGGCAATGTTAAGCATATTTTTATGTTATTTTGAAACAGATGTATTCTTATACTTGTATTTTACATGATGCTTGATTATAATTAATTGAAAAAAGAAAAGGAACAATAAACCAATGAAAGGATAATCGGCCGTGGATAAGTTTTATACTTTTAATGTTAAGACTTCACAAACAACCGAAATGATAAATATTACATCAAAAGTTCAGGAAGCAGTATCAAACAGCAAGGTAAAGGACGGATTATGTATAGTTTTTATTCCCCATACCACTGCGGCAGTTACCATTAACGAGAATGCCGATCCCGATGTGGTACGGGACTTTTTGATGGAAATAAACAAGGTAATACCTTTTTCCGACGGGTATCATCATATTGAGGGAAATTCTGCAGCTCACATAAAATCAAGCCTGATGGGCTTTTCTGAAACCGTAATAATTAAAGATTCCAGACTTGTTCTTGGAACCTGGCAGAGCATTTATCTGACTGAATTTGACGGGCCCAGAGTCAGAAAAGTCCATGTAAAAATAATTGAAGGGTAAATTTAAATATACACTGAATTTACATGAACTATTATCGGGGAGAATACCATGACACTTGCTGTAAAAAGAACCAACAAAGTATTGAAAAATGAAAAAATAGCAGAGGGAATATATGATATGTGGCTGGAAGCAAAAGATATGGCATCTTTTGCAAAACCGGGCCAGTTTGTATCCCTCTACTGTAATGACGGCAGCAGGCTGCTTCCGAGACCCATAAGCATATGTGAAACAGATCAAAGCACAGAAAGCCTGCGACTTTTATACAGGGTTGTGGGGAAAGGAACGGAAGAATTCTCAAAACTTAGACCCGGTGATATGATTGACTGTATGGGCCCTTTGGGTAACGGATTTACTTTGGAAGGGACCAGGGCTTTAATTATAGGCGGAGGAATAGGAATTCCTCCCTTGCTTGAACTGGCAAAGAGGCTGTCTTGTGAGAAAACTATTGTACTGGGATTCAGGGACGAAACCTTTCTGGTTAAAGATTTTGAGAAATACGGCAGTACATATGTGGCTACAGAAAGCGGCAATTTAGGCACCAAAGGGAATGTCCTTGACGCTATAAGGAAACATAGGCTTACGGGAGATATTATATATGCATGCGGGCCTGCCCCGATGCTAAGAGGCATAAAAGAGTTTGCCATGGAAAGTAAAATTAAGGCACAGCTTTCCTTGGAGGAGAGGATGGCATGTGGTATCGGCGCATGCCTTGCTTGTGTATGCAAGTCTGTTAAAACAGATCCTCACACCAATGTAAACAACAAAAGAATATGCAAAGAAGGCCCGGTATTTTATGCCGAAGAAGTCATATTATGAGGTTTAGTTTCTTAGTTTCGTTTTGAATAATATCAGTATTGGAAAGAATGTCTATACTTTTGAACAATGAAATTAAAAAGTTAATTTAAGCTAAAGTCAAAGATAGAAAACTAAAATAAAAGATATAAGGAAAGAAACTCAAAGATAAAGCTTAAGATATCACGATAGATATAACGATAGATATAACGATAGATATAACAGATATAACAATAGATATACGGTATATGGAGTGTTCGGATAAAATCATGAAGAATGCAGATATAAATTTGAAAGTAAATATCGCAGGTATAACATTTCAAAATCCGGTTACCACTGCCTCAGGAACTTTCGGTTCGGGCATGGAGTACAGCGATTTTGTGGATCTATCAAGGCTTGGAGCCTTAACAACAAAGGGGGTATCCCTTGACCCCTGGCCGGGCAACCCCACACCCAGAGTCGCTGAAACTTACGGTGGAATGCTTAATGCCATTGGCCTGCAAAATCCCGGTATAGATGTTTTTATAAAACGGGACTTGCCGTTTTTAAAATCTTATAATACCAGGATAATCGTAAATGTGGTAGGAAAGACCGAAGAAGAATACTGTGCGGTTGTTGAGCGGCTTTCGGACTGTGATGTGGATATGCTGGAGGTTAACATATCCTGCCCTAACGTAAAAGAAGGCGGTATAGCCTTCGGCCAGGACCCAAAAAGAGTTGAGGCCATAACAAAACAGGTAAAGAAGTACTCCAAAAAACCGCTTATAATTAAGCTTAGTCCCAATGTTACGGATATAGGGGAAAATGCAAAAGCGGCAGAGGCAGGAGGAGCCGATGCAATATCACTGATAAATACCCTGACCGGAATGAAGATAGATGTGGAAAGAAGGGCTTTTGTTCTTGCCAATAAGACAGGAGGGCTTTCAGGGCCTGCCATAAAACCTATAGCCGTCCGTATGGTTTATCAGGCGGCATGTGCGGTTCAAATACCTATTATAGGAATGGGAGGAATCATGAACGGTGAGGATGCCCTTGAATTTATAATGGCAGGCGCTACCATGGTGGCTGTAGGAACGGCAAATTTTATAAATCCGAAAGCCACAATGGAGGTAATTGATGGAATAGAGGCTTATCTGAAAAGGAATAATATAAAGGATATTAATGAATTAATCGGTTGTGTACGATAACGGAAGTGTTTTATAGATGATATGAATATTTTAGTTAATGGCGTGTCTAAAATTCGGTTCAAATGATGCATTAAAACAGCATCAGCAATTGAGTTATAATTAAATAGTTATTTTGATTAATAAGGGAAATTACGCGGGAGGATAATGATGGAGCAGTATAAAAAGGAATTTATAGAATTTATGGTTGATTGTGGTGTATTAAGATTTGGGGATTTTGTTACAAAAAGCGGAAGAAAAACGCCGTTTTTTATAAATACCGGATTTTATCAGACAGGAATGCAGCTTCGCAAATTAGGAGAATACTACGCCAAAGCCATAAAAGAAAAATTCGGCCTTGACTTTGATGTACTCTTCGGGCCTGCATATAAGGGTATCCCTTTAAGCGTGGCAGCATCTATGGCTATCAGTGAACATTATCAAAAGGAAGTAAGATACTGCTCTAACCGTAAAGAGATAAAAGACCACGGGGATAAAGGAATACTTCTTGGGTCTCCTATTAAAGACGGTGACAGGGTTATAATAATTGAAGATGTGACAACGGCCGGTACATCCATAAACGAAACCATGCCTATACTTATGGCTCAGGGAGACATAAAAGTGTTGGGCCTTGTGGTATCTGTAGACAGGATGGAAAGGGGTCAGGGTATGTTAAGTGCTCTAAAGGAAATAGAGAATACGTACGGAATAAAGACAACAGCCATAGTTACCATGGCAGAAGTTGTGGAACATCTTTATAACAAGCCTTATAAAGGCCAAATAGTAATAGACGACAATTTAAAAGAAGCGATAGAAGAATATTATCGGCAGTACGGTGTTAATAAATCTTAAATCAGGAGGCGAGGAATATGATGGAAAAAATCTATAACACAATGAAGTCGGTAGGGGTTTGGAATCTCGTGCTTGGTATAGTTTTGATTTTATCAAGCCTGACAGCAGGTATCTTTCTGATTATAAACGGGGTAAAATTACTGAGGAAGAAATCTGATCTGTTGTTTTAGTGAATTTTTCAACTCTGACTCTGATTTGCAGCTGTGCCCGGTTTCCGGTGTGGCAGCTGTAAATTTTGCTTAAAGATAAAATTTTTAATTAAATATAAGTGGCAGCTGTATTTGGGTTTATAAATAAACTAAATCAGGCTAAAGTTTTAAATATAAAATAGGCAAAAAAGCAGCCTGACCATAGTTAATTACTTATGCAGTAAATTCTCTTAAAACAAATAAAGCAGATTTTTATAAAAATAAATTGAAAAGAAGGAATAATTATGAAAACAAGTGACTTTTACTATGATTTACCGCAGGAATTAATAGCCCAGGATCCCCTGGAGGACAGGTCCTCTTCAAGGCTTATGGTCCTTGATAAGAACACGGGTAAATATGAGCACAGAATTTTTAAGGATATTACCGAATATTTAAGGAAGGGAGACTGTCTGGTACTTAATAATACCAAAGTAATTCCCGCCCGTTTAATCGGTGAGAAAATAAACATGACAGGCGAAAATTCCGGTGAGCCCGGCCGTGGCGCCCGTATAGAGCTTTTATTATTAAAGAGAAAAGAAAACGATATATGGGAAACATTAGTTAAACCGGGAAAGAAAGCAAAACCGGGAACAAAGATTTCTTTCGGTGACGGCATACTTTTTGGAGAAATACTGGATGTTGTCGAAGAAGGCAACCGTTTGGTAAAGTTCTATTATCAGGGCATATTTGAAGAGATTTTGGACAGGCTTGGCCAAATGCCCCTGCCCCCCTATATTACCCGGGAGCTGAAAGACAAAAACCGTTATCAGACGGTTTATGCAAAGTACGAAGGGTCAGCGGCAGCCCCGACGGCAGGTTTGCATTTTACAAACGAACTTTTGGAAGAAATAAAAAGTATGGGTGTCAATATAGCTTACGTTACACTGCATGTGGGACTGGGGACATTCCGTCCGGTTAAAGTGGATGATGTGAGCAAGCATCATATGCATTCGGAATATTATCAGGTCCTTAAGGAAGAAGCAGACAAGGTAAACGAAGCCAAGAAAAACGGGGGCAGGATTATATGTGTGGGAACCACAAGCTGCAGGACTATCGAATCTTCCTGTGATGAAAACGGCTATTTAAAAGCAGGAAGCGGAGAAACTTCCATCTTTATTTATCCGGGCTACCGCTTTAAAATAATGGACGGGTTAATTACGAATTTCCATTTGCCCGAATCAACTCTTTTAATGCTGGTATCTGCTTTTGCAGGAAGAGAGAATATACTTAATGCCTATAAAGAAGCGGTAGATAAACGTTATCGTTTTTTCAGTTTCGGAGATGCTATGTTAATAATATAAATAATTAAGATGCATTATATATAAAACTTTTCCCGTTTCCAATATACATTTAATATATAAACGTAAAATTTTAATCAAAACGTATTATTCTAAAGTAAACCCGCAATATGTCTAAACAGAATGGTATTGACATTTTTTAATATGTCATTTAAGATATGTTAAATAAGAAGATTATACGCTAAAAACTGTGAAGGTGAGTCAGTAGGGTATTTCTTCCCCACAGAGAGGATGTGTCACCGGCTGAAAGCACATCCGGGGTTCAGACTTATCCCGAATTTCGGCACCGGAGTTGCCTTTAAGATATCTGATTTTTGTCAGGTAGAAGAAAGGCCGGATAAGCTCCGTTAAAGCTACAGAGGAGTCTTTACATGCATTTGTAAGGGCTTGAATTTGGGTGGTACCACGATACTCTCGTCCCATGGGAACGAGAGTTTTTTTATTATTCTTAAAGTTATTGGCAATATTAGCCATAAAGCGTTTATATCAATACACTAGGGCAGCTTATGATTTATTGCGAAATCTTATTATTAAATTCTGATTACAAATATAAATTGAGATATTAAGGAGGAAGAGTAATGTTAGAGAACCTGGAAAAAATAAGGCAGCAGTTTCAAGAGGAATTGAAGGCGGTAAATTCTAAGGATGAACTTGAAAAAATCAGGGTTGCATATCTCGGTAAGAAGGGGTTGGTTACGGAAGCTCTTAAAAATTTGCGTAATCTGTCCAATGAAGAGAAGAAGACTGCTGGTATGCAGGTCAACAGCCTGAAAAATGAGATTGAGGCTGCAATAGTTGAGCATCAAAAAGTCATTGAAGAGAAGGAATACCAGCGGGAGATTGAAAATGCAGAAAAATATGATTTTACTATCCCAAGTAACAGGGAACCAGGAACCTTACATCCCATAACGATTGTTCAAAAAAAGATTGAAGATATATTTAAGACTATGGGCTTTATAATCGAGGACGGACTTGAAATTCAAACCGAATACAACAACTTTGAGGCTGTTAATATTCCCAAGAACCATCCCGCAAGAGATATGCAGGATACTTATTATCTTGAAAACGGACAGCTGCTTAAAACCCATACATCAGCGGCCCAAAATACCATCATGAGAAAATACGGACCGCCGAAGAAGGGAGAACCTTTGAAGGTACTCTTCCCCGGCAGGTGTTTCAGAAACGAAAATATAGATGCCAGTCATGAAAATACCTTCTTCCAGCTGGAAGGAATGATGATAGGTGAAGATATTTCCATATCCAACCTGATCTATTTCATGAAGGTATTGCTTTCCGAAGTATTTGAAAGAGACGTTAAAGTGCGTTTAAGGCCGGGCTTCTTTCCTTTTGTGGAGCCGGGATTTGAACTGGATATTAACTGTGCCATATGCGGCGGAAGCGGATGCCCTACCTGTAAAAATTCCGGATGGCTGGAGCTTCTGCCTTGCGGAATGATACATCCGAATGTACTTGCCATGGGTGGAATAGATCCGGACCGTTATATAGGTTTTGCTTTCGGACTTGGACTTACAAGACTTGCCATGATGAAATACAACATCAAGGATATTCGTCTGTTTAACAGCGGTAACCTTAAGCTGTTAAAGCAATTTACAAGATAAACATTTTTGATAAACATTAAATTGACTAGTTATAATGGCAAAATTAAATTGTTATAACGGTAATCCGGTTATAGCGACTGGCAAATTTCTTATGAAAGATAAGGAGGATAATGATGTTAATATCAATGAATTGGATTTCCGAATTTGTGGATCTTAGCGGAGTAGATATAAAAGATCTTATCAACCGTTTTACCTTGTCCACTGCGGAAGTTGAAGATATATATGAAAAAGGAAAAGACATAAAAGACGTTGTTGTAGGTAAGATTGTGGAAGTAAACGACCATCCCAACTCCAAAAAACTTCATCTGGTAAAGGTGGATATAGGATCGGAAGTCGTGGAATGCGTATGCGGAGCACCCAATGTATATGTCGGAGCCGTAGTACCTTTTGCAAAACTCGGAGGCCGGGTGGGAGACCTGGAAATTAAAGAAGTACCCATAGCTGGTGTCATAAGCCGGGGAATGTGCTGCTCTGAAAAAGAGCTGGGCATAAGTGATGACAATTCAGGGCTTATGATAATAGAAGAAGATTATCCTTTGGGAACAGATATAAAAAAGTTCATGCAGCTTGAGGATATTGTATTTGAAGTGGATAACAAATCTCTGACAAACCGTCCCGACCTGTGGGGCCATTACGGGATTGCCAGAGAAATAGCTGCTATCCTTAAAAGACCTTTAAAACCTCTGGAACTTGCAGACACCAGTGTATATAAAGATTTACCTTCTGTTGATGTTAAAGTGGAGGATACCGACAAGGTATACAGGTTCAGCTGCATAACCATGGATAACATTACTAAAAAGAAATCCCCCGTTAATATGAGAATCCGCCTGACATACTGCGGTATGCGCCCGATTAATCTTTTGGCGGACTTAACCAACTATCTTATGATGGAAATCGGTCAGCCCATGCATGCATATGACAACAGAAAAGTTAAGGAAATCAGGGTAAAGACATTTAATGAACCGGTTGAATTTTTAACTTTGGACGGGGTGCTTAGAAAAATTGATACAGAAACCCTTATGATTTGCAATGCAAAAGAACCTATTGGTATTGCCGGAATTATGGGTGGTGAACTGTCCTCGATTGCGGACGATACCACATCCCTGCTTCTTGAATCGGCCAATTTTGACGCAACCAGTGTACGTAAATCTGCAATGAGGCTGGGACTTAGAACCGATGCCAGCTCAAGGTATGAAAAGACTTTAGACCCGGAAATGACCGTAACTGCTATAGAACGTTTTATGAAGCTCCTTATGGACATTGATCCCGGAGTTAAGGTTACTTCAAGCCTGACAGATAATTATGTAAAACATTATGACAAGATAACGATAGATTTTGACAAAGCATATATTGACAAGTATACCGGAATAGACATTTCTTCCGATATGATGGAAGAAACTCTGAGAAATTTGGGATTTGAGGTTAACCGTCAGGGAGATAATTTCAGTGTAGTAGTACCATCCTGGAGGGCAACAAAGGATGTTACCATAAAAGCCGATATTGTTGAAGAAATAACCCGTATATATGGCTATGACAATTTTGAAATCAGATCGACCAAGAGCCTGCTTACTCCGGTCCGCCACAGCGTTGAAAGGGACAATGAATACAGGATTAAACAGTTATTGTCCACAAAATATGATATGAATGAGGTCCACAGCTATATTTGGTATGAAACCAAATTAAATAAGGAGTTAGGAATTGTAACTGAACCCAACATCCGTATTATCAACTCCGTAACGGCTGAAAATGATACCATAAGGGCTACCATGATTCCTACCCTGCTTGGCTTTGTTTATAAAAATGTAGATACCTATCCGGAAATGGGTATGTATGAGATAGGCCGTGTAGCAGACGGGCTTAAGGAGGACGGTCTTTGCAACGAAAGGAAACGTCTGGGTATTGTACTTGCCAGCAAAAAAATGAGCGAAAAGGATGTATTCTTTAAATTAAAAGAAGCAATTGAACAAGTAATGATTGACATAAAAAATATAACTCCGGTTTTTGTTGAGAACAACGAAATTAACAAATATAATTATGTTCATCCCGTAAATTCAGCAGGTATACTTCTTAAAGATCAGGAAATCGGTTATATTTCAGTCCTGAATCCTAAGATCAGAAACAATATTGATAAAAAACTGAATGTTGTTTTTGCTGAAATTGATATCGATGATATGGAAAAAGTAAGTGCGGTTCCTCTTAAATTCAAAGAAGTTTCCAAGTATCCCGGAGTAACCGTGGATTTAAGCCTGCTTGTGGATAAATCCATGCGTTATGAAACTCTGGCAGGATATATTAATGAATATCCTTGCGAATATTTGAGCAAATATTACTTAATTGATATTTTCGAGGATGAAAAGCTGCTTCCCGGAAAGAAGAGTATGACAGTCCGCTTTGAATTTGTTTCCATGGAGAGAACTCTGGAAGGCAACGAAATTCAAAGCATGGTAGACGGGCTTTTGGCTTCACTGAAAGATAAGAATATAGAACTAAGATAGTTAATAAAAATAGCAGATCCAAAATACTCAGGATCTTATTAAGCCGGCAAGTTTTGAAAAGACAGAATCCTTATAACCTTAATAATCTGCCAATTTAAACTTAATAAAAGGAATAATAAAGCAGGTCCCTGTATAATCATTTCCTGAAAGGGTGAGGAAATGAATCATATAGGGACCAATTCTATTGAAACGCTTCGTTTAGTACTCAGAAGATTTACACCCGATGACTGTTATGATATGTTCAAAAACTGGGCAAGTGACGTAGAAACATTAAAATATCTACCCTGGGGGCCCCACATGGACATAAACGTAACAAAAAAACGGATTCAAAACTGGGTTGAAAGTTATAAGAATCCCCGCGTTTATAATTGGGCTATATACCTTAAGGCAGAGGGAAAGGTAATCGGGTCTATAAGTGTGGAAATATCCAATGATAAGGAAGAAACCTGTGAGGTAGGATATTGTATAGGAAAAGCTTTTTGGGGAAGGGGAATTATGCCTGAAGCATTAAGGGCTGTTATGCATTATTTGTTTTATGAAGTTGGTTATAAAAAAATAATTGCCAGGCATGATGTGCAAAACTACGCATCAGGCAGGGTCATGCAGAAAGCCGGAATGAGGTTTGATAAAATAATATATAATGCCGGCATAAGACGGGACGGAAGCATATATGATGTTGCCGTATATGTGAAATACAGGGATGACGAATATTAGGATTTTTTTCTTTTGTCTTAAGTTCGGTAGTGATATAATATACTTAATACTTAAAAAATGTTTTATCCGCTAATAATCTGTAAAATATCAAAGTTTTATCTTTTATAAGTATTACTTTTTGTTGACATTTTTTATCTTGTTATATCGGCTGTTTTGTAAACTTAAAGTATTTATTGACAAACAAGAATGGGATGATAGGAAATGAATCATAATAAAAAAGAACTAAAGATAATTAAAAATCAGGAAAAAATCCTGAAAAAGAATATGAGAGAAGGTATCAGTATGCTAAAGGAATTTAAAAAGTTTGCCCTTCGGGGGAACATGATTGATTTGGCAGTAGGTATAATTGTGGGTGGTGCTTTCAACTCTATCGTAAATTCTCTGGTAAATGATATCATTATGCCTCTTTTGGGAGTATTTACAAAAAATATTAATTTCAGCGATTGGTTTGTAGCCCTTGACGGCAAGGATTATGCAACCCTGCAGGCAGCCGAAGCAGAAGGGGCAGCTGTTGTAAAATACGGTCTGTTTCTTTCGAACATATTGAATTTTATTATAATGGCTTTTGTTGTATTCCTTATAGTAAGGTGGATAAATAAGCTGAAAAAACACACAGAACAGGCGGCTCCGGCAACAAAAAAATGCCGGTATTGCTATTCCGATATTCATAAAGATGCCACCAAATGCCCTCATTGTACTGCGGATTTGGACAAGTAACTGTTTTAATCGGAATTCGGACAATCTATAAGATACTGCATGATATATACTGTTTGCTCCATTGATATCATATCGGAAAAATACTAATATAAAACAGGAAATTCTGTGAATTTTCTGTTTTTATTTTTTAAGCAAAAGTATTAATAAATTTAAATGTACGTTTATTTAAAACAGGACTAAAGTAATTTTGTTTAAAACAAAGCTGCGGTATTTTAACATAAACAGTCTCTAAGTGCTATAAAAAATAAGAAAAGTCTATTATTCCGATATTTTATAATGTATAAGAAAAGAGGTTTACTTATGAAAAAATTTGATGGATTTTTAGCAGGTGTTAATCTAGGGGGATGGATTTCTCAGTATCGCATAGCAAGCAAAGAACACTTTGATTCTTTTATAACTGAAGCGGATATTGCTCAGATTGCATCCTGGGGCATGGATCACGTAAGGCTTCCTATAGACTATATGGTCCTTGAAGATGATGATAAACCCTTTGAATATAAGGAAGATGGCTTTGCTTATGTGGACAGTTGCATCAGATGGTGTGAAAAATATAATCTGAATATTATATTGGATTTGCACAGGGCACCGGGATATGCTTTCCATACATTGAATGAGAATAAATTATTTGAAGACGAACTAATGCAGAAAAGGTATATCGGATTATGGAAAGCTTTTGCCGATCGTTATAAAAATTACGGCAAAAATTTAGTTTTTGAGCTTCTTAACGAAATAGTCGAACCGGACAGTACCAGATGGAACAAGTTAAGCAAAAGAGCCGTTGAAGAAATTCGCAGCATCGATAAAGATAGGGTTATTATTATCGGTGGCAATAATTATAACAGCGTACATACCATGCATGAACTGGATATTATAGATGACAGTAACCTGGTATATACTTTCCATTTTTATGAGCCTCACATTTTTACCCACCAAAAAGCGAGCTGGGAGCCGTTACTTAAGGATCTGGAATTTGAAGTTCCTTATCCGTCGGGCAAGGAGGTATATGAAGCATATCTTGCCAAAAACGAAGAGTTCAGAAATAAATATCCTTACAGCGGGATCATAGACAAAGAATATATAAGAAGCAGACTTAAACCCGCTTTAAAATTTGCTAAAGAGCGAAATGCCATCCTATATTGCGGAGAATACGGAGTAATAGAAAATGCACCCGCAGAAAGCAAGTTAAAATGGCACAAAGACTTAAGTGACCTGCTTATTGAATACGGAATCGGCCGGGCGGTATGGTCTTATAAACTTATGAATTTTCCTATGGTTGATAAAAATTCCGTAGTTGTTAATAAGGATCTAATAGAAATTGTAAGTAAAAAAAAAATAATTAATAGACGAAAGCTACCGTATTACTGACGAAAGACTTATATGTTTTAAAGTCAGGTTTTACGGTAGTTTTTGTTTTAGTGGATCTTAAAAATGAACAAGATAATTAAGGCGGTATCGAATTAACCGTAGAACTGCATTTGATTGTGAAGAAAACCGGCATTATCATCCTTTAAGGGAATTTAGATTTTAATATTGTTATAAATACGGAAAAATGCTATATTGGTGAAAAATACATATAATAATATTATATATTTTTACAGTTTGGAGAGATGATATGTTAAGAATATTCTACCCGAAAAGGATAGCAGATTCTGCCTATGATATTGATTATGTAAGCTTGTATAAAGAGGGGTACAGGGGGATTATTTTTGATATAGACAATACTTTGGTAGAACACGGGGCTGATGCCAGTCCCAGAGCAGTTGAACTTATAAATATGCTTAAGGCAATAGGATTTGAGGTATGTTTAATTTCAAATAATAAAGAAGAAAGGGTAAAAAGATTTAACAGGGAGATTAACGTAAAATATATATACAAGGCCAATAAACCTGCCAAAAGCAGTTTTATTAAGGCAACAAGGCTGATGGGTACCACGATAGACAATACGGTTTTTGTAGGAGATCAGTTATTTACCGATATATTTGGAGCAAACAGGATTGGGATGATGTCTTATTTTGTAAAACCGATAGGGGAAGATTATGAGATACAGATATTGCTGAAGCGTAAACTGGAAAGAATCGTTCTGAAATTTTACCGAAGGGATTTAAAAAAAGGGAAAATTAGGCAGGTATAATATTTTTAGTGTAAAATAATTTAGAAAGCTTATTGTATAAAATATGTCGGGTATAAAACAAAATGTCAGTCCAAAAGATAAATAATTGATATAAGTGGTGAGATACAAGATGAAAGGGAAGAACATCATATTGATAGGCTTTATGGGATCGGGAAAGACCAGTGTAGGAAAGATTTTATCCGAGAAATTAAACTATGATTTTAAAGATACGGATGAAATGATTGAAACTTTGGAAGATACAACAATTAATAATATTTTTCGGCTGCATGGGGAAGAGTTTTTTCGTGACTTAGAGACAACTCTCCTGCTATCTTTAAAAGATACCATGAGAAATACAGTGCTTTCCACCGGGGGCGGTATGCCCGTCAGGGAAAGTAACCGTAAGATTCTTAAAGAAATGGGACAAGTTGTATTTCTGCGGGCATCGGCAGATTCAATTTTAAAAAGGCTTTCAGGTGATACTACAAGGCCTCTTCTAAAGAACAAAAATCCCAAAGAAACAGCAGAAAGACTTCTTGCACAAAGAACACCTTACTATGAAGAGGCTGCCGATGTAATTATAGATACGGATAATAAAGCGATAGATGATATAGTCGGAGAAATTTTAAATGCTATTAAGTAAGGAGGAATTTTATGAAGATTTTGGTTGTTAACGGGCCGAATTTGAACTTTCTTGGAATAAGAGAAAAAGGAATATACGGCAGCAGGGACTATGCCTCATTGGTTGATATGATTGAGAAAAAGGCAAAGGAAATGGGTATAGATGTTGAAGTTTTTCAAAGCAATAATGAGGGAGAAATAATTGATGCCCTCCAAAGGGCTTACAATGAAAAGGCTGACGGAATAATTATAAACCCCGGAGCTTATACCCATTACAGTTATGCCATAAGGGATGCTTTAGCAAGCCTTACGGTACCGAAAATTGAGGTACATATTTCAAACATTTATCAAAGGGAAGAATTCAGGCATACATCCGTAACCGCTCCCGTCTGTAACGGTCAGATAAGCGGGCTTGGTTTTGATGGATATATACTTGCGATGGAAGCCATATTTAGTATATATAATAAGGCTTCTGAAGTCTAAAGTTATCAGTTAAACTTATTATCTGTTAGTGATTTTAAAATTAATTATAAAATAATGATGATAACTATTTCTATTTAAATTTTGCTTCCTGACAGACAGAATTTCTTTTTTAATATCTGATATGTTGCAATATTATTTAATATAGTTAAATGTTAAAATAAGATATTTTTAAATTTATTTGTAATTGATAGAATAATGAAATTTGCTTATAATAATTGATGTGCTGATAAAAGCCATATTATAAATTTGGGATCAGAAAATTTTAAGTGTTTGAACCTTTTGTTAACATGCATTAATGCAAATACATACGGACAGGAAGGTATGATATGGATAATTTTAAAAGAGTTCAGGAAATTAACAGTAAATTAAATATTGATGCGGTTTTGATATCCAACGGTAACAATATGCGTTATATAAGCGGATTTGCAGGAGAAACAGGATATGTATATATCTCCGGTAATCGCCATGCGGTAATCACTGATTTTCGTTATACCTATCAGGCTGAAGCCGAAGCAGAAGGTTATGAAATAGTAACCATAGGGTCAGGCGGTTATGAAGAGGCCATTGGCAATCTGATAAAATCAGATAATGTAAAACGCCTTGGGTTTGAATCCGAAGATATGCTTTTTTCTGATTATGAAAAGTTAAAGAATGCTTTGGATTTTGCAGAATTGGTTCCTATAAAGGATGAAATAACAAGGTTAAGGAGAATTAAAACACCTAAGGAACTTGAACGCATACGAATTGCCGAAAGTATAGGAGATAAGGTTTTTTCTGAGATACTAAACTTTATAAAACCCGGTGTTACCGAACTGGAAGTAGCCGCAAGGATTGAGTATTTGCTTAAACTTTACGGAGGAGAGAAAACCAGTTTTCCTGCCATTGTGGCATCAGGTGTAAATTCATCCATGCCTCATGCGGTTCCCACGTCTAAGAAAATTGAAAAAGGGGACTTTGTCACAATGGATTTCGGTTGCGTATATGAAGGATACTGTTCGGATATGACAAGAACCATAGTAGTCGGAAAGGCAACCGATAAGCAAAAAGAGATATATAATATTGTGCTTGAAGCCCAGCTTGCGGCCCTTGATACTCTAAGAGTCGGGCTTAAGGGTAAAGATGTTGACAAAGTGGCAAGAGATATCATATACAATGCCGGATATGAAGGATGTTTCGGGCACGGGCTTGGTCATAGTGTAGGTCTGTTTATACATGAGAATCCGAGACTTTCAGCTACGGAAGAAGATATAATAGAAGCAGGAATGGTAGAAACCGTAGAACCCGGTATATATATCAGGGGCTTTGGCGGAGTCAGGATTGAGGACCTGGTAGAGGTAACTGAAAACGGTATTGTTAATTATACCCATTCGGATAAGTCCTTAATTGAATTATAATTGTCATATAAAAAATTGTTGCAAATAATGTCGGTTTATTATACACTTATGTGTAGTCAATTGTTAAGGAGGAATAAATTGTATGATTTCAGCAGGCGATTTCAGAAATGGGCTGACAGTTGAAATAGATGGTGTTGTTTATCAGGTAGTCGAGTTTCAGCATGTTAAGCCTGGAAAAGGAGCTGCTTTCGTAAGAACAAAACTTAAAGATATTATGAACGGTGGTATTACGGAGCGTTCATTCCGTCCTACCGAGAAATTTGAACAGGCTCATATCGAGAGAAGCGATATGCAATATTTATATAATGACGGTGAGATGTATCACTTTATGAATACAGAAACCTATGATCAAATCGCTTTGGATCAGGAGACTGTAGGAGATTCACTTAAGTTTGTTAAAGAAAATGATATGGTTAAAATTCTTTCATATAAGGGTGTTGTATTCGCTATCGAACCTCCTTTGTTTGTAGAGTTGGAGGTTACTCATACAGAACCCGGATTTAAAGGAGATACCGCAACAGGTGCTTCAAAACCTGCAACTGTTGAGACCGGTGCTGTCGTACAGGTTCCTTTGTTTGTAAACATTGGTGACAGAATCAGTATCGATACAAGAACCGGTGAATACATGAAGAGAGTATAATAAGATGAAAAAATGTAGTCCGAATAAAATTTCCGGACTACTTTTTTTATATAAATTAATATGTAATAAGTATATTTTTCCAGTTATCAGGGAATCCCATTACATCTAAAACATCATTGACTGAAATTGTTTTAAGTTGTTTACTTAATTTCTTTATTTCTAATTCAAGAGCGGATATAAACTCATTTAAATCTTGCTTACTAAGTAACTGACGGAAAATAATTACTATTGCATATAAATCGCATAAACCTTTAGTATAAGAGCCACTAGCGTTTCTAGGGAGATTAAGGCTTGAGAAATAAGGAATACTTCTTGTGTGTATGAGTTGCTTAAATCTTATATCAAAAAAACGTTCATCATGGGCACATTTATTTCTTGCAAATCCAAGTATACTCATGTATTTATGTAGTTCTATGTAGTTAATATGAAATTGCCTAGCGATTTCTATTTTGTCATCGTCTTTCATGTAAAGATAAAAGGTAGTCACTTTACCAAACGTGAGAACATTTACTAAAACCCATAAAGGTATATAACCATGTTTTATCATGTAATGAGTGACCATAGGATGATGTTTATTAAGTTGACGAGCGATTTCTTGATGTATATCACCAATTAGACGAGTTATGTTAGCAACATTTTCTTCTTGACTAATTCTTTTTATTTCAGAAATGTCATTAATAAGATCTAAATTATATCTTTTTGCGATCTTCTTTAATTCAGACACAGAATTTGATGCTGTACAATGGAAATTATCAATTTTAAGATAATTATCGTATCCATATTTTTTTGAAAAATGATGTGATACTATAGACTTAAAATGATTTTCAAGCTTAAGTATATACTTAAGATATATTATACGTATTTCACGGTCAAATGTATATAGAGCATATATTTCATCAAATTTTGTTCCGGGTTTATAGACCTCTTGATTGAAATTTGAAGCAGAACGGTCAATAAAGAGCTCTTTGTAACCATTTATAACATTATAGTAGTTCTCTTTTTCTAATATACGAATAACTCGTGATCCTGCAGAGCCCTTTTTAATATTTATACCTCTATTTCTTAAAAGAGAAATTAACTGTCTATAGGATTTAAAAACTTTCTTTTCCATTGGTTAATATCTCCTTATTATAACAAGCCCCCGGGCCCGAGGGACACCGGAGGACAAACTGGCACATCTTCTGCAATCTGATTGTACCATTTACAGTATATTTTGTCAACAAAAAATGGTTATACAGACTGCTTTAGACGTCCTTATATATTATATGCAGTCGAAAAAATTGTAGTCATTATAATTCGAAAATATTATTAAATTAATTTCACATATTATACGTTTTCATAACCTAAATGTTTAAGCAGTTCTTCGGTAATGGTTTCTATTATATCATCATCAAGTTTTATTCCCCTGAAATGTTCCTGGGCCTGCTTTGCCTGGGCTACCAGCATAACAAGGCCTGTAACTGCTTTAATGCCAAGACTTTCTGCTTGTTGTGCAAGTTTAGTTTTTAAAGGGTTAAAGATTACGTCAACTACAGCAATACATGATTTAAAAGGGGTTAAATCAAGGGGAGATGCATCCATGTTGGGGTACATTCCTACCGGTGTAGTATTAACTATAATCTCGGCATCCGTATGATTTTGCCGGCAGTCTTCATAAGAAATTACACCACCCGCAGGGTTTCTGCTGACTGTAAGTATTTCTTTGGCACCCAAGGTTTCCAAAACTGTGCGGGCTGTTTGAGATGTGCCTCCGTTACCTAAAATCAGGCATTTTTTTTGATTTACACTAATATTATTGCGGTTAAATAGATACTTAAGCCCATAAAAATCGGTATTATATCCGGTAAGCCGGCCGTTTTTGTTGACGACGGTATTGACGGCTCCTATTTTTTTTGCCAAAGGATCAAGTTCGTCAAGATAAGCTATCACTTTCTGCTTATAGGGAATAGTCACATTTATTCCGGCAAATTCTTTCTTTCTCATAAACTTATCAAACTCTTCATTGTCTAAAGGAATCAAGTCATAAGGTTCGTTTATTATTCTTTCATGAATGATTTTTGAATAACTGTGGCCAAGCTTTTCTCCGATTAAACCGTATCTCATCTTTATCCCCTTTTTATTTGATTATTTTTATGAAATATACATTCTTATGTATGAATATCACATAAGAAACTATATATGCTTTTTAGTTATTGCTTTTATTATAGTAAATTTTACATATAATGCAATATATTTGTTCTTCTGTCTTAATTTCCTGATTCTTATCATTAAGAAATATTATAATCAACGTCATATTTTCATAAGGCAGGAATATATTGTTTTAGAAGAAAATGGATAAGCCATATTGGTACGGGTACCGGTAAGGGGGTGGCGTTTATGGAAGAAAAAGACGAGCTTCTTAAGATTTTCTCAATGAAGCTAAGGATGACACTCGGCAATATGCGGATTAATTTTGATGATTTGCAGGAAATACGGCTTAGGATTAATTGCCCTCTTATAATAAATTACAAAAACAAGGAATATTTTGTATCGGAAGACGGATCTTTGGTAACTGATCCTCTTAAGGGAGTTTTGGTTTCGAAAAATGAAATAAAAGAAACTATGGAATATATCAGCAATTATTCTTTATATGCATTTGAAGAAGAAATAAGACAAGGGTTTATAACCATAAGCGGAGGTCACAGGATAGGTATTGCGGGAAAAACTATCATACAGGGGAATCATATTAAAGGAATGAAGTACATATCCTTTATAAATATAAGACTTGCCCACCAGGTGAAAGGCTGTGCCGATAAAGTGATGCCTTATCTGATTGACGAAAAAAACCGTAGTATTTATCATACATTGATTATCTCACCGCCCAAATGCGGCAAAACAACTTTGCTTAGGGATATTATCAGGCAGGTTTCCGACGGGGGGCCTAATTTTCAGGGTATGAATGTCGGAGTAGTGGACGAGCGTTCGGAAATCGGGGCCTGCTATATGGGAGTACCGCAAAACGAACTTGGTATAAGAACCGATGTGCTGGACTGTTGTCCGAAAGCAAAGGGAATGATGATGTTAATAAGGTCCATGTCGCCACAGGTTATAGCTGTTGACGAAATCGGGTCCAAAGAGGATCTTGAAGCAATAAATCATGTAATTAACTGCGGATGCAAACTGATAGCTACCGTACACGGCAGTTCCCTTGAAGATGTAAAAAGTAAGCCGGTATTGGGAGAGCTAATGCAAAATAAGATATTTGAGCGCTATATAATACTGAATAATATTAAAAGCATCGGAAATATCGAAAAAATCTGTGATGCTGCCGGAAATAAAATATGGGGATAATTTCAGACTGATGCGAAGGAGGAAATAAGGTGATTTTTAAGATAGTCGGATGCATTCTTATTATTCTTTCCTCGACCTTAATGGGCTTTTATTGTAGCTGCGAACTTAAATCAAGAATTGATGATTTAAAAGAACTTAGAAAAATTATTATGCTGCTTAGGGGAGATATCCGTTACGGCAATACACCCTTGCCTGAAGCGATAAATGCTATTGCCAAAAGACATGACGGAAATTTTAAAAATTTTTTAGTCAAAGTTTCGGACAGCCTAAGGGAACGTTTGGGCAATACATTTTCCCAGATATGGGCGCAAGCCGTAGAAAAGGAATTACATATAACCTCCTTAAATAAAAGGGACAAGTACCAAATGATTCAATTCGGTGAACATCTCGGGTATCTCGATAAGGAAATGCAGCTTAATACACTGGATCTTTATATTGCACAGCTTGACGAGGAAATACGGGAACTTTCGGAGACCGTAAAGGAAAAAACTTACCTGTATAACAGTCTTGGAATTATGGCCGGTATATTTATAGCCATTATACTGGCATAATATTTAATTTTAAATAAGAAGCTGATAAGGCTTATATATCAATAAATTATGAACATTGAGGTTAACAAAGGAATGCATGGGGGTTAGGGATGGAAATTTATTTGATTTTTCGGATTGCAGTAGTTGGAATATTGGTTTCCTTATTAAATCAGATTTTAAAGCAATCAAACCGGGATGAACTTGCCTTTTTGACAAGCCTGGCCGGTCTGCTTTTGGTTATGTTCTGGCTTCTTCCGTATATTAATAAGTTATTTTCCACAATTAAAGATCTTTTTGCCATGATATAAAAAGACTTAAAAGAAGGTGCTAAAAATTTATGATTACTGTGGCTGTTATCAGTATAATCGCGGTTTTACTTGCCATTATTTTTAAAAAGGGAAAAGAAGAATATTCTTTATATATAAGTATTGCTGCCTGTTTTATTATTCTGATGCTGGGAATAGAAAAGCTTGATGTTATCCTTGATGCCATAAACCGCCTGCAGGGGTATATAAGGATAAATAAGGCGTATATAAGCATACTTGTCAAAATAATAGGCATAACTTATGTAACGGAATTTGCCGCATCCCTATGCAAGGACAGCGGTTATAATGCCATAGGTGAGCAGGTTGAACTGGTGGGGAAGCTTTCTATACTGGCAATCAGTATGCCTATTTTACTTGCGCTTCTTGATACCATAAATAACTTCCTGAACGTAAGGTAAAAAGAAGATGTTAAGGCTGGGGAGGCCGGATGTGTGATATGACAAAAAGAAAGGGCAAAGTATTTGATAGTAAAAAAATAATCAGATTAAATTGCTTATATAAATTGGTTTTTGCCTTTATATTTTTTTTATTTATATCTGCAGCTTTATCTGGTACAGCATATGCCGCAGATAATTATTATGAAGATATAAGCTATGAAGAAATTCAGGAAGTAATAGATAACATTTTGGAACGCAATAAAGAAGTAAATTTTGAAGATTATGTAAAAAAGCTGATGTCCGGAGAAGAATCATTTTCTTTGGCAGCCATAGGAGATAAATTGATTAAAGCCTTAAGTGAAGAAATTAAGGCTCACATAAGTACCTTTACACAGTTAATATCTATTGCCCTGATAGCCGCTATTTTTACCAATCTGGCCAAAGCATTTAAATATCAGCAGGTATCTGAAACCGGATATTATGTTACATATCTGCTTTTATTCGGACTCTTAATTAGTTCTTTTATAGGCGCATCAGCCATAGCATCCAAAGTGATCGGGCAAATTCTCGATTTTATGAAAGCCTTGGTACCTGCCTATTTTATGGCCGTATCATTTTCAACCGGAAGTATGTCTTCACTGGTGTTTTACAAGGCGGCTCTTATGGTAATAACGTTGGTAGATTTTATAATAATAAAATTTATAATACCTATGGCAAACTTCTATCTGATTATAATGCTTGCCAATAATCTGTCTAAAGAGGACATGCTGTCAAAGCTGGCGGGACTTATAGAAACTTTAATTCAGTGGCTGCTTAGAAGCCTTTTAGCAGCCGTCATAGGCTTTCAGACTATCCAGGGCCTGGTAGTACCCGTGGCAGATCAGGTGAAGCGCTCTATAATTTTTAAAGCATCTTCTGCTATTCCCGGAATCGGTAATGCCATAGAAGGTGTTACGGAAACAGTTATAGGTTCCGGGATTTTACTGAAAAATGCAATTGGAGCAGCCGGTTTAATTGTAATATTAATTATTTGTTCGGTTCCGATTATACAACTTACCGCTATAACATTAATCTATAAAATAAGCTGTGCAGCTTTGCAGCCTATATCCGACAAGAGGATTATTGAATGTATTAATGCTTCCGCCAAATCTGCTCAAATGCTTCTTAAATCGGTAATGGCAGGTGCAGTCTTATTTCTTTTGTCCATAACAATTGTTGCTATATCGACAGGGAAAGGAATTTAAGAGCAAAACGCTGGAGGGATTTCATGGGGGAAATTTATGAATGGGTGCGCAATATTGTTATTTATCTTATCCTTAATACCATAATCATGAACTTACTTGGAAACAGCAATTATAAAAAGTATATCAGTATTGTATCCGGGATGATTCTGCTGATTATAGTTACAACCCCTTTTATCAAGCTCTTAAAACTTGGAGATATTATGGACTATTATCTTAATGCAAACATATACAGAACCGATATTTCGGATTATAAGAATAAACTGATTCTCATGGAGGAAAAGCAAAAAGAGGCTGTAATCAATGAATTAAAGAACAGGATAAAGGATCATGTATCAGAATTACTGGCTGAAGAAGGTCTTTATTTATACGATTTTGATATTGCAATAAACCGGGATGAAAACAGCAGAAATTACGGAGAGATTGAAGCCATGTATATTACGGCGGGATATGAGGAAAGTGAAAACATACCTGTGCAAAAAATCAATATAGAAAGAATTGTTATTTCTGATCTAAAGAAAGATTCAAAATCAGCAAAAGAGGACAGGCAAAAAATACCATCTCCCGAGGAAATTCATTTAAAAAATAGGTTATCGGACTTCTATAACCTAAAGAAAGATAATATAAATATTAGTATACAGGGAGGATAATATGGAAAAAAAGAAAATATCCCTGAAAGATATCGGAATGCCAAAGCTTATATTTATGTTTGCGGCAGGAGTTCTGCTGATTCTTCTATCATTTCCTGGATTAATAGGAGGGGATAAAGAAAGCAAGGATAAAGAAATTAACACGGAATCTTCGGATTATAAAAATGATATGAATACGACAAGCTATGATTTGAATACCTATATATCAGAATTAGAAAGCAAGCTTAAAAACATCCTGCGTAAAGTACAAGGTATCGGAGATGTTGAGGTTATGATTACCTTAAAAACTACCGGAGAAAAAGTTCCACTAAAAGATGTACCGTATATACAGGAAGAACTTGACGAAGCTGACGGAGAGGGTGGTAGCAGAACAAGCAACCGTATTCAAAAGGAAGAAAGTACGGTTATGATTACCGATGAAGAGGGAAACACAGAGCCTTACATATTACAAGAACGTATACCTGAGATAGAGGGGGTTGTGGTAATTGCCGAAGGCGGCGACAATGTCTTTGTAATAAAGGATGTTATTGAAGCTTGCGAGGTATTATTTAATATTCCAGCGCATAAAGTAAAGGTGATGAAGATGGGTGATGGTATCAAATGATCAGGAGGTTTAATATGAAAAATATATTTAAGAAAAATCAAATCATAATCACCGCACTGGCGATTATGATTGTGATTGCCGGTTATTTAAGCTTTACCAGCAAGGATAAACCGGACGAGGAAGATTCGCTTGTTACTGCGAATCCGGATTATGAGGTAATTTCTGGTATGGACGGGGAATTGTTCGCCCAGGATGTAGGTACTGATGATACAACCACCGACGATACCAATGATACAACAGACGACACAACAGACGATACTGCCGATACAACGGACACAGATCAGGATGTTACTGCTACCGAAGAAGATGACGATACACCCGTTGATGTTGACGAAGATACTGATAATCAGGAATTGGGAGATATATCGGATGAGGATTTATTGGCTAGCGCCAATGATGTAAAAGACACAGGAGAACTTGATATCAAAGAACAAGGCGTACCCGGAGAAGCTGTTCTTGCAAGCACAACTTTGGACGGAAATTTCTTTATAAGCAAGAAACTTGAAAGAGAACAGGATAGGGCAAGAAGTAAAGCTGATCTTCAGGCTATGATTGAAAGCAACAGTATTTCGGAAGATGCCAAACAGCCTATTATAGAAAGAATGATTGAGCTTACAAGGATTGCTGAAATTGAAAATAATACGGAAATAATGCTGGAAGCAAAAGGTTTTGCTGACGCTATGGTGACAATGAATGCCGACGGAGATGTTAACGTGGTTATCAACGCGCCATCGCTTTCAGACCAGCAACTGGCTATTATAGAAGAGATAGTAATGAAGGAAACCAATGCACCTATCGAAAAAATAACAATTAACCCTGTTGTGGTTGCAGAATAGCATTACATATTCAGTATAAAGATTAATGAGATTTTTAATCCGATAAAGAAACGTAAAAAAAGAATACTTATGTTTAAAAGGCTGTCACATAAATATCTGTGACAGCTTATTAGTTTTTACGATATATTTTTATAAAGTGTAAAACTTAAAAAATACCTAAAAAGATACTAGGAACATAAAAAATATTATTAATAATTGCAAAAGATGATAAGTTTGGTATAATACTATATAATATGTTATATTGTAATCTATAAATAAGTATATAGGTTATGCCAAACCTAAATGGAACATAGGAGGTATCTACCGTGAATAAAGAACAAGAAATCAGGAACACATATAAAATACACGAAAACGGAAGAGTAGGAGAAGTACAGATTGCCGATGAAGTTGTAGCGGTTATAGCCGGGCTGGCTGCAACTGAGGTTGAAGGGGTTGCTTCCACCGGCGGAAATGTTACCAATGATTTGGCAGGCAAATTCGGAAAGAAAAACATATCAAAAGGAGTAAAAGTTTCCGTGAGTCCTGATTCGGTATCGGTGGATATGGCTCTCACCTTGAATTATGGATACGGAGTTTTGGAAACTGCCAAACAGGTACAGGAGAAAGTTAAATTAGCTATAGAGAATATGACCGGACTTCATGTAAATTCGGTGAATGTCCGGATAGCCGGAGTTAATATAGTTAAAGAGTAAGTTGTACCAAACCAGGGGGATGTTGCAGACTAATCATGTACTGTCAAAGCAGGCAGTATTTGCAGCAACCCCTTTTATTCTGGACGCTCATAGGAGGAAATAAAGAGTGACAAGAAGAGAACTTAGAGAGCATGTATTTTTGATGATGTTTCGTAAAGAGTTTCATGACAAGAATGAATTGCCTGAACAGATAAAGTTATATTTATCTGATTTAGAAAACATTTCACCGGAAGAATATGATTATTTGATAAAACGGGTTAATGCAATAATGGAAAAAGTGGAAGAAATAGATGACATATTGTCAAAAACGACAAGCGGCTGGTCAATAAAGCGGCTAGGCAAAGTTGAGCTTACAATTCTTAGGATAGCCGTATATGAGATGCGCTATGACGATGAAATTCCGGTTAAGGTAGCCATTAACGAGGCTGTTGAACTGGCTAAAACGTTCGGAGGAGACGAAACGCCGGCATTTATTAACGGAGTACTGGCAAAATTGGTTTAATACCAAAAGAGAGGTAAATATGAGGCAGGCTTTTACAGTTACCGAAGTAAACAGATACATTAAAAATATGTTTATAAAGGACCCGTACCTGAATAATATTTATGTAAAAGGAGAAGTATCCAACTGTAAATATCATACATCCGGCCATATCTATTTTACCCTCAAAGATGCAGAGGGCCAGTTGGCATGCGTGATGTTTGCAGGCCAAAGAAGAGGCTTGACCTTTCGGCTGGAAGAAGGCCAAAGTGTTATAGTCTTAGGAAGTATCAATGTATATGAAAGGGACGGAAAATATCAGTTATACGCAAATCAGATAATTCTTGACGGACTGGGCAGATTGTATGAGCAGTTCGAAAAACTTAAAAAAACTTTGGAAGCAGAAGGACTGTTTGACAAAGCCCATAAAAAGCCGATACCTCCTTATCCGAAAAGGGTTGGCATTGTTACGGCAGCCACCGGAGCCGCTATACAAGATATAAGGAATATATCAAGACGCAGGAATCCTTATGTTCAGCTTGTTTTGTATCCTGCCCAGGTTCAGGGGGAAGGAGCGGCAGAAAGTATTGTACGGGGCATAAAAATTCTGGATAAGTTAAAACTGGATGTAATAATAGTAGGAAGAGGCGGAGGCTCTATCGAGGATTTGTGGGCTTTTAACGAAGAAATTGTTGCCCGGGCCATTTATGCCTGCAATACTCCCATAATATCAGCGGTGGGGCATGAAACAGATTTTACCATAGCCGATTATGTGGCAGACCTTCGGGCACCGACTCCTTCGGCAGCGGCTGAGCTGGCTGTAAATGATTACATAGCTTTCAGCAATAAGATAGAAGACTATAAAAGAAAAATGCAAAAAGCCGTAATGCATAATGTGGCACTACATAGGTCAAAACTGCGGGAATATAAGCTTAAGCTTTTTTATGCCAGCCCCTCATATCAAATCAGGCAGAAAAAGCAAAGGCTTGCGGATATAGAAGAAAAGATGGCATATCATATGGAACGTAAGTTAAAAGAAGTACGCCATAAGATGGAAATATATATTACAAAACTGGAGGGGTTATCACCCCTGTCCAAGTTAAAGAAAGGATATGCCTTAGTTTCAGGTAAGGAAGGAAAACCTATACAAAGCATCCGTGAAGTTGAAAAAAACGATTTGCTTCGTATCTCGCTTTTGGACGGTGACATAATATCCCGCGCTGAAGAAATTACAGAAATTAAAAGATAAAGTATATGGTATGGATTCTTTATAGAGAATGTAATAATCGCAACGGAGGTTAATATGGCGGAAAAAGACTTTAAATTAGAAGAAGCCTTTGAAAAACTGGATAAAATTATAGAAGAACTGGAAAAACCGGATATAAGCCTTGAAAATTCATTTGCCCTTTATCAGGAAGGAATGAAGCTATTAAAGGCCTGTAATGATTCCATAGACAAGGTGGAGAAAGAACTTATTATATTAAGTGAAAGCGGAGAAAATGATGAACTTTGATGCTGAGTTAAAGCAAAAAACCGGTGAAATCGAAAATATAATTCTTAAATTTCTTCCGAAAGAAGAAGGTATATACAAAAATCTTATGGAAGCCATGAACTACAGTGTTTTGGCAGGAGGAAAAAGGCTTCGTCCGATGCTTATGCTGGAAACCTTCCGTTTGTTCGGCGGTAAAAATGAAAGCATCCTTCATCCTTTTATGGCAGCTATAGAAATGATTCATACCTATTCCCTTGTTCATGATGATCTGCCGGCCCTGGATAACGATGAACTTCGCAGGGGCAGAAAAACCACCCATGTGGTATACGGAGAGGCTCTTGCCATCCTTGCCGGTGATGGCCTTCTTACCTATGCCTTTGAAACCGTATCAAAGGCATTTGAAGCAGTAGACGATAACGATGACAAAGCTCATACGGTTTATAAAAGAATTTTAAAAGCAATTAATATATTGGCAGAAAAAGCCGGTATTCACGGAATGATCGGTGGACAGGTAATAGATATCGAATCTGAAGGTCGCCGGATTGAAAAAGATACACTGGATTTAATGTATCGGTTAAAGACCGGAGCTTTGATACAGGCTTCCATGATGATAGGCGGGGTTATAGCAGGGGCTAAAGATGAGGAAATCAGGACTATAGAAGCTATTGCAAAAGACATTGGCCTGGCTTTTCAGATCAGGGATGATATTCTTGATGTTATCAGTGATGACAAAACCCTCGGAAAGCCCGTTCACAGTGACGAAAAAAACGAAAAATGCACCTATGTTTCGCTAATGAATATTGAACAGGCAAAAGAAGAAGTGGCAAAGGTTACCGAACGGGCAATTAAAGCCTATAAATCTTTGCCTTATAAGAACGAATTTTTGGAAGAACTGATTATTAAGCTTATTAACAGGGATAAGTAGAAAAATTTATCTGTTTATATGTTGAACGTTCGGACGAAAATAAAAGTCCGGAAATGAGGTGTGCGAAATTGCCCAATTTATTGGATAAAATAAATAAAGCCAACGACATCAAAAATATAAACCCGCAGGACTATAAGAAGCTGGCTGATGAAATCAGGTATTTTCTTATATCAAATGTCAGCAAGACAGGAGGACACCTGGCTTCCAATCTTGGGGTTGTGGAGCTTACCATGGCCCTGCACCTGTTTTTGGATTTACCCAAGGATAAACTTATATGGGATGTGGGACACCAATCATATACTCATAAGATTTTAACCGGCAGAAAAGAAGGGTTTGCAAAACTTCGTCAAATGGGCGGAATAAGCGGCTTTCCGAAAAGAAAAGAAAGCGAGTGCGATTCATTCGATACGGGGCACAGCTCAACCGCCATATCTGCGGCTTTGGGTATGGTTAAAGCCAGGGATTTAAAAGGAGAAAACAATAAAATCGTTGCCGTAATAGGTGATGGGGCTTTAACAGGCGGCCTGGCGTATGAAGCCCTGAACAATGCGGGAAGGTTAAAATCAAATCTTATTATAATTCTTAACGACAATAAAATGTCCATATCAAAAAATGTGGGCGGTATGGCCAATTACCTGGCAAAACTAAGAACCAATACCAAATATACGGATTTTAAAGAAAATATGGAGAATATTTTAACTTCGAAGCTGCCCGGCGGAAAGGATATAGTAAGCCGTCTGAAACGGTCCAAGGATGCAATTAAGCACTTTATGCTTCCGAATATGTTGTTTGAAGATATGGGGCTTACCTATATAGGGCCTATAGACGGCCATAATATAAACAGCATATTATCTGCTCTTAATACAGCTAGCAGAGCTAATAAAGCGGTGGTTATCCATGTAATAACCAAGAAGGGCAAAGGTTATGTTCCTGCCGAAAAGCATCCGAGCAAATACCATGGTATTGATCCGTTTTATATAAATAACGGAAAGACAAAGGGAAAGGCAAAAGCAGAAACCTATACCAAGGTTTTTTCATCCGCCCTGATAAAAGCAGCAGAAAAGAACGAAAAAGTGGTGGCTATAACGGCTGCCATGCCTTACGGTACGGGATTACATGCGTTTAAAAAAGTTTTTCCGAACCGCTTTTTTGACGTAGGAATAGCTGAAGAACATGCGGTTACCTTTGCGGCAGGCCTGGCGACGGAAGGACTTAGGCCTGTGGTTGCCATATATTCTACATTTTTACAACGATCATATGATCAGATAATCCATGATGTATGTATAAATAATCTTCCGGTTGTATTTGCCATAGACCGGGCAGGAATTTGCGGTAAAGACGGTGAAACTCACCAGGGAATTTTTGACTTGTCTTTCTTAAGCCATATACCGAATATGGTGGTTATGGCGCCAAAAAACAAATGGGAACTGGAAGATATGCTGGAGTTTGCCCTGGCTTATGACGGCCCTGTGGCTATAAGATACCCCAAAGGGGAAGCTTATCAGGGCTTTGCTGAATACAGGGAGCCGGTAATATTAGGCAAGAGTGAGATTCTAAGTAAGGCAGAAAAAATCGCCATTCTTGCGGTGGGAAGCATGGTTAAGACTGCGGAAGCAGTATTAGAAAAGCTTAAAGAACATGATTTAGATGCCACTTTGGTTAATGTACGTTTTGTATCTCCTATAGATTATGAGATGATAGATGAACTTTCAAAAGATCACCATATTTTTATTACTATGGAGGATAATGTAAGAACCGGAGGCTTCGGCCAGATGGTATCCGACTATATTTGCAGAAATAATATACAAAATATCAGGCATATAAATTTCTCTATACCTGATATGTTTATAGAACATGGAGAAGTAGATGAGTTGTTCAGAAAGTATGGGCTTGATGCTGACAGCATATCAAGAAAGATACTTGATGAACTTGAAAATGAGTAAATAGACGAAATGATAAATAAAGCGGAAAGTGTGATTTTATGAAGGAACGGTTAGATGTACTTTTGGTGAATCGAAATCTGGCTCCTTCCAGGGAAAAAGCTAAAGCTATAATTATGGCCGGAAATGTATATGTGGACGGACAAAAGGAAGATAAAGCCGGAAGTACATTTCCCGTGGATGTAAAGATAGAAATAAAAGGAGAAAAACTTAAATATGTAAGCCGCGGAGGCTTAAAGCTAGAGAAGGCATTAGAAGTTTTTCCCATAAGTCTTAGCGGAAAAATCTGCATGGATGTAGGGGCGTCCACCGGCGGGTTTACCGATTGTATGCTGCAAAACGGTGCCAAAAAGGTATATGCTGTTGATGTAGGTACCAATCAGCTGGCATGGAGCCTAAGACAGGACGAACGGGTCATATCCATGGAAAAAACAAATATACGATATCTGACCCGTGACCAAATTCAGGATGATATTGCTTTTTCATCAATTGATGTATCGTTTATCTCGTTAACGAAAGTCCTTTTGCCTGTAAAGGAATTATTGGCTAAAGACGGGGAAATTGTGTGCTTAATTAAGCCCCAGTTTGAAGCAGGCCGGGAAAAGGTAGGCAAAAAAGGGGTTGTTAGGGATAAAAAAGTGCATATGGATGTAATCAGGACAGTTTCTTCATTTGCAAATGAAATAGGATTTGACTGCCTTGGGATTACGTATTCACCTATTAAAGGGCCGGAAGGTAATATAGAATATTTATTACACCTGAAAACGGCAAAAAACTCGGATGGTTTATCGCAGCAGGATTCAAGAATAGAATTACAAGATGAGGCAATTGAGGAAATTGTTCTAAATGCTCATGAACAGCTTCAATAATTAATGTGAATGAGTGTATGTAAAATTATGTTTAAATATACTCAAAATATGATTAATAATACTAAAAATAGTAAGGTTTGCTTGAATTTCATTATATAATATGATAAACTTTTATCGATAATCAGGGGAGCAAGCTTATATGGACAGATTTTTAATTATCACAAATGAGGACAAAGATAAAGATAATATTATTACGGAACATATATCCCGGTATATTAAAGAATCGGGGAAAAAAGCTGTTCTTGCCAATGTCCGGTCTCTGGAGGAAAGCAAAGAGGCGTACGATAGTCTTGATGTTGAATGCGCCATAGTATTGGGAGGAGACGGGACTATAATTCGGTGTGCAACCCATCTGATGAACATGAATATCCCTATTCTTGGCATTAATCTGGGGACGGTAGGTTTTCTTGCAGAAATAGAAAAAAATCATACCATCGATGCTTTAAATAAGTTATTTGCTGATGATTATGTGGTAGAAAACAGAATAATGCTTAGAGGGGAACTTTATAAAGGGAACTGTCATATAAGCTCGGATGATAAGTATTTTTATGAAGGTTATGCACTAAATGACATAGTTATAACAAGGATGGGTTTATCAAGAATTATAAGTATGCAAATATTCGTAAATGACCAATTGATTGACGATTATAGGGGAGACGGGGTTATTATATCGACACCGACCGGCTCGACAGCTTACAATTTATCCGCAGGAGGCCCGATTATAGCTTCAAAAGCGGATGTCATGGTTATTACTCCGATCTGTCCTCACTCCCTGAGTCCAAGAAGCGTGGTTGTATCGGCTGAAGATAATATTATGATTGTAATAAGGGAAAGCAAAAAGACCCAGCCGGATGAAGCCATCGCAACTTTTGACGGGCAAAATGTGATTGAACTAGGCACAAATGACAAAATAATAATTAGGAAGGCAGAACATGTCACAAAACTGATTCGGTTGAACAATACCAGTTTGTTTGAGGTTTTGCGTTCAAAGCTTAATAAATGAAAAACTATGATAGAAAGGCATTGATAAACAATGAAACTGAGCAGACAAAGCAAAATATTGGAGCTGATTAACAAGTATGATATTGAAACCCAGGAAGAACTGGCAGAATGGTTAATGAAAGAAGGATATAATGTGACCCAGGCCACAGTGTCCAGGGACATCAGAGAATTAAAACTGACCAAGGTGGCTGTTGACGGCGGCAGACAAAAATATATTGCCATACAAAAGACAGAACCGGGACTTAGCGAAAAGTATACCCGGGTACTTAGGGAAGGATTTTTGTCCATGGATATGGCTCAAAATATCCTTGTGATTAAAACCGTATCAGGTATGGCTATGGCTGTAGCTGCCGCTTTGGATGCTCTGCAGATGAACAGTATAGTAGGCTGTATTGCAGGAGACGACACTATTATGTGCGCTATAAGAACAGCCGAAGAAACTGTATCTGTTATGGAAAAGCTAAGAAAAATTATTGACAACGTGGAATAGCAAAAAACTATTCCACCTGCTACATATGATCTTTTTTTGAGTATGGGCAGAATATAAAGTGTAACGGGACATATTTTTCATTAAGACAATTGATATTTAAGATTAACAGACTTTAACAGGTAAGGAGAGTTTTTATGGCTGGACATTCAAAGTTTGCTAATATTAAACATAAAAAAGAAAAAAATGATGCAGCAAAAGGTAAAATATTTACGAAACTTGGGCGTGAAATAGCTGTAGCGGTAAAAGAAGGCGGACCGGATCCTAATACCAACAGCCGTTTAAGAGATGTTATCGCAAAAGCAAAGTCCAATAATATGCCCAATGATACAATAGAGCGCAGTATAAAGAAGGCAGCAGGAGATATAAATGCCGTTAACTACGAGCCTATTACATATGAAGGATATGGGCCTAACGGAACGGCAATAATAGTTGAAGCCTTAACCGACAATAAGAACAGGACTGCGGCCAATGTCAGGGCAGCCTTTTCAAAAGGAAACGGTAATGTCGGCACAACAGGCTGTGTATCCTTTATGTTCGACCGCAAAGGCCAAATTATAATAGACAAGGAAGAATGCAGTTTAAATTCTGATGATCTGATGATGATTGCTCTGGATGCAGGAGCTGAAGATTTCATAGAAGAGGAAGACAGCTACGAAATTTTAACCGATCCGGATTCTTTCAGCGCAGTTAGAGAAAAGCTTGAAAGCGAAGGTATACCTATGGTACAGGCCGAAGTCACCATGATTCCTCAGACCTGGGTACAGCTTACCGACGAGCAGGATATTAAGAATATGAGAAGAATCCTTGACCTGCTCGAAGAAGATGATGACGTACAGGAAGTGTACCATAATTGGGATGAGTAATTGAGACGGTAAAATAAACTTTAAATTAGGATTTTCACGATAAAATATAATAAAGATCACCAATAAGATTACTGGTTTAATTATTTTAAAATATAGGGCAATTAAAATCCTTCTTTTATCACTACTGAACGGAAGTGGTAAATGAAGGATTTTTTTATAAAAATAATTAGTTTGGACATGTAGCTTGTCATATATTTTCTATAATGCTTAACTTTTTTCAGGTTAATGAATTTTAACTTGATAAAAGATTGAAAAAAATAAAATCATGATATATAATGTCAAAAAAATATATAGGGGGAAAATATGGTACTACTCTCTAATATTATATCAGTTAATAAATTCATTCTAAAAAAGTATAAGAAGCTTAAGTTAGAAAAAGATTTAATGTGTCTAAAATTAGAATTTAATAATAATAGGTTAAGAAAAAAAGATAAAAAGAATATAAAAAAATATGTTAAATGTAATTATAATTTAAAACGTGCGAAAAGTGTTGAAGAAATTAAGGCAATATATAAAAAATTTTTAAAAGGTTTAGTAGAAAATGATTTAGTAAAAAAAGATTTAGGAGAAAAAGATTTAGAAAAAAAAGATTTAAAAGTATTAGATATAATGGAGAATATTTTAAAAAGATATAAAGATTATTTGGACACATATAATATCGATAAAACTATAACCTTAGCTTTGGCAATACTTAGTATAGGCTTGTCGATTATATCAATTCAATTTGATAATCAAAATAAAAATCATAATCAAAATAATATTCAAATTCAAACTATTTACCAAGATCAATTTAATTATCAATATCAATTAGATAACCATAAAAAGTTAGATAATCAAAGTCAATGGCGTTCTTCAGGCTAATATAAAGCTTTCTAAAGTAAGTGATTTTGTTACTGAAATATCAAATGAAGGTTCAAGTGTCTATGTTTTATCCAGACAAAAGACTGTACTAGCTCATCCTAACATCGATTATGTGCAGAACCAGGAGGATTTCAGTGTTCTGGAATTTGTCCAAAAAGAACATGACGGTCAAAATTCAAGTATGCGCACAGAAAATATCAGCGGTGAAAAAGTTATTGTCAGTTCCTGTTTGGATGATTTAACAGGCTGGTTAATAGTTGTGGAAACTCCTGTTTCAACCGCAATGAAATCTGCCTATAGTTTAATTGGCTTATCTGTAATTATGTTTATAATTGCAATAATAGTAGTTATTTTTCTTGGAGGTATTTTTTCAAATAGTTTTACAAAACCCTTGTCAATTTATCATCTGTTATCAAAACCATATCTGACGGAGAACTGAAAGATTTTGATATCAGCATAAATAGGGATGATGAAATCGGTCAATTATATAATAGCTTTAAGACTATGACCAAAAATTTAAGGGACCTGGTAGGCAGTATACAGACGGTTTCTACATCTTTGGCAGCCCAATCATAGCAATTATTCAGGGCAACTGATGAAAGTACTCAAACCCTGACACAAGTAGTTACAACTATAAATGAAATGGCTCAGGGTAACAGCGACCAGGCTATGATGCTACAAGGGACAACAGATGCTATTAAGGAAGTTAATAATATTGTTTCAAATGCTACTGAAAAGACTGTTATTGCGGCGGATAAGGCTAAAGAATCAATAAATTTAGCTATGGCAGGTCAAAAAGCTCTGGAGCGTCAAAGTCAAAAAATTGAAGAAAACAACAAGTATACGAATTCTGTCGGAGATTCTATACAGGAACTGGCTGCAATAACAGATGAGATACATAATATTATAGGAGTAATAAATGATATCTCAGGTCAAACAAACCTTCTTTCCTTAAATGCATCAATTGAAGCTGCCCGCGCAGGAGAGGCAGGACGCGGTTTTGCTGTTGTTGCGGATGAAATACGAAAGCTGGCAGAACAATCGAGCAATTCTACAAAAAAGATAGAGGAAATAGTCAATAATATAAACAGTAAAATTGAAGAAACCGTTAAGAATATGAACAAAGTTAAGGACAGTGTTCAGGTAATGGAGACATCAGCAGCCGACACTAATGAGAGTTTTGACAAGATTTTTGCTTCTATTACCGAACTTGCCCAAATTGTACGTGATGTTAACGAAGCATTTGAGGAAATCAGTAACCAGACACAAGAGGTAACAGATCAGGCGGCAAATATTTCCGCTGTAGTTGAACAGGCATCAGCCAGCATGGAAGAAATTTCAGCTTCATCGGAAGAACAGCTGGCATCTATGGAAACGATTTCTCAGTCTACGGGCCAGTTGGAAAATATGGCTAAAGAACTCCTTGATTATGTAAAGAAATTCAAATTAAAATAATTAAAAATGAAGTTTCAAATTGTAAGATCCTGCATTTATTTTAAATTGATAAATGCAGGATTTTATCATAAAAAAGAAACTTTAAAAAAACAACAAGATAAAAATAAAAAGGAATAGCTAGTATCAAAGGTGAGATGTTTCAGCTAAATAATAAAATATTGTTGATATTTTAATTGACACATTCGAACATTTGTTTTATCATGAAATAAAATATATAAATGAGGTGGATATAGTGATAGAGATACCGGAGAGTTATACAATTGCCAAACAATTAAATCAGACAGTTAAGGGGAAGACAATCAGTTATGTTAAAGCAAACCAATCGCCCCATGCTTTTGCATGGTATTTTGGAAATCCGGAAGATTATAATGATTTACTGTCAGGAAAAACCGTAGGCTTATCATCTCCGGTCTCTGGATTGATAGAAATAGAAATAGAGGACTGCCGTTTGGTTTTTGGCGACGGTGCTGCAGTCCGCTACTATGATGATTTAAAAAAGGTACCTAAAAAACATCAATTATACGTTGAATTTGATGATTCTACTGCTATAGTTTGTACGGTTCAGATGTATGGCGGTATGTGGGCATTCCGGGATGGTGAGTTTAAAAACTTGTATTATCTTGGAGCCAAAGAAAAACCATCACCGCTTTCTGAAAAATTTGATAAGGAATATTTCCGGTCATTAAGGACCGAAGATACAAAGAAGTTATCAGCCAAAGCTTTTCTGGCAACCCAGCAGCGTATACCCGGATTGGGAAACGGAGTATTGCAGGACATTCTATATCTGTCAGGAATACATCCCAAGAGAAAAATGTTTGATATTTCTGATGAGGAATACGACAGGCTATTTGAATCTATTAAAGATACCCTGAGAAAAATGGCTGACCTTGGTGGAAGGGATACAGAGAAAGATTTATTCGGCAATCCGGTGGTTATAAAACCTATCTGAGCAAGAAGACTTTAATGACTCCCTGTGTGAAATGTGGACATGAATTGCACAAGGAAAGTTTTATGGGTGGAACCATTTATTATTGCGAATATTGTCAGGTATTATAACAGATATTTATATCCTCCAAAAGTCACAACATAAGAGTGATAATTGGAGGATTTTTAGATTTTATTTATAAAATTAAATACATTTTAATATTTATCTTGATTTTTTTTAAAATAAGTCATAGAATATAGAACAATATAGTACACAAAATGTGAATTTATGGGACATTGCGACAAAGGCAAACTTAGCGAAAGCTAGGGACGCAAAGCTATGGGCCTTCCAGATTATGCTGATGGCTGCCAGGCTGCCCAATTCCGCTATAACTATGTCGCATAAGCGACTTTTTTTATTTTATTAACTATGCAATTACTGTTGGGGTTACAGTTACATAAATATCTTTTTTATGTATTGTGACATCTTGCAGACAGTTGGGCTAAATTTATTAAAGGAGGGATATAATTGAAGCTCAGGACGAAGCTTTTATCATTTTTCTTGGCTATTAGTCTTATTCCGTTACTGATACTGTCTACAGTATCACTTTCTTCTTTTGTTTCAAAATCACAAAAAGATACATACGAGAAAAATGAGTACAAATTGAAAATAGCAGAAGCTGAAATTAACTGGATGCTGGAGGAGAGCTTCAATATACTTTATACTATTTCAAATCAGCCGTCAGTCCGGAATTTTGATGTTACAAATGTGAAAAAGATTCTTAGAGAAGTTATTGCAATAAATCCCAATATTGTAATTGCTCTTGACAATATCAAAGGAGATCAGGTTGTAAAAAGCAATGATGATGAACTGACGAATGTAAGTGACAGGGATTTCTTTCAGCAGGCTATAAATGGAACAGAGAAATATATATCGGATGTAATACAGGCAAGAACTACGGGACAATCGATGATTGTTATATCAACCCCTGTCCGCGACTTGGGTGATAAAATAGTAGGAGTCCTTCAGGCAAATATTTATCTTTCTGTAATTAATGATCTTATTACGGAGCTATCACAGGACGGTTCAAGTGTTTACGTTCTTTCGAAAGAGGGTAAAGTCCTTGCCCATCCTGTAACCGAATATGTTCAAAATCAGGAAGATTTCAGCGGTTTGGATTTTGTTAAGGCAGGGCTTGAAGGACAGACAGCAACTTCGAATACAAAAAATATTACCGGAGAAAAAGTAATTGTAAGCTATAACTTAAATGAAACAACCGGGTGGCTAATTGTTGTTGAAACACCGGTTAAGACTGCGATGCAGACAGCTTACAGGCTTCTTAATTTATTTATTGTTATGTTTGTTGTTGCGGTCATAGTTGTTACTATTTTAAGCAGGTTCATTTCGAAAACTTTATCCAAGCCATTGGTTGAATTATCAGCTGTAGTTAAATCAATCGCTGACGGAGACTTAAAAGATTATGATATAAAAATTAAATCAAAAGATGAAATAGGACAATTATATCATGGTTTTAAAACTATGACTCAGAATTTAAGAAATCTTGTAGGAAATATCCAAAATGTTTCCACATCGTTAGCAGCCCAGTCACAGCAATTATTCAGGGCTACCGATGAATCCACCCAAACCTTGACTCAAGTCGTTACAACCATAAACGAAATGGCTCAGGGCAACAGCGACCAGGCTTTGATGGTTCAGGGGACGACAGATGCAATTAAGGCCGTTAATGATATAGTTTCAAAAGCTACGGTTAAGACGTCAGTTGCGGCAGACAAGGCTTCAGAATCCATAGATTTGGCTGTGGCAGGACAGAAGGCATTGGAGCGTCAAAGTCAAAAGATAGAAGAAAACAATAAATATACCAGTTCTGTCGGAGAATCGATACAGGAACTTGCGGCTATGGCAGATGAAATTCGCAATATTGTGGGTGTGATTGACCAGATTACAGGTCAGACCAACCTACTCTCCTTAAATGCATCTATTGAAGCAGCCCGTGCTGGGGAAGCAGGGCGCGGATTTGCGGTTGTTGCGGAAGAAATAAGAAAGCTTGCGGAGCAATCCAGTAATTCTACTAAGAAGATAGAGAATATAGTAAATAATATAAACAGCAAAATTGAAGAAACAGTCCATAATATGAACAAGGTTAAAGAAAGTGTTCAGGTTATGGAAATGTCGGCAGCAGATACAAATGATAGCTTTGACAAGATATTTTCTTCAATTACCGAACTGGCTCAAATTGTACGTGATGTAAACGATGCGTTTGAAGAAATCAATAACAAGACTCAGGAAGTGGCAGATCAGGCGACGAATATTTCAGCTGTGGTTGAAGAAGCTGCTGCAAGTATGGAGGAAATTTCAGCTTCTTCAGAAGAACAGTTGGCCTCAATGGAAACAATTGCTCAATCATCCGGACAATTAGAAAATATGGCTAAAGAACTCCTTTCACAGGTAAAAAGATTTAAGATACAATAAATGATTTTAACTTATGATTATATTTAATATCTATTTGTAATAAGTCTAATACCGATAAAATATAAAAGATTAAAAGTACCTCTCGGTGCTAAATATTAACTGTCACCGGGAGGTATTGTTTTTATGAACAAAAATATCAAGGCTTTGAATAAATTGGATTAACACAGCCTGATATATCGACAAATTTTACATAAATAAAATTATATAAATATAAATGTCTAAACAATGCGAGAAGGAAATTGAAAGACTTTGATTATGGCACAATTGCAAAATTATATAACTAAACAGTCGAATTAAAATGACGATGAAACATTTTAAAGAAAGAAGGTAAAGTATAAATGGTACGTTTAGAAATTGTCTCTGAAAATACTTTTTTTCCTGTTTTAAAGCTGAAAGTTAGAACAGAGCAGGAAGAATTTGTGTCATCTAATTTAATATCCCTTGCACAAGCCTGGCTGTATTATGATAAAGCTAAGCCCTATGCCATAATGGATGATGATACTGTTGTCGGTTTTCTGATGTTTGATTGGGATGAAGAAGAACGGACGGTTGGTATTTGGAGGTTTATGATAGGTGCGGATTATCAAGGAAAAGGATATGGCCGTGCGGCTCTTACTCAAGCTATAAATATGATTCGTGATACCGGAAAATTTGATACGGTCTATTTGGGGTATGTACCCGGTAATGAAGTTGCCGAAAAATTATATTATTCACTAGGATTTAAAGACAGCAATGAGAGAGATGGAGATGAAATTATATTAAAATTATCATTAACGGATTAGCCACAGGCAGCAATGACAAATAAAAAAATATAAAATGGGGCTTTTAAAAGCCCCATATAATTTTAATACTAAACGATTTGGAAAATATAAAATTTTAAATAATTGGTCTCAGGGACATTCCATAAAATTGGATGGTCCTTGCTTTGCTGCCGTGCCTCGATTTGAAGTAAGCCGACACCGGCTTCTTTGGCAGCTTTATTTAAGGTATGCTTAAATAATTCCTCGTTCATAAAATGGGAACAGGAACAGGTTGCCAGATATCCTCCTCGTGGCAGCAGTCTCATGGCCGTTTTATTGATTTCAAGATACCCCTTGGCGGCATTTTTGATGGTATCTCTTGATTTGGTAAAAGCCGGCGGGTCCAGGATAATAAAATCATAAACTCTTGGTTTTTCCAGTAACTCTTTGAGATAATCAAAGACATCCGCAGTCACAAATTCTATATTTTCAATATTATTGTTTTTGGCGTTTAAAGCAGCCATGTCAATAGCAGTTTGGGAGATATCAACCGCAGTTACTTTCTTTGCACCGCCTTTGGCGGCATTTAAGGCAAAGGACCCGGTATGGGTAAAACAGTCCAGTACGGTTTTTCCTTTTGCTATATCCTGTATGGCTTTGCGGTTATATTTCTGGTCCAGGAAAAAACCTGTTTTTTGTCCGTTTTCAATATCTACATTATAAGTAATACCGTTTTCTGTGATGGTAGTCAAACATGATTCGATATGTGGCAGGCCTTCATACCAGCCTTTAAATTGCTGCAGTCCTTCCAATTCCCTTATTTTTACGTCATTTCTGAAATAATAACCGTCAATAACCTGCCCGTCTTCTCTTAAAATCTCATCCAGCAGGTGAATCAGCATATCTATTCTTTTTTCAATTCCTAATGACAACACCTGAATTACAATCAGATTGTTGAAACGATCAACGGTCAGACCGGGAAAACGGTCGGCTTCACCGAAAATCAGTCTGCAGTTGTTGATATCTTCCTGCATAACCGTTTTTCTATAACTATAGGCATGCTGCAATCTTCTTTTGAAAAAAGCTTCATCAAATTTGTCGTTAGCATTTGTTGAAATTATTCTGACTCCGATTTTAGAAAAGGTATTTATAAAGCCTGTCCCCAAATAAGAACCTTTTGGAGAGAATACATCGACCAGATCTCCGTTTTCAAAACTGCCGTTATATTCTGTAATTTCTTCAGTATAGACCCATGGGTGGCCGCTCTGCAGTGAAAGTGCAGCTTTCTTTGTGACGCGCACCGACGGGAAATTTCGTTGTATTTTCATCCTTAATCACCATTTACTATTTAATCAAAAACAGTGAAAAAAGGCAACAAAAATTAAAGTTATTTCCCGTTTTTGAAATAATACAGAAAATTATAAAAAGTTTTATTGCGAAATCAATATAATTTTCGGATATTATAAAGAAAGTATTGGTAATAAAAAATTTTTTAAACGTTTTCCCCAATTTTTTTTATTGAAAATATTCTAAATTGATATAAAATATACTTAAAACAAGTTGTTATTTTGGAGCAAAGTTATAAAATTTAATATTTTGTTGAATTTTTTTTATTTTAATTTATAATGAAATATGAACTGGAATCATTTTCTAGTTAAATAGTATTAATATCAAGGATGACTTAAAGGATATTGAATATTAAATTGCGGCTGAAATATTAAAATCTGAATATTAAGAGCAATTAGATTAAATCTGATTGCTTTTATACTTTTTATAATTATTTAACCTGGGAGGAAGCGAAATGAGATTTTTATTTTGCAATATTGCATGGCTTGATTATTACAAAGGTATTTATGAAGGGGTAGATGTGCCTGTCGGCGGCGGTGATATATATAAACAGACAGGAGATGTCCATGAGAAGTATAATTTTGAGGCTGTTGAAATATATGGAGAAACAGAACGATATTGTCTGGGTTATGTTGCAACAAAAGCTACAAAAACTCAAAATCAGTTACATATAGAAAAAATAAGCGGATGTGAAGAATATCATAATCATGACTATGTAGATGATGTAACTGTCATTTACTGCGCAAAACACCCTGCGCATAATTTTATTACAGTAGTAGGGTGGTATAAGCATGCAACTGTTTACAGATACTATCAGCAGATGGAATTTCCTTCTAATGTCCCCGGTGATGACAGCGTATATATACAATACTATAATGCTATAGCAAGAGCAAATGATTGTGTCTTACTTCCGCGGAGGGAAAGAAGCCTGTATAACAAATGGAACGTTCCAAAAAGAACGTCCGGTGCGGCTTTCGGGTTCGGACAGTCAAATATTTGGTTTGCCACAGAAGAAAATGACCTGTTAAAAAAATATCTTGAAAAATTAAAAAATCAGATAGAAGAATATGACGGTGAAAATTGGCTCTATAAATATCCGGAGATATAATAGATATAAAATTTGAAGATCCTACACTGCCAACAGCACTTGTAGGGTCTTTTTTATAAGTACATTAAGTATTAACATGCAAAATTAAAGACACAGTATAAATTATATGTTTTTAAATGCAACTTTTTTATATTTGATATTAAAATTTTTATTTATTGTTTAGGTGAGAATCGGCGTATTATTTATAGATACATATAGAAGAAAGTGTGAAAGGATATTATATACTTGACGGATTATAAGTCCAAGCCCAATTTCTATTTTCTTAAGAAGGGGTATTGAAATACATATATTCTAATGATATACTACCATTCATCTATGATTAATATGACAAAGAAGGATGTTTTTAGATACATATGAAGAATATTTTGGCCTACATAATTAAAGTACGGATACCCCATGCGGTTAATTCGCTTACATCTTCTGAAAACCGGGTTTTAAGGCTGTTTACTTTTGAAGGTATTCTTATTACTATGATTAACAATCTAGTCGGCAGTCACAATAATTTGTTTGCTACAAGACTGGGGGCCAGTGATTATGAACTCGGACTTGTTACAATGCTTCCGCAGCTAGTGGGAATGGTTGTGTTAATTCCTGGTGGAATACTGACCGACAGTATGAAAAATAAGCGTGACATGGTAACTTCTGCCTTATGTGCCGTGGCGTTTATATATACTCTTATAGGGTTTGTTCCGGCTTTCGGTTCGTACAAGCTGGGGGTTTTTTTATTTTTGCTGGCTTTGTCATCGGCACCTATGACTGTTTATAATGTATCCTGGCAGGCATATTTTTCTGATGTGGTTCATCCCAACGGAAGAAACAGTATTTTGGCTGTAAGATCGGCTATCGGTTTTTTGGTGGGTGTAACCATAACCATGACAAGCGGAGCTCTTTTGTCCCGGGCAGATTTAAACAGTGATAAAATCCGACTGCATCAGATATTTTTATGGATTGGGGCTTTGCTTTTGCTTATCCAGATTTTTGTTTTAAGAAAGATACCCGGAGAAAGTGCCAAAAAGACCAACAGGATAAGTATTTATGAAATAAAAAAAGCATTTTCAGAACTACTTCATAATCGCAGGTTTTTAGGATTTGCAGGTGTTGCCTTATTTTTTTATATGACATGGCACAGTGACTGGACTCTTTATTTTATCGGAGAAACACAGTATCTTGGCATGAATGAGGCATGGTTAAGTTATGTGAATATAGGGAATGCAGTTATACAGTTTTTAACCATGGGAATTTGGAGCAAAATAAATTCAAAGCACGGGGTAAGATTTGCCATTATATTTGGAAGCTTAGGCATAGCCTTATGTCCTGTTGCAATGATATTTACAACAGGACTTAATATGGCAAATGCAAAAATAATTTTCCTTATCTTAAACATACTTTTTAATATAACTTTGGCTACTACAAATTTAAATATTATACAGTGTTTGCTTGAGGTTATACCTGAAAGCAATAAAACATTAAATATTTCCGTATATACGACGCTGGTTACCTTGTCTAACGGTATTATGCCCATGTTGGGTGTTGCCTTATATCAAGCTTTAGGCGGGGATTTAAAGGCATTGCAAACAGTTTTTTGGATAATATTTGTGCTTAGGATAATTGCCACCGGCCTTTGGGCTTTAAGATGGTGGATACTTAGAAAAGCAAATGAAGTGTAATACAATTTTATTGTGCTTGATTAATTGATATCATATGTTAAAATAAAGTATAAGCATTTTGATTCTTTTATATGGATCCATTGTTTATTTGATAAGGTTGAAACAGTGTTTTAGCTTCTGAGAGGTGATTGAATGAAAAAATCAGGTATATTTTTAGCCTTTATATCCTTGATGATTTTAATAATGATTATATTTGTTTTTCCGACAAAAGCCTATGCAGACGGGACAGAGGATAGGATATGTAACGGAGTTTTTATAGATACGGTTGATGTTAGCGGAATGACAGCCCAGGAAGCCAAAGAGGCATTAAAAAGACATATTGATGAACTTCGAAAAAAAAGCTTTGCCCTGGTTGTCGAAGGCAAAACAATTATTGTAACAATGGAGGATTTGGACTATTCATTTGAACCAAACAATTATATTAAACAGGCCTTAGGCCTTGGTAAGTCAGGCAATCTGATCAAACGATATAAGGACAGTAAAGATATTGAACATGGCAAAAAAGTTTATCCATTGACGTTTACATACGATGAAAATAAGCTCAGAAAGATTGTAGAAGTTGATGCAAGAAGTTATGAAAAAGCACCCAAAAATGCATCTTTCAGCAGAAAGAACTGTGAATTTGTTTATACCGACCATGTTTTAGGCTTTAAAATAGAAGTTGAGCCTACTATCGAAGCTATAAAGGAAAAACTGGATAACTGGAATCGTATGGATTTTGTGGTTCATGCGGTTACCAGCGAAGTAGAGCCCGAGTTTACAAGAGAAGAACTTGAAAAATGTAATTCTATTCTCGGCGAATTTACCACTGAATTTACCAGTTCCAGTGAAGACAGGGCTGCCAATCTTGCAAACGGTGCAAGATTAATTAACAACGCAATACTCTATCCCGGGGATATATTTTCCAGTCTCAGTTACCTGCTTCCTTTCTCGTTGGAAAACGGGTATTATATGGCAGGTTCATATAATGCGGGAAGAGTCGAGCAGACAATCGGCGGAGGAGCCTGTCAGGTTACTACAACTTTATATAATGCAGCTTTATTGGCAGAACTTGAAATAGTTGAACGGTACAATCACTCCATGACGGTATCTTATGTGGATTTGGCTTTCGATGCTGCAGTATCGGAAAGTGCGGGAAAAGATTTTCGTATAAAAAATAACACCGATATGCCTATTTTAATCGAAGCATTCAGCGAAAACAAAAAAATCACCTTCAGAATTTGGGGACATGAAACCAGAGACACTAAAAACAGAAAAGTTAAATTTGAAAACAAGATTATAAAAGAAATTAATCCTTCTTCAAAAGAGAAGATAACTTATGATCCTACCAAACCGTCAACATACAGAGTTGTAACTCAGCAAGCCAAGAAAGGATATTATGCCGAGCTTTACAAGGTTGTATATGAAAACGGAACGGAAGTAAGCAGAGAGCTTATTAATAAGAGTTACTACAATGCCGAACCGGCGCATGTAACAATAGGATCAAAGAAGAACTAATTCTAAAATTGGAAACTATGCTCGTTTAATATATCCGATAACAGGGGCAGCCATATTTAGAAAAGGCAGCCCCTCTTTATAATTAGCCGAACAGGAAATAATAGGTTTTACTAATGATAATTTCTATAGGAGATACACTAGGGAGAGATAAGATGTTTTCAAACAGAGATTTGCTGAAGCTAATAATACCCTTGATTATTGAGCAGATTTTGGCTGTCACCGTTGGAATGGCGGACGGTGTTATGGTGGCAAGAGTCGGAGAGGCAGCGGTATCAGGAGTTTCCATTGTAGACAGCATAAATACCCTTCTTATAGGCCTGTTTAGTGCAGTGGCGACAGGAGGAGCGGTTGTTTCTTCCCAGTATTTGGGACAAAAGAAGGAAGACAAAGCTTCAATGGCAGGTGAACAGCTTATTGTATCGATTTTGGCTCTGTCTTCGGCTTTTATGATTGTTGTTTTAATCGGTCATAATTTTTTACTGAATTTGCTTTTTGGCGGTGTCGAAGCTGATGTTATGACGAATGCCAGAATATACTTTTTTTATACGGCTCTGTCATATCCGTTTTTGGGAGTATATAATGCCAGTGCAGCCCTTTTCCGTTCCATGGGTAACTCAAAAGTTTCCATGAAGACTTCGATTATTGCAAACTTAATTAATATTGTCGGAAACGCCATATTGATTTTTGGATTAAAAATGGGTGTAGCCGGTGCTGCTATTCCGACGCTGATTTCAAGAATCTTTTCATGTGTGGTTATGTTTATATTGCTTCTTAATAAAAGCAGGCCGATTAATATCGGAAATATATTAAAATATAAATTCGATATCAAAATGGTTAAAAGGATACTAAAAATAGGTATACCAAACGGTATGGAAAACAGCGTTTTTCAAATCGGAAAAATTTTAGTTCAGGGCATTGTGGCAGGATTAGGAACGGCATCTATTACGGCAAATTCAATCTCTACAAATATAGGAGGTTTTGGTGTCTTGCCGGGTTCTGCCGTTGGATTGGCATTGATTACCGTAGTCGGTCAGTGTGTAGGAGCAAAAGATTATGACGGAGTTAAAACTTATACCAAAAAATTGATGAAAATAACCCATCTTAGTATGGCAGTAATTAATGCTGTTATCATATTGCTTATACCGTCTATTTTAAGAATATATCAAGTCAGCGATGAGACCTCGAAAATAGCATCATCACTAATGCTATATCACTGTATTCTATCCACTTTTTTCTGGCCGCCGTCATTTACACTACCAAACGCCTTGCGAGCAGCCGGCGACGTAAAATACACTATGTGGATTTCAATTTCATCAATGTGGGTTTGGAGAATCGGCTTAAGCTATTTGCTTGCTATACCAATGAAAATGGGAGTTTTAGGTGTTTGGATTGCCATGACTGTTGACTGGGTATTCAGGGCAAGCTGTTTTATATACCGTTTTGAAAAAGAAAAGTACCGAACAGTTTCATCATTATAAAGAATAAAGATTTGTGGGATTGGCAAACTTTAATTAATTATAACGGGTATACTGATAAGCCGTGTAGAGAAGAAAAATATAGGCTTATCAGATGTATCCCGATTTTTTTATTTAGAATTATATGCTGAGGATAAAATATGTTATTTTATCAGGTAAAATGACACATAAGTGCCAAAAAATTCATTTAAAATTAAGTCAAACAGAGCTAATTTATTATTTATTTTAGCCGATATATTTCATAGGACGTACCTTATTTATACATAGGAGGTTAAATATGAGAAATAAAGTAAAAACAGGGTCTTATCTTATTGCATGCATGTTGATAATGTTTGCTATATATATATTTTCGGGAAACAGTGTCCATGCTACGGGAGTAGTTAGCCCGGATCAATTTTATTTTGGTGTGGACAGTCAGGATACAAAACCCGGATCTGAAATTGAGTTGACGAGAGAACAGGCGTTGATATATATAAAAATGAAAAACTCTTCAACAGGAAAAGACGGACTTCCTGACGATGCAACAGTTGAATGGATTACTTCAGAACCTAAAGTCGTTTCTTTAACTCCTCATACCGAAAACGGTTTTATTTGGCTTAATCGTAAAGGACCCGGCTACTCGACTATTACTGCCATAGTCAGGTATGGCAATTTTAATTATACCCTTAGTATTTTGGTTAAAGTAAATATGGAAATTAATCATGCCCAAACCGGTACAGAAATAGTCACCACAACCAATGACAGAATTCTGAAAATGTATGTTGGAGATACAAAACAGATTTATCTCAAATATGTGGATTATAAGAAAGAAGCAGAAACCGTAAGTGGTGAAGCCATTACCGCAGCTGCAGTTACATGGGAAAGCAGCAATGAAAGTGTTGTCACTGTCGATGAAGAAGGTAAAGTTAAAGCTGAAGGGAGCGGTAGTGCCACTATTACTATAACCAGCAATACCATGTCGTCTAAGGACAGAGTTCTTAAAGAAACCTTAACGGTTGTCGTTGTGCCTACTTTTTACTACAGCAACGGCAGTGATGTCTGGTATTCAAGTGAAAGCAATAATAATTTTGTTCCGGTTGAGATTCCGCTTCGTGAATTCTTTATAACTTCACAAGCGACTTTTGCCACAAATTTAAAATGGGAAGTATATGATGCCAGTTCGAATAAAAAACTTACTCCAGACAGCAAAAAACTTAATTATTATGTAAGTGAAAACAGCGGAACTGTTTACTTTACCAATGTAAAAGCAGGTACTTATGAAATATATGCATTTGCTAATGAAAAATATAATGTCAATACAAGAGTCCCTTATGCATATATGAAAATTATTGTACCTATAGACTTAGGCAATGAAGACATTGTTATGAACGTTAACGATACATACGACTTAACAGAGAATTCCAATATACCTGATTTTAGTATATTTAATGTTTGGTATGAAAAAGAATCAGACAAGCAAATAGCTGTTGTAAATTCAAAAGGCGTTATAACGGCAAAAAGCAAAGGACAAATAACAATTCACCTTAAGTATATAGAAGATTCAAATTTATATGATCCTGGTTCCGAATATGCAGAGGAAAAAACCATAAAAGTTACGGTTATAGACAGTATTGCCTTGAGTGCTACAGAGGCCGTGCTTTATACTCAGGGGACTTTGTATTTGCATGCCGTTGTTACCGACCGTACCGTACCTATAGTCTGGAGCAGCAGCAACCCCAGTGTAGCAAAAGTTGAAGACGGTTTGGTAACAGCTTTGAAGCCTGGTGTGGCTATAATTACAGCACAACAGACCATAAACGGTGTTGTTAAGTCAGCAACCTGTGAAATTACGGTACGGCAATCAGTGACCAGCATTAAATTAGATCCTGCCAATATTAATATAGCCATAGGGGAATATAAAACACTTAAGGCTACGCTTACACCTAAGATCAACGGCATTAAACTGGTTTGGAGAACATCAAACGATAAGGTAGTAAAAATAGTTGAAACCAGCGACCTTACCGTGACCATACAGGGTGTATCCGGCGGTACAGCAGTTATTTCTGCAATTAATGAAGAAAATATTGTGGTAGGTTACTGTCATGTGGTTGTAAGGCAACCGGTAACAAGCATTAAATTATCGGATACCTCTGTAAATATTAATTTGGGAGCAAGAAGCATCCAGCTTAGAGCCATTGTGTACCCCGAAAATGCAACGAACAAAGAAGTAAAATGGACATCGTCCAATACTTCTATCGCCAGGGTTAATGATAACGGTCTGGTGACCCTGATAAGACCGGGTGAAGTTACAATAATAGCTACATCCGTAGATAATCCTGATGCAATGGCTTTATGTAATATCACAATTGAAATACCTGTGACTAGCGTGGCATTGGATGATAAAGAAGTTACCATGTATGTTGGGGAGACCAAACGGTTAACGTATACCGTGCTTCCTGTTAATGCCAGCAAGAATCAGGTTACCTGGACATCTACCAACCCCAGCGTTGCTACGGTAGACGCGGCCGGAAGAGTAACGGCAAGGCAGGTTGGAACCGCTGTTATTATGGTTAAAACTCTGGACGGCGGGCATACCGCTTACTGCACGGTAAATGTTAAGCAAATTGCACAAGGCGTTAAATTTGCCGAATCTGAGATAGAAATGTATACCGGACAGGTCCATGAACTTGAATATGCATTAGTTCCTGTAAATGCGACCGATGCTGAATTGTTCTGGGAGTCCAGTGATACCAAGGTTGCTGTAGTTGATGAGACAGGAAAAGTAACCGCAAAGGGAGCCGGTGTAACATTTATAATTGCCAGAACCAAAGCAGGCGGAATGTCTTATGTTAAAGTAACCGTAAAAGAGCCTGTAAAAGGATTAATCCTTAACTTTACTGAAAAAACCATATACGTAAGGGATACGTTTGAACTTAAGGTATCCTTAACGCCTAGTGAGGCATCTAACCAGCAAGTAGAATGGAAGAGTTCAAATACCAATGTTGCTACCGTATCCGAAAACGGTATAGTAACAGGTGTAGCATCCGGTACTGCTATTATTACCTGTACCACAAAAGAGGGAGGTTTTACCGCCAGCTGCTTTGTTGTTGTAAGAGAACGGCTTACCGATATGAAATTAAATTATGACGAATATAGGCTTAGTTTAGGTAAAACATTTACTCTAACGGTTATGGTTGACGGTAAACCGATTACGGACCAGCAATTCAAATGGACATCCAGCAATTCAGACGTAGCATCCGTTAATAAGAACGGAAAGGTTACGGGTAATAAATTAGGCAAGGCTGTTATAACTGCTTACGCTTTAGACGGAAGCGGTGGGTACGCAAGCTGTGAAGTAGAAGTAGTAAGACCTGTAACAAGAATTACCTTGAATAAAAATTATCTTACTATGACTATCGGACAGACGGTACAGTTAAAAGCCAAGGTAGAACCCAGCAATGCCACATACAAAACACCTTACTGGACTGTAGAAGGAGCAGGAGATGTAGTTTATGTAGACGATGACGGATATGTAACTGCATTAAAAGAAGGCACAGTAAATGTAATAGCCAGGGCTCGGGATGACAGTGAAAAATTTGCAATATGCCAGGTTGTAGTTTTAAAACCGGTACCCGCTACATCTGTAATTCTTTCAGATAAAACAATAACAATGGTTGAGGGAGAATCAAAAACTATTAATTATAGATTAAGTCCTGTCAATTCTACCGATAATGTGACCTGGAGTACCGATAATTCTTCCGTTGCCACCGTATCAAACAGCGGAAAGGTTACCGCAAAATCAACAGGAACAGCCTATATTACGGCAATGACAGATTCGGGAAAAACAGCAACTACACAGGTTAATGTGGTAGGGCTTAATGTTAAGAAATTGACCATTGAGCAATATGACCGTTATACATTATATGTTGAAGGAGCAACTTCAAGAGTAAACTGGCATTCGACCAATCCTGATGTAGCCACAGTCCAAAACGGTAATATCATTGCAAGGGCAATAGGAACAACCACTATTGTGGCAAGAGTAAACGGAAGAGAGCTTACCTGTAAGGTAACCGTTGTTAAGATTAAATAGTGATTAATAAGAATTTAAAAAAGCTGTCTTAGGATCTAATAAATCCTAAGGCAGCTGTTTTATATTATAGAAAATCAGACCCTACGGGTTTAATCTTGTAAAAAATGTAATTGATATATAAAAAATGTCTAATTTATTGTCTATAAAAACGAAAATTCCTTATCAAATCAAATGACAATTGATTAAAAACGCATAGTATGTTACAATTTAGCTGAACATACGTTTTGCTTAATTAATCCGTAAAGATTTCATGCTTTGGGAGGGTGCAATTTGCTTATCAGTCTTCATGTTAAGAATTTTGCCATTATTAATGATGTAGAAATTAATTTCAAGAATCATTTGAATATAATGACCGGAGAAACAGGAGCAGGTAAATCCATAATAATAGATGCCATTAATTGCGCCTTGGGAGCAAAAGTATCGGCAGATATTCTTAGAACCGGAGCAGATTATGCCCTTATCGAACTTGTTTTTGAATCAAAAGACCCTGCGGTTCATGAGATTATGATGATGCATGATATACCGATTGAGGATAATCTGATTATTATATCAAGAAAAATAATGCAAGGTAAGAATATTTACAAGATAAACGGTGAAAATGTAACAAGAAATGTGATTTCTTCGGTAGCCGGTCTTTTAATTGATATTCACGGGCAATATGAACATCAATCTTTGCTTAACAAGGCTAATCATCTTGAAATAGTTGACCGGTTTGCCAAAGATGAGATAGGTACTTTGAAGCAGGAGCTTGAAAGCTGCTACAAATCTTATATAAAACTGAAGCATGAATATGATAATGCGGGTATGGATAACGAAAAAAGGCTTCGGGAAATATCATTTCTTGAATATGAAATAAATGAAATAAAAAGTGCCGCTTTAGTACCCGGTGAAGACGAAGAGCTTGCGGTTTTATATAAAAAATATGCCAATGCCCAGGCTATTTCGGAAGGATTGAAGGCTGTTTACGGTTTAACCGGATATAATATGAATGAAGCAGGAGATTTAGTAGGCAGGGCTGTCCGTCAGCTTGCCAAAATAGCAGAATATGACGAGAAACTGGGAGACTTGTTGTCCCAGCTTACCGATGTGGAAGAGCTACTTAATGATTTTAACCGTGATTTATCAGCTTATATGGCTGATATGGATAACTTCGAGGAAGAATTGACAGAAACAACGAAACGGCTTGATCTGATAAATCATTTAAAACAGAAATATGGAGCAACTATAGAGCAGATAAAAAATTACTGCGAAGAATGTGAAATGAAATTACAGAAATACAAAGATTACGATGAATATATGGAAAATTTGAAAAAATCTCTGATAGAAGAAGAAAGAAAACTTAACGAACTTTCTTCTAAATTATCGGATATCAGGAAACGCAAAGCCAAAGAACTTACTTCAAAAATTAAAGAGGCTTTAATTGACTTAAACTTTTTGGACGTAAAATTTGATATGGTTTTTGAAAAAAGTAATACATATTCCGCTAACGGATATGATGATGCGGAGTTTATTATTTCAACTAATCCCGGTGAAGAAATGAGGTCTTTATCAAAAATTGCATCCGGTGGCGAACTTTCCAGAATTATGTTGGGTATAAAATCTGTGCTGGCAGATAGGGATGAAATTGAAACTTTGATATTTGATGAAATTGATACGGGAATAAGCGGAAGAACCGCACAAAAAGTTTCCGAAAAATTATCTGAAATAGCAAATCATCATCAGATTATATGTATAACTCATCTGGCACAAATAGCAGCCATGGCGGACACACATTTTGTTATTGAAAAAAAGACGGATGGAAAGACAACCGAAGCAATAATAAGAGAATTGAATGATGACGAAATTGTTGATGAATTGGCAAGAATTTTAGGCGGAGCAGTCATAACCGACAGAGTTATCGAAAATGCAAGAGAAATGAAAGAGTTAGCGACTTCTTCTAAAAAATACAAACAGTAAAAACATAAAAAACGAATATCAAATTGAAGGATATACAATACTATGTATATCCTTTTTTTTATGTTTAATATTTTCCCTTTAAAATAAAGGCAATAATTTAAAATGGTCTTTACAGTACGATTAAGTACTGTACATATGACATTAAAAAAAGGGATTATGACAAAAAGTTTGGCTTGGGGTGTGGGACAATGAGGAAAAAGAAAATTTACAGAAGGGTATTATTTTCCCTTTTTTTGATTAATGTTGCTGCTATTATTTTTTTGGGTATTTACTATATCGAAAAAAATATACCCGATGAAATAAAAATTTTAAAAGACAGGCAAGAAATTTTTGATTTCAATATGCCCCTTAAAGGGAACATTGAAACTGAACATATCGGTGTTATCAGTGTAAATGATACCAGAGTACCTTCTAATCAGATTCATATTGATTTAAGTGAACCATTTACATTGCAATCCTCACAGACCGGAAGATTCAACATAAATTTAAAACTATTCGGCATTTTTAATTTTAAGAAAATCTCCCTGGATGTAATTGATACGGTAGAATTAATACCCTGCGGTATTCCTATTGGAATTTCTGTAGAAACAGACGGAATTTTAGTATTAGGTAATAATAGAATTACAGGTGCAGACGGACTTAATTATGAACCGGCTCACAATAAGCTTAAATCAGGAGATTATATTATATCAATTAATGATAAAAAAGTAATGCATAAAGAAGAGCTAATTGAAGAAATCCAAAACTCACAGGGTAAAGATATAAAACTTCAGGTACGTCGAAACGGCGAAATTATATCTGTAAGCGTTACTCCAGTAAAAACTATTAACGGCGATTATAAAATAGGGACATGGATCAGGGATGATACACAAGGTATTGGTACTTTGACCTTTATTTCAACCAACGGTTATTTCGGGGCACTGGGTCATGGAATTACGGATATAGATACAGGTGTTCTTATGGAAATAAATAATGGTCTAATTTATGATGCAGATATAATCTCTATTGTTAAAGGTAAAGAAGGAGAACCCGGTGAACTGATAGGAATGATAAAACAAGGAGAAAGGCATAAAATTGGATATATTACCGACAACACTCATCAGGGAATTTTCGGAACAGTAAATCGAAAGTATAAGTTCGATAAAGATTTTCAACCGCTAAAAATCGGCCTTAAGCAAGAAATTAAGGTGGGCAAAGCATATATAAGATGCATGGTCGAGGGCGAAATAAAAGATTATGAAATCGAAATTCAGAAAGTAGATATGAGCAACTCTAATCACAGTAAAGGATTGGTTATAAAAATAACCGATCAAAGACTTTTAAATGCAACAGGAGGAATTGTTCAGGGGATGAGCGGAAGCCCGATTATCCAAAATAATAAAATAATCGGGGCTGTCACCCATGTATTTATACAGGATTCAACCAAAGGTTACGGAACTTTTATTGAAAACATGGTAAATAAATTAGAATAAAAAGATGTTTTGTTAAAAAAAGAAGTCGACGAAAAAATATATTAAAATTTTAAGTTTTTAATATTATAACAGCATATTTATATAATTTATTTTACTGTTATACAATATATTGTATTTTATTAATAATTAATACTTTTTAACAATTTCTAACTGTCGAATGGTGCGATAAGAAAGAATTGAAATTTTATATGTTACTGGCTATAATTCATGTATGGTAATAATTTACATTTTTTATATATTATTACCTTATTACATTATAACGTAATTTGTAGAATCAATGCATAATATGGCTAAATATGTAATTTTTTAATAAAAAATGGCGCCATGTAATAGGTACAATTTAGCAATATTGCTATTGGAAAATTTTTAACAAAGTTATATAATAATTAATATAACTGTAAATTTTTGAAATACTATAGTGATCAAATTATTAAAGTCGGAAAATTAATATTCGAAAATTGATGTATCAGGCAAAATTACGTAATGATAAATAAAGATGAAATTACTTAAAGATATAAACGATATATATAAAGGAAGGGGATTTAAAAAGTAACATCAGGAGAGTAAATAAATAATTAATGGAGGTAGGGAAAAAATATGGGCAAAATCAATGTAGCAATTGTTGACGACAACGAAAGGATGGTGAGCTTACTAGAGGACATTTTAAAAACAGATGACGAAATTGAGGTCGTAGGAAAATCGGAGAATGGTATTGACGCTGTAGAAATGATCAAAGAAAAAAAACCGGATGTTGTGTTGCTTGACTTGATTATGCCAAAGTTGGACGGGCTGGGAGTAATGGAAAAAATAAGAAGAGATACAGAATTTAAAAAGTATCCGGCATTCATTGTAATAACTGCGATAGGACAAGAGGGAGTTACAGAAAGTGCATTTGAACTGGGAGCAAATTATTATATTATGAAGCCTTTTGACAGTAATGTGGTATTGCAAAGAATAAAACAACTTAAAGGAGATTATCACAGTAAGTTAGTCGACAGCCATAAAGTAAGCGCTTTTGAAAATAAGAGCAATTATCTGGAAAGAAATTTAGAGGCCGATGTAACAAATATTATACATGAAATCGGAGTACCTGCACATATTAAAGGTTATCAGTACTTACGTGATGCGATAATGATGTCTGTCAAAGATGTTGAAATGTTGAACTCTATAACAAAACTGCTTTATCCTTCAATTGCTAAACGTCATAAAACAACACCTAGCAGGGTAGAAAGAGCAATACGTCATGCTATTGAAGTAGCATGGAGCAGAGGTAAGATGGACACAATAGATGAGTTATTTGGATACACTGTAAGCAACGGGAAAGGTAAACCTACAAACTCTGAATTTGTAGCTTTGATTGCGGATAAAATAAGACTGGAGTATAAATTAAGGTCACAAAGCTGATGATTGTTACCCCTAAATAGTTATGACTTTATAATTACTTATAATTTAAGAATGTATTAATGATTAATTTAGACGCTGTGGTTCATGTGTCATATTATAGCTGTTATGACGATGAACCACAGCTTTTTTTGCACAGGAATTTTTTAGCATATAAAGCATTTTAGTTTTGCGTGCTAAAGTAATGTAAAGTTTATGTAAAATAAATGTTATATTTGATAAAACCAATTTACCGGATTTCTATATTGTGATATTCTAATTGCGTATGTGCAATTAAATATTTAAGCGGATATTAGGAGGAAACATGAAGACACTGGAACTGTTGGAAGTGATATTTATATTTGCCGGAGGACTTGGCATGTTCTTGTACGGTATGAATATGATGGGTGACGGGCTTCAAAAATCTGCAGGAAATAGGCTTAAACGACTTTTAGGTTATCTGACAAACAACAGGCTGATGGCAGTTTTGGTAGGGCTTATAGTTACAAGTATCATTCAAAGTTCTTCGGCTACAACAGTCATGGTTGTAGGTTTTGTAAATGCCGGGATAATGAATCTTTTGCAGGCAACCGGTGTTATAATGGGTGCAAATATAGGAACCACAGTAACATCATGGCTTGTTTCCATGAGTGAATGGAGTGTTCTTTTAAAGCCTGACTTTTTTGCTCCCGTTTTGATAGCTGGAGGAGTATTTGCAACCTTATTATGCAAGAACAAAAAAAAGAAAGATTTGGCCGAAATAGTAATCGGACTGGGACTATTATTTATCGGATTAAAATATATGTCTGATGTAATCAAGCCTTATGCTCAGGCTGAGGATTCGATTTTTAGGAATGCTTTTGTAGCCTTAGGTAAGCATCCGATTCTGGGACTACTGACCGGTACGGCGGTAACAGCTATAATTCAAAGCTCATCCGCATCAATAGGTATTTTACAGACATTGGCCATGGCAGGTGTTGTAAACTGGCAATCGGCCGTATTTATTACATTGGGTCAGAATATAGGAACCTGTATTACGGCAATACTATCTGGTATAGGTGCCAGCAAAACTGCAAAAAGGGCAGCCGTTATACACCTGTTCTTTAATATGATAGGTGCAGTAATTTTCGGCATAGTTATGTATATTATATTTAATATTAATCCGGGATTTGCCGCCTCAGGAATCAACAGTACACAAATTTCGTTATTTCATACGGTTTTTAATTTAATTAATACAATTATACTTTTCCCTTTTGCCAACGGGCTTGTTAAGCTTTCGGGAATATTTATAGATGATTCGAAACCCGAAGCAAATATGGATGAAATTCAGATTACTCTACGCCATTTGGATGACAGAATTTTGGAAACCCCTTCTTTTGCGGTACAGAATGCCATTAAAGAAGTGGTTCATATGGGTGAGATTACCCTAAACAATGTAAGGGAAGCTATCGATTCTTTATTAAATAATGATGAAGAAAAAGCCAATAAAGTATTTGAAACAGAAAAGGTAATTGATGCCCATCAAAAAGTTATTAATGATTATTTGGTTAAAATAAATAACCTTTCATTGACCGAAAGACAACATAAGATTGTCAATAACCTGTTTCACACGGTTTCCAATATTGAAAGAGTCGGGGATCATGCAGATAACCTGGCTGAACTGGCGGTAGAAAAGGTTAATAACAATATTTACCTTTCAGATGAAGCTTACGCTGAGTTAAAAGAAATATGCAATGTTGCTATGGAATCTTTTGAGTATGCTGTTAAAGCCAGGGCCAGCGAGAAGAAAGAGTATATAAACAAAGTAGTTGAAATGGAGAAAGTAGTTGACAGACTAAAGGACGAACTGCGACAAAAACATATAGAACGGCTTTCCAAGGGTATATGTACTTCGGAAAACGGTGTTATATTCATAGATGCCCTTATAAACCTGGAAAGAATATCAGACCATTCGCTTAATATTGTCAATTATGTAAACGATGAAATAAAAGGATAATTTTATCAATAAAATGCACAAAAAATTTTCTATATAACTAAAAAATATAACTTTTATTATAATATTCCATAAAATACGTAGCTGACTCTTGATATTTTTATTTTGATTGTGTAAAATTATCATTGATGAAAAATTGACAATCGGTAATTCCTTACTTGTGTTTTCATCGCAATAGGGTATTCTTCAGAATTTTCTGTTGTTCAAAATGTGTTAAAATTAAGTTTATCTACTGTCTATGACAGTAATAATATATTAAACATTTAGGAGGAATAGTAATGGCAGTAAAAGTAGCAATTAATGGTTTTGGACGCATCGGCCGCCTTGCATTCAGGCAGATGTTCGGAACAGAAGGTTATGAAATTGTAGCTATTAACGATTTAACAGATGCAAAGATGTTAGCACACTTATTAAAATACGATTCTGCACAAGGAAAATATTCTAAGGCTGATACCGTTGTAGCAAAGGAAAACTCCATTGTTGTAGACGGCAAAGAGATCAGAATCTACAGCGAAGCAGATCCTTCCAAGTTACCTTGGAAAGAACTTGATGTAGACGTTGTTCTTGAATGCACAGGCTTCTTTGCATCCAAGGCTAAATCTCAGGCTCATATTGATGCCGGTGCCAAGAAAGTAGTTATCTCCGCACCTGCAGGCAATGATCTGCCTACAATCGTATTCGGTGTTAATGAGAATACTCTGAAAGCAACCGATACAATTATTTCCGCAGCTTCTTGTACAACAAACTGCCTTGCTCCTATGGCTAAGGCTTTAAATGATTTAGCTCCTATCGATAAAGGTTACATGGTTACCATCCATGCTTACACCGGTGATCAGATGACTCTTGATGCTCCTCACAGAAAAGGAGATTTAAGAAGAGCTCGTGCCGCAGCCGTTAACATCGTTCCTAACTCTACCGGTGCTGCTAAGGCTATCGGCCTTGTTATTCCTGAACTGGCAGGTAAGTTAGACGGTGCTGCACAAAGAGTACCTGTTCCTACCGGTTCAACAACAATTCTTACCGCTGTTTGCAATAAGACTGTAACAGCAGAAGAAGTTAATGCAGCAATGAAGGCTGCTTCCAACGAAGTATTTGGATATACCGAAGACGAAATCGTTTCTTCCGACATTATCGGAAGCACATATGCTTCAATCTTCGATGCAACCCAGACTAAGGTTATGGCACTCGAAGGCGGCAAGAGCTTGGTTAAGGTTGTTTCCTGGTATGACAACGAGAATTCATACACCAGCAACATGGTAAGAACAATCAAGTATTTTGCTGAGTTAAAGTAATTTAATATCAAGCTTATAGATCCATGAAGGGTCCGGTCTTTAAGGGCCGGACCTTTTGTGCATATCCTTATGTACAAAAATATATAGGAAAGGAGCATATACCATGTTAAATAAGAAATCTGTTGATGATATAAATGTAAAGGGTAAGCGGGTACTTGTAAGATGCGATTTTAATGTTCCCCTGCAGGACGGCAAAATTACCGATGATACCCGTATTGTTGAGGCACTTCCTACAATTAAGAAGCTGATCAATGACGGTGGAAAAGTTATTCTTTGCTCCCATATGGGTAAACCCAAGGGAGTTCCCAAGCCTGAACTGTCACTGGCACCTGTTGCCGCAAGACTGTCCGAACTTTTAGGAAAAGAAGTAGTATTCGCTAAAGATGACAACGTAGTCGGCGAGAATGCCAAAGCTGCTGTAGCTGCCATGAAAGAAGGAGACGTTGTACTTCTTGAGAATACCAGATTCAGAGAAGAAGAAACCAAGAATATTGATACATTCAGCGAGGAACTGGCGTCCCTTTGTGATGTATTTGTAAATGATGCGTTCGGTACCGCACACAGAGCCCACTGCTCCAACGTAGGTGTTACAAAATTTGTTGATACCGCTGTTGTAGGATACTTAATGCAGAAGGAAATCGAGTTCTTAGGAAATGCCGTTAACAATCCCAAGAGACCTTTTGTTGCAATTCTTGGAGGTTCCAAGGTATCCAGCAAGATTTCCGTTATTAACAACTTACTGGATAAAGTTGATAAATTACTTATCGGTGGCGGTATGGCATATACCTTCATGAAGGCAATGGGAGAAGAGGTAGGTAACTCCTTACTGGAAGAAGATTATCTTGATTATGCAAAAGATATGATTAAGAAAGCTGAAGAAAAAGGCGTTCAATTACTTCTTCCTGTAGATACTGTTGTTGCAAAAGAATTCTCAAATGATTCTGAATTTAAGACCGTTAAACGCGGAGAAATTGAAGCAGGCTGGCAAGGTCTTGATATCGGTGAAGAAACCCGTAAGCTTTTTGCTGATGCGGTTAAGGATGCTAAGACTGTTGTTTGGAACGGACCTATGGGTGTATTCGAGATGCCCAATTTTGCCAAAGGTACATTTGCCGTTGCTCAGGCTCTGGCAGAGATAGATGCAATCACTATTATCGGTGGAGGAGATTCTGCCGCTGCTGTAAATCAGCTTGGATTTAAGGATAAGATGACTCATATTTCAACCGGTGGCGGAGCTTCCCTGGAATTCCTTGAAGGAAAAGAACTTCCCGGTGTTGCTGCAGCTAATGATAAATAATAATATTTTTATAGAATACGTAGCTTAATTTTGTAGCAAGCTATTTCGGAATAAGTCTTGTAATTTCCGGAAAAGCTTGCTACAATATATTAATCGGTGTAAATTAGAAAAGACAGTTTAGCAAAAGCAATATATTTACAAAAATTAATTTATATACATAATGTAAAAGTAAAGCCTAAACATTATGTATAGCAGGCTTTAACCAAAAAGCAAAGAATAAAAAGACAGCATTGCCGCTAAAAACGGCATAATTATAGAATTTTAGGAGGATATCATGCGCAGAAAAATTATAGCAGGCAACTGGAAAATGAATAAAACACCCAGTGAAGCGATTGCATTGATAAATGAATTAAAACCGTTGGTGGCAACGGACGAAGCTGATGTCGTATTTTGTGTACCTTTCGTAAGTTTAATTCCTGCCATAGAAGCTGTTAAGGGATCAAACATTGAAATCGGTGCGCAAAATATGCATTTTGAAGAAAGCGGAGCATATACCGGAGAAATAGCTCCTAAGATGCTTACCGAAATCGGTGTTAAGTATGTTATAATCGGTCATTCCGAGAGAAGGGAATATTTCGGTGAAACCGATGAGACAGTAAATAAGAAAGTATTGAAAGCATTTGAACATGGACTTACACCTATCATATGCTGCGGAGAAACATTAAAACAGAGAGAACAGGGTATTACAATAGATTTTGTACGTCAGCAGATAAAGATTGCTTTCCTTGGTGTAACCAAAGAGCAGGCTAAGAAGGCTGTTATTGCTTATGAGCCTATCTGGGCTATCGGAACAGGAAAGGTAGCTACTCCCGAGCAGGCAGAAGAAGTTTGCAAAGCTATTCGTGAATGCATCGAAGAAATTTATGATAAAGAAGTGGCAGATGCTATCCGTATCCAGTATGGCGGAAGCGTAACCGCTGCCAGCGCATATGAGCTGTTTAGCCAGCCTAACATAGACGGCGGCCTGGTTGGCGGAGCAAGCCTGAAGGCTGATTTCGGAAAAATTGTTAATTATAAATAAGTTTTATCTTTTGACTCGGTATAAAGAGTTTAGTAAAGGAGACCAACATGAGAAAGAAACCAACAGTTTTATTGGTATTAGACGGTTACGGACTTAATGAAAAAACAGAGGGAAATGCAATTGCACAGGCAAAGACTCCTGTAATGGACCGTTTAATGAATGAATATCCTTTTGTCAAAGGAAATGCCAGCGGCATGGCTGTAGGCCTTCCGGAAGGGCAGATGGGTAATTCGGAAGTAGGACATATCAATATCGGTGCAGGAAGAATTGTATATCAGGAACTGACCAGAATAACAAAAGAAATCCAGGACGGAACCTTTTTTGAGAATCCTGCCCTTTTGGCTGCAGTTGAAAACTGCAAAAAGAATAATTCTGACCTTCATTTATACGGTCTTCTTTCCGACGGAGGTGTCCACAGTCATAATACCCACTTATATGGTTTGCTGGAGTTGGCAAAGCGTAACGGACTTAAAAATGTATATGTCCATGCATTCTTAGACGGCAGGGATACACCTCCCGCATCCGGCAAAGGCTATATTGAAGAACTTATGGAACAGATGAGGATTATCGGTGTGGGCAAGATAGCAACGGTTATGGGGCGCTACTATGCTATGGACAGAGATAACCGTTGGGACCGTATCGAAAAGGCTTACAGAGCTATGGTATACGGTGAAGGGGAGACCGCCGAAAATCCTGTCGTTGCGGTCCAGGATTCATATAACAAGGAAGTCTACGATGAATTTGTTGTACCGACCGTTGTTTTGGAAAACGGAAAACCTGTTGCAACCATAAAAGATAATGATACGATTATCTTCTATAATTTCAGGCCTGACAGGGCAAGAGAAATAACCAGAGTATTCTGCGAAGATGATTTTACGGCATTTAACCGCGGCGAAAAGAGATTAAATGTTACTTATGTATGCTTCTCTGAGTATGATATAACCATACCCAATAAGCTGGTAGCTTTCCATAAGATATCTATTGATAATACTTTCGGACAATTTTTGGCACAGCATAAAATGACACAGTTAAGACTTGCAGAAACAGAAAAATATGCCCATGTAACGTTTTTCTTCAATGCCGGTGTAGAAGTGCCGAATGAAGGAGAAGACAGAATACTGGTAAATTCTCCGAAGGTTGCTACTTATGATCTGAAGCCTGAGATGAGTGTATATGAGGTAACAGATCATTTGGTAGAGGCTATAAAATCAGGTAAATATGATGTGATAGTTGCCAACTTTGCAAATCCGGATATGGTTGGACATACCGGTATATTGGAAGCTGCAATTAAGGCAATCGAAGCAGTGGACGAATGTTTGGGAAGAGTTGTGGATGCACTTCTTAGTGTAGACGGTGTAATGTTTGTATGTGCAGACCATGGCAATGCAGAGCAATTGATTGACTATAATACCAATGAGCCGTTTACTGCCCATACCACAAATCCGGTACCTTTTATACTTGTAAACTATGATAAAGATTACACCTTGGCAGAAGGCGGATGCCTGGCTGATATAGTTCCTACCCTTATTGAAATAATGGGTATGGAAAAGCCGAAAGAAATGACAGGCAGATCTCTCTTGATAAAGAAGTAGTCCGGATAGAAAAAAATGTTGAAATGAAGTACGTTCTGTGTTAGAATAGGCGTAGTTTTAGGAGGTGTAACCGTGGACATTTTAAAAACGATTGTTCAAATCGTGTATATCGCGATTTGCATTGTGTTAACAGTAATAGTATTAAAACAGGAAGGAAAATCCTCCGGTTTATCCGGTGCATTGACAGGCGCTTCTGAAACATTTTGGAGCAAAAACAAGGGACGTTCTGTCGAGGGTATACTTGAAAAATTAACAAAAATTTTAGCCGCTGTATTTGTTATACTCTCGGTAGTGTTAAATCTGGATTGGTAATAGGTTTTCAAGAGGCAGATTAATAATATAAAAATTCTTAATATGCACCGTTAACAGCACACCTGCTGTGATTTGAGTTGTCATAGGATGGCATGTATGTCTATAATGACACATAAATCACAGCAGGTGTACTTGTTCATGGACATTTATATTTTAGGATTAGATATGATAAGGTTTAAAGTGCAATAATTTATTAAATTGTGTCAAACAATATCAAATGTTTTTCAGGTGCCGGATATAGATTAATAGTTTATTCTTTTTGTATAACAGCCGGGGGATTTTTTATAATAATATTAAAAAAGTATAATACATTAATGCAATATATGGTATACTATGAATAGTTTTTCTGATTTGTACATTAAATGTAAATAAATCATATTGTTTAAAACTATAATAACTTTAGAAATAATAAAAATATAAAAGAAAAATTGAAATAGGAGCCATATATGACAGACAGCAAAAGATTTGAAGAAAAAAGAAAAATGCTTATGGAATTTTTCACGGACAAAGAATACAGACCTATGAGGTTTAGGGATATTGTTGCCTTATTGCAGGTTCCGAAAGACTCAAAAAATGAGTTAAAGGAAATACTGGATTCCTTGGTATCACAGGGAAGCATTGTTGTGGATGATAAAGGAAGATATCTGGTTCCGGGAGATAATATTAAGACAGGTATTTTTTCCGGAACTCAGAGAGGGTTTGGATTCGTAACCTTGGAAGGAGAACCGGAAGACATATTTATACCCGAATCGTCCACCAACGGAGCCATGCATGGGGACAAGGTAGCTGTTATGCTGACCAATGAAAAGTCAGGAAAAAGACGGGAAGGTATCATAGTCCGAATAGTAGAACGGGGTATGACAGAGATTGTCGGTACCTTTGAGAAAAATAAAAACTTCGGTTTTGTTGTTCCGGATAACCATAAATTCCATGATATTTATATTCCCAAGGAGCATACCAAGGGGGCTGTAACAGGTCATAAAGTAGTCGTTAAAATAACGGACTACGGAGACGAAAATCACAGTCCCGAGGGCGAAGTTGTGGAAATCATAGGTCATATTAATGACCCTGGTGTGGATATAATGTCGGTCATAAAAGCATACGGACTTCCGGTGGAATTCCCGAAAGACGTGCTTCGTATAGTCGACTTTATTCCTGACGAGATAAGTCCGGAAGAAATAAAAAACAGAAGAGATATCAGGGACCTGCCGACGGTAACAATTGACGGTGAAGATGCCAAGGACCTGGATGATGCCATATCCTTAACCAAGGAGGGGGATATTTATCATCTGGGAGTACACATTGCCGATGTCAGCCATTATGTTAAGGAAGGATCTCTCCTTGATAAGGAAGCACTAAAAAGGGGTACAAGCGTGTATTTGGTAGACCGGGTAATACCTATGTTGCCCCATAAGCTTTCTAACGGAATATGTTCCTTAAATCCGGGAGAAGACCGGCTGGCATTAAGCTGCTTCATGGACATTGACTCAAAAGGCAATGTAATAAACCATGAAATAGTCGAAACCGTAATCAGGTCCGACAGACGCATGACCTATACCGATGTTAATAAAATTGTTGAGGAACAGGACGAAGAATTAATTGAGAAATACAAGGATTTTGTCCCCATGTTTATGCTGATGCTTGAACTGTCGGAAATTTTAAAGAAGAGAAGGCATAAACGGGGAGCAATAAACTTTGATTTCCCTGAAAGCAAGATTATTGTAGACAAAAACGGTAAGCCAATTGAAATCAAGCCTTATGAAAGAAATAAGGCAACAAAGATTATTGAAGAATTTATGCTTATTGCCAATGAAACCATAGCAGAAGATTTCTTTTGGCAGGAAATTCCCTTTATATATCGTACCCATGAAAATCCGGATGAAGAAAAAATAAAGGCTTTAGCAATATTCATCAATAACTTCGGCTACAGCCTTAAACTGGGAAATGATGATATACACCCGAAGGAAATTCAAAAACTTCTTATAAAGGTTGAAGATACTCCCGAAGAGGCCTTAATCAGCCGGCTTACGTTAAGATCCATGAAACAGGCAAAATACACTGTTGCAAATACCGGACACTTCGGCTTATCAACAAAATATTATTGTCATTTTACATCGCCGATACGCCGTTATCCTGACCTTCAGATTCACCGTATTATCAAAGAAAATCTGAGAGGAAAACTGACCGAAAGCAGAAGAAGCCATTATGAAAAGATTTTGAATGAAGTAGCCAATCATTCAAGTAAGACGGAACGCAGGGCTGATGAAGCCGAACGGGAAGTAGAAAAGATGAAAAAAGTTGAATATATGACGGAGCATATAGGCGAAGTATTTGAAGGCGTAATCTCCGGCATAACATCATGGGGCATCTATGTCGAGCTTCCCAACACGATTGAAGGTATGGTCCGTGTAAGTGACATGGATGATGATTTTTACATTTATGATGAAGAACGTTACCAGATGATAGGGGAGCATACGAAAAAAACCTACAAACTGGGTCAAAAAGTTAAGGTTGAGGTAATAAGTGCCGATAAACTTCTTCGGACAATTGATTTTGCATTTGTGGAGGATGAAGAATAAAATGGGGGAAAATATAAAGCTGATTGCCAATAACAAAAAGGCATACCATGATTATTTCATAGAGGATAAGTATGAAGCAGGAATAGTGCTTCACGGTACCGAAGTTAAATCCTTAAGGATGGGAAAATGCAGTATAAAAGAATCGTTTATTCGTGTTGAAAACGGCGAACTTTTTATTTACGGAATGCATATTAGTCCTTATGAAAAGGGGAATATCTTTAACAGGGACCCCTTACGTGTAAGGAAGCTTTTGCTTCACAAATACCAGATAAATAAGCTGGCAGGAAGACTGTCACAAAAAGGGTATACTTTGGTACCGTTACAGGTTTACTTTAAAGGGCATTTGGTAAAGCTTGAAATTGGGCTTGCAAAAGGTAAAAAACTTTATGACAAGCGAGAAGACATTGCCAAGAAAGATATGAGACGTGAAGTTGAAAGAGACTTTAAAGTAAGAAATCTGTAATTAGTTTTTTAATTATGTTAAATATTTAAATTTATAAATTGTAATTTTAAAATAACTTAAAGTATAATTTGGAACAAGAAACATGATTTCTCATTTTAATTTATTGATTATCTCTTTATTTTCTAATGATTTTATGATAAAATAAATCACACAAAATAAACAAGGGGTTGTACTGGTTTCGACGAGGGTTTTGAAATTGCAGTAGCCATTCGCAGTTCCGGGACTGCGTCACCAACCTGGACCTAAATATAAACGCAAACGATAATTACGAATTAGCTGCTGCGTAATAGCAGCTTGTCGGCCTTAAGCGGCCCGCGGCTTAAGAAACCGGCATCAAATTAGCGGGGACCTTTATCTCCAAAGCTTTGAGGAGATAAAAGATTTATGAAGCTACCAAGACCGAAAGCCTGTCTATCGGCGTTCGGTTGAGGGAATGATAAAAGATAGACTGTAATGGGAGAAGCTGCAATGGATGGACTTTCGGACGCGGGTTCAATTCCCGCCAGCTCCATCGTTAAAACCACATCTAGTTTTAGATGTGGTTTTTTTGCGTAATATGAGACTTTTTTACATAATAATTCGTATTTAGTGCACATAAAAATAATCTTTTGGCTCTTTGTCAAGTGTTGGGGTATGATGTATTTGAATCATGCTAAATTACTTGGCTTATAGCCTTTTTAACATTTATATCTAAAAAACCTATTTTTTAGCATGACAAATAAACCTCGTGCCAGTCATATTTATTTTTATTTAATTACAAGAATGTAAAATTCGTGTCCGAAATCGTTCAAAGTTTTTTATGCCATATGATATACGCTTAAGTACCTTTATTTTA